>Ga0209303_1000023_pt1 | contig 210323 bp, 178 predicted proteins | sample SidtaG_3_FD_187449 | JGI IMG/M metagenome (GOLD analysis project Ga0209303, IMG submission 187449) | Marine algal microbial communities from Sidmouth, United Kingdom - Sidmouth_Asex1 metaG (SPAdes) (version 2) | ecosystem: Host-associated > Algae > Red algae > Unclassified | place: Sidmouth...
GCATCAACCTGCTGCTGCTGGTGCTGGGCTGCGTGCTGGATGCGACCACCATCATCCTGGTGGTGCTGCCGCTGTTCCTGCCGGCCTGTCGCGAGCTGGGCATCGATCTGGTGCACTTCGGCGTGGTCGCCGTCGTCAACTGCATGATCGGGCTGATCACGCCCCCCTACGGCATCCTGCTGTTCGTGTTGAACGGTGTGACGCGCATTCCGCTGGGCGAGATCATCCGGGAGATCTGGCCGTTCTTCGCGGTGCTGGTGCTGGCGCTGCTGGCGATGATCCTGGTGCCCGAGATCGTGTTGGCGCTGCCGCGGGCATTCGGTTACGCGGGTTAGGGCCGTGGCGGCGCGCTCGCTGGTAGTGTTCGAGCGATCCGCCGCGCACCGCGGCCAACGAGACCATCACATGACCGACGAGACGCTGCGCTGGCGTGACCCGGCAGCACCCGCGCGCGAGTGGCGCATCGAATCGCGCGAACGGGTCTACGACGGCTTCTACCAGATCGACAAGCTCGACCTGAGCCACGAGCTGCACGCGGGTGGGCGGACGCCGACCTTCGAGCGCGAGCTGTTCGTGCGCGGCAACGTGATCGGGCTGCTGGTCTGGGACCGGGTCCGCGACGAGGTCGTGCTGATCGAGCAGTTCCGTCCCGGCGCCATGCACCGGCCCACCGATCCCTGGCTGGTGGAGGTCATCGCCGGCATGATCGACACCGAGGAGGCGCCGGTCGAGGTGGCGGTGCGCGAAGCGCGCGAAGAGGCGGGTCTGGAGCTGTCCGCGGAGCGCCTGCGCCTGGTCAGCCGCTACCTGGCAAGCCCGGGGTGTTCCACCGAGGAGGTGTTCGTCTACCTGGCCGAGACCGACCTGTCCGGCGTCGGCGGGCGGTTCGGGCTGGCCCAGGAAAGCGAGGACATCCTGGTGCGCACCGTGCCGGCGGACGATGCCATCGCGATGATCGACACCGGCGAGGTCTGCAACGCGTTGAGCCTGATCGCGCTGCAGTGGTTCGCGCTGTACCGCCTGCGCGAGGGGATCGGCAGCCCGCACCGTGGCTGCTAGGGAACCTCGGTCGCCCGTCGAATCAGCGATCCGGCGTCCAGCAAGGTCTGGATCAGCGCCGCATCGGTCGGGTCGAGGGAAGTCGGCGCCGGCGGCGCACCGCCATCGCACAGTGCCCGAGCCAAGGCCGCGCTGCACGCGTGGTGTTGACCGTCGGCGAACAGCAAGACGTGTTCATCGCCTCCGTCGGGCAAGTGCGCCCAGCCCAGTCGAGCGAACGGCGCCCGGACGATCTGACCGTCGGCGTCCCCCTCGGGCATGATCTCGTCGGCCAGTGCGTGGCGAGTCAGCAGGGAGCCTGCCAGTATCGTCAGCGCATCCGGGTCCAGCATCGCCGCTTCGCGCCAGATGCGTGCGATGGCGGCGACGCTCGCAGCATCGATCTCGCCGGGCGAGCCTCGGCCGATGCCTGCATCCGTCAGGCGGGTATCGTCCATCCGGGCGGCGATCGCCTCGGCGATGAACAGCACCACGTCCGCATGGCGCGGCGCGCGAAAGCCGATCGACCAGGTGGTGCAATCCTCGCCCACCGCGACGCCGTGGTGCGCGATGCCCGGTGGCAGGTACAGCACATCGCCCGGTTCCAGGTCCCAGCTGTCGGTCGGCGAGAAATCCTCGACCAGGCGGAGATCGCCGTCGGCGGCCTGTGCGTGCTCCACGTCGGGGCGCGCATCGATCGACCAGCGTCGGGTACCGCTGGCCTGCAGCAGGAACACATCATAGGCATCCACGTGCGCCCCGACCGAGGCCCCATCGGGGGCGTAGCTGATCATCAGATCGTCCAGCCGCCAGTCGGGCGCCAGGCGAAACGGGTCGATCCAGGCTTGCAGATCCGGCAGGTGCTTGTCGACATCGGTGACCAGCAGCGACCAGTCGGTCGTGCCCAGCGTCTCGAAGATCGCCTCGTCGAACGGTCCGTGCTCCAGCGTGTAGCCGTCGGTTGCCGAGTGGCGGATCAGTCGCGGTGTGGTGTCCGGCTCGATCGCAAGCCCTGCCAGCTCGTCCGGCGAGATCGGGGCGGTGAAGCGGGGCAGGGCCTGGCGTATCAGCAGTGGCTTCTTCTGCCAGTATCGCGATCGAAAGCCGGACTCGTCCAGGCCATCCGGCCAATGCAGCGCGCTCACAGCTCGCGCGCCAGTCGCTCGGCAAGACCGGTGTAGCTCGCAGGCGTCAGCGCCGCCAATCGCGCCTTGTCCGCCTCGGGCAGATCCAGCGTTGCGATGAAGTCCTGCATGGCCGATCGGTCGATGCCGTGCCCGCGGGTCAGCTGCTTGAGCTTTTCGTAGGCGTCGGGCACGCCGTGCCGGCGCATCACGGTCTGCACCGGCTCGGCCAGCACCTCCCAGGCCGCATCCAGGTCGGCGGCGATCACCGTCTCGTTGGTGCCCAGCTTGCCCAGCCCCTTGTTCAGCGAGGCCAGCGCGATGTCCAGGTAGCCTGCGCCCACGCCGAGGTTCCTGAGCGCGGTCGAATCGGTCAGGTCGCGCTGGAAGCGCGAGATCGGCAGCTTGGCGCCGAGGTGGCCGAAGATCGCGCTTGCCAGCCCGAGGTTGCCTTCGGCGTTCTCGAAGTCGATCGGGTTGATCTTGTGCGGCATGGTCGACGAGCCGATCTCGCCGGCCACCGGTCGCTGCGACAGGTAGCCGTAGGAGATGTAGCCCCAGACGTCGCGACACAGATCCAGCAGGATCGTGTCGATGCGGGCGGTGGCATCGAACAGCTCGGCGATGCAGTCGTGCGGCTCGATCTGCGTGGTATGGCTGTTGTACTGCAAGCCCAGTGACGCAACGAAGCGTGTGGCCAGCGCCGGCCAGTCGATGTCGGGGTAGGCGACCATGTGGGCATTGAAGTTGCCGACCGCACCGTTGATCTTGCCCAGCAGGGGCACCTTCGCCAGCGTGTGGCGTTGGCGGCGCAGCCGGTGCACGACGTTGGCGAACTCCTTGCCCAGCGTGGTCGGGCTGGCGGTCTGGCCGTGGGTGCGCGCCAGCAATGCGATGCCGGCGGTGTCGCTTGCGAAGCCTGTCAGCGCATCCTCCAGCGATTGCAGTTGTGGCAGCAGGTGCGTGTCTCGCCACCGCAGCAGCAGGCGATTCCAGGCCAGGTTGTTGATGTCCTCGGAGGTGCAGGCGAAGTGCACGAACTCGGCCCGATCGACCAGCGCCGGGACCGCGCCCAGGCGCTCCTTGATGAAGTACTCCACCGCCTTGACGTCGTGGTTGGTGGTGCGCTCGATCTTCTTGATCGCCTGCGCATCCTCCATCGAGAAGTCGTCGACCAGCGATGTCAGCGCCTGGCGAGTGGCGTCATCCAGATCCGGCAGCTCGATGATGCCCGGCTCGTCGGCCAGCGCCTGCAACCAACGCACCTCCACGTCCACACGCTCGCGGATCAGCGCGAACTCGCTGAACAGGCCGCGCAGCGCGGTGGTGTGTGCGGCGTAGCGACCATCGATCGGCGAGACCGCGGTCAGCGCATCCAGGGGAAGGGGATCTGGCAGCATGCTCGTGATGGGCCGTGTGTGCGAGCCCGGACGATGGCGATGCGGGAACGGCGTGACCGATGGGCCTGCCGTGCGTCGACGGCTTGCCATGGCGAGCCGGACTCGAAGAAGATCGTGGGAGGGAAGATGGTAGGCGCGATTGGATTCGAACCAACGACCCCCACCATGTCAAGGTGATGCTCTAACCAACTGAGCTACGCGCCTGCCGTCGCGGCGCAGTCTAGGGGATGGCCGCCCGGACAGTCAAGCGAGAATCCTCGTGCAGAGGGATGCGCCGCAAGATCGGCCGACGTCGTGACGGAGTCGATGCGCCATCGCTGCCGGCAACAGGCGGCCTAGCAGCCTTCGGGCCAATCGTTTTTAATTCGCCACATTTACAGCGTGACAATTCCGCTAGTGTCGTGGCGCATCGGTTGGCCGTCACTTCGAGCCGCCGTCGCTCGCCGGTGCCGAACGGTCCGGCGAAAGCCCTTCGGGCAGCAAACGGAGCAACAACTATGTTCGCAAGAGCCTTGGCAGCCGAAACCTTCGGCACTTTCTGGTTGGTTCTAGGTGGCTGCGGCGCAGCCGTGCTCGCCGCCGATTTCGGCACCGGAGGCAACGGCACCAGTCTGGGTCTCGGCTTCCTCGGCGTCAGTCTGGCGTTCGGCCTGACGGTCCTCACCGCGGCCTACGCGGTCGGCCATGTGTCAGGGGGGCACTTCAATCCCGCGGTCACGCTCGGTCTGGTGGCCGGTGGTCGCTTCCCGTTCGCCCGTGCTCCCGGCTACATCGTTGCGCAGGTGCTCGGTGGGACGCTGGGCGCGTTGACGATCTACACCATCGCGTCGGGGCGGGCGGACTTCGCCATCGCCCCCGGTGCGGGAACCTTCGCCACTAATGGCTACGGCGTGGACGGCTCGCCCGGTGGGTTCGGGCTGCAGGCCGCCTTGGTCATCGAGGTCGTTCTCACCGCCGTGTTCCTGATCGTGATCATGGGCGCGACCGCCAAGCGGGCCGCCGCGGCGATGGGCGGGCTGGCGATCGGACTCGCCTTGACGCTGATTCACCTGATCAGCATCCCGGTGACCAACACCAGCGTCAACCCGGCGCGCTCGACCGCTCAGGCCCTGGTGGCCAGCGTGTTCGGCGACGGAGTCAGCCTGCCGATGCAGCAACTGTGGCTGTTCTGGGCGGCACCGATCGTCGGGGCGGTGATCGGGGCGGTCGTCTACCGAGCCCTGATCGACAGCGATGCCGATGTGCTCGATAGCGATGTGACGCGAACCGATGCGGCCGAAGCGGTGAGCCGCGCGACGCTGTCGGACATCGAGCGCTCGCGACAGCTGCAGGTCGAGCGCGATGCGCAGGCGCCGCCCACGACGGATCGGGCGTAGCAGGCCGCCGGGATCGGCTAGCGCCGCGGGGCCTTTCTCGCCACGTCTTCAGCACCGGCCGGGGCAGCAGTTTCGCCCTGGTAGCGCTCTGCTCTACACTCGTCGCCCCGCCGGCCACCCGTATCGGTCGCCGGGCATTCACGTGGCCTCTCGTGAGGGTCACCACTGCAGCCGACGAGCACCGATTCTCATGCCCCGCATCACCCTGCCGGACGACAGCGTCCGTACCTATCCTGCCCCGGTCACCGTCATGGACGTGGCCGCCGACATCGGCCCCGGACTGGCCAAGGCGACACTGGCCGGTGTGGTCGACGGACGCCTGGTCGATGCCGGCTTCTCGATCGAGGACGATGCCCGCCTGTCGGTCGTCACCGCCAAGAGCGACGAGGCGCAGGATCTGCTGCGCCACTCCACCGCCCACCTGCTGGCGCAGGCGGTCAAGCAGCTCTACCCGACCACTCAGGTGACGATCGGTCCGGTGATCGAGGACGGCTTCTTCTACGATTTCGCCCGCGCCACGCCGTTCACCGAGGAAGATCTCGACAAGATCGAGACCCGCATGAAGGAGCTGGCCGCCACCGGCGATGCGCTGGAGCGCAGCGTGCTGTCGCGCGATGAGGCGATCGCCTTCTTCAAGAGCCTGGGCGAGGACTACAAGGCCGAGATCATCCAGAGCATCCCGGCCGACGAAGAGTTGTCGCTGTACAAGCAGGGCGATTTCATCGACCTGTGCCGCGGGCCGCACGTGCCGAACACCAGCCATCTGAAGGCGTTCAAGCTGATGAAGGTGGCCGGCGCCTATTGGCGCGGGGACTCGGACAACGCGATGCTCAGCCGCATCTACGGCACCGCGTTCGCCACCCCCAAGGAGTTGAAGGCGCACCTGCACAAGCTGGCCGAGGCCGAGAAGCGCGATCACCGCCGCATCGGCCGGCAGCTGAACCTGTTCCACGTGCAGGACGAGGCACCCGGCATGGTGTTCTGGCACCCGCGCGGTTGGGCGATCTACCAGGCGGTCGAGGCCTACCTGCGCGATGTCCAGCACCGTGGCGGTTATCAGGAGATCCGCACCCCGCAGGTGGTCGACATCTCGCTGTGGCACAAGAGCGGGCACGCCGACAAGTTCGGCGATGGCATGTTCACCGTGCAGACCGATGATCGCACCTATGCGATCAAGCCGATGAACTGCCCTTGTCACGTGCAGGTGTTCAACCAGGGCCTGAAGAGCTACCGGGACCTGCCGCTGCGCCTGGCCGAGTTCGGCTCCTGCCACCGCAACGAGATGTCCGGCGCGCTGCACGGCATCATGCGCGTGCGCGGCTTCACCCAGGATGACGGGCACATCTTCTGTGCCGAGAAGGACATCCAGGTCGAGGTGGCACGCTTCATCGATTTCCTGCACGCGGTGTACGCCGACTTCGGCTTCAGCGACGTGATCTACCGGCTGTCCACTCGGCCCACCGATCGTGTGGGCTCGGACGAGGACTGGGACCGTTCCGAGAAGGCCTTGGCCGATGCGTTGAACGCCAAGTCGTTGCCGTACGAGGTGCTGGCCGGCGAGGGGGCCTTCTACGGGCCCAAGATCGAGTTCAGCCTGCGCGACTGCATCGGCCGGGTGTGGCAGTGCGGCACGATGCAGGTGGACTTCTCGATGCCCGGGCGCCTGGACGCCAGCTACGTGGACGAGTACGGCGAGCGCCAGGTGCCGGTCATGCTGCACCGCGCCACGATCGGCAGCTTCGAGCGCTTCCTGGGCATCCTGATCGAGCACTACGAGGGCAAGCTGCCGTTGTGGCTGTCGCCGGTGCAGGCGGTGGTGCTGAACATCACGGATCGGCAGGGCGACTACGTTGCCCACGCGGCCGAAGTGTTGCAGAATGCGGGGTTACGTGCCGAGGCAGACCTTCGCAACGAGAAGGTGGGCTTCAAGATCCGCGAGTGGACGCTGCAACGGGCCAACTACCTGCTCGTCGCCGGCGATCGCGAGATGGCGGACGGCACGTTGACCGTGCGCACGCGGCACGGCAAGGATCTGGGCACCCTCGATATTCACGAGGTCGCCCGCATGTTGAACGACGAGGTGGCCGCGCGCGGCCTCGTCAGCGACGCATCGTCCGCCGAGGCGTCGGCCAAGTGAACTGAAAGAAGAGGATTACCGGGATCGCTGCCAAGAAGATCAATCGCAAGAACGACGAGATCGACGTGCCGGAGGTCCGGCTGATCGACGCCGAGGGCAAGCAGGTCGGGGTCGTGCCGCTGGAGCGGGCCAAGGCCACGGCACGCGATTCGGGACTGGATCTGGTCGAGATCTCGCCGAACATGTCGCCGCCGGTCTGCAAGATCATGGACCACGGCCGGTTCAAGTTCGAGGCGAACAAGAAGCAGCACGCCGGACGCAAGAAGCAGAAGACCGCGCAGCTCAAGGAGATCAAGTTCCGTCCCGGCACCGAGGACGGCGACTACGCGGTCAAGATGAAGAACCTGGTCAAGTTCCTGGAGAACGGGGACAAGACCAAGATCACCCTGCGTTTCCGGGGGCGCGAGATGGCGCATCGGGAATTGGGTGCGAAATTGCTCAAGCGGGTCGAGGCGGACCTGTCCGAGCTCGCCAACGTGGAGCAGTTTCCGAAGTTGGAAGGGCGCCAGATGATCATGGTCATGGCGCCCAAGAAGCACTGAAGGCGAGTGCCCCTTTTCGGGGCGCGAGCCTTCAGGGGGCGGAGGTCTTGGGCTCCGACCCCCGTCCGAAGCGTCAGCTCGGCACCTGGCATCGAGCCAATGCCAGCGAGCGTACCAAGCAAGTAGATCTACGAAACCGGCACCTCCGATGCTCGACGCGGAGTTCTGCCGGCGCACCACGGGTCGGACGCAGTAGGTCCGGCCTTTCAGCCGCAACGACGTACCGACACTAAGACGTCGCCGGCCGGGCCCAGTTCCGGGCCCATTCACTCGCCAGGGTTCGCCCGGCATGCATCAGGAGTCCAACAGTGTCCAACAAGCAGAAATCCGTATCGGGGGCGGCCAAGCGCTTCAAGCGCACCGGTTCCGGTGGCTACAAGCGCAAGAGCTCGCACCTGCGCCACATCCTCACCAAGAAGAGCACCAAGCGGAAGCGTCACCTGCGCGGCAGCAGCATGGTCCATGACAGCGATGTCGTGCTGATCAAGCGCATGCTCCCCAACCTTCGCTGAGGACATAAGCCATGCCACGCGTAAAACGCGGCGTCACCGCACGTGCCGCCCACAAGAAGGTCCTCAAGCAGGCGAAGGGCTATCGGGGCGCGCGCAGTCGCGTCTTCCGCGTCGCCAAGCAGGCGGTCATCAAGGCCGGCCAGTACGCCTACCGTGACCGCAAGGCCAAGAAGCGGGTTTTCCGCCGCTTGTGGATCGCGCGCATCAATGCCGCGGCCCGGGCCAACGGCATCACCTACAGCCGTCTGATCCAGGGCCTGACGCTGGCCGGGATCGAGGTCGATCGCAAGATGCTCGCCGACATCGCCATCGCCGACGAAGCGGCGTTCGCGGCGATCGCCGGTCAGGCCAAGGCCGCCCTGCCGGCCAGCTGACGACGTCCGGGACCGGGCCATCGGCCCGGTCCCGCGTTCGTTCGTCGCCTTGTTTCACCCCGCCTGGTGGCGGGCATCACCGACCGGACCCGCCCGTGCCCATCGATACCGACCCCCTCGTCGCCGAGGCCCGTGACCTTGTGGCCGGCGCCTCGACGCTGGCCGGTCTGGATGCCGTGCGCGTGGAGCTGCTCGGCAAGAAGGGCCGGCTGACCGCCGTGCTCAAGACCCTGGGCAGCCTGCCGGTCGAGGAAAAGCCGGCCGCCGGTCAGGCGGTCAATCGCGCCAAGCTTGCGGTGCAGGGCCTGATCGATGCGCGGCGTGCGGTGCTCGACGATGCGGCGCTGGCCGAGAAGCTGGCCGCCGATGCGCTGGACGTGACGTTGCCTGCCGGCGGCGTGCCACCGGCCGGCCTGCACCCGATCACCTTGACCATCGAGCGCATCTCGGCGCTGTTCGCGCAGCTGGGCTTCACGGTCGCGCTGGGACCCGAGGTCGAGGACGACTACCACAACTTCCAGGCGCTCAACATCCCGGTCGATCATCCGGCGCGTGCCATGGCCGACACCTTCTACTTCGACGCCGGGCGCCTCCTGCGCACGCACACCTCGCCGGTGCAGATCCGTCACATGAAGACGCACGAGCCACCGTTGCGCATCATCGCGCCGGGGCGTGTCTACCGCTGCGATTCGGACATGACGCACTCGCCCATGTTCCACCAGGTCGAGGGGCTGCTGATCGACCGGGACATCGGCCTGACCGACCTGATGGGGCACCTGGAGGTGTTCCTGAAGGCCTTCTTCGATCAGGACGATGCGCAGATCCGCTTCCGTCCGTCCTACTTCCCGTTCACCGAGCCATCGGCCGAAGTCGACATCCGCATCGGGGGTGGGAAGTGGCTGGAGGTGCTGGGGTCCGGCATCGTGCATCCGAAGGTGCTCGAGGCCGGCGGCATCGACGGCGAACGCTGGAGTGGCTACGCGTTCGGCATGGGCGTGGAGCGCCTGGCGATGTTGCGTTACGGGGTGACGGATCTGCGCCAGTTCTTCGAGAACGACCTGCGCTTCCTGGGACAATTCCACGGTCGTGCCGACGCGCCTCAGGGCAGCCGGGAGGGCAGCGCATGAAGATCAGCGAAGCCTGGCTGCGCACCTGGTGCGATCCGGACGTCAGCGCGCAGGCGCTGGCCGACCAGCTCACGCTGCTCGGCCTGGAGGTCGATGAGGTGGTCTCCACCCGGCCTGCCTTCGAGCAGATCGTGGTCGCGCGGATCGTCTCGCTGGAGCAGCATCCGGATGCCGACAGGCTCCGGGTGTGCACCGTCGACGCCGGCGACGAGGAGACCCTGCAGGTGGTGTGTGGGGCGCCCAACGCGCGACAGGGCCTGACCACGGCGCTGGCCCGGGTCGGCGGACGTCTGCCGGACGGCACCAAGCTGAAGAAGGCCAAGCTGCGAGGCGTCGCCTCTCAGGGCATGCTGTGCTCGGCCTCGGAGTTGCAGTTGTCCGACGAGTCCGACGGCATCATCGAACTGGACGACGCCGCGGCGCCCGGTACGACGCTGATCGATCACTTCGGCCTGGACGATGCCGTGCTGGACATCGACCTGACGCCCGATCGCGGCGACTGCCTGTCGGTCCGCGGCGTGGCCCGCGAGCTGTCCGCCAAGTACGGTGTGCCGCTGCGCGACCCGGTCGGCCCGATCGAGGTCGAGGAGCGTTCGGACCTTGAGCAACCGGTGCGGGTGGCGCCCGACAATGCCTGCGTTCGCTATGCCGGACGCGTGGTGGAAGGCGTCGACCTGACGCGCCCGGTGCCGATGTGGATGAGCGAGCGATTGCGCCGCTCCGGGGTGCGCAGCATCAATGCCGCGGTCGATGTCACCAACTACCTGCTGCTCGAGCGCGGTCACCCGATGCACGCCTTCGATCAGCAGAAGCTGGCCGGCCCCATCCAGGTGCGTTCGGCGGAGCAGGGCGAGTCCGTCACGCTGCTGGACGGCCGCACGCTGACGCTGAATGCGGACACCACGGTCATCGCCGACGATTCGGGCGCGATCGGCATCGCCGGGATCATGGGCGGTGACTCCACGGCGGTGTCCGCGTCGACCACGCGGGTGTTCCTGGAATGCGCGCTGTTCCTGCCGGCGCAGATCGGCGGCCGGCCGCGTCGCTACGCGACCCAGACCGACGCCAGCCACCGCTTCGAGCGCGGCGTCGATCCGGCCGGTCAACGCGATGCGCTCGAATACGCCACCCGGCTGCTGGTCGACATCGCCGGCGGTAGCGCCGGACCGGTCACCGATTGGCAGGACGCATCGCGCATGCCGGCGCGCCACGCGATCAGCGTGCGACGCAGCCGCCTGGATCGGGTGCTCGGCGCGCATCTCGATGACGAGGTGGCAACCGGCGCCTGGCGCGGTCTGGGCATCCAGGTCGACGTCACGGCGGACGGCTGGCGCTGCACGCCGCCCAGCCATCGCTACGACCTGGGCATCGAGGAGGACCTGATCGAGGAGGTCGGTCGGGTGCATGGATACGAGAACCTGCCTCGCCGGCTGCCGATGCACCGCCCCACGCTGTCGGCCGCCCCCGAGACGCGCGTGCCGCCGATCCGCATCAAGGAGCGCCTGACCAGCCTGGGCTACCAGGAGATCGTCACCTATTCGTTCGTCGACCAGGCGGTGCAGGACGTGATCCGGCCGGACCTGGACGCCCTGGCGCTCGCCAATCCGATCAGCAGCGATCTGGGCGTCATGCGGACCACGCTGGTCGGTGGGCTGATCGACGTGCTGCGCCGCAACCGGGCGCGCCAGATCGCATCGGCTCGCCTGTTCGAGACCGGGCTGCGATTCCTGCCGGGTGGCGATGCGGCCGATGCGGCCATCGATCCGCGGCTGGGCCAGGACCTGCAGATCGACGACACGCTGCGCCAGCAGAGCATGCTGGCCGGACTGGTGGCCGGCCGTCGCGAGCCCGAGAACTGGAACGCCGCCGATGCCGAGGCGGGGTTCTTCGACCTCAAGCGTGATCTGGATGCGTTGTTCGCGATGGCCGACGCCACCCCGCCTACCTATGCGCCGGGCCAGCTGGCGATGCTGCACCCGACCCGTCAGGCGACGCTGCAGGTCGATGGCGTCGCGGTCGGCTACCTGGGCGCGGTGAATCCGATGCTGGAGCGGGATCTGGACCTGGGCGGTACGGTCTGGGTGTTCGAGCTGGCCCTGAGCGCGCTGGGCACCTCCCGCCTGCCGGCCGCGACCGCGGTGTCCCGATTTCCGAGCGTGCGCCGTGACCTGGCCGTGGTGCTGGACGCCGGTGTGGAGCACGCCAAGCTGCTCGACACGGTCCGAGCGGCCGCACCGGGCACGCTGGACCAGGTGGTCACGTTCGACCTGTACCAGGGCGACGGGGTCGGATCGGGACGCAAGAGCCTGGGTATCGGCTTGATTTTGCGGGATGTTTCGCGCACTCTTGCCGACAAGGACGTGGAACGTGCGGTCGCGTCGGTGGTCGAGGCGCTGCAACGCGAACTGGGTGCCGAGCTTCGCGGCTAGCGGGCGGCACGGGCAGCTCGGGCAGCCAGGGCAGCCAGGGCAGCCAGGGCAGCCAGGGCAGCCAGGGCAGCCAGGGCAGCAAGCGCAGGGCGGATCGACGGGGTGACGACGGGGTGACGACGGGGCGAGTTCGAGCATGGCGCTGACCAAGGCCGCGATGGCCGAGATGCTGTTCGACGAGCTCGGCCTGAACAAGCGCGAGGCCAAGGAGTTCGTCGAACAGTTCTTCGAGCAGATCAAGATCGCCCTGGAGCGGGGTCACGACGTCAAGTTGTCCGGGTTCGGAAATTTCCAGCTGCGCGACAAGAGTCAGCGGCCCGGTCGCAATCCCAAGACCGGCGAGGAAATTCCCATCTCGGCGCGGCGTGTCGTCACGTTCCGTCCGGGGCAGAAACTGAAGACGCGGGTGGAGGCTTATGCTGGAACTCAGCAATAACAACGAACTCCCGACGATTCCGAACAAGCGCTATTTCACCATCGGTGAAGTCAGCGACCTGTGCCAGGTCAAGCCGCACGTGCTGCGCTACTGGGAGCAGGAGTTTCCGGACCTGGAGCCGGTCAAGCGGCGGGGCAACCGGCGCTACTACCAGCGTCACGACGTGATGCTGATCCGGCAGATCCGCAGCCTGCTCTACGCCGAGGGCTACACCATCGGCGGAGCCCGTCAGTACCTGGCCGGTGACCAGGTGCAGCAGGACAACACCCAGTCCCAGCAGCTGATGCGTCAGCTGCGATCCGAGCTCGAGGACGTGCTGCGCATCCTGCGCAGTCACTGAGAGGATTCCGCGGCGGATAGCTGGGGTCCGGGTACCCTTGGTCCGGCCGTTTCAGGTATCCTCGACGGCTCTGGCGGGGCGTGGCGCAGGCTGGTAGCGCACCACAATGGGGTTGTGGGGGTCGGAGGTTCGAATCCTCTCGCCCCGACCAGTTTCCTTCGATTTTCATGCGCGGTGCCGTTTCCGCCGAGTCGGCTTCGAACAGCCCGGCCTCGTATTGCAGCGGCTTCGGCAGTTTCGGCGGGTCTGATTGCCTGGCCTCGGTCAGCTGATCCCCTTGGAAGACGCTCTTGATCGTCCTCGCAGGCGTCCGTCCAGCCACCGGCGTCTCGTCGCATCTCGTGTCAGCGGCGCGTTAGCGGTTCGCCGACGGGTGAAATGTGTCAGCATGCTGCATCGCGGGTGCGGGAACGTTCGCTTGCGAGGGTCCTGGTTCGCCCTCGAGTTCGTAGCTTGTAACCCGTAACCCGTAACCACCGGCGGGACCGTCCCACCACCCATTGGCGCGCTCGAGCATTCAACGAATCGTCGCGCCAGCCGATCACCGCCACTGATGGAGATCCTGGAGACACGTATGCGCGCTAATGAGCTGCATGAGGCGGTGGGCCGGGTCGCCGACGTTCTGGAGCAGGCGGGCATCAGAGCGGCGGTCGACCGGTTTCGGGCTGCGCACGGTGATGAACTCACGGTGGCGGCGGCGAGATTGGGCCACGCTGGCGCGCTGATCAGCGAGCGCTTCCAACGGTTCGATGCTGCCGAGCAGCGGGTGGTCAAGAGCCTTCACCTGGATTCCCTGGCGTCCACCGGCTACTGGCAACAGCTGATCGAGTCGGCCTCGAAGCCTGGGCAAGGACGGGCCGAGATCGTCAGGTTGGCGGCTCGGTTGATGTTCGCGGCTCAGAACCTGCCCGGATTGACGGCGCTGATGGCCGATATCGCGCCCGACGATCGCCTGCCGGACCTGGCCAGCGGCGAGTCCCGGCTGCAAGTCAGTCTGGTCGATGCCGGCGAAAGGGCCAGCAGCCCGGATCGGATAGCACGGGCCATCGATGGTATCGACATGCTGTATTCGGCGTGTGCCAGCATCGCGCGTCGTCCGGCCATGGACTTGCGACTGGATGCAATCGACGGAACGCTCACGCGGGACCTTCATTTCACCGGCGGACGCGATGCGGTCGCGGCGGTGGTGGCGGTGATGACCTCCATTCCCGAGGCGCTCCGGCGATTCGACCAGCATGACGATCTCGATCTGGATGCGCTGGTGGCTTCGTTGCCGGTCTTCTCCGACCTGGAGACACTCGGCTCGATGGGGTCGTTTTCCGCGCGCGACTTGTCGAACATCAGCGAGACGATGCGTCAGGGCGCGCTGCTGGTGCTCGAAAGCGGGATCGTGCTGTTGCCCGGCACCGCGCCTGACGCCAAGGCCGCCGATACGCGTGCGGCGCGTTCCGGCAGGCCTGCCGCGGCGGTGACGTCTTCGCCCGAGCACGCGGGCCAGGCCGCTGATCGGCACTACGAGGCGTACCTTCGCGAGCGCGAGACGATGCGCACCGATGCGGGTGGCGCCGTGGAGGAGGACCTCGACGATGAGGCGTCCGAGACCAACGGTCTGAGCAGCGTGGAACTGGCCAAGGTCCGGCTGGGAACCACCGTGGGACAGGATCGGGCCAGGCGTATCGAGGTCGACAACCTGTTGTCCGAGCTGAAGAGCCAACGCGGTCACCACTGAGCGGGTCGGCGCGACGGGCGAGGACCGGCTGGTGGTCCGTCCCTGATCCGATCCTCTTGGGCAGATCCCTTCCCGGCAGATCGGGCAGCGCACGTGCGCATGCGGATCGAGCGGCGAGAAGGATCAGCGGCGTCCGTGCCGCGATCGGCATCCGGTCAGGATGCGGTGTAGGTGGCTCCCCGGGCCGGGCTCGAACCAGCGACCCAATGATTAACAGTCATTTGCTCTACCAACTGAGCTACCGGGGAACGGCAGCGCGGAGTGTAGTGCCGGGTGAGCGGCAGGTCAATCGGATGAAGCTTTCATTCCACCGGATCGCCCGCATTTCAGGGATACACTCGCCGCTCGACAACGCCTGCACCGACGAATGAGCCAATCGTTCGATCTCGTCACCGACTATTCGCCGGCCGGGCACCAGCCGGCGGCCATCGACTCGCTGTCCGAGGGACTGAGCGACGGTCTGGCCGCGCAGACCCTGCTGGGGGTGACCGGCTCCGGCAAGACCTTCACGATCGCCAACGTGATCGCACGCCACCAGCGTCCGGCCATCGTGCTGGCGCCCAACAAGACCCTGGCGGCCCAGCTGTACGGCGAGTTCCGGGATTTCTTCCCGAACAACGCGGTGGAGTACTTCGTCTCCTACTACGACTACTACCAGCCCGAAGCCTACGTGCCCGCCTCGGACACCTTCATCGAGAAGGACTCCTCGATCAACGAGCACATCGAGCAGATGCGCCTATCGGCCACCAAGGCGCTGTTCGAGCGGCCCGATGTCATCATCGTGGCAACGGTGTCGTCGATCTACGGCCTGGGCGACCCGCAGCAGTACCACAAGATGGTGCTGCATCTGAAGCGCGGAGAAACCATCGATCAGCGCGGCATGCTGCGTCGCCTGGCCGAGTTGCAGTACACCCGCAACGACATGGAGTTGAAGCGCGGCACCTATCGGGTGCGCGGCGAGATCATCGACATCCATCCGGCGGACTCGGACCGCGAGGCGATTCGCGTCGAATTGTTCGATGACGAGATCGAGTCGCTGTCGCACTTCGATCCGCTGACCGGCGAGGTGCTCAAGAAGGTGCCGCGGCTGACCATCTACCCGAAGACGCACTACGTCACTCCGCGCCAGCGCCTGATCGATGCCACCGATCACATCAAGGCCGAGTTGCGCGATCGACTCGAGCAACTGCGCACCGCCGGCAAGCTGGTCGAGGCGCAGCGGCTGCAGCAGCGCACCCAGTTCGACCTGGAGATGATCCAGGAGCTCGGCTATTGCTCGGGCATCGAGAACTATTCGCGTTACCTGTCCGGTCGTCAGCCGGGCGAGCCGCCGCCGTGCCTGTTCGACTACCTGCCCGATGACAGCCTGATCTTCATCGACGAAAGCCACGTGACCGTGCCGCAGCTGGGGGCGATGTACAAGGGCGATCGAGCGCGCAAGGAGAACCTGGTGAACTTCGGATTCCGCCTGCCTTCGGCGCTGGACAACCGTCCGCTGAAGTTCGAGGAGTGGGAACTGCTGGCGCCTCAGACCGTGTTCGTCTCGGCCACGCCCGGCAACTACGAGGCGGCCAATGCCGACCAGGTGGTCGAGCAGATCGTGCGCCCGACCGGCCTGGTCGACCCGCAGCTGGAAGTGCGTCCGGCACGCACCCAGGTGGACGATGTGCTGTCCGAGATCAACGATCGGGTGGCCAAGGACGAGCGCGTGCTGATCACCACGCTGACCAAGCGGATGTCCGAGGACTTGACCGACTACCTGGCCGAGCACGACGTCAAGGTGCGTTACCTGCACTCGGACATCGATACCGTGGAGCGCAGCGAGATCATCCGTGACCTGCGCCTGGGCGTGTTCGACGTGCTGGTGGGCATCAACCTGCTGCGCGAGGGGCTGGACATGCCCGAGGTGTCGCTGGTGGCGATCCTGGACGCCGACAAGGAGGGCTTCCTTCGCTCGGACCGCTCGCTGATCCAGACCATCGGACGCGCGGCGCGCAACCTCTCCGGCAAGGCGATCCTGTACGGCGACACCCTGACCGGATCAATGCAGCGGGCCATCGACGAGACCGAACGTCGTCGCGCGGTGCAGGTGGCGTTCAACGCCGAGCACGGCATCGTGCCGGTCGGCATCACCAAGAAGGTCGCCGACGTGATGGAGTCCGGCGCACCGGCCGCCAAGGGGCGGCGGGGTCGACGCGGCGAGAAGCGCGACGAGGTTGCACCGAAGGTGGAGCGATTGACGCCTGCCGCGGCCGCCAAGCGCATGAAGTCGCTGGAGCAGGACATGTACGATGCGGCCCGCAACCTGGAGTTCGAACGCGCGGCCTCCCTGCGCGACGAGCTGGATTCGCTGCGCGCCAAGCTGTTCGGCGCAGGCGCAGGCGCAGGCGCAGGCGCGGGTGCAGGCGCGGGTGCACCCGCGGGTGCAGGCGCAGGCACCGGCGATGCGCCCGGAGTGGATGCGGCCGCGGTGGACGATGTGGCCGCGGTGATCGAGCATGCCGCGCCGGTTGCCGCCAAGAAGCCGCGCCGGCGCCGGACCGCCAGCCGCGCCTGAATACACCGGGCGCCGTGGCGCCCATCGCTTTCACGAGCGCCGGTTCCGGCGTTCGCCTACCGACTGGAGGACAGCCCATGCTCGACGCCTACCGAGAACATGTCAGATCCCGCGAAGCCGAGGGCGTGGTGCCCAAGCCGCTCGATGCCGCCCAGACGGCCGACCTGGTGGACCTGTTGAAGTCGCCGCCCGAGGGCGAGGAGGGCTTCCTGATGAACTTGCTCACCGAGCGGGTGCCGGCAGGCGTCGACGAGGCGGCCTACGTCAAGGCAGGCTTCCTGGCGGCCATCGCCGGTGGCGAGGCGACCAGCCCGCTGGTCTCGCCGGTCAAGGCGGTGGAGCTGCTGGGCACCATGCTCGGCGGCTACAACGTCGAGTGGCTGGTCAAGGCATTGGACGATGCGGAGCTGGCCGATGCCGCCGCCGAGGCGTTGTCGCACACCCTGCTGGTGTTCGATGCGTTCAACGATGTGCAGCAGAAGGCCGACGAGGGCAATGCCCAGGCCAAGCGGGTGATGGAATCCTGGGCCGACGCCGAGTGGTTCACCAAAAAGGACGAGGTGCCGAAGACCATCACGCTCAGCGTGTTCAAGGTGCCAGGCGAGACCAACACCGACGACCTGTCGCCGGCCACCGCCGCCTGGTCGCGTCCGGACATCCCGCTGCACGCGCTGGCGATGCTGGAGAACGAGCGCGAGGGCATGGTCGACAACCCGCTCGGGAAGATCGCCGAACTGCGCGCTGGCGAGCATCCGGTGGCCTACGTCGGTGATGTCGTGGGAACCGGATCGTCCAGGAAGTCGGCCACCAACTCGGTGCTGTGGCACATGGGCGACGACATCCCGCACATTCCCAACCGTCGCGACGGCGGCTTCGTGCTGGGCAAGAACATCGCCCCGATCTTCTTCAACACGCTCGAAGATGCCGGTGCCTTGCCGATCGAGTGCGACGTCGACGGCATGGAGACCGGGGACGTCATCGTGATCCACCCGCACGACGGCAAGATCACCAAGCCCGGTGGTGACGAGGTGCTCAGCACGTTCACGCTGGCCAGTCCGGTGCTGCTGGACGAGGTGCGCGCCGGTGGTCGCATACCGCTGATCATCGGTCGCGCGCTGACCGACAAGGCCTGCGAGGCGCTGGGTCGGCCGGCCAGCGAGGCCTTCGTGCGTCCGGGCGTCGAGGATGCATCCGACAAGGGCTACACGCTCGCCCAGAAGATGGTCGGACGCGCCTGTGGCGTGGACGGCGTGCGCCCCGGCGTGTTCTGCGAGCCGCGCATGACCACCGTGGGTTCCCAGGACACCACCGGTCCGATGACGCGTGACGAGTTGAAGGACCTGGCCTGCCTGGGCTTCGCCGCCGATCTGGTGATGCAGAGCTTCTGCCACACCGCCGCTTATCCGAAGCCTGTCGATGTCGGCACCCACCACACGCTGCCCGACTTCATGACCGACCGCGGCGGGGTCAGCCTGCGCCCGGGCGACGGCATCATCCATTCCTGGCTGAACCGCATGCTGTTGCCCGACACGGTGGGCACCGGCGGGGATTCGCACACGCGATTCCCGATGGGCATCAGCTTTCCGGCAGGCTCGGGCCTGGTGGCCTTCGCCGCCGCGACCGGTGTCATGCCGCTGAACATGCCCGAGTCGGTTCGGGTGCGCTTCTCGGGCGAGATGCAGCCGGGCATCACGCTGCGCGACCTGGTCAACGCCATCCCTTACGCGGCCATCCAGAAGGGCCTGCTGACGGTGGAGAAGAAGGGCAAGAAGAACGTCTTCTCCGGTCGCTGCATCGAGATCGAGGGGCTGCGCGACCTGAAGCTGGAGCAGGCCTTCGAGCTGGCCGACGCCACCGCCGAGCGCTCGGCAGGCGGCTGCACGGTCAAGCTCGACATCGAGCCGTTGAAGGAATACATCACCTCCAATGTCACCTTGCTGCGCTGGATGATCGATCAGGGCTACGCGGATGCCAAGACCCTCGAGCGCCGCGCGCGCAAGATGGAGGACTGGCTGGAGAACCCGTCGCTGCTCGAAGCCGATGCGGATGCCGAGTATTTCGAGACCATCGACATCGACCTGGCCACGATCACCGAGCCGCTGCTGGCCTGCCCGAACGATCCGGATGACGTCAAGCCGCTGTCCGAGGTGCAGAACACCCAGATCGACGAGGTGTTCATCGGCTCCTGCATGACCAACATCGGTCACTACCGGGCGGCGGGCGAGCTGCTCAAGCAATCCGGCGAGTACATCGACACCGTGCTGTGGATCGCCCCGCCGACCCGCATGGACGAGCACCAGCTCAAGGAGGAGGGTTACTACAACATCTTCGGCGCCGCGGGGGCACGCTTGGAGATCCCGGGTTGTTCGCTGTGCATGGGCAACCAGGCTCGCGTGAAGCCGGGTGCCACGGTGGTGTCCACCTCGACCCGCAACTTCCCCAACCGGCTGGGCAAGGGCGCGTTCGTGTACCTGTCATCGGCGGAACTGGCAGCGGTGGCCGCGTTGCTGGGGCGCCTGCCCACGGTCGAGGAGTACCAGCAGTACACCGCCACGTTGAACTCGATGGGCGACGAGGTGTACCGCTACCTGAACTTCAACGAGATCGCCGACTTCCAGGAATCGGCCGACGAGACCAAGGTGAAGTTCAAGGATATTCCGGTGACGTTGCAGATGGCGTCCTGATCGTCCGAGCGCCTGACCTTCGCCGCATCACGCGTCGGCGTGGTGCGGCGGCGGCCGGACCGACCGATTGATGGCGGTCGCGACATGAACTTGTCATCTGCCCGTCTTAGGCTGACGGTCTCCCTCGGACCGATCGGACCCGCTGCAGATGATTCGCCCCGTTCTGACGTGCGCCTGCGCGCTCGCTTTCGCCACCGGTAGCGTCGTAGACGCGGCCGACGCACCCTCGTCGTTCGCGTACCGCTACGCTGATACCTACGACGAGCTGTGCGGTGTGCAAGATGAGGATGACGGCTGCGCCGAGATCAGCGCCTACGATCCTCGGACAGGCCGGGTCTTCACCACCAATGGCACCGACAATGCCCTGCGGGTGTTGCACATCGACGCCCACGGCACGATTCGCGATGTGGCGCGTGTGCCACTGGATGCCTATGGCGCCGCGCCGAACAGCGTGGCCGCATTCGAGGGCGAAGTGGCCGTTGCCATGGAAGCGGCTGACAAGCAAGCACCGGGTCGGGTTGTCCTGTTCGACGCCCATTCGCTCGACGTCTCTGCCACGCTGAGCGCCGGTCCGCTTCCCGACATGCTGACCTACACGCCGGACGGGCGCCACCTGCTGGTCGCCAACGAGGGCGAACCGAACGACGACTACGACGTCGACCCGGAAGGCAGCATCACGATCATCGATACGCATGATCTGACGGTGCGCACGGCCGACTTCAGCGCGTTCAACGTGCTGGGGGATCCATCGGTACGGATCTTCGGGCCAGGCGCGACCGTTGCTCAGGATCTGGAGCCGGAGTACGTCGCCGTGTCGGCCGACTCAACGACCGCGTGGATCAGCTTGCAGGAAAACAACGCGTTTGCCGTGCTGGATATCGCCACCGCGCAGATCAGCTCGGTGGTCGGGCTGGGCTTCAAGGACCACGCCGTGCCCGGTAACGGCTTCGATGCCAGCGATCGTGATGGTGGGTCTGACTGCCGTCGCGTGCTGGAGGATCCGCAGCAGTGCATTCGCATCGCACCGCAGCCGACACTCGGTATGTATCAACCGGATGCCATCGCGACGTTCCATGCGGCCGGTGACACCTACATCGTCTCGGCGAACGAGGGGGACGCGCGCGACTACGACGGTTTCTCGGAAGAGGCTCGTGTCGGTGATGACGCGTTCACGCTTGACGCCAGCGCCGGGGATGGTCGGGCGTTGAAGGACGACGCGGCCCTGGGTCGCTTGAAGACCACGCTGGTGACCGGCGATGCGGACGGCGACGGGGACATCGACCGCATCTATTCCTACGGCGCGCGCTCCTTCTCGATTTGGGACGCGTACGGCAAGCTGGTGTTCGACAGCGGTGACGACTTCGAACAGCGGCTGGCTGCGCTGCAAGCCGACGGTCTGGACGTGTGGACCGACGATCGCAGCGACGACAAGGGCCCGGAGCCTGAATCGGTCACGATCGGCTCGCTCGGCGGCATGAGCGTGGCGTTCATCGGGCTGGAGCGCGTGTCCGGTGTGTTCGCCTACGACGTGTCCCGACCCTCATCGCCTGCCTACCTGGGGTACATCGATACCAAGCGAGCCGGGGACGTGTCACCGGAAGGGTTGGTGTACGTGCCTGACACCGAGAATCGCGGTGTGTTGATCGTCACAAACGAAGTCAGCAACACGACGTCCACCTACCGCATCAGCGTTAGCGATCGCAATGGCGACGCCAGGGTCGATGCGCAGCCCACGGTGGCTGAAGGAACCATTCGCTGGCAGTCGGACGACTATTACCAGGTGCAGAGCACCGGAGACTATCGGGTGATCTGCGAGGGTGCGCGGCTGCGCGAGTGCTCGGTGATGCCCGGTGAGTACAACGTGATCAACCTGACGACCGGACAGCGGTTCGAGAGCGTGCGCGTTGCCGGCTGACTCAGCCGTTGTTCAACAGGCCTTGCGCTGCGCGTGCGTAGCGGGGTCTGGAGAACAGCAGCGTGATGCGCGAGCCGCCGCATTGGCGCCACAGCACCACCGAGCGTAGCCCGCCGAGCAGCACCGCGCGGATGGTCGAGGCGGTGGCCGCATCGTTCAGGTGACCGGGGTCGCCGGATACCATGATGCGCGGGCTGAGGTGGCTGATGGCGCTGCGATACAGGTCGGCCAGGTTGGTCACCATGGTCGGGTCGGTGAGCTCGAAATCCAGCGACTGGGCCCGGCTGATGCCGATGCGCAGCTGTTCGATCGTCTTGTCATCCTTCATGACGTTGCTGCCCAGCTGGATCAGCGACAAGGCATAGCGCGCCAGGTCCAGATCGTGCGCCTCGCCGCGGGTGCCCAGCTGGTTCTTGAGCACGCGCAGGCCGCGCCTGAGCGGGTGGATCGATCCCCCGTAGGCGTCGATCACCCGATCCGCCTTCAGCGTCAGCACCGAGCGCAGCGTGGCCTCCAGATCGTCCGGGTCGGCCTTGCCGGTCGTCGCGAGCATCTTGCACAGATGGACCGACTGAAAGACGCCGGCCAGGGCCAAGGTCTGGTTCTCGATGGTGGCGATCTGTGTCATCGCGCGGAGTATAGGGCGCCGGCGCGCTCGTCCGGGAGCATCGGACACATCGCGTCCACGTCCGGATCCAGCGACGGGCCGGGCCGGGCGATCATCGCACCGCCCAGGCAATCCTGCCCGTCGTACAGCACCACCGATTGGCCGGGCGTCACGGCCCGGACCGGATCCTGGAAGCGGGCCTCGAACCGGCTGGCATCGTGGGGATCGACGCTCACCCGCACCGCAACGTCCTGCTGGCGGTAGCGCACCCGGGCGGTGCAGTCGAATCGGCTGGCAGGCGGTCCGCCGGCCACCCAGTGCGCCTCCTCGGCCTGCAGCGAGGTGCGCAGCAGGGCCGGATGATCGTGCCCCTGACCGACGATCAGCCGGTTGCCGACCAGGTCCTTGTTCAGCACGTACCACGCACCGCCATCGCCGTGCGAGGTCCCGCCGATGCCCAGCCCCTGGCGTTGCCCGTAGGTGTGGAACATCAGGCCGGTATGACGGCCCAGGTGGCGCCCGTCCGCCGCCACGATGTCGCCCGGCCGTGCCGGCAGGTAGTCGGCCAGGAAGGCGGTGAACTTGCGCTCGCCGATGAAGCAGATGCCGGTGCTGTCCTTCTTGCCGTGCACGTGGAAGCCGGCTTCGCGTGCCAGCTCGCGCACCGCGGGCTTGTCCAGCTCGCCGATCGGGAACAGGCTGGCCCCCAGCTGCGGCTGACCGAGCTGGTGCAGGAAGTAGCTTTGGTCCTTGTTGCCGTCCAGCCCGCGCTGCAATCGCCAGCGACCGTCCTCGCCCAACGAGCGCCTGACGTAGTGACCGGTGGCGATGGCGTCGGCGCCGCGCCGCCGGGCATGGTCCAGGAACGCCTTGAACTTGATCTCGCGGTTGCACAGCACGTCCGGGTTCGGTGTGCGGCCGGCGCGGTACTCGGCCAGGAAGTGTTCGAACACGCCGGCCCAGTACTCGTCGGCGAAGTTGACGCTCTCCAGTGCGATGTCCAGTCGCTCGGCAACGCCTGCCGCGTCGCGATAGTCCTGGCGGGCGGTGCAGGCCTCGCTGTCGTCCTCCCAGTTCTGCATGAACACGCCGCTCACCCGGTAGCCGGCGCGCTTGAGCACAAGGGCGGTGACCGACGAGTCCACGCCGCCGCTCATGCCGACGATGATCCGGGCGTCGGCGGGCAGGTGCGATGCGCCGGCACGGTCGGGTGGGGTTGTCGAGGTATCCGGTGTCATCACAGGTTGGTGATCAGTGCATCGCTGTCGTGGTGCGCGCCGCGCTTGGGCGCGGGCACCGAGCGGCGCGAGAAGAAATCCCCGTCCATGCGCTCCAGGAACGCCTTGGCCTGCGGGGACAGGAACTTGCCACGACGGATGACCACCCCGTAGCTGCGCGTCGGAAAGTAGGCATCCATCGGCCTGACGCACAGGTTCTCGAAACCGCGCAGGCAGATGCTGGTGACGATGCTGATACCGGTGCCGATCTCCACGTAGCGCTTGATGACCTCCCAGCCGCCTGCCTCCAGCACCACGTTGTACGGAACCTGGTGCTGTTGGAACACCAGGTCCACCATCGACCAGGTGGACAGGTGCCGGGGCGGCAGGATGAGCCCATACGGTGACAGGTCCTCGAGCCGCACCTGCTCGAGTGCCGCCAGCGGATGGTCGTGCGCCATGATCAACGCCGGCTTGAACTCGTAGATCGGGTGCCAGACCAGGTCATCGGGTACATCGATCATCGAGCCGACCGCGAAGTCCACTTCGTCGGCACGCAGCAGCGCCATGCCATCGTGGCCGGTGACGTTGTGCAGCCGGACATCGATCTGCGGAAAGTCGCTCGAGTAGCCCTTGATCAGGTCGGGCAGGATGTAGAGCAGGGTGGCCTCGCCCGAGGCGATGTCCAGCGGTCCGGCATGCACCTCGCCCAGTCGCGCCGCAAAGCTGTCCGCCAGCCGCGCCAGCCCGTCCACCAGCGGTTGGGCCATGTCCAGCAGCAGGTCGCCGGCCGGGGTCAGTCGGATGCGCGGTCCGGATCGTTCGAACAGCAACGTGCCCAACCGCTTCTCCAGCGCCTGGATCTGCAGCGACACCGACGGCTGGCTGAGGCCCAGGCGCGCGGCCGCGCGCGACACGCTGCCGGTCTGTGCGGTGTGACAGAAGGCCCTGAGTTGACGCAACTGGTTCTGAGGAGCGGGATCGGCGGCGGGCACGGTATCGTGTATTGCTTGACTCAATGCTCATGATAGCGAGCATTGGATTGATCTTGCCGACGTCGCCGCCGATCTTGGGCGGCGCCCCGCCCCTGCCGTCATCGTCCAGCCACCCGTGCCACCACCCTCGATCGACACCCCGCCCGCCGAGTCGGGCGCCCATCGCCTCGTCCTGCCATCGTCGTCTTGCCGAGGCTGCCGATGGGCCTGGTGATCGACTGGCTGCTCGATCCACTCGGGTTGCTGCTGGTCTGGACGCTGTTGCTGGCGGGAGTCAACGCCGGACTGGGCGCCGGACTGGGCGCCGCATCGGTAGGCGGCCGCTGGCGCGGGCCGGTGCTGCTGGCCTGCTGGTGGGCCGGGCTGGCCGCGATGTCCGCGCCCGCCCTGGTCAACCCGCTGGTCGCCTCTCACGAGCGGCGCATCGAGCCCGGCGCGTGCCTGGCCGGTTCGCCGATCGTCGTGCTGGGTGGGGGCATCGACACGCGATCGACGGATGCGACGCGCTTCGAGGCGATGTCGCCGGCCACGCTCTCGCGGGTTGCCGAGGCTGCGCGCTTGTCGCTGGCGGATCCCTCGGCGTCGGTGATCGTGTCGGGTGGCGCGGGCAGGCCGCCGGCATCGGTCTCGGAGGCACGGGTGATGGCCCACCTGCTGCGCCGGCTCGGCGTGGCCGACGCGGCGATCGTGCTCGAGACGGTCTCGGTGTCCACCGCGACGAACGTGCGCGAGCTGCAGGGTCGCGGACTGCTGGGCGACGCCGATGCCCCCCGGCTGGTGACCTCGGCGCTGCACATGCCGCGGGCCATGGCCACGTTCGAGGCGGCGGGGCTGATCCCCTGTCCGGTGCCGGTGGGCCGGCTGGCGGTCGATGCGCCCTGGTGGACGCTGTGGCCGCAGAGTTCGGCGATGATCAAGTTCGACCGATGGCTGCACGAGCAGCTGGCCCTGGTGCTGTACCGGCTGCGCGGCGACGTCCGAGCCTGGCGGTAGGCGCCCGGGACGTGTCGGTTCAGACGTCGTAGTAGTCGCGGTACCAGTCCACGAAGCGGGCGATGCCGGATTCCACGGACGTGTCGGGCTTGTAGTCGACGTCGCGCACCAGGTCGCTGACGTCGGCATAGGTGTCGGGTACGTCGCCGGGCTGCAACGGCAGCAGGTTCTTCTCGGCGGTCAGGTTCAGGCAGCCCTCCAGCGTGGCGATGTAATGCTCCAGATCCACCGGTGCGTTGTTGCCGATGTTGTAGATCCGGTAGGGGGCGGCACTGGTGGCGGGATCCGGCTTGTCCGAATCCCATTCCGGATTGCCGGTCGCCACGTTGTCCAGGGTGCGCACCACCCCTTCGACGATGTCGTCCACGTAGGTGAAGTCGCGCTTGTGACGACCGTGGTTGAACACATCGATCGGCTCACCGGCCAGGATCTTCTTGGTGAACAGGAACAGCGCCATGTCCGGTCGGCCCCAGGGGCCGTACACGGTGAAGAAGCGCAAGCCGGTGGTGGGCAGGCCGAACAGGTGGCTGTAGGTGTGGGCCATCAGCTCGTTGGACTTCTTGCTGGCCGCGTACAGGCTGACCGGGTGATCGACCGACTCGTGCACGCTGAACGGCATGTTGGTGTGCGAGCCGTAGACCGAGCTGGTCGAGGCGTACACCAGGTGCTCCACCCCGGTGTGACGGCAGTTCTCCAGCACGTTCAGGTAGCCCACGATGTTGGCATCGATGTAGGCGCGCGGGTTCTCGAGCGAGTAGCGCACACCGGCCTGGGCGGCCAGGTTGACCACGCGCTGCGGCCGATGCTGCTCGAAGGTGCGCTTCATCAACTCGGTGTCCTCGAGCGAGCCGCGCACGTCGGTGAATCGATCGTGCGCCTTCACCCGCTCCAGCCGCGCACGTTTCAGATCGACGTCGTAATAGTCGTTCAGGTTGTCGATGCCGATGACCTCGTCACCGCGTTCGAGCAGCGCAAGCGACAGCGTCGAGCCGATGAAGCCGGCCGCGCCGGTGATCAGAACCTTCATGTCGTTCTCGTGTGAGGTCGGGTCAGAGTCGGGCGTCGACCGCATCGCGCGGCAGGACGCTCTTGATGTCGTACAGCACGTGCTCGGGCTTGCCGAGCGCGCGGATGCCCTCGGCGCCCAGTTCACGGAACTGACGGTGCGCCACCGCCAGCACGATCGCATCGTATCGGCCCGGCTCCAGCGCCTGGATCGGTGCGATGCCGTACTCGTGGCGGGCCTCGTCCGCATCCACCCACGGGTCGTGCACATCGACCTGCGCATGGAAGCTCTGCAGTTCGTTCACGATGTCGACCACCCGCGTGTTGCGCAGGTCCGGGCAGTTCTCCTTGAACGCCAGTCCCAGGATCAGGATGCGGGCACCGGCCACGTGGATGCGCCGGCGGGTCAGCATCTTGATGATCTCCGAGGCGATGTGCTCTCCCATGCCGTCGTTGATCTGGCGCCCCGACAGGATCACCTGCGGGTGGTAGCCGATCTCCTGCGCCTTGTGCGTCAGGTAGTAGGGGTCCACGCTGATGCAGTGACCGCCGACCAGCCCGGGCCGGAACGGCAGGAAGTTCCACTTCGTGCCGGCCGCCTCGAGCACCTCCAGCGTATCGATGCCCAGCCGGCCGAAGATCAGCGCCAGCTCGTTGACCAGCGCGATGTTCAGGTCGCGCTGGGTGTTCTCGATGACCTTGGCGGCCTCGGCCACCCGGATGGAGCTGGCCAGGTGGGTGCCGGCGGTGATGATGCGCCGGTACAACGCATCCACCTGCTCGGCCACCTCGGGGGTGGAGCCTGCGGTGACCTTGGTGATGGTGCTGACCCGGTGCTCCTTGTCGCCCGGGTTGATGCGTTCGGGGCTATAGCCGCAGTAGAAGCCCTCGTTGTAGCTCAGCCCCGACTCGGCCTCGAGGATCGGCACGCAGACCTCCTCGGTGGCGCCGGGGTAGACGGTGGATTCGTAGACGATCACCGAGCCGGGCTTCATGATGCCGCCGATCGCGGTGGAGGCCTTGATCAGCGGTGTCAGGTCCGGCTGCTTGTGCCGGTTGATCGGGGTGGGCACGGTGACGATGAACACATCGGTGTCGGCCAGCTCCTCGATCCGGTCGGTGAAGCTCAGATCCGAGGCGGCGGCCAATTCCTCGTCCGACACCTCGAGCGTGCGATCGCGTCCGGCGCGCAGCTCGGCGATGCGCGCCGCGTCGATGTCGAAGCCGGTGACCTTCGTGCCGGTGCTGCCGAACTCCACCGCCAGCGGCAACCCGACGTAGCCGAGTCCGATGATGGCAACGCGCGTCTGGGCGCTCAGTGTGAACATGGAGAATGACTGGCCCTTTGGCGGGCGCCCGATGCCCTCGCCCCGATCGATCAGGCCGGAGTATACGCAGCCATGACCGTGTGCCTTGCTCGAAGGGGCCAGGGTGTGCGGCATCGCACGGGCTCTGCACGAATGTGTCGAACCGCCGATGCGGGAAGGTCGGTTTAGTGGATAGACTCCACCGCGCGCTCGAAACGGGATGAAGGGATGGAAGTCGGTGGGTAGCCTCAAATTCTTCAAGATGCACCTGCGCGTGCCCTTCCTGTTGCTGGCATTGCTGGAGTTCTGCATCTGCGTGGCGGCGGTGTACGTGGCGGTGTACGTGCGCTTCGACCGCCCGCTGCAGGATGTGGCGCACGTGCAATCGCCGATCGTGTCCTCGATCCTGTTCGGCGCGGTGATGCCGGTGGCGATGATGGCGATGGGCCTGTACCAGAGTCGCTTTCGCGGTGGCGTGCTGGGCGTGTTCCTGCGCTCGGTCATCGGCTTCCTGGCCGGGGCCGCGTTCCTGGCCCTGCTGTACTACATCGTGCCCAGCCTGTATCTGGGGCGCGGTGTGTTCGGCCTGGCGATCGTGCTGGCCTTCTTCGTCATCGGCACCGTCAGGCCGCTGTTCTTCTACTACGTCGACCGCGACCTGCTGAAGCTGCGCTCGGTGGTGCTGGGCGCCGGCGAGCGCGCCGCCTCGCTGACACAGCGGCTGCGCCGCCGGGTCGATCGGCGCGGCTTCCGGATCGTGGGCTACGTGCCGCTGCCCACCGACCGGGCGGTGGCCGTGGACCCGCAGTCGCTGGTGAGCCTGGCGGACCGCTCGTTGCTGCAGTACTGCATCGAGAACGATGTGGACGAGATCGTCGTGGCCGCCGACGATCGACGGGACGCCATGCCGCTGGACCAGCTGCTGGAGGTCAAGTTGCATGGGCTGGGCGTGATCGACCTGCTCGGCTTCTTCGAGCGCGAACAGGGCAAGCTGCCACTCGACCTGCTACGTCCGGACTGGCTGATCTATTCGGAAGGCTTCGACCGCGGGGTGTTCCGTGACATCGTCAAGCGCCTGTTCGACATCGTCGCCAGCGTGCTGATCCTGCTGATCACCTGGCCGTTCATGCTCGCCTGCATCCTGTCGATCAAGCTCGAGGATGGTTGGCGTGCGCCGATCTTCTATCGCCAGACCCGCGTCGGTCAGTTGGGGGCCGAGTTCGGCGTGCTGAAGTTTCGCAGCATGAGCGTCAATGCCGAGCGCGAGGGCGGTGCCCAGTGGGCAACCGCCAACGATGTGCGCGTCACCCGCACCGGCGGTGTGATTCGCACCACCCGCATCGACGAGCTACCGCAGATCCTGAACGTGCTGCGCGGCGACATGAGCTTCGTCGGGCCGCGTCCCGAACGTCCGCACTTCGTCGCCCAGCTCAACGAGCAGATCCCCTATTACCGCGAGCGGCATGCGGTCAAGCCCGGCATCACGGGCTGGGCCCAGGTCTGCTATCCGTACGGCGCCTCGCTGCGCGACTCGGTGCAGAAGCAGGAATTCGATCTGTACTACATCAAGAATCACACGATCTTCCTGGACGTGCTGATCCTGTGCCAGACCGCCGAGGTGGTGCTGTTCGGCAAGGGCGCGCGCTGATTTTTCGGCGCGGCTCGCCAGCCGCCCCTGGGCCCGGGCCGCGCTACCGGAACACGTCCGGCATCAGCTGATCGCCCAGCTTGCCGTCCTCTCGCTGGATGAACACCCCGCGGCGCGAGGTGGCGCGGATCTCCTGCTCGCTGGGCATGAACGGCTCGGAGCCGCTGGTGTCCTCCATGATCTTCTGGCCGGCCTGGGCCGCCGCGGCGCGCTCGCGGCGATCGATGATCAGCACCGCCAGCAGGGTGCACAGCACCAGCGCGGCCGCGGCACCGGCCCAACGCCACACCGATGAGCCGGTCCGGGATTTCGCACCGCGTCGCGGTCGCAGCGAATCGGGCCGGAACTCGCCGGACGGCAGCTCCTGCGCCGCGGTGGGCTCGTGCGCGGGCGCTCCGGGGCCGGCCCGGAGAGGGGCCGGGCCGCGCGCAGCGGCGCGGAGGGGAAGCTCGAACGGCAGCCGATCGTGGGTCCGGTAATATTGCCGCAGGCGGTTGAACGAGCGGGCCAGGCGGATGAAGCGCGTCTCGGCGTGGGCACGCTCGCGCGGACGACCGGCGAACCGATCCGGGTGCCATTGATTGACCTGCTTGCGATAGGCGGCCCGTACCACGGACCAATCCGCCTGTTCCGGGATGCCGAGCTCCGCGTAGTCCTGCCGATAGATCTCGTCCACTCGATCGCTCTGGAATAATCCACGTTTGTTCACGTCAGCTTACTGGCGTGCCGCCACCCTTTTCAGCAATATCCTGGGTAATCTCGCAGCGCCTCGACCGTGTCTCACGACGCTCGGCTGCGTGTGTTCAAGTTCCGCACCAGCTCAAGGAATCGGCCCCGGCTAGTGGCTAGTCTGCCTCACACACGCTCGGGTCCGGACGGCTCGTCCGCGACGCGGTGTCACGTTTGCGCCGCGTTTGCCGATAGGCAGGCTGTGCCGGCTCGAACGGGGTCGCCGCGATCTGACCAACCGGCGCCACCTTCCCCTTGATGCCCAACCAGACTCGACTCATCACCATGCGGATCAGGCTCATCGCGAGCGCAGCGGCGCTGCTCGCCATCGTCGGTTGCTCGGCCGGGCGCGTGCCGCAGGAGGCGCAGGACCGGCCGGTGGCCCCGACCAGCAGCGCCCAGCCGGAGTATCGGCTCGGACAGGGTGACATCGTGGTCGTCAACGTCTGGAAGAATCCGGACTTGCAGGTTCGCGTGCCGGTCAGGCCCGACGGCTACATCTCCGTGCCGCTGGTCGGTGACGTGCTGGCCGGTGGCAAGACGCCCGGCGAGGTGGCCCAGGAGACCGAGACGAAGCTGACCCGTTTCATCCGCACGCCACAGGTGTCGGTCATCGTCGAGGAGCTCAACAGTGCCGAGTTCCAGAACCGGGTGCGTGTGGTCGGCGGGGTCGCCCAGCCGACATCCATCGCCCACCGTGCCGGCATGACGGTGATCGACCTGGTGCTGGAGGCGGGTGGCGTGACCGATTTCGCCAACACCGCGCGTGCCCGGCTGATCCGGCAGGTCGACGGCCTGCCACGCACCTACGACATCTTCCTGGACGACATCCTCACCGGTGACGACATCAGCACCAACTACCTGCTGGCGCCCGGGGATGTGATCACCGTTCCGGAGCGCCGTTTCTGATGAGCCACATCAACTTCGACGAAATGGTTCCGCTGCTGGTGCGCGAGGCGCGCGCGCGGCGCACCTCGCTGCTGGGCATCTTCGTGCTGGTCAGCCTGGTGTTCCTGCTCGTGGGCTTCCTGTGGAGCAAGAAGTTCACCTCCTACGTCCAGCTGTACGTCGACGACAGCCAGATCGTGGCGCCGATGCTCGATGCCGAGATCGCCCAGAGCCGCGATCAGGCGAACGTGGCGCGCGAGGAGCTGTTCAGCAACGAGATCCTGAATCGGGTGATCGAGCAGGTCGGCTATGTCACCGGGGCGACCAGCCAGATCGAGCGCGAGCGGATCAAGAACGACATCATCGAAGACACCCAGATCTACAACATCGACAACCAGCTGCTGGAGATCTCCTTCGAGCATCGCGATCCGAAGATCGCCTACGAGACCACCTCGCTGCTGGCCGAGCTGTTCCTGCAGAAGACCATGCGAAGCTCGGCCGAGGAGACCACCGAAGCCTTCGATTTCATCATCACGCAGGTCGAGACCTACCGTGACAAGCTCGAGGACGCCGAGGGGCGCCTGGAGGCGTTCCGCAGCCAGTATCCGGGCATCAGCACCTCGACCGAGGGCAACGTGAATCAGCAGATCGTCGAGTTGCGCCGTGACCTGGAGAGAACCCGGCTGCAATACGCTCAGGCCGAGCAGCGCCGCCGTTCGCTCGAGCGCGAACTCGGGTCCGAGTCATCGACCATCGCCCGCGACTACGAGACCGGACGAATCAACCAGCAGATCGCCTCGTTGCAGCAGGAGATCGATTCGCTGACGTTGAACTACACCGATGACTATCCCGACATCGTGCGCCTGCGCCAGCAGATCGGCGACATGCAGCAGCTGTTGGAGCGCGCCTCGAACGCACCGGTGTCCGCGCCCACGGTCCAGCTGGGCGGCAGGCTCTACGGCGGATCGAGCAATGCCAGCCCGGTGTATCAGCAGCTGCGCTCGGATCTGGCACGCACCGCGGCCGAAGCCGATTCGCTCGGCGTGCGGGTGCAACAGCTCGAGACGCTGCTGCAGAAGGAGATCGAGCGCTCCAGCCAGTCCTCGCGCGTCGAGCGCGAGCTGACCCAGCTGACGCGCGACTACACCATCAACAAGGAACTCTTCGAGGATCTGCTGCGTCGCCAGGAGAGCGCCCGCTTATCGATGAGTTTGGGTGCCGAGCAGCAGGGTGTGCTGTACCGGATCGCGCAGGCGGCCAACTTCCCCTACCTGCCGACCGGCCTGCGGTTCATGCACATCGCCGCGATCGGCATCGTGCTCGCCACGCTGCTGCCGTTCTTCTTCCTGGTCGTGTTCCTGAAGCTCGACCCGCGCATCCGGACCGGTTCGGCGATCACCGATGTGCTCGAACTGCCGTTGCTGAGCACGATCCCGCACATGGCCTACCGTCGCCAGAAGGCACGACTGTTCGATCGGCCTGCCACCGTCGTCGCCACGGTGGGCGCGGTGTGCGCGCTGTACGTGGTCGTGTTCATCATCAAGTACCAGCTCGACAACGTCAGCACTGGAGGTGCCCCGCTATGACGGATCGTTCGATCATCGCCAACGTCCGATCGATCTCCGAGCAGGCCGGCGGCAAGGCGCAGAGGCGCTCGGCCAAGGCCGGACGCCAGCTCGTGCAGGTGGAACGGGCCGAGCAGGGGGGCAGCACCCAGCTGCAGGCGGCCAACGTTTCGGTCGGCCTGGCCGATCGAGCGCGTGCCGAACTGGCGCGCATGAACGACGAGAAGCTGTTCAGCGACGCCCAGCTGGACCGGCTCGGGATCGTGCATCCGCGCACCCGCAACCGGGCCTTGGTCGATGCGCTGCGCCAGCTACGCACCAAGTTGTACAGCCTGCGCCCGGACGGCAACTTCTCGGTGCTGGTCAGCAGCGTGGTCCCCGAGGGAGGCGGCAGCTTCGTGGCGCTCAACCTGGCCGCCACCATCGCCTTCGACAAGGCCAAGAGCTCGGTGCTGGTGGATGCCAACCTGCACGACCCGTTCGTGCACCACCTGCTGCGCATGATCGGACGCGAGCAGGCGCACGGCCTGCTGGAGTACCTGGAGCACCCCGAGCTGAATATCGAGCACATCGTCAGCCCGAGCGGCATCCCGCGCATGCGGGCGATTCCGATCGGGCGTCATGACGAGATCAGCGCCGAGCACTTCACCTCCGCCCGCTACAAGCAGCTGATGGCCGACATCCAGGACCGCTACGACAATCGCTTCGTGATCGTCGACGGGCCGGCGATGACCTCCTCGGCCGATGCGCGCATCCTGTCCGACATCTGCGATTTCACCGTGCTGGTGGCGCCCTACGGCGGCGTGACCGCCGGCCTGCTGGATGCGGTGGTCGACGAGATCGACGAGAGCCGGCTGGCGGGCATCGTGCTGAACGACCAGCCGGTGTGATCGCTCGTCCGGTGATGAGGATACGCCGCAGCCCGTGCCTGCCGTGGCTGTGCCTGCTGTGGCTGGGCATCGCGACGCAGGCCGCGGCCCTGGAGTTCGGGGTCGAGGCGCGCACGTTGGTGCAGGCCTCCGATAACGTCGACCAGGCCGATGCCGGTGCCGAGCAGGAAGGCAGCTTGGGCTTCGTGGGCATCGGCGTGTTCGGCGAGCAGTCCGGGCGCCTGGCCACCGGTGCGTTCAGCGGCGAGATCGATGTGCGAACCCGCCTGGACGAGGACGACGGCATCGACACGCTGAGCCGCTTCCTCGGTGCGGTGGAGTTCCGGCTGACGCCTCGGGTGCTCAGCTGGTACGTCGGCGACGTGCTGGGCAGCGTGCGTGTCGACGACACCGACCAGCCGGTCAACGACTTTCGCACCCAGCGCCGCAACGTGTTCGTGACCGGGCCGCAGGCCGAGTGGCAGATCGATGCCGCCAACCGACTCGATGCACGGCTGCTGTACCTCCACCAGAGCGGCGATGGCGACCAATTGGAGACGCTGTACAACGGCTTCGTCGAGTTCCAGCGCGAACGCATCGCCGGGCGTCGGATCGGCCTGCGGCTGTCGGACGTGTTCACCGACGCATCGCGGGTCGGCGAGGGCGAGGATGCCAACCGGGTCTCCGCGTCCGGCTACATCGAGCGCGAGCGCGGCGCCTGGTCGCTCGGTGGCGAGCTCGGTGGCACCCGCTACGACACCGATGATCAGTCGGTCGACGGGCTGGTGGCGCAGGTCGAGGCGGTGCGAAGGCTCGGCCCGGTCAGCGCAGCGACGCTGCGGCTGCGACGCGATCTGAACGATCGGACGCTGGGAACCGTCAGCAGCCTGCTCGGCTCGGGATCGGCGGCGCAACAGGACGCGGGCGGCATCTTCGAGGAGACCCGGCTCGAGGCCTTGTACGAACTCAAGGGCAGCGTCGGCACCGCCGAGGCCGGCATCGGCGCCGCCACGCTGGACTACCGGGTGGTCGACGGCGGCACGCTGGACGATGCGCTGGCCGACGACCAGGACCAGGTCGAGACCTACGGCTTCGTCGTCGGCTCGCGTTCGTTGACCCCCCGGTTGCGTGCGCAGGGCGGAGTGCGCTATGAGCGCGAGCGCTTCGACAACCTGCCCGACGAAGCCGATTCCCTGCTCGGCACCCTGGGCATCACCTATCAGCTCACGCGCGAGCTGCAGCTGGACGCCAGCTACCTGTTCGACCGGTCGAGCGGCATTCGCAGCGATGAGGTCGACGGGTTGGTCGAGCTGGATCGCACCGAGAACCGCGTGGGCCTGGGGTTGCGTTGGGCACCGCCCTCGCGTGCCAGCCAGGATCTGACGATCGAACTCAAATCGCTGATTCGATGAGCGTGTGCGAGCGTGCGAAAGTGTCGCCGTCCGGCTCGCCCGTGGCTTGCGGGCCGAGCAAGCGCGTTGCGCCGGATCAGCGCTCGCTGGTCGGGCTGGCGCTGCTGTTCGCCGTGGACAGTCGCTTTCCGGCCGTCGGCGGTGCCGAGTCCCAGGCGCTCAAGCTGGCCGTGGCGTTGCGTGAACGCGGCGCGCACGTGCAGTTCGTGTGTCCGCGCGTGCTGCGCTCGCAGCCGCTGCACGAGACCTTCGATGGCTTTTCCGTCGATCGGGTCGACTACCTGCACGTGCGCTGGCTGGGCTCGCTGGTGCTGATGATCAACTTTGCCCGCTACTTGATGCGCGCGCGCGGGCGCTATGGCGCGGTGCATGTGCACATCACCCACCTGCTGGCCGCCAGCGCAGGCTTCGTGCGGCCGTGGTCGGGCCTGCGCGTGCTGACCAAGATCTCCGGCTTCTACGAGTTCCAGGGCGGCGTGCTCGACACCGGCAAGCGCTTCCGGCCGTTGAACGCGTTGCTGCTCGCCGGACTCAAGCGGGTCGACCTGGTGCAGACCATCAGCGAACAGACTCGCACCAAGCTGCACGAGGCGGGCATTCCGGCCGAGCGCATCCTGTGCGTGCCGAACGGCATCGACACGCGCGAGGCCGGTCCGCCGAGCGGCGATGCTCGGCAGAGCGCCGCGCTGCGCATCGGCTATTGCGGTCGCCTGCGCGAGGTCAAGGGCGTGCACGTGCTGCTCGATGCCTTCGCCGGGCTGGTGCAAGCCCAGCCCCGGTTCGGCCATCGTCTGATCATCGCCGGCGACGGTACCCAGGGCGAGGCGTTGAAGGCGCAGGCCCACGCACTCGGGGTGTCCGGTCAGGTCGATTGGCTCGGCATGATCGACGACACGCTGTCCTTCATGGCCGGGCTCGATGTCTACGTACAGCCCTCGTTCGCCGAAGGCCTGCCGAATTCCGTCATGGAGGCCATGGTCAGCCGACGCGCGGTGGTGGCCAGCGACATCGGTGGCAACAGCGATCTGGTGACCGATCGGCTGAGCGGTCTGCTGGTGCCGCCCGGCGATGCCCATCGTCTGGCCGAGGCGCTGATCCGCCTGCAGGAAGACCCGTCCCTGCGGCAGCGACTGGGCGACGCCGGCCGGTCGGTGATCGAGCAGCGCTACGCCATCGATGCGGTGGTCGATCGGCTGGTGGAGGCCTACCGTGCCTGATCCGCAGGCGCTGTACGTGACCGTGTCGATCGATACCGAGGCGGATCACGATCCGTTCTGGCGTCGCTCGGCGCCGTTGGCGTTCGAGTCGATCAATCGCGGGCTGCCCGAGCTGTTGCAGCCGGCGTTCCAGAGCGTCTCGGTGGTGCCCACCTACCTGATCACGGTCGAGGTGCTCGAGGACGAACCCTCGGTCCGGACGCTTCGTCAGCTGCCGGGGGCGCACGAACTGGGCACCCACTTGCACGCCGCCTTCGTGGAGCCGCACAAGAAGTTCCACGACTACGCCGGCGTGAGCAGCGACGACTTCCAGTCCAGCTACCCGCCCGAGGTGGAGTCGGCCAAGCTGGCCACGCTGACCGAGCTGTTCACGCAGCGCCTGGGGTATCGGCCGACCAGCTTTCGCGCCGGCCGGTTCGGGGCCGGTGCCCATTCGATCAATGCGCTCGAGTCGCTCGGCTACCGGGTCGACACCTCGGTCACGCCCGGCATGCGCTGGCATGAGCCGAACGGGGTGGTGGATTTTCGCGGCGCACCGGATCAGCCTTACCACCCCGCACCGGGCACGATCGGCACGCCGGGCCCCTGCAGCCCGAACCGCCTGCTGGAGGTGCCCGTGACCATGCGGCCGCGACGGTTCCGCCGCACCCCGCAATGGTTCCGGCCCTGGTTCTCCGACGTCGAGGGCATGAAGCGGGTGGTGCACCATCACCTTCGCCGGCACAAGGATCGAACGCAGCCGCTGTGCATCAACATGATGTTCCATTCCATGGAGATCATCGCCGGTGCCTCCCCGTACCCGCAGAGCGATGACGACGTCGCGCGCTTCATCGACGAGATGACCGAGGCGCTGGCCTGGTGCGGAACCCAGGGCGCGCGTTTCGTCGGCCTGTCGGACCTGGCCGCGGTGTACGGCACACCGGCCGCGGGCGCGGAGTAGCCGACGGTGCCCAGCGGCCTGTTCCGGCACCTGCGCAACTACGCCTCGGCTGGCGTGCTGTCGATGGCGGTGGGGGTGGCCACCTTCCCGATCCTGACACGCACCCTCACCGTCGAGCAGTACGGCATTCTCGGGCTGGTGACGTCCAGCCTGACCCTGTTCGTGGCGGTCGGCAAGTTGGGCGTGCAGCAGTCGCTGCTGCGCTTCTTCGCCGCGGCGCGTCAAGGCAACGGCGACTGGTCGGTGCGCGAGATGCACGCCACCGTGGCCGCGGTGTTCCTGGCGCTGGCGCTGATCACCACGGCGGCCTGGCTGGTGGGCGGCCAGACGGTGTTGCCGCGCTTTCTTCAGTTCGAGGGCATTCCCGCCCTGTTCGTCGCCGCGGCCGGCATCGTGTTCGTGCGTCTGATCGGCAGCGGCATCATCAACTTCCTGCGGGCCGAGCAGCGTTCGGCCGACGTGGCGCGGGCACAGATCCTGTCCCGGCTGTCGAACCTGCTGTTCATCCTGGCGTTGCTGCTGTTCGGCGAACTGGACCCGCGTGCGGTGCTGCTGTGCATCCTGGCCGGCGAGATCCTGGCGATGGGATTCGCGGCCAGTCGCTACCAGGAGAGCTTTCGCTGCAGCTGGCGCGACATCCGGACGCCGCTGGTGCGTGCGCTGCTGCTGTACGGGCTGCCGCTGATGATGCTCGAGTCGCTCGGACTGGTGCTCCGGCTCTCGGATCGCTACCTGATCGAGGCGATGCTGGGGGTGGAGGCGCTCGGGCAGTATTCGGCCTCGTACAACCTGGTCGGCTATCTGGACATCATCGTGCTGGGCGCGCTGGTGCAGGCGGTGCGACCGATGTACATGCAGATCTTCGAGGCGAAGGGGGTGTCCAGCACGCAGGCCTTCCTGGGCGACTCGCTGCGCACCTACCTGGTGCTGGGCCTGCCGTTCGTGGCGCTGTTCTCGCTGGTCAGCCCCCATTTGCTGGCGTTCCTGGCCGGCGAGAAGTACGCCGCCGGCACCGTGGTCATCCCGTTCATCACCTTCAGCTTCCTGCTCGAGGGCACCATGCACTTCCTGGCCGCCGGGCTCTACCTGAACCGCAACACGCGTGTGCTCATGGTCTGGGGCGCGATCGCCACCGTGATCAACCTGGGCCTGAACGCGGTGCTGATTCCCACCTTCGGCCTGGTGGGGGCCGCCTCGGTGACGATCCTGTCGTACGCGGTCTTCCTGGCCGGCGTGTCGGTGCGCGCGTTTCGGGATCTGGCCTTTCCGCTGTACTGGCGCGAGCCGCTGCTGCTGGCCGGGGGAAGTCTGGCGGTGTGGTGGTCGGTCGATCGGCTGAGCGTGGGGCCGCATCTGCTCGATGCCACCGCCAAGGGCGCGCTGGGTGCGCTGCTGCTGATCGCGTTGCTGCTGCTGATCGATGCGCCCAGCCGGGCGTGGACCACGACACGCTGGACGCGGTTGCGTGCCGCGGCCTGGCCGACCCGATGATGCCGGCGGTGTCGACTCAAGGGGCAACCGCGATCTTCTGGCTGGCGGCGGGCGCTTGCCTGTACGCGTGGGTGATCTTCCCGCTGCTGCTGCACCTGAAGGCATGCAAGCGGGCGCCGAGCGCCCCGCCGAGCGGGCCCCTCGGGCCGATGGCGGACTGGCCGAGCGTCTCGGTGGTGATCGCGGCGCACGATGAGGTGCATACCCTGCCGGCCAAGCTGTCGTCGCTTGCGGCACTGGACTACCCGACCGCGCTGTGCGAGTGGGTGATCGTCTCCGACGGCTCCACCGACGGAACGGCCGAACTGCTCGAACGCGCCGGGCACCGCGAGCCTCGGCTGAAGGAGTCTCACTACCCCGAGGCAGCGGGCAAGCCGACCGCGTTGAATGCGGCCGTGAGCCAGGCCTGCGGCGATATCCTGGTGTTCATGGATGCCCGTCAGCAGGTCGGGGTGGATGCGCTGCGGGCGCTGGTCGCTACCCTGCAGGATGACTCGATCGGCGCCGCCAGCGGCGAGTTGACGCTGGCGGCGGACGAAGGAGGCGATGCGGGCAACGTCGGACTGTACTGGCGCTATGAGAAGTGGATTCGGCAGAACGAAAGCCGCCTGTTCTCCACCACCGGAGCGACCGGGGCGCTGTGGGCGATGCGTCGCAAGGACTGGGTGCCGCTGCCGGCCGATGCGCTGCTGGACGATTTCGACACGCCGGTGCGTCTGCTGGCGCGCGGGCTGCGCACCGTGTTCGTTCCCCAGGCGCAAGTGTTCGACCAGGCCGAGGCGTCGGGCCGGGGCGAGTTCCGTAGAAAGTGCCGCACCTTGGCCGGCAACTTCCAGTCCTTCGCCCGTCACCCCTGGCTGTTCGACCCGCGTCGCAATCCGGTGTGGTGGCAGTTCCTGTCGCACAAGGTGGCGCGCCTGCTGGCCCCCTACGCCATGATGGCGGCCCTGCTGTCGGCCGCGCTGGGAGGCCTGGCCGGCGACTCGACGTTGCTGCGCGCGATGCTGGCGCTGCAGCTGACGTTCTACGCGCTGGGCGCGGCCGCCCTGCTCGGTTGGCAGAACCGGCTGTCCCGCTTTGCCGGGGTGTTCCTGCAGATGAACGCGGCGGCGGTGGTGGGTGCGTGGCGCTGGCTCAGCGGAACCGGATCGGTGCGCTGGAAGCGCGCCGCGCCGCTGGAGAAGGGCGAGCGATGAGCGTGATCCTGATGTACCACGCGATCCATGACGGGGATCCGCACCCCGCCATCGCGCCCGAGGATCGTCCGTACGCGATCTCGCGCGACGCGTTCACCCGTCAGCTGGATCGGATCGAGGCGCAGCAGCGTGCCACCGGGCAGCCGGTACGCCTCACCTTCGACGACGGGCACGTCAGCAACCACGACATCGCGCTGCCGCTGCTGCTGGAGCGCGGGCTGCGCGCGACCTTCTTCATCACCACCGCCTTCGTCGGCGTTCGCGAACACTTCTGCAGCGGTGCCCAGCTGCGGCGCATGGCGCAGGCCGGCATGACGATCGGGGGTCATGGTCACACCCACGCCTTTCTCGACGATCTGTCGCCGCAGGCGGCGCGCGAGGAGTTCGAGCGGTGTCAGGCGGCCTTGTCCACGCTGCTGGGCCAAGCGCCGAGCGCGCTTTCGTTCCCCGGCGGGCGACACGATGCCTCGAGCGTGCGCCTGGCGCGCGAGGCAGGATTCGAAGAACTTCACGGCTCGCTGCTCGCCGTCGTCGATCCCTCGGCGGCCGCGAACGCGGTTTTGCCTCGCGTGGCCATCCGCAGCAACACCGACCTGGCCACCTTCGAGCGCATGATCCTGCCCGACCGGCGATGGTACGCCGCGCGGCAACGGGCTCAACGCGCCAAGCACCTGATGCGCCGAGCGATCGGCAACCGGCTCTACCATGCTCTCTATACGACTGTTTCAGCGCGCTAAGCGCTCATCGCGCTGGGATCGCAAGCCGCTGCGTGGGGCTGCGGCCGCGGATGCGTCCGAGCGGATGCGCACCCCTCGGGCGGCCGTGAATCCTTCGGCGCATCCCGGGCACGGTGCACGCGCGGCGCGCCGTGCCTCGGCGCTGCGGGACGCCCACAACGCACAGGGCGAGCTGGACGACGGCGGCTTTCCGACCTGGGCCGGACTGCGGCCGGTGCTGCTGTTCCTGATGTTCCCGGCGATGTTCGCATTCGCCATCCTGGTCACCGGTGGGGAGTGGGAGCCGGAGGTGCTCTACCCGATCGCCGGGCTGATCGGCCTGTACGTGTTCTGGACCGCGTTTCGTGGTGCCGAACTGGTCATCGCCTGCCTGCTGCTCTACCTGCCGTTCTCGAGCACCTACGTCATTCCGGTCGCACCGGGGGTCAACGGCACCAACATGCTGTTGCTGCTCGGTCTGTTCGCCTCGGTGCTGCGAGCGACCGATCGGCGTCAGGAGTGGGTAGGCTATCCCGCCGGCACATCGCTGGTGCTGGTGTTCGCGGTGCTGTCCACGCTGTCCGGGTTCACCGTGCTGCAACTGCCCGGCGGCTGGTCCCATCTGGTCCACGGCGAGCTGCTGAGCTACAAGGCGTGGATCGACCAGTTCCTGTTCTACTTCGTCGTCGCCTCGTGCATTCGCGACGTCGAGACGGCCAAGCGGGTGATGGTCTACATGGGCATCGGCGCGGTGGTGCTGGTGCTGTACGCGGTGCCGGAGATGCTGGCCAAGATGGGGCGCTCCACGATCGAGAAGAGCCGCATAGTGGGTCCGCACCGGCAGTCCAACAACTTCGGCGGTTTCGTCGCGTACACGCTGCTGCCGGTGGTGGCCTACTTCATGGTGAACATCCGCGACCTGCGCGCCTGGTTGCTGACGCCGTACTTCCTGCTGGCCGCCAAGGTGCTGATCTCCACGTTCTCGCGCGGGGCCTACCTGGCGGTCGCGCTCGGCGGACTGCTGGCCGGCTTCCTCAAGGGCAAGGCGTTCCTGTCGCTGTGGGCCGCGCTGGTCTTGTGCTTCTTCCTGGCCTTCCCGCGCTTCATTCCCGAGTCGATCATGGTGCGCCTGCAGAGCATCACCGAAGCGGCGCCCAACACCTACCAGGCAGCCGAGCTGGACAAGAGCTCGGCGTCACGCCTGATCCTGTGGGCCGCGGCGGTCGAGATGATGAAGGAGGATCCATTGCTCGGGAAGGGCTTCAAGGCGTTCCCCAAGCTCAAGGCCGAGTACACCGAGATTCCGGTCCGAGAGAGCGATCCGCACAGCATGTACCTGTACATCGGTTCGCAGATGGGCGTGCCGGCGCTGCTCGCCTATCTCGGATTGCTCGGCTGGTCGTTCTGGCTCGGCTGTTACCTGAGCCGTCACGGCCGGGACCGATTCGTGCGGGCGATCGGCATCGGGGGCGGTTCGGCGACCGGCTGCTTCGCGGTGATCTGCCTGTTCGGTTCGCGGGCGGTCAACCTGGAGTTCACCGCCTACTTCTGGGCCACGCTGGTGGTGATGCAGGTGCTCTACCAGGCCCATCGAAAGGAGCTCGATGCCGTCGCGCCGTCGCGGCGACGGCGTACCGCGCTCGACGTCGTGCGCAAGCTCGCCGGCCAGTGGCCCGGCGTACCGGCGGGGGGGCGCGCGGCGCGCGCCGCGGCTTCACAGGCCGGCTCTGCCGGCTCGGCGGTCGGCGCCCCCGCGACGGCATCCGCCGCTGCCGCGAGCGTGTCGGCCAAGCCCATGCGACGGGTGCGTCGATCCGGGCGCGCGACAGGCCACGGTCCGCCGGTGGCGCGATCGGCTGAGCCGTCATCGGCCGGGCCGGCGGCGCCGAGCGGGCCGGACGCGGCCGACGGTGCCGCGCGGCGCGGAAGACGTCCGCGCCGCGGAGCGATTCCCCCGCCGCAGCGCGCCGCCTGACACGCCGCCTGACACGCCGCCGATGGCGCCCGGCGAAATTGACACCGCGCCGGATGACCCCATGATGTGTCATCCCCGCCCTGTCGGCGTCGCAGCTTCCCGGTTCGAGCACGATCGGCAGGATTGCCCGGCGCGTTGCGCCGTTCCGGGGGGGCAGTAGAATGAATTCGCCGGCCACGCCGTTGCGTGGCCATCGCTCGTCTGGACAACCCGCGTTCCCAAGCTACATGACCGACCAGGACAACGATCGCGATACCGGTGAGGGCCTGGTCGTCGAGCAGGCACGGCCCAAGCTTGCCCGGCCGCCGCTGTGGAAGGTCGTGCTGCTGAACGACGACTACACCCCGATGGAGTTCGTGGTCGAGGTCTTGCAAGTGTTCTTCAAGCTGGATCGTGAACAGGCGACCGTCGTCATGCTGCACGTTCACCGCAAGGGCAAGGGGGTGTGCGGCGTGTTCACGCGTGAGATTGCGGAGACCAAGGTCGCTCAGGTCACCCAGTTCGCCCGGGAAAGCAAGCATCCCTTGCTGTGCGAGATGGAGGAAGCCTGAGCGCCTGCGGACGCGCCTGGGGAACGAAAATGGCTACAGTCAGACATCAAACAGTATTTCCGCGACGACCTTTCGACGGACAATCGACGACATGCTGAGCAAAGAACTCGAATTCACCTTGAACAACGCGTTCAAGGAAGCGCGTGCCCGGCGTTTCGAATTCATGACGGTCGAGCACCTGCTGCTCGCCCTGATCGACAACCCCACCGCCGCGCAGGTGCTGCGTGCCTGCGGGGGCGATCTGGACACGCTGCGTGACGAACTCGACAACTTCGTCGAGGAGAACACTCCGCAGCTTGACGAGAACGACACCCGCGAGACGCAGCCCACGCTCGGTTTCCAACGCGTGCTGCAACGCGCCGTGTTCCATGTGCAGAGCTCGGGCAAGAAGGAGGTCACCGGCGCCAACGTGCTGGTGGCGATCTTCGGTGAACAGGATTCCCAGACGGTGTACCTGCTGAACAAGCAGAACATCACCCGCCTGGACGTGGTGAACTACATCTCGCACGGCATCGCCAAGAACAGCGACGACGAGCCGGAGGAGACCGAGGAGGGCTCGTCCGAGTTTGCCGGCGAGGAGGGTGACAGCGACGCGAAGCCGCTCGACAAGTACGCCACCAACCTCAACGTCAAGGCGCAGGAAGGCCGGATCGATCCGCTGATCGGTCGCGATCACGAGGTCGAGCGCGCCTCGCAGGTGCTGTGTCGGCGCCGCAAGAACAACCCGTTGCTGGTGGGCGAGGCCGGCGTGGGCAAGACCGCCATCGCCGAGGGCCTGGCCAAGCGCATCGTCGACGGCGAAGTGCCGGACGTGCTGGCCGAGTCCACCATCTACTCGCTCGACCTGGGCGCACTGGTGGCCGGCACCAAGTACCGCGGCGACTTCGAGAAGCGGCTCAAGGGCATCCTGACGCAGCTCAAGAAGGAGGCGGGCGCGATCCTGTTCATCGACGAGATCCACACCATCATCGGTGCCGGTGCGGCGTCCGGTGGCGTCATGGACGCCTCCAACCTGATCAAGCCGATGCTGGCCTCCGGCGAGCTCAAGTGCATCGGCTCGACCACCTACCAGGAGTATCGCGGCATCTTCGAAAAGGATCGTGCGCTGTCGCGGCGCTTCCAGAAGATCGATGTGGTCGAGCCGACCGTCGAGCAGACCTTCGAGATCCTCAAGGGCCTGAAGGGGCGCTACGAGGAATTCCACGAGGTCAAGTACTCGACGCGTGCGCTGCGCACCGCCGCAGAGCTTGCCGGGCGTTACATCAACGATCGCTTCCTGCCCGACAAGGCCATCGACGTGATCGACGAGGCGGGGGCCAACCACCGCGTCAAGGGCGGGCAGGCCAAGGGCAAGAAGTCGATCAACGTGCGCGACATCGAGGCGATCGTCGCCAAGATCGCCCGCATCCCGGAAAAGAGCGTCAGCTCCACCGATACCGACAAGCTGCGTACGCTGGCGCGGGATCTGCGCATGCTGGTGTTCGGTCAGGACGAGGCCATCGATCGGCTGGGTTCGGCGATCAAGATGTCGCGCTCCGGGCTGGGTCCGGAGGACAAGCCGATCGGCAACTTCATGTTCGCCGGGCCGACCGGTGTCGGCAAGACCGAGGTCAGCAAGCAGCTGGCGAAGATCATGGGCGTGGAGCTGATCCGCTTCGACATGTCCGAGTACATGGAGCGGCACACCGTGTCGCGCCTGATCGGCGCACCGCCGGGCTACGTCGGTTTCGATCAAGGCGGCCTGCTGACCGATGCGGTCACGCAGAACCCGCACTGCGTCGTGCTGCTCGACGAGATCGAGAAGGCGCACCCGGACGTCTTCAACTTGCTGCTGCAGGTCATGGACCACGGCACGCTGACCGACAATAACGGCCGCAAGGCCGACTTCCGGAACGTGATCCTCATCATGACCACCAACGCGGGTGCCGAGTCCATCTCGCGCACCACGATGGGCTTCACCCAGCAGGATCACTCCACCGACGGCATGGAGGCGGTCAACAAGCTGTTCACGCCCGAGTTCCGCAACCGCCTGGACGGCATCATCCAGTTCAAGCCGCTGGATCGCAGCATCATCCTCAACGTGGTCGACAAGTTCATCATCGAGCTGGAGTCGCAGCTGGAAGAGAAGAACGTGCAGATCGACTTCAATGCCGAGGCGAAGGCGTGGCTGGCCGAGCACGGATTCGATGAGCGCATGGGTGCCCGTCCGATGGCGCGGGTCATCAGCGAGAGCATCAAGAAGCCGCTCGCCGACGAGATCCTGTTCGGCAAGCTCAGCAAGGGCGGTCGGGTCAACGTGATCCTGGATGCCGACGGCAACATCGCGTTCGAGTACGAAAGTCGCGAGAGCAAGGAAGCGACCGTCTGAGGAGCGGCCTGCGGGTTGGCATATGCAGCCATGACGGGCAGGTGCCGGCATGGCTGCAGCTGGCGCTGGCCCGTGCCCTGGGTGCCGGCAGCGTTGCCTACCTTCAGCTGATCGATTGCCCCTCGGCCGCTACCACGCCGATACGGCGACACGCCTTCGCGGCCCGGCTCTTCGCCGCATGGGCACGATACGATCGGCGCCATTTCACACCGACGGCCAACCCCTGGGCGCGCTGCTCGCTGCCCGGTGACGGTGCGGGGTCGCCGCGCGGCGATCCGGGCGCCGACGCTCCTTTGCCCGCGGCCTTCGATCTGGTGATCGATGCGGAGGGTCTCGACGTGGCCGATGCCATCGCGGGTACCGCCCGGCGAGGGCTGTGGCAGGTGATCACGGGCGGGGATCGGACCGGCGAGCCACCGTTCGCGCCGGGCCGCGTCGGCATCGTCGAGATGCTCGAGCACCGCTCGATCACCTCGATCAGCTGGATGGAAAGGGCCGATGCAAGCGCATCTCTCGTGCTGCTGGACACGACGTCCACCGAGACCAGTCGCGTGTCCCCCACCGTCACGGCGGTGCGGCTCGCCTGGCTGGCGACCGAGATGCTGGTGCGCCTGCTGGCGCGGGCGGCTCTTGGCCAGGAGCGGGCCACGGACGATCGGGCAGTGTCGATCGATCCGATCCCGGCGACCTCGCTCGACCGTCCCGGCAGCGCCGTCGACCCGGTGGCGTGGACGGCACCGGGCGAACGAGTGTCGGCATCGCATCGTGGCGGTGTGACGGGGTTCATCGCCGCTCGGGTGTCCGCCTGGCTAGCGCGCGCGTTCCAGGAGCGTTGGTTCGAGGAGCATTGGGAGGTCCACTACGCGCTCTCGGACGAACCGGTCGTGGCGCTCGAGCGCTTCACCGCGATACCCGCCTCTGCCGATCGGTACTGGGCGGACCCGCACGTGCTGGCGCGCGACGGCGGCTTTCAGGTGTTCGTGGAGGAGTACCCGCGGGCCAGCCGGCGCGGACGCATCGCCACCTTCGCGATCGATCGCGGCGGTGCGATCGGCAGGGCGCGTACCGCCTTGCAGACGCCGCACCACCTGTCGTACCCGTTCGTGTTCGATCATCGTGGGCGCACGTTCATGGTGCCCGAGAGCGGCGCGACGGACTCCGTAGAACTGTACGAGTGCGTGGCGTTCCCGCACCGCTGGGAGCACCGTCGCACGCTGCTCGCGGGGGTCTATGCCGTGGACGCCACGTTGCATCACGAGGCCGGACGGTGGTGGCTGTTCGCCAGCGTGGCCGCGAACCCCGGACGGCACCCGCACGACGAGCTGTCGCTGTTCAGCAGCGATGACCTGCTCGATGGGACGTGGACCCTGCACCCGGGCGATGCGATCGTTGCGGATCCGCATCGTGCCCGGCCGGCCGGTGCGCTGTTCGAGCTGGCCGGCAAGCGCTGCCGCCCGGCTCAGGACGGCGTGGGCGAATACGGATACGCGGTCAGGCTGATGGCGATCGAGACGCTGACGCCGGCGCACTACGGCGAGCGGGAAACGCTGGCGCTGCTGCCGGACGGGATGCCCGGCTGGCGCGGCATCCACACCTACACTCACGTGCCCGGCATCACGTTGATCGACGTGAAGACGCGGCGGGCGAAGTGGTCGGTGCAGCGCGTGCGGCGCCGAGTGCGTCGGGCACGCGAACGTCGGGACGACCCGTAGGGCGAGCCGCTCGGCGCCCCGTGCCGCGTTGGCGCCCTCGACGGTGGAACCACCACCGCGCTTCGGGCCCCGCCTTGCCCTGCACGCCGAGCGGCTCGTGCAGGGGGCGGCGCATCATGCAGAGGCTTCCTAGCGATCAGCGGCTGCGGTAGGTGATGCGGCCCTTGCTCAGGTCGTAGGGCGTCATCTGCACGGTGACCTTGTCGCCGGTGAGTATGCGGATGTAGTGCTTGCGCATCTTGCCCGAAATGTGTGCGGTCACGACGTGGCCGTTCTCCAGCTCGACGCGAAACATCGTGTTCGGCAGCGTGTCGACGACGACACCCTCCATTTCGATCGGTTCTTCTTTGGCCATCCGGGGTCCTGTAGGTATCGGGGTAGTGCGGGGCGGATCGCCCACGTTCCTCGCGCATTATCGCCTGCATCGCGATTCCGTGCCGAGCCGTTGTCGTGGCAGGGTTCCGGACGGGCCGCCACGGTCGTCGTTCGCGCCGTCGTTTCAAGACGGGCAGCCGCGGGAGATGGTTGCATTCGGAGCCGATTCAAGTCACGTGCCACCGAATTTTCGTTTGTATCGGTCCCGCCCGGTCACCATACTGATGCGATGCAGTCTTCAACGCCCCTTCGGCCCCGTACCAGCGCACGCTTCGCGTCGTTGATGGACCTGTACGAGCGCAACTACATGTTGCTGCGCTTGCTGGCCCCCGAGCTGCGCGCGATGGATGAAGGCAGTCACGTCTCGGACATTCCCGATTCCCTGCCGCTGGAACTGGCCGAGCTGCGCCACGAGCGCTACACCAGCACCTTCCGCCTGACCTACCGCTTGTCCGAGCGTTACGCGCGCGGCGATGAGCCGGGCAGGGAGCCCAACCTGGCCATCCGCCTCTATCACGATGCCCGCACCTGCGAGGTGATGAGCGGTCTGTTGCCCGGCGAGACCACGGAGCTGCGTCGCACCCGAGACCTGGACGAGGGATACCGCCTGAACGCCTTTCTCAACCGGTGGCTGGCCTACTGCCTGCGCCAGGACCACGGCTTCGATGGCGCCAGACGGGGCGGGCGCCGCGGCACGCAGGCCTCGCCCCGTCCGGACACGGTCGCCGCGCGCGACGGCCACTAGCCGCGGCAGTGTCGCTCCACGTTCTGCTGATAGCGCGCCATGTACAGCACCGTGTTGTCCATGTCGTCGGCCGACAACCGCGTGCTCAGCCGGCGCTCCAGCGAGATCACGCGCTTCTCGAGCTCGCGGCAACGTTCGTCGCGTTGCTGGCTGCCGCCGCCGGTGCCGAGCGATCCGACACGCCCGTTCTGCCTCGGCGCCGTGTTGGATGGCGTCGTTCGATCATCGGTTCGTTGCAGCGCCGCGCCCAGGAGCGGTGGGGCGGCGGGCGGTGGGGCGTAGTTCAATTCGGGTGCGCGGCTCGCGCTGGACGACACCGCCCCGGCGTCCACCGAGGTGTCGGCCTGCATCGGCCGGTCCGCACCCGTCGTCGACGATGACAGGGGCTCGGCGGAGGCGGGAGCCCGGACCGGCGCGCTCGAGGATGACGGGTCGACATCGCCGACGCGCTCGAACGAGGTGCCGGCGGGCGGCGGATCGGGCGAGAAGGTGATCGAGCCGTCCGGTTCCGTCCAACGATAGAGTTCGGCTGCCTGCGTCGGTGTCATGCCGAGCTGGGCGAACGAGACGGCGCAGAGCGCAAGGGCGATGCGGGGAAGGGAGGACGGGTTCATCGGTGGGACTCCTTGCCGGTGGCGAGCGGGGCCCGGCCGCCGCTGTGCCGTGGCTTGCAAGGTCGATGCCTTGCAGAGGCTTCCTAGTGAGCGCGGTATACTTCGTCGCTGGACGCGGTGGCGGATCTCTCGCGTCGACCCTCCCCGGTGGACCTCTCGCATGCTCGACCCTCGCGCACTGCGCGCCGACCCGCAATCGATCGCCGACCGACTTGCCGTTCGCGGCATGGCGCTCGACGTTGCGGCACTGCAGGCCCTGGAGTCGCGCCGCAAGTCGCTGCAGTCCGACAGCGAGTCGTTGCAGGCAGAGCGAAACAGCCGTTCCAAGGCGATCGGTCGGGCCAAGGGCCGGGGCGAGGACATCGCGCCGCTGCTGGCCGACACCGAGCGGCTGGGTGGCGAGCTGGACGCGGCGAAGACGGCGCTGGCCGCGGTGCAGGAGGAGCTCGACGCGGTGCTCCTGGGATTGCCGAACCTGCCGCACGAGAGCGTGCCGGCAGGCCGGGACGAGTCGGACAACGTCGAGCTGCGCCGCGTCGGCACGCCGGCGGCGTTCGCGTTCGATGCGCTGGACCACGTGGCGATCGGCGCCCGCCACGGCGGGCTGGATTTCGAGACCGCCGGCCTGCTCGCAGGCTCGCGCTTTGCGCTGATGCGCGGCGAGGTGGCGCGTCTGCACCGCGCGCTCGCGCAGTTCATGCTCGACCTGCAGGTCGATCGGCACGGCTACACCGAAACCAGCGTTCCGCTGATCGTCAATCGCGAGACGCTCACCGGCACCGGCCAGCTGCCCAAGTTCGCCGAGGACCTGTTCCGCATCGGCTGGGGCGGCGGCGAGGATGCCGAGGCGGCCGATGTGCACGTCGATGACCATTTCCTGATCCCGACCTCCGAGGTGCCGCTGGCCGGCAGCGTGCGCGGCAAGATCCTGGAGGCCGCCGAGCTGCCCATCCGGCTGACCTGCCACAGCGCCTGCTTTCGCTCCGAGGCCGGCTCCTACGGGCGCGACACGCGCGGACTGATCCGGCAGCACCAGTTCGAGAAGGTCGAGCTGGTGCAGATCACCCACCCGGACGGGTCGATGCAGGCGCTCGACGAGATGACCTCGCACGCCGAACGCGTCCTCGAACTGCTCGAGCTGCCGTACCGCGTGATGCTGCTGTGCGGGGGTGACATGGGGTTCGGCGCGGTGCGCACCCATGACCTGGAAGTCTGGCTGCCCGGCCAGCAGGCCTACCGCGAGATCTCCTCGGTCAGCAGCTGCGGCGACTTCCAGGCGCGCCGGCTGCAGGCCCGCTTTCGCGATCCCGAGACCGGCAAGCCGGCGCTGGTGCACACCTTGAACGGCTCGGCGCTGGCGGTCGGACGGACGCTGGTCGCGGTACTGGAGAATCACCAGTGCGCCGACGGCAGCGTCACGGTCCCGGAGGTGCTGCGCGGCTACCTGGGCGGGCGCGAGCGACTGCTGGCGGACGCGGGGTAGCGCCAGGATGAACGCGACCACCGAGGCGCCCGCATCGCCGATCGATCGTGAACGCATCGATGCCTCGCTGCGCACCGTGGCGATGCCGGCGGATGCGAACCCGGACGGCGACATCTTCGGCGGCTGGATCCTGTCGCAGATGGATCTGGCCGGCGGCACCTTCGCCCGCTTCGTGGCGGGCGGTCGGGTGGCCACGGTGGCCCTGACCGGCATGAAGTTCCACAAGCCGGTGTCGGTCGGGGACGAGATCAGCTGCTATTGCCGCACCGAGCGCATCGGCAACACCTCGGTGACGGTGCTGGTGGAGACCTGGGTGCGCTCGCGCCATGCGAACAACGACGACACGAAGGTGACCGAGGGGCTGTTCACCTTCGTGGCCATCGACGCCGATCGGCATCCGCGCCGTATCGATGCCCCGCCCGAAATCGCCACCCGGAGCCCTGGATGAGCGAGGCCGTGAGCCGCGACAAGGGCGACAAGGGCATTCTGGGCGCTGTGCCGTGGCAGCCCGACCCGGCGCCGGTGCGCACATCGTCCGTTGCGGCCTGGCCGTCGGCTCACCCGTTGGCGACGTCATGCAGCTCCGGCCCCACCGGGCAGCTCGTGGGCATCGTGTGCGGTGCCGGGGGCGCCTCGCCGTGGATCGCGGAGTCGAGCGCATGAGCAAGACACCCCCGGGCGGCGGCGAAGGCGCCGACGGCGGGAACGATGCGCGGCTGGGCGCCTTGCTCGACGAGGTGTCTGCCCGCTCGCTGCCACCGGTGCACGCGTGGCACCCGACGCGCCGTGGCGACATCGACATCCGCATCGCGCGCGACGGCGAGTGGTTCTACCAGGGCTCGCGGATCGATCGACCCCGCATGGTGCACCTGTTCTCCACGGTGCTGCGCGTGGACGATGAGGGGACCTGGCTGGTCACGCCCGAACAGATGCTGCGCATCGTCGTCGAGGATGCGCCCTTCACCGCGGCCGGACTCGAGGTCCACGGTCGGGGCGAGTCGCAGGTGCTGAGCTTCACCACCAATGTCGGGGAGCCGGTGGTGGTCGATGCGCAGCATCCGATCCGGGTGGACTACGCGCACGCGAACGCTGCACCGGCCCCCTACGTGCGGGTGCGCGATCGGTTGGATGCGTTGATCCTGCGTCAGTGCTTCATCGATCTGGCCGGGCTGGCCGAGGTGCGCGGGGAGCAGGCCGGCGTGCTGTCCAGCGGTCATTTCATGGTGCTCGGACCTGCCGGGGAAGGGTGAGCCGGGAACGCCTGAGCGGCCGTGATCTGGTGGTCTGGCGCGGCGAGACGGCCGTGCTGGACGGCGTCTCGGTGAGTCTGCAGCGTGGCGAACTGCTGCGCATCGACGGCGAGAACGGCAGCGGCAAGACGACGTTGCTGCGCGTGCTGGCCGGGCTGGTCGAGGCGGACGAGGGCGACGTGCGCTTCGAAGGCGCACGGCTGCCTCGGGCCCGGGACGCGCTTAACGCAGCCTTGCTGTGGATCGGCCATCGGCCCGGCACCAGCGAGTCGCTGACCGCGCTGGAGAACCTGCGCGCCTGCGCGGTCACGCACGGTGTGCGGCCCGATCCACGCCGCATCGGCGAGGCGCTGGATGCGCTGGGGCTTCAGGGGCGTCACGCGCTGCCCGTCGCCAGCCTGTCCGCCGGTCAGCGACGTCGCGTGGCGCTCGCCCGCCTGGCGCTGGAGCCCTGCGCGCTGTGGGTGCTGGACGAACCGCTGACCGCGCTGGATGCGCGGGGGCTGGATTGGCTGCGCGAGCGCTTGTCCGAGCAGGTGCGCAGCGGCGGATCGGTGCTGATGACCACGCACCAGCCGCTCGAGATACCGGGCATCGCGATGAGCACCTGCCGGCTGGCCGGTGGCCGCACGGTCGACGCATGAGCGACACCGGAAGCGCTGCGCGCGCACCGCGCCCCGAAGAGACGAGGGGAGCGCCGATCGGCCTGCTGGGCGGCGGTACGGCGCTGCTCAGGCGCGAGCTGCTGGTCGGTTTGCGCTCGCCCGGCCAATGGTTGAACCCGCTGCTGTTCTTCGTGATCGTGATCACACTGTTTCCGTTGGGCATCGGACCCGAACCCTCGCGCCTGGCCACCATCGCGCCCGGCGTGCTGTGGGTGGCCGCGCTGCTGGCGGTGCTGCTGTCGCTGGACACGCTGTTCGAGCGGGATCGAGCCGATGGCGTGCTCGAGCAGTGGGTGCTGGGCAGCTTGCCGCTGACCGTGCTGGTGCTGGCCAAGGTGCTGGCGCACTGGCTGGCCAGCGGCTTGCCGTTGCTGGTGCTGTCACCCTTGCTCGGCCTGATGCTGGGGTTGCCCGTGGAGGCGTTGCCGGTGCTGTGCGCAAGCCTTGCGCTGGGCACGCTGACGCTCAGCCTGACCGGTGCGATCGGGGCGGCCCTGACCGTCGGGGTGAACCGCGGCGGCGTGCTGTTGTCCCTGTTGGTGTTGCCGCTGAACGTTCCGGTGCTGATCTTCGGCGCCAGCTCGGTGGCGGCGGCAGCCGAGGGCTTCTCGCCATCGGCCGGACTGACGCTGCTGGCCGCCCTTGCCGCGCTGGCGCTCAGCGTGGCGCCGTGGGCGACCGCGGCGGCGCTGCGCATCGGTGTGGGTTCGGCCGGCCAGGGCTGACGGCCAGGCTGCCGGAACCTGACACCCGCGCCGGTCCGAGGGCGACGGCCGGGCGTAAAGATCGCTAGACTCTTCAACACGATCGTCGAGGTCCGCAACGCTTGTTCACCTGGTTCCATCGCTTCGGTTCGGCGCCGCACGTCTACCGCCTGTGCGGCACCCTGGGGCCGTGGCTGGCGGGCGGTGCGGCCGTGTGCCTGATCGTCGGGCTTTGGCTGGGCCTGGTCGTGGCCCCGGCCGACTACGAGCAGGGCGAGAGCTACCGGATCATCTACGTGCACGTGCCGTCGGCCTGGCTGTCGATGTTCACCTACGTGGTGATGGCGGTCTCCAGCGCGGTGTTCCTGATCTGGCGATTGAAGGTGGCCGACACGGTGGCCGCGGCCGCGGCCCCGATCGGCGCCGCCTTCACCGCCGCGGCGCTGGTCACCGGCTCGCTCTGGGGCAAGCCCATGTGGGGCACCTGGTGGGTGTGGGATGCCCGGCTGACCTCCGAGCTGCTGCTGCTGTTCCTGTACTTCGGCTACATGGCGCTGCGCAGCGCGCTCGACACCCCGAACTCGGCGGCTCGCGCCGCCGCCATCCTGGCCGTGGTCGGAGTGGTGAACATTCCGATCATCCATTTCTCGGTCGAATGGTGGAACACGTTGCACCAGCCGGCCTCGATCACCAAGTTCGACAAGCCCTCGATGCACATCAGCATGCTGCGCCCGCTGCTGCTGATGACGTTGGGCTTTCAGCTGTTCTTCTTCCATCATCTGACGGTCCGGGTGCGCAGCGGTCTGCTGCGTCGCGAGGCGCGCGCTCGCTGGGTGCTCGACCTGGCACGTGGCGAGCAGGACGCACCGCGCCAGGGCGATCGCGACGCGCGAGGCGGTGCGCAGCCGCCGGCCAACCGTGCCACCGACCCCGAGGTACGTTGAGCGTGGATGGTTTGAGTGAGTTCTTCGCGATGGGCGGTTACGCCCGGTACGTCTGGACATCGTTCGGATCGAGCGCGTTGCTGATCGGCGGCGTGGCGGCGTTCGCCGCGCTGGAGCTGTCGCGCACGCGGCGGCAGGTCTTCGCCCGCGCCCGTGCGCGCGCCGCCGAGCGGACGCGACCATGACGCCGCGGCGCAGGCAACGGCTGCTTCTCGTGGTGCTGATGCTGTCCGGTGTCTCGGTCGCGGCCGCCTTCGGTGTCAGCGCCTTTCGCCAGAACCTGATGCTGTTCCACTCGCCGGCCGACATCGCGGCCGGTGCGGTCGAGTCCGGGCGCCCGTTCCGGGTCGGCGGCATGGTGGTGGACGGCAGCGTGAAGCGCGACGAGACCAACCTGCTGGTCCGGTTCGACCTGACCGACCACCAGGACACGGTGTCGGTGGCGTTCGACGGCATCCTGCCCGACCTGTTCCGCGAGGGTCAAGGCATCGTGGCCATGGGGCAGCTGGACAGCGCGGGCACGTTCGTGGCCAGCGAGGTGCTCGCCAAGCACGACGAGAACTACATGCCCCCCGAGGTCGCCGAAGCCTTGGAGAAGGCCGGCCGTGCACCGGATACCGAGGCAGGCTTCGGCCGCGCCACGCTGGTCGATCCGTAGCCCCGGGCGTCGCTTTTGCTCGGAACATCGCCAAACCATCGCCCTTCGCGGGGCGCTAGCCATCGACACGCATGCTGCCCGAACTCGGACATTTCTCGCTGATCCTCGCGCTGTGCACCGCGGTGCTGCTCGCCACGGTGCCGCTGGTGGGCAACGCCACCGGCCAGATCGCCTGGATGCGTCTGGCCAGACCGGCCGCCGGATTGCTGCTGTTCTTCAGCGGCCTGTCCTACGCCTGCCTCACCTGGGCCTTCATCTCGCACGACTTCAGCGTGGCCTACGTGGCCAACACGTCCAACTCTGGCCTGCCGCTGATGTACCTGATCTCGGGCGTGTGGGGCGGCCACGAAGGCTCGATCCTGTTCTGGTGCTTCATCCTCGCTCTGTGGACCGGTGCGGTGGCGGTGTTCGGACGCAACATCCCTGCACCGTTGCTGGCGCGCGTGCTGGCGGTGCTGGGTGCGATCGCGGTCGGTTTCCTGCTGTTCGTGCTGCTGACCAGCAACCCGTTCGAACGCCTGGCGCCGGTGCCCATCGATGGGGCATCGCTCAACCCGCTGCTGCAGGATCCGGGCATGGCCATCCATCCGCCCATTCTCTACATGGGCTACGTCGGCTTCGCGGTGGCCTTCGCGTTCGCGGTGGCGGCGCTGCTGGGCGGCCGACTGGACTCGGCCACGCTGCGCTTCATGCGCCCCTGGACCAACATCGCCTGGGCCTTCCTGACGATCGGCATCTCGCTGGGCAGCTTCTGGGCGTACTACGAGCTCGGCTGGGGTGGCTGGTGGTTCTGGGATCCGGTGGAGAACGCCTCGTTCATGCCGTGGCTGGTGGGCACCGCGCTGATCCACTCGCTGGCCGCCAGCGAGAAGCGCGGCGTGTTCAAGGCCTGGACCGTGCTGCTGGCGGTGCTGGCGTTCAGCCTGAGCCTGCTGGGCACCTTCCTGGTGCGCTCCGGCGTGCTCACCTCGGTGCATTCGTTCGCCACCGATCCGGCGCGCGGACTCTACATCCTGCTGTTCCTGGGCATCGTGATCGGCGGATCGCTGCTGCTGTACGCCGCACGCGCCCACACCCTGAAGAGCGATGCGCGCTGGACGCTGGTGTCGCGCGAGTCCGGCATCCTGGTCAACAACGTCCTGATGACGGTGGCCGCCGCGGCGGTGCTGCTCGGCACGCTGTTCCCGCTGGTGGTCGATTCACTGGGCCAGGGCAAGATCTCGGTCGGCGCTCCGTACTTCAACGCGGTGTTCGTGCCGTTGATGTTGCCGGTGCTGGTGGTCGTGGGCATCGGTTCCACGTTGAATTGGAAACGTGACGAGCTGGCCAGCCGATCGAAGACGTGGATCGTGCTCGCCGCGCTGTCGGTCGTGGCGGCGGCGGCGATCGGCTTCGTGTTCCGCTTCGGGGAGGCGCCCCTGGAGCCCAGCGCGGTGGCGGCACTGGCGCTGACCTTCTGGCTGCTGGGCACCGTGGCGTACGGGCTGTGGCACCGGGTGCGCAACAAGCGCCGCAAGCTGTCCGCCACGATGCAGGCCCCGGCGGCCTTCTGGGGAATGATGCTCGCTCACCTGGGCATCGGCGTGTTCACGTTGGGCGCCGCCCTGGTCTCGATCCACGCCGAGGAGGTCACGGTGCGCATGGCACCCGGCGACAGCCACGAAGTGGGCGGGTACGCGTTCCGCTTCGTCGATCTGACGGAGGTGCGCGGTCCGAACTACAACGCCATCGAGGCGGTGTTCGACGTCTCGGCGGTGGGATCCTCGGCCGTGCCCACGCAGCTCAGCGCACAGAAGCGCGTGTACGACGTGCGGCGAGAGACCATGACCGAGGCCGGCATCGACGGACGCATGGGGCGTGACCTGTTCATCGCGTTGGGCGAGCCGCTCGATGGGGGCGCGGCCTGGAGCGTTCGGCTGCAATACAAGCCCATGATCCGCTGGATCTGGCTCGGCACCGTGCTCATGGCGCTGGGCGGCGTGGTCGCCGCGATGGACCGGCGCTATCGCACCGCCCGCAAGCGGGTCGCTGCGACCGCGAGGTCCGGGGCCGGCAAGGCGCCTGCCGCACCGATCGGCAGCGCGGTGCATGCGGCCGAGTCGCTGCGGTGATCGCCCGCTTCCTGCCGCTGGTGGTGGTGCTGGTGATCGGCGGGTTCCTGTACGCGGGCCTGTCACGGGACCCGTCGATCATTCCTTCTCCGCTGATCGACAAGTCGGCACCGGTGTTCAGTGCGAATCGGCTGGTCGAACCGGATGCCGCGCTCGCCACGTTCGACAGCCAGGGCATGCTCGGGTCGGTCTGGCTGCTGAACGTGTGGGCCAGCTGGTGCGGGCCGTGCATTGCCGAGCACCCGCAGCTGATCGCCTTCGCGGCCGAGCGGGACGTGCCGCTGGTCGGACTGAACTACAAGGATGACCCGGCCGATGCGCGCGCTTGGCTAGCCCGCTACGGCGACCCCTTCGATGCGATCGTCAGCGATGTCGGTGGCGAGGTGGGTCTGGACTTCGGCGTGTACGGCGTGCCGGAGACCTTCGTGATCGATGCCGAAGGGCGTGTGCGCTACAAGCATGTCGGCCCGCTCGACCGCCAGGCGCTGGACGAACTGCTGCTGCCGGCGGTGGATGCGCTCGCGGTGCCGGCATCATGAACAGCGCCTGGCGCCGGATCGGTCACGGGCTTTCCGTCGCGCTGCTGACGCTCGCCCTGTTCGCCGGTGGGGCGCTGCCACCGGCTACGGCGGCCGAGCCGGTGGTCAGCTTCGAGACCGATGCCCAGCGCGAGCGCTACGATCGGCTGCTGACCGAGTACCGCTGCCTGAAGTGTCAGAACCAGGATCTGGCGGGCTCGAACGCCGCCTTGGCCGGCGACCTGCGTCGCGAGATCCGTTCACGTGTCATCGAGGGCGCCGACGATGCGACGATCGACAGCTACCTGGTCGCGCGGTACGGCGATTTCGTGCGCTATCGGCCGCGTTTCTCCGGGGTCACCCTGGTGCTGTGGATCGGCCCGTTCGTCTTGCTGGCGATCGGACTGGGCGTGGGCTGGGTGATGGCGCGGCGCGGTCAGCGTGGCGCGGGCGATCCGATCGTCTCGGACGAGGGTGAGCCCGCCAGCGGCGCGGCGATGGACGAGGCGCGCCGCCTGCTCGACCAGCGCTGATACGCGCGGCACCGCCCGCATCAGTAGGACATGATGATGTTGGTGCGCGCCGAGCGGCGCGCACCCACCGCGCGCCGCTCCGTATCGGTGCCGAACTCGTGGATGACGATGCCGGGCCGATCGGTTGCCCAGGGGTCGTCGCTGGCCGCTCGGTGGCCGTAGCGCACGAAGTCCTGCATCGCCTGGCGCCGCTGCATGTCGTCGGCATCTGTCGCGCCGCGGTAGTAGGCGTCCACGGTGGCGAAGTCGTCGTCGGTCTGGAACACCACGATCTTCAAGCCGTTCTCTCCGCCCACGCGGTACTGGCTGCCGTTCGGGTAGACCGGGTAGGGGATGTGGGTCGCGCCCTCGATCGCGGTGAGCGAGCGCGCAGCCTGCGCGACCGATTGCGCACCGGGTTGCACCGCCGCGAAGGCTTCGGGTCGGGCGCCTTCGGGAGCGAGTGCGACCGTCTCGGTGGGAGCCTCGCGTGCCGGGGCGTCGCAACCGGCGCTGGACAAGGCGACACCGATCAGCGTCAACGACAGGCAGAGTGATTTCACGGGCTTCGCTTCCTTGGAACGTGGGCTTTCCAGGAAAAGTAGTTCATCGTCGCCCGTTGTGGGATCGCGGGCCGATGGCCTCGACGAGCGAGTGCTGTCGGGGCAGGCGTGCGCGCGATGGCCGCTTCAGCTCGGTCGAGCCTGATCCAGCGCGACCAGTTCGTGGCCGGCGGCCAGCACCGCCTCGCGCACCGCACGTGCGGTGCCCACGGCGTGAGCGTTGTCGCCATGCACGCAGATCGAGTGAAAGGCGGTGGGCAGCACCTCGCCATCGATGGTGACCACGCCACCGGCCTCCAGCATGGCGAGCACCTGGGCCACGCAGGCCTCGCTGCTCGCGTGCACCGCCCCGGGCAAGCGACGCGACACCAGGTGGCCGGTGGCAGCGTAGGCCCGGTCGGCGAAGACCTCGAGCGCCAGCGGATGCGCCTGGTCGACGGCGGCCTTCGCCAGCTCGGAGAACACCGGCGCCAGCAGCGGCAGCCCGGGGCTGCAGGCCGCGATCGCCGTCACGACGGTCTGCGCCATCGCCTCGCTCTCGCACGCCAGGTTGTTCAGCGCACCATGCGGTTTCACGTGGCTCAGCGTGGCGCCACAGGCGTTCGCGATGGCCGTCAACGCCCCGATCTGGTACTGCAACGTGGCGGTGAGTTCCTCCTCGCTCAGCGTCATGACGCGGCGTCCGAAACCTTGCAGGTCGGGAAACCCGGGGTGCGCACCGATGTCGACCTGGCGTTGCCGGGCCGAGTGCACGGTGCGGCGCATGACCAGCGGATCGCCGGCGTGCTGCCCGCAGGCCACGTTGGCGCTGTTGACGATGCGCAGCAGGCTGTCATCGTCGCCCATCTGCCAGGCGCCGAAGGATTCGCCCAGATCGGCGTTCAGGTTCAGTTTCATGAGCGTGCGTGCGCAGGTGGGTTCGCCGGGCGTGATCGCCGATCAGCAGGATGAGGGCGATGGCGACAGCGCATCCACCACACCGCCGATCAGGTTGGCACTCAGCAGCGTCTCGGTGCCCGGCTGGCTGGCCAACGGCATCAGCCGTTCCTGGATGCCGGCCACGGTGCCCTGGACCGCACGCAGGGCGTGCACGCCATCGTCCGCCTTCACGCAAAGAAACCGCAGCCGAGCGCCGGGTCTGGCCAGTGCCAGCGGCATGAGGTCCGTGCTGATCACGGTGGCGATCTTGGTGTATCCACCGGCGGTGTGCGCATCGTTCAGCAGCACGATCGGCTGGCCGGTGCCCGGCACCTGGACCGAGCCCGGCAGGATCGCATCGGAGACGATGTCGGCGCCTCGCCCCTGGCGATGCACCAGGGCATCACCGTCCAGGCGACACCCCATGCGGTCGGTCCCGCTGCTGATCGTCCAGCGCGCATCGCCGAAGAAGCGTGCCAGCTCGTGCGCATCGAATGCCTCGTCCTGCGGACCGGGCACGGCGCGCAGCGCCAACGTCGCGCCGGCGTCCACCTCACCGGCGAGCGCATGGCAGGCGGGAAGATCGGCCGGTGCCACCGAGCGCTCCGCACCGGGTGGAGGCCGCGACGCCGGCAGGCACTGGCCGGCGCTCAGCGTGCCGCCGTCCAGGCCACCGAGCCCGGCCCGGGCGTAGCTGGAGCGGCTGCCATGATGGAGGGGGATGTCGATGCCGGCCAGCGCGAGCAAGCCGATCCGGTACCGTCCGGTCGAGGCGATGCGCAGCCGCTGGCCGGGCTGCAGGGTCAGGCTGCGCCAGGCGGCGATGCGTGTCGGCGGCCGGGAGTCGGTCTCGAGCCACAGGGTCAGGTCCCCCACGCCGGCCACCCGCACCGCGCCGGCCTGCGCGCGCACGCACAGGCCGGCCTCGAAGGTTTCGATGACCGGGCTGTCCGCCGCATTGCCCACCAGGGCATTGGCGATGCCCCGCCATGGCTCGGCCAGGGTGCCTGCCCACGGGATGCCCAGGCGGCGCAGGCCGAAGCGGCCGCGATCCTGCAACGACGACAGGACGCCGGTGGCGTCCAGTTGCAGGACCGGCCTGTCCGGGGTCGCGTCGGGCGGTGAAGCGGTGGGGCTCATGAGCGGGGCGGGGCGGGACAAGCTTGGTATCGGATCCGGGGCGGTGGTCGGCGACGCTCAGGAGCGGTCCAGGAAGCGTTCGACCTGCAGGTTGCCAGCCGCACGATCCGCGCACAGTTGCTGATGTTCCTGATCATCGACGGCGCGAAAGCTGACCCGATCCCCCGGTCCCAGCAGCACCGGCGAGTCGGCATCGGCATCGAACAACGGCACCGGGCAATGCCCGATCAGGTGCCACCCGCCCGGACTGTCCCAGGGGTAGACCGCGGTGAGTTGCATGGCCAGCGCCACCGAGCCTGCCGGAACCCGCAACCGGGGCTCGCTGCGGCGCGGCTGCTGCAGCAGCGGATCGGTGGTGCCCATGAAGGCGAAGCCCGGCAGGAAGCCGAGCATGAAGACGCTGACCGGGCAGGCGCCGTGGCGCGTCACCACTTCCTGCTCGTCCATGCCCAGGGTGAGGGCCAGCGAGCCCAGGTCGGGACCGTGCTCGTCACCGTAGCGCACCGGCAGGCACCACTGGCGGGTGGCGGTCGGTCCGGTGTCCCGGTCGGTGTCGCCGATCAGGGGGCGAACCCCGTCCGCCACCTGCCGGGCCGTGGTGATCAACGGATCGAGAACGATCGCGAGCGAGCGGAACGTCGGCACCCGCTCCACGATGCCCGGCAGCGCGCCGGTGTCGCACGCCAGGCTGATGGCACGATCGAGGGCCTGCACCCGCGCCACCAGCGCAGGCTCCAGGGTGTCGCCGAACTCGACGATCAACGCGGAATCCCCGACGGCGCGCAGGCTGACCCCCGTCGGGCCGCCGGGTAGGGAAGCGGAACCTGTCGACATCACCCGACGGCCCCGCGACCGATCACGCCGTGACCGCTTCCCGCTTGTCGCTCTTCTTGCCCTCGTCGTCCTTCTCGTCGGCCGCCGCGGTGACGGTCTCGATCGCGGACAGCAGCTTCGGGTCGGCCTTGGGAATGTCGCCCAGGTCGTCGTGCTTGCTGACGGTGCCTTCGCTCCACTCGGCCAGCTCCCGGTAGCTGGCCAGCAGCGTGGCGGCCTGCTCCTTCAGCTCGCTCAAGGTATCGAGCTCTTCCTTCTGCTCCTTGTTTTCCTTCTTGAGCTTGCGGTTGGCGTCCTCGGCAAGCTTGCGCGAGTTGGCCTCGTCGATCTTCTGCTTCTTGAGCTGCTTGAGCTTCTTGACCGTGTTCTCGGGGGTGTCGGCCAAGGCGATGTTGATCGCCTTCAATTCCTTCTTGCTGTCCTCGACCTGCCGCTTGGCCTTCTTGAGGGCATCGGCGTTGTCCACCCGACCGGTCTCGAGCGAGGTCTCGGCGCTTTGGCGACCTTCCAGCGCAGCGTCGCGTTGCGCGTCGGCCTCCTTCTTGGCCTTCTCGATCTTCTTGACCTGGGCCTGCATGTTGGCCACCTCCTCGGAGGCGCGGTTGCGGGCGTTGGCGATGTCGGCATCCGCGTCGCGTGCGCGCTTGACGGCCTGACTCAACGCCTCGCGCAGTTCCTCGGCGGTGAAGTCGGTGTCCAGCTTCAGTGCGGTGGCGGCCTCGTTCATCAGCATCTGCTTGCCGATCGCGAGGTCCTTCCAGATTCTCAGTTGTTGTTCGTTGTCGGTCTGACTCACGTAGGATTCTCTTGGGAGTGAAGGCGCGAACGCGCCCTTCGGAAAAATGCCTGGGTCTATCCGCAAGCGCCGTGAGCCGGCATCCGCCCGGCGATCCGGTGGCGATGGCCCCGGAACAAGCAAGTTGGCGCGGTGCGATCGGGGTAGCGGCATCGAGCCGTGGTGATGAGGATTCCGGCCCGTTCGAGCGAACGATGTCGGAGCGGGACGGTCTGCGCCCGGTGTGCCGAGTCTCGGTCGGGACTGCTCGGTCGGGGCTGCGATCTCGGGCGAAACGACGTGCCGCGCACACCAGGGTGACGGCACCACATGACATATGCTTTACCTGACCGACGATGATAACGGATTTGGCACGCATCCGGCCAGCCTGTCGTCCGGCCTTGCACCGTCCGAGTGGCAACTTTCGTGATCGACACCTCGTTCGTCCTCTCCAACCGGCGCTGGCTGGCCGGCGGCCTGCTGCTGACCTTCTTCTCGGGCAGTGGCCAGACCTACTTCATCTCGTTGTTCGCCGGCGAGATCCGCGCAGCGTACGGGCTGAGTCATGGCCAGTTCGGCACGGTGTACATGCTGTCCACGCTGGCCAGCGCCGCCACCCTGATCGGACTGGGCCGCATCGTCGATCGACGCCCGATGCGCCAGATCGCCAGCGCGGTGATCGTCGCCCTGGCGTGCGCCTGCCTGCTGATGGCCGCCAGCCGCAGCCTGGTCGGCTTGCTGCTGGCGATCTACGGGTTGCGACTGTTCGGGCAAGGCATGATGTCGCACGTGGCCATGACCGCCATGGGTCGCTGGTTCGATGCCACTCGCGGACGCGCGGTGTCGATCACCGCGCTGGGCTATCAGCTGGGCGAGGGGGCGTTGCCGCTGCTGGTTGCATCACTGCTGCTGGTGCTGGACTGGCGCATCGCCTGGTACGGCGCCGCCGGGGTGCTGTTGCTGTTCGCCTTGCCGGTGCTGCGACGACTGTGGGCCCGCTCGCGTACGCCTCGGGGCGAGGCGGACGCCGCTCCCGAGCGGGGGCATCAATGGACGCGCGCCCAGGTGCTGAAGGATTGGGCCTTCGTGCCGATCTGCCTGGCGGTGCTCGGGCCGCCGTTCATCAGCACCTCGGTGTTCTTCCATCAGGTCCACCTGGGCGAGCAGAAGGACTGGCCGGCGGCGCTTCTACCGGCGGGCTTCGCGTTGATGGCGCTGGTGACCATCGTCTCCGGGTTGATCAGCGGTCGATGGATCGATCGGGTCGGCGCGTGCCGGCTGCTGCCCGGCTACCTGCTGCCGCTCGGGGTGGCCTGCCTGGTGCTGGCCACCGGCGATGCGCCGGCGGTGGCCTGGCTGTTCATGGCACTGCTGGGGCTGTCGTACGGCATCTCGTCCAGCGTGTTCGGTGCGTTGTGGCCCGAGCTGTACGGCACACGTCACCTGGGCGCGATCCGATCGGTGGTGTTCGCCGGCATGGTGTTCGCCTCGGCGCTGGGTCCGGGTGTGACCGGCTGGTTGATCGACGCCGGCGTGGGATTCGAACATCAGCTGGTTGCCATGGGGTCGTACAGCCTGCTCGCTGCCGGTTTCACCGTGCCGCTGAGCCGCCGCCTGGTTCGGCGTGTCGCGCGTCCCGAAGGCTCGGCTGCGGCAGTCGCTTGATCGGGGCCAGCCACGGCACCGGCTGCGAGCCACGGCCGACCTGGACGCCGTACACCTGTGCGAAGGTCTGCTCGTCGAGCACCGTGTCCGGGCTGCCGTGCGAATGCAACCGCCCGTGGTGCAGCAGGTAGACCCGATCGCAGTAGCGTGTCGCCAGGGCCAGGTCGTGCAGCACGATGCCGCAGCACAGTCCTCGATCGGCGCAGCCGCGCAGCAGCTCCATGGTTTGCAGCTGATGAGCCAGATCGAGAGCGGCGGTCGGCTCGTCAGCCAGCAGGATCTGCGGCTCGCCGGCCAGCGCGCGAGCCAGCAGCACGCGGGTTCGCTCCCCGCCGGACAGCGTCGCCACGGTGCGCTGGCGCAGGGCGATGCAATCGGTGGCGAGCATGGCTGCCTCGACCCGATCGCGATCCTCGCCCGACGCGCGTTGCCAGGGTTGCAACCAGGGCGTGCGGCCCAGGGCCACCACGCGCTCGACCGAGATCGGCCAGTGCACCGTTGCCTGCTGTTCCAGCCAGGCCAGTCGGCGGGCGCGTTCATCGTTGCCCAGGGACTGCAGCGCCTGGCCGTCCAGTTCCACCCGCCCCGAATCCGGCGTCAGCAATCCGGCCAGCATCGCCAGCAGGGTCGACTTGCCGGCACCGTTCGGCCCGATCAAGCCGACCAGCTCGCCCGAGTTCAGCGCGATGTCCATCGCCTCGACGATGTACCGACCACCGGCGCGCCGAGACAGGTTCCAGGCGCGCAGGCGTGCCGGCGAGGCAGGCGTGGTCACAGGATGCCCGTGCCGCGACGCCGCGCCGACAGGATCAGTGCGATGAAGAACGGCGCGCCGACCAGCGCGGTCAGCACGCCCACCTTGAGCGGGGTGTCCCCCGGAATCAGGCGCACGCCGATGTCCGCACCCACCAGCAGGCAGGCGCCGCCCAATGCCGAGACGCCGAGCAGCCGGCCGGGTTCGTGCGCGACCAAGGGGCGCAGCAGGTGCGGCACCACCAGGCCGATGAAGCCGATCATGCCGGTGGTGGCCACCGCTGCGCCCACCGCCAGCGCCACGCCGATGAACAGCCGCCAGCGCAGCCGGGCCACGTGAACACCCAGGCTGCGGGCGGTGCGCTCGCCCAACGACAGGGCATCCAGGGAGCGGCCGGTGCCCAGCAGCAGCGCCCAACCGATCAGCGTGCACGGCAGCATCAGCCACAGGTCGGGCATCGACCGATCCGACAGATCGCCCAGCGTCCAGTACACCAGCTCGCGCACCGCGAACGGGCTGGGCGCCAGGTTCAGCAGCAGCGACAGCGCGGCGGTGGCGAAGGCATTCACCGCCACGCCTGCCAGGATCAGCGTGGTGATGTCGGCCGAGCGCCCGGCCAGCGCCCACACCAGCGCGGTGGCGATCAGCGCACCGCCCATGCCGGCGATCGGCAGCAGCTGCGGGTGCAGGGCCTGCCCACCGAAATACAGCACCGATACCGCGCCCAGGGCCGCGCCGCTGGAACTGCCGATCAAGCCCGGACTGGCCAGCGGATTTCTCAATAGCCCCTGCATGGCCGCCCCGGCAAGGCCCAGCGTGGCGCCGGCCAGCAAGCCGATCAGCAGGCGTGGCAGCCGGATCTCGCGCAGGATGATCGCATCGATCGCCTGCGGATCGCGGGCCAGGTTCGACAGCGCCGCCGCCAGATCGATCGACTCGCTGCCCAGCGACACGCTGACGAACGCCAGGGCCAGCAGGGCGAGCGACAGCCCGGTGATCAGCGGTGCATCACGCATCGCGATGGGCGCCCGTGCGCGCCGAGCTCATCCGGCAGCCCATCGAAGGCGGATCCGGTGCGTCGACCCGGGGCCTGCGAATCGGCGGTGTCAGCGATTGCCGGTGTCCAGTCCGGGGTCCTGTGCTGCCGGGCGCTCCAGGAACACCACCGCGTTCGGGTTGAACTCGGTCGCTACCCGCTCCACCAGTACGCTGTCATCGCTGGTGTCCAGCAGCCGGAAACCCGGTGCCTCGGCACTGTTCAGCCCGACCCACAGGCGGCCCTGGGGGCCGAGCGCCAGCACCGAGATGTCCTGATCGACCAGGCCCTCGACCGGGGCCGCGTCCAGCGTGCCCAACATCGGGTTGAAGGTGCGCAGCGTGGTCTGCCCGAAGGCGGCGTAGGTCAGCACGTAGCCCTTGGTCGGCGATACGACCAGGCCGTCGACGAAGTAGTCCTGGTTGTCGTCGCTGGTGCCGTCGTCCAGCAGCAGCTCGTTCTGGAATGTGTCCGGATCGATCGTCTCGATGCCACCGTCGTAGAAGTCGTCGGTCACGGCCTCGTTCTCGAAGATGTTGCCGCGCCCGACGACATAGATCTCGTCGCTCTCGGGCAGATACTGCAGGCCGGTCGGGTTGCTGGTCAGCAGCGCGATGCCGGGCAGGCCGTCCAGCCCTTCGCCGGTGTCGATCTCGATGTCGGTGGCGGTGTCGATCACGGCCACGTAGCCGTTCTGCACCGGGGCGAAGCTCTCTTCCAGGCGCTCCATCAGCACGTACAGCCGGTCATCGACCAGCAGCGCATCGGCCATGTCCGGATTCGCACCGCGGGCGTAGGCGCCCAGGTCGATCGTGCCGAGCAGGAAGTTGGCTTCGGTGTCGGCCGAGGGGTCGATGATCCACAACAGCGGGCTGCCGCGGCGCGTCAGGTAGGCCTTGGTGTCGCTGACGAAGACGACAGCGTAGGGGTTGGCAGCCGATTCCGCCCCGTTGACCGAGTACTGGTAGACCGGCTCTTGCAGCTCGTCGATCGAAAAGCGGGTCAGCGTGTCGATCTCGCGACGGCCGATCTCGTAGATGTCGCTGCCGTCGGTGGTGACGCGGATGTCCGAGCCGGTGGCCGGCGTCACGCCGGTCGAGACGATGTCGTCGCCGATCACCAATCGTTCGATCTGTCCGGTCTCGAAGTCCGGCGTGGCACCGGAGACGAACGCCACGGCGGTGGCGTCGGCATCGTTGGTGAACGGGTCGCCCGCCAGGTTACGCGGGGCGTCGTCATCGTCGCTGGAGCAGGCGGTCAAGGCCACGCTGACGCTCAGCAGCAGGATGCCGGCACGCGGGCCGGGCCGGGTCGAACGAGGCGATCTCTGGGGAATCATCAGGAGGGGGTTCCGGGGGTGAAGTGGAAGGACAGCACGGCACCGCGACCGGGCCGTGGAAAGCCGTTGAAGTCCTCGACCTGACGATCGCCGAGGTTGGTGAGCGACAACGCGGTGCGCCAACGTGGCGTGGTGTAGAACAGCCCTGCGTGCAGCAGCGTGGTGTCGGCGGCCCGCCGTCGGTTGGCCTGGTCGTAGAAGCGTTCGCGCAGCAACTCGGTCTCCAGTCGCAGCCGCCAGCGCGCCGCCGGCTGAAAGCCGATCGCCGCGAAAGCGGCCAGGCGGGCCTCGCCGGGCAGTTGACGACCGTCGATGACCGGGTTGGCCGACCGGTTGGCCGCATCCTGCAGCGTCAGGTTCATGTCCAGCGACCAGCGCGCGATCGGCACCAGGCGCAAGGTCAGCTCCAGGCCCAGCACGCGCGCCTGACCGGCGTTCTCGGCGCGCCCCACGCCTCGCGCATCGAACACCGTGACGATCTGCTCGTCCCGTTCGCTGGCGAACACGGTGGCCGACAGCGTGGCGCCCGGTGCAAAGGCGTCGGCGGCGGACCGGGCGGTCGGCCGATCATCGTCCGCCCCCTTCGCAACGCGGCTTGCACCGAGCGTCAGGTCGACACCCAGGTCCAGGTTGATGCCGCGCTCGGGCATCAGATCCGGGTTGCCGCGCAACAGGCCTCGATCGATGAACAGCTCGCCGAACGAGGGTTGGCGCGAGTACCGCGACAGGCTGGCGTGCCAGGCGTGCGTTTCGGTCTGATCGAACCGCACCCCGATGGCCGGTGCGACGTCGGTATCGTTGCGTCGGGCCTTGCCGGACGCGCGGTCGCGCTCGAGCTCGAAGCGGTCGCGGTCGTGGCGCACGTTGATCGCCGGCGAGACCACCCAGCGTCCATCACCGGGGTAGAGGCTGTATTGCGTGCCCAGCGAGACGCGTTCGCGGCGCGCATCGACATCCTGGTCGAGGCGAATGCGATCTCGCGATGCCAGCGTCTCCAGGCGCGCCTCGGCCTTCACACCCAACGTGCCGCCGCCCAGCGATCGGCGCCAGGCACTGTCGGTGCCCAACGTGCGGCTGCGGCTGCGGGTGTCCTGCCGGCCCAGGCCGACCTGGCTCAACCGATCGTCGAAGTGGTCCTGCTGCGCGTGAGCGTAGCCGGTGTGCACGGCCTGCCAGCCGGCGCCCGGCCGATGGGCGTGGCGCAGGTGCAGCTGAAGCGTGTCGGTGTCGAACCGGGCCCGGTTGTCGGAGCGGTTGCGCAACTCCGGTACGCCCAGCCGGCGCTGTCCCAGCTGCAGCAACGTATCGGTGCGCGCGCCGTTGCCATGGGTGGTGCCCAGCTTGGCGAGCAAGCCGGCCTGGTGCGCATCGGCATTGCTGCGCCGTTCGCGCCGGTCGTCGTCGCGGTTGAGCGGGGTGCCGTTGTCATTGTCGAAGCCGAAGTCGTTGTCGGCGCGGGTCAGCGAGGCGCTGATCACGCTGTCCCAGCGGCCGTTGCGTCCCAGCCGGGCGCCCTCGATGCGCCGGTACCCGAAACTGCCCACCCCCACGCCCAGCCGCGTGGATCCGGCGGCACCCGCGGGCAGGCGTGGCGTGGACAGGGCGATGGCGCCACCGATCGCGCCCGGCCCGAACTCGATCGGCGTGATGCCGCGATAGACATCGATGCCGTCCAGCGACAGCAGATCCAGTGTGGCCAGGTCCACCACCGGGTTGCCGGCGCTGTTCAGCCGGATACCGTCCAGCAGGATGGCGGTCTGCGAGGCGTCGGCTGCGCGCACGGTGATCGAGGCGAAGCTGCCGAACCCACCGCTGCGGCGTTGCTGCAAGCCGGCCTCGCGGGCCAGGACGTCGCCCACGCCGATGTCGCGCCGTCGCAGGGTGGCAGGATCGACCGCGCTACGGCTGCCGGTGTAGTCCTCCGGCACCACCTCGGATGCTCCCGGCTCGCGGGCGATGATCTGGACGCCGTCGAACGCCGGTTCGGGTTCGTTCGCGGACTCGGTCGCACCGGCGGACTGGGTTGCACCGGCGGACTCGGTCGCATCGCCGGACTGGGCGTGCGTCACCGTGCACGGCAGGCCGACCAGCAGCAGGCACAGCGCACGCGCCGCCACGGCGTGCGCGGCGCTGCAGCGTCGTCGTGCGGGGGGTTGCGCGGAGGATGGCACCGATGCGGGTCGTCGCTGTGGCTGACCGAGGAACGGGCAGGGCGCGACGGGTAACCAGCCGGTCCCGCTCGCTGCAGGAGGGGGCACGGCTCGCGACACGCCCGGCACACCCCGTCCGGCGAGAAACACGTGCGACGGGCAGGTCTCCTGGCTCGTCATGCGATCGGTGCGCGATGGCGCATCGATCGGTGTCCGGCTCCCTTCCCGAGCGAATGCTCAGTGGACGTGCAGCCGGACCTTCATGACTTACAGTTGCGGGGGCAGCCGGAGCATCTCACTCCGTTCCCTTTTCATCCGACGAACGGAACCGCGTCGCGCCGTGAGCATACGCCTAAACGCCCTGGATGCCACGCTGGTGCTCGGTGGTGCCCGTTCCGGCAAGAGCTCACGCGCGCTGAGGCTGGCCGAGGCGCAGGGCGCACAGCGCTTGTTCATCGCCACCGCCGAGCCGTTCGATGTCGAGATGCGTGAACGGGTCCAGGCTCACCGGCTGGAACGGGGGGCGGGTTGGCAGACCCGGGAATGCCCCCTCGACCTGGCCGGCGCCATCGATGATCGGGCGGTGGATGCCGAACCGGGCCGCGAACCCGCGGTGCTGCTGATCGACTGCCTGACGGTCTGGCTGGGCAATCTGATGCACCACCGCCAGGACGTGGACGCAGCTTGCGATGCGCTGCTGGAGGCCATGCAGCGCTGCGATGTGCCGCTGGTGCTGGTGTCCAACGAGGTCGGGTCCGGACTGGTACCGGAGACACCGGTGGGTCGGCGCTTCCGGGACGAGCAGGGGCGACTCAACCAGCGACTGGCCGCGCGCTGCGCACGGGTGGAACTGGTGGTGGCCGGTCTGCCGTTGACCCTGCGGGGCGGTGACCCGTCCGGTCTCAGCCGGACAGCAGCCACCCGTTCCTCATCGCATAGATCCAGCCGGTCACGCTGACGATGGACATCAGCGTGGACAGCACCACCGCGCTGGAAGCGCGCTCCTCCCACACCCCGTATTGCTGGGCGATCACGAACACGTTGGTGGCCGATGGCAGGGCGGCCATCAGCACCGCGGCGTGCAGCCACACCGGCTCGATGCCCGGCACGCGGCTGACCAGCGCGTACATCAGCAGCGGGTGCGCCAGCAACTTGATCGGGATCAGCCAGCTCAGCTCCACCGGCACCCGCTTGAGCGGACGCAGCGCGGCGGTGACACCCATGGCGAACAGGGCGCAAGGCGCGGCCGCATCGGCCAGCGTGTCGATCACCGTCTGGGCCGGTGCCGGTGGCCGGAACTCGGTGAAGGCGGCCGCCACGCCGGCGATGGTCGCCAGGATGAACGGGTGGGTCAGGATCTTCCTGAGGATGCCGGCCGCCATCGGCAGCAGGCGAGGGCGCGGCCCCTCGCCCCCCAACGCCATCAGCAGGGGCGCGAACGTGAAGTGCATCGCATTGTCCAGACAGAACACCAGCGCCACCGGCACACCGGCGGCCGGCCCGAACGCGGCGATCGCCAACGGCGGGCCCAGGTAGCCGATATTGCCGTAGGCACCGGCGAAACCCTGCACCGTGGCGATGCGCAGCCGACGTCCGAGCAGCAGCGCCATGCCGACGCAGACGACGAACACCGTGAACGTGGTGCCCGAGGTGGCCAGCAGGTAGGCGCCGTTGGCGAACTCCTCGACCGGTGTGGTGGACAGCAGCTTGAAGAACAGCGGCGGCAGCGCGACGTAGACGATGAACAGGTTCAGCCAGCCGAGCGCCTCGACCGGCAGTCCGGCCAGCCGGCCGGCCACGAAGCCGATCAGCACCAGCGAGAACAGCGGCAGGACCAGTGCGGCGACCTCGAGCATCGATGCCTTACCCGATATCGATCAAAGCATTTTGCCGGGATTGAGCGTGCCATTCGGATCCAGAGCCCGCTTCAGCGTACGCATCAAGGTCAGTTCCGCCTCGCTGCGGCTGTGCCCCAGCCAGCGCTTCTTCTTGGTGCCGATGCCGTGCTCGGCCGACACCGAGCCGCCGAGCGCGCGCAACGCGTCGTACACGATGCGATCACTGAACGCCTCGGCGCCAAGCGTTGCCTCGCTGGCCTCTCCCAGCCCGTGGCGCACCACCGCACCGGGCTTGATCGGTTCGGGCGCCACCATCAGGTGCAGGTTGCCGTCGGCCAGGTGGCCGTAGGCGAAGAACTGCACCTGGGGCCATCGCTCGAGCAGCGCGGCGTGCACCCGGTCCAGGTAGGCCTGCATGTGGCCGATCGCCAGGCTGATGTCGTAGACGAACACCGGATCGTGCTTCAGCGCGATCTCGATCTGCTCGCGCACCGCCCAGAGTCGCTGCCGATCGTTCTCGGAGCCGGCCACCACGGCATCGGTGATCAGCCCCTGGCCGAACGCGTTCTCGAGCGCATCGCCGAAGCGCGCCGAGGTGGCCTCGTCGCTGCCGCGGCTTTCCACGATCACGTACAGCGGATGGTTGCGCTCCAGCGGTGCGTCGACATGATCCGGCTGCGCCGTGTCGGTGTTGAGCCGGTAGAACGGATTCCAGATGACCTCGAAGGCGTTGAGCGTGCCGTCCAGGTCGCGCGACAGCATGCCCAGCAGCTCGCTGACCTGTTCGAGCCGCTCGCAGCCGAGCAGGGCGGTGGCCACCACCGGTGTTGCCGGTCGTAGGCGCAGCACCGCCCGGGTGACCACGCCCAAGGTGCCCTCGCTGCCGATCATCAGCTGCGTCCAATCGTAGCCGGTGTTGTTCTTCACCAAGCCCTTCATCGACGAGACGATGGTGCCGTCGGCCAGCACCGCCTCCAGGCCGAGCACCTGCGCGCGCATCATGCCGTAGCGCAGCACTGCCAGCCCACCGGCATTGGTGGCGATGTTGCCGCCCACGGTGCACGAGCCGCGCGCTCCCAGGTCCAGACCGAACTGCAGGCCGGCCTCGTCGGCGGCGTGCTGCACGTTCTCCAGCACGGTGCCGGCCTGCACGGTGATCGTGCGCTCGGCCCGGTCCAGCGATTCGATGTGCCGCATCCGCTCCAGCGACAGCACCACGTCGCTGCCGGAGCTGTCGCCACCGCCGGCAAGCCCGGTGCGGCCGCCGTGGGTCACGACGTGGCAGCCGGCCGCGTTGCACAGGCGCAGCACGTCGGCGACCTGTTCGGTGGTGGACGGGCGGACCAGGCACGCCGCATCGATCGACCGCGCGTCCCAGACGTGTCGGGCGCGGGCGGCAAGCTCGTCTTCGCAAAGCACCGCATCGTCGCCGAGCTGCGTGCGCAAGGCCGCGATCGGGGCGGCGGAGTCGGCAAGCGTCGCCGATCGATCGGTGGCGGCGGGCGAAGGGGGCGCAAAGGCCATCGGTCGGGTCCTCTGCAAGGCAACGTGGCGCGACGGGGGGGGCGTGGCGAGCGGGGCGGGCAGGCGCGTCGCCGGTCGATCATTGTAGCGTCTGCTCCGACGATGCGGCATCGCGGCGATGGTCGCGGTCGGGTTCGTGGCGTTCTGGCCTGCAAGTTGCCAGCGCACCTGCATGGGTCCCTGCCGAACGCTCGATACGCCGCGAAGCGCTGAAGGGCGTCGACGCGCGCTGGCGCGTCTGGCCCCGGCGCTGCTGTCGCTCATCGCCACGCGCGCATCCGTTGCGCGCGTGGCGCTCGCGATGGCCGATTGCCTGCCGCCGACGGTGCAGGCACGGCGCGTCGCGATCGGTCTGTCATCGGCACCGACCGAACCGGTCCGTCTGCTGGCCGTGAGCGGGCAAGCGTCGGTGGATCCACGGCGGCGCGCGGCGAAGCGGATCGAGGCCTGCCTGCAGGCGGTGACCGGCACCGACACGGCCGCCTCGGTGCAGGACGCCGGTATCCGGATCTGGCCTGGCGAACCGTTGTCGAACGATCGGCTCGAGGCGGCCTTGTCCCGCGTCGCCCGCGGCTGCGGGGCATCGACCTTGGCCTGCCTGACCTTGCACGAACCGAGCGGCGGCAGACTCGTCCTGCTGTTCGATCGCGCCGAGGAGTCGGCGCCCTTCGCGGCGCAGGAACTGATGCCGCTGCGTACCCAGCTGCCCGACGTGGCCGAGTGGATGGCCGAGCGCGCTCGGCATCAGGGACCGTGGCGAATGCGCGCTCGCGGCGCGTGGCGCCGTCGCGGTCGGCCGACATCCCGCTGGCACCGCATCCTGCCGAACGGCTTGACCGGGCGGGTATCGCCGCGGGGGTTCGTCATCGCGACATCGATCGTTGCCGTGCTCCTGCTCGGCTCGTTGCCGGTGCCTCGTACCGTCACCGCGCGCGCCACGCTCGAGAGCGCGGACCGTCAGGCGATCAGTGCGGCGCGGGATGGACACCTGATCGCGGTGCACGCGCGGGCGGGCGATCGGGTGGAGAAGGGCGAGTTGCTTGCCCAGCTCGACGATCGGGATGCCCGCGATGCGCAGCGCGCACTGCAGGAATCGGCGGCACGTATCGAGGAGGAACTCTCGCGTGCGCTGGCGGTGCGCGATCGAACCTCGCTGGGGCGATTGCGCGCCGAGCAAGCGAGCATCGCGGTGGATCAGGCGGCATCGGAACGCGCCGTGCAGCAGGCCCGCGTGACGGCGCCGTTCACCGGCCTGCTGCTCGCCGGGGATCCTGGCGAGCGTCTGGGCGCGCCGATCGATGCCGGCGAGATCCTGTTCGAGCTCGGCACCGAACACAACGATCGGTTGACGCTGGAGATCGATGAGCGCGACGTTCGCCTGGTCGAGCCCGGGTTGTCGGCACGGGTACGCATGGCCGGTCTGCCGATGACCGTGTGGTTGGCCGAGTTGCAGGCGCTCGAGCCGGTCGCGATCGCCGAGCCGGGTCGCAACGTGTTCCGCATGCCGGCCACGCTGGCGGGGGACAGCGACGATCTCAGGCCCGGCATGCAAGGCGTGGCACGCATCGATACCGGCCGCCAGGCATTGGCCGCGGTGTGGACGCGTTCGCTGCGCGAGCGGTTGACCCTGATCGCCTGGCGTATCGGGATCGTTCGGTGAGCGAGCCGGTGCGTGGGCCGGGCGGCGGAACCTGGCAGCGATTGCAGACCTGCCGTCCGGTGCTGTCACCGGATCGGGTTTCGGTCGCCTACGCGCCGGGCGGGCGTGACCGGGTGATCGTGCGCAACGAGCTGACCGGCACGCACGTTCGCGTCACCCCGGCGCTGTGGCGGTTGGTCGAGCGGCTGGACGGACGCGTCACGCTGGCGGAATGTCTGGACAAGGAGAACGCCGAACGACGGGCGTCGGACCGTGCGCCGTTGCAGCGCGCCGCTGATCGCGAGGCGATCGCCGGCGGCGTGATGGCGCTGGAGCGCGCCGGTCTGCTCGATTGCCGTCTGGCCGATGGGGTCCGGCGGCGCGGTGATCAGGCGGCCGCGCAGGCACGGCGTCGTTCGCGGGGTCGCTGGGTCAACCCGCTCGCGCTGCGCATGCCGCTGCACGATCCCGATCGTTGGCTCGACCGACTGCAGCCAGCGCTCGACGCGATCCCTGCGCGCGCGATGCTCTTCGCGTTCAGCGTTCTGCTCATCCTGGCGTGCGGCGTGTGCCTGGTGTCCCTGGACCGTCTGTTGGCCGATGTGCAGGCGATCGTCGCGACGCCGCAGCGTTGGTGGACGCTGCTGCTCGTCTGGCCGCTGTTGAAGGGCGCGCACGAACTGGCTCACGCGCTGGTGACGCGGCGTCTGGGCGGTCGCGTCCACGAGGTGGGCATCGCCTTTCTGGTGTTGATGCCGATGCCCTACGTGGACGCCAGCGATGCTTGGCTGTTTCCACGCCGTCGAGACCGGATGCTGGTCTCGGCCGCCGGCATGCTGGCCGAGCTGGCATTGGCCGGCATCGCCGTGCTGCTGTGGAGCGTGCTGGAGGCGGGCGTATTGCGCGATCTCTGCTTGGCGATCGTACTCGCGGGTGCCGTGTCCACGATCCTGTTCAATGCCAACCCGCTGCTGCGTTTCGACGGCTACTACCTGTTGCAGGATGCCATCGACGTTCCCAACCTGGCAGCGCGCTCGAGCGGTTGGTGGATCGGACTGGCGCGATGGCGGCTACTGGGCCTCGATAGGCGGACACCGGACGCCTCGGCGCGCGAGCGATGCTGGCTGGCGGGGTATGGCGCCGCCTCGCTGGGGTACCGCTACCTGGTGATGGTCGCCATCGCCTGGTGGTTGCTGGAGACGTTGCCGCTGGTCGGGGTGCCGCTTGCGCTGTACGCCCTGTGGCCGTTGTTCGCCAGGCCGATCTGGCGTCTGTCGTGTTGGATGTCGGTCTCCACGGAATTGACCCGGCGACGGCGAACGGCAGCGCTGGCGATGTCCGTCGTGGCCGTGGCCGCAGCGCTCGCCATCCTGACGGTGCCGTTCTCCTCCAGCAGTCGGGTGACCGGTGTCGTTCGCGATGCCTTGGCGACGACGCTGACGGTGCCGGAGCAGGGTGAACTGGTGTCTTCGCCCGCCATGCGTACCGTGCTGGCCGGAGAGGTGATCGCCCGAGTGTCGGCACCCGACCTGCTCGATGAAGCGGCACGATTACAAGCCCGGATCGCCGGGCTGGACAACGCCATCGGCGCCGCCTACGCCCGCGACGCGCTCGAGGTTCGGCTGCTACGCGGCGAACGTGAGGGCTTGATCGAACGCGCTGGATCGTTGGCCGGGCGCATCGATGCGCTGGCGGTGCGGGCACCGCAGGATGGGCGGTTCGTGCCGTCGCCCGATGGCGTGCTGCGAGGGCAACACCTGCCGCGCGGCGCATCGTTGGGCGAACTGCTGACCGAGCGTCGCCTGGCGGTGCGGGCAGTCGTGCGCGAACACCAGTTCGCACACCTGCGGCGCGGCACCGGCAAGGCTTTCGTGCGACTGGCCGAAGCACCGCTGGTGGTGCACGAGGCGCACGGCCTGCGCGAATCACCGGTCGCCGGACATCGGCTGCCCAGTGTCGTTCTTGCCGGAGCCGAGACGGGCGGCATAGCGGTTGCAGCGGATCGGGAGCGCGTCGAGACGATGCAGCCGGTGTTCGAGGTCGAGATCGAGCTACCGGCCGATGTGCGCGTGGCCGCCCTGGGTGGGCGGGCGTTCGTGACGTTTCAGCATCCGTCCGAGTCGCTGGCGCGGCGCTGGTGGCGCGGTACCCGACAACTTTTCCTAGAACGATTGAACATCTGATCCGATGCACCGATCCACGACTTGCAGCGCCGAACACGGCCGACGTCTCGCACGCCTGCTGGACACTCGCCCCTGGATCCTGCCGGCCTGGTCCGGTGCCGGGGCGTTGCTGCTGCTGGCCGGCCTGGTCTCGCCGTCGACTGCGTCCAAGGAGGTGCTCTCGGACATGGACTGCGTCGTGGAACCGAGCCTGGTGGTCGATCTGGGTACCGCCTCGCCCGGACAGTTGGCCGAAACCTTCCACGATCGCAGCGACTTCGTGCAGCGCGGCGAGCTCATGGGCCGGTTGGAGAGTCGCGTGGAAGCGGCCTCGCTGGCGATCGCCGAGGCCGACGCGGCCGATGTCAGTGCGCTGGAGCTGCGGCGCCTGAGCGCCGCGTTCGGATCGCGCACCCGAACTCGCAACGATCGGCTCGGCGCCGATGAAGCCATCTCGGCGCAGACACTCGATCAGGTGCGCACCGAGACCGCCATGGCCGAGATGCAGGTGCTGCAGGAACAGCGTGCGCAGGCGATGGCGGACCTGGAAGTGGTTCGCGCCCGGGCCGTGCTGGCGCGGCGCGAACTGCGATCTCCGATCGAGGGCACGGTGGTGGCGCGGCTGGCGAGCGCCGGCGAATATATCGACAGCGACCCGGTGTATCGGATCGCCCGGCTCGATCCGTTGCACGTGGAGGTGATCGTGCCGATCGACTACCTCGGTGCGCTGCAGGTGGGATCGATGGCCGGGGTGACCCTGCAGGCGCCGGGGTTCGAGCAACGTGTACTGGAAGCCTCGGTGCGACGCATCGATGGGGTGGCCGATCCGGCCAGCGCAACCTACGGGGTTCGGCTGCTGCTCGACAATCCGGACATGGACATCCCGAGCGGCGTGCGTTGCTCGGTCGACTTCTTCGCCTCTTAGCCGCATGAGCGCAAGGCGCCCGATCGGTGGAGGTGGGGCGTGCACCGAGCCGCTCTGGGTGGAGGCGCTCGAGCCGCGCGTGCTGTACTCGGCGGACATCCTGACCGCGTTCCTGTCGGCGACCGCCGATCCCGTCGACGATGTGTCGCCCATCGTCGTGCCGGCCGGGCCCGATCCGGTGTCGGGATCCGATACGGTGGCATCTCCCCTGTCGGTGGTCGACAGCCGTGTGCCGGACCCGACGACGCTGATCGATGCGCTGCGCTCGGCCGGGCACGACGTGCTGTTCGTGGAGGTCGATCATGACGCGATAGAGCAAATCTCCGAGGCGTTGGCGCTCGAGGGGCAACGTTCTGCCGTGCACGTCTTCGCGCACGGCGATGGCGACGGAATGCGCCTGGGCGACCAGCTCATCGATGCCAGCGCGCTGGTTCAGCGCGCAAGCGAGATCGGCGCCTGGTCCGCCTCGCTCGAAGACGATGCCGACATCCTGCTGTGGGCCTGCGAGCTGGGTTCGACCCCTGCCGGGCTGAGTCTTGTCGACACCTTGGCGCAGCTCACGGGAGCCGACGTGGCGGCCAGCGACGATGTCACCGGGCATGCCGGGCTGGGAGGCAACTGGGAACTGGAGACGCGCGTCGGCAGGATCGACGCTCCTTCGCTGGCCGTCTCTGCCGAGCTTTCGTCGTGGCAGGGTGCGCTGCGCATCATCTCGGTGACGACGACGGAGGACGGTCTGAGAAACGACGGCTTCGATTTTACCCAGATCGACAATGGCGCGAGCAACATCACGCTGCGAGAGGCGATCCACGCGATCAACAAGAATGGCGACGACGAGGACGATACCGAAGCCCACGTCATCGAGCTTGCGGCGGGCACCTATCGGCTGACGCTCGACGGAACGGAAGACCGCAATCGAGGTGGAGACCTGGACATCGAGTCGTCGATGACGATTCGCGGGGTCTCCGCCAGCGACACCACACTGATCCAGCAGCGCACCGAGCGACTGCTCGATGTCCAAGGTGACGATGTCGTGCTGACTGTCGAATCATTGACCCTGCAGGGCGGCGAGTCGCCGTCCGGAACCAATGGTGGCGCGGTGTTGGGAGGTGACGAATCGAGCATCGTCGTCAAGCACGTGCATCTGCTCGACAACCACGCGGACGACGAGGGTGGCGCGATCTACAGCAAAGGCTCGCTGAGAATCGAAGACAGCGTCTTCAAGAACAACGTCAGCGAACGCTCCGGCGGCGCGATCCATGCCCACGGGGATCTGGAGGTGGAGCGTTCAACGTTCGAGCGCAACGAGTCGCTCGGCGACAAGGGCGGGGCGATTCGCGCGCAGGAATGGAGCGCAACCGTGCGCTTCACCGACACCCAGTTCACCGCCAACACGGCGAGCGACGATGGAGGCGCGATCTACCTGCAGAACGATGGCGCCGTGCTGAGCCGGGTGACCTTTGATGCCAACGAGGCCGAGGACGGGGGGGCGCTGGCGATCAGGCAGGCTGGCGTCACCGTGTCCAACGCGACCTTCCTGGGCAACATCGCAAGAGATGATGGGGGAGCGATCCATGCCGACCGCTCCTTCACGGTGAGCGCATCGACGTTCGTCGACAATCGGGCCAGCGGTGGCGGCGGCGCGATCCGACTGGACGACGCCGCTGTCGTGACAGCGCATTCCAGCTTGTTCGTCGGCAACGCCATCCCCGGGCACCCCAGCGCCGGCAACGATATCCAGGGTGGCGTGGAATCGCTCGGTTACAACCTGTTCGACTCGCTCGGTGGCATGGTCTTCACCAACGCGGGTGGCGCCGCGCTGCCGACGGATATCGTCAGCACCGAGCCGGCTCGCGAGGTCGTTGCCAACACGTTGACGAACGATGGCGGACACGTCAGCACGCTCGCGCTGCCCGAGTACAGCATCGCGATCGATGCCGGTGGATCCCCGCACCCCGCCATCGCCAACGACCCGGACGTGGATGCCAATCAGCGCACGCGTGACGAGATCCGCGACGTTGGCGCGAGTGAAAGCGTCAGCCCGGGCGAGGTCCTGTTCTACGCGGACGATACCGGACGGATCTGGCGCTCGACGCCGGAGCTGACCTACTCGCAACTGATCGTCGACACGGGAAGGACCGGTGTGAACGCGCCGCGCGATCTCGAGGTGGACATCGCGGCGGGGTACCTGTTCTGGTTCTCGGACAACGGCACGCAACTGTGGCGCTCCGGTCTGGACGACGTCGACGCCCCCAAGCTGCTCGGGACGCGGCCGGCCGGCGTCGCGACGATCGCCCTGGACGCGATGGCGCGGCGACTGTACGTGCTGCGTGTCGGAACCACGGCAGGCATCGATGTGCACGACTACGACGGCGCCTTTCTCGGAATGGTTCCCGGCGGTGATTTCGGGATCGACAGCCCCGGGGATCTGGCCTTCGATCAGCGACACGAGCGGCTGATCTGGACGCAGAAGGGCGGTGCCGATCCCGGGTTGTACACGGTGGGAATCGATGGGACGGGCTATCGACAGATCACCACGTTCGCACCGCTGACCGAGCCGGACGGTCTGGCCTTCGACAGTGCCGGGCACACCGCCTATCTGGTCGACAGTGCTTCGGATCTGATCATTGCCAAGGCGATCGATCGTGACGGCACCCGCGCCGCACCGAGAACCGGCGACACGGTCGCCCACGGCTACCTGTCGGACAGCTTGGTGGTCGCGGACGTGGACGGCCAGAGCGTGCTTCGCCTGCAGGAAACGCTGGAACTGATCTCGGGTCCGGAGAGCGTACCGAACCCGATCCTCTCCGTGACCATCGGCGCCACGTCCGGTACCGATGCGGCGCCGACGGTATCCGGTTCCTTGAACCTGGTCGTGGAGCGTGGGGCGTCGGTCATCCTCGGCAACGATGTTCTCGATACGACCGACGATCGCGCATCCTCGGCACAGCTGACCTGGACCGTGACCGACCTGCCGGATCGTGGCGATCTCTACGTCTACGGGAAGAAGTGGAGCGACAATCTCGCCGAGGCGCGTTACTTCACCCAGGAAGAGATCGCCAGCGGCGTCGTGCAGTACCGCAACACCTCGCCGTTGGGCATCGTCGATGATGAAATCGTGCTGCAAGTCGACGACGGACGCACCGCTCCGGTGCCGGTCACCATCGCCATCGATGTGCGGGGCACCAACAACCCGCCCACCCTGTCGACGCAGACGGTCGACCTGTCTCAGGGCCAGGCGTCGTTGCTCACCAGCGCGATGCTGTCGATCAGCGATCCCGACGGGATCGATCCCGACACTCGGCTGCGGGTCGACACCGGCGCGACCGGCATCACGCTGCACGATACGACGCTCGATGCCCGGACCGCCGACGTGTCCTGGCAACAGCTCATCGACGGCGAGATCGAGGTGCGTGCCGACGACCGGGAGGTCGGTCCGATACCGCTCTCGTTCGACTTCGACGTGGAGGCCGAGGACAGCGCCGGCGGCTCGGACGTGCAGAGCTGGACCGTCACGTTCGGCAACCGAAACGACGCACCCGCGCTGACGACCCAAGCGGTCGACATCGATGAGGCGGGCTCGCTATCTCTATCGCCGACGGTGCTCGATCTGACGGACAGTGACGGAATCAACGGGGCGACCCGCTTCGACATCGACACCGGTGAATCGACCACCGGGCTGTCGCTGTACGCCGGCGATAGTTCCACCAAGGTGTCCAGCTTCACCTGGAAGCAGCTGCAGGACGGGGTGATCGAGCTGCGTGCGGACGGGCGCGAGCCGTCGGGCAGCGCGCACACCTTGTCGGTGAGCGTGGACGATACCGAGGGCGGTACCGTCACGGTCGACTGGTCGGTCACGGTGACCCCGACCAACGATCCGTTGCAGCTGAGCACCGCGGCGGTGGCGTTGCTCGAACGCGGCTTCATCGTGCTGGATGCCACTACGCTGCAACTGTCCGACAACGACGGCGTGGATACCGCATCGGTGTACACCTGGGATCCACTGCAGGCCGGACTGTCCATCGTTCGCCAAAGCGATGGATCAGCACTGGCCAGCTTCACCCAGCAGCAGCTGATCGATGGCGAGGTGGCGCTGGCATTCGATGACACCGAGCCGCGGTCGGGTGCCTACGCGATCGCGATGCGGGTGCAGGCAAGCGACGGCGAGACGGCCACGGCGGCGCTGTCGGCAACGGTTGCGAACGTGAACGATGCGCCGCAGCTGATCGCCACTGCGGTGACGGTCGGCGAAGGGGGCGTGCGGGGACTCACGGTTGCCGATCTGGCGCTGGCGGATGACGATGGCATCGTTGCCAGCACACGCTTCGACATCGACACCGACGAAGCGGCCACCGGGCTGTCACTGTATGCCAGCGATAGCTCCACCAAGGTGTCCCGCTTCACCTGGCAGCAGCTGCAGGACGGGGTGATCGAGCTGCGTGCGGACGGGCGCGAGCCGTCGGGCAGCGCGCACACCTTGTCGGTGAGCGTGGACGATACCGAGGGCGGTACCGTCACGGTCGACTGGTCGGTCACGGTGACCCCGACCAACGATCCCCTGCAGCTGAGCACCGCGGCGGTGACGCTGCTCGAACGCGGCTCGACACCGCTCGATGCCAGCGTGCTGACCCTGTCGGACAACGACGGCGTGGATACCGCATCAATGTACACCTGGGATCCACTGCAGGCCGGACTGTCCATCGTTCGCCAAAGCGATGGATCAGCACTGGTCAGCTTCACCCAGCAGCAGCTGATCGATGGCGAGGTGGCGCTGGCATTCGATGACGCCGAGCCGCGGTCGGGCGCCTACGCGATCGCGTTGCAGGTGCAGGCAAGCGACGGCGAGACGGCCTCGGCGGTGCTGCCGGTGGCGGTTGAGAACGTGAACGATGCGCCGGTGCTGGTCGCCTCGCCGGTGACGGTCGGCGAAGGGGGTGTCCGGCCACTCACGGTTGCTGATCTGGCGCTGGCGGACGACGATGGCATCGTCGCCGGTACGCGCTTCGACATCGACACCGACGAAGCGGCGACCGGCTTGTCGCTCGTGACGCGCGATACCGACGAAGCGGTTTCAGGCTTTACGTGGCGGCAGCTCGAGGATGGGCTGATCGAGCTGAGAGCCGACGGCCGCGAGCCGTCGGCGGCCCCTCACCGGCTGATCGTGACCGTGGACGATACCCGCGGCGCGAGCGCTGCCTCGGAATGGCGGGTGACGGTGGGCGCGGTGAACGATGCCCCGATCTCCACCGCTCCCGATGGTGCGCTCGGCCTGGCCGGTCGCGACGTGTGGCAGCTGCCCGATGGGCTGTTCACCGATGTCGACTCTGCGGTGCTGAGCTACTCGGCCACCACACTCGACGGAGCCGCGCTACCGGACTGGCTGACGTTCGATGCCCAGGCGCGCCGTTTCGATGCGACGCAGGTACCCGTCGGACAGGCGAACGTGAACGTGCGGTTGAGCGCGGTCGACGATCAGGGTGCCGAGGCGTCGATGGTGGTATCACTGATCGTCCAGCCGCCTGAGCTGCAGGCGGCGAATCCGGACCCGGTCGTCCCGATCGACGGACCGGTCTTCGCGCCGACGATCGTCTCGCCAGTGCCCCGCCCTGTCGAGGCGCAGGCAGCGGGCGATCGGACGCCGGAAGCGGCGCCAGAAGCAACGCCATCCGCAGCGCTCGGCACTACGGCCGCCGTGGGCGACACGGTGGCGGATGAGAACGGTTTCGCGGCGACCACCACCGAGCTTCGGGCGTTGATCGATTCGCTGCCACGCGTCTCCACGCCGGCATCGGAGGAGGCGGTGGTGGAACGTTCGGTCGCGATCCGGTCACTGGTCGCCCGCGAGGTTCAGCAGGACCTGGACACGCTGGATCTGGTGACGCTGTTCGCTCAGTTGGCGAGCGACGCTCGCGAAACCGATCCCCAGTTGCTGGACGCGTTGCAGAACGAGAAGGAGAGGTTGGAGGAACGGGCCGCCTTCGCCCAGACCGCCGTGGGCGGATCGATGGCGGTCAGCTCCGGGCTTTCCATCGGCTACCTGATCTGGCTGATTCGTGGCGGCACATTGGCTGGCAGCGTCCTGTCGTCCCTGCCGGCCTGGCGCTTCGTGGATCCGTTGCCGGTGCTGTCGAGCCTGGGGGGCGATGGGCAGCCCACCGATACCGAGTCCCTGCAAAGCCTGGTCGAAACCGATGACCGAGTGAGCCGCCGATGAACGTCCTGCCGCGTCGCCTGAAGGCGTTGCTTCCCAAGGTGTCCGCACGCCTGCATCTGGCCTTCGGCCTGGCGTCGTTGCTGTCGACGGTCGTGCTCGTGGCGCTGTTCTCAGGCTTCGTTCCGGATCGGCGCTCTGCCATCCAGGACGGCCAGTTCGCGTTGGCCGAGGCGCTGGCGACGTCGGGCTCAATGCTGCTTCGGCGCGGGGATGTCGACGGGGTGCGGCGCACGCTGGAGTTCATGCTGGAGCGACGGGACGACCTGCAACGTATCGAGCTGCACCGCTACTGGAACGACAATGTCGTCGGCTTCGGCGCGCCGGGCGCAATCACGCGTGGTGCAGCGGGCGAGGTCGATCCGGGTGTCGTGATCGTGCCGCTGATTCGCGCGGGGCGCGAATGGGGCGATCTGCGATTTCGATTCCGCGACGAAGCGACGCAGAACTGGCTGAGCCGCCTCAGATCGTCGCCGATGGGGCTGATGGGGTTCGTCGGGCTGCTCGGCTTCGTTCTCTATTACTTCTATCTGGGCAAGATGTTGAAGCAGCTCGACCCGTCAGCGGCGGTGCCCGGGCGGGTGCGATCCGCACTGGACAGCATCGCCGAATGCCTGATGGTGATCGACCGTCAAGGCGATCTGGTGCTCGCCAATGCCGCCTTCTGCGAGTTGACCGAGCGGGACGCCGAGTCGTTGGTGGGCGACTCGGTCGACTCGCTGGGTTGGGCGGCGAGCGATGCCGATGCGCCGCAGGCGGGCCCTCGCCCGTGGCAAGTCGCGCTGGACACCGGAGAGCCGGTGCTGCAGGCGATGACGGTCTTCGAGCGTCGCGACGGCGAACGACGCACCTTCATGGTCAACTGCTCGCCCGTGCAGGGGGCGCAAGGACAGGTGGGAGGCGTGCTGGTCAGCATGGACGATGTGACGCGGCTGGAGGAGCAGGAGCGGCAGCTGCGTGCGGCCATGCAGGTTGCCGAGCAGGCGAACCAGGCGAAGAGCGCCTTCTTGTCGAACATGAGCCACGAGATCCGGACGCCGATGACCGCTATCCTGGGATTCACCGACGTGCTGCGCCGTGGCGGTGCCTGCAGCGATACCGATCGTCAGCGCTACCTGGCGACCATCGCCAGCAGCGGCAGCCATTTGCTGGAGCTGATCAACGACGTGCTGGACCTGTCCAAGGTGGAATCCGGGGCGATGACGGTCGAATCGATTCCGTCCGAGCCGCTCCGCCTGCTGAGCGAGGTCAAGGAGACGCTGGCGGTCAAGGCGGCGGAGAAGGGCATCGGCCTGGATCTGGATGTGACGTCGCGTGTACCTGCCACGATCCTCTCCGACCCGGCACGCTTGCGTCAGATCGTCACCAACCTGGTCGGTAACGCGATCAAGTTCACCGAGCAGGGCAGCGTGTCGATCTCGCTGTGCTGCGACCCGGACCGGGAGGTGCTGCAGATCGCGGTGAAGGACACCGGCATCGGCATGGACGAAGCCCAGCAGGCGAGCATCTTCGAAGCGTTCACGCAGGCGGACGTCTCGATCACGCGGCGTTTCGGGGGGACGGGCCTGGGCTTGTCGATCAGTCGGAAGCTGAGCAAGGCGCTGGGCGGTGACATCACCGTGAGCAGCGTGATGGGAGAAGGCAGCACGTTCCTCGTCACGCTGCCGACCGGATCGCTGGAAAAGGTCGAGTGGCTGTCGCCGGCCGACGCGCTGTTCGCCGCCGCGTGGGTCGACACCATGGTCGTCACCGCGTGGCGATTTCCGGCGGCACGCGTCCTGGTGGCGGACGATGCGGCGGAGAACCGCGAGCTGTTGTCGCTGGTTCTCGGCGAGCTGGGCCTGCAGGTGACGCTGGCGACCAACGGTGCGGAAGCGGTCGCCGCGGTTCGCAAGGCCACCTCGGATGCGCCGATCGAGGCGGTGCTGATGGACATCCAGATGCCGGTGATGGACGGCTACCAGGCGGTCGCTGCGTTGCGTGGCGATGGGTGGGAGCGTCCCGTGGTCGCGCTGACGGCGAACGCGATGAAGGGCTACGAGCAGCAGTTGCTGGACGCAGGCTTTTCCCACTACCAGAGCAAGCCCCTCGACATCGATGCGTTGACCGCGCTGCTGGCCGAGCTGCTGGGCGGCGAGCCGGTGAACGAGGCGGACGAGGCAGCGATCGCTCGAGCAGCGGGAGGCGGTGCGACGATCGACGAACCCGCCACGCTGCGATCCACCCTGAGCGCATCGAATCCCCGATTCGCCGCCATCGTCCAGGACTTCGTCGTCAAGCTGCACGAGCGCCTGTCTTCGGCTTCCGACGCGCAGGCGTGCTGCGATTGGCACGCGTTGGCAGCCTTCGGGCACTGGCTCAAGGGTTCCGGCGGGACGGTCGGGTTCGCGGTGCTGGGCGAACCGGCCGGGTTGCTGGAGCAGGCGGTCAAGGATCAGGACGCGGCTCGCGCCGAGTCGCTGTTGTCGGAGCTGCGCCAGTTGGCATCGCTGATCCGGACCGACGAGGGCCCCGCTGCGCACTCGCCGGTTGGCGAATCGGCGGGCGGTGACAACGCGACGCAAGTCTCATCGTCGACGCTCTCGCTCAGCAAAGAGGACGACCGATCCGATACCTCGATCAGGAGCCCATTGCTGGAAGGCGACGCCCGATTCGCCAAGATCGTCGAGCGGTTCGTGGCCAGGCTCGACGAGCAGCTCGTCGCGATGCGTTCGGCGATGGACACCGGCGACACCGAAGGGCTCGCAGCGCTGGCGCATTGGCTCAAGGGGTCGGGGGGAAACGTGGGATTTGACGGGTTTACCGAGCCGGCCGGTCGACTGGAGCGGGTGGCGGGCGAGGGCGACGTAGCGGCGATGCGCGTAGCATTGTGCGACATCGAGCGCCATGCGCAGCGGATCGACCGGTCGGACATCCAGGGGAGCCGAGCGGCATGAGCACGGCAGGCATGGAGCCGAGCGCTTGTATCGAACGCTACGCGCGCGTGATGCTCGTGGACGACGAGCAGCTCAACATGGATGTGCTGCAGATCCACCTCGAAGCCGAGGGCTACAGCCGTTTCACCTGCATCGCCGATTCTCGCAGCGTGATGGGGTGCATGGAGAGCGACCCGCCGGATGTGCTGCTGCTGGACTTGATGATGCCGCACGTGTCCGGATTCGACATCCTGGAAGCGCTGGACGGGCATGCGACCCTGTCGGACGTCCCGGTGCTGGTGCTCACCTCGTCGAACGATGCCGACACCAAGTTGCGTGCGTTGCGTCTCGGGGCGACCGATTTCCTGGCCAAGCCGGTGGATGCCAGCGAGCTCGCCCTGCGCATGCGCAACACGCTGACGGCGCGCGCCTGGCAGAAGCGGCGAAACCGGCTCGATACGTTGACCGAGCTGCCCAACCGCGGATGCCTGGTCGGGCTGTTGCAGCGCGAATTGCGCGACGCGGAAGAGGCGAGCGATGGGGCGCCGGTCTCGCCGGGTCTGTTGTCGCTGATCAATATTCAACAGTTCAAGTCGATCAACGATTCGCTGGGCACCGAGCTGGGCGATCAAGTGCTGTGGGCGGTGCGCGAGCGACTGGTGTTGGCCTTCGGGCGAAATCCGTCAGCGGTCATCGACGAATTGTCGCTTGGAACCGGGCGCTGCGGCGCGTCGTGCATCGCCCGTTTGGGCGCTGATCGCTTTGCGGTCTACACACCCGAAAGTCAGGACAGCAGCGACGATCGTCGCTGCGTGGCGCGGGTGCAGCGCTTTCTCGCCTCGCTCGCCGAGCCGATCTTGCTCGGTAATGAACGGGTCTATCTGCGGGCCGGTGTCGGCGTGGCGCGATTGATCGACGACGGTGAGCGCGTGTCCGACGTGCTGAATGCGGCGGAGAGCGCCATGCGTCAGGCGAGCGCGGGTGGCGTGAGCGATTACGCCTTCTATTCGGCCGACATGGATACGGCGGCGCGCGAGCGCATGGCCATGGAGACGGGCTTGCGCACCGCCGTTGCCGACGGGGACATCTTTCTGGTCTACCAGCCAAAGCTTTCCGTGGCCAGCAACACGATCGTGGGGGCGGAGGCGCTGATGCGCTGGCAGCACCCGCGCTTCGGGCTGGTCTCGCCGGTCGATTTCATCCCGATGGCCGAACACAACGGCATGATCGTACCGATCGGCGAATGGGTGCTGCGCAAGGCCTGCTCGCAGGCGGCGCACTGGCGAGCGACGATCGCGCCGGCGTTCTGCATCGCCGTGAACGTCTCGATCCGGCAGTTGCAGGAGCCCGATTTCATCGAGACGGTGCAGCTCGTCCTGGAGCAGACCGGGCTGGAGCCCGGGGCGCTGATCGTGGAACTCACCGAGAACATGATCATGGAGAACGCGGAGGCGAACGTCGCCAAGCTGGCGCGACTTCGCGCGCACGGGGTCCGGATCTCCATCGACGACTTCGGTACCGGCTACTCCTCGTTGTCCTACCTGCAGCGCTTCGCGATCGATCAGCTCAAGATCGATCAGTCCTTCATCCGCGAGATCGTCGACGAGACGAGCGCTTCGCCGATCGTCAAGGCGGTCATCTCGCTGGCGCACGATCTGGGCCTGAATGTCGTGGCCGAAGGGGTGGAGGAGGGGCACCAGCTTGCCCGTCTGCGCAGCTTGGGCTGCGAGGAGTACCAAGGCTACTTCGCCAGCCGCCCGGTGACGATGCAGGCCTTCTCGGACTTGCTGGTCGATGGCTGCCCGTTGCCGGAAGAGGAGCGGCGCGCCGCGTAGGGCCGCCTGCCGCATGGGAAGCAGTTCGGCCTGGCGTTCACCGCGCTTGAAAGCCGCGCCCGGCGTCGGCATACTGGGAGGGCAGGACGCTTTCCGGGGAAGACATGGTTTCGACGGAAGTGATGAACCCTTAGGTGCATGCCGAGGCATCGGACTACCTCGTTAATCCAGCCGATAACTTTATAGTTGCCAACGACGACAACTACGCAATGGCCGCATAATTAGACCCTTCGGGATCTAGTTTTACGGTTCTACCCCGTGCTGGTCATGCCTGTGTGGCTGGTCGGGGGCAATAGCCACAGGATCGCGTGACGGGGCGCCCTTCCACCCGATCGCTAAACCATAATGGGATCGCTGCCCGGTTCTTCCTGTTCGTCGGGTTCCGGTTGGCTAAAGCCATAGACGACACTAAGCATGTAGTACCGACGGCGGAGTGCTTTCGGACGGGGGTTCGACTCCCCCCTTCTCCACCAACACGCTATTTCAGGGGGGCCCACATGGCCCCCGCTGAGAGTCTAAGGCCCTGAAATATGGGCCTTTTTTATGCCTGACAGGTACAGCAGGGGTCCCGTGAGGTCCCTAGACAGCGCACGCGATCGGGGGTACAGCGGCCCTGTGCCCCCTTCGACCCAGCTGACCGACGTGGCTTGCCGACAGGCCAAGCCGACCGCCACCCGCCGCTAGCTGCACGACGCGGGCGGGCTGTATCTCGAAGTCATGCCGACCGGCCGACGCTTCTGGCGCATGCGCTACCGGCTCGGTACCCGACGGCCCGCCGTCACCTTCGGCGAGTACCCGGCCGTGAATCTCGTCGCCGCCCGTGCCGCTCGTGACGCGGCCCGCGCGCAGGTCGCCGACGGTATTGACCCGATCGAAGCACAGAAGGCGAGCGCCGCCGCTGACGCCGCGACCGTCGCGCCGGACACCTTCGCCGACGTGACCGTCCGATGGCTCGCGAGCCAGTCGTGGACCGACGGGCACCGGCGGATCGTCCAGCAACGGCTCGACCTGAATCTGCTGCCGTGGCTCGGCACCCGCCCGGTACGCGAGATCACCGCACCGGACGTGCTCGTGCCGCTGTGGCTCGTCGAAGATCGAGGCGCGCACGAGACGGCGCACCGCTGCCGCACGATCGTCGGACAGGTCTTCGCCTTCGCGGTCGCCGAAGGGCTGGTGACGAGCAACCCCGCCCGCGATCTCGCGCCCGCACTCGCAAAAGCTATCGAGACGCCGCTACCGGCCCTGACCGACCCCGTTGCCTTCGCCGAGCTGCTGCGCGCCGTGGACGGCTTCACGGGCTCGCTCGTGGTGCGGACCGCGCTACGGCTCGCGGCCCTGACGGCACTGCGCACCGGAGAGCTTCGCCGCCTGGAGTGGACAGAGATCGACACCGCCGCCGCACTGGTGACGATCCCGGCCGAGAAGATGAAGGCACGCCGAATCCACCGCGTCCCGCTGTCCTGGCAGGCGCTCGCGCTGGTCGGCGAGATCCGCCCCCTTACCGGACGCGGCCGGTACGTCTTCCCGACGCCGCGTACCGCGTCAGGCTCGCCGTCCGAGCGGCCCCTGGGCAACGGTGCGCTGACGGCGGCATTCAACCGGCTGGGCTACAAGGGCGTCCACTGCGGCCACGGATTCCGGGCGAGCTTCCGCACGATCGCGGACGAAGTGCTCGGCGAAGATCCCGACGTGCCGGACGTGCCGGACGTGCCGGACGTGCCGGACGTGCCGGACGTGCCGGACGAGCTGGTCGAGTCGGTGGTGCGGTGGCGCACGAAGCACCGGATCGCGGGCGAGGACCGGGACGGATTGCTCGCTGGCAAGCGGACGCGATTCGTCAACACGCCGCCGAACGGCTGGGCAGCTTGGCGCGACGCTCGAAAGCGAAAGAGTGCCCGAGAAAGCCTTCTCGAAATGATCTCAGCATTGGAAAGCAGGGCGACTGCCGTTGCACGCGCGCACGGACACGACAACCTTCAAGACCCCGTCTCGATCACAGGGTGTGTCGGTGAGACCGAGATCGAGCACCAGAGCAAGGTGAGGCTGGTCGCGGACGACGGCACGCCCCTTTCGTATGCGTGGGCGATCGAGAATGGCTTGGGCTCGCTGCGGGCGAATATCGAGAGCTTCGAGAAGCAGTGCGCCGACGATCAGCTCCGCGAAGCCTTTTACTGGGCGCTCGGCCGGGCGATCCACACGACCATGAAGCTGGAGCCGCTGGTGGTCGCCGAAAATGAGCTGGCGATCCTTCGCGGGTCGGACAGCAGCTTCAATCACAAAGGCACGCCACGCTCCCGGCAGCGCGATGGCGCAAGGCGTGTGCGGGAGCTGGCTGGAGCTAACCCGTCGCGGCCGGATCGTGCGGAGGCGATCGAGCAGGTCCGCAAGGAGCAGGGGGTCGATCGGACGACCGTCTACGACTGGCTGCGCAGGCACCCGGAGGAGCGCGGGCGCCGGTCCGTTTGTTGGGAGTCGCACCAGCAGAATCGGTGCCTTCTTATAGGGGTCCCAGGCATACTGCACCGGCACCGGAGCCGGACGCCGATTCGATCAACCACCACCGCGCCGTGCTGGACGCGCTCGCCGAGCAGGGTTTCGCGGGTGACATGGCGGCATGCTGGCCTGACACGTCGCCAGCGACACAGACCGCGCAGCCTTACGTGAAGGCTGTACATGGAGACAGTGGCAGGGCGACGACGCCAGCACGACAGAAGCCGGACACGGCGCTACGCGTGCGCAACCTGCAAGAGATCGAATCGAAGCCGATCCGCTGGCTATGGCGGCACCGCATACCGTCGAAGCTGGCAGTGCTGGCTGGCATGCCCGGCTGTGGCAAGTCTCAACTGACGATCGCGGTGACGGCCGTGCTGACCACCGCCGGCAACTGGATCACGGGCGAGCCGTGCGAGCTGGGCCGCGTGATCTTCGTGGCCGCCGAAGACGATCCGGGCGACACGATCCGGCCGCGTCTGGAAGCGGCGGGTGGCGATCTCGACTACGTGCAAGTCGTGGACGGCGATCGGGACGAGAAGGGCAAGCCGATCCCGAGGACGCTCGACGCGGTGGACAAGCTGGCCGCGCACTGTCTTCGCTACGTGAAGGACGGCGACGTGCCTGTGCGGCTGATCGTGATCGACCCGATATCGAGCTACTTCGGCAGGCACGACAGCCACAACACCGCCGAAGTGCGCGGGCTGCTGGCACCGCTCTTGACGCTCGCCGACGAGCACGGGATCACGATACCGGCCGTGACGCACCTGAATAAGTCCGAAGGGTCCAACGCGGCGAATCGGGTCACGGGCTCGGGCGCGTTGGTGGCCGCGTCCCGTGCGGCATTCGTCGTCGGCGAGCACCTGGAGATTGACGACGCGTACTGCATGGCGACGCTCAAGACCAACCTGTCACCGGAGAAGACAGGCGTTGGCTACCGCGTGGTCCCGGTGACGGTCGGCGCGATCGACACGTCCCGCGTCGAGTGGATACCGGGTGTCGTGGACGTGGACGCCGACACGCTACTCGCGCCGAAGAAGGACAAGTGGCGGGCACTGGCTGCACCACCCGATCAGCGCCGTCTCGCGCTCCCTGTGTCCGCTGACGGCGACGAGACGGACGACGTGGAGCTGGTGGTCCGCACCGATTCGGACGGGCGTAGGCGCGTCGTGCTGGTCGCGTCCGTGACGTGGACCGACGCGGCAACCGTTGACGCACTCGCCGAGCAATTGCACGCCGCCGCTGCCGAGATCCGCAAGCACGACACCGGCGATACCTGACGGCCCGAGCACCGACGACACGCGACCGCGCCGGCCGTCCGTGCGCCGTCATGGTGTGGATCGTCGCGCACATGGACGCGCACGGCCGTCCGCCGTCGGTACGCGAGCTGGCCGCCGGGCTGGGCATGCGCTCGACGCGCTCGGCTGTGGACCACCTGATCCGCCTGCACGCGCTTGGCGCGATCCAGCGGACGCCCAACACCGCGCGCGGGATCAGCGTTCCGGACCCGGCCCTACCGGACGCGGCGGCCGGGCAGGGTGGGACGAGTCGTGTGCGCCTTCGGGTGCGGGTATGCGGTGCCTGTCCACCGTACCGAGTGGATCACGGGTGCGGACCGGCGAGCCGTGGCCGGGGCTCGGTGTGAATCCGCCGCCGGAGTCTCATTCGCTCGCCGGCTGGCGTGCTCCTACTCCGGCCGCTGGTCCGAATCCTGCCCGGACCCCGACGCCCGTCCCACAACGTCCCGCAAGGTCCCCTTGCTTCTCCTAAAGGTAGCGTATATGTTACCGATAATGACGAAGCAGACCCAACCGTTTCGCGTCGTCGAGTACACGGACGAGCAGGAGCGGAGCCGCTTCGGCGAATGGTTTCAGGCGCTCGACGCACGGCTCGGATCGTGGCAACTGTCGCGAAGCTCGAAGCCGGCAATTTCGGCGCGGCGAAGGCGATCGGGGACGGCGTCTTCGAGTGCTCGATCCACACCGGGCCGGGACTGCGCGTCTACTACGGCCGGCGCGGTGCCGAGCTGGTGATCCTGCTCGGTGGCGCCACGAAGCGTCGGCAGCAGGCCGACATAGATCGGGCGAAGGCGGACTGGCTGGCGTACCAACGGAGAGCGCAGACATGGCATTGACGAGAGACTTTCGCGATACGGTCGCCGCGCGTGTCGCGACCGATCCGGCCTTCGCACGGGCACTGCTCGCCGAAGGCGCGCGCGAGCTGCTGGCCGGCGACATGGACACCGCCCGCGCGCTGCTGCGCGACTACGTCAACGCGACCGTCGGCTTCGCCGCTGTCGCCGAAGACATGGGCAGCAACCCGAAGAGCGTCATGCGCATGCTCGGCCCGGACGGCAACCCGACCGTCGGCAACCTGTCCGCCCTGCTCGCGAGCCTGCAACGGCGCACGGGCGTGACGCTCGACGTGACCGCCGACGTGGCCGCGTAGAGCCGTCCAGCGCCGACGATTGGGGGTACAGGCGGGGGTACGGCCGACAAGTGCTGAAGCACTACTCGATCAGGATCAAGGGCTTGCGGTGCGTATTGTGTGGCCCCCTTCTCCACCAACACCATGATCGGCCCGGTTCGCCTCAGTTCGCGGATCGGGCCTTTTTTGGTCGTCGAGCATTTTTCTTTGTCGAACAGGGATTTAGCGTCGCGTCACCGGCGCGCCATCGACGGGTTCAAGGGCACGCTGGTAGTCGGCTCCGCGCTGCAACTGATCCCGCTGGTGATGCTGCGCCCGGGCGAGCTGCGGGCATTGACCTGGGCAGAGGTGGATCTGGAGCATGCGGGGGGAGAGCCAACGTTCCGGGCAGTCGAGTACACCGACGAACGGGACCGGAGCCGATTCGGCGAGTGGTTCGCATCGCTCGACGCGCGGTTGGCGGAACGTGTGCGGACGGCGGTGGTGAAGCTGGAAGCGGGCAACTGCGGCGGCTGACGCGGCTCACGTCGATCAGCCAGCGGCGCGCTCACGCTGCGATGCAGCGCCCGTGGCGTGTCCCGTCGGAGCTTGCCGCAACGATTTCGCCAGTCGGATGCTGGGCACACCCACCCCTTCCGCATCCGGCAGCACGCCGACCAGGGCGTAGCCGATCGACTGCCAGAAGCGATACGCATGGCCGACCACGGGATCGATCACGTCGATCCTTGCCAACGCACCCAGCGGGTCGGCGAACAGATCGGCGCCGTGCAAGGTCGTGGCGCCGGTCCCGTCGCTGGTGGACACGTCCATCGTCAGTGCACCGGCCGCCCGTGCGTGCGCCTCGATGTCCGCGGCCAGCTGACGACCGTAGCCGTGTCCGTGTCGAGGCGGATCCACCAGCAGCGGATGCAGTTCCCACGCGCTGTCCGCGCAGGGCGCCGCCGCCGCCCAGGCGCACGGCTGCCGTGCGTCCATCAGCACCCGGCACACCCCCTGCTCGCCGGATGCACGCTGAATCTCGATCCGGGCGTGGGCAAGCGTCGGCATCCAATGCGGAGCGTTGATGCACGCCGCTTGCACCGACCAGGGAAGCAAGGCCTGAATCAGCGCATCATCGTCGGGCGACAGATCGATGATCCGGGTCGGGCGTTCGGGCATGGTGTGCTCTGCGTGGCTTCGAGAAGCGTCGATGTCGGTTGCAAGCGGCTACTCGGGTAGCGCCTCCGGGGTCTGATCGTGCACCGTTTCGAATATGGGATGGGGCGGACGACGCTGGCCGGAGATCGGCTGGCCCACCGACTCGATCCTGTGTCCATGCGTTGACGATAGCGTTGAGTGAATGACATTGCCTCACCCCGGAATTTTCAAGGTGATGGGTTGCGCCGGGACCCTGACCGCGGGGGTGGTTCTACTGGTCGCTCGCTTCTACGCGTTCTCTCACCGTGCTCGATACCACCGCCACCGCCGTCAGCGAGCCGATCGCGCGCCCCACCTCGCCCGACGGGTTTCGCCGTGGCGATGCCGTCGTGCACCTCGAACAGGGACTGGGTCGGTACGAGGGGCTGACACGCATCGCCACCGACTCGGTGGACGGCGAGTTCATGACGGTGCGGTACGCCGACGATGCGCGGCTGCACGTGCCGGTGGGTGCAGCCCGCTGCCTGGCCGCTCTTGGAGCGGAAATCACCGACGAGGACCTCGACACGTTGGGTTCCAAGCGCTGGTCCGCGGCTCGGCGACGCGCCGGGCAGTCGCTCTGCCACGCGGCTCAGGCGCTGTTCGAGGCGCGCGCGCGCAGGGCACTTCTGGAGCGCACGCCGTACCCGATCGACGACGCGGGCTACCGGCGATTCGCGGACAGCTTCGGGTTCGAGCCCACCGACGATCAGCAGCGCGCGATCGACGAGGTGATCGAGGACCTGCAAGGTTCTCGTCCCATGGATCGTCTGGTATGCGGCGACGTCGGGTTCGGCAAGACCGAGGTCGCGCTGCGCGCCGTCTGGATCGCAGCCAAGGCCGGCCGTCAGGTCGCCCTGCTGGTGCCGACCACGCTGCTGGCGACACAGCATCACCGCACGGTCATCGATCGGTTCCAGGATAGCGAACTGCGCACCGGCATCTTGACCCGGCTTGACGATAAACCGGAGCAGCTGCGCGTGCGCGAGGCGGTCGCGGCCGGCGAGATCGATGTGCTGATCGGCACGCATGCCCTGCTGGGCGACGAGGTGGCGTTCGACGATCTCGGGCTGGTGGTGATCGATGAGGAACACCGGTTCGGGGCACGGCAGACGGAGCACATGAGCGCGCTGCGCGACACGGTCGACGTCCTGACGCTGACGGCGACGCCTATCCCGCGATCCCTGCACATGAGCCTGCACGGGCTGCGGGACGTGTCGGTGATCCGGACGCCTCCGCAGCATCGGCGCGCGGTGCGGACCGTGATCACCGAGCGAGACGATCGGCTGATCGAGCGGCACATCGGTCGCGAGCTGGAGCGCGGTGGCCAAGCCTACTTCCTGCACAACCGCGTCGAGTCGCTCGATGAGCAGGTTGAATGCCTGAGCTCGCTGCACCCCGAGGCGGTCATCGAGTGCGCTCACGGCCAGATGCCGGAGGAGGAACTGGCGGCGACGATGCAGCGCTTCGATGACGGGAACACCGACATCCTGGTGGCCACCACGATCATCGAGAACGGCATCGATGTTCCGAACGCGAACACCCTGGTGGTCGATGGCGCTCAGCGCCTGGGGCTGGCCCAGCTGCACCAGCTGCGCGGGCGGGTCGGTCGCGCCGACCGGCAGGCCGTCGCGCTGCTGATGACGGACCCTGCGGAACCGGTGAGCGATGAGTCGCGCATCCGGCTGACAGCGATGAGCGAGTGCGATCACCTGGGCGCAGGCTTCGACCTGGCGCAACGCGATCTGGCGCTGCGCGGGGCCGGCGAGCTCCTCGGGCAGGAACAGAGCGGCGGATTCCTCGACATCGGACCTGCGCTGTACGCCCGCCTGCTTCGGCGAGCGGTGGGGGTGCTCGAGCGGGGCGGCGAGCTGGACAGCGATCAGGGGATCGTCGAGGCAGCCGAGGTCGATCTGGGGCTGCCGGCCTTCTTCCCGGAGGATTTCATCGACGATGAGCCGGCACGACTGGCGGCCTACGCATCGGTGGCGTTCGCCGCCGATACCGATGAGCTGGATCGACGCAAGGCCGCGCTGCTGCGCGACGTGGGCGCGCTGCCTGCCGCCGCGTGGACGCTGTTCGAGACCAGCCGCTTACGCCTGCGCTGCGAGCGGCTGGGGGTCGGCTCGTGCTCGATCGATGCATCGGGTGGCAGGATCGTGTTCGCCGCTGGGGCGGCAACCCATCGGCAGGCCGTGGAGGCGGCGTTGTCCGGCCCGGGGCGTGCGTCATCCTGGCAGGACGATGGCAGCGTGACGTTCAGCGGCGCATTCGAGAAGGGCTGCGAACGGGTCGATGCGTTGGACCGGGTCTTGGACGCCTTGCAGTAGCGTCCATGCGGCAGGTGTCCGATCGGCCAGGCGTGCGACGCGGGCCGAGGCCAAGTTTGAGGTAGATTGAGGACCTGTTCGGGTCGCGCTGCCCGGTCAAGAGACTCGATGTGTTCGAGCTCTCCGAGCCTTGGAAGCATCTTTTCAGTCTGTCGTTAAAGGCCTTTAAGTCACGTGCGTTTTTTCTGGTCGTCGACGTGGTGAGCCGTTCGGACAACAGCGAGCCGCAGCGCCCGGTACTCGTCGTCGGTGTCGGTGCCTCGGCCGGTGGCCTGGAGGCGTTTAACCAGCTGCTGTCGGCACTGCCCACCGATACGGGGTTGGCTTTCGTGCTGATCCAGCACCTGGATCCGACCCACAAGAGCCTGCTGTCGGAGATCCTGGCCTTGCGTACTGCCATGCCGGTGCGCGATGCCGAGCAGAACGAACGCGTGCGGGCGAATTGCATCTACGTGATCCGTCCCGATTGCTCGCTGGCGGTGCGCGGCGGGCGGATCGAGTTGACCGAGCCGACGTTGCACCGTGGCGTGCGTCTGACGGTCGACCATCTGTTTCATTCGCTGGCGCGAGAATACCGCTCACGCTCGGTCGGCATCGTGCTGTCCGGTGCCGGCAGCGACGGCAGTGCGGGGTTGCGCGACATCAAGTCGGCCGGCGGACTGGCCATCGTCCAGGATCCGGCCACGTGCGGGCAGACCGGCATGCCGCAAAGCGCGATCGATACCGGTCTGGTCGATCTGGTCCTGGCGATCGACGAGATGCCGGCTGCGCTGTCACGGTTCGCCTCCCTGCCACCGACCGCAAGCCTGGATCCGTACGACGACGCGGTCGATGGCGGCACCGGCGATACCGAGGATGACGAGTCCGCCTCGCACGGAGCGGTGCTGGACAATGGCACGCTCGCCCGATTGACCGCCATGCTCGAAGCCCAGCTCGGCTTCGATCTGAGCGTGTACAAGCGTGGCACCGTGGATCGCCGAGTCCTCAGGCGAATGGCGCTTTCCGGCTTCGAGGATGTCGACCCGTGGCTCGATCATGTGCGCGAGCATGCCGACGAGCAGCGCATGCTCGTGCGCGACATGATGATCAGCGTCACCGGCTTCTTCCGCGATGGGGCCGCCTTCAACACCTTGCGCGAGCTGGTCATCGAGCCGCTGCTGGCGGCGGCCTCGCAAGGTGCCGCCATCCGCGCTTGGGTGGCCGGCTGCGCGACGGGCGAGGAGGCCTATTCCATCGGAATGGAGCTGCTGGAGGCGGCCGATGCGCGATCGCTCAGGATCGAGCCGCAGATCTTCGCCACCGATGTCGATCTGGATGCGCTGGCGGTGGCACGCGCCGCGATCTATCCGGTATCGATCACCGAGCAAGTCTCCACGCGCCGCCTGACCCGCTACTTCGAACCGATCGATGGACGCGGCTACCGGGTCCGATCTCGGTTGCGCGACGTGGTGTCGTTCGCGAACCACGATCTGACCAAGGATCCGCCGTTCTCGCGCATGGATCTGGTCAGCTGCCGCAACGTGCTGATCTATCTGACCCCGGAGGCACAGGCGAACGTGCTCAGTTCGTTGCACTTCGCGCTGCGCCCGCAGGGACATCTGTTCTTGGGCACCTCCGAGTCGGTTGGCCCGCGGCGCGAGATGTACGCGATCGTGTCGAAGGCGGCGCACCTGTACAGCAAGGTCGGCGCCTCCGCGATCCCGTCCGGTGTCCGTTCGCGCAAGACGGTCGCCCATCTTCAGCCGGCAGCCGACCACGCCGCCACGGCGCGTACCGGCGAGACGGTACGCTCCGAACCGCGGCGTCGACACCTGGGCGATCCGCTGCGCAGCGCGGTGCTCGAGGCGTGCGTGCCGCCGACCGTGGTGGTGGAGGCCGACGGCACGGTCGTGTTCGTCCATGGCGAGCTGGGTGCCTACCTGCGCTTTCCACAGGGGGACGAGCCTCGATTGGAGATCGGCGAATGCCTGCGCCCCGAGATCGCGACGCGGGTGCGCAGCGCGCTCTTCCGATGCCGTCGCGAGGGCCGGCGCACGGTCGCGCTCGCCACGCTCGAGGGCGGTGCGGAGCGGGTGCGCATCGTGGCTCGTCCGGCACCGCGGCTCGGCGACGCGACGGTTGTGCTCAGCTTCGAAGCCGAGCACGGGCAGGGCGAGCCGAACGGCGTCACGGTGTCGGCGTCATCGACGTTGCAGCCCACCATCGGCGCCGGAGATGACGGCCCGCGGCAGGGCGCTTCCGAGGGGGTGGCCTTCGTCCAGGGGCTCGAATACGAGCTTCAGGCCACGCGCGAAGACCTGAAGAACACCGTCGAGGAACTGGAGACCTCGAACGAGGAACTGCGTTCATCGAACGAAGACTCGATCTCGATGAACGAGGAGCTGCAGTCGGGCAACGAGGAGCTCGAGGCGACGACCGAGGAGCTGCGTTCGCTCAACGAAGAGCTCACCACGGTCAACGCGCAGCTGCGCGAGAAGCTCGACCAGCTGGAACAGGCCAACGACGACCTGGGCAACTTCTTCGCCAGTGCCCGGGTGGCGATCATCTTTCTGGACGAGCGGCTACGCATCAAGCGCTTCACGCCGGCCGCCGCGATGCTGCTGCACATCGATCATGTCGACATCGGGCGTTTCACCGGCGACATCGCTCGCGAGCTGCTGCAGGACGATCTGGAGCACGAGGCCCGCGAGGTGCTCGATCAGCTGGTCACCCGTTCGCGCGAGCTGCGCACACGCGATGGGCGTTGGTTCGCTCGCAGCATCCTGCCCTACCGGACCGAGAGCCGTCGCATCGAAGGCGTGGTGGTCACCCTGGTCGACATCAGCGAGCTCAAGATCGGTGCCGAGCGGCTGGCCACCCGCGAGCGTCAGCAGGCGGTGATCGCCCGGCTGGGGCTGGCCGCGTTGCGCGAGCCGGACCTGGAGAGCTTCATGGAGAACGTGGTGCGCGAGGTCAGCGCCACGCTGGAGCTGGACTTTTGCACGATCTCCGAGCTGCAGCCGGGCAAGCGGCGGCTGCTGCTGCGCATCGGCACCGGTTGGCGCGAAGGCATCGCGGACGCGGCCTGGGAATCGGCCAGTGAAGGCGGGCAGGCCGAGTTCACGCTCAGTGCCCGGGCGCCGGTGCTGATCGAGGACCTAGCCACCGAGAGCCGATTCACCGTCAGCCGGCTGCTGGTCGAGCACGAGGTCAAGAGCGGACTTGCCTGCGCCATCCTGGATGGCGGCGAGCGCTACGGCATCCTCGGCGGATACACGCGTCGCACCCGCTCGTTCGCGCAGGAGGACGCCTCGTTTATCCAGGCGGTGGGCAACATCGTCGGCTCGGCGGTGGGTGGCCACCAGAATCGGCGACGAATGGCCATCGAGCACGATGTCTCGCGCACCCTGGTGGTCGCCGAGCAGCTCGATGAGGTGCTCGAGAGCCTGCGCCGTTGCGTGGCCGACACCCTGGAGGTGGAGGTGGTCGATGTGAGCGGAACGAACGCCGGCGATTCGGTGGGTGGGGAGTTGCCCGAGGAGCTGCTGCACGTGGCCACGCAGGAACGACATGCCGCCGTTCACCGGGCGCAGGCCGAGCGCCGGGAGGTGGTCGATGAGGTGTTGCGATGCGACCGTGCGGTCTGGTTGACCGATGTCGGTGTGCCGCCGCTTCTGGAGAAGGACGGTCAGGCGTCCCAGCTCGGACTGCGCACGGCCTTGGGTTTCCCGGTGCGTTCGCGCGACCGCACGCTCGGGGTCGTGGTCCTGTACTCGCGCGAGCGGCTGATTGGCAGCACCTCGTTCCTGCGCGGGTTGGAGAGCGTGGGCGCGGCGATCGGCGAATTCGTCGTGCGCATCGATCTTGAACGTCGCAATGCGCGCATGGCCGCCATCACCCGGTTCTCCCACGATGCGATCTTCAGCTACGACCATGACGGGCTGATCACCGAATGGCTGCCCGGTGCCGAACAGCTCTACGGCTTCAGCATCGAAGAGATGATCGGTCAGCCGTCGGATCGGCTGATGAGCCCGGAGCGCCACGAGGCGGCCGCTCTGGCGATGGCGCAAGCGATCGAGGGCGAGTTCGTCGAGCCCTTCGAGACGATTCGCACCGCGCGCGACGGGCGGGAGGTCGAGGTATCGGTGACACTGTCCCCGATCCGTGATCGCGAAGGACGCATCACCGGCATCTCCTCGATCGAACGCGACATCGGCAGGCTCAAGCGCACCGAGCGTCGCCTGCTCGCCGCCGATCACCAGAAGGACGAGTTCCTGGCCATGCTCGGACACGAGCTGCGCAATCCGCTGGCCAGCATCCGCAGCGCCGCCCAGTTGCTCGGTCTGGAGGACGATCTCGGCCCGGACATCCTGCGTACCCGCGACATCCTCAGGCGTCAGAGCGCACACATGTCTCGATTGCTGGACGGATTGCTCGATGTATCGCGCATCGTCCAGAACAAGATCGAGTTGGCTATCGACGATGTGGATCTGGTGGAGATTTGCCGCGAAGTCCTGGACGATGCCTCCGAGCGGCTGGAAGAGCACGGTCTGACGCTGCACACGCGGCTGTCCGATGCACCGGTGCCGCTTCGGGCCGACCGGGTGCGGCTGGTGCAGGTGGTCGACAACCTGCTGTCCAATGCCATCAAGTACACCCCGAGGGATGGCCGGATCGAGGTGGGCGTCGAACGGGAGAGGAATCTGGCCACGCTTCGAGTGAGCGATACCGGCATCGGCATCGACGAGGCGCTGCTGCCGCACGTGTTCGATGTGTTTCGCCAGTCTGCGCAGAACCTGGATCGGGCGGGCGGCGGCCTCGGGCTGGGGCTGGCGCTGGTGCGTGCCGTGGTCGATCTGCACGGGGGCACGGTCGAGGCGCACAGCCTGGGCGAAGGGCAGGGGGCCGATCTTGTCGTTCGCCTGCCGATTAGCAACCTGCCTACCGGCCGCGTTGCCGACGGCGGTGACACGCCCGGGTCGGATCTGGACATCTTGCTGGTCGAGGACAACGCGGACAGCGCCGACATCCTGGCCCGCGTGCTCGAGCGCCTGGGACACCGTGTCCGCGTGGCGAGCGATGGACGCACCGCCGTCCAGCTCGCCGTCGACGTGCCGCCCGATCTGATGGTCTGCGATCTCGGCCTGCCGGACGGATTCAGCGGCTACGATGTCGCTGCAGCGCTACGCAAGGACCCGGCGACGCAGGGCATCCGGCTGGTGGCGCTGACCGGCTACGGGCGCCCCGAGGACAAGTCGCGCTCGGCGCAAGCCGGTTTCGATGCCCATCTCACCAAGCCGGTCGGGGTCGCGGAGCTGCGCGACATGCTCGATCAGCATCGCAAGCGCGTGATGCGCTCGCCATCCGGCTGAGGGCCCGGCCGGTCACCGGGCCGTGAGGCGGCCGGTACGTCCGGACGGTCGCGTCACGCGCCATGCGGTGCGCGCGAACGCCTGCGACGATGCAAGGATGTCCCTTTCCCATCGCCCGGATCGTCCAGCTTGGCCAGCATCCCCGACAGATCCTCCAGCTGCCCGGCGATCAGCGCCGAGACGCCCGATTCGCGCTGCGTGGTACCGAACACGCCCATCAGCTGCGCACCGATCGCCGCCGCCCGGAAACGCTCCACGACCGCCGGCCACAGCACCACGTTCACCGGGCCGTGCTCGTCCTCGAGCGTGACGAACATGACCCCGTTCGCACTGCCCGGACGCTGACGCATCGTCACCAGCCCGGCGATGCGTACCAGCCGTCCGTCGGCGCGCATCTCCGAGCTCGACGAATCGATGAAGCGCTGCTGGCGCAGGGTGTCGCGCAGGAGTGCGAGCGGGTGCCGTCCCAATGTCAGGCCGAGGCTTCGGTAGTCGGCAACCAGGTCCTCGCCCTCGCTGGGGAAGGGCAGCGACAGCGTCTGCGGTTCCACCGCCGAGGCGTCGGCGAGCAGTCCGGGCAGGCGCTCGGCGCCCAGTGCCTCCCACTGCGCGCGGTGCCGGTGGCCGGCCACCTTGGCCAATGCACCGGCATCGACCAGCGCGCGAAGGTCCTTTTGGGTGATGCCGGTACGGGCCACCAGCTCGGGGATGTCCTTGAACGGTCCCTGCACCTGCCGGGCGGTCAGCAGCTGCGCGATGCCGCCGGCGCTCAGGTTGCGCACCAGGCGCAAGCCGAGCCTGACCGCCGGCTGGCGGCGCGAGCCTGCCGCGTAGGAGGCGGGATCGTCCTCGGCGCTGGCCACCAGCCGATGGTCCTGATCGCTGCGGTTCACCTCCACCGCCAGCACGGTCACCTCGTGCCGGCGCGCGTCCTGCACCAGCTCGGACGGCGAGTAGAACCCCATCGGCTGGCTGTTCAGCAACGCGCACAGGAACGCGGCCGGTTCGTGGTGCTTCAGCCAGCACGACACGTAGACCAGGTGCGCAAAGCTTGCCGCATGGCTTTCCGGAAAGCCGTACTCGCCGAAGCCCTCGATCTGGGCGAACAGCCGTTCGGCGAACTCGATGTCGTAGCCGTTGGCCAACATGCCGTTCAGCACCGGCTGACGGAACCGGGCCATCTCGCCGGACTTGCGCCAGGCGGCCATGCTGCGTCGCAGCCGATCCGCCTCGCCGCCATCGAAGCCTGCGGCCACCATCACCAGCTCCATCACCTGCTCCTGGAAGATCGGCACGCCGAGCGTGCGGGACAGGATCGGGCGCAGCTTCTCGTCCGGATAGGTGACAGGCTCCAGCCCGCTTCGGCGCGCCAGGTAGGGGTGCACCATGCCGCCCTGGATCGGACCGGGGCGCACCAGCGATATCTCGATCACCAGGTCGTACCAGTTTCGCGGGCGCAGCTTGGGCAGCATCGCCATCTGCGCGCGCGATTCGATCTGGAACACGCCGACCGTGTCGGCCCGGCCGATCATCTCGTAGGTGCCGGCATCGTCCTGCGGTACCGTGGCCATGGTCCAGCGCACGCCGCGCACGCGTTCGACCAGGTCGAACGATCGGGCGATCGCCGACAGCATGCCCAGCGCCAGCACGTCGACCTTCATCAGACCCATCGCCTGCAGGTCGTTCTTGTCCCACTGCACGATGGTGCGATCCGGCATGGCGGCGTTCTCGACCGGTACCAGCGTCGACAGGTCGGCATCCGAGATGACGAAGCCGCCGGTGTGCTGGGACAGGTGACGCGGCGCGCCGAGGATCTGCGGCACCAGCCACAGGAAGCGCCTCACGCGCGGCTCGTCCGCATCGATGCCCAGCGCCTGCAGGCGCTCGGGAATCATGTCCGCACCGTCCCACCAGGCCAGCGATGCGGCCAGCGCATCGATCAGGCTGTCGTCCAGCCCGAGCGCGCCGCCGATGTCGCGAATCGCCGAGCGGCGCCGGTAGCTGATCACCGTGGCGGCCAGCCCGGCGCGGTGACGACCGTACTTGGCATACAGGTACTGGATGACCTCTTCGCGCCGCTGATGCTCGAAGTCGACATCGATGTCCGGCGGCTCGTCGCGCTCGCGCGAGATGAAGCGCTCGAACAGCAGGCGGGTGCTGGTCGGGTCCACCGAGGTGATGCCGAGCGCGTAGCACATCGCCGAGTTCGCCGCCGAGCCTCGACCCTGGCACAGGATGTCGTGCCGACGGGCGAACGCCACCAGATCGTGCACGGTGAGGAAGTAGGCCTCGTAACCGAGTTCGGCCACCAGCGCCAGTTCGCGGCTCAGCTGCGCGGCGATGCTGTCAGGTACGCCCTCGGGCCACCGGCTGCGCGCACCGTCCATCACCAGCTCGGTCAGATGATCGGCCGCGGTGAGTCCGGCCGGCACCACCTCGCGCGGGTAGCGGTACTGCAAGGATTCCAGCGAGAAGGTGCAGCGATCGGCCACCGTCACTGCCTGACGGATCGCGTGTTCGGGATAGACACGACGCAACGTGTCGAGGCTGCGCAGGTGGCGCTCGCCGTTCGGATGCAGGTGCCGTCCGCCCTCGTCGATGGTGCACCCTTGGCGTATGCAGGTGACGATGTCCTGCAGTCCGCGTCGTGATCGGACATGCATGTGCACATCGCCGGCCGCCGCCAGCGGCAGATCGTAGCGTGCGCCCATCGCCTCGAGCCAGACCAGGTGCCGGGCATCGTAGGTGCCCAGGTGCAGCTCGAGTGCGATGGCCGCGCGGGACGACAGCTCGCGCACCCAGCCGAAGCGATGCTCGATCGCCTCCTGGTGCGCCGGCAGGTAGGGCGGCACCAGCAGCATCGGCATGTTCTGCAAGCCCGCCTGTTCCAGCAATCGGTCGGTGATCGCGTACCGCCCCTTCGATGCGGCGCGGCGGGCGGCGGTGATCAGCGCGCACAGCGTGGCGTAGGCCCTGTCGTCATCGGCGAGCAGCACCAATCGGCAACCGTCGCCGAGCGACAGCTCGGTACCGATGATCAACTTGAGCGCCGTGCCGGTCTGGGCACGCAGCTCTTCGAGCCGGACATGCGCTCGGACGATGCCGGCGAACGAGCACTCGTCGGTGATGGCCAGCGCCCGGTAGCCGAGCGCGACCGCCTGCTCGACCAGCTCGGCCGGGCTGGAGGCGCCGCGCAGGAACGAGAAGTTCGACAGCGCGTGCAGCTCGACGCAGGGTGGAGCCTGCGGGTCGATGTTGGATGGATAACAGAAACTGTTCAACTTTACAGTGACGGGTTGCGCCTTGTTTCGATCTGCCGCTGAAAGCACCCAGCGCTTGTGGTTGCAGGGTAACTGTAAATACAATCAGCAAAACACGAGCCCGTCACCATCGAGGCACTCATGGTCGCTTTCCACCCCTTCGCGCCGGTCCCCACCGGCGACCGTCCCCGTCACGCGACGGAAAGCCGTCGGGCATGGCGCACCTGGCGCATCGTGATGACCCCCTCGTCATGACGGTCGCCGCGCTGGAGGCGCTGCTGGGCGCCCGGACCGATATCCGTCGTGGCGATGCGCCGGCCGATGCGCTACCGGCTCGCGCCAGCGGCTACGCCCCGCTGGATGCGGCCCTGCCGGGTGGTGGCTGGCCGACCAGCGCGGTGACCGAGCTGCTGGTGGAGCGGACCGGCATCGGCGAGCTGTCGTTGCTGCTGCCCACGCTGCGCGTGCTGACCCGTGACGAGGGCTGCGACGTGGCCCTCGTCGCACCGCCCCACACCCCGTTCGCCCCGGCGCTGGTGAACGCCGGCATCGCGCTGGAGCGCCTGTTGATCATCGATCCGCCCGGCCCGAGCGATGCCCTGTGGGCGAGCGAGCGGCTGCTGCGCAGCGGGCGCTTCGCGGCGGTGCTGCTGTGGGCGAGCCGCACCACGCCGGCGCGCCAGCGACGCCTGCAGCTGGCCGCGGTGCAGGGCGCCAGCCTCGGTGTGGTGTATCGCCCGATCGACCAGGCGGCGGACCATTCGCCGGTCGCGCTGCGCCTGATGCTGCGCGCGCTCGACGGCGTCCTGCAGATCGACCCGCTGAAGGTGCGCGGCGGGGCGGGGCGGGCGGTGGCGCTGGCCCCCCAGCTGTTCGACGACCCGCAGGGCGTGCCGTGGCCGATCGTCGCCGCCACCGCCCCATTCACGTCCGCTTCCACACCCACACCCACGTCTGAACCTCGGGCGCGGGTGGTGTCATTGAACAGGCGCTGAGCGGTGACGGCGACGCCGCGTCCGGTTCGTGCCCTGTGGAGCGCGCTGCACTACCCGGCGCTGCCGCTGGAGCGACTGGCGCTCGACGAGGGTGAGGCGCGTGCCCACGTGGTGACGCACCAGCAGGGTTCGCAGCGGCTGGTGATGCAGGCCGATGCGCGGGCGGTGGCCCTGGGCGTACGATCGGGGCTGACGCTGTCGGGGGCCCGTGCCATCGCCCCGGCGCTCATCGCCATCGAGCACGATCCGGACACCGTGGCGACCCGGCTCGATCAGTTGTCGATCGGTGCCTACCGGTATTCCTCGCGCGTGGTGCTGTCCGCACCCGATACCGTGCTGATCGAGATCGGAGCCAGCCTGCGCCTGTTCGGGGGGCTGGGGGCGTTGCTGACGCGCATCCGCGCCGATGCCGCCGCCGAGCGCACGCATCTGGTGATCGGCACCGCTCCGACGGCCTCGGCGGCCCGCTTGCTGGCACGCGTGGCCGACGAGCGGCCGGTGCGAACGGCGGTCGCCCTGACCGCGGCGCTGGCGCCCTTGCCGATCGAGTCGCTGCCACTGGAAGCGCGTGCCGCGAACGGATTGCGGCGCTCGGGCGTGCGCACGATCGATCAGCTGTGCGCGATCGCGCCGGCGTCGCTGTCCCGGCGGTTCGGCCATGCACTGGTCGACACGCTGTACCGCCTGGACGGTCGGCTGCCCGACCCGCAGGTGCCGGTCATCGTGCCGCCCTCGTTCGCGCAGACGGTGGAGCTGCCGCTGGAGGCGACCTCGACCGGTGCGCTGTCGTTCGCGCTGCGCCGCTTGATCAGCGCGCTGGCCGGCTTCCTGCGCGCCCGCGATCTGGGTGCCGGGGCCCTGGTGCTGGTGCTTCGGCACCGCCGACGGGCACCGACCCGGGTGCGGCTGCGCTTCACCGAACCGACCAGCGACCAGGCACACCTGGGACGAACCGCCGACGAACGCCTGGCGCGCACCGCGCTGGCGGAGCCGGTGACGCACCTGTCGCTGGAAAGCGACCTGCTGGCCGCGGTTGAGCGGGACGCGATCACGCTGCTCGATGCCGCCGGGCCGCGCCGCACCAGCCGCGCCGAGGTGGTCGATGCCCTGGTCGCCCGCTTCGGCCGCGAGCGGGTTTACACCGTGTTCGCCCGCGACGAGCACCGGCCGGAGCACAGCTGGGGAAAGTCGAGCGATACCGCGGTGTCCGGTCCGGCCGGCTGGCCGGCCCGGCCGCTGTGGCTGCTCGACTCGCCGGTGCCGGCGACGACGCCGCTGGAGATCGTCAGCGTGCCCGAGCGCATCGAGACCGGTTGGTGGGAGCCGGCCAGCGATACGCGCCGCGACTACTTCATCGCGCGCGATCCGGACGGCACGTACTATTGGGTGTTCAGGCACCGGGACGACATGACAAGCCCGGTATGGGTCCACGGGTTGTTCTCGTAGTGGGCCGCGGCGGCCCGCAGCGAGCCTGATCGGTCCGACCACGCCCACGGCCGGGCTCGCTAGGCCGATGTCGTCCGGTGCTCGCGCACGAAATGTCCGTCACCCACCTGAATCAGGGGGGCGGGCGTGTGGGTCCAGCCCAGCGGGCGGAACGGGCTGCCGATCTCGCCGGTCATCAAGCCGGTGCGCTCGCGCCGTGCCGACGGGTCCGGTATCGGTGCGGCGGCGATCAGCTTGCGGGTGTACGGGTGGCGTGGATCGCCCAGGATCGCCCGTCGCGGGCCGATCTCGACGATCTCGCCGAGCAGCATCACCGCGATCCGGTGGCTCACTCGCTCGACCACCGCCATGTCGTGGCTGATGAACAGGTAGGCCAGCCCGAGTTCGCGCTGCAGGTCCAGCAGCAGATCGATCACCTGGGCCTGGATCGAGACGTCCAGCGCCGAGACCGATTCGTCGGCCACGATCAGCCGCGGCTCCAAGGCCAGGCAACGGGCGATGCACAACCGCTGGCGCTGCCCACCGGAGAACTCGTGCGGGAAGCGCAGCGCGTGTTCGGGCAGCAGACCCACCAGGTCGAGCAGCCGCGCCACCTCGGCATCCGCCTCGCCCGGCGTGCGCAGCCCGTGAACCGTCATCGGCTCCCGCAGGGCGGCACCCACGCTCTTTCTCGGATTCAATGATCCGTAGGGATCCTGGAAGATCATCTGGAAGCGCTTTCGCGCATCGCGCAACCCGGCCGCGTCGGCGCTCATCAGGTCCGTGCCCTCGAAGCGGATCGAGCCGGCGATCGGCTCCACCAGGCGCAGGATGGATCGTCCGGTGGTCGACTTGCCGCACCCGGACTCGCCCACCAGCGCCAGCGTCTCGCCGGCGCGTAGCGTGAACGAGACATCCTCAACGGCATGGATGTGGCCGCGCACCCGTCCCAGCAGTCCGCCACGCACCGCGAAGCGCGTGCTCAGGCCTACCACCTCGAGCAGGGTGTCACCGCGTCGATCGGGTTCCTCGCCGGGCGGTGAATCGGGCGGTGCATAGGGCCGGGTCGCGTCCGATATCGCGTCCGATCGATCGGTCGTCATGGGCGCGGACGCCTCGAGCAGCCCGAAACGGCGCGGTCGATCGCCGTCGGACAACGCACCGAGCCTAGGGACCGCTCCGAGCAGCTTGCGCGTGTAGGGGTGATGAGGGTCCTCGAAGATGCCGGCCACGGGGCGCTCCTCGACCTTCTCGCCGGACAGCATCACCACCACCCGATCGGCCACCTCGGCGACGACCCCCATGTCATGGGTGATGAACATCACCGACATGCCGACCTCGCGCTGCAGCTCGCGGATCAGCTCCAGGATCTGCGCCTGGATCGTCACGTCCAGCGCGGTGGTCGGTTCATCGGCGATCAGCAGTCGCGGGCGGCAGGCCAACGCCATCGCGATCATGATGCGCTGGCGCATGCCGCCGGAGAAGGTGTGCGGGAACTCGGCCAGGCGCGACGTGCCGTCCGCGATGCGCACCAGGTCGAACAGGCGCAGCGTCTCGGCGCGGGCGGCGTCCGCGTCCATGTCACGGTGGCGCTGCAGCACCTCGGCGACCTGGTAGCCGACCGTCAGCACCGGATTCAGGCTGGTCATCGGTTCCTGGAAGATCATGCCGATGCGGCCACCTCGCACATCGCGCATGCCCGCTTCCGACAGCTCGGTCAGCTCGACCCCGTCGAGCTGGATGCGCCCCTCGATCTTGCCGGTGGCCTCCGGGACCAGGCGCATGATCGACAGCGCCGTCACGGATTTGCCCGAACCGGACTCGCCGACCACCGCCACCGTCTCGCGCGGCGCGATCGAGAAGTCCAGATCTCGTACCACCGAAGTCCATTGACCGGCCGCCCGGAACGAGGTGGTCAGGCCGGCCACCGAGAGCACCGGCCGGTCATCGGCCTTCGAGGGGGCCGAAGGGCGGGTTTCGCCGACCGAGCCGCTCGATGCGCTCATCCCTCGCCCCGCAGGCGCGGATCGATGGCGTCGCGCAGGCCGTCACCGAGCAGGTTCAGCGCGAACACCACCACCAGGATCGCCAGCGAGGGAAACAGCGCGAGCCAGAAGCTGTCGAGGATGCTCTCGAAGCCCTCCCGGATCATGCCGCCCCAGGTGGCGGTCGGCGGGCTGACGCCCAGTCCGATGAAGGCCAGCGAGGCCTCGACACGGATCGCGGTGGCCATCCACAAGGATCCCATGACCAGCACCTCGGGCAGGATGTTGGGCAGGATGTGGCCGCCCATCAGCCGGGCGTGCGAGTAGCCCAGGGAGCGGCCGGCCTCGATGTACTCGCGCTCCTTGACGACGATGGTGGGCGCGCGGGCGATGCGGGCGAACGGCGGAATGGCGGTCAGCGCGATCGCGATAATCAGGTTGGTCACGCTGGGGCCCAGCATCGCCACGACGATCAGCCCCAGGATCAGCGACGGGAAGGCGAGCAGCACATCCATCGTCTGCATCACGATGATGTCGAAGCGCCCGCCGAAGTAGCCGGCCATCAGGCCGATGGCGGTGCCGATCACCAGTGCGATGGTGATCGACACCAGGCCGATCACCAGCGAGATGCGCGCCCCCCACAGGATGCGGCTGAGGATATCGCGCCCGAAGGCATCGGTGCCGAACCAGAATTCCGCCGACGGGGGCTTCAGGCGCTTGAGGATGTTCTGGTCGAGCGGATCGTGCGGAGCGATCCACGGGGCGGCCAGCGCGAGCAGCGCCACCGTCACGAACAGTCCCAGCCCGATCCAGGAGGTCTTGTTGGTGTTGAACGCCTTGAGCAGGCCCGAACCCAGGGCGGCCAGCGAGGCGCGCAGGTAGGCCCCGGTACCGGGGGCCACGGTGGTCGGCGACGGGGATGCGCTCATGCGTACTTGATCCTCGGATCGATGAGCCCGTAGGTCAGGTCGGTGCCCAGGTTCACCACCACCACCATCAGCGTGTAGATCACCATCATGCCCTGCAGCATCGGGTAGTCGCGCTGGTTCAACGCCCCGACGATCAGTCGGCCCAGACCAGGTCGGTTGAACACGATCTCGGTCAGTACCGAGTTGCCGATCAGGATGCCCAGGTAGAGGCCCACCACGGTGACCACCGGAATCATCGTGTTGCGCAGGCAGTGACGGCGGATGATCGTGGCGTGCGCGATGCCCTTGGCCTTGGCGGTGCGCACGTAGTCCTGGCCGAGCACCTCCAGCATGGCCGAGCGTGCCACGCGGGTGATGTAGGCCGCCATGATCAGCCCGAGATTGATGGCCGGCAGTGCCAGGTCGTTCAACCGTTCGCCCAGCGTGGTGCCGCGCCCCGAACTCATCACCGGAAACCAGCGCAGCTCGATGGAGAACGCGAACAGCAACAGCACCGCCGAGACGAAGGCCGGGAACGACAGGCCGAGCAGCGAGGCGAGCCTGACCGCGTAGTCCGGCACCGTGTTGCGGCGTACCGCGGACCACACGCCCAGTGGAATGCCGATGGCGGCGCCGAGCAGCAACGCGGCCAGTGTCAGTTCGATGGTTGCCGGCAGCACGTTCAGGATCTCGCCGATCACCGGGCGACCGGACACCAGCGAGGTGCCCCAGTCGCCCTCGAACACGCCGCGCATGAACGCCACGTACTGCAGCGGCAGCGGCACGTCCAGGCCGAGCCGGGCGCGCAGCGCATCGATCGATTGCTGGCTGGCCTGATCACCGAGGATCACCATCGCCGGATCCCCGGGCAGGATCCGGACGATGAAGAACACGATCGTGAGCACCGCGAGCAGCGTAATGCACGCAAAGCCCAGGCGCTTGAGCACGAAACCGCTCATGGTCGTCGTCCGCTCTTGATCGGTGAGGAGTCGGGCGAGCCCGGTGTGACCGGGCCGCCCGAGTGGCGGTTCGCACTCGCGGAGCCGTCCGCGAGGCGAGCGGTGTTCACTCGGTGAATCGGCTCTGCTCGGTGATGGCCGGGCTCAGGTTCAACGATCCTTCGATCTCGAACCCCGGATCGAAGCTGTCCTTCCAGGCCCACAGTTGCAGGTTCTGGTAGACCGGTACCGCGCACACCGCCTCGCCGATCTTGCGTTGCGCCTCGGCCCACAGCTCCTGCTGGCGATCCGGATCGGTCTCGACCCGTGCACCGCGGATTTCCGCATCCGCCACGTCGCAGTGGCTGAAGTTGGTGACCGCCGAGGGGGTGCCGACGATGGAGTCCGAATCGAAGAACTGTGTCAGGTAGGTGTCGGCCACCGGGAAGCGCGCAGCGGAGTAGTGGATCACCTGGCTCAGGTCATCGCGGATCTGGGCGTGGAAGGTGGCGTGCTCGACCAGCTCGATCTGCATGTCGATGTTCGCATCGCGCAGCAGGGATTGCAGGGCCTCCATCGTGCTCAGCATGCCGGGCAGCGTGGTGTGGATCGCCTTGATGGTGATGCCGTCCGGGTGCCCCGCCTCGGCCAGCAGCTCCTTGGCCCGATCGACGTCGAAGTCGTAGCGTGGCACGTCGTCGGTGTAGCCCAGGTAGCCCTCGGGCACGACCGAGATGGCCGGCAGGGTCACGTCGGCGCCCTTGAAGGCGACCATGGTCTCCCGATCGATCGCGTGTGCGATGGCCTGGCGCACGCGCACGTCATCCAGTGGTGGCTGACTGGTGTTCAAGGAGATCATCGACATCTCGCCGGGGCTCATGACGACGACCTCGACGTCCGGCAGCTCGGCGATGCGCTCCACCCAGGTCTGGTCCTGGCGGCCGTAGATCATGTCGATCTCGCCGGTCTGGAAGGCCAGGTCACGGCTGGCGTCGGAACCGATGTAGCGGTAGTAGATCTCCTTTATCGCCGGGCTGCCGCGGAAATAATCCTCGTTGGCGACCAGCTTGACGTATTGCTGGGGCTGGTACTCGTCGAACATGAACGGGCCGGTACCGATCGGGGTGCGTGCGTAGTCCTCGCCGAGAGCCTCGACCGCATCCTGACAGACGATGTTGCCGCCGTGATACGGCACCAGCAGGCCGAGCAGGCTGGGGACAGGGTTGCTCAACGTCAGGGTCACCTCGTGCTCGCCGGTCGCCTCGACAGTGTCGATCGCCGCGAAATCGCTGGAGAAGCTCGAGACGTCCGGGTTCATCGAACGCTCCAGGGAGAACACCACATCCTGCGCATCGAGCATGCCGTACTCGCCATGGCAGGCGACGTCCTCGCGCAGCGTGAAGGTCCAGGTCAGTCCGTCATCGGAGGCGTTCCACTCGCTGGCGATGTCCGGTTCGATGTATTCCGGGCTCGCCTTGCCGGGCTGGATGCGCACCAGACCGTTGAACATCCAGTGCAGCAGGCCCTTGTCCAGGGTGGTGGTGGCCACGTGCGGGTCCAGCTTGCCGGCATCGTCGCCGGCCATGCCCACGTTCAGCACGGTCTGCTCGGCCAGGGCCTGCGTCCCGACACCGATGCTGGCGGCGATCAGCACCGCCAACGGTGCGGCGATCGGCCGTGTGCGCGGTCGGGGACATCTACTCGTGTGTCGCATCGATCCTTGTCTCCTTCTCTCGTGGTCGTGACCGCCACCGTGGCGATCCTCGTTCGTGCTCTGTCGTGACGTGCCGATGCGCGGTGCACCGGCAAGATCGGTCACAGGGTGTCCTCCAGGCGACAGTTGACCAGCATCTCGGCCACCGAGGCGGTGTTCGGCAATGCGATCAGCGTGGCGGCCAGTTCCGCCAGGTCGTCCGGGTCGATCATCTCGGCGCGCGACACCTTGGTCACCGCCGCAGTGAGGTCGGTGGCCACGAAGCTGGGGCACAGGGCGGTGGCGCGCACCCCATCGTCCCAAGCGATGCGCCGCGTTCCGTGCGTCAGCGCCATCAGCGCGAACTTCGAGGCGCCGTAGGCGATGTCGTCGTTCCTCACGCGCTTGCCGGACAGCGAGCCGATGTTGACGACGCGTCCGCTACCCGATGCGCGCAGGTGCGGCAGGCACGCACGAGTCAGAAACAGCGGGCCCTTCAGGTTGGTCGTCCACAGCGCGTCCAGCTCGGCCTCGTCGCCGGCCTCGATCGAGAAGCGGTTCGTGGTGCCGGCGTTGTTCACTAGCGCATCGATCCGTCCGAAGCGCTCGATGGTCGCATCGACCCAGTCGGTGTGGCTCTGTCGATCGGCCGCCTCGTAGCGGGCGATGAGCAATCGATCGTCATCGATCGGTGTCAGGGCTGTAGAAAGTTTCACCCGATCCCGCGCCCCTGCGCTGACCGTGTAGCCCTTGGCGTGCAGCACCGTCGCCACGGCGCGGCCGATGCCCCGGCTGGCACCGCTGACCATGACCACGCGTCCGTCCGGATCGATCATGCCGCCCGCTCCGCTTGCGAATCCGTGTGCGATCGTCGATCCGGACCGGCCTGCGCGAAGCGCCGAGGATCGAGGGGCGTGATGTCGTGCTCGCTCGCTCGCCCCTCGATCAGATCCGTCACTAACGTTCCGATCAACGGAACGAGCGCGAAGCCGTGCGCCGAGAATCCGAACGCGTGTACGAGGCTCGGGTGCTCGCCACTCGGCCCGATGGCCGGCAGCCCATCGACCACCATGCCTTCCAGACCGGTCCAGGTGCGCACGATGCGCCCGCTTGCCACCTGAGGGAACAGGGAGACGGCCGCCGCCAGGTTCTCGGCCAGCAGCGACGGATCGATCCGTCCACCGGCGGCACCGGACGCCTCGTGTCCCACCGTGCCCTCGTAGCCGCCACCGATGACGAGCGCACCGCCTGCGGTCTGCTTCAGTGACAGCTTGCGCCCCTCGCTGCCGAGCACCGGCGCAAGAAAGTGCGCGAGCGGTGCGCTGACGCTCATCTGCAGGGCGGCGGTCCGTATCGGAACGCGATCGCCGACCATCTCGGCAAGGCTGCCGCCCCAGGCGCCCGCCGCATTCACGCCATGTCGAGCCCGGTAGGTCACCGGGCCGTCGGGGCCGACCGCATTCCAGACCACGGCCTGTCCGAGATCGTCGAGACCGACCACGCGCGTGCGTTCGATCAGTCGCACGCCGAGTCGTCTCGCATGCTCGCGCAGCGCGTGCACCGTGGCCAGCGGGTCGGCGAAGCCATCGTCCTCGACGGCGAGGGCACCCCGGCAGTGTGGCGCGATGCCGGGCACCCGGTTCGCCAGTTCGCCGCTCGACAGCAGTCGCTCGTGGCGGTGACCCAGATCGTGGACCCGGGTGGCGCGCGCCTCCAGCGCCGCCATGGCGATCTCGTCCTCGGCCACCCGAACCTGGCCGGAGGCGCGGAAGCCGCAGTCCCGACCGAGTCGCGCCGACAGGGTCGCCCACAGGGGCAGGGCGGCCCGCACCAGCGGGATCTCGGCCGGATGCCGGTTCAGGCTTCGCACCCCACCCGCGCTGGCCGAAGAGGCCTGTCGGCCCACCGTGCCGGCCTCGATCAGCACGACGTCCATGCCGCGTTCGCGAGCGGCGATTGCGCACGACAGCCCGATCAGCCCGGCACCGACGATGATCAGGTCCGAAGTCGGCTTCATGTGCACGCTCCGTCGAGATAGTCCGAGATCAACGTCGGCTTGAGCGGCGGGCGTATCCGCAGGGCGCCCGCCGCCGTCGGTGACACGTCCAGACGGTCGGCGACGATGCGGGTCAACGCGTTGCCGCAGTGCCGTCCCTGACACGCGCCCATGCCGCACCGGGTGAACGTCTTGACCCGATTCGCGCCGACGGCGCCGGCAGCGATGGCGGCATCGATGTGCGCCAGGGTGACGTGCTCGCAGCGGCAGACCACGGTGTCCGGCGTGGCGTTGCGCTCGATCGGCACGGCGGGGTAGAGCCGATCGACCAGCCGGCGTGCCGGCAAGCGCCGGTCGATCCTGCGCCCGAGTCGGTGGCGGCGAGCCTGCCTGTCGGCTGCCTGATCGGTGGGTTGCGTCGATGTCGGACAGATGGCCGATGCCGCGTCGAGTCCGGCGAGCTCGCCATGCAGCGCAGCCAGTTCCCAGCCCGCGATGCCTCGGCCATCACCGGCGACCCAGATCGGTTGCTCGGCGGCCCGCCCGGTCTTGCCGGTTACCGGGACGAAGGCCTGCTGGTCGTCGTGCCAGGCGTGCGCAAGCCCCAGCAGACGCGTCAGCTGCACGTTCGGCAGGATGCCGTCGTGGACCGCGAGCAGGCGGCACGGCAGCTCGTGATGCCCGTCATCGGTGTCGAACGACAGCCGCTCGATGGCCGCTAGCCCATGCGCTCGAAGCTGGCGCACGCCCCGGTAGGTGCGCACGCCGTGGCCGGTCATGCAAGAGGCCGCTCCGCGCGCCACCAGGGACGGGTCCGCCACCGCCGCGCTAGCCAGGGTGGCCGCCAGACCGGACAGTCCACCGGCGCGGGGCTTGCCTGCCGGCGCACTCGCCAGTTGCAGCACGGCATCGACGCGCCCGCCGAATCGCAGCACCTGGGCCAGCACCAGGCGCATCAGCGGCCCCTGGCCGGCGAGCACCGTGCCGGCACCGTCGGGGACCAGGCCGGCCTGCTTCATCGCCCCCTGCAGGGCGCCAGCGCTCAGGATGCCCGGCAGGGTCGCGCCGGGAAACAGCACGGGGCGCTCCAGGGCACCGGTGGCGATGATGAGTGCGCGAACCGTGGTGGTGCGCAATCCGCGCAGGCCCGGTCCTGCCGCGGCCAGCCAGTCGATCTCGATGCGCTCATCGGTCCCGGACCGTGCCGCCAGGCCGGTACGCGCATCGATCACCGACGCCGTGCCGGCGTACGCGATGCCCGGTCGTCGCAGGACCTCGGCCGCCGCCGCCGCCCGCCGGATGGCCTGATCCGGGTGCACCCGTCGGCCCGCCCCGGACCGATCCAGTGCGCCGCGCCAGACCTGCCCGCCCGGCGCCGGCTGTTCATCGATGAGTTGTACCGTCAGGCCCTGCTCGGCCAGCGCGCCGGCGGCGGCGAGTCCGGCGGGACCGGCCCCTACCACCATCGCGTCGCGAGTCTCGTGGCGGTTCACAAGGGCGTGTCCGGGCTGCCTGCGACCGCGCTGGCACCGGTGCGCACGGTGAGCCCATCGCTCACCGGCACCAGGCACGCCTGGCTGCCGGGCCGATCGTCGATGGTGCACAGGCAACCGAAGCAGCTGCCCATCAGGCACCACGGCGCCATCGGTCGGTCGGTGCCCGGATGCCGACCGAAATGATCATGACCCAGCCGCAGCAGCAGGGTCGCCACGGTCTCACCCCCATAGGCACGCACCGGCAGCCCGTCCACCACGACTTCCACCGGGATGCCGTCCGTGCGCGGAAGCGATCGCCAGACACCGCCGCTCATGCCGCCCTTGTCCCGGCAGCTCGCTCGTCGCCGGTGAGGGCGAACCGGGCCGGCGAGAACGCGGCGTAGCGTTCCGCGAGCCGATCGTCGACCAGGGCACGGGCGACCTCGGTGGCATGCGATGCGGCCAGGGTCACCCCGCTGTGACAGGTCACCAGGGAGGCACCGGGGTGGCGGGTCGAGGCCTGGTAGATCGGCAGCCCGTCGGGCGAGAGCACGCGCAGCGCGCCCCAGGTGCGAACCACCCGCACACCGGCCAGGTGCGGGAAGGTCCGCACCGCCCGCGCCAGGATCGAGCGGGTGGCCGAACCGGTGGTGCGTACATCGAAGCCGACGTCCTCCTTGCTGTCACCGAGCAGCAGCGTGCCATCGCCGGTGCGTCGCACGGTGTGGCAGGCGATGTCGAGAAATGGCGCGACGCGCTCGGTCACCACGATTTGGCCGCGTTGCGGGCGCACCCGTGCATCGAGTCCGAGCGCCGCCGCCAGTGTCGGGGCGCCATGGCCCGCAGCGATCACCACGCGGGCGGCCCTCACGCCACCGGCCGCGTGCTGCAACGTGAACGGCGCGTCGGTGCCGCCCGGCAGGACGCGCTCGATGCGGGCCCGCACGACTCGCACCCGCGGATGGCGTACCAGCGCACGGTGCAGGGCGTGCAGCGTGCCCAGGGGATCGGCGTGGCCGTCGTGCGGACAGAACAGGCCGCCGACGGCATCGGGTCCGACCGCCGGCACCCGCTCGCGAAGCTCCCGCGCATCGATCAGCCGGGTGTCATTGTCGGTCGGCTCGGCTCGATGGCGCATCCGATCCAGTGCCGCGGCGAAGCCGTTTAGCTCGTCCTGGCCGAGCGCGATCTTCACCCCGCCGGTACCGGCGTAGGCCGGCGTTCCGTGTTCGTCTGCCAGCGAGTCGGCGAAGCCGGCCCAGGCCGCGGCCGAGCGCCGGCTGAGCCGGGCGTACGCCGGCACCGTCTGGCCCTTGCCCTGAACCCACACCAGTCCGAAGTTGCCGGCCGAGGCGTGGAAGCGATCCTCGCCGGCATCGCAGAGCGTGACCCTGGCGCCTTGCCGGGCGCAGCCCAGCGCCAGCGCGGCACCCACCAGCCCGGCACCGACGATGGCGATGTCGGCAGTAGCCTGGCCTGCCTCGGTCGCGGGCCCACTCATCCGTGCAGCGTCGGGGTGGCGAGCGAGGTGTGCTCGGGCGTGGTCACGCCACCGGTCGGTCCCGCTTGCGTGATGCCGTCGAAGCGCCCGAGCGCGAAGGCATCGAGTGCAACCGGCGAGGGCCGACCGAGCGTCAACGCGGCCAGGCACGGACCCACGGCCGGGCCGATGCCGAATCCGTGGCCGGAAAAGCCGGCCGCCACGACGAGATCATCGATGCCGCCGACCCGATCCATGACGGGCAATGCATCCGGTGTCATGTCCAGCAAGCCGCTCCAGCTGCGCGTCACGTCGGCCTCGGCGAGCATTGGCAGCACATCGATCGCGCGTTCGATGACGGCGGCCAGCGAGGCTGCCCGAACCGGCACCCGCGGGCGCCGCTGGTCCTCGATCAGCGGTGCGTGCGGCGCCTCGGCCCCGCCGGTGAAGCGAAACCTCCCATCGTCCTGCTGACGAATGGCAAGGTTGGCTCCGGCCACACCGATCACCGGACCCAGGCTCGGCGTCATCGCGGCGCTGCGCACCACGGTCACGGCCGCGGTGCGTATCGGCAGGTGGACACCGACGTCGGCGAGCAGGGCCGTGGTGTGGACCCCCGTCGCCAGTACGCAGGCGCCGGCCTGCCGCCGGTCGCCGTCGAACACGAGCGCGTGAAAGCGTCCGCCGCGCACCTCGAGCCGATCGACACGGGTGTGGATCCTGAACCGGACCCCCAGGCGCTCGGCCGCCTGGCGGTAGGCCTGGCTGGTCCGGATCGGATCGGCCTGCCCGTCGGTCGGGCACCAGGAGGCCAGCGGCACCCGGGGCGATATCGCCGGCGCGATCTCGCGGATCGCGGCCGGATCCAGCAGCGTGATGTCCAGCCCGGCACGGCCCTGCTCGTCGACCAGCGCCTTGATGGCCGGCGCCTCGTCTTCGTCACGAGCCAGCCTGAGGTTGCCCGACTGCCGATAGCCGGTCGGCTTGCCGAGCCACTCGTCGAGGTCCTGCCACAGCGCCACGGCGTGCCGCGCCAGCGCAAGCTCCGCCGGATCGCGCCCCGATTGTCGCACCCCCGCCAGTGTCCAACCCGAGGCCATCGCCGCCGGTATCCAGCGCTCGATCACCTCGACGCGGGCTCCGGCCTCGGCCAGCGCCAAGGCGGTGGTGACCCCGGTGATGCCGGCGCCCACGACCAGCACGTCCGGAGAGCCTTCGTGGGTCGGGGCGCTCACGCTACGCCTTCCGGGGCGGCACCCGTTCGGCCGAACCGGTCGACCGAGAAGGCGAGCGGATTCACCACCGGCGTCTGGCCGGTCGCGATCTGGCCGGCCAGCAGACCGGCCGCGGGGCCAAGTCCGAATCCGTGTCCGGACAGTCCGGTGGCCAGGACCAGTCCCGGCACGCCGCGGACCTCGCCGATGACCGGAATCTCGTCCGGCATGACGTCGATCAGGCCGGCCCAGCTGTCCGCGATGCGCGCATCGCGCAGCATCGGGTACAGACGACGGGCGTGCTCGAGCACATCGGTGAGCAAGCGCGGATCCGGTGCCGGGTCCATCGTCCGCACTCGTTCGAACGGCGTCGTTTCATCAGCTGCCCAGCGATGGCGCCCCAGCGGGCCGAAGAAGGAACGTCCGGCGCGCAGCGTCATGATCCGCCACCGGCTGCTCAGCAAGGGCAGGAACGCGCCCAGATGCCGGATGCCGGCCGGAATCAGGTCGAACCGGGCGGCGCCGGTGCGACCGATCGTGTAACCGCCATCGGCGCGCGGGCGGATCGAGGCGCCCGCGGCGCCGAAGGTGCTGCTCGACATGTGCGGTGCGGTGCCGGTGCGCAGCGCCGAGGAGCGCACCGCGAGCTGCGGCAACGACAAGCCCTCGTTCTCGAGCAGCGCCCGGGACCAGATGCCGCCTGCCAGCACCACGGCGTCGCAGTGGATCGTGCCGCGCTCGGTCACGACACCGCACACCCGGCCCGCCTGGCGTACCAGTGCGCGCACCGCCAGTCCTTCCCGGATCCTGGCCCCGCGGTGGGCCGCCAGGCGTGCCATGGCGGGCACGGCACGCGCCGGTTCGGCGTAGGCGTCCCCGGGGGTGTGCAACGCGCCGCGAAAGTGCAGGTCGTTGCGTCCGAGCAGGCGCGCCGTCTGACCGGCGTCCAGCAGGCGGGTGTCCAGTCCGTAGCCCTGCACCCGCTCCAGCCAGGAGGCGCGGGCCGCCAGCTCCACCTCGGTCTCGGCCAGGTAGGTCACGCCGCCCACCCGGAAACCGATATCTTCGTCCAGCTCGCTGGCGATGCGGGTCCATTGCGCCACGCTTTCGATCATCAGCGGCAGTTCGTCCGGTTCGCGGCCCTGGCGGCGGATCCAGCCCCAGTTGCGCGAGGACTGTTCGGCGGCCACACGCCCCTTCTCGCACAGCACGACATCGATGCCGCGCTCGGCCAGGTGCAGGGCCGTCGATACGCCGACCACGCCGCCGCCGATCACCACCACACCGGTGGCGTCGGGTGGTGCGCCTGCGGTGTCGACGTCGTCATTCATGCGCTCAGGCTACCCCTGCAGCCAAGGGCTGCGCAAATGCGGCAAGCGCGAGGAATCGATGTCCGCTTCACACCGCACCCGGCAACCAGGTGGCGATCCGCGGCAGCCACCACACGATGCCGATGCCGATCAGCTGCAGGACGATGAACGGTGCCACCCCGCGGTAGATGTCGAACGTGGTGACCTCGGGTGGGGCGGCGCCGCGCAGGTAGAACAGCGAAAAGCCAAACGGCGGTGTCAGGAAGGAGGTCTGCAGGTTCATCGCGATCAGGACCGCCAGCCACAGCGGATCGTGCCCCATCAGGATCAGGCCGGGCACGATCAGCGGCAGCAGGATGACGCTGATCTCGACGAAGTCCAGAAAGAAGCCGAGCACGAAGATCAACGCCAGGCAGAACAGCAGCGCGCCGTTCGGCCCGCCCGGCATGGATTGCAGCACCGACTCGACGCGCGCTTCGCCGCCCAGTCCGACGAACACCAGCGAGAACACGCTGGCGGCGATGATCGTGGCGAAGATCATCGAGGTGACCGTCATCGTGGCGGTCACCGTCGGTGCCAGCAGCGTGCGGCGGTACAGCGCCCGCAGCGACAGGGCCACCACCACCAGACCGACTAGTGCCAGGCTTGCATAAACGGTGCCCAGGGCCCAGTCGGCCGCCGTGGCATCGCTGCGCTGCAGCCGTACCGGGAACAGGCTGGCAGCGAATGCCAGCGTACCGAACGCGACGGCCCCCACCAGCGTCACGCGCCCCGGCACGCCCTGGCGTCGCCCGGCCATCAGGATCGCCCCGACCGCGCCGATCGAGGCGGCCTCGGTCGGCGTGGCGACGCCGCCCAGGATCGAGCCCAGCACCGCCACGATCAGCGCCACCGGCGGCAGGATCGCCGCCAGCGCCCCGGACGCCCCGGACGCCTCGGACGCCCCGGGCGGCTCCGCCACCGCCGTCCCGCTCGCCGCCACGCCAGCAATGCCGATCGGTGCATCCCCGGGTCGCAGCGTCGCGCGCGCCAGCGTGTAGATCAGGTACAGCCCGACCAGCACCAGACCGGGCAACAGCGCAGCGGCGAAGATGTCGCCGACCGAAATGGCCTGCACCGAGAACTTGCCCTGCTCGTACTGCGCCTGCTGGTAGCCGTTGGACATGACGTCCGACAGGATGATCAGCAGCGTCGACGGCGGGATGATCTGACCGAGCGTACCGGCGGTGCACACGATCCCGGAGGCAAAGGCCCAGTCGTAGCCTGCGCGCAGCATGGTCGGCAACGCGATCAGGCCCATCGCGATGACGGTGGCACCGACGATGCCGGTCGAGGCCGCCAGCAGCGCTCCGACCAGCACCACCGACACGCCGAGTCCACCGGGCAGCCGGCCGCACAGGCGGGCCATGCTCTCCAGCAGTTCCTCGGCGATGCGGCTCTTTTCCAGCACCATGCCCATCAGCACGAACAGGGGGATGGCGATCAGCACGGCGTTGGTCAGCACCCCGAACACGCGCTGACCGAGCGCGCCGAGCAGCGAAAGGTCCATCGCACCGCTCAGCGAGCCCAGCAGGGCGAAACCCACGGCGACCCCCGCGATGCTGAACGCCACCGGGAAGCCGAGCAGGATGCAGCCGATCAGGGCGGTGAACATCAGCAGATCGAGCGGGAGAGTGGCAGCCGTCACGTTGATCGATCCCCGCCACCCGGACGATCCGAGGCGGCGGATGCTGCCTGCACCCCGGACGAATCGGTGCCCTCGGCGGATGCCGGTGCGGCCAGGGTGGTCACCGCCCTGAGCACCAGCGCTGCGGACTGCACCAGCAGCAAGCCGCAGAACAGCGGTATCAAGGTCTTCAGCAGGAAGGCGGCCGGAATGCCACCCACCGACAGGGCGCCCTCGCGAATCGCCCAGGCGTTGCTGACCGATGGCCAGGACCACCAGGCAATCGTCAGCATCGAGGGCGCCAGCAGGCACAGGTGGCCGAACAGCTCGATCGCCGCCTTGAGGCGTGGGCCGGCCCGCGACTGGAAGATGTCGACCCGCACGTGGGCGTCCACCTGCAACGTGTAGCCGGCACCGAGCATGAACAGTGCGGCGTGCAGGTACAGAACGCTCTCATCGAGCGCGATGTCGCTGATGCCGAACACATAGCGCAGCAGCACGACCGCGAACTGCACCAGCACCATCGCCAACGCCGCCCAGCGACTGACAAGCCCGACACGCCGGTTGAGCGAGTCGAGCCGGTCGGCGATGCGTGTCAACGACACGATGGGCCGCGTGGACGGGTTTGAAGCCGAGTCCGGATCAGAAGCCCAGTGCGCCGGTGCGGGCGTTCATCTGGCCGTTGTCCGCGTAGCCCTTGTAGCGACCCACCAGATCGCGATAGCCGGCGAAGCTTTCGACGATGCGTACCACGAGGTCGTCATCGTCCTCGCGCAGCTCGCCGATCACCTCGTCGGCGGCGGCCCCCATCGCCGTGACGATGTCCTCGGGCAGCCGATGCACCTGCACGCCCTGCTCGGCGACCATCTGCTCGAGCGCGCGCGCATGGTTGGTCGTGTACTCGGTCCAGACCGGGTTATAGAGGCTCTCGCAGGCGAACGCCACCGCCTGCTTCAGATCGTCCGGCAGCTCGGCCCAGGTGTCGGCGTTGACCGCGCATTCCTCGGCCGAGGACGGCTCGCCCACACCGGGCCAGTAGTAGTGCTTGGCCACCTGGTAGAAGCCGAGTGCGCTGTCGGTCCAGGGGCCGATGAACTCTCCGGCGTCCAGCGCGCCGGACTGCAGGGCCTGGAACATGTCGCCGCCGCCCATCGCCTGCACCGCCATGCCGAGCCTGGAACACATCTCCGAGGCCAGGCCGGTGGTGCGGAACTTCAAGCCCTTCAGATCGTCGACCGACTCGATCGGTTCGCGGAACCAGCCTTGCCATTGCGGCCCGGAGTTGCCGCACAGGAAGGGCTTCAGATCGAAACGGGCGTACATCTCGTCGTACAGCGACTGGCCGCCGCCGTGCAGCATCCAGCCGATCTGCTCGTCGGCGGTCAGGCCGAACGGCTGGGAGCCGAACAGCAGGATGCCGCGACTCTTGGAGCCCCAGTAGGCCGGCACCGCGTGATACAGGTCGGCGGTGCCTTCTGACACCGCGTCGAACACGCCATTGCCGGGCACGATCTCGCCGGCGGCGAACAGCTCCACCTCGATACGGCCGCCGGACAGCGTGGTGATGCGATCGGCCAGCATCTGCGCGGCCACACCCGGGCCGGGAAGATTCTTCGGCCAGGCGGTCACCATGCGCCATTTCCTGACGTCCTGCGCGATGGCCGGTGCCCCGGTCACCAGTGCCGCCGTGGCTCCGAGGGCGGCGGTGCCCAAGAAACGGCGTCGCGATGCCGTCGATGCTGCAGGCAAGCTTCGGGGCGTGACGGGGAGGTCACCCGCAACGGACGGCGAGGGGGTGCAAGCGTCGGAAGAGGTCATGCGAACGTGCTCCGTTGGATGAAGGGTATCGGGGACCCGCCTTGCAGACAGGCGAGAAGGAACGGGCTGCCTGCCGCTCGTCAGCCGGTGATGCCCGGCAGGTTCAGATGGTGCTCGCGCGCGCAATCGAGTGCGATGTCGTAGCCGGCGTCGGCATGGCGCATGACGCCGGTGGCCGGATCGTTCCACAGCACGTTGGCGATGCGCCGATCGGCCGCCTCGGTGCCGTCGGCGCAGATCACCATGCCCGAGTGCTGCGAGAAGCCCATGCCGACCCCGCCGCCGTGGTGCAGCGACACCCAGGTGGCCCCCGAGGCGGTGTTCAGCAGTGCGTTCAGCAACGGCCAGTCCGAGACCGCGTCCGAGCCGTCGCGCATCGCCTCGGTCTCGCGGTTGGGGGACGCCACCGAGCCTGCATCCAGGTGGTCGCGGCCGATCACCACCGGTGCGCGCAGCTCGCCGCTTCTCACCATCTCGTTGAAGGCCAGGCCTGCGCGGTGCCGATCGCCGAGCCCGATCCAGCAGATGCGTGCCGGCAGCCCCTGGAAGTCGATGCGCTCGCGGGCCATGTCGAGCCAGTCGTGCAGGTGGCTATCCTCCGGGAACAGCTCCTTCATCTTCGCATCGGTGGCGTAGATGTCCTCGGGGTCGCCGGACAGCGCGCACCAGCGGAACGGGCCCACGCCACGGCAGAACAGCGGGCGGATGTAGGCCGGCACGAAGCCGGGGAAGGCGAACGCGTTGTCCAGGCCTTCCTCCTTGGCGACCTGGCGGATGTTGTTGCCGTAGTCGAGCGTGGGCACGCCGGCGTTCCAGAAGTCGACCATGGCGGCAACGTGCGTTTTCATCGACGCTCGCGCCGCACGTTCCACCGCGGCAGGATCCGATTCCTGCTTCGCCCGCCACTCGGCCACGCTCCAGCCCACCGGCAGGTAGCCGTGCAGGGGATCGTGCGCGCTGGTCTGATCGGTGACCATGTCCGGACGCGGCCCACCGTCCTGCATGCGCCGGTACAGTTCGGGAAACACCTCGGCAGCGTTGCCGATCAGCGCCACCGACTTTGCCTCGCCATTCGTGGTCCAGTCGGCGATCAAGGCCAGCGCCTCGTCCAGGTCCCGGGTCTTCTGGTCGCAGTAGCGGGTGCGCAGCCGGAAATCCGCCCGCGTCTCGTCGCACTCCACCGCCAGGCAGCAGGCACCGGCCATGACCGCTGCCAGCGGCTGCGCACCGCCCATGCCGCCCAGCCCCGCGGTCAGGATCCAGCGCCCCTGCAGGCGGCCCTCGTAATGCTGGCGTCCGGCCTCGACGAAGGTCTCGTAGGTGCCCTGCACGATACCCTGGGTGCCGATGTAGATCCACGAGCCTGCGGTCATCTGGCCGTACATCGCCAGCCCCTTGCGATCGAGCTCGTTGAAGTGTTCCCAGGTGGCCCAGTGCGGCACCAGGTTCGAGTTGGCGATCAGCACGCGCGGCGCATCGGCGTGGGTGCGGAACACACCGACCGGCTTGCCCGATTGCACCAGCAGCGTCTGGTCGGCTTCCAGCTCCCGCAACGCCGTGCAGATGGCGTCGAAGTCCTCCCAGGTGCGCGCGGCCCGGCCGATGCCGCCGTACACCACCAGCTCGTGCGGGTTCTCGGCCACGTCCGGGTGCAGGTTGTTCATCAGCATCCGCAACGGCGCCTCGGTCAGCCAGCTCTTGGCACTGAGCGTGGCGCCGGTGTCGGGCAGCACGGTGCGCTGGTTGTGGCGGCGACCAGGCGCCGTGCCACTGGCCCGGTCGGTCGTCGCGTCGGTACGGTCGGTGGGCACATCGTTCATGCGGGGCGATCCGGATCGTAGGGTGGGGCGACGCAAGGGAGGGACAGGGCAAGCGCTTCCAGCGCGCCCAGGGCAGGCCGCAGCACGCCGCGCAGCCGCTCGGCCCGATCGGCGTCGTAGGCGAAGGGCTCGGACTCGCTCGCCAGGTAGGTCGACTGGGCAAGTTCCAGCTGGATCGCGTGCACGCCCTCGTTCGGGCGCGCGTAGTGACGCGTGGTCCAGCCGCCGCGAAAGCGGCCGTTCAGCACCGAGGTGTAGCCATCAGCGGCGCTGCAGGCATCCACCAGGCAGCGCTCGAATGCGGTGGCGCAGGTGCGGCCCCCGTCGGTACCGATGTTCAGGTCCGGCAGCGTGCCGTCGAAAAGGTGCGGGATGACCGAGCGGATCGAGTGGCAGTCGAACAGCAACACGTTGCCGTGCAGCGCGTGCAGGCGTTCGATCTCGGCGTTCAGCGCGGCGTGATAGGGCGCGTGGAACCTGGCCCGTCGCGATTCGATCTGCGCATCGGTCGGCGGCTCGAGCCACAACGGGCGGCCGTCGAAGTCGGTCGTCGGTACCAGGGCCGTGGTGTTCTGGCCGGGGTAGAGGCTGGCTCCCGAGGGGTCGCGGTTGGCGTCCACCACGTAGCGGTGAAAGGTCGCGCGCACGGTGGTGGCGCCGGGCAGCAGGCCGTCGTACAGGCGCTCGACGTGCCAGTCGGTATCGCTCAACCGCCGGCCGAGCGGCGTCAGGCCGGCGGCGATGGGCTCGGGCACGAACGTGCCGGTGTGCGGCAGGCCGAGCAGGACCGGGCTGTCGCCGCGCACCACCTCGATCGGCATCACGAGCCGGACTCCGCGGGGCTTGGTAACGGAGCCGATCCTGTATCGATGTCGTCCAGCCCGGCCGCGTGGGCGATCGAGCCGTCGCCGACCAGCATCGCCGCCGAAGCGATGTCATCGGCCAGGTAGCGATCGGTGTCCAGCGACGGCACCACCGAGCGAAGCCGATCGATCACGCACGACAAGGCGGCGCTGGTGCGCAGCGGGGCACGGAACTCCACGCCGCGAGCCGCGCACAGCAGCTCCACGGCGAGGATGTTCGCCAGGTTGACGTTCATGCGCGCCAGGCGCCGAGCGGCGTGAGCGGCCATCGACACGTGATCCTCCTGATTGGCGGACGTGGGTGTGGAATCGGTCGAGCAGGGGTTGGCCAGATGCTTGTTCTCGCTCATCAGTGCCGCGCTGGTCACCTCGGCGATCATGAACCCCGAGTTGAGCCCCGGTGCCGCGGTCAGGAACGGCGGCAGGTCAAACGACAGCGTGGGATCGACCATCAGCGCGACACGGCGCTGCGCGATCGATCCGATCTCGGCCACGGCCAGCGCGATCTGATCGGCGGCGAAGGCGACAGGCTCTGCGTGGAAGTTGCCGCCGGACACGATCTGGCCGGTCTCGACCAGCACCAGCGGATTGTCGGTCACCGCGTTGGCCTCGATCTGCAGCGTGCTGGCGGCATGGTCGAGCAGGTCCAGCGCCGCGCCCAGCACCTGCGGCTGACAGCGGATGCAATAGGGATCCTGCACGCGGGTATCGCCCTCGCGGTGGCTGTCGCGAATCTGCGATCCGTCCAGGATGCGCCGCATCGCGGCCGCCACGCGGATCTGCCCGGCGTGGCCGCGCAGCGCGTGGATGGCCGGGTTCAACGGGGCCGTGGAGCCCATGATCGCATCGGTGGACAGTGCCGCGATCGCGCAGGAGCTGGCCACCGCACGGCGCGCATCGAACAGGCCGGCCAGCGCGCAGGCGGTGGAGAACTGGGTGCCGTTGATCAGCCCGAGGCCCTCCTTCGGGCCGAGCACCACCGGTGCGAGTTCGACGCGTGCCAACGCCTCGCGCGCCGGCAGCACGTCATCGCCGAGTCGGGCTGAGCCTTCGCCGATCAGCACCGCGGCGAAGTGCGCCAGCGGCGCCAGGTCGCCGCTGGCACCGACCGAGCCCTGCACCGGGATCACCGGCGTGACGTGGGCGGCCAGCAGCGCCTCGATCAGATCGACGGTGGCCAGCGCCACGCCGGACGCACCACGACCGATGGACAGCAGCTTGAGCGCCATCATCAGCCGCACGGTCGAGGTGTCCAGCGCCTCTCCCACGCCGCAGCAGTGCGACAGGACGAGGTTTCTCTGCAACATCGCGGTGTCGCCGGGCGCGATCTTCAGGCTGGCCAGCTTGCCGAAGCCGGTATTGACGCCGTACACCGCCGTATCGCCGGCCGCCGCCTGCGCGACGAGGTCCGCTGCGGCCTGCATGCCCGGGCGTGACGAGGGATCCAGGCGAACGGAATCGTCACCGCGCCACAGCCGCTCGAGCTGATCGAGCGTAGCCGCCCCGGGACAGAGCGCGATGCTCATCCAGGGGGGCGGGCGATGCGCTGACCGACGAACATCGGCGGGATCGGAACCATGAAGCGATGGGCGTGCGGGTTCGTGGACTGCGAATATGTGCGCACATAACGACGGCTGTCAAGCGAAGGGTCCGGCTGCCTCGGCGGTGTCCGCCGACGGTGCCCGGTGTGCAACCATGCAGCCACCGACCCCGCCGACCGGAGGCACCGGCTTGATGAAGACGCTTCGCGCCGACATGACACTGCTGCCCGATGGCTGGGCCAGCGATGTGCGCGTGGGCATCGACGAGACCGGCCGGATCGCGTTCGTGGAGCGGCCCGACGGGCCCGACGGGGCCGACGGGTGCGCTCAGGGGCGCAGGGGCGGACCGGTGGGCGCAAGCGGTGCCGAGCAGCGCGTCGGAATCTTGCTGCCGGCACCGACCAACGCCCACAGCCACGCGTTCCAGCGGGCCATGGCGGGGCTGACCGAGCGCCGAGGTCCCGACCCGACGGATTCGTTCTGGACCTGGCGGCGGCTCATGTACCGCTTCCTGGACCGGCTGGGCCCGGACGACATCGAGTCCATCACCGCCTTCGTGCAGATGGAGATGCTGGAGGCTGGCTACGCCTGCAGCGTCGAGTTCCACTACCTGCACCACCAGGTCGGTGGCGCGCCTTACGGGCACGTGGCGGAGCTGTCGGAGCGTATCGTGGCCGCGGCCGGCACCAGCGGCATCGGGCTGACCTTGCTGCCGGTGCACTACCGCTTCGGCGGCTGCGACGGGCGCGCGCTCGAAGGCGGTCAGCGTCGCTTCGGGACCGACCTGGACAGCTTTGCCCGGTTGTGGGAGGCGGCGGCGCGCACGCTCGGAAACGCGTGCGCGGATTCGGTCATCGGCGTGGCACCGCACAGCCTGCGTGCCGTGGCGCCGCAGAGTTGGCCGCAGCTGCAGGCGCTAGCGCCCGATGCTCCGTTCCACCTGCACCTGGCCGAGCAGGTCGCCGAGGTGGAGGAGGTGCTGGCGGCGTGGGGTGCCAGGCCGGTGGACTGGTTGCTCGATCGGGCCGACGTCGATGCGCGCTGGTGCCTGATCCACTGCACGCAAATGCTGCCCCGCGAGACGGCTCGCCTGGCGGCTACCGGTGCGGTGGCCGGCCTGTGCCCGATCACCGAATCGAACCTGGGCGACGGCATCTTCGACGGGGTCGCCTATCTGGGCGCCGGCGGACGGATCGCCGTCGGTTCGGACTCGAACGTGCGCATCTCGCTGGCCGAGGAACTGCGCACGCTGGACTACTCGCAGCGCCTGCGCGATCGCTCGCGCGCCGCCCTGGCCAGCGCCGAGCACTCGACCGGGCGGCGGCTGTACGAGGCGGTCGTCGCCGGGGGGGCGCAGGCAGCCGGGCGCGACGCCGGTGCCATCGAGCCGGGGCGGTGGGCGGATCTGGTCGTGCTGGACGCCGAGCACGTCGACCTGATCGGCCGGCGCGGCGACACGCTGCTCGATGCGTTCGCGTTCACCGGCGACCGGGTGATGGTGACGGATGTGTGGGCGGCCGGGCGACACCGCGTCGTCGCGGGACGGCACGTCGATCGCGAGACGATCGAGCAGCGCTATCGCGCGGTGATGCGTACGCTGGCGCACGATCTCTAGCGCATCGCCCTTCCCATGTTGATGACCCGTCGATGATGCCCGCTCGATGACCGTTCGACGCACGGCCATCAACGGTTGGCAGGGCGTGAAGGCCGAGGTGCTGCGCCGCCTGCGCGCGCGTCGCTGGAAGCCCGGCGACCTGCTGCCCAACGAGGTGGACCTGGCCGCCGAACTCGGCTGCTCGCGCTCGACCGTCAACCGCGCCCTGCAGGGGCTGGCCGACGAGGGCTTGCTGGAGCGCAGGCGTCGCGGCGGCACCCGGGTGGTGGTGCACCCGGAGAAGAAGGCGACCTTCAGCATTCCGGTGGTGCGCTCGCAGATCGAACGGCGCGGTGCGGCCTACGGCTACCGCCTGCTGGAACGACGGCGCGAGCGCGCGCCGGCGAGCGTGCGCGCGCGCATGAACTTGCCGGCCGGCAGCCGGTTGCTGCACGTGCGCGCGCTGCACCTGGCCGACGGCTCGGCGTGGGCGCTGGAGGATCGCTGGATCGATACCGACGTGGTGCCGGCGGCCGGCACCGTCGATTTCTCGGTGCGCAGCGCGAACGAGTGGTTGCTGGAGACCGTGCCGTTCGGCAGCGGCGACATGTCCCTGTCAGCCGTGCCGGCCAGCGACGAGGCGGCCGAGGCGCTCGGCTGCCGGGCCGGGGAGTCGCTGTTCGTCAACGAGCGCCTGACGCGCGATGCGAATCGTCGCGCGATCACGTCGGTACGCCTGGTGCACGCACCGGGCTACCGGATGAGCGTGGAGCTGTGATTCGGACGACGCCTCAGTGGCCACCGAACCAGCGCCGGTGCAGCGGATTGGCGCCGATGCGGTAGGCCAGTTCTGCCGGATGCTCGACGTCCCAGGCCACCAGATCCGCCCGGTACCCGGCACGCACGATGCCGGTGTCGTCCACCCCGAGCGCTTGCGCGGCGTGGCGAGTGACCCCTGCCAGGCTTTCCGACGGGGTCAGCCCGAACAGCGTGCAGGCCATGTTCATGCTAAGCAGCAAGGAGGCGAGCGGCGAGGAGCCGGGGTTGCAGTCGGTAGCGATCGCCATCGGCACGCCGTGTCGCCGGAACGCATCGATCGGGGGCGGTTGCCTCTCGCGAAGCGTGTAGAACGCACCGGGCAGCAGCACCGCCACCGAGCCGGACGCGGCCAACGCCTGGGCATCGTGCTCGGTCGCGTACTCCACATGATCGGCCGACAGCGCACCGTGCCGTGCCGCAAGCGCCGTGCCGCCTCGGTGCGATAGCTGCTCTGCGTGCAGCTTGACCGGCAGACCCAGGGCGTGCGCGCACTCGAACACGCGCTCGATCTGCGCGACGGAGAACGCGATGCCTTCGCAGAAGCCGTCCACCGCATCGACCAGCCCCTCGGCATGGGCTGCTTCCAGCGTGGGCAGGCACACCTCGTTCAGGTAGGCGTCGGGTCGTCCGTGGTATTCGACGGGCACGGCGTGCGCGCCGAGAAAGCTGGTGCGGATGCGTACCGGTCGGACCTGGGCAATGCGCCGGGCCGCCATGAGCATGGCCAGCTCGGTGTCCCGATCGAGCCCGTAGCCTGACTTCACCTCGATCAGCGAGACCCCCTCGGCCAACATCGCATCCACGCGCGGCAGCGCCGAGTCGAGCAGCGCCTCGGTGCCGGCGGCGCGGGTGGCGCGCACGGTCGATACGATGCCGCCACCGGCACGCGCCACCGCTGCGTAGCTGGCACCTTCGAGTCGCATCTCGAACTCGGAGGCACGGTGACCGCCGTGCACCACATGCGTGTGACAATCGATGAACGCCGGCGTCAGCAGACGGCCGTCCAGGTCGAGCGGCTCGTGGGATCGGTACCGGGTCGGCAGCCGGTCTTCGGCGCCGACCCACAGCACGCGGCCGGCATCGATGACGACGGCGGCTTGCCGCAGCAGCTCGTCGGGCCGGTCGGGATCGAGCGTGGCGACGATCGTGTTGACGAGGCGCATCGGGATCGCGGCGGTTGGCGGGCGGGACGATTACGCTCAACATGTGCGCACATAATGGGGGTGTCAAGCGCTCCGGGTGCTGGTCACGCGGGCCTGCGTGTGTACACTTGTTCGGCACCCGTTCGCCACGTACCGTCTGAACCACAAGCCATGAGTGCATCCGAGAACATGGTTCAGATCCGCAATGTCTCCCGGACATTCGGGAATGCCACGGCGGTCGACAACGCCAGCCTGAGCCTTGCGCGCGGCGACTTCCTGACCGTGGTCGGCCCCAGCGGCTGCGGCAAGACGACGCTGCTGCGCATGATCGCAGGCTTCGATGCGCCGTCCGCCGGCCAGATCCTGATCAACGGGCAGGACGTCGCCGCGGTGCCGGCCTACCGCCGATCGATCGGCATGGTTTTCCAGCGACTGGCACTGTTCCCCCACCTGAGCGTCGGTCAGAACGTGGCCTTCCCGCTGCGCATGCGACGGTTCGATCCGGCACTCATTCCGGAACGGGTTCACACCTACCTGAGCCTGGTGAAGCTCGATCGTCTGGCCGACCGCAAGCCTCACCAGCTCTCCGGCGGTCAGCAGCAGCGCGTCGCGATCGCACGCGCGCTGTCGTTCAGCCCCGATCTGCTGCTCTTGGACGAGCCCTTGTCCGCGCTGGACAAGAAGCTGCGCGAGCAGATGCAGCTGGAGTTCCGGCGCATCCAGCAGGAGCTGGGCGTGACCACGATAAACGTCACCCACGATCAGCGCGAAGCGCTGGTGATGTCCGATCACCTGGTGGTGATGGACGAGGGCGTGGTGCAGCAATCGAGCACGCCGCGGGAGATCTACGGTAATCCGGCGACGCGCTTCGTGGCCGATTTCCTCGGCGTCACCTCCCTGTTCGAGGGCACCGTCATCGCGCTCGAACCCGGTGCGATGACGGTCGAACTCGGCGCCGTGCGGATGCGTGCCCGTGGCGGTGCGCAGACGTTCAGGGCCGGGGATGCGGTCGAATGCGCGGTGCGCGCCGAGCGCATCACGTTGCTGGACGGCGACGTGGCCGAGCCTGCGAACGTGGTGTCCGGTGTCATTCGCCAGCGCATCTTCGAAGGCGATCGGACGGTGTACGAGGTGCACGTGCCCGACATGGACGAGGCGTCCGTGTACGTGTTCGATCATCGATCGGACGCCGACGATCAGCACGAGATCGGTGCCGTGGTACGTCTCGGTTGGGACGCCCGATCGTTCTACGCGTTCCCGGCCACCGAATTGTCAGCCTTGCAGTAGTTCCGTTTCACCCGACAGAGGATTCCGACATGACAGAACGACTGATCGCAGACATCCGCCGACGTACGTTGCTCAAGGCCGGCACCGCCGCGGCGGGCGCGTTGGCCTTTGCGCCGATGCTGCGCGCCAACGACAAGCCGGACGAGCTGATCGTGCGCGCCTGGGGCGGTGCCTGGGGCGATGCGCTGAAGGCCGGGGTGGCCGACCCCTTCACGGAGGCCACCGGCATCCCGGTGCGGCTGGACTTCACCGAGGACAACGAGATCAAGCCCAAGATCTGGGCCGCCGTGGACCAGGGTCGGGTGCCACCGATCCACGTCAACTGGGACACCTCGACCAACGCCACCATCTCGGCGCTGCGCGGCGCAACGGTCGACCTGAGCGAGCTGTCCAACCTGGAAGGGCTGCTGCCGCTGTCGCAGCCGGTCGGGCTTGACGGCTATCCGCTGGTCAACACCTACGCCTACGTCTACGTGTGCGCCTACCGTCCCGAAGCCTTTCCTGACGGTGCGCCCACCTCCTGGGACGTGCTGATCGATCCGGCGTTCAAGGGCCGGGTCGCGTTGTACGACGATGGCATCGGCTTCAATCCGATCGCGGTGATCGCCGGTGGCGGCACGCTGGCCGACATTCCGGACAACATGGAGCCGGGCTACGAGTTCTACCGGAAGCTGAAGGCCAACGAGCCCTTGCTGGGCGAGGATTCTGACTTCACGACCTGGTTCCAGAACGGCGAGATCGACGTGGCCTGCACCATCTCGGTGAACGCACGCGCCGCGCAGCAGAACGGCATCGACGTGCAATGGACGGTGCCCGAGGAGGGCTGCAAGGTGGACACCGACGGACTGTGGATCCCGAAGGGACTGCCGGCCAACGAAGAGTTCTGGGCCAAGGAGTTCATCAACTTCGCGCTGTCCCGCGAAGCCCAGGAGAAGTGGTGCTCGCTACTCGGCCTGCCGCCGGTCTATCCTGGCATCGCCCCGCCTGAGGACCTGGTCGGCGATCCGTCCTACCCGACCGAGGCGGCGGATTTCGAGAGGCTGGTGAGCATTCCTTCGCCGGTGCTGGTGGAAAACCAGCCGAAGTGGTTCGCCAAGTTCAACGAGATATTCCAGGGCTGATCGGCACTCGTGGCCGCCCCCGTGGTTTTGCGCAGGCTGCCGGGGGCGGCCCTTGTCCACATCGGTAGCGGCTGCCTCGTGTTGACGAGTCGATGAATCGATCGCCACTCTCGGGCTCCTTCCTGGACGCACTCGAAGCGGTGGCCGCCGCGCTGTGGCCGGTCAGGCTGCGCGGCGCCACCGGCTGGCTGTTCATCGCCCCGGCGCTGCTGCTGGTCGGCCTGCTGCTGATCGGGCTGGGCTACATGCTCGAGTACAGCCTGCACGAGCTGGACCTGTCGACCTACCGCCTGCAGGAGGCCTACACGCTGGGCAACTACGCGGTGCTGGTGGATCAGCCGGTCTACCGGCGGGTGCTGCTGCGCACGCTGCTGGCTGCGGTGCTGGTCACCGCCATCACGCTGTTCCTGGCGGTGCCCTACGCCTACGTGATGGTCAGGACGCCCTCGTCGATGCTCAGGAAGCTGCTGCTGGTCGCGCTGTTCCTGCCGTTCTTCATCGGGCAGGTGGTCAGGGCCTACGGCTGGCTGATCATCCTGGGCAAGGAGGGCATCATCAACAGCATGCTCGACGCGGTGGGCCTGCCGGCGATGGACCTGATCTACCACTACCCTGCCGTGGTGTTCGGGCTGGTGCAGTACATGTTGCCGTTCGCGGTGCTGCTGATCGTGCCGGCCATCACCGCCATCGGCGAGGACATCGAGCTGGCGGCGGAGAGCCTGGGCGCCAACTGGCTGCAGGCGTTCTGGTACGTGTTGCTGCCGATGGCGAAACCGGGACTGGTCGGGGCCGGCATCGTGGTGTTCACGCTGACCCTGACCGACTTCGCCATGCCCGAGATCCTGGGCGGCGGAACCACCGACTTCATCGCCAGCTCGATCTACGACAGCTTCTTCCAGCTGTCCAACGCCGGCCTGGGGGCGGCATTGTCCATCGCGCTGGTCACCATCGGCAGCGTGCTGGTGGCGATCGTGTTTCACCTGGCCGGCGCAGGCACCCTCGGCGTCCGAGGGCAGGCGGAATGAGTTTCATCCCGTCGAAGCGCTGGGTGCTGTGGTCGTTGGTGAGCTTCTCGCTGGTGACGTTGAGCCTGCCGACCCTGATCATCATCGGCGCCTCCTTCACCAGCGGGGATATCATCCAGTTTCCGCCCGATGGGTTCTCGCTGCGCTGGTACCGGCGCCTGTGGGAGCTGGACAGCTTCATCGATGCCTTCGGTCGCACCTTCGTGGTGTCGCTGATCTGTACCGTCATCGCGATCCCGATCGGCACGCTGGCGGCGATCGGCCTGGCGCGCTACCGGCTGCGCTTCCAGCAGGCCCTGCAGGTCTACCTGTTGTTGCCGTTCACCATCCCGCTGGTGGTCTCCGGCATCGCGCTGATGATCTTCTTCGGAGAAGTCCGCATCCTGGGCAACCTGTGGCCGGTCGGGCTGGCGCTGTGCCTGATCAACCTGCCGTTCATGATCTGGTCGGTCAGCGCAACGGTCAACGCGCTGGACCCGGAGCTGGAGAACGCTGCCTACAACTGCGGTGCACCGCCGGTGCAGGCCTTCTTTGCGGTGACGCTACCCGCGGTCATGCCGGGCGTCATCACCGGGGCGCTGCTGATGTTCATCCTGGCCTTCAACGAGTTCCTGGTCAGCCTGTTCCTGACCGATGCGCGCACCGTGACGCTGCCGGTGCAGATCTACAACTCGATCCGCAGCGTGATCACGCCGGACCTGGCGGCCGTCTCGGTCGTCTACATCCTCGTCGCGCTGCTGGCGGTCTGGCTGCTGGACCGGCTGGTGGGGCTCGACATCTTCCTGAAATCCCGATAGGGCATCGCCGGCACTCATGAGCATCAACATTCACGTGTACGCATCGCTGGACGATGTGCAGAAGGCGGCGCTGCTGATGCGCACCGAGGGCGATCTGGCCGAGTTCGTGGAAAAGGTCGGCCCGATCATCCAGGCGGTGCGCGATGAGGGCGACGAAGCGCTGGCACGCTTTGCCGATGCGTTCGACCGCTCGCCGGTCAGCGCCGATGCGATCGCGGCCACCCCCGCGGACTTCGACGCCGCGTTCGATGGCCTGGATAGGCCATTCATCGATACGCTGGAATACAACAGCGATAACGTGCGCCGCTTTCACCAGGCGCAAATGCCCGAGTCGATGTGGATGAAGGAGATGCATCCGGGCGTGTTCGCTGGCGAGAAGGTCGAGCCGATCCGATCGGTGGCCTGCTACGTGCCGCGTGGCAAGGGCTCGTTTCCCAGCGTGGTCATGATGACGGCGATCCCGGCGGTGGTGGCCGGCGTGCCGGAGCCGGTGATCATCACCCCGCCGGGCCCGGACGGCAAGATCGATGCGGCGACCCTGGTGGCGGCCCGCATTGCAGGCGTGGAGCAGGTGTTCAAGTGCGGCGGCGCGCAGGGTGTTGCGGCGGTCGCCTACGGTACGCGGACCGTGCCCCGCTGCCGCAAGATCGTCGGTCCGGGCAGCCCCTGGGTGGTGGCGGCCAAGCGCGTGCTGGCCGATCGCCTGGATCCGGGACCACCGGCAGGCCCCAGCGAATCGATCGTCCTGGCGGACGACACCGCCAACGGTCGGGTGGCGGCGCTGGACCTGCTGATCGAGTCCGAGCACGGTCCGGACAGCTCGGCCTACCTGGTGACCTGTTCGCGCGCGGTGGCCGAGGCGGCGCTGGACGCCATCCCGGGCTACTGGGAAAAGATGAGCGAACAGCGCGCCGGCTTCTCCGCAACCGTGCTGGGCGGTCCGCGCGGCGGCATCATCCTGACCGACACCATCGAGCAGGCCATCGATTTCGTCAACGACTACGCGCCCGAACACCTGCAGGTGCACGCCCGCGAGCCGCACGACTACCTGGGCGCGATCCACAACGCCGGCGAGATCCTGCTGGGCGAGCACACACCGATCTGCATCGGCAACTTCACGCTCGGCCCGAACGCGGTGCTGCCGACCAACGCCTCGGCGCACACCCGCTCGCCGCTGGGCGTGCACGACTATCTGAAGCTGATCTCGATCGGTCACGTGACCCGCAAGGGCTACGAGCGACTCGCCCCGTACGCACGGCGCATGGCGCGCTACGAGGGGTTCGATGCCCACGAGAACGCGGTGTCGGAGATGCGTACCGCCGCCTTCGATGGCCGGTAGCGGCGATGTGGCCGACACCGATGGGAGCCCGCTGACCCGCATCCGCGCAGCGGCCGGCACGCCGGCCAGGCTGCCGTGCGCTGTCGCCGGCATGAGCGAGCTGCTGGACCGGCTTTTCGATTTCACGGTGGTGCCGGACAGCCTGCGGTTCGATGCCGACAACCCGCTGGCGCTCAATTCCCTGCGCGCCGAGTTCCGCACCACCGATGGCCAGCATCTGTTCCTGAAGTGCCACCACGAGGCCGGCGAGCAGGACCGGGTCGGCGAGTACTACCGCTCCGGCATCCTGGAACAGGCGGGCTTTCCGATCGAGAAGGCGCTGTACCAATCGTCCGCCGTGGGCGAGCAGCTGGTGATCTACCGCTATCGTGATCGTCGTGCGTTTCCCGAGCTGCACGGCGTGGCGCGGGCCATCGAGGCGGGCGGTTGCGATCCGCTGGCCATGGAGCCGGTGGTGCAGGCCTTCGATCGCTTCCAGCAACGGATCGGTGAGCGCTATCTGGACAGCCTGCACCTGGCCTCGCCGGCCGAGATCGACGGCGAGGCGGTGCACGGCTTGTATCACCGGCGACTGGTCGATCACCCGGGCGATGCCGCCCTCGGGGGCCGCGTGCGCGAGTTCTATCAGCGCCGGCAAGTGTCGCTGCCGGGTGGCCTGGTCTTGCCCTTCGAACGGTTTCAAGACCTGCGCTGGGTGATCAACGGGCAGCGAGTCGGCCCGAGCCTGCACGAGGCGCTGCACCGGGCTCGGCAGCTGCTGCACCCGCGACCGTCGGCGCCGATGCCGGCTGTCACCGCGCACGGCGACGACCACACCGGCAACCTGCTGTACGACCCGTCGCAGGGTGCCGAGGAGGCGCTGATGTACTTCGACCCCGCGTTCGCCGGGCATCACGTGCCCGCCTTGATGGCACCGTGCAAGGCGCTGTACCACGTCTGCTACGCCCATCCGGACATGCTGTACGACCCGGACGAGCTGCACGTCGACCTGTCGGTCGCGCTGCGGGGAGACACCGTGCACCTCGAGCACGACTGGCACCTCACACCGCTGCGACAGCACTTGCTGGACGCGCAGGTCCGGCACGTCTGGCAGCCGCTGATCCAGGCGATGCGCCAGCGCGGCGCACTGGCGTCACGCTGGCCAGAGGTGGTCGGCTCGGCGCTGCTGTGCTGCCCGGTGCTGTGCAAGAACCTGCTGGCCGGGGCGGGGCACCCGAATCCGCTGACCCCCGAGGCATCGGTGCTGACCTTCTCGATCGCCCTTCAGCTGGGGGACGGCGCGTTCACCGACCGGCTGTCGGTGTAGAGGCTCCCCCAAGGGCACGGGTTCAGTGCTCGATGAGATCCCAGCGCCTGTCCAGCGAGTTCCTGCCGGTCAAGGCCATCGTCACGCTGAGCTCGTCGCGGATCAGCTCCAGCACGCGGGTGACGCCGGGGCCGCCCATCGCGCCCAGTCCGTACAGGAAGGCCCGCCCGATGAACACCGCCTTGGCGCCGCGGTTCATCAGCTTGAGCACATCGGAGCCCGAGCGCACGCCGCCGTCCACGAACACATCGACCCGTTCACCGACCGCATCGACGATCGCCGGGAGCGCCGCCGCGGTGGACACGCAGCCGTCCAGCTGGCGCCCACCGTGGTTGGACACGATGATGCCCTGGACGTCGATGTCCGCGGCCTGGCGCGCATCGCGCGCATCCATGATGCCCTTGATCACCAGGTTGCCCTTCCACAGCGAGCGCACCCAGCGCACATCGTCCCAGGTCAGCGACGGGTCGTACTGGCGCGAGGTCCACTCGGCCATCGACTTCACATCGTTCATGCCGTCGATGTGGCCTTCCAGGTTGCCGAAGTTGCGTCGCTTGCTGCGCAGCATGCCCAGCGCCCAGGTCGGCTTGGTGGCGATGTCCAGCGCGTTGCGCACGGTCAGCTTCGGCGGCACCGACAGGCCGTTGCGGATGTCGGCGTGCCGCTGGCCCTGCACCGGCAGATCGACCGTCAGCACCAGCGTGTCGCAACCGGCGGCCTCGGCGCGGTGTATCAGCTTCTCGACGAACCGCCGGTCGCGCATCACGTACAGCTGGAACCAGAATGGGCGGTCGGTGGCCTCGGCCACGTCCTCGATCGAGCAGATCGACACCGTGCTCAAGGTGTAGGGCACCCCGAACGCGTTGGCGGCCCGGCAGGCGTGGATCTCGCCATCGGGATGGATCAGCCCGCTCAGCCCGGTCGGTGCCAGAGCCACCGGCAGGGTGCACTCGCGCCCCAGGATGCTGGTCTGCATCGAGCGGTGCTCCACCCCTGCCAGCACGCGCTGCTCCAGCGGAATGGCGTCCAGGTCGTGCCGGTTGGCGGCCAGCGTGCGCTGCTCGTAGGAGCCGGATTCGACGTAGTCGAAGAAGGCCTTGGGTACCTTGCGGCGAGCCAAGGTGCGCAGATCTTCCAGCTGGGTGATGACGGTCATCGGAGAACGAGGTCGGCGGAGGGGTCGAAACGGGCGGTCGAGTGGCCGGCTGCACGGTAGGCCGGTGACGAGCTCGCAGCGGTCGGAAGTCGATCAGATGGACGCCAGGTACCCACCGTCGACATAGAAGATCTGCCCGGTGAGGTACGACGAAGCGTCGCTGGCCAGGAAGACGGCGATGCCGATCAGATCGTCGAGCGCACCGAATCGCCCCATCGGGATCTTGTCCAGCATGGCCTGTTGCCAGGCGGCGTCCTGGTAGAAGGTCTCGGTCAGCTCGGTCCTGAAGTACCCGGGCCCGATCGCGTTGACCTGGATGCCGTGGGGTGACCATTCGGTGCTCAGCGCCCGGGTCACGCCCAGGATCCCGCTCTTGGAGGCGGTGTACGCGGTGGCTGTGGGAACGCCCACCGCCGAGGTCAGCGAGCTCAGGTTGACGATACGGCCGGTGCGCTGCGTGGCCAGCGCACGGCGGGCGAAGTGCTGGGCGACGAAGAAGGCACCCTTGAGGTTGGTGTCCATGATGGTGTCCCACAACACCTCGTCCACCTCGATCGAGGGACGGACCTGCTCTGTTCCGGCGTTGTTGACCAGGATGTCCAGCTCGATTCCGTCACGGTCCAGGGAATCGAACAGGGCCCGGACCGACGTCAGATCGCTCACATCGAGCGGGCGAGGGTGGCAGACCCTGCCCACCGCCCCGATGGCGTCGACCACGCCGGCCAGGGCATCGACATCCCGCGCCGTCGCCACGACATCGGTGCCGGCCGAAGCGAGTCCGACGGCGATGGTCCGGCCGATGCCGCGGCTTGCACCGGTGACCAGTACCGTCTTGCCGGTGAGGTCGAACAGTCGGGTGATCTGGGGTGTCGGCATGCCGCTGCGTGTCGTTGCTGCGGCAACGCTATCCCACTACCGACGACGTGTACAGCGATCAGCTCGTGATCACGCGGACCGAACTTGCCAGACTTGCCAGGCTTCCTGGGCCTCCTGCCTTGCTAGGCTGCCCGCTGCCGGTTTCCTCGGGCAGCGAGGCGACGAACAGGCGGAACTCGTCGGCCGGCAACGGACGGCTGAACAGGTAGCCCTGGGCGATGTCGCATCCGTAGGCTGCCAAGGCTACCCGATGTCCGGGCAACTCCACGCCTTCGGCCCCCACCCGCATGCCCAGCGTGTGCGCCATCGAGATGATGGTACGGGTCAGTGCCGAATCGCGTTCGTTGTCCAGCATGCCCGAGATGAAGCTTCGGTCCAGCTTCAGGCAATCGAACGGAAAGCGGTTCAGGTAGCCGAGTGCCGAGTAGCCGGTTCCGAAGTCGTCCAGGGCCAGCTCGCAACCCAATCCGGCGATGCGGCCCATCAGCGCATGGGTTTGCGTATCGTCCTCGAGCAGGGCGCTCTCGGTCAGCTCGATCTGCAGCAGCGCCGGATCCAGGTCGTGCCGCTGCAGCGCCTGTTCCAAGGTGGCGACGATGTTGTCGCAACGAAGTTGCAGCGGGGAGACATCGACCGCCACCTGCAAGGAGAAGCCCTCGTTGTCGCGCCAGTCGACCACCTGGCGCACCGCGGCATCGATCACCCAGGCGCCGATGCCGGTGATCATGCCCATCTGTTCGGCGATCGGAATGAAGGTGTCCGGTGGTACCTTGCCGAACGCGGGGTCGCTCCATCGCAGCAGCGCCTCGGCACCGGACAGCCGTCCGGTGGCCAGATCGAACTTGGGCTGGTACTCGAGCTGGAAGCGTTGCTCGTCCAACGCCCGCCCCAGCGCGGACTCCATGGCGCGACGTGCTTCGCGCTGGCGCTCGATCGAGGGATCGAATGCCACGAGGTTGCCCTGTGCCTCGCTCTTTGCCAGATGCATGGCCAGGTCGGCGTTGCGCAGCAGCACCAAGGCCTCGTCGCCGTGCTCCGGAGAGAGTGCCGTGCCGATGGCCGTGGTCAGGCTGAGTGCGCCAACGCGCGGGTTCTTTCGCGCACCTTGCGCTCCAGTCCCTCGGCCAGTCGGCGAACCTGGCCCTCTGCCGCCTGGCGTCGCGACGACTCACGGTCGAATGCCACGCGCCAACGGGCCAGTCGCCGGAGCGCCAGCGTCCACAGTCCGACCAGCAGGACCAGCGTACCGGCACCGATGCTCTCGGCCAGGGTCATGCGCAAGCGCTCCTGCCTGAGGGCCGTCTCGCCGATGGCCAGCATCCGGTCCGACACGGTGGCCATGCCGGCACGGTAGTCGCGCTTGTGCCGCTCGTACACCTCGCTCTCCAGGATGTCGAGGGCGTGCCGCGCGCGGCCTTCGTGCACCAGATCCATCGCGCCCATCTCGATCGACACCAAGGCGGTGTTGGCGTCGAACGTGGCGTTGACCGTCGCGTGCACCTGCGGGTCGTCGGCCAGATCGATCGCCGCCTCGATCGCCTGTTCCAGTCGTGGCGCGGTAGCGCGATAGCGATCGATCCAGCGAGCATCGCCGGTGGTCGCGGCCAGCATGGCCGACGTGCTCAGCGTCTCGTCGTGCAGCAGGATCTCGCCGCGCAGTGTGGCCAGACGCTCGACCTTGGCGTGCGTGCTTGACAGCGAGTCGATGGCGGACAGCGTCATCGTCACGCAGAACACGATGCCGATCACGCTCAAGGCGGCGGCGGAAACGATCAGGTAGCGTGGGAAGGCGTCGTGCACGGGCGGGCTAACGACCCCTCGCGCGAGTGCTGAAGACGGCGCCACCCGAATTCATGCCCTGCGTGCACGCAGGCGATGCGCGGTGTCGAGCAGATCACGCAACCGGGGACGAACGGTGGCGGCGTCTCACCGGCCGCGGCGTATCATCGGCGGCATGTGCGGAAGGCTATGCATCGTCGACAACCCGGACTTTCGCGAGCTGTTCCGCTCGCTCGGCATCGATGCCTTCGATCCGCCGGCCGCGCGCTACAACGTCGCACCCACGCAGCGGCTCGACGTGGTTCGTCAGGCCGGGGCGCCGCTGGTCGAATCGATGGCGTGGGGCTTTTCCCTGACGGTGCGCGGCAAGGCAGGTCCTGTCACCCGTCCGGTGTTCAACGCGCGCGGCGACAAGGTCTGGGACTCGCCGATGTGGCGCAGTGCCATCGCCGATCACCGCGTGCTGGTGCCGGTGAGCGGCTTCTACGAGTGGCAGCGCTCGGGCGGCAAGCCGGTGCAGGCCTGGTTCATCGGACCGGCCGGAGAGGCGCCGGCGCAAGGCGCGATGTGGCTGGCCGGCATCGCACGGCCGGGCGATGCGCCGCAGGTCAGCATCGTCACCACCGAGCCGAATGGGCCGATGAGCAAGCTGCACGATCGCATGCCGGTGATCCTTCGATCGAGCAACGAGGCGATGGCCTGGCTGCAGGGCGACGATCGGGCGACGCTGGAGGCGCTGATGGTGCCGGCCGACGATCGGGCGCTGGCGTTCACGAAGGTGTCGGACTACGTGAACTCGGCCAGGCACGAGGGCGCACGCTGCGTGCAGGCGGTGCAGCGGTAGGTCTTGCCGGGTGCCGGCAGCCGCGGCGCCGGGTGCCCTCAGCTGCCCACGGCCAGGTGAAGGCCGCACTCGCGAAACGCCTCGCCCTTGGTCGGATCGAAGGCCTCGGGTCCGATCGGCAGGCCATGTTCCGCAGCGTAGCGGGCCACCGTGCGTGCGGACCGGTCCAGCAGCGGCGAGACCTTCGGCAACCCGGAGTCGAGCGTGCGCACGACCGGCTCATCGCGCCGGTACTCCGTCTGGTAGCGTCGGATGGAGGACAGCCAAGCATCCGCGCGCAGGGCGTCCAGCGCACGCGAGAAGGGTTCGATCTCGACCGCTCGAACGAAGTCGGCATGACCCGGATCGTCCAGCGCGGGCGGGACGCCGATCACCTGCCCGTCGGGTGCGAATACCCGCAGATCGAGTCCCAGTCGCTCGGTCAGCTGATCGACGAAGCGATGGGTGGCCCGGGTGCCGTAGCCGGTGTCCACGCGAACCACCGGCGTGAACCTTGACACGAGCGACGGTCCGAGTTTACTACCCGCGATCAGCGCATCGTAAAGGCGGAATGGGCATGAGCTGATTCCATCGCCTGGGGCGACGGTCGAATCAAGGGATCTCGATGACCTGCAGTTCGATGTCGTGGCGCAGCCTGAGCTGCTCCCGAGCGAGGCGGATCTGCGTGCGCTGTTGCTCGGTGGCCATGCCGTGCCGCACCAGCAGGGTCAGTACGATGCGCCGAGGTGGCAGGGCGTCCACACGTGTCTCGGCCACCCCGTCACGAACGAGGATGTGCCCATCGCGTGCCAGACGCTGCGCGATGTCGCGCTCGATCGAGCGACCGTCGGAGAGCAGCACGTCGAACAGGGCGGTGGGATGCCGCGTCGCATCCAGCGACTCGCTGGCCAGATCGCGGCTGTGCAACACGATCAGCTGCTCATCGTCCAGCCAATCGATCAGCGGAAAGGAGCGCACCGTGGCCGTCATGCCGGCCATTCCGCCCTGGCGCGTCAGAGCGGCCTCGATCCTTGCGCCGCGCGCCAGCGGTGCGAACTCGGTGAAGTAGCTGGCGCAGGATGCGGGACGCAGATCCAGGTAGCGGGCGCCGGGGATACCCTCACGCGCGGCGAACGTCGCGCCTGGCGGGTGGTTGGCCGTGTCGCAGTCCACCGGGCAGTGCTCGGCGGTTCCGGCACGCCCGATGCTCGGACGGGCGCGTCGGCCTTGCGGATCCGTCAGCACGTATTCCCCGCGAGCGCCCTCGAGTTGCCACCGTCCGGTGGCATCGACGAACCGATCGTTGGCCGCCAGCGACACGCCGACCGGATCGAAGACGATGCGTTGCCCCTCGGGCCCGAGCAGCAGGCGCTGCCTGCCGATTCCGTACAGCCGATAGTCCGACCGACTTCGTTCGGCGGCAGGGGGGGGCGGGTCGGTCGGAGCCGGGACGGCATCGCCGGCATGGGCCAGCGATGTCAGGGCCGCGAGCACAAGCACGGTAAGCAGGGAAAAGTGGAACATGCGGGCCTCTTTCGTCGATCCATCGACGGCGAAGACCCTAGCCGCCGATGGCGGGCTCGTCGAGCGTTGTCGGAACCAACCGACTAAATTGACAGTGGTTTCATCGCCGGTTGATGGTCGTCGCACAGAACGCGACGTGTCGTGTTGTCGAGCCCGAGCGGCGCGGATAGGGTTCGCTGCATCCCATCGACATGGATCCGTCGATCTTGCATCGCTCACCACTATCCCGCCCGGACAGGCCCTGCATCGCCCTCGCGCTGGTGCTGCTGTGCGGCACGTCGCCATCGGCTGTCGTCGCTGAACCGACGGTCGGGCCGCAACCCGATCTGGTCGGGCTTCACGCCATCGTCGATACCCGCAGCGGAACGGTGCTGCGCAGCGCCCGGGTCGAGGTGTCCGAGCGTGGCATGCGGGTCTCCAACCTGTTCGACGGGCGTCAGAGCGTGATGAACTACGCCCTGGGACGGTACTGGTTCGTGGACCGGGCACGTCGTCTGGTTCACGAGGTGCCGGTGCGCGTCACGGCGACGGAAACATCGCCGATCGATGGCACGGACACCTCCGGCAGGAACGGGCGGGTCATCTCGGGCGTGTTCTCGGCCCGGCCCTGCTCCGGCATGCGTGTCGGTGGGTCGACGGTCGGTCGATGGCGAGGGCGATCTGTCGCGATCGTCGAATGCCTCGACCCGTCCGGCAACAGGCAGGCAACGCACTTTCACAGCGACGAGCTCGGGATGGTCATCCGGACCCTGTCCGGGGACGGGCTGTCCAGCGAGTTCCGCGACATCGAGCCGCTGGAACTGGACGATTCTCGCTTTGTTCCACCCTTGTATTATACTTCGGTCGATCTGGTCACCTTCGGGCGTGCCGGTGAGCCGATCGGTCGCTATGTCGATCCCGCGACCCAGTCACAGGCCGTCGTATCCGAGGCGCTCTCGCGATGAAGTGCCTCTCACAACGACCATCTTGCCGAGCGAAGGGGCTTGCGGATGGTTAGCGTCGCCAGCCTGTCCCGATTTTGCTCGCGCCCGGTCGCTCAGTGGCGGCGCGGTACTCACCGGATCCGTCGGGTCCACCCACAGCAGTATCCAAGGAAACCTGTCCCATGAGCATTTCGAAGCACCTTACCCGCACCCAGACCCGTCGCGTCACCGGTCAGGGCATGACCGAGTACATCATCATCGTGGCGTTGATCGCCATCGCCGCGATCGGCGTGGTCGGCATGTTCGGCGGCGTGGTCAAGTCGCAGTTCGGTGCCATGGCCGCCTCGTTGGGTGGCGGTGACGGCGCGGCCGCCAACACGGCCGCCACCACCATGGGCAACGCGGCCGCCCAAGAAGCCGGAACGGCCACCGATCTGGGCAACTACGCCCAGTGATCGTCGGGGTCGTCGCAGGCGTGGTCGCGACGACCCGGAGCAGGGTCGCAACCCGCACGATGCCTCATCGATCCACGCCGGGTGCGCGAACACGTCGGCAACGGGGTCAGGCCCTGCCGATCGGCCTGGCGTTGATTCTCGTCGGTGCGCTTGGCGGCTTCGTGCTCTACAACACCGCGCAGACGGCGATCGACAAGTCTCGGCTGGTGAATGCGGCGGATGCGGCCGCCTACAGTGGCGTGCAGTGGCAGGCAAGAGCGCTCAACTTCCAGGCGTACACCAACCGGGCCATGGTCGCCAATCAGGTGACCATGGCCCAGGCGGTGACGCTGGAGTCGTGGACCACCTACGGCCGGATCATGAGCGAGAACATCGCGCGCGTGCTGTCCGCCATCCCGTTCGTCGGTGCGATCGCCGCGGGTGTGGAGACGGTCATGACCACGATCGACGAAGTCGTCTCCCCGATCGCCGGCGCCATGCTGGCCGTGGTGAACGGCGTCAACGCCGGCATCGGCCTGGCCCAGGAGGCGATGTTCCTGTCCACGTTCGCCGCCACGCCGGGCGTGGTCGAGGCGGTGGTCGAATCGTCCGACCCCCGGTTCAGCGCGAACACGACCTACGGAATCGCCGGTGCGCTGGGCAACCTGGCGCAATGGAACGGCTTCAGCGACAGCGTGGGCCAGGAAGAACCGGACTATGGCCACCTGCGCGAGCGTGCCGAGCTGATCCGCGAATCGCAGGATGCCTTCACGCGCAACCGCGATTGGGATTTCTTCGGTGACTACCTCTACATCGCGCCGGGGGTGAAGATCGAGATTCTCAAGGAAGGGCGTACCGAGCTGATCGAGCGCGAACGCGACGACGGCCTGGAATGGGAGTGGAAGGCCAAGGACACGCAATCGTTCCACACCAAGATCAACCTGCTGTTCAAGAAGAAGCACATCGAGGTACCCATCGGCTACGGCGGTGCGTTCGCCAACAATGCCGACGAGAACGACCGCACCATCCAGGAAGGCGCGTGCAGCGGCTACGGCTCCTGGGGTGACGATTGCGTTCGCATGCTCGACGAGAACGAGACGGCCGAGAACCTGGTCGATACCAACACCCCCAGCCTGAGCGGCTCCGACAGCCTGATCGACATGTCCGGCTACAGCGGGCTGAGATCGTTTCGCAGGCTCTCCGACGATACGCGCGAGAAGCCGTGGCCGACGTTGCAGCTGCGGGTCGAGGCGTCCATGCCGCTGGCCCGGATCGACTCCGGTGCCCGGCTGACCGACCAGCAACCGTTCGATGATCGTCTCGTTGCCCGCGGCGATGTGGCCTCGTCCATCAGTATCGCCGAGGCGTACTTCAAGCCACCGGATGCCGACGATTGGCGGCAGGATGACACGCTCGAGTTCGCCAACGCCTACAGCCCGTTCTGGAGCGTTCGGCTGGCGCCGATTCCGGCCGTTGATCGGTTGGCCGCCTTCGCCATGCGCGAGCGCGGCGAGAGCGTGCCGGATGGCGCGGCGCGAGCGCCGACCGGCGATGACGAGCTGCCCGACTACGGCGGCGGCGATGATGTCGCCAACCTGTTCGCCGGCAGTGCGGGCGTGGACGCGGCCGACGTCACCGGGCTGGTCCAGGCGGCCGGTGATGGTGCGGGCGGTCTGGTCGACGCGGCAGCGCGGCAGTACGGCGATCGTCTGGTGGACGACATCGGCGATACCATCAGGCGGGAGCTGGAAGAGCAGCTGGCCGATGCGGTTGCCGACATCCTGGCCGGCGTCGCGCGCAGCGCCGCCGGCTCGGTCGTGGGCCAGCAGACGCTGTCCACCATCGAGGGCATCGAGCGCCAGGCCGACGAGGTGGAGCAGGCGATCGATGCCAACGCCCTGGTGCAGGCCGCGGATCGTGCCCGTGAAGAAGTGCAGGCGCTGCAGGCGGAGTTCGAGCGTGTCGATGCAGTGCTGGAGCGCGAGTTCGGTCCGTTCTTCGAACAGGAGGTGGCCGCCTGGCATCGGCAGTGGGGTGGACGGGTTCGGCAACTGGCCAGTGCGACCGGGCGGCCGTTTCGCCTGTTCAGCATCCCGAATGCCGCCTCGATCGAGGACGATCTTCTGAGGGGTACGGCACGAGAGGCCCGCACGGCTCGGCGCAGGTTGCTGGAGCGACTGTCGCAGGAATATGCGCGACAGGTCACGCAGACCACCGATGCCATCGAGATGACGCCGCGCATGGCACGCCAGCTGGTGAGCATGCTGATGCGCGCCTACGAGGACGCCGAGGGCGGTCCGATCGATTACACGATCTTCGACGATATCGATCTGGCGTTGCCCGAGCCCGAGCCCGATCCCGGGTCCGATCCCGGGTCCGATCCCGGGTCCGATCCCGGGTCCGAATCCGACGCAGCGCCTTCCACCGAGCAGGGTGGTAGCGATGCCGAATGAATGGCCAGGTGTTGCCGTTGCGGGTGCTTCCCTGCAACGCCGTTCGCGCGGGGCCGCGTTGACCGAGATGGTGCTGCTGCTGATGGTGATGATCCCGCTGCTGTTCGCCATTCCGATGATCGGCAAGCTCACCGATCTGCGCCAGACGGCGGTATCGGCCGGGCGGTACGCGACGTGGCAGGCGACGGTCTCGCCCGAGGGCGTGAGCGCGCCTGCGCAGGTGGCCTCGCGCTTTTTCGCCGAGGCCGATCGAGCGCTGACATCCGACGAGCCGAGCTTCTCGTCTCATGCCCTATGGGGCGCCATGGACGGGGATGATGAGCGCGACGTCCCTGTCGATGGCGATGACCCCGGGGTGCATGTCGCGGGCGGTTGGCCTCGGCACAGCGCGGTGCGGATCGACGAGGCAACCGTCGCGGTCACCCCGTGGCGTACCGCGGACGATGACCTGGGCATGGCCGAAACGGTGGGCGATGCGGTGGTGTCGGCGGGCAAGGCACTCGGTGGTAGCCGGTGGGATCTTGCCGACACCGCGCTGACCCGCTCGACCATCGGCGTCGACGTCCGCATGAACGGCTGGTGGGAAAAGCAAGGGGTGGCCTGCGCCAACGGCATGGGGGGGTGCCTGCACGAAGCTGGCGTGATCCTCGTCGATGGGTGGGAAGTCGGCAGCGACGCCCAAGCCGAGAACCGTGTCAAGGCGCTCGTGCCGGCCACCCATCTGGAATCGGTGGGCGAGGTGCTCTCCGGGCTCGGCGCGCTGCCGATTCTCGAGGAGCTGCGCGGCGTGGAGCACATGTTCGGCCATGTCGACATGGAGCCGTTGCCTGCGCACGCGGACCACGGCCTGGACATCTATCAGGAGCGATAGGCCATGACACGGACACGCTCATCGAAGACCGCGCTCCTGTCGGCGCTTGTCGGGCTGTTGTCGCTCACCCTCGGCGTCGGGGCCGGCGCCGCGGAGCGGTTGCTGGATCAGGTGCCGCTGCCGGCGGGTGCCCGCCTGCACCTGGTGGGGCACGACATCGTCCAGAACGGACGTCTCATGTCGATCGCCACGTTCGCTTCTCCGGACACCGTCGAGGACGTGCTGGCCTGGTACGCCGAGCGATGGGCAGCCGACGAGAAGGGGCCCGGGCACGTGTTGGCCGAGGTGGGCGGATGGCGGATGGTGTCCCGGTTGCAGCGGGGCAGCAACATCGCCCTGCAGTTGAAGCCTTCGGAGGAGGGCGGCGCTCGCGGGCTGTTGTCGGTGATGCCGCTGGACGGTGCGACCCGGGATCTCGGCCTGCCGCCGATGCCGCCCGGAGCCCGGCTGCTGTCGGACACGCGCGCCGATGACCCGGGTGGTGAAGCGGTGACGCAGGTGCTGCGCGCCCCCGGCGGATCCGGTCAGGTGGCCGGCTTCTACCGCGATCGGATGAAACGGGATGGCTGGGTGCTGCAGCATGCCGGTTCGAGTGACAGGCCTGCGGTTCTTCTGTTCTCGTCCCGGCGCGGCAGGGTCGAGGTGGTGGCGACCCCCCATGTCGATGGGGGAACGCTGGTGATCCTGAACAGTGTCACAGCGGATCGATGACATGACAAGATTCGCGCAGCGTGGTGCCGCATCCGTGGAGTACGTCGTGGTGAGCCTGGTGGTGGTCGCGATAGTGTCCGTGCCGTTCGGTACCCGAGGGCTGTCTGTCATCGATCTGGTGCTGAACGCCCTGCGCGGCTTTCAAGCGCACTCCACCTATCTGCTGTCGATGCCCTGATCGGTCGACGTTCGAGACGAGAGCCCCCCCCCGATGTCCGACCGTCAAGCCCCGATTCGCCGCGCACGGCCCAGGAAGAACCTGGTGATGTTCCTGCTGTCGCTGGCACTGGGCGGCGTCGGCGTGTTCTATTCGAAGCACTACATCGACGAGCGCATCGACTACTACAAGGCCCAGCTGGACAAGACCGAGCCGATGATGTCGGTGGTCGTCCCGCGTCGTCGCATCGAGCGTGGCGAGATCCTGAGGCGCGAGGACCTGGCGATGCGGGAGATTCCGCTCACCTTCGCCGATACCAACTCGGTCACCGGCAAGACGGTGGACACCGCCGTCGGCCAGCGTGTGGACTTCGATATCGATCAGGGGCGTCCGGTGTTGTGGGCCCATCTGGAAGGAGGACTGACCCCCACGTTCAGCGGCAAGGTGCCGGACGGCCTGCGCGCCATGACGGTACGCGTCGATGATGTCAATTCGATCTCGGGCTTCCTGCAGCCGAACGATCGCGTCGACCTGCTGCTCAGCCACGGTAGCGGTGACCGACAGCGTATCGTGCCGCTGATCGAGCAGCTGGACGTGATCGCCACCGGCACGCAGACGTTGGTCGACAAGAGTGCCGCGAACGGCAAGCGTGCCTTCAACACGATCACCGTGCAGGTCACGCCGCGCCAGGCACAGAAGATCACCCTGGCGCAGACGGTCGGGCGGTTGACCGCGATGCTTCGAAACCCGCAGGACGAAGCTCCCCTCGGGCAGGCGGGCATGACGCTGGCGGAGCTGCTGGGCGAGCAGAAGCCCGCCGCGAAGGCGGTACCGAAACGGGTACGCAAGGCCCGTGCACCGGCACCTGCCCGGATCGAGTACATCATCGGGGGTGCTCGATGAACACGGTACGCAGGATCGGCGCGTCCGGGCGGTGCCTTGGTGCGGCCCTGCTTGCCGTGCTGGTCGGCACGTCGCCGCAGGCAGTTGCCCAGGCGAACGACGATCGTGGTTGGGCCGAGGTCACCTCGTCCCGGCCGACGGCCCAGTCGATGACCCCTCGACACGCGGGTGGCCAGGGCGGGCGAGTGAATGCGCGTCCGGGCGACAGGCTGTGGTTGAGCCGCGATGGCGATACCTTCTCGTCGATTGCCCGTCGCACCGCCGGCTCGCCCGAGCACGCGCGGGCCATCGCGCACTACAACGAGCGTCCGCTCGACGCGGTGCTCGCCCCGGACACCGTGCTGTACGTGCCGGCGTCGCTGCTGTCGGGAGGCGCCGGCAAGCCTTCGCCCATCGCCTGGGAGATTCGCGAGTTCGATACACCGCCGGTCGCCGCCCCGATCGTTGCCGAGCGCGTCCCGCGCGTGGTCACCGAACGCGCGGCGGTGCGCCCGATCGAACGCGTGCGCAGCGAGCGACTCGACCTGTTCGCCGGCGAGGTGTCCGTGCTCGGCAAGGTCAGCGTGACCCGGGTGGCGATCGGCAATGGCGACATCGTGCGCGCCGAGGTGCTCGACGGCGGCGAGCTGCTGGTCATCGCTCAGGCCGAGGGCAGCACCTCGCTGCGTCTGTGGCACGACGACGGGCGCCAGTCCGACTACAACATCCGCGTCAGCGCCAGCGATCCGGAAACACGTGTTCGCATGGATCGGATGGTGCGCATGCGGGTGCGCATGGTGGAATTTCGCAAGAGCGCGCTCGGACGGCTCGGCATCGATTGGGCCGACAGCACGGCCGGGCCGGGATTCGCGGCCGCCGGCGACGCCATCGGCAACAACCTGTTCCGACCGGCCAGCGAGGGATTCGGCAACCTGCCCAACACGGTTCAACCGTTCTCGACCTACTTCGGCATCGCCTCCAACATCACCTCGCGCATCAATTTCCTGGCCTCCAACGGGGATGCGACCACGTTGGCCGAGCCGGTGCTGACCGCCTCCAACGGCGGTACCGCCAGCTTCCTGGCCGGCGGCGAGGTGCCCTATCCCAGTGTCGGTGCGAATGGGCAGACGGTGGTCCAGTTCAAGGAGTACGGCATCAAGCTGGACGTGGCCCCGCGCATCGATTCTGCCGGCAATGTGCGAACCGTCGTGCAGACCGAGATCAGCCAGCTGGACCCGGCGGTCTCGATCCAGGGTGCACCCGGCCTGCTCACCCGGCGAGCGCAGACCGAGGTGAACGTGCGCTCCGGCGAGACGATCGTGATCTCCGGTCTGCTGAGCAGCGAGTCGAGCAGCGACGTGGACCGGGTGCCGGGGATCGGTCGCCTACCGATCATCGGCGCCTTCTTCCGGTCGACGAACCGCCGCGACACCGTGACCGAGCTGGTGATCTTCGTCACGCCCGAGGTGATCGATCCGGCCGACGAGCTGCTCCAGGCTCGCGAGCAGCGGCGCTTCGAGGATTCCACGCATGCGTTGCGATCCGCTCGTCAAACCTTTCCGCTGCTGGACTGAGCGGCGGTGTTCACCTTCCACTACGAAACCGCCGGCGCCCGTCGCCGCACCTTCAAGGTCAGCGGTCCGGTGTGCGCCATCGGCAGCGCCCGCAGCAACGATCTGGTGATCGAGGGGCGTCGGATGGGCAAGCGTCACGCCGAGCTCCGTCTGGAGGCCGACGGGGTGCATCTGCTGGATCTGGGCAGTGGCGGCGGATGCTGGGTCAATCGTGACCGCGTGCAACGGCACGGGCCACTGACCGACCTGGACGAGGTCGCCATCGGGGAGGTGACCTTGGTGATCGATGGCTCGCCTCATGCGGTGGATGGACCGTTGACGGTGTCGGCGAGGGAGTCGTCGGCAGGCACCGGTGAATCCCAGGCCACGCCGCGTCGCCCGTTGCTTGAGGCGCTGGGGATGGGACGCTCGACGACCCGTGCATCGAATGCCTCGACAACGACGCTTGCCGCAGAGACCGTACCGCGACAGGCCCGGTGCGACGATGTTTCCAGCGACGTTGCGAAGGTGTTCGGTGAGCGCTCCACCAGCTCCGCGCCTGGCACCGAGCCGGTCCTGGCACCGGACACGGCGACAGTGGACGTGGACGTGGACGAGCGACTCGGCTACTGGGGCACCATCGTGCACGAGCAGCTGCTCTACCAGATGGACCTGCGACGCAAGGATGTGAACCGGATGTCGGATGAGCAGCTGCGCGCCGAGTCCTTGGAGCTGATCGGTGCGATCGTCTCCTCGCTGAACGCCGAGCTTCCTTCCGACCTGGACCGCGATGCGCTGCGCGGCAACGTGCTCGATGAATCCGTGGGGCTCGGTCCGCTGGAGCAGTTTCTCGCCGATGACAGCATCAGCGAGATCATGGTCAACAACCACCGCGAGATCTTCGTCGAGCGCGCGGGCAAGATCGAACGCTCGCCGCACCGTTTCAGCAGCGATCGGACCGTTTACGCGGTCATCGAGCGCATCATCACGCCGCTGGGCCGGCGCATCGATGAGTCCAGCCCGATCGTCGATGCTCGCCTGAAGGACGGCTCGCGCGTGAACGCGGTCATTCCGCCATTGGCGTTGAAGGGGCCGAGCCTGACCATCAGGAAGTTCCCCAAGCACCGCCTGGCCTTCGATGACCTGGTGCGCGCCGGTTCGCTCAGCGAGCGGATGGTCGACTTCCTGCGCGTGTGCGTGCAGATGCGCAAGAACATCATCGTCTCCGGCGGTACCGGCTCGGGCAAGACGACGCTGCTCAACGTGCTGTCCAACTTCATCCCGGACAGCGATCGTATCGTGACCATCGAGGATGCGGCCGAGCTCAAGCTGGTGCAGCCCAACCTGGTGTCGATGGAGTCGCGTCCGCCCAACCTGGAAGGCAAGGGCGCGGTGCCGATCCGCGATCTGGTCAAGAACGCCTTGCGCATGCGCCCGGATCGCATCGTGGTCGGCGAGTGTCGCGGTGGCGAGGCCATCGACATGCTGCAGGCGATGAACACCGGGCACGATGGATCGCTGACCACCGTCCATGCGAACAACCCCCGTGACTCGCTGTCGCGCCTGGAGGTGCTGGTGCTGATGGCCGGCATGGACCTGCCGGTCACCGCGATACGCGAGCAGATGGCCTCGGCGGTCAACCTGATCATCCAGCAGACCCGCTTCCCGTGCGGCTCCAGGAAAATCACCCGCATCACCGAGGTGGTGGGCGTGGAGAGTGGCACGGTCCAGCTGCAGGACATCTTCCTCTACCGCCAGGACGGCATCGACGAGCAGCAGCGGGTGCGAGGGCGCTTCATGGCCACCGGGGCGATCCCGACGTTCTACGAGGCCCTGAGAGACATCGGCATGGACGTCGACCTGAGCGCCTTCGACATGGCGGCGGGCGTCTGATGGAGATCGCGATCCTTGCGGCGGTGTTCCTGAGCGCCATGCTCGTGGGCTACGCGATGCTGGACTCCAGCACGCACGCCTGGGAGCGCTACTCGCAGCGCTTCACGACCACCACCGAAAGCCATCTGCAGAAGCTGTTCCTGTTTGCCGACGGTCGACGCCTGCTGATCGGCTGGCTGACCCTGCTGGTCGGTGTGCCCACGCTGCTGTGGTTCCTCGATCAGCCGATCGTGTTCGTGCTGGCGGCCCTGGTACTGCTGGCGGCGCTACCGCGGTTCGTGTTGGCGCGCCTGGCCGAGCGTCGTCGACGACGGATCAACGAATCGCTGCCGGATGCGCTGGCGCAGATCGCCGGTGCCATGCGGGCCGGCGCGACCTTCACCACCGCGGTGCAATCGATGGTCCAGGAGCAGCGCGGACCGCTCGGCCAGGAGTTCTCGTTGCTGCTGCGCGAACAGCGGCTGGGGGCTCGATTGGAGGAGGCGCTGGACAACCTGGGCGAGCGGGTGCAGAGCGAAGAGATGGATCTGGTGATCTCCGCCTCGCTGATCGCCCAGGAGGTCGGCGGCAACCTGGCGGAGATCCTGGCCCGGCTGTCGGAAACGATCCGGCGCAAGTTGGAGATGGAGGGAAAGATCCGCTCGTTGACCGCTCAGGGAATACTGCAAGGCCGAGTCGTCACGCTGTTGCCGTTCCTGATCTTGGCGGCACTGCTGCTGATCGAGCCCGAGGCCACCCGCCCGATCTACACCGGTCTGCTCGGCTGGGCCTTCCTGCTGGTGATCCTGATCCTGCAGCTTGCCGGGGGCGCGATGATCAAGAAGATCGTGACGATCGACATATGAACGTGCTCATCATCAGCGTCTGCTTCGGTGGCTTCGTCGCCTTGATGGCCTGGCAGCTGTGGTCGGTCCTGCACGCGGTCCCGGACGAGGATCGGCAGTTCCTTGATCGTCCCGCGTTCGGCTTTCGGCTGGTCTGGGTGCCGATCCAGGTGGTGGTGCACTACGGGGGACACCTGATCGGCGACGAGATGGAGCGCATGACGCTTCAGCGCCTGCGGCGTGCCGGCGTGGAGTACTCGATCTCGGCGCGACAGTTCATCGCCGCCAAGGCGATCGCGGCCTGCGTCTTCGCGCTGCTCGTGTGGTTCCTGCTGTCGCGCCTGGGCGGCTCGGCGGCGCTGTTCGGTCCGATCGGCGCGCTGGGCGGTTGGTACTACCCGGAGCTGTGGCTGCGTGAGGCCGGCGATCGACGCCGTCGCGCCATCCTGAGGGCGCTGCCGTTCTACCTGGACATCATCACGCTGTCGGTCGAGGCGGGCAGCAACCTGGTCGGCGGCATCACCCAGGCGGTGCAGAAGTCGGCCGACTCGCCGCTGCGTCGCGAGCTGGGACGGGTGCTGCGCGACATCCGGGCCGGCAAACCGCGAGCCGATGCGCTCAGGGATCTGGTCGAACGTACCGGTAGCCAGCCGGTGCAGAACGTGGTGTCCAGCTTGATCCAGGCCGAGCGCACCGGCGCAAGCCTCGGACCGCTGCTGCGCGCACAGGCCGAACAGTTGCGCACCCAGCGCTTCCAGCTGGCCGAGAAGCTGGCCATGGAGGCGCCGGTGAAGCTGCTGGGCCCGTTGGTGGCGTTCATTTTCCCCTGCACCTTCATCGTGCTGGCCTTCTTGGTGATGAGCAAGGCGATCCAGGAAGGGGTGCTCGATTGGCAGCCGTTGCTGTGGGCCTACCGATGGCCGAACGGATGAACCGCCTGTCCCCCCTTCGATTCGTTTCCCGGAGATCGACCATGAAGGCTTTCCAGCGATCCTTGCTGCTGTGCGCTGTATCGCTCGGTGCGTGCGGCGGTGGCGAGCAGCTGCCCGTGCAGTCCTCGCTCTCCATCGTGCCCGCGGAACGGACCTACACGATGGTGGAGTACCGCGACGCCGAGGGGCGCTGCCTGTTCGATGCGAACCGGTTCGTCGACCTGCCCGTCGTGCTGGCGCTGCGCGATGCAGGCGGTGCGCCGCTGGGCGGTGTGGATGTCGACGTCTACGTCGATTTCGCGGACAATACCTTCGGGCCGTTCGCTCCGCTGGCGTTGTACGAGGATCGCAACGGCAACGGTGTCGTCGATGCCGATACCGAACTGGTCAGCGGTGAGGGCGACGAGATCGCTCGAGTGCGCATGGATGCTGTCCAGGGCAACCGCGCGTTGCTGCTGCGCGCCAACCTGTCGTGTGCCTATCGCAGCGAACTGTTCGCCTACGTGGGCGGTGTCACGGCCAGGGCGTCCATCGAGGTCAGTGCACGGGAGGTGGTGGGTCCGCCCCCGATCGACGAACCGGCTCAGGCAGCCAGCCGTCGAATCGATGCGTTCGGCGCATCGGATGGGTGGGCGCGTCGATGAGCGCATCGATCGATGGCGTGTTCCCGTATCCGGTCGCCTGGACCAGCCGGTACACCTCGCTGACGGTGTCGCGTCACGGCGTTCCGCTGCTGCGCGCACTTCAAGCCGAATCGTTCCTGGCGCGCCTGCAAGGCCTGCACGCGCTGCCACCGCTGGGTCCGAGCCACGCTTTGCTGATCCGGCCTTGCAGCGCAGTGCAGACGTGGCGCATGGGCTACCCCATCGATGTGGTCTTCCTGGACGCGCACGGTCGCGTGCTCAGGTTGTGCCGGGCTCAGCGTGGCACGGTCCGGCTCTGCCGAGCGGCGTGCATGGTCATGGAGGTGGCTTGCGGCACCGCGGACCGGTTGGGGCTGGGGGTGGGGCAGACGCTGGTGCTGACCGAGCACGGGGACGTGTCATGACGCACATGAGCGCTGCGCGAACGGGTGCTTGCGTCCGATGGTTCGTGCTGCTGATGGCCTGCACGCTGGGTGCCTGTGCCGTGAGAAGTCCGTCCGCCGGGCCTGCCGGCAGCGAAGCCGGCTCCGTTGACTGGCAAGCGTCCACCTTCGCCTTGTCGACGCGAGCGGATCACGCCTACCGTGCCGGACGCTGGATCGATGCCGCGCAGCACTACGGTGAGTTGATCGAACGCGTGCCGGACGATGCCTACGCCTGGTTTCGGCTGGCCAACGTTCGCTCGCGACAAGGCGCGTACGACAAGGCGGTGGTCGCCTACCAGCAGTCGGTCGAACGCAACGCGGCCGATCCGCGTGCCTGGTTCAACCTGTCGACCGCCCATCTGGTGAGCGCTCAGCTGGCCATGACGCGGTCCTGGCAGGCGATGCGCGCAGGGGATCCGGCGCGCGTGCTGATCGAGTCTCGGTTGCACGAGTTGGGAAGACTGTTGCAGGCGCGCAGCGAGGATGTCCACTCGTGGCAGGCGCGCACCGGATCGCGTTGACATCGATACCTGGAGGAATTCACGGATGAAGCCCTACCCGTCCCACCCGTACCGGCGCCAGCGCGGCGCCTCCACGATCGAGTTTCTCGTCGTCGCCCCGGTGCTGGCGGCGATGGGGCTCGGCACGGTGCAGACCGGGCTGGCCTACCACGGCAAGACGGTGCTGAACTACGCCACCTTCGAAGCGGCCCGGACCGGGGCGGTCAACCATGCGCTGGCCGCACCGATGCGGCGGGAGCTGGCCATGCGGCTGGCCCCGTTGGTCGGTGGCGACGGCAGTGACGAGGCCGCGGCGATGGCGGTGGGCGTTTCGCTGGCGCGGGTGACGCCTGATCCGTTCACCCGGGTCGAGGTAGTCAACCCGAGCACCGAGGCATTCGATCACTTCCAGATCCGCAGTCGCGAATCGGGTCGTCAGGTCATCCCGAACAGTCACCTGCGCTTTCGCGATGATGACGCGGCGGGTGTCGATCCGGTGTCCGGCGTGCATCTGCGCGATGCCAACCTGCTCAAGATCAAGGTGACTTACGGCTTCGACATGAAGGTACCGCTGATCGGCCGGCTGGCAGCGCCGGTGATGAGCCTGATCGACCCGTCCAACATCCTGTACTACCAGGCCGGCAAGCTGCCGTTGAGCGCGGTTGCCACGGTTCGCATGCAGTCCGAGGTGTGGCGCGATTCGTTGGTATCGATGGTTGCGAGTCCCGATGCAGGCGATGAGCCGCCCGGTTCGGACAGCTCGGCCGCACCGATTGCCGGCATGGCTCCCGTGCCCGATGATCCGTCCGCCTCGGACGGAACCGGCGAAACGGACGATTCCCCGGCGGCTGCTGATGACCCGCTGCACGGCTGCCAGGGGATCTTCACCGATGGCAGCGATCCGTTCCTGCCGACCGCGGACCCGACGATGTGCGAAGTCGCCGGATCGGACGGATTCGCCTCGGGAGAGCGGTCCGAGGATCCGCCGGCGTCATCACCGTTGCCCGGCGACGAGACGGCCTGCTGACCCGCTGCACAGATTCGGCGATTGTCCGCCCTGTGCGACCGATCACCTTCGCGCCGGATGCAATCCCATCGGCTTCTTGATGCCGCCCGCAGTTGCCGAAACATCGCCCGGACGCGTTTGCCCGATGTGAACCGCTCACGTTCCTGACCCCGCGTCGAGCGCAAGGATGGTGCTCACAGGGCCTGGGCCCCCTCAACGCATCGGTCACCATGAAACTGCACCTCGTTTCCACGCAGGACAATCGCATGTTGCGGATCCTTCGTCGCTACGCGCGGGAGCTCTCGGTCGGCAACGTCGTTCTCACCGAATCGCCGGCCGAGGCCGAGGCGATCCTGTTCGTCGAAACGGTCGACTGGCGCGACCCGCTGTTCACGCGGGTACTGGCGCACCCGCTGATGAAGCGCTATCGCCACAAGGTCGTGCTGTACAACGAGGCCGAGGACAGTCGCGCTCGTTTGCCCAGCATCGCGATGAACGCAGCGAACGTACCCTGGCAGATTGCCATGGGCAGCCTGCCCATCCATGAGGATCAGGCACCGATCGCACCGATGAGCGATGCCCCCGGCGAACTGATGAGCTTCGTCGGCTCGCGCAACAATCAGCTGCGCCACCAGCTGCTCGACACCTACGCCCAGACGCAGCCGGCGGTGATCGACACCGATGCCTACGATGCCTGGCACACCACGCGCTCGGAGCGCTCCGAGCAGCGCCGCACCTTCGAGCAGGCGCTGTCGGCCGGTCTGTTCGCGCTGTGCCCGCGCGGCGGCGGCACCACCTCGCTGCGCTTGTACGAGGCGATGCAGGCCGGACGCTGTCCGGTGATCCTGTCCGATGAGTGGGTCGAGGATCACGGCGTGGACTGGTCGTTCGCGGTGCGGGTGGCCGAGGTGGACATCGATCGGCTGGAGCCGATCCTGTCGGCGATTCCGCGCAGCGAGGCCTTGCAACGCGGCGCCGAGGCGCGTCGTCAGTGGGAGGTGGCCTACTCGCCGGCGCGGTATCTGGACACGTTGGCGGATGCGGCGCGTGCGCTGCTGGATCGCCAGGTCACGGTGCCGGCGCGCAACCCGCTCCAACTGCTGGGCGATGCCCGCTATCGCGCCTTCCTGGCCGCCCGGCAGGCCAAGGCGCATGTCGGCCTGCTGGGCTCGGCGGTGTCCAGCCGGCTGATCGCCGCGGATGGGGACCGTAGTTCGTAATCGGGTCGCGCGTGTCCGGGTAACGCGACGTGCAGGTCGGTGCCGGCGAGCTCTACAAGCAAATCGCATCGCACTACATCGACCGACCCTGCTCCGCCCGCAACCGATCCACCAGCCGATCCGGCGGCAGCACGATGTCGTCATACGTCAGCGTCGCATCCTTGGGTACGTCTCGCCGCAGCGTGCAGCCCTCGGCCAGGCCCATCGGCAACAGGTTCTCGGCGCTGACGGTGTCGGCATTCTCGCACTCGCCGTAGGTCAGGTAGCCGCCGATGCCGTCGATCACCGTGCCGGCGGCCAGCGCGGTCTTGGCCGTGGCCACCACGTCCACTGTCAGGCCTGCGTGCGGGGCCAACGCTGCATCGTCGAACAGTGCGGCGCGGGCGATGGTGTTGTGCACCTCGAAGTGGCACAGGTGGTACGGGGTGTAGAAGCAGTAGAACGGTCCGTCTCCCAGCTTGTACAGCGCCAGGTAGTGCTGCTGCAGGGGATCGTCCTGGCGTCCGATGACGAACACCCCCGGGCCGGGTTCGGCGCCGACCACGTAGTCCACGTAGCGCCGTCCGCCGTCCAGCATGCCGGGCGGGTAGTGCGCCAGCGCCTCGCGCACGTCGGTGCCCGGCGGCAGGGTGGGGCCGTGCATGCCGCGACGCGCCACGCGCATGTCGAAGGCATTGGCGACGATCGCCTGTTCGAACGAGATCTTGCTGCCGTCGGCGAACGAGGTGACCATTTCGGGCTTCTGGCCCCAGCGTTCGGCGAACGCCTGCTGGGTGGTCGGGTTGCGGTACGGGTCCTGCAGGCCCTTGATGTTGCCGCACAGCACCGGTGTCACGCCCATGCCCGCCACGAATCGATGCAGGTTGCCCAGTACGCCGGGCTGGTCGCCATCGGCGTTGGTGACGATGACACCGGCCGAATCGGCGCGACGCTTGAGCAACGGGCCCAAGGTGCTGTCCAGCTCGGCGTTCATCAGCACCACGTGCTTGCCGGCATCGATCGCGGCCAACGTCACTCGCGCACCGTGCTCGATCGCCCCGGTGACCTCGACCACCACGTCCACCTCGTCGCTCCTGCACAGCAGCTCGGCGTCCTCGCAGATGACGACGTGTCCCGTTCGCTCGGCGGTCGCGATGTCGCCCCGACGTCGCACGCACACCGCCTCACGCCGCGACACGCGGCCCAGCATCGAGTGCGCCTGTTCGACCCGCCGCGCGGCCACCCCGACCAGGCGGATGCCGGTCACGAAGCGTTCCAGTTGCAGGCAGATGCCCTGCGCCATGAAGCCTGCGCCGATCACGGCGACCCGGATCGGGCGCCCTTCGGCCTGGCGCCTGGCAAGTGCGGTATCGACGATGATCACGGTGAGGACGGTATCCGTAGGGACGAGGGCAGGGGGGTGGCAGACGTGCCGCGCAAGGTGACAGGAGCGAGATGAGCCAGACCGACGTGGACGTGGTGGTGATCGGTGCCGGCGTGGTGGGCCTGGCCGCGGCGCGCTCGCTGGCCGATGCCGGTCGAGAGGTGCTGGTGCTGGAGGCGGCGGCGCACATCGGCAGCGGCACCAGCTCGCGCAACTCCGAGGTGGTGCACGCCGGCATCTACTACGCCCCCGGCAGCCTCAAGGCCGAACTGTGTCGAGCCGGGCGCGACCAGCTGTACGCGTTCTGCGCCCAGAGGGGGGTGCCGCACCGCCGGTTGGGCAAGCTGATCGTGGCCAGCGGTGCCGAACAGGTGGCGCAGCTGGCGGTGATCGAGCAACGGGCGCGCGCCAACGGGGTCGAGGACCTGCAGCGCCTGGACGGTGCCGCGGTTCGCGATCTGGAGCCGGCGCTGCACGTGCAGGCGGCGCTGCTGTCGCCGTCTACCGGCATCGTCGACAGCCACGCGCTGATGCTGTCGTTGCTGGCCCAGGCCGAAGCGGGCGGGGCGATGCTGGCGACCCGCGCGCCGATCGAATCGATCCGCATCGAGGGTGACGGATTCCGGCTGCGCACCGGCGGGCAGGCACCGACCGAGCTGCGCTGCGGCGCAGTGGTGAATTCGGCAGGGCTTCACGCCTGCGAGGTCGCCGAGCGCATCGACGGGCTGGCCGCCCGACACGTGCCGCAGGCGCGCTACGCGCGGGGCTGCTACTACCGCTCCAGCGCCCGCGTACCGTTTTCCCGACTGATCTATCCGGTGCCCGAGCCCGGCGGGCTGGGCGTGCACCTGACGCTGGACCTGGCCGGCAACGCCCGTTTCGGCCCGGACGTTCAGTGGATCGATCGGGAGGACTACGCGATCCCTGCCGAGCGGCGTGCCGCCTTCGTCGACGGGGTGCGCGCCTGGTGGCCCGAGCTGGTCGATGCCTCGCTGGAACCGGACTACGCCGGCGTGCGCCCGAAGATCGCACGCGATGGCGACATCGTGACCGACTTCGAACTGCAAGGGCCGGGCACGCACGGCGTCGACGGACTGGTCAACCTGTTCGGCATCGAATCGCCCGGGCTGACCGCCTCGCTGGCGATCGGCGATCGGGTCGCCTGCTTGCTCGGGCATGCGGCGCGGACCGGCTAGGACCGGCCGACCAGCGGCCAGGTGGCATCCTTGTCCGACAACACGCTGACCGGCTCCGGCCAGTCGATCGCCAGCACCGGATCGTCGTGGCGCAGGCCCGCTTCGGCCTCGGGCGCATAGGCGCTGGACACCAGGTAGCTGACCTCGGTGTCCGGCTCCAGGGTCTGGAAGCCGTGCGCGCAGTGGCGCGGAATGTAGAGCGCCTGGCGATTGTCGGCGCTCAGGCGCACCGCCACATGATGCAGGTAGGTCGGTGAATCGCTGCGAAGGTCCACCGCCACGTCCAGGATCGCCCCGCGCGTGCAGCGCACCAGCTTGGTCTCGGCGTGCGGGGCTCGCTGATAATGCAGACCTCGTACCGTGCCGCGCAGCTGGCTGAACGACAGGTTGCCTTGCTCGACCGCAGGCTCCAGCCCGGCATCGAGGAAGCGCTGGCGGCAGAACATGCGCGCAAAGAAGCCGCGCTCGTCCCCGCGGGTCTGCAGCGACAGCAGGTGCACGCCATCGATCGCGGTGGCCTCGATGTTCATGCGGCCTTCTGCCAGGGTGCCTGGCCCGCACGCCACAGTCCGTCCAGGTGGTTCTTGTCGCGCAGCGTGTCCATCGGGTGCCAGAAACCGGTGTGCTTGTACGCCGACAGGCGCCCATCGGCGGCGATGCGCGCCAGCGGTTCGCGCTCCCAGGACGTGGTGTCGTCGTCGATGCGGTCGATGGCTTCAGGCTCCACGCAGAAGAAGCCGCCGTTGATCCAGGCGCGATCCCCGTCCGGCTTCTCCACGAAGCTGTCGATGCGCGTCTGCTCATCGGCCAGCGTCAGCGCGCCGAAGCGCCCCGGTGGCTGCACCGCGGTCAGCGTGACCTCGCTGCCGGTGGCGCGGTGCTGAGCCAGCAATGCGGTCAGATCCACATCGCTGACCCCGTCACCGTAGGTGAGAAAGAAGGTGTTGTCGCCGATGTGCTCGCGAGCGCGGCGAATCCGTCCGCCGGTCATGGTTTCCTCGCCGGTGTCGACCAGCGTCACGGTCCAGGGCTCGGGCACCTCGTCCAGCACCTGCATGGCACCGGTGGCCAGGTCGAAGCGCACGCTGGCGCGCAGCGAGGTGTAGTGGTGGAAGAATTCCTTGATGACGTGACCGCGGTAGCCACACAGCACGATGAACTCGTCGACGCCGTGGTGCGAGAAGCTCTTCATGATGTGCCACAGGATCGGCATGCGGCCGATCTCCACCATCGGCTTGGGCTTGACCGCGGTCTCTTCGCTGATGCGTGTGCCGAGCCCGCCGGCCAGGATGACGGCTTTCATGTGAAGGTGAACCTCCTGTTCCGATTCTTCGCGACGCCGTTGTCGCGGTGCTGACGATGCAGGGTGGAATACATCAAGCCTGGCGAGTCCATCGCAGCGCATCGTCCAGCCGCTGCTCTTCGCGGTGCGCATCCAGTGTGCCCAGCCGCATCAGCGCCGAGTCACGGAAGCGGGCGTCGCCGAACTGCATCGCCTGTAGCCCGTCGCGCAGCGTGCGGATCGCCGCATCCAGCGTGATCTGCGGCTGCGCGTCGGCCGGGGCCAGAGTGCGATAGCGCGCAAAGCTCACCCGGTAGGAGCGCTTGTCGGCCGGGGCCTCGGCATTGATCGACAGGCTCACCCCACCGATGGTGTCCGCCACCGCCTCGGCCAGCTGGTGGACCTGGTAGTTCCAGTCATCGCTGCCGGTGTTGATCGGCAGGAAGGCATCGTCCCCCGGGTCGCGGCGGATGGCCCAGCCGATCGCGCGTGCCATGTCGCGCACCTCGATCAGCGGCCGCCACGGCGAGCCATCGCTCAGGATGTCGATGCGCCCGGTGGCCAGCGCCGAGGCCACGAAGTCGTTGAGCACCAGATCCAGGCGCAGCCGCTCGGACATGCCGCAGGCGGTGGCGAAGCGTAGGCTGGTGATCGTGAAGGCCTGGTCGGCCAGCGGCTCGAGCGCCTGTTCGGTGGCCACCTTCGAACGCGCGTAGGCGGTCAACGGATTCAGCTCGTCGCTTTCCACGCGCGGCCCGCCTTCGGCGAAGCCGTACATCGAACAGCTGGAGGCGAACACGAAGTGCCGCACGCCGGCGCGCTTGGCAGCGGTGGCCAGCTCGGCGCTGGCGGTGGCGTTGATGTCGGTGGTGACCTGCTCGAAGCGGCTGCCCATCGGATCGTTCGAGATCGCGGCCAGGTGCACCACCGCGTCCACCCCTTCCAGCGCGCTTTGCGGGAACTCGCGCATGTCGCCGGTCAGCTGCACATCGACACGCGACTCGGGCCAACGGGCCGCGCCGGTCAGGCAGTGCGCGAAGTAGCCGGTGTCGAAGCCGGTCAGTCGCGCCTGCGGCAGCGTGGCGCGCAGGTGACGGACCAGGATCGGGCCGATGTAGCCCATGTTGCCGGTGATCAGAACGTGCATGCAGACCTCGTGTCGCGCCGGTGGGTCGGTGCGGGACGGCCCGAGCGGATGCACGCATCCCCCGAAGCGCGAGCGCGCCGACGTTCACAGGCTATCGGCGTGTCACGAGGATCCTGATGCGCGCACGGGACGCGCGGTCCGCAGACGGTGAACCGATGCGGACTCCGCGCCGCGGGCCGCGACTCAACTCGGGTTGCGCAGCAGGCTCGCCGGGGTGGCCCTGAGGCTGTACGCCAGCCAGGCGATGGCGCTGCCCAGGCACAGCACGGTCGCCACCAGCGCGGTCAGCGGGGCGGCCAGTAGCGAACCGCGCGAGGGCAGATCGATCCAGGTCGACATCAGCAGGTGACCCAGTGCGCCGCCGACCAGGGCGGCGAACACCGCCACCACCGCGCCCATCAACGCGTATTCCAGCACGGTGGCGCGCAGCAGGCGACCCATGCGCGCACCGATCGCGTGCAGGATCGTCGCCTCGTGAGTGTGGCGATGACGGTTGACCGCGATCACGCTGGCCATCACCAGCACGCTGGCGATCAGCGACACCACCGCCACCAGCGTGACCGTCAGGCTGGCGGCGCTCAGGATCGAGCGGGCGGTGTCCAGCGCGCGCGTGGTGCGGATCGATACCACGGTCGGAAAGTCCCGACCGATCGCGTTCATGGCGGTGATGTCGGCGTCCGGGGCCGCCCCATCGCGCAGCCAGGCACTGCCGACGTGACGGGTGACGAACGGCTCGATCACGCCGGGGCTGAACACCGCCTCGAACCAGAAGCGCGTCTCCAGCGTGGCCTGTTCGTAGATCGCGGCAAGCGTTGCCTGCAACGCCTGTCCCTGGATCGAGAACTGCAGCCGGTCGCCGACCTGCAGGTCCAGCTGATCCGCTTCGCGGTCCTCCATCGCCACCAGCGGTGGGCCGTCGTAGCCGTCCGCCCACCAAGTGCCACGCGTGACCGTGGTCGAATCGATGCCTGCGACCCGGCGGCTGAGCTTGTGTTCGTCATTGCCCTCGAAGGCGCGTTCGCTGTCGGCGCTGTCGGCCAGGTTCTCGCCGTTGACCGCCTGCAGCCGGCCCAGCACCAGAGGGGCTGTCACCAGTTCGTCGACCGCATCCAGCGCCCGGAACGCGGCGCTGAAGTCGGCCAGCTCGGCGTCCTGGATGTCGTAGAACACCAGCGCCGGCGCGCGCGCCGGGATGCTGTCGGACAGGGTCCGGTTCAGGCTGGCGATCACCAGCGCCGAGGCGCACAGTACCGTCAGCGCGATGCCCAGCGACAACAGCATCGGGCGCAGCGCCGAGCCGGGCCGGGCCAGCCCGCCCACCGCGTGCCGCCACACGAAACGTCGTTGCAGCGCCTGCGCGGTGGCGGCACGGCGCGCGCCCCGCTCGATCAATCGCGCGATGCCCTGCAGCGAGGCGTACAACAGGGCGGCCGCCAGCACGAAGGCGATGCCGATCGAGGGCTGCGGGACCAGGATCAGCAGCAGCGCGGCGGTGCCGGTGGCGCACAGGCCGGTGGCGAGGATGAACCCGCTCGACATGGCGCTGCGCTCGGTGTCCGGCCCCAGGCCGCGCAGCAACTGCGCCGGCCGTCGCGCCAGCGCCTGACCCAGCGCCGGCAAGGCGAAGGTGAGCGCCGCCAGCACGCCGAATGCCCACACCAGCAGCGTGGGGCCGATCAGGTCGACCAAGGTGGCATCGATCGGCAGGCGCTGGGCCAGCGTCGCCGCCACCTGCCAGGCGATCAAGGCACCGGCCAGTGCGCCGGCGGCGGCCGACGCGGCCGCGATCAGCACTGTCTGGCCGACGAACACCTGGATGGTCTGACGGCGCCGGGCGCCCAGCGATTGCAGCGTGGCCAACGTCGGGCGCTTCAGGTCCAGGTAGGCGCGCATGCCGTTGGCCACCCCCAGCCCGCCGATCAGCAGGGTGGCGAAGCCGATCAGCAGCAGCACCGAGGCGACCTGGTCCAGGCGTTCGCCGACGAACTCGCCGCGCTCCTCGATGGTGCGCACCTCCCAGTTCGCATCCGGGAAGGCCGCGCGCAGCGCGTTGCGCCATGCGGCGCTACCGGTGTCGTTCAGCCGGACCCGGTAGTCGAAGTCGACCACGCTCATCGGCCCGGCCAGCCCGCTCGATTGCAGCGCCTGCTCGTCGACGATGATCGGCGGGCCGCGCACGTCGGCCTGCAGGCCACGATCCGGCTGTTCGGTGATCTCGGCGCGCAGTTGCACGCTCAGATCGCCCAGCGTGACGGTGTCCCCGGGTGCCACCCCCAGCTCGATCGCCAGCGCCGGATCGAAGGCGGCCCCCCACACACCGTCCGCATCCAGGCGCACCGCCTCGGCCAGGCCGATCGGCGGATCCAGCGTCACCTGCCCGTACAGCGGGTAGGCCGCATCCACGCTCTGCAGCTCGATCACCGTGAAGGCGCCATCGGCGGTGCCGACCATGGTGCGCAGCTCGGTCAGCAGCGATACCTCGCCGTTGTCGTCCAGCCAGGCGCGCTGCGCAGGCTCCACCGGGGCCCGCGTGCTGACCTGCACATCGCCGCCGAACAGTTCGCGCCCGCGGGTGTCCAGACCGGCCTGCACCAGCTTGAGCAGGGCGCTGCTGGCGGCGATCAGCACGATGCCCAGGAACAGGCTGGCGCAGAACACCCACAGCGACCGGTTGGCCATGCTGCCGCGCAGGTCCTGCAGCAGGAAGCGGATCACGCCGCGGACTCCTGCCCGGACGCTTGCCCCGGCGCTTGCCCCGGCGCTTGCCCCGGCGCCTTGCCGGGCGCCAATCGGCCGGCGCCCAGCACCATCGTGCGATCGCAGCGCGCGGCCAGGGCGGGATCGTGGGTCACCAGCAGCAGCGTGGTGCCCAGGCGTTCCTCCAGCTCGAACAGCAGCTGCACGATGCTCTCGCCGGTGGCCCCGTCCAGGTTGCCGGTCGGCTCGTCGGCCACCAGCAGGCGCGGGCCGTGCACCATGGCTCGCGCGATCGCCACGCGCTGCTGTTCGCCGCCGGACAGCTGGGAGGGGTAGTGACCAGAGCGCTCGCCCAGGCCGACCGATGTCAGCATCTGCCGGGCCCGGTCGGCGGCATCGGCTGCACCGGCGATGTCCAGCGGCAGGGCGACATTCTGCAGCGCGCTCAGGCTGGGCACGAGGTGAAACGATTGGAACACGATGCCTAGCCGGTCGCGGCGCAGGTCCGCCCGCGCATCCGCATCGAGCTCGTCCAACGGCGAGCCATCGATCACCACCCGTCCCTCGCTGGCCTGCTCCAGCCCGGTCAGCACCAGCAGCAACGTGGTCTTGCCCGAGCCGGACGGGCCGGTGATCGCCACCCGCTCCCCGGCAGCGACCGACAACGACAGGCGGTCCAGCACGGTCACCTCGCGTCCGGCCAGGGGATAGCGCATGGTCACCTGGTCGAGCTCGATCATCGCGGGACGGCTGACGGGTGGCGGGGAAGAGGATTCAGAGCGTGACAGTGCCGCTTCGTTCCCCGCCACCGACGCGAATCATTTTCAGGTGCCGACGGCCGCGTCGGGATCGGCGTCCGGTTGCCAGCGATCCAGCCACAGGGCGGTGGCGCCCGCGACCGCGGCCGGCATCACCAGGAGGTTCAGGATCGGCACCGCGCTGACGAAGGCGATCGGGGCGCCGAAGCTCAACGCGGTGATGCGCCGCTTGCTGGCGGCGGCGCGCACATCGCGAAACCGGGCGCCGTGGTTGCCCATCGGGTAGTCCAGGTATTCCAGCGCGAACACCCAGGCGCCGAACGCGAACAGCAGGAACGGCGCGACGATGTTGAGCACGGGGATGAACTGCAACAGCAACAGCGGCACGAATCGCGTCACCAGATAGACGATCTTGGACGCCTCCGAGGCCAACGTGCGCGGGATCTCGCGGATCAGCGTGGCCACGCTGCCGCCCGGTGGCGGCGGGGCGCCGGTCAGGTGCGCCTCCACCCGCTCGGCCAGCAGGCCGTTGAACGGCGCGGCGATGATGTTGGCCAGCACGGTGTAGAGCCAGGCCAGCGCTACCCAGGCACCCAGCGTCACCGCCCAGGCCAGCGCATGTTGCAGCCAGCCCAGCGCGCGCGCCAGCCACCCGGCATCCAGCGCCTGCGGCGGTGGGGCCAGCCAGGCGCCGATCAGGCTGCCCAGCCACCAGCCCAGCCCGCCGAAGATCGCCACGTTGATCAGGAACGGGATGGCCACGTAGCGCTTCACGCCGGGCGCGAACAGCAGGCGCAGCCCGCGCAGCAGGTACAGCGCGGGTGGCAGGGTGTCGGGTCGATTCATCGCGCGAGCATAAAGGTGTGCGACGGTCGGCAGGATCAAGGGTCCCTGGTCACCCCTCTTGATGATCAGGAACGCGTCACGGTGCACCGACCGGTGGCGTGACGGTCGCGCAGCGGCGTAGCAGCCGCATGCTCGAGCGTCGGTGCGACGCAATGCGGGCGGGCCGGCGGACCGCTACACTTCGCGCGCTCCTGCCCGATCGTGCACGATGCGCGAGCGGCCCCGTCGCGAGGATTCCGAGCTGAAGCCCTTCCTGTCACCGTACGATGCCCCATGCGCCTGACCCGCATCCGCATCGCCGGCTTCAAGTCGTTCGTCGACCCGACCGACCTGAAGCTGCCCGGCTCGCTGGTCGGCATCGTCGGCCCGAACGGCTGCGGCAAGTCGAACACCATCGATGCGGTGCGCTGGGTCATGGGCGAATCCAGCGCCAAGCACCTGCGCGGCGAATCGATGGACGATGTCATCTTCACCGGCTCCTCGTCCAGGAAGCCGGTCGGCCAGGCTTCGGTGGAGCTGGTGTTCGACAACAGCGACGGCTCGCTCGGTGGGGAATACGCCGCCTACGCCGAGATCGCGGTCAAGCGCGAGGTCAGCCGCGACGGGCAGTCGCGCTACCTGATGAACGGCACCCGCTGCCGGCGTCGTGACATCCGCGACCTGTTCCTGGGCACCGGCCTGGGGCCGCGCAGTTACGCGATCATCGAGCAGGGCATGATCTCGCGGCTGATCGAGGCCAAGCCCGAGGACCTGCGCGTCTTCCTGGAAGAGGCGGCCGGCATCTCCAAGTACAAGGAGCGTCGCCGCGAGACCGAGACGCGCATCCGCCACACGCGTGACAACCTGGATCGGCTCGATGACCTGCGCGAGGAGGTCGACAAGCAGCTGGAGAAGCTCAAGCGCCAGGCCAGCACCGCCGAGCGCTACCAGGCGCTGCGCGCCGAGGAGCGTATCCGGCGCGGGCAGCTGCTGGGGTTGCGCCGGCGCGCCTTCGCGCAGCAGCATGCCGAGCAGTCGGGCGATCTGAGCTCGCGCGAGACCGAGCTGGAAGCGGTGGTCACCGAACTGCGTGCGGCCCAGACATCGATCGAGCGAGCCCGGTTGCAGCAGGTCGAGGCGGCGGATCGGTTCGGCATCGCCCAGCAGGCCTTCTACCAGGTGGGCAGCGAGGTGGCACGGCTGGAGCAGAGCATCGCGCACGCGCGCACCACGCGTGCCGAGCGTTCGCGCGAACTGGCCGAAACCGACCGGGCGTTGAGCGAATCGCGCCTGCACCTGGAGCAGGATTCGCAACGCATCGCCGGCATCGTGGCCACCATCGAGGGCGACCTGCCGGCGTTCGATGCGTTGGCCGAGACGCAGAAGGCGCAGGCCGAGGCCCTGCAATCGGCCGAGAGCGCGCTGGCCGCCTGGCAGGCGCGACGCGACGCCTGGGCCGGCGGTCATTCGGATGCGCAGCGCACCGCTCAGGTGGAGCGCTCGCGCGCCGATCAGCTGGAGCGCTCGGTGGACCAGGCACGCCAGCGGCTCGCCAAGCTCGATGAGGAAGCCGACACCCTGGACGTCGAGCCGATGCAGGAGGCGATCGAGGAGCTCGTCGAACAGGAGCTGGTGGCCGCCGACGAGGAGACGTCGTTGGAGGCGCGGCTGAGCGAGACCGGCGAGCGCCGCAATGCGGTGCGTGACCAGCTCAAGCAGCTCGGCGCGCGGCTCGATGAGGCCAAGGCGCGGCGCGGCGCGGCCAGCGGGCGGCTGGCCTCGCTGGAGGCGCTGCAGCAGGCGGCGCTGGAGCCCGAGGGCGATGGGGGTGATGCCTGGCTGCGCGAGCAGGGGCTGCACGATGCGCCGCGCCTGGGCAGCCGGATCCAGGTCGCCGAGGGTTGGGAGCGGGCGGTCGAGGTGGTGCTGGCCGGCCGCCTGGAGGCGGTGTGCGTGCAGGATGCCGACCGTCTGCAGGCCTGTGCGCGGACCGAGCTGGTTTCCGGGCTGACCTTGCTCGAACCGGGCGACGGCACACGACTCGCCCAGGCCGCCGCCGCCGCCATGCCACTGGAGCGACACGTCACCGGGCACGGCGCGCTGGGCGATCTGCTGGCCGGCGTGTTCGCGGTCGAGGACCTGGACGCGGCACTGCACGTGCGCGACAGCCTGGTGCACGGACAGAGCGTGGTCACCCGTGACGGCGTGCAGGTGGGGCGTCTCTGGCTGCGCACCACCCGCGCCGATGCCCAGGACAGCGTCCTGCTGCGGGCACGTCAGATCGATGCGGCGCGTGACGAGCTGGACACGCTGGATGCGAGCATCGACGCCAACGAAGGCGCGCTGGAGGAGCTCGGCCTGACGCAGCAAGAGCACGAGACACGCCGCGAGACCTTGCTGCACGACTTCAACGATGCGGTGCGCCGGGTGGCGGACCTGCGCTCGCGACTGCGCAGCGAGCGCCAGCGCCTGGACCAGACCCAGGCTCGCTCGCAGCGGGTGAACCAGGAGCGCGACGAGGCGCGACAGGTGGTGCAGCGCGACGAGGCCGAATGGGGCGAGGCGGTGCGGCTGCGCGCCGATGCGCTGCGCCTGCTGGAGACCCTGTCGGGCGAGCAGCGCACCCTCGACGCCCAGGGCGCGTCACTGCGCGAGGCGCTCGGCGGGTTGCGGCGCCAGGTCGATCAGCAGCGCGATGACGGACAGCAGCTGGCGATCCGGGTCGAGTCGATGAAGAGCGCGCGCCAGGCCACCGAGCAGAACCTGACGCGCACCCAGCAGCGCATCGGCGAGCTGACCACGCGACGCGACGAGCTGGACCGGCTGTTCGCCACCGATGACGAGGACCCGATCCAGGCGCTCGAGGATGATCTGGAGGCGCAGATCGGGGCGCGCCTGGAAACCGAGGACACCCTGAAGCGTACCCGCGAGGCGCTCGAGGAGGTGGAGTCGCGGCTGCGCGAGCACGAACAGGCCCGGGTGCGCCACGACGGGCGGTCGCAGGGTCTGCGCGAACGGTTGACCGAGGCGCGCATGGCCGCCCAGGAAGTGGTGGTGCGGTTGAAGACGTTGGACGAGCAGATCGTCGAGCAGGACTACGACGCCTCGACGCTGCTGGACGAGGTGCCCGACGAGGCCGACATTCCCGGCTGGGAGGCCGAGGTGCAGCGGCTCGAGCAGCGCATCCATCGGCTCGGGCCGATCAACCTGGCGGCGATCGACGAGCACGCCGAGCAGCTGCAGCGCAAGGAATACCTGGACACCCAGCACGCGGATGTGAGCGAGGCGCTGGAGACGCTGGAGCGTGCGATCGCCAAGATCGATCGCGAGACCCGATCGCGTTTTCGAGAAACCTACGAGGCGGTCGACCAGAAGTTCACCGCGTTCTTTCCGCGCCTGTTCGGCGGTGGGAACGCGTCGTTGCAACTGACCGGCGACGACCTGCTGAGCACCGGGGTGAGTGTGCTGGCCCAGCCACCGGGCAAGCGGGTGACGAATATCCAGCTACTCTCCGGCGGCGAAAAGGCGCTGACCGCCGTGGCGCTGGTGTTCGCCTTCTTCGAACTCAACCCGTCACCGTTCTGCATGCTCGACGAGGTCGATGCACCGCTGGACGATGCCAACGTGGGGCGCTTCTGCGCGCTGGTGAGAGAAATGTCCGAGCGTGTACAATTCATCTTCATCACCCATAACAAGGTGACGATGGAGATGGCCGAGCAGCTCATGGGCGTGACCATGAACGAGCCCGGAGTTTCCCGGCTCGTCGCCGTCGACGTGCAGGAGGCGGTCGCGCTTGCCGGTGCTTGATATCGTCTTCGTCTCGACGCAGATCGGCCGATCCGTTGACCTGCTCGCCGTCGCGCGCCCGACGCCTGCAGGTTCGTCACCGGCTGCAGGGGAAATCGCTTGATGGAAAACCTTCGCTGGATCCTGATCTTCGCCGGCGTGGCGATCCTGGTGCTGCTGTACTTCTCCGGTCGGGGAAGTGCCGGCGGGCAGGGCGGTGGCGGCACGGCCAAGACCCGCCCGCGCAGTGATCGCGAGGCGCAGCCGATCGCCCAGGACCCGCGTCGCAGCGATCCGCTGATGCAGGAGTCGCGCGAGGCGCCCCTGGCGCGAGGTGCGCAGGCGGTCACCCGTCCCGCACCGCGCCTGCCGCACGACATGACCGCCGATTTCGACGGCTTCGCCGTCGATCCGGACGATCTGGAGCGCCCGGCGTCGGCGCGCGTGCCGCACGATTTCGAGGCCATCGATCCGGACGTCGACGATGTGCGGCTGCGCGACTGGTCGCGCGAGGATGCCGAGGCCGAGGCGGCCATGTCCGGGTACCGTCAGCACGGGGATGACCGGCACTCCCGCGATGCGCGCCCCGACGATCACCCGGCGGGCCTGGCCGAGACCGCCAGCGGTGCGCTGGGCGGGTTGTCGCAGAAGATCGAGGCGATCGGTGCGAAATTGACGACGCGCCGCGCCGAGCGGGTCGAGCAGCACCCGCCCGACGACGACGGCCACGACGAGACCTGCGACGCCACCGTCGCCAGCAAGATCGTCACCCTGCACGTGGTGGCGCGCGACGAAGCGGTGTTCGATGGCCAGACGCTGATCGACTGCTTCGAAGGTCGCGGGCTGGAATTCGGCGACATGAACATCTTCCACTCGATGTACCACGGCAAGACGGTGTTCTCGGTGGCCAAGATGGTCGAGCCGGGCTGGTTCGATCCGCACGAGCTGGAAAGCTTCACCACCCCCGGCATCACGCTGATCCTGCAGTTGCCCGGACCGGTACCGGCCGATACCGCCTTCGAGGTGCTGCTGTCCGAGGCCTTCGAGATCGCCTCCGAGCTGGACGGGCGCGTGCTGGACGGGGATCGCAGCACGCTGAGCAAGCAGACCGCCCTGCACATGCGTGACGGCATCTACGAGTACATGCATCGCCAGAAGTACTTCGGCAGTGTCACCGGCTGACACCGATCCCGCGGCGCGCATCGCCGAGCTCTCGCAACAGCTGCACGAACACGCCTACCGGTACCACGTGCTCGACGATCCCTCGATCGAGGATGCGCGCTACGACGGGATGTTCGTCGAGTTGCTCGCGCTCGAGGAACGCCACCCGGAACTGATCGCCGCCGATTCCCCGTCGCGGCGGGTCGGCGGCGAGCCGCTGGCGGGATTCGCCACGGTGCGGCACGCGGTGCCGATGCTGTCGCTGTCCAACGCGTTCAGCGACGAGGCGTTCATCGACTTCGATCGTCAGGTGCGCGAACGGCTGGAGCGCGGTGAGGCGGATGCGCACTACGTGGTCGAGGCCAAGCTGGACGGTCTGGCGGTCAGCCTGCGCTACGAGGACGGTGTCTTCGTGCAGGGCGCGACACGCGGGGACGGGACCGAGGGCGAGGAGGTCACCGCCAACCTGCGCACCGTGGAGTCGCTGCCGTTGCGCCTGCGCGGTGCCTCGCCACCGCGGGTGCTCGAGGTGCGTGGCGAGGTGTTCATGACGCGCCGCGCGTTCCAGTCGATCAACGAACGGCTGCAGGCGGCCGGCGAGAAGGGCTTCGTCAACCCGCGCAACGCCGCCGCCGGCGGGCTGCGTCAGCTGGACCCTGCCAAGAGCGCCGAGCGACAGCTGACGCTGGCCTGCTACGGCCTGGGCGAGACCGACGGAGCGGATGTACCCGACACCCAGTTCGGCGTGCTGACGTGGCTGCGCGAGCTGGGGCTGCCGATCTGCGCCGGCACCACCCGGCGCTGCATCGGTCTGCCCGCCTGTCTGGACGCCTTCGCGGACCTGGCCCAGCGGCGCGCCTCGCTGGACTTCGACATCGATGGCGTGGTGTTCAAGGTGGATTCCCTGCGCGAGCAACGGGAACTGGGCAGTCGTTCGCGCGCACCGCGCTGGGCGATCGCGCGCAAGTTCCCGGCCGAGGAAATGGCCACCACCTTGCTGGGCATCGATTTCCAGGTCGGACGCACCGGCTCGCTGACGCCGGTGGCGCGACTGGAACCGGTGTTCGTGGGCGGTGTCACCGTCACCAACGCCACGCTGCACAACATGGACGAGATCGCCAGGAAGGACGTGCGCGTGGGCGATCGGGTGGTGGTGCGTCGCGCCGGCGACGTCATCCCGGAGGTGGCGCGGGTGGTGCTCGAGGCGCGCAGCGACCCGGACGCTGCCCGGCCGGTACTGCCCGAGACCTGCCCGGTGTGCGGCTCGGAGGTGATCACCGCCGATGGTGTGGTGCGCGCACGTTGCAGTGGCGGGATGACCTGCGCGGCCCAGCGACGCGAGGCGGTGCGCCATTTCGCGCAGCGTCGGGCGATGGACATCGAAGGGCTGGGCGACAAGGTGATCGAGCTGCTGGTGGACGGCGAGCTGATCGCCGATGTGGCCGACCTGTACCGGCTGGATGCCGACACCCTCGCCGCTCTGCCGCGCATGGCCGAGAAGTCGGCCAACAATCTGGTCGATGCGCTGCAGCGCTCGATGACCACCACGCTTCCGCGATTCCTGTTCGGTCTGGGCATTCGCGAGGTGGGCGAGGCGGGTGCGCGCGCGCTGGCGAGTCGCTTCGGCTCGTTGCAGGCGTTGATGGAGGCCGACGAGGAGGCCTTGCTGGCCATCGAGGACATCGGGCCGGTGGCCGCTCACAGCGTGCTCGGCTTCTTCGCCGACAGCGGCAACCGCGGCGTCATTCGACGCCTGCTGGAGGCCGGGGTGAATTTCCCGGAAGTTCAGGTCGAGGCCCTGGCGCAGACCCTGGACGGTGCCACCGTGGTATTGACCGGAACCTTTTCGCTGATGACCCGCGACGAGGCGAAGTCGGCGTTGCTCGCTCGCGGTGCCAAGGTGTCCGGCAGCGTGTCCAAGAAGACCGCGGCGGTGATTGCGGGCGAGGCACCCGGCTCCAAGGTCGACAAGGCGGTCGAGCTGGGTGTGCCGGTGCTGGACGAGGCGGCGTTGCAGGCGCTGATCGATGGCGCCTCACTGGATCGATGGCAGGGCAACGACGCCCCGGGAGACGATGCGTGAACGACAAGCGGGCACTAGGGAGCCTCTGCACAATGCTCGTGCAGGGGGTGCCGAATTGAGCAGAGGCTCCCTAGGGGTGCACGGCGCGGCCGGGCGCATGGGTCGGCAGCTGCTGGCGGCGATCGCCGAGCATGAATCGGCCACGGTGTCCGGCGCGATCGATGCGGCGGGCCAGCCCTGCATCGGCCAGGACGTCTCGCTGCTGGCGCCCGGTGTGCCGGCGGGAACGCGCGTGATCGACGATGCCGGCGCCTTGGCACCGGGCACCCGCGCTCTGATCGACTTCTCGCTGCCGGTGGCAACGCTTGCCCTGCTGGATCGCCTGGACGAGCTGGGCAGCGCACTGCCGCTGGTGATCGGTACCACCGGCTTCGACGAGGCGGGTCTTGCGCGCCTCGAGGCCTGCGCCGAGCGACGCGCCATCGTGTTCGCGCCCAGCTACAGCATCGGCATCACCATCGCCCTGTCCCTGCTCGCTCAGGCGGCGCGGGCGCTCGGTGACGATTACGACGTGGAAGTCATCGAGGCGCACCATCGTCACAAGGTCGATGCACCGTCGGGCACCGCGTTGAAGTTGGGCGAGGTGGTCGCCGATGCGTTGGGCCGCGACCTGTCCGAGTGCGCGGTGTACGGGCGTCAGGGCATCACCGGCGAGCGTGACCGGCAGACCATCGGCTTCGAGACCATCCGCGCCGGCGACATCATCGGCGAGCACACCGTGCTGTTCGCCGGCAACGGCGAGCGCTTCGAGATCAGCCATCGCGCCACCGACCGGATGACGTTCGCCCGCGGCGCGGTGCGCGCCGCCCTGTGGGTGGCCGACCGTGCACCGGGGTTGCACGACATGCGCGACGTGCTGGGGCTGGCCAGGGAGAACTAGGCGCCACCGACGCTGCGCTCGTGGGATGATGGGCGGCCCCGGATCCGCATCCCGTTCAGGAGCGCCGCTTGAAAACCGCCGTCCTCTTTCCCGGCCAGGGCTCGCAATCGGTCGGCATGCTTGCCGATCTGGCCGCCGAGCACGCCTGCATCGCCGACACCTTCGCCGAGGCCGCCGAGGTGCTCGGTCACGATCTGTGGGCCCTGGCCCAGTCCGGTCCCGAAGAGCGCCTGGCCGACACGCGGGTGACGCAGCCGCTGATGCTGGTGGCCGACATCGCGGTGTATCGCGCGCTGCGCGCCGAGGGTCTGCCCGAACCGGTCGCGTTCGCCGGACACAGCCTGGGCGAGTTCGCGGCGCTGGTGGCCAGCGGCGCGCTGGGGTTCGCCGACGGCGTGCGACTGGTCGAGCGCCGAGCCGCACTGATGGCCGACGCGGTCCCGGAAGGCGAAGGGGGCATGGCTGCGCTGATCGGCATGGACGATGAAGCGGTGATCGCGCTGTGCACCGGGTTGACCGGCGAGCGCATCGTCGAGGCGGTCAACTTCAACGCGCCGGGGCAGGTGGCGATCTCGGGGCACCGCGATGCGCTGGAGCGTGCCTGCGAGGCGGCCAAGGCGCAGGGCGCCAGGCGTGCGTTGATGCTGCCGGTCAGCGTGCCCAATCACACCTCGCTGATGCGCCCGGCCGGCGAGCGGCTGGCGCAGGCGATCGATGCGTCGAGCTGGCAGATGCCCTCGGCGCCGCTGGTGCAGAACGCCGCGGCAGCCGCGCCGGCCAACCTCGATGCCTTGCTGGAGAGCCTGCGCTCGCACGTGTTCTCGCCGGTGCGCTGGAGCGCCTGCATGCACACGCTGCGCGACCGGATCGCGCCCGATCTGTTCATCGAGTGCGGACCGGGCAAGGTGCTGACCGGCCTGCTCAAGCGCATCGACAAGTCGCTGGACGGGCGTGCCACCGACACCCCCGATGGCTTTCGCGCCACCCTGGCCGCCGCCACCGCCACTCCCGTCACGAACGGATCCTCCACATGACCTCGGCAAACCCTCTGGACGGACAGATCGCGCTCGTCACCGGTGCCAGCCGGGGCATCGGCGCGGCGATCGCCGATGCCCTGGGACGCTCCGGCGCCACGGTGGTCGGTACCGCCACCAGCGAGGCCGGAGCCGCGCGCATCGGCGAGCGGCTCGCCGGCCTGGGCATCGCCGGCGGCGGCATGGCGCTGGATGTGACCGAGGCGTCGGCCTGCGAGACGGTGGTCAAGGCGATCACCGAGCAGCACGGGCCGATCGGCGTGCTGGTCAACAATGCCGGCATCACCCGCGACAACCTGTTTCTCAGGATGAAGGACGAGGAGTGGAACGATGTCCTGTCGACCAACCTGACCGCGGTCTACCGGATGTGTCGGCTGGTGGTGCGGCCGATGGTCAAGGCGCGCAGCGGGCGCATCATCAACATCGGCTCGGTGGTCGGCGAGACCGGTAACGCAGGTCAGGTCAACTACGCTGCGGCCAAGGCCGGGCTGGTGGGCCTGACCAAGTCGCTGGCGCGCGAGCTGGGCTCGCGCAACATCACCGTCAACGCGATCGCCCCGGGATTCATCGCCTCGGACATGACCGATTCGCTGGGCGAGGAACAGAAGCAGAAGCTGGTCGGCAGCATCGCGCTGGGCCGGCTGGGCGCGCCGGAGGACGTGGCCGCCGCGGTCGGCTACCTGGCCTCGCCGGCGGCGGCCTACGTCACCGGCCAGACGTTGCACGTGAACGGCGGCATGCAAATGCCCTGAGGCGGGCGGTACCGCCCGGTTTGCACGATTTACAGCGCCGTGCGAGGCCCGGCTTCGGGCGGGCGCCCTTGCAGGAAGGGTCCGGCCGCACGAGCGCGCCCGGTACGCGCTAACGAAAGCGGTGCAGGCCGGCACGCCGGCGTGTGACGCACTACAATACCGCCCGCAGCACCGGCGTCGCGTCGGTGCGATCTTTTCGGACATTCGAGGTGTACCCCGACATGAGCAGTATCGACGAGCGCGTCAAGAAGATCGTAGTTGAGCAACTCGGCGTGAAGGAAGAGGAAGTCACCAACCAGGCCTCGTTCGTCGAGGACCTGGGGGCCGACTCGCTCGACACGGTCGAGCTGGTGATGGCACTCGAAGAGGAATTCGAGTGCGAGATCCCGGACGAGGAAGCCGAGAAGATCACCACCGTCCAGCAGGCCGTCGACTACGTCAACGCGCACATCAACGAAGCCTGAGGGCAGCGTGACGGCCGGTCCGCCGCGCCGCGTGTCGCCGCTCGCGATGCGTGGGCCGACCGCGCCGATGGGGTGTGACCTTTCCTGCAACTCGGGCGGCGTGGACGCAAGCGCATGACGAAAAGACGAGTGGCGGTCACCGGCCTGGGCTTGTTGACCCCGGTCGGCAACACGGTCGACAGCAGCTGGCAGGCGATCACGTCCGGGGTTTCCGGTGTCGCGCCGATCGATCAGTTCGACACCACCGGCTACACGACGCGCTTCAGCGCCTCGGTCAAGGGCTTCGATGCCGGCGATTGGTTCTCCGTCAAGGAGGCGCGCAAGATGGACGTGTTCGTTCATTACGGCGTGGCCGCGGCGGCGCAGGCGGTCGCCGATGCCGGCCTGGAGAACGCCGAGGGCCTGGATCTGGAACGGGTCGGCGTGGCCATCGGCTCGGGTATCGGCGGCCTGCCCAACATCGAGTCCCAGTACCGCACCTTGCTGGACGGGGGGCCGCGCAAGGTCTCGCCGTTCTTCGTGCCGTCCACGATCATCAACATGATCGCCGGGCACGTGTCGATCCGCTTCGGTTACAAGGGGCCGAACGTGTGCATGGTCACCGCCTGCACCACCGGCACCCACAATATCGGGGATGCGGCTCGAATGATCGAGTACGGGGATGCCGACGTGATGGTGGCCGGCGGCGCCGAGATGGCGACCTGTCCTCTGGGCCTGGCAGGCTTCGGCGCGGCTCGTGCACTGTCCACCCGCAACGATGATCCCGAGCGCGCCAGCCGGCCCTGGGATGCCGAGCGCGACGGCTTCGTGCTCGGCGACGGCGCCGGCATCATGGTGCTCGAGGAACTGGAACACGCACGCGCTCGCGGGGCGACGGTCTACGCCATGCTGGGCGGCTACGGCATGAGCGGCGATGCGTATCACATGACGCTGCCCAGCGGCGAAGGCGCCGCACGCTGCATGAGTGCCGCGTTGAAGAATGCAGGGCTGGCGCCCGAGGACGTCGACTACATCAACGCGCACGGCACCTCGACACTGGCCGGGGACCGGGCCGAATCCGACGCCGTCAAGAGCGTGTTCGGCGCCCACGCCGATACGCTGTCGGTCAGCTCGACCAAGAGCATGACCGGGCATCTGCTCGGCGCGGCCGGCGGCATCGAGGCGGTGTTCTCGGTGCTGTCGATCCACGATGGCATCGTGCCGCCGACCATCAACCTGGACACGCCCGGCGAAGGCTGCGACCTGGACTACACGGCCAACGTCAAGCGCGAACGCTCGGTGCGAGCGGCCATGTCGAACTCGTTCGGCTTCGGTGGCACGAACGGCTCGCTGCTGTTCACCCGCGACGTGGCCTGAGACCGGAGCGCCGATCGCCCGTGTTGCGCGCGCTGTCGTGGCTGTTCGGGCTGTTCACGGTCATCGGCGTGGTGGCGGCAGCCTACGGCTGGCACGACTACCAAGCCCATCAGGATCGGGCCATCGATACCGACGAGGCTGTCAGCTTCACCATCGAGCGCGGCTGGTCGGCACGTCGCGTCTCGCGCGAGCTGGCCGCCGCCGGGTTGATCGAGCGGCCGTTGTGGCTGGACGTGCAGGCGCGCCTGGACGGCAAGGCGGCCGGCATCCGCTCGGGCGAATACGTGCTGGAGCCGGGCTTGCGAGTAGGCGACCTGCTCGATGTGTTCGCCGACGGCAAGACGGTGCAGTACGCGCACACCATCATCGAGGGCGATGCGTTCTGGCAGATGATGGCCCGATTGCAGGATGCTCCGCGACTGGTGCACGAGCTGCCGCCGAGCGAGGCCGGCACCGCTGCGCGCGGCGAGGCGTTGATGACCGCCATCGGTCACCCGGAGCTGCACCCCGAGGGGCAGTTCTTCGCCGATACCTACCGCTTTCCGAGCGACACCACCGACATCGCGTTCCTGGCGCGGGCCAAGCGCCAATTGGATCGCGTGCTGGCCGAGGAATGGGAAGCGCGCGACGAGGGCCTGCCGCTGGCGTCCCCCTACGAGGCGCTGATCCTGGCCTCGATCGTGGAGAAGGAGACCGCGCTGGCCTCCGAACGGCCCTTGATCGCCGGGGTGTTCCTGTCCCGGTTGGTCAAGGGCATGCGCCTGCAGACCGACCCGACGGTGATCTACGGCATCGGCGAGAGCTTCGATGGCGACATCCGTCGACGCGACCTGCGCACCGACACCCCGTACAACACCTATACCCGGGGCGGACTGCCGCCGACGCCGATCGCCATGGTCGGGCGCGAGGCCATCAACGCGGTGCTCAATCCGGAGTCCACCGACAAGCTGTACTTCGTCTCCAGGGGCGATGGCAGCCACCAGTTCTCCCAGAACCTGGCCGACCACGAGGCGGCAGTGCGCAAGTACCAGCTCAACCGATGAGTTCCGGCAGCCGGCGCGGATGATGACCAGCGACGGATCGCCGCAAGACGGAACGCCGACCGACGGATCGCCGCCCGGACGCTTCATTTCGCTCGAGGGGCTGGAGGGGGTCGGCAAGACCAGCAACCTGGCGGCGATCGGTCAGGCGCTGGCCGAGGCGGGCATCCAGCCGGTGCTGACGCGCGAGCCGGGTGGCACGCCGCTGGGCGAGCGGCTGCGCGAACTGGTGCTCGGTGGCAGCGAGCCGATGCGTGCGAATACCGAGCTGTTGCTGATGGCCGCCTCGCGGCACGAGTTGCTGCGCACCGTGATCGAGCCGGCACTGGCGAGGGGTCACTGGGTGGTGAGCGATCGCTATCTTGACGCCAGCGTGGCGTATCAAGGCGGTGGCCGGGAGCTTGGCGCATCGCACGTGGAGGAACTGCACCGCCTGGTCGGCGTGACGCGCGAGCCGGACCTGACGCTGCTGCTGGACCTGCCGGTCGAGCAGGGACTGTCGCGCATGCGTGCGCGTGGCGAGCCGGACCGGATCGAGCGGGAATCGCTGGCCTTCTTCGAGCGCGCACGTGGCGCCTACCTGGCGCGTGCCGCCGCCGATCCGGATCGGGTCCGGGTGATCGACGCCTCGCAACCGCTGGTGGTGGTCGGGCAGGCGGTTCGCGAGGCGGTACACGCGCTGATCGTCGCGGTCGACCCCCGCTGATGGCGGCCAACAAGCGCGCCGCGAAGCGCGCCACGCCCGACGCGCCGGCCGCGACCCGCCCCTGGGCAACGCTGCCGCCCTGGCTGAGCGAGGCCGGGGCGGCGCTGCAGCGTCGTGAGCGCTCCGGCAGGTTGCCGCACGCGTTGCTGCTGCGCGGCGTGCCGGGCGTGGGGAAGCGACTGTTCGCGCGCTGGTTCGCCCAGAGCGTGCTGTGCCGCGACCCCGGTGCCGATGGCGCCTGCGGCGACTGCCCAGCTTGCCGGCAATCGAAGGTGGGTGCGCATCCGGACTATCGGGAGCTGGTCCCGGAGGGCGCCGGCATCAAGGTGGATGCGGTGCGTGACCTGCTGGTCTGGCAACAGATGAGCACACCGGGCGGGCGCTGGCGGGTGGCGTTGCTGGACGGGGCCGACACGATGAACCGCAACGCCGCCAACGCGTTGCTCAAGACGCTCGAGGAGCCGGCCGACGGCGCCTTGCTGTTGCTGGTGGCCGATCAGGCCGCGCGGCTGCCGGCCACCGTGCGCAGCCGCTGTCAGGACATCGTGCTGGCGGTGGAATCGGTACCGGTGGCGCTGCAATGGATCGGCACCCGGCTTGTCGAACAGGGCCAGGCGGACACCGAGGCGCAGACGCTGCTGAACCGGTCCGGACACGCGCCCCTGGCCGCCATCTCGCTGGCCTCGGGTGAGGCGCAGGAGACGCTGGTGCGGGTGCACAAGGCCTGGCTGGACCTGTTCCTGCACCGCGCCAGCGTAGGGCGCATCAGCGACAGCTTGGCCGAGTTGCCGGTGCGTCAGTGCCTGGCGGTGTTCCTGCGCTTGAGCGCGCTGGCGCTGCGACAGCGTGCCGGGCTGTCCGTTGGTCCGGATCCTGCTGAGCAGAGCGTCGTGTCGCAAGTGTTCGATCGTCTCGAGGATGCGCAGTGGTTCACGATCCGGGATCGAGTGGAGCGACTTCACCGCATCGACGGACCCGGATTCAAGACTCAGGCTGTGCTCGAGGGACTCTTGGCCGATATCCGTCTCATGCTGACCGACCGGACAGGTGCCTGACATGACCGAGCAGACCCGCAAGGGCATCATCGCGTTCAGCGTGAGCGACCTGGGCGCGTTGTATTCCGCCTACATGCCGCACGTGCAGAACGGGGGCATCTTCGTGCCGACCCCGCGCGGCTACCAGCTGGGCGACGAGGTGTTCCTGCTGCTCAAGCTGATGGAGGAGACCCAACCCACACCGGTCACCGGCAACGTGGTCTGGGTGACCCCGGCCGGTGCACAGGGCAACAAGACGCCCGGCATCGGCATTCGCTTCAACGACGATGACAACGCGCAGACGCGGCAGAACATCGAGCAGCGGCTGGCGGCCAAGCTCAACGGCGAGCGTCCCACCCAGACGATGTAGCCACGGGTTTGTGGGTACCATGCCCCGCTGTGCGAACGAGGGCGGGCAAGGTGAACACGACCGGCAAGGCGGCGCGAAAGCGCTCGGGCAAGGCATCGGGCGCGACGGGTGACACCCTTGGCGGCAGCGACGAGCGGGGTGCCGCCTTCTCGCTCGAAGGGCGTCGTGCGGGTGCGCACAGCAGCGATGTGAATGCGGCGGTCTACGTCGCCGACAGCGAGATCCACGGGCTGGGCATGTTCGCCACCCACGCGATCGAGGCCGAGGTGTCGCTGGGCCGGCTCGCCGGCATGCCCACGCATCAGGATGGCGTCTACGTGCTGTGGTTGAACGATGAGCTGGGCTTGGAGGTGACCAACGACTTCCGCTTCATCAACCACGACAAGGACCCGAACTGCGAGCTGACCGATGTGGACGTGGTGACGCTGCGTCCGATCGCCGCCGACGAGGAGCTCACGCACGACTACGGCTGGTGAGCGGTTCCCGATGGCGGCCGTTGCGCGCCCAGCGGCGCGCGCAGCGGCGCGCCCAGCGGCGCGCGCAACGGCCCGCGATGCGGATCGACGGGCTGGCCACCCGGCTGTTCGCGGCGCTGCTGCTCGTCACCGCGAGCGCGTGCTCCGCCGACGAAGCGCCGTTGGAGACCCGCTTTCGCGGGCCCACCATGGGCACGGCCTGGACGCTGGTGCTGCCGGGCCGCCTGGATCAAGCGCAGGCCGACGATCGCCAGACCCGCATCGAGCAGGAACTGCTCCGGCTGAACGCGCTGTTCTCGACCTGGGATGCCGAGTCGGTGCTGGCACGCTTCAACGCCTCCGACTCCACCGCCTTCGTGGCGATGCCGGCCGAACTGCTCGACCTGCTGGATGAGGCGCATGCGATCTCGCGTGCCAGCGATGGCGCCTACGATGTCACCTCGGGCGAGCTGCTCGGCCTGTACGGGGTCGGTGCGCAGGGGGCTGCCGGTCGCACCCACGCCGCCGAGAATGCGGTGGGCAACGAGGCGGGGGACGCCGACCCGGTGCGCTCCCTGCCGAACGCGTTGGCGGTGCAGGCCGCGCTGAGTCGCACCGGTCCGGTGCAGCTGGTGCGCTTGGGCGATCGGCTGCGCAAGCGCGATGCGCGCCTGCGCATCGACCTGTCCTCGATCGCCAAGGGCTACGCGGTGGATCGGCTCGGCGCGCTGCTCGAGGCGGACGGCATCGATGACTACCTGGTCGAGATCGGCGGCGAGGTGCGCACTCGTGGACAGGCGGCGGGCGGACGCGCCTGGCGGGTGGGCATCGAGACGCCCGACGGATCGGTGGAGGCCGGATTGGTCCTGGACGATGCGCACCTGGCCTCGTCCGGCAGCTACCGGCAATGGCAGGAGCTGGACGGGGTGCGCGTATCGCACGTCATCGATGCGCGTACCGGCCGCCCGCTGCGACACGACCTGGTGGCGGTGACGGTGCTGGCCGACTCCACGGCGCAGGCCGACGCCTGGGCCACCGCACTGCTGGTGGTCGGCGCCGAGCGGGCTCGTCAGCTGGCACCGCGGCACGCCTTGGAGGTGCAGCTGGTACAGCGCGTGAACGACGGATTCTCGACCTGGCGCTCGCCCGGCTTCGCCGCGCTGCTCGACACCGCCGATGAATGATCCTCGCCGACCCCGCCCCTGCCGCCTGAACCTAGCCCAATGAGTCAGACGGATCCCTTCGAATGCCTGTGCGCTCGCTTCGCCAGCCGGGCGCACCTGTCGCACGCGCAAACCTACCTGTCCTGGGATCAGATGGTGATGATGCCGCCGGATGGTGGACAGGCGCGCGGTGCCGCGTTGGCCGAGCTGGCCACGCTGTCCCACCGTGCGCTGATCGCGCCGGAGCCGGGCGAGTGGCTGGAGGCTGCCCAGGCCGAGCTTGACGCCCTGGATCCGGACGATGCCCACACGCTGACGCAGCGTGCCCGGCTGCGCGAGATGCACCGGGAACGCCGCCTGGCCATGGCCTTGCCCAGCGATCTGGTGCGCGCTCGCGTGTTGGCCGGTGCGCGCTGCGAGGCCGGTTGGCGTGAGCAGCGCCCGGCCAACGACTGGGCCGGTTTCCTGGTCAACTTCGCCCCGGTGGTCGAGCTGTCGCGCGAGGCGGCTCAGGCCTATCGCGAAGCGGGTGACCATGCCACCCGCTACGAGGCGTTGATGGCCTTGTACTGCAACGGCGATGATCCGGCACAGGTGGACGCCACGTTCGCCGAGCTGGAGCAGGCGTTGCCGCCGCTGCTGCAGGCGGTGCGCGAGCATCAGGCGGGCAAGCCGATCACACCGCTCGCCGGGCGCTTTGCGCTGGCCGACCAGGCGGCGCTGGGCCGGCGGCTGGCCCAGCGGCTGGGGTTCGACTTCGACGGCGGGCGGCTGGACGTCAGCCTGCACCCGTTCAGCACCGGCAGCCGCGGTGACCTGCGCATCACCACCCGCTATCGGGAGAACGATTGCTTCGATGCGCTGCAAGCCGCCGCGCACGAGATCGGGCACGCCAGCTACGAGGGCGGTCTGCCGGTCGAATGGGCGAACGAGCCGGTGGGTCAGTCGCGCAGCATGAGCGTGCACGAAAGCCAGAGCCTGTTCTTCGAAAAGCACCTGTTCCTGTCGCAGGCCTTCCTGCAGGCATTCGCGCCCGACGTGCATCGCCATCTGCCAGCGCTGGCAGCGCTGGACGGGCGCGCCCTGTGGCGTAGCCAGATGGCGGTCGGGCCAAGCCTGATCCGCGTCGAGGCGGACGAGGTGACCTATCCGTTGCACGTGCTGCTGCGGTACGGCATCGAGCGGGCGCTGATCGATGGCGAGCTGGAAGCCGCCGACGTGCCCGACGCCTGGGACGAGCGCATGCGATCGCTGCTCGGTCTGGACACGCGGGGCAACCATCGTGACGGCTGCCTGCAGGACATCCACTGGAGCGACGGCTCGTTCGGCTACTTTCCGTCATACACCCTGGGGGCGATCAATGCGGCCGGCATCGGGCAGGCGATCGATCGGGATCTGCCGGAGTGGCGCGAAGCGGTGGCCAACGACCGGGACGGAGCGATCCCGGCGGTGCGCGACTGGCTCGCCCGGCACGTGTGGTCCCGCGCCAGCACGGTGGAGGCGAGCACGCTGATGCGCGACACCATCGGCCACGCCCCCGCGGCGGACGATCTGCTGACCCACCTGCGACGTCGCTTCCTGGACGAGGCGGTGTAGGGCGCGCCGGTGCTCGCGCTCAGGCGCCGCGCGCGAAGGCCAGCTGCATGCGATCGAACACATCGACGCCCAGCTGCAGCAGCACATCGATGATGTCGATCGGCACCCAGTTCTCGCGGATCAGCCCCTCATCGTGCAGGTAGAAGTCCATGACGCGCATGCCGACCTCGCGGCCGCTGGGCGCCAGTCCGAGGAAGCCACCGCCTTCGTGCAGGGCGTGCACGCTCGGCCAGCCGGAGGTGATCGAGTAGGGCCCGTCGCCGATGCGGATGTAGTGCCCGCCGCCCATCGCTGCCTTCTTGTCGACGATGTCGTCCCATTGGCCACCGCCCTTGCGACCGGGGAACGCGAGCCGGAACGGTAGCTGGTGACGGTCCACGAAGCCCGACAGGGCGCGCGTGGTACCGATGCCGCTCGGGCCGTACCACATCATCTTCGGATGCCAGAACGTCCTTTGCGGCATCGCCATCAGGGTCTCGCGCGACAGGTTGCCGCGATCGTCGAAGGCGCCCAGCGCCGCATGCATCCCGAGCGTCTGCTGCAGACTGTCACGACCTTGTTCGGCCGGAGAGGGTGACAGCCTTACCCCGTCGGCGGTCAGCGGGCCGGGCCAGCGCGCCTCCAGGCCCAGGCTGGCGGCCACCGGCGCAAAGCCTGCTTGGTGCATGACGTCCAGCAGGTCCCACACGCAGGTGCTCTGGGTGATGCGGCCCCGTTCGATGCGGTGGACCTCGCCGTAGCGCACGAACAGCGGGTGGCCGGTGGGCGGGATGCCCAGCCAGGGGTTCTCGAAGGTGCCGCAGTAGTGGCCCATCGCCGCCACGTAGTCACGGCCTTCGAAGCGGCCGGCGATGAACACATCGTCACGGCGCTCCAGGTCGGGCAGGGCACGCTTGAGCGGCGCCAGCGCCTCGCGCACGACGTCCTGCAGGCCGTGCTGCTCGTTGATCGGGTGCGGGCCTCGAAATTGCAGCTCGTCCGAGGCGATGGTGCCCAGCACCTGTGCCAGATCGTCCACATCGGCGGCGGCCAGGCGGCGCAGACCGTGCAGCAGGTCCTGGCGCAGGCGGCTGTCGAAGGGGTCGTCGGGTAGTTCGTCGGGCACGTCGGAACAGCTCGTCAGCGGGCTTCGCAGTTTGAAACCACTGCAAAGGCGTGTCAATCTGCGCGGCATCGGTGCCCGGACGCGCCTTGGCTTTCGAGGAGGACCGCGTAATGAGCGTAACTGGCTTCGATGTTCGCTGGAACGACTTCCCGGACTACATCCTGGGGATCACCCGCGAGATCTGGGAGGATCGCAAGCTCGATACGCTGCACCGGTACTACAGCGACAACATCGTGGTGCGCGGTCCGGGCTCGGTGGTGGTCGGCAACGCCAACGTGATCGCGGCCACGATGATGACGCTGGCCGAATTTCCCGACCGGCAGCTGCTGGGGGAGGACGTCATCTGGTGCGATGCCGGCGAGGGCCGCTTCCTGTCCTCGCACCGCCTGCTGTCGACCGCCACGCACGCCAACCACGGTGTCTACGGCCCGCCGACCGGGACGCGCCTGCAATACCGCATCATCGCCGACTGCGCCGCCCGCGATGGGGTGATAGACGACGAATGGATCGTGCGCGACCAGGGGGCGGTGGTGCGCCAGCTGGGCATCGACCCGAAGCGCTTCGCCGCCGAGGCGATCGAGCGCGAGCGATTCCAGGATCGCGTGGTTCCGCCGTTCACGCCCTCGATCGACATCGCCGGCCCCTACACCGGGCGGGGTGACGAGCAGCAGCTGGGCGCCGGCTACGCCGATACGCTGGAGCGCATCATGTCGGCCGGCTTCTCGGTGATTCCCGAACGCTACGACCGAGCCTGCCACCTGGAGCTGCCCGGCGGACGCACGGCCCACGGCACCGATGCGGCGGACGAGTTCTGGTTGAACCTGCGCTCGGCGTTCCCATCGGCCGAGTTCGCGATCCATCACACCATCGGCCGAGACGATGCCGGCTTCGCACCGCGTGCCGCGGTGCGCTGGTCGCTGACCGGCAACCATGACGGCTTCGGTGCCTTCGGTGCGCCGACCGGTGCACCGGTGCACGTGATGGGGATCAGCCACGCCGAGTTCGGGCCGTGGGGGCTGCGCCGCGAGTGGGTGACGATCGACGAGACGGCGATCTGGAAGCAGATCCTGCTGGCGGCCGGGTAGCGCGTAGCGCCTCTGCCTCGAGCGTGCGGGCGGGCGGGGCCTTAGCGATCGGCAACGCGTCACGAGATTTCAGCACGCGCCATCGCGCACACGCGCTCCGATAGGGTCCATCGACCTTAACAACGGAGCATGAGCATGAACGATACGCATCAGGACCTGCTGGATGGCAAGGAGCGCCTGGGCGCGCTGGCCAAGTCCAGCCCCGAAGTGTTCAAGGGCTTCAGCGCGATGTCCAAGGCGGCCATGGCCGACGGTTCGCTGTCCACCGCCCACAAGGAGCTGATGGCGGTGGCGATCTCCTGCGTGCAGCGCTGCGACGACTGCGTGCTCTACCACGTGGACGCCGCACGTCGCGCCGGTGCCGATGAGAAGCAGCTGCTCGAATCGCTCCAGGTCGCCATCGAGATGGGCGGTGGGCCGGCGCTGATGTACGCCGGGCGGGCGTTGAAGGCCTGGCGGGCGCTGGACGCCGATCAGGGCACCGACTAGCGCCGAGCGGTGGCCGGTGCCGATCGGCGGCGTCGCAGACCTTGCAAGCGTCACGTCAGCTTCGGGACGGATCCGGGGCAGCGTCGCCGGTTCCATCGCCGGCGCAGCCGTCGGCCCCCAATGACGGCGCGCCGCTCGGTGCGGCGGCAGGACGGCCGTCGAACAGGATCGGGGTGCGCAGACCGGCCACGCCGTCCCGCTCGATGCGCATGCCGCGATGCTGGAATTGCGGATCGGCGAACACGTCGTCCAACCGGTTGATCGGTCCGGCCGGTACGGTGGCCGCTTCCAACGCGGCCAGCAGCTCGTCCCGCCCGCGCTGCGCGATGGCGGTATCCAGCAGCGGTTCCAGCTCGTCGCGGTGCATGACCCGGGCGGCGTTGCTCTGGAAGCGCGAATCCGACGGCAGCGCCGCCAGGTCCAGCACCGCGCACAGGCGAGCGAACTGCGCATCGTTGCCGACCGCGATGATCAGATGCCCGTCGCGGGTGGCGGCCGTGCGGTAGGGCACGATGTTGGGGTGGCGGTTGCCCAGGCGTGTTGGCGGCTCGCCGCTGGCCAGGTAGTTCATCGCCTGATTGGCCAGCACCCCGCTCATGCAGTCGAACAGCGACAGGTCCAGATGCTGGCCCTGTCCGGTGCGCTCGCGCTCGGCCAACGCGGCCTGGATGCCGATGGTGCCGTACAGCCCGGTGAAGATGTCCGCAAAGGCGACGCCGCTCTTTTGCGGCTCGCCCTCCGGCTCACCGGTCAGGCTCATGATGCCGGCCATGCCCTGGATCATGAAGTCGTAGCCGGCGCGCGCCGCGTACGGGCCGTCCTGACCGAAGCCGGTGACCGAGCAGTACACCAGTCGCGGATGGGCGGCGCGCAGCGTGGCCGCGTCCAGGCCGAACTTCACCAGCCCACCGACACGGAAGTTCTCGATCAGCACATCCGCCTCGGCGGCCAGCGCCTTCACGCCGGCGCGGTCCGCGGCCACGTCCAGATCGGCCACGATCGAGCGCTTGCCGCGGTTGCAGGCGTGAAAGTAGGCGGCATCGGGTGTCTCTGCGGTGGCCCGCTCGATCCATGGCGGGCCCCAACGGCGCGTATCGTCGCCGGCGGGGCTCTCGACCTTGATCACCTCGGCGCCCAGATCGGCGAGCGTCTGGCCGATCCAGGGACCGGCCAGGATGCGCGCCAGCTCCAGCACTCGAAGGCCGGCCAGCGGTCGTGCCATCTCGTTCGTGGTGGCATCGGCAGCGCGTCCAGCCGCACCGTTCGAACGTCTCGTCCAGCGCACGGTGGGCGGTACCACGGGCGCGCCGGGTCAGGCCTCGTCCGACCAGCCCTGCTGGCGGTGCGAGCCGTCGCAGAACGGCTTGCGCGCCGACAGGCCGCAGCGGCACAGGGCCGTCTTGCTGCCGTGCCAGGCCTCTCGGCCGGCGCCGCTGAACAGCGTCAGGTGGCCGGACACGCGCAGCGGCCCGTGCTTGGCGACATCGATCCGCAGGGTGCCGTCCGCTTCGCCGGCCTCGCCGGGTGCATGGCCGGGTGCATCGCCGGTCTCCCCGATCGCACCGTGATCACGCCAGCCCCCCTCGCGGTGGCTGTTGTCGCAGAAGGGCTTGTTGCTCGACAGCCCGCAGCGGCACAAGGCGGCACGCTCTGCCAGCGCCGGTGCGCGATCGGGTGCGCCCTCGATGCTCAGCCGGCCGGACAGGAACAGCGGTCCATCACTGGCCACGGTGCCCAGGTTGCGTTCCGGTGCTGCCGGTGGGGGGGCATCGGCCACCGCGTCCGCCTTGACCGACAGGGCACCGCTGGGGCAACGGGCCACCACCTCGCGCACCGTGCCGGCATCGACCAGCGACGGGTCGCACCACGGATCCCGACCGGTCACGAACAGCTCGTTCCTGGCGCGTCCGCACTCGGCCGCATGGATGCACAGCTGCTGGTCCCAGACCACGCTGACGGCATCGCTGGGATAGGTGATGACGCGCGGCGGCTTGCTCATGGGACGGGGTCGCGGTGGCGGGAATCGGGCGATGGTAGCAGCGTCCTTGTCGGGCCTCGGGGGCGAGGAGCGTGGGCGAACGAGGCGGTGACCGGTGCGCTCAGACGAACAACCACGCCCACAGCCCGACCTCGGGCGGTTCCGAGTCGATCGTGACGGCGTGCAGGCCAAGCTCCGCGCTCGCCACCACGATGCTGTGCGCACAGTTCGGCAACGGTTTGGCGCCTGCGAAATCGGGCAGCGGCCGATCCAGCACATCGGCCAGGATGGCGCGCAGCAGGAAGCCGTGCGAGACGATGGCGATGTGATCTTGCTTGCCGGCACCGGCCTTGCGCTCGGTCGCCACGATGTCGGCGATCGCGTCGATGCCGCGTTGCTGCATCTGTGCCAGGCGCTCGGCACCCTCGATCTGGAAGCGCTCGTCGAAGGCGCGGTACAGACCGACCTGCTCGGGCTCGTCGCGCTCGACGTCCGCCCACAGGTGCGTCTCCCAGCGGCCCAGCCGCATCTCACGTAGATCGTCCCGGAAGTGGCAAGGTAGTTCGCGCGCGGCCAGCACGCGCTCGGCGGTCTGGCGGGTGCGCTGCGCCGAGCTGATGTAGGCGCTGCGAAACGGCACCTCCGCCAGGCGCTCGCCCAGCGCGACGGCCTGGGCCTCGCCGGTCTGGTCCAGGTGGGATTCGGCCTGACCCTGGATGCGCCGGGTGGCGTTCCAGTCGGTCTGTCCGTGGCGGATCAGGTGCAGATGCATCGGCAAGCGTCGGTGCGAGGTGGCGTCGGGGCTACCATGATGCCGATGAGGCGGCGTGACGTGTGCGAACCCTGGGTCGGCGATGTCGAGCAGGCGCTCGGGGTCGGCATGGAGGATCTGCAGCGGCTGTCCGGTGGTGATTTCGCGGCCGCCTACCGCGCCACGCTCTCGAACGGGCGACACGTCTTCCTGAAGACGCATGCCGACCCGCCGCCCGGTTTCTTCAGCACCGAGGCGGCGGGTCTTGCCTGGCTGGTCGATGCGGGCACGGCACGGGTGGCGCGGGTGCTGGGGTTCAGCGACGACCCTCCGTGGCTGGCACTCGAGTACATCCCGCTGGGGCGCGGGCCCGCCGGCGACGAGGCGGCGTTCGGTCGCGCGCTCGCCGGCCTGCACGCCAGCGGCGCGGCCTGCTTCGGGCGCGAGGACAGGCGCACCACCGGCAGCCAGGCGGTGCCCAACACCCCGTGCGGCGATTGGCCGAGCTTCTACGCCGAGTGTCGGTTGCAGCCGTTGGCCCGGCGGGCCCGCGATGCCGATGCGCTGCCGATTCGCTGCATTGCCGCGCTGGAACGGGTGACGAACACCTTGGGCGAGGTCGGCGCGGGCGATGAACCGGCCGCCCGGTTGCACGGCGACCTGTGGGCCGGCAACCGCGTGGTCGATGGTCAGGGGCGCAGCTGGCTGATCGATCCGGCAGCCCACGGCGGGCACCGCGAGTTCGATCTGGCGATGATGCGGCTGTTCGGTGGGTTCGAGGCAGCGGCCTTCGATGCCTACCAGGAAATGACCCCGTTGCAGCCCGGGTGGCGGGAACGCGTGCCGCTGCACCAGCTGGCGCCGCTGGTGGTGCACGCGATCAAGTTCGGCGGTGGCTACGTGGGGGCCGTGGAGGAGGCCTTGCGCGGACTGGGCGCCTTCGCGGCCGATCGTCGATAGGCCATCAAGTGATTGTTGGCCGGTAGCGCGATCAGCGTGGCCGCCTCGAAGCCGGTGGCCCGGGCCCAGCGATCCAGCTCGGTGATGTCGCGCAGCCCCCGCGCGGAATCCTGCGCGCGCAGCGCGGCATCGAAGGCGCGGTTGCCTTCGCTGGTGTGGCGCCCCTCCCGCATCACCGGTCCGTACAGGCACAGCGTGCCGTCATCGGCAAGCGCATGCGCTGCGATGCCGAACAGCGCGGCCACCGCCTCGATGGGCGCGATGTGCAGCACGTTGGCGGCGAAGCACAGCTGGACGCTGTCCGCCTGGATGCCGGTCTGCGTGGCCGGGTCCAGCAGGTCGAGCACGATGGCCGGCGGCAGGTTGGCCAGCTCGGCGCTGTCGATGCGGGCCTGCAGGCCGGGCAACGCCTCGGGCCGATCGCTTGCCTGCCACTCCACGTCCGGGCGAGCCGCGCCGATGTGGCAGGCGTGCTGCCCGCTGCCGGCGCCGAACTCGAGCACGCGAGCGCGAGGCGGCAAGTAGGCCTGCAAGGCCTGCGCGATCGGCTCCCGGTTGCGTTCGGCGGCCGGCGAGAACGGCAGTGCGGGGTCGGGCGGACGGTTCATGGTGCCGAGGTCGGTCGACCCAACGCGCCCAGCACGCGAACCCAGCTGCGGATGCCCTTGTGGAAGCTGCGCATCGCGTACTTCTCGTTGGGCGAGTGGATGGCGTCGTCGTCCAGCCCGAAGCCGATCAGCAGGCTGTCCATGTCCAGCAGGCGCTTGATGTGGCCGACCACCGGGATCGAGCCGCCGGAGCCTGCGAACACCGCCTCGTTCGGCCACTCGTCCGACAGCGCCCGGCGAGCGGTCTCGTACTCGGCACGGTCGGTGGCCATGACGGTGGCCGGGGATCCGTCCTTCTCGACGTAGCTGGCGGTGCAATCGGGTGGCAGGCGCGCCTGCACGTGTGCCCGCCAGGCGGCGCGCACCTTGTCCGGGTCCTGGGTGCCGACCAGGCGAAAGCTCAGCTTGGCCTGTGCCTTTGACGGCAACACCGTCTTGAAGCCCTCGCCGGTGTAGCCGCCGCTGATGCCGTTGACCTCGGCGGTGGGGCGTGCCCAGACCTGTTCCAGCACCGTGCGACCGGTCTCGCCGGCCGGCTGCGACAGCCCCACCGCCGCCAGCCACTCGGCCTCGTCCATGCCCAGCCCGGCCCACTGCGCCAGCACCTCGTCCGGAACCTCTTCGACGCCCTCGTAGAAGCCGTCCAGCGTGACCCGACCCTGATCGTCGTGCAGATCGGCCAGGATGCGGTTGAGCACCCGGATCGGGTTCATCGCCGGGCCGCCGTACATGCCCGAATGCAGGTCCAGCGACGGGCCGGTGATGGTGATCTGCTCGCCGACCATGCCGCGCAGCCGGGTGCTGATCACCGGCGTGTCGGTGTCCCACATGCCGGTGTCGCAGACCAGCGCGATGTCGGCACGCAGCTCGTCGGCGTTCGCCTGCATGAACGGGATCAGCGAGGGCGAACCGGACTCCTCCTCGCCCTCGAAGAACAGGCTGATGCGCGCCGGCAGCGATCCGGTGACCGCCTTCCACGCCCGGCAGGCCTCCACGAAGGTCATCAGCTGCCCCTTGTCGTCGGCCGCGCCGCGCGCACGGATCACCGGCCCGTCCGGTGTCTCGTCGATGGCCGGCTCGAACGGCGGGCGATGCCACAACGCCAGCGGATCGACCGGTTGCACGTCGTAGTGGCCGTAGAACAGCACGTGAGGCGTGCTGCCGTCAGCGCCGCCCTCCGGTGTGTGGCCGACCACCATCGGATGACCGGTGGTGTCGCGACGGCTGGCATCGAAGCCGATCGAGGCCAGGTCGGCCACCAGCACGTCGGCGGCCGTGCGGCAGGCCTCGGCGTAGGCCGGATCGGTGGAGATGCTCTCGATGCGCAACAGCTCGAACAGCCGCGCGGTGGCATCGTCCAGGTGGTCGTCGACGTGGGCGAGCACGCGATCGAGGGTGGCGGTCGGATCGGACATCGGCGGGTGCAGGAAGGGAGCGGGCTGGGCTGCAACGCTACACGACGATCGCGCCGTGGCGCTGGCAAGGACGATCTGCTACCGGCCAGGACCTACGCCTGAGCAGGCCGCTACGGAAACTGTTCGTTCTCCAGCGGGAACGTGATCCTCACCTCCAGCATCCGTTCCTGCATCTCCACCTGGATTCGCCCGTCGGCCGCCTCGACGAAGCGGGTCACCATGTCATGGGCCTGCGTCTCGTCGGCCGAGACGATCCGATCCGGTGAGTCCGGCACGGTTTCCTCGCTCCACAGGAACTCGAGCTGTTGCCCTCCGGAGGGGCGGATGGTTCGCCAGGAGACATCGACCACGCCACCCTCCCGGCTCAACGCGCCGTGCAGCGCGGCGGCCGAGGCCAGTTCGTGGAAGGTGACGGCCAGCGTGGCCAGCAGGGTCTGGGGGACGCGGATGGGCCGCCCGGAGATGGACAGGCGTTGCTCCTGCGCCGGGGAGTACGGCTCGAGCAACGATCGCATGACCTCATCCAGCTCGACGGTAGCATCTTCATCGCACGCGAACGTGTTCTCGTAGGCGCGGCTGAGCGACAGGATCCTGCGGATCAGGCGCCGACCCAGCTCGGCGTTGGCGCCTTCGGTCGATGCCCCGATGATGCCGTTCACCACCGCCAGCAGGTTGCGGATGCGATGGGAGAGCTGCTCGGCGCGGGAACGCTGGGTCTGCAGCGCTTCACTCAGGTCACGCTTGTCGGTGATGTCCCATTGGGAGCCGAAGAAATACAACAGCACCCCCGCCTCGTCGTACACCGGTCCCAGGTGCAGGGAGTTGACGAACGGCTCGCCGTCCTTGGTGTAGTTGACCAACTCGATCACCACGACATCCTCGGCGTCCACCGCGCGCCGGATCTCGCGGACCGCGGCGGCGTCGGTATCCGGGCCCTGCAGGAACCGGCAGTTGCGCCCGATCGCCTCGCTGGCCGGATAGCCGGTGAGTTGCTCGAAGGCGGCGTTGACGAACACCAGCGGTTGGTCATCGTGTCGCATGGACGACAGGGTGATCGCCAGGCCGCTTTGCAGCATGGCCTGACCGAATACCGATTCTTCCGGCATCGCGTCGAGCCGGAACCTGGAACGTCCCTCGTGATCGTCAGTCATGCCTAGTCGTGCGCCTGTTCGACAAACATCGTCGCCATATCGGGTATCGCTTGCCCTTTCGATCAGGGCACGACGACTATACCTGCCCGGAGCGGTCGCCATCGCGAGGCACGCTCACGTCCGGGATGGCGCCGAGCACCGCCTCGGCGCATCGATCGAGCAGCGCGACCGGGTCGGCCGGCTTGGCGAGCAACGTGCAGCCACCGGGAACACTGGCCGCCCCGGGCGCGGTCCGGTTCGTGATCAGCAGGACCTGAGGTGCCGAGAACCTGGCTGCGATCGCGGTCGCTATCGAGGCATCCAGCGGTCGACCCGGTCGGTCCAGGTCGGTGACGATGAGATCGATGTCCGACGGTGTCGCGTAGGTCAGCAGCTCCTCGCGGGAGGCGGTGCGTGCGCTCACGACGTGGCCGCCATCCGTCAGGGTCCGCTCGATCTGCTCCCGCTGAACCGGATCCGACGCCGCGAGCAGGATGTCCGACTGCGACTGGGAACGCAGCAGGCAACGGGTGTCGGCAAGATCGGCGCGCAGTCGAGCCGGTTGCCTGGCCCCGAGTCGACTCAGCGAGTCGATCGACCAGCCGCCCAGGTGGACCAGGGCCCAGACCACCCAGCGATCGCTCGGCTCGTAGGCCAGCACTCGGGCCAACGGTCCGGCACCGGGGTCGATCGTCAGCTCGCCCAGCGAGACCAGTGCCGGTCGCTCCAGCCAGGCGCGACAGAGCAGCTCGTCCTCGCTGCCGTGCCAGCGATCGACCGCGCGCCAGCCCGCCGCGCGCAGGGTCAGGGGCCTGAGTGCGCGTCCGGCGGCCTGGGTCGAACCGCACAGTCGGCTCAACAGGCTCACCCAACGTGCGGCGACATCCGGCTCTAGCGTTGGTGGAGGGGGAATGGCCACGGCAACCTGGTCATGTACCGACTTGGCGACCGGGCGAGTCCTGGCCCGGAAAAGTACCGGCGGGCGTCGCCGGTCGCGTCGTCCCGCTGGTGCTGACGGACCTTAGTGAGAACCGTGAGTGTTGATGGCGCGCATGCAGATCTTTCCCGACCGGGGCTGCCGAGCAGCGCGCGTCCCGTTGCGCCCCTGACGGCTCGGGCTGGCCGACCGGGCGGTGCGCCGCACCGATCACGCGCACCGCCCGGCCGCGCTTCAAGGCCAGGGCGGGGTGGACTCCACCGTCAGCGCCGATCGCCGCTTCTCGAGCCAGCCTGCGCCCGCGATGGCGATCAGGCCGCCGGCGACCAGGTACTGCCAGCCCTCGGCATCGATCAACGCCAGCAGGTACTCGTGCTCCAGCAGCAACTGCCAGCCGAGCAGGCAGAGCAGCAGTCCGACCAGCTTCGGGCGGCGCGCAAGCGCTGCATGGCCGATCAGCGGCAGCACGGCCGCGATGGGCCAGAGGCCCAGGCCATCGGACAGGCTGGTCAGCGTCGTGAACACGCCCAGCGGCAAGGCCATCATCAGCAGCACCACCGTGTCGAGTGCGCGCAGGGTTCGTGTCGGCGGCGCGTGCCGGCGCAACTCCTGCAGACCGGCGGTGACCAGCAGCGTGCCCAGTGGCAGGGTCGCCGTGGACAGCAACGGCTCCAACCACACCGACAGTGTCAGTGCCGCCAGACCGATCGTCGCCATGCAGGCGGCGTAGGCGACCGGAATGGCACGCGAGGCGGGCGGTGCGGCCATCAGCACGTTTCGCAGCAGGAACCAGCCGGCCAACAGCAGCGGTAAGGCGAAGCCCGGTGCCGGTTCGTGCAGCACGATCGTGCGGACCGCGATGAGGCCGGCCGGCAGGAAGGGAATCAGGCGGGCGAAGCGGCCTTCCAGCGTGGCCAGGGCCGGGTCACGATCGGCCATGCCGCGTTGTGCCAGGGCAACCACGAGCAGCGTGGCGGCGGCAAGCAGTCCCATCGACAGCGGATCGCGCAGCGGGATCAGCAGTGTCAGCGAGGCCAGCAGGGTCTGCCGCGTCAAGCGCGTCGCGGAGTTTCGGGCCAGCACCGCGAAACCGAAACGGGCCGTGGGCAGCAGCACCAGCGCGGCCAGCGTGGTGGCGATCAGCAGCTGGACCGGACTGCCGGCCTGCCAGCGAGCGAGCCGTGACAGCGAGGTGGACGTCGCGGCGGTCTCGATGGACATCGATGCACCATCGATCGGATAGGCGGTGTAGAGCATCGCGCCCAGTACCGCGAAGCCTGCGATGACCGAGCCCAGCGCCACACCGAGCAACAGCCGGGCGCTGCGTTCGTCCTGCAGGATGCGTTGCAGTGCGAAGGCGCACCCGGTGAACAGTCCGGTCTGCACCAGCAACAGCGCAAAGCGATGCAGGTCATTGTCCACATGCAGCCCGATCATCAGGAACTGCACCAGCGCGATGACCAGCGCCGCGGTGCCGGCGATTCGCATGAGCCCGCTGAGCGTCCAGCGCTCGGGGTGTTCGGGGCGCTCGGGGCGCTCGGGGCGTTCGGGGCGCTTGGGCTCGGCCTCGGGCGGCGTCTCGGACGCCAGGATGTCGACCAGGGTGTTCATGCCGGCGTCTGCGTCTCGGTGCGCAACGCCTGCAGCTCGTCGGCCAGGCAGCGTCGATGTTCCTCGTCCACGAATCGGCTCTCGAACGCATCGCCCGCCTGCGATGCGTCATCGCCGTGGTTCGGCGCAAGGGCCATCTCGGCGACATCCACGCGTGTCTCCCAGCGCTCGAAGGTCTGATCCAGGCCGGTGTCGCCGGATCGTGCGACGGCGTCCTGCGCACGGGCCAAGGTCTCGCGCGAGGCCAGGGCGTCGTAGCGTCCGATCAAGGACTCCAGCGCGTGCTCCAGGGCCCGCAGCCGGGCAGCCGATCGCTCGGCGTCGGCCGTGTGGCGGTGCCACGCATCGTCCAGGGCGGCGAGCCGTTCCCGTTCGTCGTGCCGCCGTTGCAGGCACTGCAGGGCGATCGCCTCGTCCGCGCTTTCGCGAGCGCGACGTGTCCAGTCATCGATGGCCGCCTGCGCCTGCTGGCGACGCTGGTCCAGACGCTCGGTGCGTTGCCGGTGGCGCCGCTCGTCGGCGCGGGCCGCGGCCACGCCCTCGCGGGCGCGCTCGATGGCGACCTGGCCGATGGCGCGGTGATTCTCGAAGCGGGCCACCGTGTCGCTGGTGGTGGCACTCAGGGTGGCGCTGATGCGCTTGAACAGGCTCATGCGGTCGGTTCTCGTGGGTGGGTGTGGCGCCGAGTGTCGGCATCGCGCCAGCGGAGGACCGATTCGCGCACCGCGTACCCGATGAGCGTCCCGCTGGTATCGTCCGGCGATACCGTGCCGGCCTACCCGGCGGCCCTCGGCAAGCAACGAAGGACCGGTCCATGGCCCAGTCACGCCGCCTGATCGATGCGCTCAAACGCGAGCTGAAGCTGCGTGGCATGACCTATCGGGAACTGGCGAGCGGGCTGGGCGTGGCCGAATCCACGATCAAGCGCAGCCTGGCCAGCGGGCGGCTCGACTTCGATCGCCTGGATGCGATCTGCGAGCTGCTCTCGCTCGAGCTCGAGGATCTGATCCGACCGCCCGAGGCCCGGGGTCCCAGGCTGGAGCGCCTGTCCACCGCCCAGGAGGAGATCCTGATCCAAACGCCGAAGCTGTTGCTGGTGGCCTACCTGGTGGTGAACCGCTGGCGCTTCGAGGACATCGTCGCCCGCTACGATGTCAGCGAGCACGAGGCCATCCGGCTGATCGCCGAGCTGCAGCGGATGAAGCTGGCCGAACTGCTACCGGGCAACCGCATCCGGCCGCTGTTCGGTACCGACTTCTCGTGGCGAAACGATGGCCCGATCGAGCGCTACTTCCGTTCCCAGGTGCAGGGGCAGTTCCTGGACGGCGGCTTCGACGATGACGGCGCGATCAGGCTGGTCCGCATGGGGGATGTCAGTCCCGCCACGCTGGGCCAGATCGGGGTGCGCCTGGAGGGTGTGGGCCGACTGTTCGACGACCTGGCGCGCGAGGACCGTCGGCTACCGAGCCAGGCGACGCGTGGCACGCTGATGCTGTTGGCCATTCGCCACTGGGAGTTTCACGCGTTCACCGCGCTGGAGCGCAACGGGTAGCTCAGGCGCCGATCGACACCGGTACCACCGCCGTCTTGGTGCGGGTGCCGAGCGTCAGCGGACCCAGGTCCTGCATGCAGCGCGTGTAGTGAGGCAGCCGGCGATGCGCGTGGACGTCGGCCTCGCGCCTGAAGATCTCCACCAGCGTGAAGCGATGATCGTCGTCCGCCAGGCGATGCAGATCGAAGCGGATGCAGCCGCGCTCGCGCCGCGTGGCCTCGCAGGCGATGCCGAGCACCCGCGCGAACTCATCCCCGTTGCCGGGGCGGGCGGTGAACTCCACGATCTGGGCGAAGGCGGTGCGCCGCGAGCGGCCCGAGGTCATCGCAGGGTGCGAGTCGCGGGGCCGCCGGCCCCGAGCGGCGATCAGACGCCAGGCGCCGACCACCAGGGCGACGGCGATGGCGATGCCGGTCCAGCCGAGCACCCACAGGAGGAACAGCGGCGCAAGGTCGGTGAGCATGCGGTGTTTCGGTCGGCGCGGAAGGTGACACGAAGCGTAGCGTTCGCCGAGCGCGCTGCGTACCGCATCAGTGCTGGACAGGCGCTCTGTATGATGCGGGTTGGTAAGAGTCACGGCTGACGACTGGACGACCCGGCGATGCTCACGATGTGCCACTCCCCGTGCCCCATGCCCCGATACCCGGAGCGCGGGTCGTGACCCCGGCCGCCTTGCGCACCTCGCTGGCAGGCGTCGGCTACGTGGCCGACGACGCCCTGTGCACCGCCCTGCACCTGGCACGCGAGCTGGGCCGTCCGCTGCTTCTCGAGGGCGAGGCCGGTGTCGGCAAGACCGAGATCGCGCGCACGCTCGCCAGCGTGCTCGACACCCGGTTGATCCGGTTGCAGTGCTACGAGGGGCTGGATGCCCAGCACGCGCTGTACGACTGGGACTACCGGCGCCAGCTGCTGGCGATCCAGCTGAGTCGCGATGCGCACACCAATGCCGGCGCCGAGGCCGATATCGCCCGTGCCAGCGATGCGTTGTACGACGAACGCTTCCTGGTGCGACGCCCGCTGCTGGAAGCCATTGCAAGCCCGGAACCGGTGGTGCTGCTGATCGACGAGATCGATCGGGCCGACGAGGCGTTCGAGGCGCTGCTGCTGGAGGTGCTGTCGGACTTCCAGGTCAGCATTCCGGAGCTGGGCACCATCGAGGCGCGCACCCGACCGGTGGTGATCCTGACGTCCAACGGCGTGCGCGAGCTCAGCGATGCATTGCGCCGACGCTGCCTGTACCACTACCTGGAGTATCCGGACGAGGCGAAGGAGCGCGACATCGTGCGCGCTCGGCTGCCGGAGGTGGACACCGAGCTTGTCATCGATGCGGTGCGCGTGGTGCAGGCGCTGCGCGAGCGCGGCATGCGCAAGACGCCGGGCATTGCCGAGACGCTGGACTGGACCGCCTCGTTGGTACGGCTGGGCGTGCGCCGGCTGGATGCGGATCCGGACACGGTCGCTGCCAGCCTGACGGCGTTGGTGAAGACGCGCGAGGACCACGCGTTGCTCGATCGCGAGGAACGGGGGGTGGCCGGCGTGGTGGCCGCTGCCCTGTCGCCGACGCCGACGCCGGCGTCGCGGTGAGCGGAGAGCTGCTGATCGAGCCGCGCGAGCAGCCGGTCGCGCCGCTGGATCGGCTGATCGGGTTCACCGGATTCCTGGCCGCCAACGGGGTGCCGATAGACCCGGGCGCGCAGCTGGACGCGTTGCGCATCGCTGCCTTGACCGGGCTGTCGGCGCGAGCCTCCCTGCGGCGTGCGCTGCGAGCCTGCCTGACCAGCACACCCGAGACCTTTCGGCGCTTCGATGTGCTGTTCGATGCCTACTTCCAGCCCGACGGCGAGCGGGCGGACTTCGCCGGCACCGAGCGACCGGACGCCACCGCCGGCGGCATCTCGCGCGTGGCCGCCCAGAAGCTGCTGGGCATGGCCGGCACGTCCGAGAAGCAGCGCCAGGAAGAGGAGTTCTTCGGGGCCGGTGACTTCAAGGCGCTGTCGCTGGCCGATTTCCGGTTCGTGTTCGATCCGTGGCAGATGCAGCGCATCGAGCGGTTGGTCGACGAGATGGCGCGGCGTGCCCGCCGCCGGGCCACGCGCCGGCGTCGCATCGCCGCCAGCGGCACCCGGCTGGACATGCGACGCACACTGCGCCGTTCGCTGGGCACCCACGCCCACCCGGTAGAGCTGCGCTATCGGGTGCCGCGCCGGCGTCTCGAGCGTTTCGTGCTGCTGCTGGACATCAGCCAGTCGATGGATGTGTACGCCCGCCTGTTCCTGCGCTTCGTGCGCGTGCTGATGACGGTGTTCACCGAGTCGCACGCGTTCACGTTCAATACCGACCTGGTGCGCCTGGGTCGTGGGCACGCAAGGCTTGCCGAGCGGGACTTCGAGGCGGTCATGAACGCCACCGGCAAGGGCTGGCTGGGCGGCACCCGCATCGCGCACGCGTTCGAGACCTTCGAGGCCGAGCACGCCGCGCGCCTGCTCGACCGACGCACCACGCTGGTGGTGTTCAGCGACGGCTGCGACACCGCCAAGCCGGAGCGGCTGGCCGAGATCACCCGCCGGCTGGGCCGGCGACCGCGAAAGCTTGTGTGGATCAATCCGCTGCTGGGACGGTACGCACCGGAGCAGGAGAACCGCTGGATGGATCCGGTCGCCCCGCACGTGGACGCCTACCTGTCGGCCCACTGCCTGGACAGCCTGGTGGCGTTGGAGCGGGAGCTGCTGAGCTGACGTGCACTCGCCGTTCTTCTCAGAACGCGAAGTCGGCCGGATCCGGCCCCAACCGTTCCTCGCGTTCGGCCGCATCGAGGCGCGTCATCTGCGCATCGCTGAGCGAGAAGTCGAACAGCTGGGCGTTCTGTTCGATGCGTGACGGGGTGACGCTCTTCGGGATGACCACGATGTCCTGCTGCAGCGCCCAGCGAAGCACCACCTGAGCCGGGTCGCGTTCGGTCTCGGCGGCGATCTCGCCGATGGCTGGACATTCCTCGAAGCGGCCCTGCATCAACGGCGACCAGGCCTCGACGGTGATGCCGTGTCGGGCCCAGGCTGCCCGGATGGGTTGCTGACGCAACCAGGGATGGTGCTCGATCTGATTCAGCGCAGGCACCACACCGATGGCATCGACCAGCTCGTCCAGGTGGGCCGGCAGGAAATTGGACACCCCGATCGAACGGACCTTGCCCGCCTCGCGTGCCCGCACCAGTGCCTCCCAGGCCGCCACGCGGCCGTCGGTCGGCCAATGCAGCAGCATCAGGTCCAGCTGCTCGATGCCCAGGCGCTGCAGCGACTCATCGATGGCCTGTGCGGTTTCGCCGGCACGAATCCGATCGTTCCAGACCTTGCTGGTCACGAACACCTGGTCGCGCCGCACCGCGCTGTCGCGCAGCCCGCGCCCCACCGCGGCTTCGTTGCCGTAGACCGCCGCGGTGTCGATGTGTCGGTAGCCGGCGTGCAGGGCATGCGTGACGGCCGAGATCGCCGCGTTATCGTGCGCCTGCCAGACACCGAGGCCCAATCGCGGGATCGCGTGTCCATCGTTCAGGGTAAGCGTGGTGGCGGGCATGGCGGCTCGGAGGTGGCAAGCGTCGTCAACCAGGGTGACACAGCGCGTCGGCAGGCCTTGCACGTGCGAGGATCGGGGCTGCTGACCGAGTCACGAAGAGGCCTGCCTGCCGATGTTCGATCTCCTGAGCCCGGCGCATCGATGCGTTCGAGCGTGGCCTGGAGGCAGTCAGCGCCGAGTACGCGCTGGCCGACGACGGGTCGGTGCGCGTCGCCAACCGCGGCTGGTCGATCGAGGACCAGGCCTGGCAGCAGGCCGAGGGCCGCGCCCGCTTCGAACAGGATCCGGGCACCGCGCACCTGGCGGTGTCGTTCTTCGGGCCGTTCTACGGCAGCTACGTGGTGTTCGAGCTGGACCCGGGCTACCAGCAGGCGTTCGTGACCGGGAACGATCGTGACACGCTGTGGTTCCTGGCGCGGACCCCGACGGTATCCGAGGCGGACATGGCGCGGTTCGCGTCGCGCGCCGAGGCGCTGGGGTTCGATCTGGACGGGTTGATCCGGGTGGACCAGAGGCGAAATCTGGCACGGTAGCGCGCGTCGGCGTCCGCCACCCACGAGCTGTCGGACCGCAAGTACGCCGAGCCCAACGGGGTGGTCCGGGCCGAGATGCTCGAGGGGCATCGGCCGGCCAACTCATCGATGGTCGCTGTGATCCTGGACAGCGACTGGTTGCTGGAGATCGAGGTGGCGGCGGCTCCCTAGCCGGGTCATCCGACGAGTTCGTCGGGCCATTCGGCAAGCGGGCCCTTTCACCCGCGCCCCCCACGCCGTATCCTTTCCCGATGCTGACCGCCCCCTACCTGATTGCCGGAGTCGATGAAGTGGGCAGGGGTCCGCTGGCAGGTCCGGTGACCGCCGCGGCGGTGGTGCTGGACCCGCGCCGCCCGGTCGATGGGCTGGCCGATTCCAAGGCGCTGGACGAGGCGCGGCGCATCGCCCTCGACCGGGCGATCCGCCAGCGCGCCATCGGCGTCTCGCTGGGCGAGGCCAGCGTCGAGGAGATCGATCGGCTGAACATCCTGCAGGCCAGCCTGCTGGCCATGCGGCGCGCCATCCAGGGCCTGCTGGACGAGGGCATCGGGCCACGACTGGCGCTGATCGACGGCAACCAGCGCTGCGCCAGCGCACTGCCCGAGGCCACCGTCATCAAGGGCGATGGTCGGGTCGCGGCGATCGCGGCCGCCTCGATCGTCGCCAAGGTGTCACGCGATGCGCAGGCGGAAGAATGGCACGCGCGCTGGCCCGACTACGGCTTCGGCAGCCACAAGGGCTACGGCACCGCCGCGCACCGTGCCGCCATCCAGGCGCATGGGGTCACCGAGCTGCACCGGCGCTCCTTCGCGCCGATCCGGCAGCTGCTGAACGAGCGGCGGCGCCAGGCCTCCGATCCGGCGCACGTGTCGGTGAGTCCTTCGTGAATGCCCGTCCGGACATGATCGCCGAGCCCCTGGTCGCCGATCAGGAGGCGCAGGCCGAGCAGGCGGCCGTCGCACCGGCGCTGGCGCCCGGGCGCCGCTACCGCTCGTTCGTGCACCTGTCGGTGCACACCGAGTTCTCGCTGGTCGACTCCACGCTGCGCATCAAGCCGCTGGCCAAGCGGGTGGCCGAGGGCATGCCGGCGGTGGCGGTCACCGACCGGGCCAACCTGTTCGCGCTGGTGAAGTTCTACAAGGCGGCGATGAACGCCGGCGTCAAGCCGATCGGCGGGGTGGATGTGCGCATCCGCGGTCGGGCGCCCGACGGGGCGCTGGCGCGCGCCACGCTGCTGATGATGGACGCTACCGGGCACCTGAACCTGACCGAGCTGGTGTCGCGCTCCTACCAGCACGGGCAGGACAGCGGCACGCCGGTGATCGAGGCCGACTGGCTGGACGGCGCCCACCAAGGGCTGATCATGCTGTCCGGCGGCATCGACTCCGATGTCGGCATCGCGCTGAAGAAGGGTCGCGCTGACGAGGCCGAGGCCGCAGCGCGGCACTGGCAGGCGCTGATGGGCGATCGCTACTACCTGGAGCTGACCCGCACCGGCCGTGCCTTCGAGCAGGAATACGTGGCGCACGCCTGCGCGATCGCCGCCACCCATGGCATCGCCCCGGTGGCCACCAACGATGTGCGCTTCCTGGACAAGGATGACTTCGCCAGCCACGAGGCGCGGCTGTGCATCGCCGCCGGCCATGTGCTGGCCGACCCGAAGCGCCCGCAGCACATCAGCGACCAGCAGTACCTGAAGAGCCCGGCCGAGATGCAGGCGCTGTTCGCCGACATCCCGGTGGCGCTGGACAACGCGGTCGAGATCGCGCGGCGCTGCAACCTGACTCTGAAGCTGGGCACCCCGGTACTGCCAGACTTCCCGATCCCTGCAGGGATGACCGAGACCGAGTTCTTCTACCAGAGCGCGCGCGAGGGGCTGGAAGTTCGCCTGGACCAGCTGTTCGATCGCAGCGCGGCGGATTTTGCCGAGACTCGCCGCGCCTACGACGAGCGTTTGCAGATCGAGCTGGACGTGATCGCCGGCATGGGCTTTCCGGGCTACTTCCTGATCGTGGCCGATTTCATTCGCTGGGCGCGCGAGAACGCGGTGCCGGTGGGGCCGGGGCGGGGTTCCGGTGCCGGCTCGCTAGTGGCCTACTCGCTGACCATCACCGACATCGATCCGCTGGAATACGACCTGCTGTTCGAGCGCTTCCTGAATCCCGAACGGGTGTCGATGCCGGACTTCGACATCGACTTCTGCATGGACGGGCGCGACCGCGTCATCGCCTACGTGGCCGAGAAGTACGGCCACCACCGCGTCAGCCAGATCATTACCTACGGCACCATGGCCGCCAAGGCGGTGGTGCGTGACGTGGGGCGGATCATGAGCCACCCCTACGGCTTCGTGGACCGGCTGGCCAAGATGGTGCCGTTCGAGGTCGGCATGACGCTTGCGAAGGCCATGAACGACTCCGAGGAGTTGCAGCAGGCCTATCGCGACGACGAGGAGGTCACCGCGGTGATCGACATGGCGCTGTCGCTGGAAGGGCTGTCCAGGAACTGCGGCAAGCACGCCGGGGGCGTGGTCATCGCGCCGACCGCGCTGACCGACTTCGCGCCGCTGTACTGCGAGCCCGATGGCTCCAGCCTGGTCACCCAGTTCGACAAGGACGACGCCGAGGAGGTCGGGCTGGTCAAGTTCGACTTCCTGGGGCTTCGCACGCTGACCATCATCGACAACGCGGTCAAGACCATCGATGCGCAGCGCGCCGAAGGTGAGGCGCCGCTGGAGTTGCTGAAGCTGCCGCTGGACGATCGCCCCACCTACGAGCTGCTGCAGAAGGCGCTCACCACCGCGGTGTTCCAGCTGGAATCCGGCGGCATCAAGCGCATGGTCGAGCGCCTGAAGCCGGACAACTTCGAGGACATCATCGCGCTGGTGGCGCTGTACCGGCCGGGGCCTCTGCAGTCGGGCATGGTGGACGACTTCATCGATCGGAAGCACGGCCGCAAGAAGATGGCCTGGCCGCACGAGGACTATCAGCTCGAGTCCTTGCGCCCGATCCTGGAGCCGACCTACGGCGTCATCCTGTACCAGGAGCAGGTCATGGGCATCGCCCAGACCATGGCCGGCTTCTCGCTGGGCACGGCCGACATCCTGCGCCGGGCGATGGGCAAGAAGAAGCCCGAGGAGATGGCCAAGCAGCGCCAGGGCTTCCTGGACGGCTGCACCGGCCAGGGCATCGATGCGGAGCTTGCCGGCAACATCTTCGACCTGGTGGAGAAGTTCGCAGGCTACGGCTTCAACAAGAGCCACTCGGCAGCCTATGCGTTGCTGTCCTACCAGACCGCCTGGCTGAAGTGCCATCACACCGCCGCCTTCATGGCCGCGGTGCTGTCGGCCGACATGGACAACACCGAGAAGGTGGTGATCCTGATCGAGGAGTGCGTGGCGTTCGATCTCAGCGTGCAGCCGCCGGACATCAACCGTTCCCGGCATCGATTCACCGTGCCGGATGCGCGCACCGTGCTGTACGGCATGGGCGCCATCAAGGGCGTGGGCGAGGGCGTGCTGGCAGCGATCCTGGCCGAGCGCGATGCCCGCGGGCCGTTCACGTCGCTGGAAGGGCTGTGCCAGCGGGTGCCCAAGGGCACGCTGAACAAGCGGGTGCTCGAAGCGCTGGTGCGCGCCGGGGCCTGCGATGCGTTGAGCCAGGGGAACACGCCGGACGGGCTGCCGTGCCGGGCCACGCTGTTCGCCGCGGTGGCCCCGTCGATCGCCGGTGGCGATCAGTTCCACAAGAACGCCAGTGCCGGTCAGAACGACATGTTCGGCCTGGGTTCGGGAATGGGGGCCGCCAACGACGAGGCGAGCGAGCCGGACGTCTCGGCGACATCGGATGGCCCACGGGCGTCAGTGCCGCCTTGGAGTGACCGTACTCGGCTGCTGGCCGAGAAGGACACGCTGGGCCTGTACCTGTCCGGGCACCCGATCAACGAGTACCTGGACGAGCTCACCCAGTTCACCCACGGCCGCCTGGGCGCGATCTGCGACAAGGTCGGCCAGGACGGCGGTGGCGGCGGAGGTGGGCAATGGCGTCCCAAGGGGGTGCCGGCGGTCGCGGCCGGACTGGTGTCCGGCATGCGTCAGCGCGATGGCCACGGCGGCCGCATGCTGATCGTCAACATCGATGACGGCAGCGGGCGCATGGAGGTGGTGCTGCGCGGCGAACTGATCGAGCAGTCGATCCCGCTGATCAAGCGCGACGAGGTGCTGGTGGTGGAGGGTGATGTCAGCTTCGACGACTTCAGCGGCGGGCACCGCATGAAGACGCGCGAACTGATGGACCTGGATGCGGCCCGCGACCGGTTCGCGCGTCGGCTGATGCTGCGCCTGGATGCGGCGCGGCTGGACGAGGGGACGCACCGGGCGCTGGTCGAGCTCCTGCAACAGTACAAGGGCGGTGCGACGCCGCTGGGCATCGTTTGGAGCAACGGTGCCGCCGTGGCGCGGGTCAAGGCCGGCCGGCGATTCGCGGTGCGGCCGCGTTCCGAGCTGGTGCAGTCGCTGCGCGGGTTGCTGGGGCCGAAGCGGGTGGCGCTGCTGTACAAGTAGAGCACACGCGGTTCAGGCCGCCGCTTCGGATGGTCGGCTATCCGGCCGTCCGCATCGTCGGGGCGCAGGGTCGACGGTTCCGGCATCGGAGCCGGCCCCGGTGTAGACCTGGACAAGCTTTCGCGTCGATGCGGGGTGGACGGATGCGTTTCGTCGCTGGTAATGCGGCCCTCAGTCCGGCTTGAGCGACATCGCGTACGCCTTGATGCCCTCGACGCCTTGCACGGTGAATTTCCAACGATCGGGGTCGTCGTATTCGAAGTCCACGTTCAGCTGCATGTCGCTACGCTTGATGGTGAAGAGGGCGCACTTCCAGTCGTTGCCCTCGGCTTTCATAGTCGTGTGAAGTAACTTGAATAGATTTCGCACGGGGATGTCATACGGAATCTGCGCCTCCCAGCCTTCTTCGCCAAAATAGCGATAGCCGCTTCTCGATGTGCCCTTCTCTTCGGCAAGAATCGCCAACTGATCCCAAGCCTCTGAAGAGATGCGTGAGTCGCCGATAATTGCGGGGCCCATGGTGGCGAGAATGTCGGACGATGTCATATCGTTAGCCTTCCTATTCTTCAATTTGTTGTTCGATGCTGCGAATAATATCCACCCGCGTTCTGCGTGAATACTCTTGACCAGGGGCGTTTTCGAGGCTTTTATCGTTGTAACGGAGCCCCCGAGTTCGACAGTTGAGAGGCCAAGTGCCTGAAAAGGCAGGGAATAGTTTTTCAGATTGCCACTACAACAGCGGCAGCTGCTTCGATTCGGTCGGTTTGGCGGCCCCGAGCGCCTTCAGCAGAGC
>Ga0209303_1000024_pt1 | contig 207864 bp, 162 predicted proteins | sample SidtaG_3_FD_187449 | JGI IMG/M metagenome (GOLD analysis project Ga0209303, IMG submission 187449) | Marine algal microbial communities from Sidmouth, United Kingdom - Sidmouth_Asex1 metaG (SPAdes) (version 2) | ecosystem: Host-associated > Algae > Red algae > Unclassified | place: Sidmouth...
GTCGCTGATTCGCCATGCGGCATCTTCATAGCTGCATCATACCTCACGTCACCGATGCTGCCGTCTTGTCCGCTCGCAGCACTTTCGAAAGGCAGGCCTGAGAAGAACTTTCAGAGAAAAGCTAACAAGTATTAGATCGACAGTGCGACATCAGCCGATTCCTGACACTGGCACCGACGTGCATGCGCCGACTCGTCCAGTAGGTGACGGCAGCGCACTCCTGGGCGAACTACCCTCCCCGTCGCCTCTGGCATCTCGGTCGCTTGCGGCGTCCGGTCCAGCATCGCCTCACTTATCTCCGACTCGACGCTCATCCTGCCGGTCGCGAGTGCTTCGCTGCCCGCGCGTACCCGACTCCTGTAAAAAACAATAGCAGAGCGCAGCGCCGCCCGGCAAACGGATGTCTGCGAGATCCCGTGTCCTGCTAGCATTGCGGCTCAGCAATTCCGCTGCTCATTCAAGGATGAATGCCATGTCGGATTTCACGCCACGACGTCACTTCCCGAACGACCACGAGCTCGAGTCGTACTTGCAGTTGCTTGCCAGCGAATCGATCCCTCTGAAAAGCAGGCCTTACTACGTCGCGCGTCTCAAGCAGTTCGTCGCGGCGGCTGGAGCCCGCGAGCCCGAGACTTTGCCGGAGCAGGACATCGTCGAACTGTTGACGGCTTTCGGTCAGCGCGACGACCTTCAGGATTGGCAGTTCGGACAGATGGTCGACGCGGTTCGAATCTACCTGGTCCGCCTGATCGGCTCGCCGGGTGCGACGTCGATGGATTGGCAGTCGTTGCGCGACCTTTCCCGTGCTCCGGCGCCCGATTGCGGGCTGTCGGCGCGGGGATCGCGGCCGGAAGTGTTGCTCCGGGAGAGGGTCGAGAACGGGACTGGCGGTCTCTCCGATGTCCGGCGCGAGCATGAGGAGCTGATCGTGCGCGTCGTCACGGAGATTCGGGCGCGGGGTTACGCCTATCGGACGGAGCAGGTCTACGAGCAGTGGGTCTGCCGGTACCTCGTCCATTGCAAGGGGGTGTCGCCGGAAAAGATGGGCGCAGAGGCGGTCACGGGTTTTCTGAACGAGTTGGTGGTCTCCGGGAACGTCAGCGCGAGCACGCAGAATCAGGCCTTGAACGCCTTGGTATTTCTCTACCGGCGAGTTCTGCAGATGCCTTTGGGTCGGCTCGATGAATTCGCGCGCTCCAAGCGCAAGAAGGTCGTGCCGGTGGTGCTCTCCCGATCGGAGGTCAAGCGCGTGCTGGCGGAGCTGTCGGGTTGGCAGCTGCAGGTCGCCTCGCTGCTCTACGGCACCGGCATGCGCATGACGGAAGCGTTGACGCTGCGGGTCAAGGATGTCGATTTCGAATACGGTCGCATTCACGTCTGCCAGGCGAAGGGAAAGAAGGATCGATACGTTCCTCTGCCGAAGCAGCTCGTCGACGGATTGAAGACACGCATCGGCTCGGTGGGAGAGTTGCACGAGCAGGACCTCGCGGCGGGGTACGGCGAGGTTCTTCTGCCGGAGGCGCTGGCGAGAAAGTACCCGACCGCCGCTCGCGAACTGCGTTGGCAGTTCCTGTTCCCGTCTGGCCGTCTGTCGGTCGATCAGCGCTCGGGGGCGATCCGTCGTCATCACTTGCACGAGAGCGGATTGCAACGTGCCGTGAAGGAGGCTGCACGGCGCAGCGGGATCGTCAAGCGGATCGGCTGCCACACCTTCCGGCACTGTTTCGCCACCCATCTGCTGGAGACGAACCACGATATCCGTACCGTTCAGGAGCTGCTCGGTCACGCCGACGTGTCGACGACCATGATCTACACCCATGTATTGAATCGCCCGGGAATCAGCGTCGCCAGCCCGCTCGATCTCTGACGACGGCGCGACTGCTCGATCGGGTCCCGTCGATCGACTCCTTGAACCACGCCGGCGCCTGTTCCTCGCCGGATTCGGTCGCTTCGCAGATGTCACGAAGCAAGCCTCTAGCGTGAATCGTCGAGCGTCGTCGGGTCGGGCTCGGGCGGACGCGTCCTCAGCTCTTCTCGATGGCGGACACCGGCATGATCGAGCGCCGCGCGCCGTCGAACCCCATGAGGCCGAGGACCATTCCGGAGGTGCGGTTGATGCCTGTCCGGGCGCGTGTCATCAGGTGATGCCTGGACGAGCGCGTCTCATGCCGATGAAAGCAGCTCTCGGAATCTTCGCGTCCGGGGGGGGCGCCGTTGCCGGGCGCCGTACCCGGCTCCACGGCGGCCGGATCCGCCTTGCCGCTTGCATTCGCAGCAGTGCCGGTCGGCGCGCCCGCGGAGCTACATCACCGGGGGGGCTGCCGGCGCCGCGACGCCACCGTCCGGGACCGGTTGCCCGCCATCCGAAACGGTGGCTTCCTCCTCCCCGGCGTCGCCGTTGAATCGCCGCCGAAGAACGTCGCGTTGCTCCGGGGTCAACGATTCCAATACGTCGTGCGTGGTCCTTGGCGCTTGCATGGGAATCTCCTCTCGTTGCCCGCGTTCGACCGTCACGCGATCGGCTACCGCGAGAGCGCCACCGAGACGTTTGGCGCATCGGCCATCTCCGACGGCTGCTGTGCGGGATGGTTCACTCAGCGCACGGCACTGCCGATGACCCGTCGTACATCGGCGTCGCGAACGCTCCGGGGGGTCTCATGGCCGCGCCGAACGCGGAGGCTCGCGAAACGACCGCGGAGGCCGGGCGCGGCGAGCGGCGCGGCGACACGCGGCCTCGGGAGGACGACGCTGCTGCATTGCTCGCGATCGAGCGCCGTGCAGCGACGAAGATGCAGGGCACGAACTGACGTCAGGATGCGGGCGAGGTCGCCTCGGCCGACCGGTCGATCGACTCGAACATCGACCGCACCCTGTCGAGGTTTCGGTCGACGAACTCGGCCGAGACGGCACTCGCGCCGAAATCGCGGGCGTTGCCCATGATCAGCGCCATCCACCAGAGATGGCGGATCACCACGAACGTGTCCACCAGCGCCAGATCGTTTTCGCCGATGTCGCGCGTCGCTCGATAGCCCTCGATGAAGGCCGACCACAGCGCCTGCTCGTTGTCGTCGCCGCGGATGCCCCACTTGAACGTGGCCCACTCGAACACGCGCAGACCGACGCCGCAGCAGTCGAAGTCGAAGTGCGTCATCGATCCCTCGTGCAGATGGACGTTGCAGCCGTGACAGTCGCCGTGGCAGAAGCCGACATCGAGCGTGTCCGTCGGCACGGCACTCACGGTGCGTCGAAGATCGCCCGCCGTCGCCTCGAGCATCGCCAGGCCCGCCGCGCTTTGTTCACAGAAGGGCACGATGATCTCGAGCGAGCGGTCCAGCAGGTACGCCAGGTCGAGCGCCGGTCGAACGTGGCGCGTCGCGAAGCCTTCGGACCAACGATGGAGCTCGGCAACCGACGCGCCGAACAGTCGCCCCATCTCCACATCGTCGTAGTCCGGTTCCGCCCCCTCGGCATGCGTGGTCAGGATCGCGTACCGCGGCCCTTCGGGCGCGCTCAACTCGCTGACGTACCCACCGTCCCGCCGTTCGATCGGGCCGGCCACCTTGGCGCCTCGTCCCGCGAGGTGAAGCAGCGCGGCGACCTCGAAGTCGACCGCTTCGCGTGACCGCAGCCCGTGCCGGTAGACGCGCAGGGAGTAGCGCGCATTCGCGCACTGGACCTGGTAGGTGTCGTTCACCCCGCGCTCCCAGAACCGGCAACTCTCCGCGTCGTCCACGGCGTAGAGCGGCACGAGCCTCTCCAGCAGCTCGGTCTCGGACACCGTCGAATAGCTCGCTCCGAGCTGCATCGCACTCCCCTGCGTTCTCTTCGCTGCACCGATCGATCTCGCCTTCACGAGCTACGGCAGCGACCTGCGAGTACGACCCGCGAATACGGCATGCGAATAGGACCTGCGAAGACGACTTGCGAAGACGATTTGCGAAAACGACTTGCGAAAACGACTTGCGAAAACGACTTGCGAAAACGACTTGCGAATAGAATTGCAGAAACGACGGACGATCGCGATCTACGAATACGACCTGCCGAAGCAGGCGACGGAAGCGAACGGAACAGGCGGCGACGACCCCCGGTCAGGACCCTTCAAGCGCCTTCTCGAAGCACGTTTGCGCCTGCGCCTCTTCGTACCCGGCCTCCTCGTATATCTCGCGCGGGCAGGCCTCGAGCGTCGCGTTGTCCAGCACGGTCGGGTCGATCTCCGGCGGAAGCGTAATCAGACACTGATCGATGGCGGACTCGGAGAGGGTCAGGCACTCGCGGCCGTCGAATCCCATGCAACCGAGGAAGATCTCCGAGGTACAGATCACTCCGGCCTGCGCCCGGGTCATGTCCACGAGAGCGGCGCGCGGGATCATCGCGCCGAGCGTGTCGTCCGCGCCAGGCGTCGCGGACGTCTCGGGCCCGTCGGCCGTCTTGCCGTCGTCGGGGGTAGCGGAATTCGATTCGTCGGTCGGCGTCGCATCGGGTGCATCCGCGGCACCGGGTGCGGACTCGGGTGCGGACTCGGGCGCGGACTCGGGCGCGGACTCGGGTGCAGATTCGAGTGCAAGTTCGGGGGCGGATTCGGGTGCAGCCTCGGCGGCAGATTCGGCTACAGACCCGCTTGCAGACTCGGTGTCGCCATGGGCGGCGAGCGACGTGCCTCCGATCGCCAGGGCAAGTGCGAGCGCCGTTAACGCTCTGCCTGCCGGGACGAGCGAGCACCATCGTCCGTATCGTCGTGTACCGTCCATCTCGCTCTTTCCATCGATCGACGACAGCGAGTATAGGCATCCGTCGTCCACCGGGCGTGCCGTCTGTCCCTCCTGCCACCTACACCGACACACCGCTCTCCATGCCTTCTTCCGACCGCACCGCCGCCGAACTCGCCCGTCGTCGGCACTGGCTGTTCGACATGGACGGCACGCTGACACGGGCCATGCACGATTTCGACGCGATGCGCGAGACGCTCGGCCTGCCGGCCGGGATGCCGATCCTCGAGGCCCTCGACGCGATGGAGGCCGGGGAGCGGCAGCGCAAGCGGGCGGCGCTTGATGCGCTGGAACTCGACATGGCGGCGGACGCCGACGTGCAGCCGGGGTGCATCGCCTTGCTCGACGCACTGGTGGCGCGGGGCGAGTCGCTCGCGATCGTGACACGGAACGGGGCGGACATCGCGCGCGCGACGCTCGCCGCCTGTGGCCTCGAGCGGTTCTTCCCGGACGGCACCGTCATCAGCCGAGATGACGACTGCGCGCCGAAGCCGGATCCTGCGCCGGTGCACCTCGCCCTCTCGCGCCTGTCCGCCGAAGCGGACGAGGCGGTCATGGTCGGAGACTACCTGTTCGACCTGCGCGCCGGCCGCGACGCCGGCACGCTGACCGTGCACCTCGATGTCGACGGCGCCTATCCCTGGCCGGAGGTCACGGACATCGGCGTGCGCTCGCTGGACGAGCTGCACGAACTGATCAAGCGCTAGCGCGGCGCCATGCGGTCGCGCGTCCCGTCGTCGCGCCTACCGTCGTCGCGCTCGCCGTCGTCGCGCGTCCCGTCGTCGCGCCTGCCGTCTTTGCGCATGCCGTCGTCGCGCGGATCCTCGCTGCGCGTGTTGCCGTCGCGCGCGAGCCGCGCGAGCGGGTCCTGGCGCAGGTAATCCACCAGCGCCTCGTACACGGCCGGATAGCCTTCGGCGACGTTCTCCGGCCACGTGAAGAAGGTCTCGACGATCACCGCGAAGAACTCGGCCTCGTCCTCCGCGCCGTAGTCGTCGAGGAAGGCGTCGTCGCCGGCCTCGACTCGCGCGACGTGATCGGCGTAGGCCGCGGTGAAGGCGTCCGTCCAGCGGCGGGCGGACGCGGCATTGCCGAGCGCCGGGAAGCCGTTGGTGCGTCCGTTCGCCGCGTCCAGCACGTGGGCGAACTCGTGCACGACCACGTTGGTGCCGTCGAGCGGCGCGGCGACGTCGTCCCAGGCGAGGATCACCGGCCCCGCCTCCCAGGCCTCGCCGACGAGCTCGGCCTCGCGCGCGTGTTCGACCCCGGCGTCGTCGGTCCAGGACTGATCGACCATGAAGCCCGCGGGATAAAGCAACACGTTGCGCACGCGACGGTAGTCCTCGAGGCCGAGCTCGAGCACCGGCAGGCAGGCCTCGAGGGCGACCCGGGCACGCATGCCGTCCGCGAGCGCGAGCCCGCAGGCGGTGTCGAAGCGGCGGGTCTCGAGGAAAGTGTCGGCCAGGGCGCGCAGCCGCGATCGCTCGGCGTCATCGAGCGGGCGGAGCACCTCGCTCGCGGCGAACGCGGCTGCCCAGTGCACCTCGTCGACGGGCGACGGCGCCTGCCCGAACCGTCGGCGCAGCCAGGCGCCGGCACTCACCGGCCGCGCGCGGGCTCGGCGCCGAGCACGGACATCTCCATGCGGTTCAGGCCGGCGCGGCTCATGCGCTGACCGGTATCGACCAGGGTACGCCCGCCGGGCGGGATCACGCGCCGGATGGTGCTCGTGCCCGGTCTCGCGCCGGGCTGCAGTCGCACCCGGATGCGCACGTTGGTGACCGCCCGGTTGGTCTGGTTGACGATCTCGAACGCCAGATTCCCGTTCGGTGTTAGGCCGCGGCGCACCTCGACCAGCCCCCGACCGCTGCTGGCCGGCGCCCTCGGGGTCGCGGCCGGTGCGGCCGGAGACAACTCGCCGAGCGCGGCCCGGGCACGCTCGCCGCCCGCACCTTGCGCCTGCGCCGCCATGGCGTACCAGCGCCGCGCCTCGGCGGTCTTGCCGCGGGCCGCGGCGATCGCGCCGAGCCCGGCCTGCGCATCGCTCGTCGGCATCAGCTTGACGCTGCGGGCGTAGTCCGCCCGGGCGGCGGTCACGTCGCGCGTGGCCTCGTTCACCTTGCCGCGCTGGAGGTAGTAGTAGAAGAAGCTGTCGTTCAACGCGATCGCCCGGTCGTAGTGGCGTTCGGCGGCGGTGTAGTCGCGCTCGTTCAGCGCGAGGTCGCCCAGGAAGGAGGCGAAGTGGCCCTCCCGCGGCTCGAGCCGGGCGGCCCGTTGCCCGAGCGCGCGCGCCTCGGCGAGCTTGCCGTCGCGGGCGAGTGCCTGGGCCCGGTCGAAGGCGTCGTAGGCGGGCTGCTTCTCGATCAGTCTCGCCATGGCCCGGCGGTAGCGGTCCCGGCCGGTCTCGCCGCCCGGCGGAAGACGCGACGCGGTCTCGATGTTCTTCGCGACGCGCTCGGGGGATGGCGGGTGGCTGGCGAACAGGCCGCTCAGCCAGTCGCTGCGCCGCCCTTCGGAGAGACGAACGAAGGTCTTCTGCAACTCGACCGCACCGTTCGGGTCGTAGCCCGCGCGCGCCATGTACCTCATGCCGTAGTGGTCCGACTCCAGCTCTGCGCCGCGACCGTAGGTGCTGTTGACGATCTGCGCGCCGATGGTCGAGCCGAGCTGGGCGAGCTGGCCGTAGCCACGCTCCGAGCCGACGATGGTCGCGGTCATGACGGCGAGTTGCAGGCCGATGCCGCGCGTCTGGCCCTGCGCACCGTGGCGCGCGGCCGCGTGCACGATCTCGTGGCCGAGCACGGCGGCGAGCTGCGCCTCGTCCTCGAGCTCGACCAGCAGCCCGCGGTTGATGCTGATCTTCCCGCCCGGCAGCGCCCAGGCGTTCGGGGTCGAGTCGTTGATGACGTTGAATTCGTAGGGAAGCTTGCGGTCGCTCTGCGCCGCCAGCCGCTGGCCGACCCTTCGCACGTAGGCCTCCACCCCCGGGTCGACGACGTAGTCGCCGCCCTGCGCCTGGCGAAGCGGGGCGTACTGCTGGCTGCCGACGGCTAGTTCCCAGTCCTCGGAGACGAGCAGGAAGTCCTTGTCGCCCGTGACCGGGTTCTGTGCGCAGGCGACGATCGTCAGCGTGACCGCGACGAGAGCGGCAAGCGCCGGGTGCAGCGCGTACCGCCTACGCATGTTGATGGCCTCCCGGTCCGTGCACGTGCCCGTGCGCCTGCTCGCTATCGGTGGCGGGCCGCACCTCGACGATCTGCACGTCGAAGGTCAGGTCGCGCCCGGCGAGCGGGTGGTTGGTGTCGACGTCGACGTTGAACTTGCCCGCCTTGAGCACGGTGGCGGGTCGCGAGCCGCGCTCGCCCGGGAGACGCACCAGCTGACCGGCCTTCACCGGCTTGCCCTTGATGCCGAGCTGCTTCAGCGGGACGCGGCGCACCCGCTCCGGATAGCGACGGCCGTAGGCCTGCTCTGCCGGTATCGTGACCGCGAAATCGGACCCGGCCGCCTTGTCGCGGAACGCGTCCTGCAAGGCGGCAAGGACGCCCTGCTCGCCGAACAGGAAGCGAACCGGTTCGCCGGCCTCCCTGGAGGACTCGATCCGGGACGCCTCCCCGTCGTACAGGTCGTAGTGGAACGCGACGACCGCTCCGGGACCACAGGTCTGGTCGGACACACGCTTCTCCGTCGTCAAGGACCGCGCGCCACACTTACCCGATCGCGGCGCCCAACCCGTTATAAGCTGGCTGGACGATGATACTCACAAGCCTCCCCACTCGCTCGCGCTCGGTCTCCGGCTCGGTCTCGAGCTCGGTCTCGAGCGCGCTTTCTGACTCGATCTCTGACTCGATCTCTGACTCGATCTCTGACTCGATCTCCGGTTCGGTCTCCGGCTCGGTCTCCGGCTCGGTCTCACGCTCGGTCCCGGGCTCGCTCTCGGGCCGGGTCTCGAGATCGCGGTCCGCGCTTGCCCGGCGATCGGCCGCCCGAGCTGGCCGGTCTTTCGGTCGCTCGGGTCGCGCCCGCTGCCGCTCCGTGGTCGTCTTGCTGCTCCTGCCGCTCGCGCTCGGTGCCTGCACCAACAGCAAGCTGATCATCGGGCCGCTCTACAACCGCCTCGACGACCAGATGCGCAAGGAATTCGAGAAACTCGGGGACTTCGACGATCGTCAGACCGCGCTGTTCGAGGCGGCCGTCGGCACCGGTCACGTCTGGCACCGGCAGCAGGAACTGCCTGCCTACGCGGACCTGCTCGAGGAGATCGGCAGCGCCGTCGCGCGACCGGGTACCACGCCCGAGGACGTCGTTCGCTGGAGCGAGATCATCGAGCAGCACGCCACCGCGGCGCGCGAGTGCCATCCGGTGAACTTCTCCTTCGAGCTGATGAAGAGTCTCGACGACGAGGAGATCGACTTCATCGAGCGGCGCTTCGCGCGCGAGCGCATCAAGAACCGCAAGAAGTACTTCGACCAGACGCCCGAGGAACGGGTCGAGGAGCGCACGAAGAACATCCGGAAGTGGGCCGGGCGCATCGGCGTCGACTTCACCGCCGAGCAGAACGCGATGCTGCGCTCCGCGTTCCGGCGGCAGACGAGCCTGCGGCAGGAGTACTACGCGCTGTCGGACACCTGGAACGAGCGGCTCTTCGAGCTCGCCCGCGAGCAGGACGCGCCCGACTACGACACGCTGATGGCGGCGCACCTCGCCGAGCTCTGGACGCTGCTCGAGAAGGGCCACCCCGAGGAGTGGGAGGCGAACCGCCGGCTGTGGCGTTCGGTCGGCCACCGCTTCATCACGAGCCTCACGAGCGAGCAGCGACGCACGCTATCGCGCTGGCTCGCCAAGATGAGCGACACGGTCTACGCCATCTCGCGCGACGAGCCCTCCTTCGTCGTCGGCGACGACCCGTCCGTCGGGTGTCTGGTCGACAGCAGCGCGACGGGGCCGGCGAACGCGACGGCGCGCGAATCGGCGGGTTGAACGGACGCGCGACCGCCTCGCCACGACGCGACACGAGCGCGAGCTAGCTCGCGCTGGGCGGGCTCGCCTCGAGGACGGCACGCTCCAGTCGCTCGAGCGTGCCGGGCAGGTCGAGCGACTCCACGTTCCCGAGTCCGACGACCAGCCGCTCGCATGGCCGCTCGCGACGGCGATCACGGACCCACTCGCCGGGTCGCTCGTCGATGTCCGCCCAGTCAAAACGCTCGAGCGGAACCGCCCCGATGGCGGCGTGCTCGAGGCTCGCCTCGAGGGCGGCGCGCGGCACCGATCGGCCGATCTACAGCACCGCGCACAGACCGCCCCGCCGACGAGCTCCAGCACGGGCGACGCCGCGACGCATTCGAGCAGCACCGCCCGCCGCTGCGCGTAGACCGCTCGCGCGCGTTGCAGATGTCGCGAGACGATACCTGCTTCCAGCAGCTCCGCGACGCACGCCTGGACCAGCGTGCCGTGGCCGCCACCGAGCGCGCGAAGAACCTGTCGTGCCCGCGGCGCCTGCCCCGGCGGCAGCACCAGCCACGCGACGCGCGCCGCCGGAAACAGGCCCGGATCCGGCTCTCCCGGCGACAGCGCGCGCCGCCCCGCAGGGACGCTCCTGAATGCCTCCGCCCGTGCGGCAAGGGGCCAGTGGAGCCTGACCTCCGAAGGCGTCGGTCGTTCGACCGGCGCTTCGTGGACGACCACGGTGCCGCGCCGCCCGGCGCTCTCGACCAGCCCTTCGTCGGCAAGCTGCCCGTAGGCCGCGACCACCGTGTCGCGCGCGAGACCGAACCTGGTGGCCAGCCGCCGCGACGCCGGCAGCGCCTGGCCGCGCGGGACTTCGCCGCGCGTGATGGCCTCGTACAGCCCGAGGTAGAGCTGCCGCCCGAGCGGCAGCGGTCGATCGCGATCCGGCGCGATGCGCGTCAACCAGTCGGGCCCGGCCTCGTCGCCGGCGAGACCTTTGGTTCTCTCGGACATCACCTCGACGCCGCCTCGATCGGACACGTCGCCTTCGTCCATGACGGCTGGCCACACACCATCCCGACCGCGATCGCGCGTCTGGACGACAGCCTGTGGCTGCACGGCAGCCGCTCGAGCCGTCTCTGCCAGGTGCTGGCCGCAGGCGAACCCGTCGCGGTCTCGGTCTGCCTGGTCGACGCCCTGGTCAAGGCGCGCTCGGCGTTCCACTGCTCGATGAACTACCGCAGCGCCGTGGTCTACGGCAGGGGCGTGCCGGTGGGCGGTGCCGCGAAGCGCGAGGTGCTCGACCGGTTCACCGAGAGCCTGATCCCGGGCTCCGCGGGCGACTATCGCGCGCACCTCGCCAGGGAGTTGAAGGCGACAGAGCTGATTCGCCTGCCGCTCGACGAGGCGTCCTGCAAGGTGCGGACGGGCGACCCGATCGACGACGACGACGATCTCGCGCTGTCCCACTGGGCCGGCATCATCCCGCTGACGACGGTGTCGGGCACGCCACGGGCCGCCGGCAGGCGCGCTATCGACCCTCGACGAACCGCGCGCTCCACGCGTCGATGTCGCGGGCGATGGCGTCGCGGTGCAGGAGCTGCCCGGCCAGTGCCGTCGGCGTCTGCCCGGACGCGAGCCCGACCAGGGTGCCCAGCACGGCGCCGCGGTGGGCGTTCTCGCCGCCCAGGTTGGCGTTGACGAGCAGCGCCCGCCCGGGATCGGCGTGGTATCGGGCGGCGAGGTAGCAGACGTTCGGCCAGGCATCGTCGATGTAGCAGGCGAGCGAGTACGTCCGGCCGACCACGGCCGCGTCGCCGCCGCGTTGCGCGAGCAGCGGGGCGAGCCGCGCGCCGCGGGTCGCCGTGATGGCCTCGGCCAGGGCGGACACGATGTCCTCGGCGTCGGCGGCGTGCTCGGCCGTCCCCGAAACGGCCGTCCCCGCCTCGGCCGTCCCCGAAACGGCCGTCCCCGCTCGGCTGGCGAGCCGCGCCATCAACGCGACGTAGGCATCGACCACCCGCAGCAGCGCGTCGTCCGGGTGGGTGAGGCGCACGTGCGCGCGGCACGTGGCCTGCACGGCGTCGAGCGACGCGCTCGGCAGCAGCGCCAGCGCGAGCGGCGCGACGGTCACGAGCGCACCCATCGAGGGCGTGTCGTGCGTCACCGCGCCGCACTCGAGCGGGTCGCGGCCGGCGACGAGGTTCGCGAAGTAGCCGCGATGGCAGCTCTCGGCGTAGGCGTCCGGGTGCGCGGGCGGATCGGCCGTCATGAAGGCGATGTAGTCGGCTGCCCAGTCGCGCGACTCGTAGTCCCCGCGAGCGGTGAGAAACGTCGTCAGACGCCGCGCCCACCACGCGTTCAGCGTGTTCTCGCCGGCCGGCAGTCCGTGGTGATAGTGACCGTTCGGCTGCCCCCACCGGTGACGCTTGCCCTTGAGGATCACGTCGCCGACGATCTCCGGGCCGCCGTCGGCCGACTGGGCGCCGCGACCGCCGCGCGACGTGGAATGCAGCGCCATGATCGAGCTCGGATGACGCTCGGGTGCGGCTTCCATCTGCCGGATGCCGTGCGGTGGAAACGCCTTGATGATGTCGCCGGGGTTGTAGTACCAGTGCACGGGCATGGCCAGCGCATCGCCCACGAACAGGTTCGTCAGGGCGGCTCGCGCGCGCGTGGCGTAGGCGTCGGTCGGTGTGATCATGATCCGATGATGTGAAAGGAACCCGTGTACACGTTGCGCGTCAGCCGCGCATCGCGCTGCCGTTCGCATCGAACAACGGCGCACGCTGCAGCCGGGCGGTCAGGCGCTCGCCGAGCAGCTCGACTTCCCAGCCCGCTTTCGCGTCCGCGATGCCGGCCGGCACGTAGCCCATCGCGACCGAGCGCTCGGAGGCGTGCGCATAGCCGCCGGAGGTCACCCAGCCTCGTACCTCGCCCTCGTGGAAGATCGGTTCGTCGCCGATGACGTCGGCGTCGGTCGCGGCGACGGTGAAGGTGCGGAGCCTGAGCGGTCCGCCTCCGGCGTCGCGCAGGGCGCGGGCGCCGGCCTTGCCGATGAAGTCGGCGGCCTTGTCGAGCGCGACGAAGCGGTCGAGCCCGCACTCCTCCGGTCCGTAGACGGGGCGGTACTCGCGTGCCCAGCTGCCGAACCCCTTCTCGAGGCGAAGCGCATTCAGCGCACGCGAGCCGAACAGCGACACCCCGAACGTCTCGCCGGCCCTCATCAGGGTCTCGAACACGTGGCGCTGCACGTCGGGCGTCATCCACAGCTCGTAGCCCAGATCCCCGGTGTAGCTGACTCGCCCCACCAGCGCCCGTGCCATGCCGATGTCGAGGGTGCGGATGTCCATGAAGCGAAACGCCTCGGCCGAGACGTCGCTCGTCGTGACGCTCGCGAGCAGCTCGCGGGCGCGCGGACCGGCGATCGCGAGCCCGACGAGACCGGCACCGTGGCTCTCGATCGTCACCGAGCCGTCCGTCGGCAGGTGCTGGTCGAACCAGCGCAGGTGGTAGTCCTCCGCGATGCCGGCGCCCGCGATGAACCACTCGTCGGGCGCGCCGTCCCGGCCGAGATTCGCGAGGGTGAAGTCGCCGATCACGCGCCCGTCCTCCTTGAGCATCGGCGCGAGCACCATGCGGCCGGTGGCGGGCAGGCGACAGGCGAGCAGGCCGTCGAGCCAGACCGCGGCCCCCGGGCCACGGATGCGGTAGGTGGCGAAGCCCGAGGTCTCCATCAGGCCGACGCCCGCGCGCACGGCGCGCGCTTCACGCCCGACGTGCTCGAAGTCGCTGGAGCGTCGCCACGCGAAGGCGTCGCTGACGCCGTCGGGGGCGAACCACAGGGGCACCTCGAGTCCGTGCGAGGCGCCGAACTGCGCGCCGAGCGCACGCAGGCGATCGTGGATCGGCGTCGTGCGAAGCGGACGAGCGGCCGGCAGCTCTTCGTTCGGGAAGCGGATGGAAAAGCGGCGCGAGTAGTTCTCGCGCACCTTCGCGTTCGTGTACGCGAGCGTGGCGAAGTCCCCGAAGCGCGAGACATCCATGGCGAACACGTCGAAGCCCGGGTCGCCCTCGACCATCCAGTTGGCGAGCGCGAGCCCGACGCCGCCACCCTGGCTGAACCCGGCCATCACGGCGCAGGCCGACCAGAAGCCGGGCAGCCCGCGCACGGGACCGACCAGCGGATTGCCGTCCGGGGCGAAGGTGAACGGTCCGTTGACGACCTTCCGGATGCCGGCCTCGTTGAAGGCGGGGAAGTGGCTGAACCCGACCTCGAGTTCGCGCGTGATGCGATCCAGATCGGGCGTGAGCAGATCCTGGCCGAAGTCCCAGGGCGTCACCGTCGGGGACCACGGCCGGCAGTCGCGCTCGTAGGTGCCCATCAGCATGCCGCCCCGCTCCTGACGAAGGTACAGCTCGCCGTCGAAGTCGACCGCGTGCAGCATCTCCTTGCCCGTGCGGGCGTTGAAGGCCGCCACCTCGGGCATGTCGTCGGTGAGGAGGTACATGTGCTCCATCGCGAGCACGGGCAGTTCGAGCCCGACCATGCGCCCGACCTCCCGTGCCCAGAGCCCGCCGGCGTTGACGACATGCTCGGCCACGAGCGTGCCGCCCTCGGTGACGACGTCCCATTGCCCGTCGCTGCGCCGCAGGAGATCGACCACCCGTGTGTGCAGTTCGATCGTCGCGCCGTTCTGCTTCGCCGCCTTCGCGTAGGCGTGCGTGGTGCCGTAGGGGTCGAGGTGCCCTTCCACCTCGTCGTACAGGGCACCGACGAACCGATCGGGATCGAGCAGCGGCATCAGCTCGTGGGCCTCGGCCGGCGAGATGATCTCGGCGTCGAGTCCCATGTACCGCCCCTTCGCGCGGATCGACTTCAGCCAGTCGAAGCGCTCGGGCGTGGCCGCGAGCATCACGCCACCGGTCATGTGCAGGCCGATGTCCTGGCCGGACGCCGCCTCGATCTCCTTGTAGAGCTCGACCGTGTACTTCTGCAGCCTGGCGACGTTCGGGTCGCCGTTGATCGTGTGCATGCCGCCCGCGGCGTGCCAGGTGGAACCCGCCGTCAACTCGGCCCGCTCGAGCAGCACGACGTCCGTCCAGCCGAGCTTGGTCAGGTGATAGAGCACCGAGCAACCGACGACACCGCCGCCGATGACCGCGACCTTCGCATGCGACTTCACGACGCCGCACGACCGGCGAGCAGCTTGCCGGAGACCCAGACATGGAAGCGGTGTGTCGAGGCGTCCATCGCCGGCGAGAAGCGTCCGCCATCGAACATCGGCCCGTGCCGACCGCGCTGCATGCCTTCGACCACGTCGATGTCCTCCGAGAAGACGGTGTGCCACAGGGTCGCGTTCGTCGCGCGCATCGCCGCGAGTGCCGGGTCCGCGGCCGCCTGCTCCGTGTAGTAGAGCTCGACGCGCTCGAGCGTGCGCCCGACCCCCTGCGGCGCGAGCACGATCGCGAAGCTGTGGTCGCGGTGAACGCCGAGCAGCACGTTCGGGTACAGCGCGACGTACTCCGCCCCCTCGTCCCACTGCGCCGACAGGCCGTCGTGTTCGGGGAAGGCCACGCCCTGCTCGTCGCGCAGCCGCCGGTAGACGCGCGTGCCTTGCCCCGAGAAGCTCGCGGTCGCCTCGTCGATCACGTCGTAGTGATCCTGCAGTCGCGAGTAGCTGTTGAGCCCGGGGTGGATCCACGGCAGGTGGTAGCTCTCGCAGTAGTTCTCCACGGCGAGCTTCCAGTTCGTCGCGACATCCAGCGTGAAGGACGAGTGCTCGCCGCCATGACGGATGGGCTGCTCGAACTCGGCCCAGCGCGCCAGCAGCGAGGCATTGGCTTCCTCGAACGGCGCCGCGTTCCCCGAGACGTCGACGAACACGACGTCACGCCAGACGTGCGAGCGCACGCGAAACAGGCCGAGCTCCTCCGTTCGGATCGCCGCGTGCTTGTCGCAGCCGGCGCCACCGACGTGCGGGGTCGCCACGAGCGCCCCGTCGAGCGCATAGCACCAGCTGTGATAGGGGCAGCGAATGACCTTGCGGATCGACGTCGGCGTCTCGACGAGGATCATCCCTCGGTGTCGACAGGTGTTCTGGAACACCGAGACGTCGCCGTCGGCATCGCGCACCAGCAGGAGCGGCATGCCGAGGAAGTCGATCGGATGCACGTCGCCGGGCGCCGGCACATCCTTGCCGAAGCCGATACCCGACCAGCTGGCGAAGAGGACGGATCGGCGTTGCTCGTCGAAGGCCGTCTCCGAGGTGTAGCAGGCATTGGGAAGACCCCTGCCGAAGGCCGGGTCGAGCTGGTTGGCGGCGTCGAGTTCGGTGCGGTGAGCGACAGACATGGCGAGGGACTCTCGGCGGCGGACGATTCCCGGAGTATCGAGCACGCCCCCCGCGCACTCAATGGCCGGCGCGGCTATGTCGCGACACCCGGCGGTCCTGACGCGTCGTCCCCCGCCCGCGAGCGGACCGAGTGGCGCCGGCGGCGCGGTCAGGCGCGGCGCGCCGCCGGCACCCGGTCGTGATCCGCCGCACGGTGCTGCTCGAAGGCGGCATCCATCGAGTCGCGGTCGTGCAGCGCCCGGAGCCGGGCGAACAGCCCGTTCGCCTCGGGATAGGTGCGCCGCAGGTAGGCGAGCCACTGCTTGGTGCGGTTGCCGACGTGGCGCGGGCTGCCGGTATCGGAGGCATGGAACTGCGCCTGCACGGTGTCGACGATCGCCGTCCAGTCCATCGGGGCGGCGGCGAGCGCGTTCGCTCGGATGCGGGCGGCAAGATCGGGGGCGGCCAGCGCGGCGCGCCCGAGCATCACGTGGCGGCAGCCGCTCGCGCGGCGGGCGGCGAGGCTGTCGGCGACGGTCCAGATCTCGCCGTTGATGGTGGTCGTCGCGTCGCCGTCCGCCACGATCGGCGCGACCCGGCGCCAGTACGCCGGCGGACGGTAGCCGTCGAACTTGGTGCGCGCGTGCACGGCAAGCTCGTCCGCGCCGGCCGCGCGGATGCCGGCGGCGATCTCGGGCAACGCCGCCGCGTCGTCGTAGCCGAGCCGTATCTTGACGGTGACCGGCACCGTCGCCGACACGGCATCGCGGACCGCTCGGACGATGTCCGCCACGCGGGACGGTTCGCGCAGGAGCACCGACCCGCCCTCGCTCCGGTTGACGGTCTTCGCCGGGCAGCCGAAGTTCAGGTCGATGCCGGGCGCGCCGAGGGCCGCCGCCCGGCAGGCGTTGGCCGCGAGCGCGGTCGGGTCACTGCCGAGCAACTGCACGTAGACGGGCGTGCCCGACGGCGTGCAACCGCCTTCGTGGAGCTCCGGGCAGAGGCGGAGGAAGACGCGCTCGGGCAGACGCGATCCGGAGACGCGCACGAACTCGGTCACGCACCGGTCATAGCCGCCGAGCGACGTCAGGCGCGCGCGCATCGGCGCGTCGATGACGCCCTGCATCGGCGCGAGCACGATGCGGAACCGCGGGGAGGGGTCGGGGAGGTTCACGGGTGCATGGTAGCCCGCTCGTCTGGTGCCGGCGGCAGCGCCCGCCTACACTGCGCGGCATGTCGAACATCGGTCATGTCGCCTCCCTGCCCGTCCTTCGTGTCGAACGCGATCGCGTCGTGCTCGACGGCGGCGAGGACGGCGAGATCGCTCTCTCTCGCGACGAGTTGCCGTACGACGCGGCCGGTGCCGTCGAGGGCGAGACGCTGGACGTCTTCGTCTTGACCGACCACGACGCCGCACCGATCGCGACCACCCGTCGACCGCTCGTCACGCTCGGGCACTGCGCGTCCCTGCCGGTCGTTGCGCTCTCGGGCGGCGGCGCCTTTCTGGACTGGGGCCTGTCGAAGAACCTGCTGCTGCCCTACGCGGAGCAGCGTCGCCCGCTCGAGGTCGGGCAGCACGAGTGCGTGCAGGTCTATCTCGACAACACCGGGCGGCTCGCCGCGAGCGCGCGGCTCGATCACCGGCTTGCCGGGACGCCGGCAGGCTACGTCGCCTGGCAGGCGGTCGATCTGCTCGTCTGTCAGCGCACCGACCTCGGCTTCAAGGCGGTCGTGGACGATCGCGCCATCGGGCTCTTGTACCGGGACGAGATCTTCAGGGACGACGTGCAGGTCGGGCTGCGCCTGCCCGGTTTCGTCAAGCGGCTGCGCGCCGACGGCCTGATCGATCTCGCGCTGCAGCCGCAGCCGTCCGACGTGCGCGACGCCCTTGCCGAACGCATCCTCATCGCCCTCGCGGAGCGCGGCGGCACGCTCGAACTGACCGACCGGAGCTCGCCCGAGGCGATCCGTGAGGCCTTCGGCGTCAGCAAGAAGAACTACAAGCGGGCATTGGCGGCACTCTACAAGGCGCGACGGGTGACGCTCGAGCCCGAGCGGGTCGTGCTGGTGAAGGCGTGAGCATCCAGTGGTTTCCCGGCCACATGCACAAGGCCGGCAAGGAGATGGACGCGGCCTTGCCGGAGGTCGACGTGGTCGTCGAGGTGCTCGATGCGCGGCTGCCGTGGAGCAGCTCGAACCCCGCGCTCGACACGCGCGTCGAGGGCAAGCCGCGGCTCCGCCTGATGACGAGGAGTGACCTGGCCGACCCGGCGCTGACCGGCGTCTGGCAGGACGCGCTGACCACCGGCACCGATGCGGCGCTCGCGATCCGCACCGACGAACCCGCCACCATCCGCGAGATCCCGGAGCGCCTGCGCGCGCTGGTGCCGGACGATCGCGGCACCTCGCGGGTCAAGCCGCGCACGGCGATGATCGTCGGCATCCCGAACGTGGGCAAGTCGACGCTGATCAACCGCCTCGCCGGTCGCACCATCGCGAAGACCGGCAACGAGCCGGCCGTGACCAAGCGCCAGCAGAGCGTGCCGCTCGGCGAGGGCTGGCGACTGCGCGACACGCCGGGGGTGCTGTGGCCAAAGGTCGAGAACCCGGCCAGCGGCTACCGCCTCGCCGCCAGCGGCGCGATCCGCGACACGGCGATGGACAGTGGCGAGGTGGCGGCCTGGTTGCTCGAGTACCTGATGGTCGCCTACCCGTCCTTGCTGGCGGCCCGCTATGGCGAGGGCCTGCCGGACGCGGACGGCGTCGCGACCCTGGAAGCGATCGGCCTCGCGCGCGGCTGCCTGGGCGGCGGTCGCCTGGTCGACTTCGATCGCGCGGGCCGGCTCGTGCTGCAGGAGTTCCGGAGCGGCACGATGGGCCGGATCACGCTCGAGACGCCGGCCATGCGCGACGTCGAACAGCGCGAGACCGAGGCGCGCCGTGCCGCCCTGGAGGCCAAGCGCGCCGAACGCCGTGAGGCGCGCAGGAAGAAGCGGAGGAAGCGCGCATGAGCGAGCGTCTGCCTCGCGCCGTGCCGCTGCTCGCGCTGTGCAATGCGTGGATGTACGTCGGCTCCACGCTGCTGATCACGGTCTCGGCGCTGATCGGGTTCGAGCTCGCACCGGACAAGCGCCTGGCCACGCTGCCACTCGCCCTGCAGTTCCTGTCGATCATGCTGTCCGGCGTGCCCGCGTCCCTCTTCATGGGTCGCTTCGGGCGAAAGACGGGCTTCCTGCTCGCGGGCGTCATCGGTGTCGTCGGGGCGGTGATCGCGCTGTTCTCGATCGTGAACGGCGGGTTCTGGGGCTACTGCGCCGCGACGGTCTGCTTCGGCACGTTCACTGCCTTCGGCAACCACTACCGCTTCACCGCGGCCGAGGTCGTCGGCCCGGCGCTGCGCAGTCGCGCCATCGCTGCCGTGATGGCGGGCGGGGTGATCGCCGCCTTCATCGGGCCGAACCTCGCGAACTGGAGCGGCGGGATGTTCGCCGCGCATGCGTTCGCCGGACCATTCGCGGTGCTGATCGGGGTGTATCTCGTGTCGATGGCGACGATCGCCTTCGCGGACCTGCCGCCGCCGGTGCCGCGGGTGGCGGGTGCGCCGGGCGGACGGGCCTTGTCGGAAGTCGCCCTGCAACCCCGCTTCGTGGTCGCCGTCGTCTGCCAGATGCTCGGCTACGGCGCGATGAACCTCGTCATGACCTCGACGCCGCTCGCCATGCTCGCCCGGGGTGCGACCCTCGGCGACACCGCCTTCGTCATCCAGTGGCACGTGGTCGCGATGTTCGCCCCTTCCTTCGTCACCGGCCACCTGATCACGCGCGTCGGCATCGGCCCGGTGCTCGGCGCGGGTGCGGCACTCGGCTTCGCCTGCGTCGCGATCAACCTGACCGGCCAGAGCATCGCGCACTTCACGCTGGCCCTGATGCTGCTCGGGGTCAGCTGGAACTTCCTCTACGTGGGCGGCACGACGCTGCTCACCGACACCTACGCACCGGCCGAGAAGGCACGCGCGCAGGCGCTGAACGACTTTCTCGTGTTCAGCACCGTGACCCTGACGGCCCTCTCCGCCGGCGGGATCCATCATGTGTTCGGCTGGCGGGTGGTCAATCTCGGCGTCATGCCGATGCTCGGCGTGACGGCGCTGGCGATCCTGTGGCTGGTTCGACGTCCGCCCGAGTCGCCCGCGGCCACGCCGTCGTCCGCGCCATCGTCCGCGCCATCGTCCGCGCTGTCGTCCGCGCTGTCGTCCGCGCCATCGTCCGCGCCATCGTCCGCGCCGTCGGATGCGCCGTCGGTGCCCGGCAGCCGCTGAGACACACGTCACACCCTGCGTTCCGCCGGCTCCAACGCCCGTTCCCTCTTGCCGATGGCATGATCGAATCCGGCACCACCGCCGGTGATCGAGTGAGTCCCCATGTCGTCCGGCCGCCTCCGGAATCTTGCCCATGCCTTGACGGCTGCGCTGCTGCTGAACCTGCTCGGCGCCTGCGGGACACCCGGTGCCTCCGATACCCGCACGGTGGACCGGCGCGCGTCGATCCAGCGCTGGAACGATTGCATGGAGCGCGAAGGCTCGGCCGCCGGCCTGTCCGCCGCGGGCCCGCGCGGCGAGGCGGCGTGCGAGGGTCATCGGCGTGACGTGCTGCGCGCCTTCCCGCCGCACATGGCGCCCCGACTCCGCGAGATGATGGAGGAGCGGGACCGCAGCCGGATGCGGGCGCGGCTGGGGGCCAGGGCGAACGCGACGTCGCTCGATCCGGTGCTGCAGGGTCTCGTCGAACGGTTCTAGACGGCGCGGGACCGCGGCGGTTACGCGGGGTCCATCTCGGGGCACCTTTTGCAGCACGAGCGGTCCCTGTCCGCTCGGGAATCCACCGCCCCACGCAACCGTGGCATCATCCGGCGGCCAGGATTTCAGCACATTCGCCTACAGGAACCGTCCTTCGATGAAGATCTCCCTTCCGACCACGCTCGTGGCCGGTGCGCTCGCCGCCGCCCTCGCCCTTCCCGCTCTCGCCCAGGACCTCGCGGTCGAGTCCGACGACGACAAGGTCAGCTACGGCCTGGGCATGATGATCGGCGAGCGCGTTCTCGGCCAGTACGGCGACGTCGACTACGACCTGCTGATGGCCGGCATGAAGGCGCAGAAGGACGGCGAGGAGACGCTCATGACGATGGAGGACGCGCAGGCGGCCCTGCAGGCGCAGCAGGAAGCGGTCGCCGCCGAAGCCTCCGCCGATGCGGCGGCCGCGGGCGAGGTCTTTCTGGCCGAGAACGAGGCACGCGAGGAAGTGTCCGTCACCGACAGCGGCCTGCAGTACGAGGTACTGGAGGACGCCGACGGCGCGAAGCCCGGCCTCGAGGACACCGTCAGCGTGCACTACGTCGGCACGCTCATCGACGGCACCGAGTTCGACAGCTCGGTCGCGCGCGGCGAGCCCGCCTCCTTCCCGCTCAAGGGTGTGATTCCGGGCTGGACCGAAGGTCTGCAGCTGATGCCCGTCGGCAGCAAGTACCGCTTCGTGATTCCGTCCGAACTCGCCTACGGCGACCGTGGTGCCGGCCAGGCGATCGGCCCCGGCGAGACGCTCGTGTTCGAGGTCGAGCTGCTCGAGATCAAGGGCTGACCCACGCGCATCGGTCACTAGGCCGGCGGCCCGTCGACGACGGGCGCCGGCTGGTTCGAGCCGCGCGGGGTCCCGAGCCTGTCGGGTCGCCTGTCGGGTCGCCTGTCGGGTCGCCTGTCGGGTCGCCTCTCGCGCCCCTTCCCGGGATCCGTCGCCGGGTGACCGTCGCGTCGCGTGCCGCGCGGTCCCGACCTCAGCTTTCCGGCGCGTCGCGTCCCGCTTCCCGCCGATCCCCGCCCGTCGCCGACCGCTGTGTCGTCTGCCAGTCGTCCGCGAGCCACACCGGCGCCTCGTCCGCGGGCAGGTGCCGCCCCCGGATCAGATCGGCGGCACGTTCCGCCACCATCATCGTCGGCGCGTTCAGATTGCCGTTCGTGACGCTCGGGAAGATCGACGAATCCACGACCCGCAAGCCGCTCGTGCCGCGCACGCGGCACTCGGCGTCGAGCACCGCCATCGGGTCGTCGTCCGCGCCGAGCTTCACGCTGCAGGACGGGTGGTAGGCACTCTCGACGTTGGCGCGCACCCAGGCATCGATGGCCTCGTCCGATGCGATGTCCTCGCCCGGCTGGATTTCCTCGCCGCGGAACGGCGTGAGCGCCGCCTGCTGCAGCACCTCGCGCGTCAGGCGGATCGTGTCGCGCCAGTCCTGCCGATCCTGCGCGTCCGCGAGGTAGTTGAAGCGGATCGTCGGCGCCACGGTCGGCTCGCCCGAACGGATGCGCACGTGCCCGCGGCTGTGCGGCCGGTTCGGCCCGACGTGCACCTGGAAGCCATCGCCGTCGAAGGCGGCACGCCCGTCGTAGCGCATGGCGCCGGGCAGGAAGTGGTACTGGACGTTGGGCCACTTCAGCCCCGCCCGCGAGCGGATGAAGCCGCAGGACTCGAAGTGGTTGGTCGCGCCGAGACCCTCGCGCGTCAGCACCCAGCGCGCACCGATCAGGCCCTTCCGCCACCACGAGAGTTCGCGGTTCAGCGAGACCGGTTCGGTGCAGCGGTACTGGAAATAGACCTCGAGGTGATCCTGAAGGTTCTCGCCGACGCCGGGGGCGGCGACGCGAACGGGAACGCCGGCCGCATCGAGCACCTCGCGCGGGCCGACGCCCGAGCGTTGCAGGATCGACGGCGAGCCGATCGAGCCTGCGCAGAGGATGACCTCGCGCCGCGCCCGGACGTGCATGCGCCGGCCGGCCGCGAGGTAACTCACGCCGATGACGCGCCTGCCGTCGAGACTCGGCGCGCCGTCCTCGTCGCCGAACAGCACCGCGTCGGCGAGGACGTGCGGGATGATCGTCAGGTTGTCGCGCTTGCGGGCCGGGTCCAGGTAGGCGCGCGCGGTCGAGGCACGCACGCCGTCGTCGACGTTCATGTGCATCTGGCCGAAGCCTTCCTGCTGGAAGCCGTTGTAGTCTGACGTGAACGGGTAGCCCGCCTCCACGCCTGCCCGGATGAAGGCGGCGTAGAGCGGGTTGAGCGACATGTCGTTGCCGGTGCCGACACCGACCGGACCACCCTCGCCGCGGTGGCGGTTCTCGCCGTGCCGCCAGTTCTCGAGACGCTTGAAGTAGGGCAGGCAGTTGGCGTGGTTCCAGCCGTCGGCACCCTGTCGCTCCCATTCGTCGATATCGCAGGCATGGCCCCGTACGAAGGCCATGCCGTTGATCGATGACGAGCCGCCGAGGACCTTGCCGCGCGGGCAGTCCATGCGCCGGTCGTCGAGATGCGGCTCCGGCTCGGACTCGAAGCCCCAGTTGAACGCGTTCATGTTCATCGGAATCGAGAGCGCGGTCGGCATCTTCACGAACAGGCTCTTGTCCGAGCCGCCCGCCTCGAGCAGCGCGACGCTGACCGCCGGATCCTCCGAGAGTCGGGCCGCGAGGATGCAGCCCGCCGAACCCGCGCCGACGATCACGTAGTCGTAGTCGCCCTCGACGACGTCCGCCCCGTTCATGGTGCCCGGCTTGCCCGGCTTGTCCGGCTTGTCCGGCTTGTCCGGCTTGTCCGGCTTGTCCGGCTTGTCCGGCTTGCTCGGCTTGCTCGGCTTGCCCGGCTTGCCCGGCTTGCCCGGCTTGCCCGGCTTGTTCGGCTTGTTCGGCTTGCTCGGCTTGCTCGGCTTGCCCGGCTTGTTCGGCTTGCCCGACTTGCCTGGCTTGCTCGGCTTGTTCGGCTTGCTCATTCGGCGCGCTCCGCCTCGCCGCTTGCCGCGGCTTCCCCGGCGGGGCCCACGGTCGAGGCCCGCTGCGCGTCGCGCACCGGCACACGCGAGCCGGCCTCCACGACGTTCAGGTCCAGGTGGTTGCGCATGAACCGCTGCGAGGCGTCGGCCACGGGCTGGTAGTCCCAGGAGGTGAAGCGGCCTTCCCGCAGCGCCTCGTAGCAGACGATGCGGCGCTGTTGGTTCTCGCGCACGTCCTCGTCGAGCGCCTCGGTGTTCCAGCGAGCCTCGCGCATCGCGTCGAAGCGCGCGAGCGTCTCCGCGTGCGCGCTGTCACCGGCGAGATTCCGGCGCTCCGCCGGATCCTCCTCGAGATGGTAGAGCTGGACCGGGTCGGCCTCGCACCAGATGTACTTCCACGGCCCCTGACGCAGCATCAGCATCGTGCTGACCGACCCTTCGGCCATGTACTCGGCGGCCACCAGGCGATGCTCGTCCGGCCGACCCTCGGCCGCCGGCACCAGGCTCACACCGTCGAAGGGCAAGGCGACCGCCTCGGGCGGGACGCCCGCGAGTTCGAGCAGTGTCGGCACCACGTCGAGCGCGGACGCGGGCATCGTCACCCGTGCCGGCGCGAAGCGCCCCGGCGCGGCGATGGACAAGGGGATGCGCGCCGCTCCCTCGAAGAAGTTCATCTTGTACCAGAGCCCGCGCTCGCCGAGCATGTCGCCGTGGTCCGCGACGAACACCACCACCGTGTCGTCGGCGAAGCCGGTGTCGTCCAGCGTCTTCAACAACTCGCCGATCTTGTCGTCGAGGTAGCTGATGTTCGCGCAGTAGGCTCGACGAGCGGCGACGATATGCTCGTCCTCGACCACGAAGCGGCTCGCGTCGACCGCGTCGTGGAGACGTTTGGTGTGCGGGTCGCGCGCCTCGGGCGGCAGCGCGGGTGTCACCGGCCCCGGAATCTCGACCCCCTCGTAGCGCGCCCAGTGCTCGGGCCGGGCGGTGTAGGGATCGTGCGGATGGGTGAAGCTCGCCGTGAGGCAGAACGGACGCGGGTCTTGCCGACGGGCGAGTTGCAGGAGCTTCGCCCGCGCGTGGTAGACGACCTCGTCGTCGTACTCGAGCTGGTTCGAGGTGTGGGCGACACCGGCCTCGGTCACCGAGGAGAGGTTGTGATACCACCAGTCGATCCGCTCGAAGGGCACACGCCAGTCGGGCGTCCAGCCGAAGTCGGCCGGATAGATGTCGGTCGTCAGACGGTCCTCGAATCCGTGCAGCTGGTCGGCGCCGACGAAATGCATCTTGCCGGACAGCGCCGTGTACCAGCCGGCACGCCGCAGGTAGTGCGCGAAGGTGGGCAGGTTGGACGGGAACTCGGCGGCATTGTCGTACACGGTCGTGCCCGAGGGCAGGAGACCGGTCATGAAGGAGCCCCGCGCCGGCGTGCACAGCGGACTCGGCGAGTAGGCGTTGACGAACGCGACGCTGCGCTCGTGCAGGGCTCGCAGGTTCGGGACGTCGAGGAAGGGCGCCGGCCCGTCGTTCCACAGCGTCCCGGTGAGCTGATCGACCATCAGGATCAGGAAGTTCGGGCGCTCGTTCATCGGGGACTCCACGGGGCCGGCCACCACGGGTTCGTGGAGAGCAGCGCACGATAGCAGAGCGATGTGGGGCGGCCGTCAGCGATCCGTTGTCATCGGTCATCGGGTCTAGACTGGCCCGCCACCCGAGCTTCTCCCATGACGCGCGCCACGCACCCGATCCGCCCTGCGCACACGACCCTCCCATCGGGCGGACCGGATGCGTGTGCGGAACTGGTCCGGCTGGCCCGTCGCGAGGCCGTGCCGGGGATGGAGCCGCGCGCCTACCTTCGACGCCTGGGCCATGCCGGCGCGGGCATTCGCCCTGGGCTTCCCGGTCTCTACGATCTCGCGCGAGCGGGCGACAACCGACTGCCGGGCGGCGGCTTCCGACCGCCGCTCGACGACGGGACGCGTGGCCAGGCGCGTCACCTGCTCGGCATCGCCGCCTGTGTGGAGCGCTTCGGTGCACGGCCCACCTGGTGGGTGTCGGTCCACATACGGCGCGACCGGCCGACGTCCCCGGACGGACGCCTCACCGACATCGGCATCGCGTTCGCGTCCCGGCTACTGGGCGGCGAGCTCGCGATCGCCGACGCGCCCGCCTGGCTCGAGGCGAGCCTGTGCGCCGAGCCCGCGCCCCCGCCCGCGCCCCCGCCCGCGCCCGGGCTCGATGTCGAGGACGAGAACCCGTTCGCACGCCACGTCGCGCGACGGGATTAAGCCCTTCTACCCGTCCGGGATTCTCCCGTATCGTTCCTCTCGTCGCGCGCGCCGAGCCTGTTCGCCCGCACGCGGCGCCACCCGAAAACGGAGTTCATCGTCCATGTCCCGCCCCGCCCTTCTGCTCGCCGCCCCGCTGCTCGCGCTCGGTGCCTGTGCCTCCAAGCCGCCCGTCGTCGTCGACGAGTCCCCGCTGCTGCGCACGGCCGTCGTCGTCACCGAGGTCACCAACAACGGCCTGAAGGGACAGTTCGCCAGCGAGGGCACACGGACGGTTCGCACCGTCCCGACGGCGCGGCGCACCGACGACCGCATGAAGTTCACCGGCAGCGTCATGAGCCGCGTCGGTGGCAAGCAGGACCGCAGCGCGATCGTGCGCCTGGAGGAGCGGCTGCTGTGGTCGCTCGACAACAAGAAGAAGCGCTACTACGAGTGCCCGCTGGACGGGTGCGAGTCGTTCCTGACGACGTTCGGCGCCGATGCCTACGAGGGCGACGAGTTCGATGTCGACGAGGACCCCGAGATCGACGACAGCTGCGACGTTCGTGTCATCGAGAACGCCTTCGTCATGGACCGGACCGGCGAGACGCGCCAGATCAACGGCTTTCCGGCCGAGGAGTACGTCGCCTCGTGGACCTATTCGGCGAAGGACCGCGACGACAGGCTCGCCCGCCAGCAGATCGCCATGACGGTATGGACCACCCCCGAGACCGGCGAGATCGCCGAGGCCAGGGCAATGACCGACGCCTTCGACGCGGCGTACATCGACGCCGTCTCGGACACACCGCCGGGCGCGCTGGCGATGCTGGTGCCGGAGGCGGGCGCGAAGGTGCTCGTCGAGCAGCTGCTCGGTAGTCTGGACGAGGCGCAGCGCCGCGAGCTCGAGCGTCAGCTGGCGGCCCTCACCCCGATCGAGGGCGTCCCGGTCTCGCGGAAGATCCAGTGGGAAGGCAAGGACGAGACCTGCGCGGCGCCGCCGGCACCGGCGGAGGAGGAAGCCGGCCTCGACACCGGGAGTTTCCGCGGACTGCTGAAGTCGGTCGGCGAACAGATCGTCGATCAGGAGATCGACAAGAAGAAGGCGGAGAAGGCGCGCGAATTCGAACTCGCGCCGATCTTCTCCATGATCGAGGAAGTGAAGTCGATCTCGATCGAGGAGATGCGCGCGAGTCAGCTCACGGTGCCGCCGGACTACAAGCTGCAGAACCGCAACTGAGGCCGCTACTTCGTGCCGAAGATCCGATCCCCGGCGTCACCGAGTCCCGGCACGATGTAGCCGTGATCGTTCAGGTGGCTGTCGACCGCCGCGGTGACGACCGGGACGTCGGGGTGCGCCTCGTTGAAGGCCTTGATGCCCTCGGGTGCCGAGATCAGGCAGACGAAGCGCATGTCGCGCGCGCCGCCCTCCTTCAGACGATGGACGGCGGCGATCGCCGAGTTGGCGGTGGCGAGCATCGGATCGACGGCGACGATCAGGCGGTCCTTCATGTGGCTCGGGACCTTGTAGTAGTACTCGACCGCCTGCAGCGTCTCCGGGTCGCGGTACAGGCCGACGTGCCCGACCCGCGCGGAGGGGATCACGTCGAGCATGCCGTCCAGCATGCCGTTGCCCGCCCGCAGGATCGAGATGAAGGCGAGCTTCCGCCCCTTCAGCATCGGTGCCCGCATGGCTTGCACCGGCGTCGTGATGTCGCGCATCTCGAGCGGCAGGTCGCGCGTCACCTCGAAGCACAAAAGCCACGAGATCTCGCGAAGCAGCGCACGGAACGCGGAGGAGGACTGGCTCTCCTGGCGCATCAGGGAGAGCTTGTGCTGCACCAGCGGGTGGTGGACGAGCGTCGCCTGGAGCCCGCGTTCCTCGAGGTCCTGTTCGGTCAGCATGGGGTGTCGGCGCCTCGCTAGTCGGGTGAAGGGATGATGAACGACGGACCGGGCGCGTGGCCCGCGCCGGCATCACGGATGCGGCCGGCCCGGCGGAGGTGAGCGGCTCCTGTCGTCAGCTCGCGAGCTTCTTGTAACGCACACGCTTGGGTTGGGAGGCGGCGTCACCGAGACGCTCACGGCGGTCGGCCTCGTACTCGGTGTAGTTGCCGGCGAAGAAATTGATTTCGTCCGGCGCCTCGTAGGCGAGGATGTGCGTCGCCACGCGGTCTAGGAACCAGCGATCGTGCGAGATCACGATCGCGCAGCCGGCGAAGTCGAGCAGGGCTTCCTCGAGCGCGCGCAGCGTCTCGACGTCGAGATCGTTCGAGGGCTCGTCGAGGAGCAGGACGTTGGCGCCCTCCTTCAGCGTCATCGCCAGATGCAGCCGTCCGCGCTCGCCACCGGAGAGATCGCCGACGAACTTGCCCTGGTCCTGCCCCTTGAAGTTGAAGCGACCGACATACTGGCGCGCCGGCGTCTCGTGGTTGCCGATCCTGATGACGTCGCTGCCGCCCGAGACCACGTCGAACACGGTCTTGGTGCCGTCGAGATCGTCACGGCTCTGGTCGACGTAGGCGATCTGCACCGTCTCGCCGACGACGATCTCGCCGGCATCCGGCTGCTCGCGACCGGTGATCATGCGAAACAGCGTGGACTTGCCCGCGCCGTTGCCGCCGATGACGCCGACGATCGCACCCTTGGGAATGCTGAACGAGAGGTCCTCGATCAGCACGCGATCGCCGTAGCGCTTGGAGACGTTCTCGAAGTCGATGACCTTGTCGCCGAGACGCGGCCCGGGCGGGATGTAGATCTCGTTGGTCTCGGCCCGCTTCTGAAATTCCTGCGACTGCATCTCCTCGTAGCGTTGCAGGCGCGCCTTCGATTTCGACTGTCGACCCTTCGCGCCCTGGCGCACCCACTCGAGCTCGGCCTTCATCGCCTTCGCGTGCGAGGACTCGGTCTTCGCCTCGCGCTCGAGCCGGTCGGACTTCTGGTCGAGCCAGCCGGAGTAGTTGCCCTCGTAGGGAATGCCGCGGCCGCGATCGAGCTCCAGGATCCAGCCCGCGACGTTGTCGAGGAAGTAACGATCGTGGGTGATGGCGACGACGGTACCGTCGAAGTCGTGCAGGAAGTGTTCGAGCCAGCCGACCGAGTCCGCGTCGAGGTGGTTGGTGGGCTCGTCGAGCAGCAGCATGTCGGGACGCGACAGCAGCAGGCGGCACAGCGCGACCCGACGCTTCTCCCCGCCCGACAGCACGCCGACGTTCTGGTCCCAGGGCGGGAGCCGGAGCGCGTCGGCCGCGATGTCCATCTGCACCTCGAGGTTGTGCGCGTCGGACGCCTCGATGACGGCCTCGAGCCTGGCCTGCTCGGCGGCGAGCGCATCGAAGTCCGCGTCGGGCTCGGCGTAGGCCGCGTAGACCTCGTCGAGCCTCGCCTGCGCGCCCTTGATCTCGGCGACGGCCTCCTCGACCACCTCGCGGACGGTCTTGTCCGGATCGACCTTCGGTTCCTGCTCCAGGTAGCCGATGTTGATGCCGGCCATGGGGTGCGCCTCGCCCTCGATCTCGGTGTCGAGCCCGGCCATGATCTTCAGCAACGTCGACTTTCCGGCGCCGTTCAGACCGAGCACACCGATCTTGGCGCCGGGGAAGAAGGAGAGCGAGATGTCCTTGAGGATCTCGCGCTTGGGCGGGACGATCTTGCCGACCCGGTTCATCGTGTAGACGTACTGCGCCATCGGGGCTCCCTGGGACGAGTGACAGCGGCGCGCGCGACGGGCGCGGCAGATGCGGCGCATTGTAGACGCCTTCGCGAGTGGCCACCGGCCAGTTCGCCCGGAGGCGAACGCTGCCGGGTACCGTCGGCGATCGAGACACTACCCGCGGCTGATCGCGAGTGGCGACGTCGCGACGGGTGAGCGACCCTCGCGGACGCGAATTGGCATGACTCCGGCAGGCCTCCTAGACTGAACCCTGCGCCGTCCCGTCGGTCTCGACGGACACACCGACGAGCCGGTCGTCGTCCCGACGCCGGTGCCGATCCCGATACCCGACACCCCGCCCATGTTCGAGTCCTTCTTCCCCCGGCCGCGACAGTTCCTGTTGTCCACGATCGCCTGGTTCTTCGTGACGCTGGCCATCTGGTACGGCTTCGCCGAGGACCTCTGGCCGCAGTTCAGCCTCATGCAGACACCGTTCGAGCCGGTCGAGGGCGAGCGACCGCCGTTCCTGACGCCGCAGAAGATCTGGCTGTACCAGTTCATCGTGCTGGTCACCGTGCTGTTCTGCGCCGGCTGGTACTTCGTCGATCGGAGCCGCTGGTACGGCTGGGCGGTGGTCGGTTCGGGCGTGATCATGCTCGTCTCCTACTTCAACGTGCAGATCGGGGTCTGGTTCAACAACGTCTACGGCGACCTGTTCGATCTCGTGCAGCGCTCGCTGACGGAGCCCGGCAGCGTCACCGCCGGTCAGTTCTACGAGAAGATGGCGCTGCTCGGCATGGTGCTGGTCCCGAACATCCTGAGCCTCGTGCTGTTCAGCTTCTTCGTCCAGCACTACGTCTTTCGCTGGCGCACGGCGATGAACGACTACTACATGTCGCACTGGAATCAGCTGCGAGACGTCGAGGGCGCCTCGCAGCGGGTGCAGGAGGACACGATGCGTTTCGCCGGCATCATGGAAGGTCTCGGCGCTCGGTTCGTCACCTCGCTGATGACGCTCGTCGCCTTCCTGCCGCTGCTGTGGTCACTCTCCGATCAGATCACGGAGTTGCCGCTCATCGGTCAGATCGACGGCTCGCTCGTCTTCCTCGCGCTGATCTCGTCGATCTTCGGCACCGTGCTGCTCGCCGCCGTCGGCTGGCGCCTGCCGGGGCTCGAGTTCAACAACCAGAAGGTCGAGGCGGCCTACCGAAAGGAGCTGGTCTACGGCGAGGACAGCGCGGCGCGGGCGGCACCGCCCACGATCGGCGAGCTCTATCAGGCCGTCCGGAAGAACTACTACAAGCTGTACTTCAACTACCTCTACTTCAATATCTTTCGCTACGCCTATCTGCAGGGTGCGAGCCTCATCTCGCTGGCCGCCCTCATCCCGACCTTCGTGGCCGGTACCATCACGTTCGGCACCTACCAGCAGATCCGCATGGCGTTCAGCCAGGTCGAGGATTCCTTTCAGTTCCTGGCGAACTCCTGGACGACGATCGTCGAGCTGCTGTCGATCCACAAGCGCCTGAAGGCGTTCGAGTCGCGCATCGGTCACAAGGACCCGGAACCGGCCGAGCCCCTGCTGGAGCTCTAGACGCGCATCGGCCCTCGGAGAGGCTCGGACGGTCTCGCCCGCAGGCCCCGAAGCCCCGACGCACGCGTCGGCGGTCAGTCGTCGGCGGTCAGTCGTCGACGGTCAGTCGTCGACGGTCAGTCGTCGACGCGGGAGCGTTCCACGGGCGCCAGCGTCTCGCGGTAGCGCGCGATCTTCTCGACGTAGCTGCGCGTGCCGGCGTGCATGCGCTCGATGGCGGCGTCGTCGAGGGTCTTCCGGACCTTGCCCGGCGAGCCGAGCACGAGGGAACCGTCCGGCACGTCCATGCCCTCGGTGACGAGCGCGTTCGCGCCGATCAGGCAGTTGCGTCCGATCGTCGCGCCGTTCAGCACGACGGCGTTGATGCCGATCAGACTGCCCGCGCCGATGGTGCAGCCGTGCAGCATCGCCTTGTGGCCGATGGTGACCTCGGCGCCGACATGCAGCGCGAAGCCCGGATCGACGTGCAGCACCGCGCCTTCCTGAACGTTGCTGCCCGCCCCGATGTGGATCGGTGCGTTGTCGGCGCGGATGACCGCGTTGAACCAGACGCTGACCGCGTCCTCGAGGGTGACATCGCCGATCACACAGGCACCGGGCGCGATGAAGCCGCTGGCCGTGACGCGCGGCGCGATGCCGTCGAGTGCGTAGAGCATGGAGTCGAGGTCCTCGGCGGGAAGCCGATCGGCCGGCGGGAGCGTCAGACTACCGGATGGCCCCGGTGCGCGAAACGGGCGGCGAAACGGGCGGCGAAACGGGCCGCGACATGGGCGGCGAAACGGGCCGCGAAAGGCGCCGCGAAGACGCACGCCTGCACCCGAACGGGAACCGGCTCACAGACCGGGGTGGCCGATGCCGGTAAAGCGGCCCGCCCTCGCTACAGACTGGCCCACGCCGCCCGATAGCAACGGGGTAACGTGCAACTCCGGGCAGCCCCCTCCGATGAGCCAGACCGACACCCTCGCCCCCAGCGTCCTCGATGCGCCGATCGCCGGCCCGCGCCCGCAGACGTCGGCGCAGCAACGCCGCGCACTCAACGCGATCTGGGCGCCCTTCCTGCAGTTCAAGCTGCTGCTGTGGATGCTCGGCTCGACCGCGCTGGTCGCGGTCCTGCTCGGCAGCTTCCTCTACTTCGCCTTCAGCGACCTGATCGCGGTCGTCTCGGGTCAGCAGGAGGAGACGAGCTACTACGGCGAGATGATCGAGATCCAGCTCGTGCACGTGCTCCGCTACTGCGGCGCGCTGTTCGTGCTCTACGTGCTGCTGCTCGCCGCGGTCTGCGTGGCCTATACCCATCGCCTCATCGGCCCGCTGCGACCGTTCACCCGCCATGTCGAGCGGCTCGCGGCCGGCGAGTACGACAGCCGCGTTCGCCTCCGCAAGGGTGACCTCGAGATGTACGCCGAGTACGCCGAGCGCCTGAACGATCTCGCGGCCGACCTGGAAGCGAAGCGTCGCTCCGCTCAGGACGGGCTGTAGCTCGGGCCTCGCCCGGATTTCTGCAGCGCGAAGGCGGCAACCGCCAGCGCGAGTCCGATCGCGTCCGAGAGCAGTCCACCCTCGATCATGAACAGCGCGGCCCCGATCAGCGCGACGCGAATGATCCAGCCTGCCCGGCGCCCGACGAACCAGCCCTGCACGCCGGCCGACAGCAGGAACACGCCGATGATCGCCGTGACGCTCGCGCGCAGGATCTCGTACCAGGGTGCGTCCATCAGCAGCGCGCCGTTGTAGAAGAACATGAAGGGCACGACGAAGGCGGCGATGCCGATCTTGAACGAGGCGACCGAGGTCTCCATCGGATTCGCGCCCGAAATGCCCGCGGCGGCGTAGCTGGCGAGCGCGACGGGTGGCGTGATCGCCGACAGCACCGCGAAATAGAACACGAAGAAGTGCGCCGTCAGCGCCGGGATGCCCAGCTGCACGAGCCCCGGAGCCACGACCGACGCGGCGACCGCGTACGCTGCCGTCGTCGGCATGCCCATGCCGAGCAGGATCGAGATGCACATCGCGAAGAAGAGCGCGAGCAGCTGCGAGGTGTCGGCGATGCCGAGCAGCAGGCTCGAGAAGCGGGCCCCGACGCCGGTCAGCGAGATCACGCCGACGATGATGCCGGCGCAGGCGCAGACGGCGATGATCTGGATGGACATGACGCCGGCGAGCTCGAAGGCCTTTGCGATCGAACGCGGGCCCATGCGGTTGGGCGTCAGCCAGGAGACCACGGCCGCGGCGACCGTCGCGAGGGTGCCGGCCCGTATGACCGAGTAACCGGCGAACAGCGCGTAGATCAGGATGATGATCGGTATGAAGAGGTAGATCTGCCGCACCAGCACGGCGAGCTTCGGCAACTCGTCCTCGCGCATGCCGCGCATGCCGAGCTTGGCCGCCTCGAAGTCGACCATGAAGAACACCGAGACGAAGTAGAGCACCGCGGGAATGATGGCCGCGACGGCGATCTCGGTGTAGGGGATGCCGGTGATCTCCGCCATGATGAAGGCGCCCGCCCCCATGATCGGCGGCATGATCTGCCCACCCGTGGAGGCCGCGGCCTCGACCGCGCCGGCCGTCTTGCGGTGATACCCCACGCGTTTCATCAGCGGGATCGTCAGCGAGCCGGTCGCGACGACGTTGCCGGCGGAGGTGCCGTTGATCATGCCCATGAGGCCGGAGGCGAAGATCGCGACCTTGGCCGGCCCGCCGCGCGTGCGCCCGGCGGCGGCGAAGGCGAAGTTGACGAAGTAGTCGCCCACCTTCGACGCCTGCAGGAACGCGGCGAAGATGATGAACAGGATGATGTAGGTCGAGGAGACCGCCGTGGTCGGACCGAGGATGCCGGCGTCGGTGTAGACCTGGGAGAAGAAGCGTGCCCAGCCGATGCGCGGCGAGTTCAGGAAGCCCGGCATCAGGTGCCCGACGAACACGTAGACGAGGAAGATGCCGGCGATGGCGACCAGCGCGAGCCCGGCCACGCGGCGCGTGAGCTCGAGGATCAGCGCGCTGCCGGCCAGTGCCGCGATGGAGATCCCGATCGGGGCGAACGGCGTCCCGGTGGAGTTGCGCATCAGCGTCCCGTACATCGTGACGAGGTAGATCGCGACGGCGAGCGCGCAGACGCCCAGCAGGATGTCGGGGAGGGAGAAGTGCGTGCGCGGCGTGCGATCGAGCCAGCCGAGAACGAGACCCCCGAACGTCGCGATGAGCAACGGTGTGCCGAAGGTGACGATCTCGGCACGCCGGAACTCGGGAGCGACACCGTTCCACATCTCGCCGCCGGCAATACGGAAGGCGAAGCTGATTGCCGCGGCACAGGCCACGAGGGCGACGATCAGGAGCAGCCCCGCGAGCCGGTCCACGAGCACGCCCCGCCCCGCGGTCGGCTCGCTGAACCCGGCGCGTGAACCGTAGAACAGGAAGCCGAGGAACAAGGCCCCGGCAACGTGGACGATACGGAAGTTCCAGGTCTCGAGCGGGAAGCGCGGCAGGAACGGCACGTCGAGACCGGTCATCGCCGAGAGCGAGAGACCGTTCAGCGCGGCCATGTGGTACGCCGCGTAGAGCGCCGCGAGCGACGCGATCACGGTGAACCTCCAGCCGCCGAACGCGCGACGATTCGCCTCCACCGGCTCCTCGTCGACGCCGGCGGCAATCACCGGCGTCGCCTCCTGCACCCCACTCCGATCGTTCATGCCGCCCCCTCTCGCACCGCCCTGAAACCGGGTGTGGCGCCGGCCGAAGCCCGGCAGGCGCACGCTCCGGCCATCGATGCCGAGAGCGCGGACGGCGGTGATTCACCCCGGACCGCTGCCCTCGGCATCACGCCGTCATCCGCCGTGGACCATCTCGTCCGGAATCTCGGCGCCGGCGTTCTCGCGGAACCACTTCGCCGCCCCGGGGTGCCACATCAGCACGTCGTTCTTGTCCCAGTTCTCCGGTACCGTGGATGCGGCGGCCTTGTGGATGTTGAGCATGCGCGGGTTGTCGGACATCACGACGTTCACCACCGACTCCACGAAGCTGTCCGGCAACTCGCAGTTGGCGATCGAGAAGTTCCACATCGACACCGAGCGGGCGTCCGCCTCGAGCGTCGTGTAGGTGTCGGCGGCGATGGCGAATTCGGCGACCGGGAAGGCCGCGAGGATCGTCGCCTGCTCCTCTTCGGTGAACTCGATGATGTTCACGTCGGTCTGTACCTCGAGCTGGCTGACGGCCGGCACCGGCACACCGGCGGCGAAGGCGATGACGTCGAGCAGTCCGTCCTGCAGCTGCCCGCCGAGGTCGCTCCAGCCACCGTTCCGGCGTTCGAAGTCGATACCGAGCTCCTCGATCATGCGCGGGAAGTAGGTATCGGAGGTCGAGCCCGCGGGGCCGAAACCGATCTTGGCGCCGGCCGGGATATCGGCGATCGAGGCGATCCCGGACGAGGCGAGCGTCGTGACCGAGAACGGCGTCTGGTACATCGGGAACATCGCGCAGGCGCCGTCCATCTCCAGGCCGGGTGCGATCGGATTGGTGCCCCCCAGCGACTCGGCCGCCGGTCCCATCGTCGTCATGCCGAACGAGGCGTCGCCGGTGTGAACGAGTGCCATGTTCTGCATCGGCCCCCCGGTGACCTCCGCTCCGCCCGAGAGCCCGAGCTCTTCGGCGACGAGGTTGGCCCAGCCCGAGCCGTAGGCGAAGTAGGTGCCGCCCTGGGAGGCGGTGCCGACGGTGAAGCTCTCCGGCCAGCCGCTTCGGTCGACGTCGTCCTGTGCGTGGACGCCGCCGCAGACGATGGTGACGGCGGCGGCGGCCGTTGCCGTGACAAGTCTGGTGAACTGCATGGGATTTTCTCCGGTGGTTGGATCGGTTCGGTACGGCTCGGCGACCCTCGAACGAACGAGGACCCGGACCGAGCGTCTCTCGGCGCAAGGGCCTGGACCCCCGCGCCCCTGGATCGCAACATTGTTGACGATATGTCCTCAATGCCAGCTGTGCGCATGGTACGCCGGCGGTCGACGCCTTGCCGCATGGAAAGTCGGCGGATGTTCGCCCCGGGTCCACTCGCGACGGCGGATTCCCGCCACGACGTCGACCACCTCGCGACACCGCTGCTAGGCTCGCGGCCAGACTGATGGCCCGCCGCCCGCGCGGCGCGTGACGAGGTATCGCCGATCGACGCCCTCCCTCCCCGCCCCCGGCCACGCCAGTGGCCGCCCTCGGCGCCGTTCCTGGCGCTGTCGGTGGCCGTGCCGCTCCTGCTGGGCATCGCGTTCGTCGCGATGCATCTGACGGAGACGGCGCTGCGCGACACGGCGGCCGCGCGCGCCAACGGCGAGCGCCAGGCGCTCGAGGGCGCCCTCGATCGCCTGTCGCACCTGCCTGTGGCGATCGCCGACCATCCAGACGTGATCGCCCTGCTCACCGCGAGCGACGGCGCTTCCTCGGCCGCCTTGGCCCGACGGGTCGATAGCTATCTCGAGCGCGTCGCGAATGCCGCCAACGCGAGCTTGTTGTACGTGATCGACGAACGGGGACTGACTCGCGCCGCCAGCAATCACCGCACGCCGAACTCGCTGGTCGGCAACGACTACGCCTTTCGCCCCTACTTTCGCGAGGCGATGAGCGACGGCGCGTCCCGGTATTTCGCGATAGGCGTGACTTCGGGCGAGGCGGGAAACTATTTCTCGCACGCTGTCCGGCAAGGCGGAGAGACACTCGGCGTGGTCGTGGTCAAGGTGGAACTGGAATCCCTGCAGCGTCAGTGGCAAGGGGGTGACGGAACCCTCCTGCTCCTCGACCAGTACGGCGTATCGGTGCTGGCGAGCCGACCGGCCTGGCGCTTCAGGACGCTCGCGACACTCGGGGACGACGCGCGCGGCGCCTTCGCTGAACAACGCAAGTACGGCCCGCATGCACTGGAACCGCTCGGCGGTCAGCGAGAGACCGGGGCCGACGGTCGGCTCCGACGTCTGGTGCTGGACGGCACCGACTGGCTCGTCGCGGAACGCACGCTCGCCCGGCGAGACTGGCGTCTGCTGCACCTCGTCGATCGCGCGCCGGTACGACGCGACGGTCTCGTCGCTGCCGCCACCTCGCTGCTCGTCGGCGGTCTCGCGGCGGTCGGCGTCCTGTACGTGCGAGCACGCCGCCGGCAGCGCCAGCTTGCACTCGCGGCTCGGGAGGCTCAGCGCATGCGCGAGCTCAATCGTCGACTCGAAGGCGAGGTCGCCGAGCGGCAGCGAACCGAGGAGGAATTGCGCGCGGCCCAGGGCGAACTGATCCGCACCTCCCGGCTCACCGCGCTCGGTCAGATGTCCACCGCGATCGCCCATGAGGTCAATCAACCCTTGTCGGCCATCCGGACATTCTCGGCAAGCGCCCGTCTGCTCATCGATCGCGAGCGTCCTCGCGACGCACGGGCGAACCTCGACGAGATCGACGAGCTGACCGACCGCCTCGCCACGCTCACCGGCGACCTGAAGGTATTCGCCAGAAAGCCCGACGCGGTGGTCGAGGGGGCTGTCGGGCAGGGCCTTGCCGCCCTGCACCCCCTCGTCGGCGGGGCCGTCGATCTCGGCGCGTGCATCGCGGTCGCCGCCCGACGCCTCGAAGGACCGCTCGCGGAGGCAGGCGCGCGCCTCGACATCGACGCGCCGGGTGACGCCGTGCTGGTGCCCGGCAGTGCGCTCCGCATCGAGCAGGTGCTGTCCAACCTGTTCGCGAACGCGATCGACGCGACCCGCGACGGCGACGGGACACCGGTCATACAGGTCTCGCTCGGCATCGATTTCGAGAGCGACGAAGCCGTCTTGCGGGTACGCGACAACGGCCCGGGCCTCGACGCGGAGGCGCTCGAACACCTCTTCGACCCCTTCTTCACCACCAAGCCCGTCGGCCAGGGTGTCGGGCTCGGTCTCGCCATCGCCTACGGCATCGTTCAGGAGATGGGCGGCAGACTGCGTGTCCGGAACGTCGACGACGGCGGCGCGCTGTTCTCTTTGCGCCTGCCGATGCACGGTCTGCGTCAGGCGCTCGCCTCGTGATCGAGGTCATCCTGATCGACGACGAGCGCGCCATGCGTGAGTCGATCCGCCAGTGGCTGGAGCTCGAGGACTGTCGCGTGCGCGCCTTCGGCGACGCCCGCGAGGCGATCGACACCGTCGGGCTCGACTACACCGGTGTCGTCGTTACCGATCTGCGCATGCCCGATCTCGACGGTCTCGGGCTGCTCGCACTGTGCCGCGAACGCGACCCGGACATTCCGGTCATCGTGATCACCGGCCACGGCGACGTCGGCTCGGCCGTGGAGGCGATGCGAGCCGGCGCGTACGACTTCATCGAGAAGCCGTTCCGGCCGGAACGACTGCTGGCGAGCGTGACCCGGGCGGCCGACCGACGGCGACTCCTGCTCGAACACCGCGCCCTGGTCGCACGCGTGGCGGGCGACGGTCCGCTGGAAGAGCGTCTGATCGGGCGCTGTGCCGCGATGCGCCGCATTCGTCGGCAGGTCGTCGAATTCGCCGCGCGCGACGTCGACGTGCTGCTCGTCGGCGAGACCGGTACCGGCAAGGAGGTCATCGCGCGCTGCCTGCACGAACTCGGACCTCGTGCCGAGAAGCCCTTCCTCCCGATCGACTGCGGTGCGATCCCGGCCGACCGCTTCGAGCGCGAGCTGTTCGGTGTCGCACCGCTCCATGGTGTCGAGGGTGTCGCCGGTCCCTTCGAGCGGGCCGATGGTGGCACCGTGCTGCTCGACGAGATCGTGAACCTGCCCACCGAGCAGCAGGTCAAGCTGCTCCGCGTGCTGGAGACACGCCAATTGCAGCGCGTCGGCGCGTCGGCATCGATCGCGTTCGACGTCAGGCTCGTCAGCGCCGCGAACGCCGCCTTGCCGGCCGCCCTCGCCGACGGCAGCTTCCGGCACGACCTCTACTTCCGCCTCAACACGATCGAGATCGCCGTGCCGCCGCTGCAGTCGCGCGATGACGACGCGCTCGCGTTGTTCGAGCATTTCGTGGCGCGCGCCGCTCGTCGTCACGAGTGCGCGCTGCCGGACATCGCCAGCGAGGACGTGACGGCGATCCACAGCCATGTCTGGCCGGGCAACGTGCGCGAGCTCGTCAACATCGCGGAGCGCTTCGTGCTCTACGGTGGCGAGCGCGTCGCGTCGCTGCTCGACACCACGAAGACGAGCGCTGCCTCGCTCGGTCGGGCCGGTGGGACGCGCTCGCTCACCGCACAGGTGCAGCACTTCGAGCGATCCCTGATCGAGTTCGCGCTCGGACAGGCGAAGGGCAACCTCGCCGAGGCGGCCGGGTACCTCGGCGTACCTCGACGAACCCTGAACGACAAGCTGCTACGCCACGAGATCGAACGCGAGCGCTTCAGGGATGGCGCAGAGGACGGCGCGACCGAGGCCGACGAGCCGGGCTGATCCACGCCGGCGGTCAGGGAGCAGACCACGAGGGTTCGGCGGTCGTCAGTGGTTGGAAAACCCGCGACCGTCCGGCCCGCGCGCGAGCTGCTGCTTGCGTTTCGCCTCCCGGTGAACCGTGTAGATCGAGGCGAGCACGATGATCGCGGCACCGACCCAGGTACTGGACGAGGGCAGTTGCTCGAACAGCAGCCAGCCGAGCACGGTCGCGTAGACGAGGCGCACGTAGTCGAGCGACGCGAGCAGGGAGGCTTCGCCGTAGCGGTAGGCGATGACGTTCGCCTTCTGCGCGAAGTAGGACACCACGCCGATCAGCCCGAGCAGGGCCCACTCGCCAGGCGTCGGATCGATCCAGTTCATCCAGGCCGGCACCGCCATGATCAACCCGACGCCGATGGCCTGGAAGGAGATGATGGTCTCGGTGGATTCGGTGCGCGACAGGAGGCGGATGATGACCATGACGGCGCCCGCGGCCGCGGCACCGATCACGGCGTAGAGCCCGTAGATCGAGAAGGCTTCGGTACCGGGTCGGAGCATCACCAGGACGCCGACGAAGCCGATCGCGACCGCGCTCCAGCGATAGATGCCGACCGTCTCCTTGAGCACGAACACGGCGAAGATCGTGACGAAGAAGCTCTTGGCGAAACCGAGCGCGGTCGCGTCGGCAAGCGGCATCTCGATCACGGCCGTGAAGCCGCAGCTCATGGCGATGACGGCGAGTGCGATGCGTCCGAGCTGCAGCCCGAGCCGACCGGTCCGCATCGTCTTCCCGAAATGCGGCACCAGCACGGGCGCGAGCATCAGCGTCATGCCGATCTGGCGCACGAAGAGGATTTGGAACACCGGTAACCGCGCGCCGACGAGCTTGATCAGCGCGATCATCAGCGCGAAGCCGAACGCGGCGAGCATCAGGATCAGCGCGCCCTTGACGTTGTCCGGCAGATCATCGAAGCGATCCACTCGGATCTCGGGAAAGGGCTGGCGGGGCGCCGAGCTTACACCCTGGGGCGATGCCCGACGGTCAGCGCGATCTGTTCGCGAGAGCGGTCGCGTCACGCGCCGGAATCGACGCTCGGAGGCCGCGCGGCAATCGGTCCGGGGCGAGCGGTCACTCGTCCGCGTCGGGCGGTGCGAAGTAGTCGCTGTCGGGCGGCCTGTCGCCCGGGCCGGGCCCCGTGTCCTCGAACCCGGGCGGCAGCTCGCCACCGAACTCGGGAAACCCCTGCGAGCCGCCGGCACCCGGCCCTGGCGCGAAGTAGTTCGTTCCGTCGTCGTCCGCCTGCGGCAGGAAGGATTCGTCGTCCGCCGGCGCCACGAACGACGCATCGCCCGCCTGCGGCAGGAACGGCTCGTCCTGGTCCGTCGGCGCACCCGCGTCGAACGTGTCGCTGGCTGCGCCGGCGTTCGGCGCCTCCGGACGGGACTCGTTCGCCGGATCGCCGTCGGTGTCGGGGTCGTCGGACCGCGAACCCTGGCCTCGGCGGTCGTCGGGCAGCCGCTCTAGCGGCACCGTACGGGCGCGGCTCGGATCGCCGATGACGATCAGCAGATCGACGCGACTGACGAGCGTCTCGTCGTCCGGGTGCAGGGCCGTGATGCGAAAGCGGTGCTCGCCCTGATCGGTATCGACCGTCGGCCAGTGGAAGGTGCGCGAGCCATCGGCGGCCGGATCGAAGCTGGCGTTTCGCGGCAGCCGATCGATCTGCAGAAACGGCACTTGCTCGTCGGGCAGGTTCGCGGCGACGCGAAAGGCCACGGTCCGGCCTGCACTGACGATCTGCGTGGCGAACGGTTCGATGGTTGGCGCGACCCGCGGGAATCCCGGGTTGCCGGGGTCGGCATCGGACTCGTCGGCGAACGCTGACGGTGGCTCGGGCGCGGGCGCGGGCTCGGGCTCTGGCTCTGGCTCTGGCTCTGGCTCTGGCTCTGGCTCGGGCTCGGGCTCGGGCTCCGGCTCCGGCTCTGGCTCTGGCTCTGGCTCTGGCTCCGGCTCCGGCTCCGGCTCTGGCTCTGGCTCTGGCGCGGGCTTCGGCTCCGGCTCCGGCGCGGGCTCGGGCTCCGGACCCGGGTCGTTGCCCGGCACGAGCAGCAGGCGCACGACCCGCTCGCTGCGTAGCCGCTCGTCCAGGGCGTCGACGGCGACGAGCGTCATGTCCACCCGACCGCGCCGTTCGGTGGGCGGCGTCCAGTCGATCAGATACCGCCCGCCCCCGTTGTCGACGAGGGTCGCGCCGTCCGGCAGATCGCGCACGCTGAGGCGCGGCGGCGCACCATCCGCATCCCGCACGCGGAGGTGGAGCCGGAAACGCTTGCCGGCGGTCACGCGCTGCGGTCCGAGTTCACCCAGGGTCGGCGCCGCGTTTCCGGCAACCACGGGGTCGGCCGGTCGCGGCGGCGGGGCGGCATCCTCCGGCGCCGGCGAGGAGGGAATGGCGGGCTGGCGCCAGTCGGCCCGGCCGTCCAGCTCGCCGCCGCCGACCGCCGCGGTACCGGCCTCGTCGGCGTGCACCGTCGCCACGGTGCCGCCGCACAGACCCGTCAGCAGCATCGCGATCGACACCCCTGCCTCCCACGATCGGCCGCGCGCCGGACGCACGGACGCTGCATGTTCGTCCGCCCTGAATTCGGTCATTATCCCGTTGTTCCTGCCCGACTCCGGGCAGCTCGCTTGCGTCACTCACCGCCCTCCCAGACAGTTCCCCCGCCATGTCCGACGCGCCACCGCCCCGGGATCTGCTCGAACACCTGTGTCGTCTGGGCGCACCCGATTCTCACACGGCAGCCCGGCTGCTGGCCGAGGTGCTCGCCTTCTACGACGAGACGCCCGACGACTTCATTCGCCGCCGGCACCGTGAGCTTCAGCTCGCAGGCTTCGCGAACTCGGCGATCTATCGCCTCCTCCTGCAGGAACTGCCGACCCGGCGCTTCGCCGCCGGCTCCCGCAGCGAACGTCAGATCCGCCGGGCCATCTACGGCTGAGCGGCACCCCGCCCCTTCGCGCCATCGGAGTCCTCGTCCCATGTCCGGCATCATCGCCTATACCGGCCCCGAAGCGGCGGTACCCGTGTTGCTCGAGGGCCTGCGCCAGCTCGTGCGCCACGGCCACGACTCGGCGGGCGTGGCGTTGCTCGAGCGGCGCAGGCTCCGCGTCTGGAAGGCGCTCGGTCCGCTGACCGCGCTCGAGGCCAGACTGCCCGCCTCCGCGAAGGGGCGCTGCGGTATCGCGCACACGCGGCTGGCCACGCACGGCGCACCGAGCGAGGAGAACGCGCATCCACACGTCGGCGGCGAGGCGCGTGTCGCCGTGGTTCACAACGGCATTCTCGAGAATGCCGAGGCGATGCGGCGCCGCTTGCACCTGGACGGGATCAACTGCGCGTCCGAGACCGATACCGAAGTGCTGGCGCAACGCCTGGCGCAGCGGATCGAGACCCCGGGCGAGTCGCTGGAGGACGCCCTCGCCGCGGTGCTCGGCGAGATCACCGGCACCTGCGGCATCGCGGCGCTCGATCGGGACGCGCCGGGACGCATCGTCGTCGCCCGCCTCGGCAGCCCGATGCTCGTGGGGCAGGCGGACGGCGAGAGCTTCGCGGCATCCGACGCCGTCGCCCTTCGCGGCCGCGCACGCGCGCTCGTCCCGCTGGAGGACGGCGAGATCGCCGTCCTGACCGCGACCGGCTACGAGATCGTCACGCGCGAGCCACGACGCACGGTTCGCGGGCCGGATTCCCGCTCGTCCGAGCACGACCCGGCGCACGACGTCGCGTCTGCGGTGGAGGGGAGTGATACGCGCATCGACGAGGCGTCGCACGTCATGGCGAACGACGCGCACGAAGCGAACGATGCAAACGACGCAAACGACGCAAACGACGCGAACGACGCGCACGAAGCGAACGACGCGAACGACGCGAACGACGCGAACGACGACGCCACCCTGCCCGAAGCCTTCGCGCAGCGCCTGTATCGCGAGATCCACGAGCAGCCGATGGCCGTCGGACGCGCGCTGGCGGGCCGCCTGGACCGACGCTTCGCCGGGGTGCGGCTCGGCGGACTCGATCTCGACCCTTCCGCCTTGCGCGCGGTGCGCCGGGTGCACCTCCTCGGCGCAGGCTCGGCCTGGCACGCGACCCTGTCCGGCGCACGCATGATCGAATCGCTGGCGCGCTTGCCCGCCAGCGCGGAATCGGCCGGCGAATTCCGGCATCGCGAGCCACTGATCGAAGCGGACACGCTGTACCTGGTCGCCAGCCGATCCGGAGAAACCTTCGACACGCTCGCCGCCCTGCGCGAGATCCGACTGCGCGGCGGCACCGTGCTCGGCATCGTCAACGACGTGGGCAGCACGATCGCCCGTGAAGTGCAGGGCGGGGTGTACCTGCACGCCGGTGCCGAGCGGTCGGTCGTCGCGACCAAGACGGTCACCGCGATGCTCACGGTCTTCGCGCTGATCGCGCTGTTGCTCGGGCGCCTGCGCGATGTCTCCCCGCAGCGCGGCGCGCGCCTGCTCGAGGCCTTCGATGCCCTGCCGGCCGACATCGCTCGGGTGCTCGATGCCGAAGCGGATATCGCGCGGATCGCCGCGTCGATGTGCACGGCAGCGAGCAGCGTGCTGTTCGTCGGGCGCGCCGCCGGCCACGCGATCGCGCTCGAGGGTGCCCGGAAGCTCGCCGAAGCCTCCGCCCTGCCCGCGTCGGCCTGCCCGCTCGATGAGCTGGCCCACGGTCCGATCGCGCTCATCGGCGAGCGGACGCCCTGCATCGCCCTGCTGACCGAGCCGGACCTGCCGGCGCTGTCCTCGCTCGAACGCATCAAGGCGCGCGGCGCACCGCTCGTCGTCGTCGGCGACGCCGGCACGCCGCGCGCCGCCGAACTCGCCGACCACGTGATCGCCCTGCCGGACACCGAGCCGCTGCTTCAGCCGATTCTCGCCGGCGTCGCCTTGCAGCTCCTCGCTTATCACGCAGGCGTCGCGCTCGGGCGCGACGTCGGCCGCCCTCACAGCCTCGCCGATCGCGTGACAAGCGGCTGAGTCGACGCGGCCGGGCACGCGACGCGCACGAACGGGAACGGCTCTCCGTTCGTCGCACCTGCCTGGTGCGAAGACCCGTCGAACCGCACCACCGTGGCGCCTCGCGCACGGCCGATCAAGGCCGGCGTCTGCTCAAGCTACTGATAAACAGACCTTCCTGCGCGTGGCACGCTCCCTGTACTCCCCCTCCTGCGCATCGGCCCGCCCGGCCGTTCGACGGACATCACAGTGGAGCGTTCGACCGCCATGCACAAGACAACCCCTACCCCTTTCGACAGACGATCGTCGTCGCCGCTGTACACGCTGTCCGCCCTGGGCGCGGCACTGGCGCTGATCGGGGCGCCCGAACCCGCCACGGCCCAGGAAGGCGAACCGATCAAGGTCGGCGTCCTGCACTCCCTCTCGGGAACGATGGCGATATCCGAGACGACGCTGAAGGACACGATGCTCATGCTCGTCGAGCAGCAGAACGAGAACGGCGGACTGCTCGGACGGCCGCTCGAGGCCGTCGTCGTCGACCCCGCCTCGGACTGGCCGCTGTTCGCCGAGAAGGCGCGCGAGCTGATCGAGAACGAGGGCGTCGCGGTCACCTTCGGCGCGTGGACATCGGTATCGAGGAAATCGGTGCTGCCGGTGGTCGAGGAACTCGACAGCCTGCTCTTCTACCCGGTCCAGTACGAAGGCGAGGAATCGTCGAAGAACGTCTTCTACACCGGCGCCGCCCCGAACCAGCAGGCCATTCCGGCGGTCGACTACCTCCGCGATGACGTGGGCGTCGAGCGCTGGGTGCTCGCCGGCACCGACTATGTCTACCCGCGCACGACCAACCGCATTCTCGAGGCCTATCTGAAGAGCGGCGGGGTTGCCGAGGAGGACATCATGATCAACTACACGCCGTTCGGGCACAGCGACTGGCAGTCGATCGTCAGCGAGATCAAGTCCTTCGGTTCGGAGGGCAAGAAGACCGCCGTGGTCTCTACCGTCAACGGCGACGCGAACGTTCCCTTCTACAAGGAACTCGGCAACCAGGGCGTGTCGGCCGAGGACATCCCGGTCATCGCCTTCTCTGTCGGGGAGGAGGAACTGTCCGGTTTCGACACCGCGCCGCTGGTGGGGCATCTCGCCGCGTGGAACTACTTCATGAGCGTCGACGCCGAGGTGAACGACGACTTCATCGACCAGTGGCTCGACTTCACCGGCGACGATGAACGGGTGACCAACGATCCGATGGAAGCGCACTACATCGGCTTCAACATGTGGGTGAAGGCGGTCGAGAAGGCGGGTACGACCGACGCGGCCGCGGTGCAGCAGGCGATCATCGGCGTGACCGTCCCGAACCTCTCGGGCGGCTACTCGGCCATGATGCCCAATCACCACATCACCAAGCCCGTGCTGATCGGCGAGATCCAGGATGACGGCCAGTTCGAGATCGTCTCGGAGACACCCGGACTCGTGGCGGGCGATGCCTGGTCGGACTTCCTCGACAGCTCGCGCGACCTGATGGCCGACTGGCAGCCGCCACTGTCCTGCGGGAACTACAACGTCGCCACCGGCGAATGCTCGGGTCAGAATCTCTGACCGGGGCCAGCGGCCGAATGCGGTCGTGAAGCGCCCCGCGGTGTTCGGGTGGTTCTTGCCGACCCTCCCCGTGCTCGCGGCACTGCTCTGCCTGTCCGTCGCACGGGCGGACGCGCGGCTCGGCGACCCGACCCTCGACCCGATCTTCACGGCCTTCGTGGAAGGTCGGGGGACGGCCAGGGCCGAGGCGCTCGACGCCCTCGCGGCAACGGGACGCGACGATACGCGCGCGTTGCTCGAAGGCATTCTCGACGGCACGCTGATGTCGCGGAAGGATGGCGGCGACGTGCTGCGCGTCGAGAAGCGCGGTCGCGAGGTCGAGCTGTTCCACCCCCTGACCGGGCAGAGGCTGGGCATCGAGCGCAAGCGCGCCATGAAGCGGCTCAAGCTCGACAACCGGCTGCGCGCCAGGCTCCGCGAACTCATCGCGGGGCTCGGTCTGCAATCGCCGGACCCCGTCGAGCGGCGCGCGGCTTTCGAGGCCCTGCTCGACCGTCCGGCGTCCATCGAGCCTGCGGCACTCGCCGCGCTGGTCCGGAACGAACCGCTGCCCACCCTACGGCGGCTCGTCGAACGGGTGCAGGCGCGGCAACGGATCGAGGACGCGGACCCGGCGATCCGGCTGAGCGGGATCGCGGCCTTGCGCGACGATCTCTCGCCCGCGAGTCGCCGCGCCCTGGCGGACGTCGCGGCCAACGATGCCGACGACGCGGTCCGCGAGAGCGCGCGGCTCGCAAGCGTCGGGCAGGCCCGCACCCTCCGCCTCTACGGCCAGGCCGAGACACTCTTCTTCGGACTCTCCCTCGGCTCCGTGCTGGTGCTCGCCGCGATCGGCCTCGCGATCACCTTCGGCGTGATGGGCGTGATCAACATGGCGCACGGCGAGTTGATCATGATCGGCGCCTACTGCACCTGGGGCATGCAACAGCTCCTGCCGAACGCGCTCGGCACCTCGCTCGCGCTGTCGGTGCCGGTGGCCTTCGTGGTGACGGGGCTGGTGGGCATCGCGATCGAGCGAGGCATCATCCGGCACCTCTACGGGCGGCCGCTCGAAACCCTGCTCGCGACCTTCGGCGTCAGTCTGATCCTGCAGCAGACGGTGCGCACCCTGGTGTCGCCGCAGAACGTGCCGGTGGCGAACCCGGCCTTCATGAGCGGCACGGTGGAGATCGGCGGCGTGCTCGAACTCACGCTGAACCGGCTGTGGATACTCGCCTTCTGCCTCGTCGTGTTCGCGCTGCTCCTGCAACTCCTGAAACGCACGCGCTTCGGTCTCGAGCTGCGCGCGGTCTCGCAGAACCGCCCGATGGCACGGGCCATGGGAGTACGCTCGGCACGCGTCGACTCGCTCACCTTCGGGCTCGGCGCCGGGGTCGCGGGCATCGCGGGCGTCGCCCTCTCGCAGCTGACCAACGTCGGCCCGAACCTCGGTCAGTCCTACATCGTCGACAGCTTCATGGTGGTGGTGTTCGGCGGAGTGGGCAATCTCTGGGGAACGCTGGTCGCCGGCATGACGCTCGGTGTGGCGAACAAGATCATGGAGCCCTGGGCCGGCGCGATCCTCGCCAAGATCCTCGTGCTCGTGTTCATCATCGCCTTCATCCAGAAGCGACCGCGCGGGCTGTTCCCGCAGCGCGGTCGCGCCGCCGAGAGCTGACATGCGCATGCTTCGAGGCCCGCTCAGGCTCCTGCCGAGTCGACCCGCATCGCCCGGTCTCGCCTCGCGACGCGCGACCTTCGTCTTCTGCACGGTGCTGACGCTCCTCGTCGCCGGAGTCACCGTCGCGAACCTCCTGCCACCGGAGCACCCACTGCACGTCGGCACCTTCACGGTGTCGCTGCTCGGGAAGTACCTGACCTACGCGATCCTCGCGGTCGCGGTCGATCTCGTCTGGGGCTTTCTCGGCATCCTGTCGCTCGGCCACGCCGCCTTCTTCGCGCTGGGTGGCTACGTGATGGGCATGTACCTGATGCGCCAGATCGGCGCGCGCGGGGTCTACGGCAACCCGGATCTCCCCGACTTCATGGTGTTCCTCGACTGGGACACCCTGCCCTGGTACTGGGCCGGGACCGATCACTTCGCCTTCGCGGCGATCATGATCCTGCTCGTGCCCGGGCTGCTCGCGTTCCTGTTCGGCTGGTTCGCGTTCCGCTCGCGCGTCGACGGCGTGTATCTCTCCATCATCACCCAGGCACTGACCTACGCCTTGATGCTCGCCTTCTTCCGGAACGAGATGGGGTTCGGCGGCAACAACGGTCTGACGGACTTCCGCGAACTGCTCGGGTTCGACCTGCGCTCGGACACGACGCGCCTGGGCCTGTTCGTGGCCTCCGGCATGGCCCTGCTCGCGAGCTATCTGCTGTGCGCGCGCGTTCTCGCCTCCCGACTGGGTCGGTTGACGCTGGCCGTGCGCGACGCGGAGAGTCGCACGCGCTTCCTCGGCTACCGGGTGGAACGCGTGAAACTCGCGCTGTTCACGTTGTCCGCGATGATCGCAGGCGTGGCCGGCGCGCTTTACGTCCCGCAGGTCGGCATCATCAATCCCGGCGAGTTCTCGCCGCTCAATTCCATCGAGATCGTCGTCTGGGTGGCGATCGGCGGACGCGGGACGCTGTACGGCGCCGTGATCGGCGCGCTCGGCGTCAATGCCGCCAAGACCTGGTTCACGGGTGCCTTTCCCGAGGCGTGGCTGTTCGCGCTCGGCGCCCTGTTCGTCGTCGTGACACTGCTGCTGCCGAAGGGCATCGCCGGACTGCTGCGTCGACGTTCGACGTTCCCCGACGTCGACGACCCGTCGACGACCACGGCCGCACCGGTCGGCGCGTCGAACGCCGCCGTGTCCCGGCCCGGACCGATGCCGACCGTCGGAGCATCGCCGTGAACGCGATCTCCGGGGAGACGGCGGCCGACGCGCCGGTCACATCGAGCGATGGCGCCGGCACACGCTCGGTCGGCCCGCGTGTGCGCCGGGGAACGCCACCCCCGCTGCGGCGCGACAAGGTTTTCGAGTTCCTGATCCCGCGCCGGGTCGAGGATCTCGACCTCTCGCACGGGACCGTGCTCTATCTGGAGGACGTCAGCGTCGCCTTCGACGGATTCCAGGCGATCGACGGGCTGGACTTCCACGTCGATCACGACGAGCTCCGCTGCGTCATCGGCCCAAACGGCGCGGGCAAGACGACCCTGATGGACATCGTCACCGGCAAGACGCGCCCGGACCACGGTTCGGCCTGGTTCGGACAACGCATCAACCTGCTCCGTCTCACGGAGGCGGAGATCGCCGAGGCCGGCATCGGGCGGAAGTTCCAGACGCCGACCGTCTTCGAGAACCTCACGGTGTTCGACAATCTCGAGCTCGCGATGGACGGTCCGCGCGGAGTCTGGCGGACGTTCCGCGCGCGCCTCGACGCGGCTTCCCGCGAGCGGATCGAGACGATGGCGGAGACCATCGGCCTTGCCGATCGCCTGCACGCGCTCGCCGCCCTCCTCTCGCACGGGCAGAAGCAGTGGCTCGAGCTCGGCATGCTGGTGATGCAGAACCCGGTGCTGCTGCTGGTGGACGAGCCCGCCGCCGGCATGACGCATCAGGAGATGGACCGGACGATCGCGTTGCTGCTCGAGCTTCGACGCGACCACGCGATCGTCGTCGTCGAGCACGACATGGACTTCGTGCGGGCGCTCGACGCGCCGGTCACCGTCCTGCATCAGGGGCGCGTGCTCGCGACGGGGTCGATGGCCGACATCCAGGACGACGCGCGGGTTCGCGAGGTGTACCTCGGCACCGAGGCGAGCAGATGCTGAGCATCGAGTCCCTGCATCAATACCACGGCCAGTCGCACACCTTGCGAGACGTCTCGCTCGACGTCCCGCCCGGCCGATGCACCGTGCTGATGGGTCGGAACGGGGTCGGCAAGACCACCCTGCTGCAGTGCGTGACGGGCCTGCTGCCGATCCGCGGCGGGACGGTACGGCTGGGCGATCGCGACATCACGCGGCTGCCGGCCGAACGGCGGGCGGCGGCCGGGATCGGCTACGTGCCGCAGGGCAGGCAGATCTTCCCCCGGCTCACCGTCGCCGAGAACCTTTCCATCGGCCTGCCGGCGCGACGGGACGGCAGGCGCTCGCTTCCGCCCGAGATACACGAGCTGTTCCCGGTGCTCGCCGACATGAAGGACCGCCGCGGTGGCGATCTCTCGGGCGGCCAGCAACAGCAGCTCGCGATCGGGCGTGCTCTCGCCACCCAGCCGGACGTGCTGATCCTCGACGAGCCCACCGAGGGGATACAGCCGAACGTCGTCGCCGAGATCGGCGACATCATCGGGCGTCTCGTGGAGCAGATCGGTCTGACGGTGCTGCTCGTCGAGCAGAAGCTACCGTTCGCGCGGCGCGTGGGCGATCGCTTCGCGGTGATGGACCGCGGGCAGGTGCTCGAGCGCGGCGAGATGGCCGCGCTCGACGAGGATCTCGTGCGCCGCTACCTGACCGTCTGAACCCGGCCGCTCGTCACAGGGACTCCAGCCACCGCAGCACGCTGGTCTCGGACACGTCGAGCTGCTTCCTCGACCGTCCGGCCCGGGGCGGCGTTGCACCGGCGTCGATCGCCTTCAGGAGATCCGGGTGCACGTAGTACTTCCGGGCGACGGTCAAGGTGTTGCCGAGGGTCTCGGCCGCGTGGCGCGCGGCCTTCACCGCCGGCTTCGGTGGCGGATCGTGCCGATGCGCGTCGGCGTGCTGCCAGGCGGCGACGGTGCCACCCCAGGTCCGGAAGTCCTTCGCCGAGACATCGTCGAGACCGCTCGCTGCGCGCAGATAGGCGTTGACGTCGCTCGAGGTCACGGGCCGCAACGCACCGTCGCCGTCGCGATACTGGAACAGGCGCTGGCCCGGCAGATCGGCGCAGTAGCGCAGGCTACGGGCGAGCGCCGGGTCCTCCAGGACGATGTGCCGCTCCGTGTTCGACTTGCCGGTGAACTCGAGCGTGATCGCGCCGTCCGGCTCGGTCTCGACGTGACGGTTGCGCAGCGTCGTGGCCCCGAAGGTGTGGTTGTCGCGCACGTAGGCCTCGTTGCCGACACGCACGAGCCCCTGATCGACGAGCCGGACGGCCGCGGCGACGACGCGACGGCGCGAGACACGCGCCCCCTTCAGATCGCGATCGATCGCGTCGCGCACGCGGTGCAGCGTCGAGGCGAACTCGACGAGGCTCGCGAACTTGCGGCGGTTCCGCCACTCGTTCCAGAGCGGATGATAGAGGTACTGCTTGCGCGCCCGATCGTCCAGACCGGTGCAGAGGATGTGACCGTTCGTCGCCCGCCCGATCCAGACCGACTGCCAGGCCGGCGGTATGACGAGCGCCCGGCAGTGAGCGATCGCCTTCCGATCATCGAGCCGCGAGCCGTCAGGCTCGAGATACATGAACCCGCGCCCATGCCGACGACGACCGTATCCCGGCTCGGACAGATCGGCATGCACGAGACCGGGCGTGCCCTCGAGCGCGACGTCGATGGTCTTCGTCGCGCCCGCGGCGCTCATCCCGGCCCGTGATCCTTCATGCGCCGATCTTCACCGACGCGCATCGGCCCCGGTTCCCGTGAGCAGCAATTACAGCTCCCTCGGAAGACCTTCCGGTCGAGCGGCCGTGCCGGGTCGACGGGTGAACTCGATCTCGCGACTGACCCTGCTCGGACGGGCAGCGGGATCCGTCTGCGCGTTCAGGGTGCCGAGCAGCAGGCGGTCGTCTGCGCGCAGGTCGGGCGTCCCGTTGTCCTCGACCAGGAACAGGTTGAAGTCCGTGCGCGGCGACTCCGTGCTGATGCCGATCACCCCGCCCATGTCCTCGCAGCCGGCGATGTCCTGGTCGACGTTGGAGGTCCAGTTCGTCAAGCCACAGACGGCGGAGGCGTTGTAGGTATCGGCCACCTGCCGGATGCGGGGCCGAAGGAGCACCGTCCGGATCGAAAGATCGATGGGCACACCGTCGGCCGGATCCTGGCCCGTCTCGAACGGCTGATCGGCGAAGGAGCCCCGCGTCTCGGCCTCGCGCAGCGCATCCCCCTCCTGGCAGGCCGCGTCGCCGTAGGTCGTGTCGATGAAGCGAAACTGCCGATCGGGGGTGCCGTCGGTGACGGCGACGACGAGGCGACGACCGGAGGCGTTCCCCGACGCGGGCAGGCAGACCGACTCCCACGTTCCTTCGACGAGCGTGTCGGGCGCGTCGGCGGCGTTGGCGGGCGGTAGCGACCCGGCGGGGTCGCCGTCGGGCCCGGCGACGGAGCCGCCGTCGTCGCTGCCGCTGCTGCAGGCCGCGAGTTGAACGAGAATCACGGACATGGGAACGAGGTTGCGCATCATCCAGGCGGACTCCGGAAGGGTGGATGCGCCGCATCATAGGCCGATCGTCGCTGGCCCGGACGATCGAATTCGTGTCCGATCCGCGTGGCCGCGGCCACCGGGCCGCGTCGGCCGTGTCGACTGGCTCATGGAACGCTGCCAGGCGCACGACGAAACGCCGGGACGAGCGCCCGAAGGCGCGCGCTATGCTCCTGATCTTCGCCGAACATGCGCCCGCCATGACCCTGCCCGATCCCGACCGTGAGCGTCGTGCCGCCGCGCTGCTGCATCACCGCGGCGCGACGCTCCTTCCCGGCGAGTCGACGACGACACCGCTGGTCGCGAGCACCACGTTCCACCTGCCGCCCGCCGACGAGGTGTCGTCGTTCTACTACGGGCGGGCAGGCATGCCCGTCTGGGAGGCGGTAGAGAGCGAGCTCGCGATCCTGGAGGCCGCACCCTCGCTGCTCTTCCCCTCCGGCATGGCCGCGATCACCGCGACCCTGATGGCGACCCTGGAGGTCGGCTCGACCGTCCTGGTGCCGTCCGACGGCTATTTCGCGACGCGTCGGCTTGCCGAGCGCGTGCTTTCGCGCTTCGGTATCACCGTCCGCGAATGCCCGACGAGCTCGCTCGCCGAGGCGGACTTCCGGGGCGTCGCCCTGGTGTTCTTGGAAACGCCCTCGAACCCCGCCCTCGACGTGTGCGACATCGCGCTCGTGGCCGAACGGGCGCACGCCGCGGGCGCGCTCGTGGTGGCGGACAACACCACCAGCACGGCGTACCTGCAGCGTCCCCTCGACCTCGGCGCCGACGTGATCGTCGCGGCCGACACCAAGGCGCCGGCCGGTCACTCCGATGCGCTCGCCGGGCACGTCTCGTCCCGCGACACGGCCGTGATGGAGCGCGTACGCGAGTGGCGCACCCTCGGCGGCGCGATTCCCGGGCCCTTCGAGACCTGGCTGCTGCAGCGCGGTCTGGCGACGCTGGAACTGCGACTGGAGCGCATGTGTCGTTCAGCCCAGGCGCTGGCGGATGCCCTGATCTCGCAGACGATGGTGTCGGGCCTGCGTTATCCCGGATTGCCGGACGACCCGTCACACGCGATCGCCGCTCGGCAGATGACCGGATTCGGCACGATCGTCAGCTTCGAACTCGACGGGGCGGACCGCGCGGCGCGATTCATCGAGCGCTGCCCGCAGCTGGCCTCTGCGACGAGCTTCGGCGGTGTGCACAGCTCGGCCGAGCGACGCGCACGCTGGGGTGACGCCGTCGCGCCCGGCTTCATCCGCCTGTCGGTCGGCTGCGAGCCGACGGCCGGACTGATTGCCGCGGTGCTCGAGACGCTGCAGGCCCTGGACTGACGGGGACCGACGCCGCGACCGCGTCGCCCCGCTCCCCGATTCAATCGCTGCGCTGGCCGTACATCGCGCCCTGCATCAGGTTCGCGTACTCCGTGGCGGGTTCGAGAAACGCGTCGTAGCTCTCGCGCACCCGCTGGAAGTCGTCACTGTCCGCGGCCAGGCCGTCCATCACCGTCTTCGTCGCCCCGCGCAACGCGGTCACGACCTCGTCCGGGAAGGCGCGGAAGTCGACGCCCTCGGCGCGTAGCTGACCGAGCGCCTGCGTGTTGTACCAGTCGAACTGGGCGAGGGTCTCGACCGACGTCGCCTCGGCGGCATTCGCGACGATGGCCTGCAGGTCGTCCGGCAGCTCGTCGAAGGCGTCCCCGTTGACGACGATCTCGAGCGCGGCGGCCGGCTCGTGGAACGCGGGCACGTAGCAGAGCTTCGCCACCTTGTGCAGGCCGAAGGCCTGGTCGAGCAAGGGACCGACCCATTCGGCCGCGTCGATGGCGCCGGACTTGAAGGCCGGGAAGATCTCCGGCGGCGGCAGCAGCACGGCATTGACGCCGAGCTCTCGCATGGCCTCGCCGCCGAGGCCCGCGATGCGCATGTTCAGGCCCTTGAGATCGTCGATCGTCTCGATCGGCTCGCGGAACCAGCCCGCGCTCTGGGTTCCGGAGTTGCCGGAGTAGAACGCGCGGAGTCCGCGCTCGGCGTAGATCTCGTCCCACAGCGCCTGCCCGCCGCCGAAGCGGAGCCAGGCGGTGTGCTCGGTCGCGGACAGGCCGAACGGTACGGTGCTGAAGAAATGCAGGGCCGGGTTCTTGCCGGCCGCGTAGTACGGCGTCGAGTGACCGATCTCCGCGGTGCCTTGCTGGACCGCGTCCTCGACCGCGAAGGGCGGCACGAGTTCGCCCGAGGAGAACACCTTGAAGGTGAGCCGGCCGCCCGACATGAGTTTCACCCGTTCGGCGAAGCTCGTGACGTTCGTGCCGACGCCGGGCGCCTTCGCCGGAAAGCTCGTCGGGAGCTTCCACTCGATGTTGCCCTGCGCGATGGCGGGCGCGGCGGTGATGGTGCCGCCGACGGCCGCGGTGGCCGCAGCGGTGCCGACGAGCGAGCGCTGGATGAAGTCACGACGTTGCAAGAGCCTGTCTCCTGGAGAGGACCACCGCGACGGGACGGGGTCACCGCATGAATCGCCGACACCGGCGGCACCGGCGATGAGCGACGGAGCGAGTCGTTTCCGCCGCCTACCGCAGCACGCCCGGCAGCCAGGTGGCGATGGCCGGGAAGCGCGCCACCAAGCATAGCGCAAGGAGTTGCAGCGCCACGAAGGGCAGGACCGCGCGATACAGCGCGAGGGTGGACAGCGAAGCAGGCGCTACAGAGCGGAAGTAGAACAGCGCGAAGCCGAACGGCGGCGTCAGGAAGGAGGTCTGCAGGTTCAGCGCGAACAGCACGGCGATCCAGACGGGGTCGAAGGCACTCGCGAGCAGCACCGGTCCGACGATCGGCACGACGATGAAGATGATCTCCACGAATTCCAGCACGAAACCGAGCAGGAACACCACGGCCATCACCGCGATGAGCGTGCCGAGCTCGTCCCCCGGCATCGACAACAGGATCTGCTCGACCCGCTCGTCGCCGCCGTAGCCGCGGAAGACCAGCGACAGCATCGACGCGCCGATGATGATGCCGAACACCATTGCGGTGATCGCGACGGTCTGGCGGAGCACTGGCGCGAGCACGCCGCGGCGCGCCAGCAGCGTCGCCTGCGCGCCCACGCCCAGCGCGATCCCCGCGACGGCCATCAGACCGACGAGGCGCAGCGAGCCTCCCTCTCTCGTCGCCCCTGGCGAGACCGTGACGAGCAGCAGCACGAGGAGCACGAGCGCCACGGTGCCGATCGCCAGGGGTCGCGCGATGCGTGCGTGCGGCAAGGCACTGCCCGCCAGCAGCAACGCCCCGCCGGCCCCGACCGCTGCCGCCTCGGTCGGCGTCGCGACGCCGCCCAGGATGGAGCCGAGCACCGACAGGATCAGCGCCAGCGGCGGCAGGAAGATGCCCGCGAGCTGCCGCGCACCCGGCCGCTCGGCGGCTGCCGTCGTCTGCATCGCGACGGACGGCGACGGGGCGGTTCCGGGCCGCGATGACGTGGCGGGCGACGTGTCGTGCCGCACCGTTCCCGACGGGTCGACCGGTCCGTCCGGACGCCACAGGCGAAACGCGACGTAGGCCCCGTACAGTCCGACCAGCAGCAGACCCGGCAGCAGCGCGCCGGCGAACAGATCGGCGACGGAGACCGGTTCCGGCGCGAAGTTGCCGGCCGCGTGCTGCGCTTCGAGGTAGCCATTCGAGATCTGGTCGCCGAGGAGGATCAGCACGATCGAGGGCGGGATGATCTGCCCGAGGGTGCCGGAGGCGCAGACCAGTCCACTCGACAGCCCGGTCGGGATGTCGGCACGGGTCATCGCCGGCAGGCTGATCAGCCCCAGCATGACGATGGTCGCCCCGATGATGCCGGTGGAGGCGGCGATCAGCGCGCTGACGACGAGCACCGACACTGCAAGGCTGGTCCGTGAACCGCCGGTCAGCTGCGCCATCGACTCCAGCATGCGCTCGGCCGAACGCGAACGTTCCAGCAACAGACCCATCGCGACGAACAGGGGTACAGCCACCAGGAGCGTGTTGTTCGACAGGCCGAACACGCGGGCCGGAAACGCCCGCAGGAAGGAAAGGTCGAACGCGCCGAACACCGCACCGGCGAGGCTCGCCAGCAGCGGAACGCCTACCAGCACCAGCATCACGGGCACGCCGCTCAGGATGCCGGCCAGCAGTCCGGCGAGCATGATCAGCAGGAAGATGTCCGGCAGGCTCACGGCGCCGGGGCCTCGGCCGGCGGGCGCAGCAGCAAGGCGCTGCCCTGCACCAGCATCAGTACGCAGGCGATCGGCAGGACCGTCTTCACCAGCCAGACACCGCCGAGCCCGCCGGTCTCGCGCGCGCCTTCCCGAATCGACCAGGCGTAGCTGACCTCGGGCAAGGCCAGCCAGAGCGTCGCGCCGAACGCGGGAAAGAGCAGCATCACGATACCGGCGGCGTCGATGCGCCGGCGCCGGATCGGGCGCTGTCGCTCGCGCAGGACATCGACGCGCACGTGGGCATCGTCGGCGAGAGCGACCGGCAAGCCCAGCGCGACGAGTGTCGCGAACACATGGACCGCGAGATCCTGAAGTTCGAGGAAGCCGACTCCGAGGCCGTAGCGCAGCAGCACGATCGAGAGCTCGATCCCGAGCAGGGCGCCCGCCAGCAGCACGCAGAGCGCGCGAGTGGCCCGGTGAAGCCGCCTCGCGAGGCGCAGCAGGCCGGACCGGACGGCGACCACGGACGACTCCTTCATCTCCGCTCGGTCTCTCTCTCGGCGCGGCAGGCGGGGAAGCAGGGTAGCGAAGCTGTCGGGCCGGCGCCATCGGCGCGGTCGACGTGCATCTCGACACGAATCGGACCCGTAGCGACCTCTAGCGACCTCAGCGACCTCCAGCGACCCCACCCACGCGGCCCCGAGCGACCGCGAGAACCCCGGGCGACCCCGGGGCGACCCCCGGGGCGACTCAGGGGCGACTCAGGGGCGACCATGTGGCGATCCGACAAGGTTTTCCGCCTTGCACACGAGAATAGCCGCTCGCGTCACGGCGAATGGCAAGCCCCCTCGTATAATCGACGCTTCACCTGCAGGACCCTCGCCGCGATGCCGAACCTTCGACAGTCAGCCGCCCCGGTCTCGCCACTGCTGGCGGGCGTCTTGCTCGCCGCACTGGCCTCGGCCCCGCTGCAGGCGCAGGACGACGCGCCGGACACGCGCGCTCCGGTCATCGAGCTCGAGGTGCTGACGGACGTCGCCGCCGCGGATTCGCAGTCGTTCAACGCCCAGGTCGCGGACGACGGGGAGCTCGCGAGTGTCACTCTGCACCACCGGCGCGAGGGCGACGGGCCGTTCGTCCGCAGCACCATGCGCGCCCTCGGGGGGAGCGGCTACTTCGGCGTCTCGATACCCACCGATCGGAACGACACCAGCGCGATCGAGTACTACATCCAGGCGATCGACGAGAGCGGCAACCGCACCGTGAACGGCTTCGCGTTCGACCCGCTGCGCCGGGCTTTCACCGAGGCGTCGCTGCCCCTCGCTACCGCACCCAACGCCGCCACGGACGCAGCGGCTGGCGGCGTGATCGCGAAGGAGGCACCGCGGGCAGCATCGAACAGCAGGCGCTGGTGGACCGTCGCGCTCGGCGTCGTGGCGGTCGGGGCCCTCGCGACGCTTTCGGGCGGTGGGGGGGACGACGACAACGGCAACGTGCCACTCACGATCGACGTGCCGAGGCCTGGGTCACGATGATCATCAAACGCCATTGCAGCCCCGTCGCGGCGTTGGGGTTCGCGCTGCTTGCCGCCGGGTGCGATGCGGTCGGCGAGCGTGCCCCGAGCGCGGGCGTCGGTCTGTCGCCACCCGCGCCGCTGATGCAGTCGCGTGCGATCGTGATCGGCGCGCTCCGGCCGGTCGTCACCATCGACGGCCAGTTCGACGTGCCGATGGCGCCCACGGGAGACGGCACGCGCTGGCGCGGGACGATCGACGTGCCGCCGAACCGCGACTACGCGCTGACCGTCATCTGGACCGAGCGCGTGGAGTCCGGCGGACGCTCGCGCGATCTTCCGCTCGCGCGTCTCGACCGCACCGTGCCGGTGGATGCCGACGGCACCGAATTTACGCTGGCCACGGCCGACGGCTATCGCTACGAGCCCGGCGACGGCCTGGGAGAGGAACTCGATGCGGACGGCGACGGCATCGGCAACTTCAAGGAGCGCGAAGACGGCTCCGACCCCTTTCCGCCGGATGCGTCGACCGACGGTGCGGCGGGCGTTCCCGTACCGCCGATCGTCCCCTCGGACGATCAGGAACCCGGGCTTTCGGTCGTGCCGCCCGCCATGGAGCCCGGCACGCCCGAACCGCCCCGGATCGAGCCGACGAACGAGCCGGTCGTCGAGCCCCCCGTCGATCCGGCGGCACAGCCGCCCGTCGACTCCGGGACACCGATGACGACGCCGCCCGGATCCGGCATGCCGTCGAGCACGGACCCGGAGCCGGAGCCTGTTGAACCCGTCGAGACCGGGGCCGGCCCCGAGACCGAAACCGAGACCGAGACCGAAACCGAGACCGAGACCGAGAACGAGACCGAGCCTGACACCGAGACCGAGACCGAGCCTGACACCGAGCCCGAGCCCGAGCCCGAGCCCGAGCCGGTGGAGCCCGAGCCGACCGTCCCGGTCGATCTCGTCATCCCGCGCATTGCGCCGTCGGATGCGCCTGCGCTCGACGGGCAGAACGTGTCGTTCGCCGGCAACGGCTTCGGCGGCGAGTGGGCCGCGGCAACCACGCTCGATGCCACCGGAAGCCGCCTGTTCATCGATCGACTGATGGTCGACCAAGGCACCGACGAGATGGACGGGCAAGCGTTCCGGGCGTGGGGCGCGATGCACGATGGCGAGTTCCTGTACGTCGTGGTGGTCGTCGAGGACGACGGCCAGCGGTTTCGCGACGACACGGAGATCCTGCTCTGGCAGGACGACAGCCTCGAGGTCTACGTGGACGGCGACAACAGCAAGAGTCTCGCGTACGGGGACGGCAACGACTCTGCGCGAATCCTGCCCCTGCTGGCCGTCGGTACGACGCGCACCGGCACGCGCGAAGGGATTCTGTCCGGCTACCTGTCGGTCGACGCACCGATCCGGATCGACTTCGCGACGGGGCCCGGCTCAGGGCCGCCCGGTATCCGGCGTCCGCGCTTCGAGCAGGACGTGTACGAGCTCCGCATCGACCTGCGCTCGGCAGGGATCGAGGTGGGCCGTCCGTTCGGCTTCGAATTGCAGGTGAACGACGACGACGACGGCGGACCTCGGGAGGCTAAGTGGGGCTGGGCGCACCCCTCGCGAGACGGCACGGACACCGACCTGACCTACGAGAACCCGTCGATCATGGGCACCGCGCTGCTCGAATGATCGACCGGTCCGGTCGCGCCTAGTCGCCGCCGGCGACGAGCAGGGTGCGGATCCCGCGAAGGTTGTGACTCTCGGCGAGGAGCAGCGCATCGACGCCGTTCTCGTCCCGGCGCCGCACGTCAGCGCCCGTCCGCACTAGAGAATCCACCAGGCGTTGGTGGCCGCCGGCAACGGCCGCCAGCAGCGCGGTTCGCCCGTAGACGTCGCGACTCTCGATGTCCGCGCCGAGCGAGATCATCTGCGTGACCAGGTGGTCGTAGCCCTTCTTGCTCGCCTCGATGATCGGTCGCGAGCCGCTCGGGGTCATCGCCTGGATGTCGGCGCCCGCGTCGACCAGGTACTTGGCGATGACCGGCTGCTCGAGCGAGATCGCCTCGATCAGCGGCGCGTTGCCGCGCTCGTCCGCGGCGTTCACGTTCGCACCCGCGGCGATCAGCACGCCGACCAGCCGCACGAGCGACGCCTGCGGCGCTCGCCGGATCGCGTGCAGGAGGATGCCCTCGTCGAGCCGGTCCTCCAGCGATCGGGAGCGAAACATGAGCTGCACGATGTCGGCGCAGCCGCCGACGATGGCCTGATCGAGTGGTGAGATCACGCCGCCCGCCTTCCGATCGACCGTCAGGTCGGCGTCGTCGGTCAGCATGTCGTCCACCTGCCGCAGATCGCAAGCGGCGACGGCGGAGCGCAGCCGGGCCGCCCGCGCGTGCCGGTAGGTCGCCTTGCTCGGCAGATAGTCCGCGAGCCGCTTGCGGCACTCGGGCTTGCGGGTCAGGCTGACCAGCGGCTCGCCGTCGACCGCTTCGGGCGATCCCAGATCGCCCTCCTCCCGAAGCAGCGAGGCGATGCGCTGCACGTGACAGTTGGCTGCCGCGCTGCGCAATTCGCCGTGCAGCCCGACCAGCCGCATCTCGCGTTCGGCCGTGCTCCTGACGGTGTCGACCAGCTCCTCGATCGCAGCGTCCGAGCCGGCGAAGCGCGGGTTGAAACCCGCCGAGACCAGCAGGGCGTAACGCTCGCCGCCGAGACGCCCGTCCGTGGCTGCCGCGTGATCGAGGGCGGTCAGGCCCCGGTGGTCCCGACGCGTCACCGAGGCGCCGCGCGCCAGCAGCACCCCGACCGCCTCGGCCTTGTCGCTGGTGATCGCGACCATCAGTGGTGTGCGCCGCTCCGAGTTCAGTGCCGCATTGTCAACATGTGCCCCGGCCTCGAGCAGAGCCTCCACAACGGCGACGTTTCCGACCTTGGCCGCGAGCATGAGCGGGGTGTTGCCGCTGACCACGGCGTCCGGCAGAGCGCCGGCCGCGAGCAGGCTCGTCACCGCGTCGCGGTCGGTATTGGCGATCGCGTGCATCAGCCGACTTTCCGCCGTCGCCGGCAGGTAGCTGCAGGCAGGTTTCAGGCGCTCGAGCACGGCACGGTCGATCGAGTCGCTGGTGCAACGCCAGGCGAGCAGCCCGCTGACCGTGCTCACCGACGGGGTGAAGGTCATCGCCTGCTCGCCGATCTTCTCGGCGAAGTCCACGATCAGCACGCCACCACGGTTGATCGCGACGCGACGCACGCTGGTTCCGTAGAGACTCTTCGGCGGCGGCAGACCGGCATCGGCGTTGTCGTGCGGCATGACGCCGTGCCGCACGTAGTGATCGCTGATTCGGAGCTTGGCGGGGGCGGACAGGCTGAACGCCTCGGACAGGAGGGCAGCCCGGACGTACAGCGTGCGCGAATGCCAGCTGTGGAGCGCACCGACGCCGGCGGCAGCGATGGCGAGCATGAGCAGGAAGAGCTTCAAGACCGTTCTCTCCGGGCCGGGGAATCCCCGACCCCTTCCCTTGCGTATCGGCCCGCGACGCCGCACGTTGAGCGAGTGGAGTCGCGGATCGCCGTGCCGGAGCGCGAACCCCGTCACCCTATACTGGTCGCACGGCCCGGCCCGGCGTTCCGCTGCCACCGCCCGTTGCCTCGGCCCATTCTGCCGACCTGCCCGCCGACCCATCCTGCCGACCCATCCTGCCGACCCATCCTGCCGACCCATCCTGCCGACCCGTCCTGCCGACCGGCCCGCCGACATGCCCTCCGATCCACCCGCTGATCCCGCCAGTTGATACCACCCGCTGATCCCGCCCGCGGATACCACCCGTTGATCCCGCCCGCGGATACCACCCGCTGATCCCGCCCGCGGATACCACCCGTTGATCCCGCCCGCCGACCGAACCCAGGAGCCCGACCCGACGATGAACAAGTCGATCGCCCACGAAGCCTTCGAGCACCTCCGAACCGAGCACGTCGCATCGCTCGACATCGATGTGCACGAGTTCCGGCACACCGGTACCGGCACGCCGCACATCCACATCGGCGCCGACAACCCCGAGAACGTCTTCCTGGTCGGACTTCGCACCGTGCCCGAGGACTCGACCGGCGTCGCGCACATCCTCGAGCACACCGTGCTCTGCGGCAGCGAGCGCTACCCCGTGCGCGATCCCTTCTTCATGATGATTCGCCGCTCCCTGAACACGTTCATGAACGCGTTCACTTCGAGCGACTGGACGGCCTATCCGTTCGCGAGCCAGAATCGCAAGGACTACTTCAACCTGCTCGACGTCTACCTCGACGCCGTGTTCTTCTCCAACCTGCATGCGCTCGACTTCGCGCAGGAGGGGCATCGCGTCGAGTTCGAGAAGGCCGACGATCCGTCCACCGACCTCGTCTTCAAGGGCGTCGTGTTCAACGAGATGAAGGGCGCGATGAGTGCCCCGACCAGCACGCTCTGGCAGACCCTCGGCAAGCACCTCTTTCCGAACAACACCTACCACCACAACAGCGGCGGCGACCCGGAGGCGATCCCCGACCTCACCCACGAGCAGCTCGTCGCCTTCTACCGCACGCACTATCACCCCTCCAATGCGGTGTTCATGACCTATGGCGACATCGATCCGGTCGAGTTGCAGGCGAAATTCCAGGAGCGGGTGCTCGCGCGCTTCGAGCCGCTCGGGCGAACAGTCTCTGTCCGGCCGGCGCTGCGCTATCACGCACCGATCCGGGTCGAGGAGGCCTATTCGACTCAGGAGGAGGACCTCGAGGAGCGAAGCCATGTCGTGATGGGCTGGCTGCTCGGCGAGAGCATCGATCTCGACGCCCGGCTGCGAGCCCATCTGCTCTCGAGCGTGCTGCTCGACAACAGCGCCTCGCCGCTCATGCATGCGCTCGAGCGCACCGATCTCGCGAGCTCCCCTTCCCCGCTCTGCGGCATTGACGACGGCAACCGCGAGATGGTCTTCGTGTGCGGTCTCGAGGGCGCGAAGCTCGAGAACGACGCGGCCATCGAGCAACTGATCGTCGAGACCCTAGAGACGATCGCGGACAAGGGCGTGGCGTCCGATCACGTCGAGGCGATGCTGCACCAGCTCGAGCTCGGCCAGCGCGAGATCCGCGGCGACGGCATGCCGTTCGGGCTGCAGCTCGTGCTGAGCGGTCTGTCGACGGCGATGCATCGTGGCGACACGCTGGCCGCGATCGATTCCGATGCCGCCCTCGAGCGCCTGCGCGAGGACGCCAGGGCACCCGGCTTCATCGAGGGGCTCGTGCGCGAGCTCCTGCTCGACAATCCGCACCGCGTGACGCTGACCCTGCGCCCTGACGGCGACATCAGTGGCCGTCGGGTCATCGCCGAGAAGGCGCGCCTCGCGGCACTGAAGTCTTCGCTCGACAGCGACGAGCAGCGCCGCGTGGTCGAGCAGGCCGCCGCGCTGGCCGAACGACAGGCGCAGGAGGATGACCCGGAGATCCTGCCGAAGGTCACGCTCGACGACGTGCCGGAGACGATGCACATTCCCGAAGGCCGGGAGTCGACGCTCGACGGTGCGCCGGCTACTCTGTTCGCACAGGGCACCAACGGCCTCGTCTACCAGCACGTGGCGCTCACCCTGCCTGCCCTGGACGACGAGTTGCAGCCGATGCTCTCGCCGTATTCGGGTTTCCTCGCCGAGCTGGGCTCGGGCGGGCGGGACTACCTCGCGACCCAGTCGCGTCAGGCGGCGATCTCGGGCGGGGTCGCGGCCTACACGATGAAGCGCGGCTCGGTCGACGACGAGCAGGCTGTCGACGGCTACCTCGTGCTGCGCGGCAAGGCCCTGCTGCGCAACTCCCGCGCGCTGGCGGAACTGCTGAACGAGACCCTGACCACGCCGCGCTTCGACGAGCTGCCGCGACTGCGCGAGCTGGTCGCCCAGACCCGCGCCGGCTACGAGCAGCGGGTGACCGGCAGCGGGCACGTGCTCGCGATGACCGCGGCCGCGAGCGGCATGAACCCGATCATGCGCCTGGCGCATCGCACCACGGGACTGGCCGGCATCGCCGCGCTCAAGGCGCTCGACGAGACGCTCGATACCCCCAGCGAGCTCGAGACCTACGCCGGGAAGCTGGCCGCCGTGCACGAGGCGATGAACGGCGCGCCGCGACGGTATCTGGCCATTGCCGAGGAGGAGAATGTCGAGGGTGTGCTCGGCGACATGGCAAGCTGCTTCGGCGGCCCCGCGGCAGCCGACGACTTCACCGCGTTCTCCCCCGAGGCCGTTCGCGAGCAGGTCGGCGAACTCTGGACCACCAGCACCGAGGTCAATTTCTGCTCGCGTGCCTACCCGACCGTCCCGTCGGGACACGCCGATGCCGCGGCACTGGCCGTGCTCGGGCCCTTTCTCCGAAACGGCTACCTGCACCGCGCGATCCGCGAGACCGGCGGCGCCTACGGTGGCGGTGCCTCCCACGACACCGACAGCGCCTCCTTCCGCTTCTACTCCTACCGCGATCCGCGCCTGGTGGAAACGCTGGCCGACTTCGATGCATCGATCGAGTGGCTTGTCGGGGGCGCGCACGAGGCACGCGAACTGGAAGAGGCGATCCTCAGCGTGATCGGGGGCATCGACAAGCCCGGCTCCCCGGCCGGCGAGGCGCGCAACGCCTGGCAGGCCGAGCTGTTCGGCCGCACCGCCGAGCGGCGACGCGCGTTCAGGAAGAACATTCTCGGCGTGACGATGGAGGATCTGATGCGCGTGGGCGAGACTTACCTCGATCCCGCGAAGGCCAGCACCGCAGTCATCACCAGCGAGACCCAGGCGGACACGGCATCCGTCACCGGACTCGACCTCGTGCGGCACGAGCTCTGAGGCAAGGACAGGTGGTCGAGCGATCGACCGCCTGTCCCTTGACGGGTTGCTAGCCGTTCGTCACTTCCTTGGCGTCGGCAGCAGTCGTGTCGTCGCTCGTATCGTCGGTCGAGTCGTCGGCTGAGGAATCCGAACCGGACACATCCTCGCCGGACTGGATGCGCTGGTAGATCTCCTCGCGATGGACGGTGACATCGGGCGGCGCAGTGATGCCGATGCGCACCTGCTTGCCCTTGACGCTGAGGATCGTGATGGTCACTTCGTCACCGATGACGATCGATTCGTCCGTACGTCTACTCAGGATAAGCATCCCGGATTTCTCTCCTGTAGCTGTTTGCACCAACACAGTCGTCAGAACACACTACCTCCGGTTAGTGCGGCTTAGCCCGTGAGTATCTGGCGAGGCTAACACCATCCCCTCCGCATTGGTATACGGACGCTCGCAATGCCGGACCAGCGGCAGACGTTGCAGACAAGTCACGCTCTCTCCAATTGAGAACAGGTGTCTCGTTAGCGAGGAAACTGGCCGTACGGGATGCTTTAACGGCGTGTCCGTGACCATGGTCACGTACCGGGTTCCGACGGTTCGGCACGTCGTCGGGCGTGGGCGGACACTTGATGGACGGCGTTCTCGGGACCGCCCGACGCCGCGGCGCTTCGGTGAGAACGACGACGCCATTCCCTGCCTCGAATCGTCGGGCATCACCTCAATACAAGCCTGACTCCGTGCATCATCGACCGACCGGGCGCGCCGTCGAACCCTTGCGCCGACCGATGCCGCTTCTCGCCCCCCTCATGCCGACGAATCGTCGGTGTCGTCAAGCGCCCAGAAATCATCCAGCGCCTGTTGCAACGCATCGCCGTCCGCCGCTCGCACGGCGTTCCAGTGCGCCGGGAACAACGCTCGGTAGAACGGATCCCAGAAGCGGTCGTCGACCAGCACGACGACACCGCGATCACGCTCGCCACGAATCACCCGGCCGACGGTCTGCTGCACGCGTGTGAAACCGGGAAAGCGCGCGGCGAGGTCGAAGCCGTCGAGCCCCTTCTCACGGTAGCGGCCGACGATCAACTCCCGCTCGACACCGGGTCCACCCAGGCCGGTGCCCACGACGATCACGCCGATCAACCGATCGCCGACGTAGTCGACCCCTTCCCCGAATACCCCGCCGAGAATTGCGAACCCGATCCGGTGCCCGGGCGTCGCCAGCCGCGCGAGCGAGACGGCACGACCGTCGGCGTCCTGCCCGGGCTCCTGTCGCCAGATCTCCCGCGTGGGAAAGCGGGCGGCGAAAGCGGTGTGCACGCGCTCGAGGTAGGCGTACGAGGGCAGGAAGACGAGGTAGTTGCCGGCGCGACGGTCGCTGACCCGCGCGATGAGCGCGACCAGGGCGGCAAGCGACGACTCGCGCGCCCGCCAACGCGTGTCGATCCAGGGAACGACGCAATGCAGCGCTCTGCCCGGATCGAACGGCGACGGCAAGGAGAGCGTCGGGGTCGAGGGTGGCAGTCCGAGCGCATCCCGATAGAAGGCGAACGGGGCGAGCGTCGCCGAGAACATCGCGCAAGCGCCGAACAGCGCGCACTGCCGCGAGAGCAGTGGCGCGGCGTCGAGGCAGGCGAGCCGCACCGCGACCTCGCGCCGCCGTCCCACCGACCGCGCGGTCAGCAGCGTGCGGTGGTCGTCGCCGTGCAGCTCGGCGATGACGCCGACGCGCGTCAGAACGCGCAGAAACGCGATGCCTTCCTCGGGCAACGGTGGCGATGACACGCTCGCTTCCGCGAACCGCTCGAGAGCGTCGGCGATGCCGCGCACCAGCGTCCGCGGCACCGCTTCGGTGACGACGGTTCCCTCCGCCTGCCCTCGGACGAGGCCGGACAGCAAGCTGCCGAGACGTGTGGCCTGTCGCCCCAGCAAGGGATGGGAACCCTGCAGCGCCCGGGCGGCGACGTCGCACGCCTCGCGAGAGAGGTCCGCCGAGTACATCGCGCGCGAACGTTCGAGCAAGTTGTGGGCCTCGTCGACCAGCAGGGCCACCCCGGGTCTCGACTCGTCGAGCCCGGCCAGACGCGCGATCGGGTCGAACACGTGATTGAAATCGGCGACGACCACATCTACCCAGGGCCGCAGTTCCGCCGCGAGCGCATGCGGGCACAAGGCATGGCGCCAGGCAGCGTCGTCGAGCGTCGCCGCATCGACGACACCACGGGCCATGAGCTCGTCGCGCGCCGCCGGGAGGCGGTCGAAGAAGCCGGACGTCATCGGGCACCGCCCCTCCGCATCGCGAGCGCAGCGCCCACGCTCGCAGAAGCAGGCAGCCGCACGCGAACGCAGCGTCAGCGACGTCGCGGCCAGCCCCGCCTTCGCGAGCTGCGCCAACGCCTGCCCGGCGCTATGCCTGCCCGACACCTTCGCGGTCAAGTAGAGCACCTGCCGACGCCGGCCCTCCCCGAGCGCCTTGAGCGCCGGGTACAGCGTGCTGATGGTCTTGCCCGACCCGGTCGGGGCCTCGCAGAGCAGACTGCCCCCGTCCCGCAGGCAGCGGTAGATCGCGACCGACAGCGTCCGCTGACCATCGCGGAAGCGCGCGTGCGGAAAGTCCAGCGTCCCTGCACTCGTCGCGAGTGCCCGCCGCCGACGTTCGACGCCGCGCTGCCAGTGAAGCCAACGTTCGATAGCCGTCTTCGCGTGTCGCTCGAGCGTCGCGACGTCGGCCTCGACGCGCTCGGTGGCTGTCGGACCACCGCGCAGGTTGACGTAGATCAGCTCGAGCAGCGGGGCCGTGTCGCCGGGGAAGGCATCCGTCGCCCGCTGCTCGGTCTGCTCGGACGAAGCCAGCCACAACCAGCCGTACAGCATGAGCTGCCCGCGGTGCAGCGCGCGGTGCGAGGGTGGAACGCGCTCGGCCGGTACCATCGTGCTCTTGATCTCGCCGAGCAGACACCGGCGCCGATCGAGCAGGTCCACCCGACCGCCGAGCTCGATCGTCTCCCCGTCCAGCTGCAGGCGGCGCGTGAGTCTGACCTCGCACTCTCCCTCGAACGTCGCCTGCACCCGTTGGTGGGCAAGCATGCCCTCGCGCGCGCTCGGACCGACGACGCCCGCCGGGTCGAGATCCCCGCTGCGACAGGCGAAGTCCGCGAGCGTGGTGACGGCGACTCGGCGAACGCGACTCGGCGCCGGATCGCCCGGCTCGGACTCGCTCAAGAGGTGGGTGCGTCGGTCGTCCAGCAGACGTTGACCACGCGATAGGGAATGCGGTGCTCGGCGAAGTAGCGCATCCAGCGCTTCTGATTCAGCTGAAGCGCATCGCCCGGCCCCTTGATCTCGACGAATTCGTAGCCTCCCTCTTCCGGGAATCGCACGAGATCCGGCAGCCCCGCGGTGTTCTCGCGCGTGTCGCTCAGCACGCGCTCGAACAGGCAGCGCCAATGTTCGGCGGGGATGCGCTCGGCCGCTTTCTCGAGCAACGCTTCGGACAATCGCCCCCAGTGCACGAGCGGATTCGCGGTGCCGAGCCGCGACCGCCAGGTGCGGCGCACCCGGGCGATCAGCACCTCCACCGCATCGGACGCGTCGAGTTCCGCCAGTCGGTCGGCGAAGGCCGCTGCGCGCGCCGCCCGGAAACCCGGCTCGCGAAAGTCCGCCGGCCCGCTCTGGAAGGGGTGGAAGAACGCGCCCGGCAGCGGCAGGAAGACGATGTCCCAGACGAACAGTCCCAGCATGCCGGTCACGAGGGCGTTCTCGACGTAGTGACACTCGCCCGAACGGGCGTAGAAGCGTCGCGCGATCTGCTCGACGCGCCCCTCCTGCCGCCCCTCCTGCCGCCCCTCCTGCCGCCGAAGGACGAGACGCGTCATGTGCGGCCGGAACCGCCGCGCCCCGCTTGTGTCTCGGCCCATCGCTCGATCGATCTTCACGCGGGCGCGCTCGGCGAACTGCAGCTCCGACTCCCCCAGCGGCTGGTCGGCGATGCGCCGGCACAGCGCGTCGGCTTCCTCCAGCCGGTCCGCGGCCAAGAGCAGACGCACCCGCCGTTCGCGAGCAGGCGGTCGCGCGGAGTCGGCATAGATCGCGAGCGCCGCCTCGGCCTGTCCGAGCCGTTCGAGCTGCCGGGCGACGCTGTTCCGCAAGCGATCCAGCCGCCGACACAGGGCGGGATCGTCGTCGCGGCGCGGCGGCAGCGCGGCGATCAGCGCCAGATGCGCATCGGCGTCACGCCGGTCGAGGTGGTCGTGCAGCCACTCGCACTCGAAGAACCGCAGGTGGGCGTCGATGTGCGCGCGACTGCGGAAGGCGCGCGAGGTGGCGCTCGCCGGATACGGCTCGTAGCGCACCGTCCCGAGATCGCTCAGCACGAACTCCGTCGTGTCCTGGTGAAGGTTACCGAAGAAGCACAGAGAGAACAGGGAATAGTGCGCGTGGCCGCCGACCTGCAGCCAGCGCTCTCCGCTCGCGAGGCGGGCATGCACGCGCGCACGCTCAGCCGGGTCGTCCTCCGCGGCCCGGATGCGCTCGACGAGTGCGGGGCGGGACAGCGCGGCGTGCTTGCCGAGATCGAGGCGAGCGAGCAGCTCGGGCTTGGTGAAGGCCGCGATCAGTGTTCCGAGGTCCTCGGGTGGCGCCGAGTGTGCAAGGCCTCGGGACCCGAGTTCGTCGGCCGCGGCCGCAATATCTGCAATCTCGGTGTATTCGAGCCGCCCGACGCGGAATATCGACCCCCGCCGACCGAGAAGGCGGACATACAGACGGCGCGCCGGTTCGGTGCTGCCGAGCACCGCGACCAACCACTCGCGCTCGACGCCCGACAGGAACTCGCCGTAGGTGCGCTCGACGAACGACACGAGCGCATGGAAGTTCGACAGGTAATAGTCTTCGGGCAGCGGATCGCGGGGCGACGTGTGCCCGGGTGGCGCTTCCCCCGGCGTGCTCGCGGGTGGCGACATGACGACAGATGGCTTCGAGGACGACAGCATGGACAAGGGACGACGACGATGGCTCGCAAGGAGTGCGGTCGCGAGCGTGGCTGGTCGCGGCGCGAGCGTGGCCGGGCTGTTGCTCGGCACCGCCGCCACGCCGGCGTCCGAGCCGGGCTCCGGTCCCGCGTCCGCGGACAACGGCTGCGCCCCGTTGCTCGCGCACGAGGTCCGGCCACTGACCGGCAGCGAGAGCGGCACGCTCTGCGAGCGATTCTCGAACGAGGTGCTGCTGATCGTCAACACGGCGAGTCATTGCGGGTTCACGCCGCAGTTCGAGGCGCTCGAGACCCTGCACCGTCGCTACGGCGAGCGCGGACTTCGCGTGCTCGGCTTTCCGTCGGACGATTTCCGGCAGGAACTCGAGGACGAGGGCGAGATCGCCTCATTCTGCCGCCTGAACTACGGCGTCAGCTTTCCGATGTTCGGCAAGATCGGGGTCACCGGCGCTGACGCCCATCCCCTGTATCGGGATCTGAGCGCCGCGACCGGACGCGCGCCATCGTGGAATTTCAACAAGTACCTCGTCGATCGTACCGGACGCGTGCTCGCCCACTACGGCGCCGGCGAACAGCCGCTCGGGGAGCGGCTGATCCGGGACGTCGAAGCGGCCCTGTGAGCGCGCATTCCGGTGATTACGCGACGGCGCTGGAGCAGCGGGTGCTTGCCCGACGGGCTCTGGACGAAGCGGAGGACGCGGCCGAGCGGCTCCGCACGGCGCGCGATCGGGCGAGGACCTTGCTGCGCGAGGCGGGTGTCGGCGGCGGTTCAGAATCGGCCAGGACCCTGCAGGCTCGCATGCGCCTGATCGAGTCCCGCATGATCGCGACCGATCAGATGATGCGCAGCGCCGAGCATGCGCTCGCCGGACTGCTGGACGAGCCCCTGTCGGCGATGGAGGGATCGCCCGGCACGCCGCCCGAAATGCCCCCCGAAATGCCCCCCGAAATGCCCCCCGAAGGGCCACTCGACGCGCCACCTGCCCGACCCACCGCAGAGCCTGATGGCGCATCGCCGCACGGGGCGAGCGATGGCGAGCCGTCGGATGACTCGGCCCGTCCGAACCCGCCCTCCGCGCATCGCTCCTGATGGCCTCCTCCACACGCCTCGGGTCGGCACGCGCCTCGGGCCCCGGCGCGACACGACATCCCGCCACTCGGCGGCACCTGCCGCTGCCCGCGCGATTGCTGGGCCTCGGGGGTCTGCTCCCGTTCGCGTTCGGTGCGGCGATGGTGTGGTGTCCCGTCGAGGCGATGAACGAGCTCGGCACGCGCCTGCTCGGCGCCTATGGCGCCGTGATCCTGAGTTTCCTTGGCGGCGTGCGCTGGGGGCGGCTGCTCGGGGATGAACAACGGCTCGATCGCTGGATCCCCCTCGGGCTGTCCGTGCTGCCCAGCCTGGTCGGCTGGGTCGCGCTGCTGCTGCCCGAGACCGCGATGTTCGCCACGCTCGCCACCGGGCTGGTGCTCCAGTACCTCCTCGATCGGGACGCGACGGAAACCGGTGAGCTGCCGCCGTGGTACGGCGCACTGCGAACGACGCTCACCATCGGCGCGGTGCCGGCCGTGCTGTCGGGACTGATCGCCTACCTCGCGATGCATTGATCGCGTGTTCGACCCGAACCATCGCTACCCGTCGTCCACCCTGGCGTAGGGCAATCGCGTCAGACGTCGGGTGTCGTGGTATTCGTCCAGCCCCACGGCAACCACGAGACCGAGTGCACCGAGATCGAGCTGGCCGTCCTCCGCACGGACGTCCTCCCGGAGCCGCACCTCCCGGACCTCGCCCACGATCAGGACGGTCTCGTTCAGTAGCGTGTGCCGCTCCGCCAGGGTCAAGGCGATCGCGATCGGACTCTCGGCCACGTACGGTGCGTCGACCGCGGCCGTGTGCTCTTCCGTGAAGCCGCAGGCGTCGAACTCGGACACCTCGCGCGGCCAGCGTGCAGAGCTCCGGTGGGCGCGCTCGACCATGGTCCGGTCGACGCCGTTGAGCGTGTATTCCCCGCGCGCCGACAGGTTTTCCAGCGAATGGCGAGGGACCGTGTGCGGACGCAGCAACAGACCGATCAGCGGTGGCGCCGCACCGACGTGAAACGCCGAACTCATGATCGCGAGGTTCGAGCATCCCGATTCACTGCGCGTTCCGAGTAGCGTGACACCCTTGAAACCGGTCAGGCCGTTGATGAAGTTCGTGCGGTGGCGCTTGTCCAGCGCATCGATCTCGGCGCGAGACAACGTGGTCGTCATGGCCGCAGCACCTCGGCGAGCTTGCCTTCGAACATCGCGCGCGCCCTGCACCAGACGGCGTCGTCCGGGCGATCGATGTTCAGTAGATGCGGCAGCAGCTCGGCGGAGAAGCCCACGCTGCTCTCCACCGGCAGCAGCGACGGCAGATGGTCGATCGCGACGAGATCGAGCGGCGGCACTTCGACGAGCTGGCGCGTCGGTTCCCCGAGCGTCGTCACCGTGTCGTAGATCGGCAGGGGGTTGTACGCGCCGGTGGGATCGCAGCCGACATCGACGATGACGCGCAGGCGGCGGTCGGACCGCTGCAGGTGCTCGCTCGTCGTGAAGGGCGGCAAGGGACCATCGACGAACACGCAGCTGACCAGCACGTCGTGCTCGAGCACGGCCTCGAAGGGCCCGCCCTCGGCCGTCTCCGCGACGTCCCAGGCGGTCACCGCGGCGCCACAGGCGTTGCCGGCGGCGACCGCGCCGCGCCCGCTGCGTCCGGCGGCGCCGATGACCAGCACCCGCGGTGGCTCGCCCGTCGGCCACTCGTCGGCCAGTGCAGTGACGACATCCTCGACCAGTTCGGCACCGCTGTCCCAGTGTTCGAGTGCCGTGAGCGATGGCGCGCGCCCGCTCCGCCGAGCAGCGACCGCCAGCAACCCCAGGGCCGCCCCGACAAACCCCGCGCGCTCGCCGAACGCCGCCACCCGTCGCCCGTCATCGTCGACGAGGTACTCGAGATCCAGCAGTGTGCCTCCGCCATCGGCGAACGCCTGCAGCGTCTCTCGCCACCCCCCCTGCCCCTTGTAGGCGTGCGCGAAGTGCACATGCCGATGGCGAAACGGACCGAGTTCGGGGCCGAGTTCCTTCAGACCCACGATGACCGCCGACGTCGGCGCCTCGCGCCACGCCCCCTCGGCCGCGGTGCTGCATCCCGCGGCCACGTAGGCCTCGATCGGGAAGGCGCGCTTCGACGACGTCTCGACGACGACCGGATGCCCGGCCGCCAGCAGCCGGGCGGCGTCCTGCGGCACGATCGCCGCCCGCACCTCCTGCGGCTTGTGCTCGGCCCGAAGCCAGATTCTCGAGTGCTCGCAGGTCATCGCGCAAGGTATCAGGGTCGAATCGATGATGGCAGCCGGCCAGCCCCCCCGTCCATCGAGCGACGGTCGCGACTGCATCTATTTCAGCAATCGGTGTCGCTCGCCCGTCCCGAGCGTGCCCACGATGGCCGAGTCCGCGTACCCGGCACCGTGCAGCGCGTCCAGACAAGCGTTCGCGCGGTCGGCCGGGACGATGCCGAGCAAGCCGCCACCGGTCTGCGGGTCGCAAAGCAAGGAGCGCAGGGCGAGCGACACGTCGTCGATCGCGTCGAACTCATCGAGCACGCGAGAGGACGCCGCCCACAGGGAACTGCGAACACCCTCGTCAGCCAGCGCGAACGCACCGTCGAGAAGCGGCACCGTCGACACGTCGATGTCGGCGGACAGGCCCGCAGGGCTCAGCAGTCGCACGAGATGCCCGAGCAGGCCGAAGCCGGTGATGTCGGTCATCGCGGGCGATCCGTGCGCTCGCAGTTCAGCCGCCGCCTGCGTGTTGCTGCGACCCATGTGCGCAAGCGCCGCGTCGACGTCGACGCCACGTGCGCGGGTTCGGGCAAGCCCCGCGAACACGGTACCGACGCCCAGCGGCTGCGTCAGGACGAGCCGATCGCCGACCTGCGGCCTGATGGTCGGTCGGTGATCGTCGCTCGCCGGCGGATCACGCCGATTCGGCGCAGGCGCACGGTCGCGCAGCCCGTTGACCACGAGGCCGACCGTCAGCGCGTTCCCCTCCGCGGTGTGGCCACCGACGAGGCTCGCACCTTCTTCGTCGAGCGTACGCACGATGCTTCCCATCAGCGTCGACAGCTCGCGTCGAGTCACCCGCGCGTGGGCGTGTGGCACGGTCACCAGCACCTGCGCCGAGTGCACCCGCACGGGCTCCGTGACGACATCGCTCAGCGCGTGCAAGGCGGCGATGCGCCCGAAGATCCACGGATCGTCGACGATGGCATCGAGCTGGTCGACCGACTGCACCAGCACGCGGTCGCCGGGATCCAGCACCGCCGCGTCGGCGCCTTCGGCGACACCGGACAACACGTCGTCACGCGGCGCGATCGGCAGCGCACCGAGCACGTCGTCGAGGAGCGCCGCACCCACCTTCGCCCCGCAGCCGCGACAGCGCATGCCGCCATCGAGTCCGCCGTCGAGTCCGCTGCCATCATCGCTGAGGAGATCGCTGTCGGAACTGCCGCCAGGATCGCCGCCGGGATCGCGCGAGACACCCGTCGAGTCACCCTGACGGTCGCCGAGATCCGTCGTCAGCAACGCGGCAGGCACGAGCGGCGGAATGCTCCGGAGCGGCATGGGTGGCAGCGTGCGAAAGCGCGCCATGAAGGCTCCGTCGATGCGGTCCTTCCAGCGCCACACCCAGTCGCCTTCCACGACCAACGGTCCACGACAGGCGATGGCCGATCGTCCGCCGGTCGCCAGCAGGCTCAGGAAGTCCCTTTGAGGTCGGTACGACGCGAGGGCTTGTCCGAGCACCGTGCGCCGGAGATTCTCGAACAGGACCGGCGCCTGGCGTACCGCGAAGACGCCGGCTTTCGCGCTCGGCGTGTTCTGCTGCGTACCGATGTCACCGGTCGCGAACACACGCGGATGGGAGACGCTGCGAAGATGCCGATCGGTGGCGACGAAGCCGCGTGTATCGGTCGCGAGCCCGGCCGCGCGCGGCCAATCCGGCCCCGTCGCCCCGGTGCACCAGAGCGTCTCGTCAAGCGCCACGGCGCGCCCGTCCACGGCTGTGACACCGGCCGCCGTGACCCGAGCGACATCGAAGTTCGTGTGCACCTCTACACCGAGCAAGCGCGCCGCGGCCAGCACCTGTCGCCCGAGTCGCGCCGGACGTCCCGACATCGGCAAGCGACGACGCAGGAACCAGTGACAGTCGGCGCGCGCCGCCGGCAACGCGTGCCGCATCGCGGCGATGAGTTCGAAACCGCCCGCGCCGGAGCCGACGACGCCCAGGCGAACGCGCTCGCCTTCGCCACTGCCACTGCCACTGCCACTGCCACTGCCACTGCCACTGCGATCGGCAGTTTCCACCCGCGCGCGAATCGCTTGCCAGCGTGCGTGAAAGTCCGATACCGGCTTGACCGGCGTGACGTGCTCGCGCGCCCCCGGCACGTCGAGGTCCGGCGTGGAACCGGTGTCGAGCGAGAGCAGGTCCCACGCGAGTGGCGGTCGACCGTCACCGAGTACGATCACCCGCCGCGCGGGATCGAGTCCGGTCATCTCCGCGCGGATGAAACGCACGCCCGCCCATGCGCAAAGTCTCGTGAGATCGACATGCACATCATCGGCCGTGTAGTGGCCGGCCACCAGGCCGGGCAGCATCCCCGAGTACGGCGTCAGCACGTCGCGGGAAACGAGCGTGAGGCGCACGCCCGGCAGTGGCTCCATCCCCCAGCGTCGAATCAGCAGCGCATGGCTGTGGCCGCCGCCGACGAGCACGATGTCACGAACGATCGGCGCGACGGTGTTCACGCCCCGTCGCTGCCCTCGGCAAGGCTGGCACCTCGGCTCACCTCGTCGCGCCCGTCGGCGCGCACGATGTCGGACCTGCTGTCGCGCCCGATGTCGGACCCGTCGCCTGACCCGTCGCCTGACCCGTCGCCTGACCCGTCGCCTGACCGGTCACCGGACCGGTGGAGAATGGCCTCGACATCGCCGGTGAACCTGACGCGATCACGCTTGCTCTCCAGTTGATAGTCGTACATCGGATCGTAGTAGCGCTCGAGCATCAGCTCGATGAACGGAGTGTAGGCCGCGGTGTCGCCCCGGGCGCGATGCGCGTCGAGCGCGTCTTCCAGCAGGCGCGAGGCAAGTGCGTAGTTGTCGCCGCCGAGACGCTTCCGCACACGATCGAGACTGTCTCGGTGATGCGCGGCGTAGGCCTCGAACCCAGCCTCGTCGCCGTGTACCTCGCGGTGGCGCGCAAGCAGGTCGACGACGTAGTCGGCGACGCAGTTCTGCACCCGCACCGCGAGCGTGGTCTCGAGAATCGTCAGCGGTGCACGCCGCATCGCCTGCACGAGCGCTTCCGGCATCGCGACCCGTCCGATGAGACGCGCCTCGTCCTCGAGCCAGACCGGACCCGCCTCTCGCTCGAGTCGCATCAGCTCGATCGTCACCCGATTCTCGAAGTCGATGTTTCCGGGTTGCGGTTCGACCAGCGCCCCGAAACTCGACCCGCGATGACGGGCGATGCCCTCCAGATCGACTGTCCGGCCGAGTCGTTCGATCAGCAGCGTCTTGCCGACGCCGGTGCGTCCACCGACAAGCTGCAGCTCGAGCGACTCGCAGAGCCGCCCGAGCTCATCGATGAGGCAACTGCGCATCGCCTTGTAGCCACCCGTCACGAGCGGCAGTTCGACACCGGCCTCCGCCAGCCAGGCCTGGGCCAGGCGCGAGCGCAGCCCTCCGCGGAAGCAGTAGATCGCCGCACTCGGGTGCGTGTCGGCAAAGGCCTTCCAGCCGGCCGTTCGCCGCGCCCGTTCGTCCTCTTCGAGCAGCTCGGCCCCGAGTGCGATGGCCGCGTCCTGGCCGCGCTGCTTGTAGCGCACGCCGATGTCGTGGCGTTCCGCGTCGCTCAGGATCGGCAGGTTGACGGCCCCGGGAAACGCACCCTTCGCGAACTCGACCGGCGCGCGCACGTCGAGCAGGGGCCGACCCGCGAGGAGCAGCGCTCGAAGATCGTCGACCGTGCCGCGCGGCGCCGTCGGCACGACAGGAGGCGCGGTCTCCTCGATCGCGTGTCCGACTTCCTCATGCATCGACGTTCCCCGGCCGCGACCGCGAACTCACTTCGTGTCGTCGTGAACCAGCTTGCCCACGTTGTCGCTCGCCGGCAGCACGCCGCGCTCGACGTAGCCACGGAGCTTCTCGCGCGAGTCGTCGATGTCGAGGTTCCGGAGCGAAAGCTGGCCGATGCGATCGACCGGGCTGAACGCCTCGTCCTCGACCACTTCCATCGACAGGTTCTCGGGCGAGTACGTCAGGCTCTCGCTCTCGGTGTTCAGGATCGAGTAGTCGTCGCCGCGGCGCAGTTCGAGCGTGACCGTACCGTTCACCGAACGCCCGACCCACTTCTGCAGAGAGTCACGCAGCATCAGGCTCTGCGGATCGAACCAGCGTCCCTGGTAGAGGAGCTTGCCGAGGCGTCGTCCGAGCAGGTGATAGTTGTCGAGGGTGTCCTCGTTGTGAATGCCGTTCAGCAGACGCTCGTAGGCGATGTGCAGCAGCGCCATGCCGGGCGCCTCGTAGATGCCGCGGCTCTTCGCCTCGATGATGCGGTTCTCGATCTGGTCGCACATGCCGAGCCCGTGACGACCACCGATGGCGTTCGCCTCGCGGAACAGCGCGACGTTGTCGGCGAAGCGCTTGCCGTTCAGCGCGACCGGCATGCCTTCCTCGTAGGTGACAGACACCTCCTCGGTCGCGATCTCGACCGCCGGATCCCAGAACTTCACGCCCATGATCGGCTCGACGATCCGCAGACCCTTCTCGAGGTACTCGAGATCCTTCGCCTCGTGCGTCGCGCCGAGGATGTTGGAGTCGGTGGAGTAGGCCTTCTCCTTGCTCGCGCGGTACTCGAAGCCGTTGGCGGTCAGGAACTCGCTCATCTCGGCGCGCCCGCCGAGCTCGGCGACGAAGTCCCGATCGAGCCACGGCTTGTAGATGCGGAGGTTGGCGTTCGTCATCAGGCCGTAACGGTAGAAGCGCTCGATGTCGTTGCCCTTGTAGGTCGAGCCGTCGCCCCAGATGTGCACGTCGTCCTCGCGCATGGCGCGCACGAGGATGGTGCCGGTAACCGCGCGGCCGAGCGGCGTCGTGTTGAAGTAGCGCTTGCCGGCGGACTCGATGTGGAAGGCGCCGCACATGATCGCGACCAGGCCCTCGTTGACCAGCACTTCGGCGCAGTCGACGGTGCGCGCCTCCTCCGCCCCGTAGGCGCGCGCCCGGCGCGCGATGTCGTCGAAGTCGTCCTCGTCGGGCTGCCCGAGGTCCGCCGTGTAGGCGTACGGAACCGCACCCTTCTGGCGCATCCAGGCGATGGCGGCCGAGGTGTCGAGACCGCCCGAAAAGGCGATGCCGACCTTCTCGTCGACGGGGAGGGAAAGCAGGATCTTGTTCATCGACGAAGTATACGACGGGGCTAGCGCCGAGCGGGCGCCGAGCGGGCGCCGAGCGGGTGTCGAGCGGGCGGCGAGCCCCGGCATCCGGCCCCGAATCGACGCGTCAGGCGTCGAGGTGCAGCACACCCTCGGCGACGAGCACGGAGTGCCCGCCCACGTAGACCTCGTGGACCACGCCACGCTGCTTGACGGCGCGCAAGGAGAGCCGGCTGGGGCGACCCATGTCGTCGCCCTGCCGCGCCTGCCAGCGCATCTCGCCGTCGGCGCGCGGATCGATCGAGGCGAGGAGCCCCGCAAGCGCGCCGTTCGCGCTGCCGGTGGCCGGGTCCTCGACGACGCTCTCGTGCTCGAAGAACATGCGCCCGTCGATCGCCTCGACCCCGTCGCGGCAGTACAGGTGGATCGCCCGGTGCCCGATGGGCAGCGGCAGACGGGCGAAGGTCTCGACGCGGGGCTTCGCCCGAGCCAGCGCCGCGCGGTCGACGACTTCCATGAACACGAAGGGAAGCCCGATGCTCGCGAAACGCGGGGAGTGGCGCACCGTGGAGACATCCGCCGTCTCGAGCCCGCAGGCGCCCGCGACGAGCGCGATGTCCACCGTCTCGCCGATGTGCAGGGGCTCGGGCGCCGCCAGCTCGCAGACCATGCCGTCCGGCTCCCGCCGCACCGAGACGTCGACGATCCCCGCCCCTTCGAGGAAGCGGAATCGCTCCACCGCGTGACCATCCGGCGCACTCGCGAGTACGAACGCCGTGCCGACATTCGGATGTCCGGCAAACGGCAGCTCGACGGCCGGCGTGAAGATGCGCACGCGATGGGTCGCCCCGTGCCGAGCGCCCTGCTCCACCGGCAGGACGAACGTCGTCTCGGAGAACCCGAACTCGCGCGCGATGCGCTGCATGTCGGCGTCGCTCACGCCGCGAGCGTCGGTGACGACGGCCAGCGGGTTGCCGCCGAAGCGTGTGTCGGTGAAGACATCGCAGATGACGTACGGAACCTTCATGTCGCTCTACCCGGCGTCGGTGGAAACCAGCGCTGCAATTGCTCGCGCAGTCGGACGAAGGCAGGATCGACACACCTGGCCAGACTGATCCGGCCCGCAATCTCTCCATACAGGGCCGAAGAGCGAGGACGACGCATCTTTCGCATGACGGCCTGGATCGCCTCCTTCGGCCGCTCCGGTTTGCCGTTCGGGTCCAGAGCGAAGTCCCGGCTGGACAACCAATCACGCATGGACGAGTCTTCTCGCCAACCGTAGACGTCTCGGAGCAGATCGTCGTTTCCCCACATCCAGACATCGAGTTCGGGCGCGATGACGATGGACTTTCCCCGGTCCTTCCACACGGGCTGCATTTCGGCGTCGAGTCGGCTCTCCAATGCTTCCACCGTGAGGCCGGTCGCACCCGATCCTTCGAAGTCGAGCACCAGCAAGGCATGGGAATGGGAACTCGCCATGACCGACAATACGGATGCGCCGTTGCTGCGAACGCCCCCGTCTCGCTCCGGGTGCTTGATGCAAGTGAACGTGAAGGGGCGTACGGACAGACTTTCCGGTCGTCGTAGAGCAGCCTGCAAGGCAAGCTCCATGTCCTTGTCCGCGACAAGCAGGGCGAGGTCCTTCATCGACGCTCGGCCAGCCTCAGCTGAGGATGCCGGAGGCGAACAAGACCCCCAGGTCCGGCTCGCCGAGCTGCCACCGGCGAAGCCTGGGGTGGTCGTCCCCCGAGACGATGTCGGTCGCACCGGCCTGATCCTTCGCGAAACAGAGGATGTCCTTCGCCTCCAGCATGTTCAGCGCGACCGGGCTGTGCGTCGCGATGAGTACCTGGCTGCCGTAGACCGACCCGAGGGACTGCATCACCGTCTCGATCGCCTTCGGGTGAATGCCATTCTCCGGTTCCTCGATCAGCATGACGCCGTCGTTGCCCTCCACGTACGCGAGGATGGTCAGCGCCAGCAGTCGCAGCGACCCGTCCGACAGCAACCAGGAAGGCACCAGAGCACCGTTCTCGTACTCGACGACGAGGTAGCGGTGCCGATCCTCCGGGCGTTCGATCGAGCGGATGTCCCTGATGTCCTCCAGCGCGGTCCGGACATGGGCGATCCACTCGCGAAAGCGCTGCTCGTTCCGAGACAGCGACTCGACGACCCAGGGCAGGTTCGAGCCGTCCGTCTGGAAGCGAGTTCCGAGCCCCGGAGGGCTGGGTTGCCGGATCGCCTGCGCGTCCAGCTGGATGTTCTGGATACTTCTCTCCAGAAGATCCCTGAACCACGAACTGACGGGAAACACGTCCTCGTCCGCCGGGACATTGGCGAGCGCCGCCCGTCGCCTTCCGGTGCGAAAGGATGGCGTGAAGCTCTTCGCACCGTGGGGGTAGTAGTTGTCGTTTCCACCCTGTTTCTTGGTGACCAGCATTCGTCTTCCGCCGCCCTTCTCGAAGATCTCTGACGACGTCCGTGTCGCATCCGGAAAGAGATCTCGCTGTTGCCCGCTCACCGCGATCGCAGAAGGTTTCATCCAGAGGATCTCGTGATCCAGACCCAGCTCGTTGGTCTCTCGGTCCATCGCGATCTCGATCTCGTACCGCGCGATGGGAAGATGCCGGTACTCGTCGGATACGCGCTCGCGTACATCCTTCGGTATCGGCGCCTCTACCGCCAGCCGAAATCGATCCCCTTCTCCGAGCCAGACGAGCTTTCTGAAATCCGAGCTCCGCGCGGACACCGTCTCCCCGACATCCCCGCGTCGGCGCATGAGATCCCCCATCAGCTCGACGACGTCGAGGAACGTCGTCTTGCCACTCGCATTCGGCCCGACGAGTGCCTGGAACGGTCCGATCGATTGATCGACGATCTTCAGCGATCGGAACCCCTGCGCCTGAACACGGGAGAACATGGCCGGTACGGGATCGTCGTCGAGCAAACCGTCAGCGCTCCTTGACGAAGGGCACGCCGACGGCCTTCGGCGCGACCGCCTTGCCGATGAAGCCCGCGAGCAGCACCACGGTCAGCACATAGGGCAAGGCCTGGATCGCCTGCACCGGCACCTCGCCGATGCCGGGGAGAACGACGCCCTGCAGACGGATGGCGATGGCGTCGAGGAAGCCGAACATGAGGCAGGCCAGCATGGCCGGCAACGGTCGCCACTTGCCGAAGATCAGGGCGGCAAGCGCGATGTAGCCCTGGCCCGCCGTCATCTCGCGGACGAAGGACGCGTTCTGGGCGGTGGAGAGGTACGCCCCGGCGACGCCACAGAGCGCACCGCAGAGGGCGACAGAGGCGTAGCGGAGTCCGCTGACCGACAGCCCGGCCGTGTCGACCGCGAGCGGGTTCTCGCCGACGGCGCGCAGACGCAGACCGAAGCGCGTCCGGTAGACGACCCACCAGGTCAGCGCGACGCTCAGAAAGGCGATGTAGACGAGCACGTTGTGCCCGCTGACGACGTCGGCGTAGAAGCGCCCGACGACCGGGATCGCCGACGCCGCGTCGGCGAACGGCAGTTCGATCGGCAGGAAGCGCGCGTCGCGCGCCAGCGAGGGCGTCTGTCCGCCGCGGGCGAACCAGGCGATGCCGAGCACGACGGTCAGACCCGAGGCCAGGATGTTGATCGCCAGCCCGCTGACCACCTGATTGCCGCGGTGCGTGATACAGGCGAAGCCGTGCACGAGTCCCAGCGCCACGCTTGCAGCGATGGCGGCGAGGAGCGCCAGCCAGACGCTGCCGGTGGTCGCCGCGACGCTGCCGGCGATGAAGGCGCCGGCCAGCATCTTCCCCTCGAGGCTGATGTCGACGATGCCCGAGCGCTCGGAGAACAGCCCTGCCATGGCCGCGAGAATCAGAGGCGCCGAGACCCGGAGGGTCGCGTCGAGCGTCGCGAACAGCGTGGGAAGCCAGTCCATCATGCCGCTCCGGCCGCGCGCCGCGCCAGCCACGCCGAAGGCGGCGGCACTGTCCGGTTCCGGCCCGTCCGGTCGACGCCCGTCATGCCGGCTCCAGCTCCTCGACCGGCTTCACCGCGAGGTAGAGCCGGACGACCATCGGGCGCAGCATCAGCGCGAGCGCGCCCGAGAACAGGATGATCAGCCCCTGTATCGCGACGACCATCTCGCGCGTGATCTTCGGGATCTCGAACGCGAGCTCGGTGCCACCCTGATACAGCACGCCGAACAGCAGGCTCGCCATGACGATGCCTACCGGGTGGTTGCGACCCATCAGCGACACCGCGATACCCGCGAAGCCGTAGCCGGCCGGGAAGTTGAGAATCACCCGGTGATGCACGCCCATGATCTCGTTGACCGCCACGAATCCCGCGAGCGCGCCGGACAGGCACATCGCGGTGATGATCACGCGCTTCGGCCGGATACCCGCGTACAGGGCCGCCGGTTCGCTGAAACCGGCCGTACGGAGCTCGTAGCCCCAGCGCGTGCGCCAGATGTACAGCCAGACGAGCACGCAGCAGGCGAGCGCGACGAACAGCGAGAGGTTCAGCGGGGTCTTCGTGACGGTGACGCCGAACCAGCCGAGAAACTCGTGCATCGCCGGCAGAGACGCGGACTCGTCGAACCGGCGCGTCTCCGGCGACATCTGGCCCGGCTCGATCAGCACGCTGACGAGCAGGTACACCATCAGGGAGGCGGCGATGAAGTTGAACATGATCGTCGTGATGACGATGTGGCTGCCACGGTGCGCCTGCAGCCAGGCGGGAATGAACGCCCAGGCCGCACCGAAGAGGCCCGCGGCGGCGATGCCGATCGGAATCAGCAGGATCGCGGGCAGCACGCTGTCGAGCGCCAGAAACACCAGCCCGACGCCGAGCCCGCCGATGTAGGCCTGCCCCTCGCCGCCGATGTTGAACAGCGAGGCATGGAAGGCGACCGCCACGGCCAGACCGGTGAAGATGAAGTTGGTGGTGTAGTAGAGCGTGTAGCCGATCGCGTAGTCGTAGCCGAGCGCCCCGTTGATCATGATGCCGGTGGCCTCGATCGGATCGACCCCGATCGCGAGCATGATCAACCCCGAGAAGAACAGGGCGACGCCGATGTTGAGGATGGGGATGACCACCACCTCGAGCCAAGCCGGCAGCGGCACGCTGGCCGTCGAGACGCTCATCCGGCCGTTCCCCTGTCGTGCCCCGACGCGCCGTCGTGCGCGTTCGCCATCATCAGACCGAGCGTGGTCTTGTCCGCCGTGCGGCCGGCAAGCTCGCCGACGATGCGCCCCTCGTACATCACGATGATCCGGTCCGAGAGGGCCATGATCTCGTCGAGTTCGACCGACACGAGCAGGACCGCACAGCCGCCGTCGCGCATCTCGACGAGCTTCTCGTGGATCAGTTCGATCGCGCCGATGTCGACGCCTCTCGTCGGCTGGCCGACGAGCAGCACCTCGGGCGCGCGATCGAGTTCGCGCGCCAGGATGAGCTTCTGCTGGTTGCCGCCCGAGAACGAGGCGGATTTCAGGGCCGGATTGCCGGGACGCACGTCGAACGCATCCATCAGCCGGGCGCAGGCGCGGCGGATGGCGCCGAGCCGCAGCATGCCGCTCAGGTTGAACTCGTCGGTGCGCTGATAGCCGAGCACCGAGGACTCGGCCGCGGTGAACGCCTTGACCAGCCCGAGCTTCAGGCGATCCTCCGGCACGTGGTGCACGCGCAGCTCGCGCATGGTCGCCGGATCGCAGGGGTCGTCGACGGTGGTGACGCGGCCGTTGACGCTCAGCCGTCCGCCACTCGCGGAGCGGATCCCCGACAGCACCTCCAGCAGCGCACTCTGGCCGTTGCCGGCCACACCCGCCACGCCGAGTATCTCGCCGCGGCGGACCGTGAAACTCACGCCGTCGAGGTGTGTCGTGCCCTGCGCATCGACCAGACGCAGATCGTCGACCTCGATGCCGATATCGTCGGGGCCCGCTGTCGGCAGGGGCTGATCGCGATGGAAGTTGCGCGTCTCCAGCGGCCGGCCGACCATGAGTTCGGCCAGCTCCGCCATGCTCGTCCCGGCGGTCTCGCGATGCGCCACCATCTCGCCATGGCGAAGCACGGAGACCGTGTCGGTGATGTCCATGATCTCGCGCAGCTTGTGCGTGATCAGGATGATCGTCACCCCGCGCGCCTTGAGTGCAGACAGCACGCGGAACAGCTGGTCGGCCTCCTGGGGAGTCAGCACGCCGGTCGGTTCGTCGAGAATCAGGATCTCGGCATTGCGGTACAGGGCCTTCAGGATCTCGGTCCGCTGCTGCTCCCCGACCGGGAGTTCGCCGACGATACCGTCGACGTGGACCGACAGCCCGTACTCGTCGGCGAGTCGTTGCAGCTCGCGCCGCGCGTCGACCGCGCTCGGCGCGATCAGCGCATGTTCCTCGGCGCCGAGCATGACGTTCTCCAGCACGCTGAACGTCTCGACCAGCATGAAATGCTGGTGGACCATGCCGATACCGACGTCGATCGCCTCGCGGGAGCTGCGGATGTCGGCCGGCTTGCCGCCGATCAGGACCTCGCCCTCGTCGGCCTGATAGAAGCCGTAGAGGATGCTCATCAGGGTGGACTTGCCGGCGCCGTTCTCGCCCACGATGCCGTGGATGGTGCCGCGACGGACCGCGAGATCGATGTCGCGGTTGGCGACTACCGCACCGAAGCGCTTGGTGATGCCGCGCAACTCGATGGCGTTGCCGGCCTCGTTCACGCCGGGCCGCCCCGCCACGCCGAGCCGCCCCGCGAGAGGATCACACCGGTACTCTCGCGGAGGGCACCCCTCGAGCTCAGTACGTGCAGGCGTTGTCGTCCATGTAGTCGTGCACGACGATGTCACCCGCTTCGATCTGTGCGGACACGTCCTCGACCGCGCTCTTCATCTCGTCGCTGATGAGCGCCTCGTTGTTCTCGTCGAGCGCCCAACCGACGCCATCCTCGGCCAGCCCGAGCACGCGCACGCCCGGCTCCCAGGTACCGTCGGCGACTGAAGCGAAGGCCTCGTAGGCGGCAACGTCCACGCGCTTGAGCATCGAGGTGAGCATGCTGCCCGGGTGAAGGTAGTTCTGGTTGGAGTCGACGCCGATCGCGTACTTGCCGCCGTCGGCCGCCGCCTGATAGACGCCGACCCCGGTGCCGCCCGCCGCGGCGTAGATCACGTCCACGCCGCGGTCGAACTGACCCTTGGCGAGTTCGCTGCCGCGACCGGGGTCGTTCCAGGCGGACGGCGTCGTGCCGGTCATGTTCTGGATGACGGTGACGGACGTGTCGGCGTGGCGCGCGCCCTGCTCGTAGCCGCAGGCGAAGCGGCGGATGAGCGGGATGTCCATGCCCCCGACGAAGCCGACGGTGCCGGACTCGGAGGCCATCGCGGCGAGCACGCCGACGAGAAAGGAGCCTTCGTGCTCCTTGAAGACGACCGACTGCACGTTGGGCAAGTCGACGACGCCGTCGATCAGCGTGAACTTGACGTCGGGGAAGTCCTTCGCCACCGCTTCCATCGGGGCGGCCTGCGCGAAGCCGACGCCGAGGATCGGGTTCGCCCCGCGCTGGGCCATGCGACGCAGCGCCTGCTCGCGCTGCGCTTCGTTGGTCACCTCGAACTCGCGGTACTCGGTGCCGGTCTCTGCCTTGAAGCGTTCGGCGCCGTCATGGACGCCCTGGTTGAAGGACTTGTCGAACTTGCCGCCCATGTCGAAGACGACGGCCGGCGAGATCTCGGCGTGCGCGTCGGCGAGGACCGCGGACGAGACGAGCAGCGAGCCCCCCGTTCCGAGGGCGAAGGACAGGGCGACGGCGGCGCCGGCACGGAAAATCGTCATCGGGGACATCCTCTTTGCAACGGGGTTTTCGCGCACCCGAGACCCGTGTCGGCGCACGCTCGAAAGTGTATCAGACGGACTTCTCGTCCTTGCCGGCGGCATCCGCCGCGACGAGCCTTTCGGCCAGCTCCTCGAAGCTGTCCTTGTACCAGTACGGCGAGCTCTGTCCCGGACTCTGCGGATTCTCCTCGTTCACGCCGAAGTCCAGCCCCGCCTCGGTGACGACCTTGTAGGTCTTGATCACGCCCGGCCGCGTCGCGCTCTCGCGCGTGGCTTCCTCGAGGAAGCCGAGATCCATGAGCAGCCGATTCGCACGCACCGCCGACAGCGCGACGTCGTGCGCCTTCAGCAGCCGGGTGATCGCCTCGACATCCTTTCCCTTCATGCCGACAGTCTCGCCCATGACTCGCCGGGTTTCAAACGTCGGCGCCGCGCGCACCGGCGGCGCGCGGTTCGCCCTCCTCCTCGGCATCCCGGAAGCGCTCTGTCAGCGTCTGGGCCTCGAGCGGCCCGACGCCGACGAGCTCGAGCACGTCCTCGCCCATCAGCAACGCCGATTCGAAGGTCTCCCGGTACGCCCGGTCGGCGCCGCAGGCAAGCAGGCGATCGCGTCCGGTCGCATCCAGCGCCCGCGTGATCACGGTGAGGTGGGGGTGATCGCGCCGCACCCGCCGGATCAGTTCCTCGGCACGCTCGGCGTCGTCGATCGCGACGACCATGACCGCCGCCCTGGCCGCGCCGGCGCCCGCGAGCAGGTCGGGCCGCAGCACGTCGCCGTAGAAGCCGACGAACCCCTCCGAACGCAACGTCGCGAAACGGTCAGGATCATGATCGACGATCGCGACCCGGAAGCCGTTGTCCTTGAGCAGCCGGGCGACGACACGCCCGATTCGCCCGAAGCCCGCGATCACGACCTGCGACTCCGCGAGCGCGCCCATCGGCAGACCCGTGTTGCCTTGCTGCTGAGCGGGCAGCACCGCCCGCCGCTCGGCGAGGAGCAGCAGGACCGGCGTGACGAACATCGACAGCGCGATGACCAGCACGAGCTGCCCGGCGAGCGCGGCCGGCACGGCGAACGCCGACACCGCGAGTGCGAGGACCACGAAGCCGAGCTCGCCACCTTGGGAGAGCACCGTCGCGAGCCACACGCGCTGCGGGTGCGGCACCGCGGAGCGACGCAGCACGGTGCGCAGCAACCAGGTACGCACCACCACGAGGACGACCACCAGGGCGAGCGTCTCGAGGGGCTTGGCGATGAAGCGGGAAAAGTCCACGCCGATGCCGACCGACAGGAAGAACAGGCCGACGAGCAGTCCGCCGAACGGGCGCAGCGCGATCGTGATGGCCGAGCCGTACTCCGATCGCGCGAGCAGGAGGCCGGCGAGCAGCGCGCCGAGCTCGAGCGGCAGGCCGAGCAGCTGCACGAGCTGCAGCAGCCCGATCACGAGCAGCAGGGCGAAGGCGGTGAACACCTCGTCGAGCCCGGTCCCCGCGACGAGCCGGAAGGCCGGCTGCAGGGCGAAATGGCCGAACGCCGCGACCGCCACGACCACGCCGATGGCCAGCACCACGCGCGGCCAGGCACTGCCTTCGGTGATCGCCGCCTCGAAGCCGAGCAGGGGCAGCAGCACGATGACCGGCAGCAGGGTGAGACTCTGCACCAGCAGCACCCGGCGGCCGGCATCCGTCAGCGGCGAGCCGCTCGGGAAACGCTCGCGAAAGGCGTGCGTCGCGATAGCGCCGGAGGACAGCGACAGCGCGATGCCGGACACCAGGGCATGGTGCCAGGGCAGGCCGATCGCCAGCGCGACCGACGTCACCGCCAGCACCGCGAGCGCGTACTCCCAGGTCCGGTACACGCCGAGCCTGACGCGGAGCTCCCGCACCCGAGCGGGCGTCGCACCGAGGCCGACCAGAAAGAGCAGCAACACCGTCGCGATGACGGAGAACAGCTCGATGTGCTGTGCGTCGCGAATGATGGCGAGGCCCCAGGGCCCCACCAGCATGCCGGCGACGAGAAAGCCGAGCACCGGACCGAAGCGCACCCGCTTGGCGAGCGGAACCGCGATGAGCGCGACGACGAGGTAGATCGAGACGTTCAGCAGAAAGTTGCCGGACCCTTCCACGTGTCGCTCAGGCGCTGGCCGCGACGTCGAGCTTGCGGATGCCCTCGGCGTGCTGCGCGACGTACCGCCGCGGCATGAACGAACCCGGGTCGCTCTCGGCCATCTGCTGCTCGAAGCGAGCGGGGTACGGCGCCTCGAGCAGGCAGCCGACCTCGACGTAGGGAAACAGCTCGTCGAAGCGCCGGATCTCATGCTGGCTGATGCGGCGATAGACATGCGTGCGATTGAGTTCGCTCGGTGCCTCGAGGCCACTCGCGGCGACGATCTCGGACAGGCGCTCGAGGGTCTCCGCCTGCCAGAGCTGCACGCGCTCGGACTTGTCGGTCACGACCAGACCCTTGGCAAGACTCGCGTCCTGCGTCGCCACGCCGGTCGGGCAGTGATTGGTGTTGCAGATCAGCGACTGCACGCAGCCGAGCGACAGCATGAATCCTCGGGCGCTGTTGCAGGTGTCGGCGCCGAGGGCCAGGCAACGAACGAGGTGAAAGGCGGTGAACACCTTGCCCGAGGCGATCACCCGGATGTCGTCCTTCAGTCCGAAGCCCGACAGGCAGTCGCAGACAAAGGCCAGCGCGTCGCGAAGCGGCATGCCGACCGAATTCGTGAACTCGATGGGCGCGGCGCCCGTCCCCCCTTCCCCGCCGTCCACCGTGATGAAGTCCGGCCGCGTACCGGTCTCGATCATCGCCTTGCAGAGCGCGACGACTTCGCTCTCCCGCCCGACGCAGAGCTTGATGCCGATCGGCTTCCCGCCGGACAGCTCCCGGAGCGTGCCGATGAACGCCATCATCTCGAGCGGTGTGGTGAAGGCCGTGTGTCCGGGCGGCGAGGTTACGAGGGTGCCGACCTCGACGCCCCGGGCCGCGGCGATCTCCTCGTTGTTCTTGATGGCGGGCAGGATGCCGCCGTGGCCCGGCTTGGCGCCCTGCGACAGCTTGATCTCGATCATCTTCACGCTGTCGCGGCAGGCGTTCTCGCGAAACGCCTCCGGGTCGAACTGCCCGTCCTTCGTGCGGCAACCGAAGTAGCCGGTACCGATCTGCCAGGTGAGGTCACCACCGTGCTCGAGGTGATACTTCGAGAGTCCGCCTTCGCCGCTGTTGTGCAGGAAGCCCCCCTTGCGGGCGCCCGCGTTCAGGGCGAGGATCGCGTTCGCGCTGAGCGAGCCGTAGCTCATGGCGCTGATGTTCAGCAGGCTCGCCTCGTAGGGCCTCGTGCAGCCGGCACCGCCGAAGCGCACGCGCGCATCGTTCACCGTGCCGTGCGTGTCGATCGCCGCCATCGAATGCGCCAGCCACTCGTAGCCGCTCTGGTAGGTATCCATCTTGGTGCCGAAGGGGACCGTGTCGCTCTGCCCCTTGGCACGCTGATAGACCGCCGAGCGGAACATGCGCGACACGGGAGCGCCGTCGGTCTCGGATTCGAAGAAGTACTGGCGGACGAACGGCCGGAGCCATTCCATGAACCAGCGCCCGCGACTCAGCAGCGGGAAGTTGCGCCGCAGCGAATGTTCGGTCTGGACCATGTCGACGACGCCGATCCCGATGCCCGGCAGCACGATCAGAAAGAGCGCCAGCAGCGGTCGCCACAGCAGCCCGAGCACCGCCACGAGCAGCACGGCGACGATCGAGCTCACGACGAAGACTGTGCGCATCAGGGCTTCCTGCGGAGGTTGTCGTGCCCGACGGCGGCCCGTCAGGCGACGCGCGCGTCCCTTCGGGTCCAGCGACCGAGGAAGCCGTCGAGCCAGGCGTCGACCGCCGGCGCGTGACGAACGGCGTCGGCCATCATCCTCGCACGATCGGCGTCGCTCAGCTGACCCGGCTTGCGCGCGCGGTTGCGCGCCTGCCAGATCGCCAGCGACTCGGCATTGACCTCCGGGTGGAACTGCACCCCGATCGTCCGCTCGCCGACCCGGAACGCCTGATTCGGAAACCCTTCGGCCGTGGCCAGGCAGACGGCATCGGTGGGCAGGTCGAACCCTTCGGAATGCCACTGCATGACCGTCAGCGGCGCGTCGAGGAAATCGGCCGAGGCCGGTGTCGGCTCGACGCGGTGGAAACCGATCTCGGCGAGATTCTCCGGGTGCGGGGCGACCGTGGCACCGAGCACACGGGCCAGCATCTGCGCGCCCAGGCAGATGCCGACGTAGGGGACGTCCGCACGCAGGCAGCACTCGATGAAGTCGAGTTCGGCACGCACCCAGGCAAAGTCACCGCAGTCGTTGGCGCTGCTCGCGCCGCCGAAGACGACGACGCCGGCGTACCTCGCCGGGTCGGGGAAGGTCTGTCCGCTGACGGGATAGCACCAGTCGACGGGCAGTCCCTGCGCCTCCATCCAGCGCGTGCACCGATCCACGTTCCAACCTTCGGAGTGCTTGACGAAGAGGTAGCGGTCGGTACCGGGGTTCATGGGTGCGCGTGGCGTCGAGGAAGGGCAATCCTTGCCGATAGCGGCCCCGCGCGCAAGGGCCTGAGCCCGCTAGACCACCTGGATGGAAAAGACGATCGAGAAGCCGGCCGCCCCCGAGGGATCGACGGCGCGCACCTGGAAACCGCTGGAGATGCCGCGGACACGCGGCACGCCGGACAGCACACCGGTCGCCTCGTTGAAGATGAGCCCGCGCGGCGGCACGCCGATGAGCTCGAAGCTCAGCGCGTCCCCGTCCGGATCGACGAAGGCCGCCAGCCGCTGGCTCACCCGGGCCAGCCGCGTCAGGGTCAGATCGACGCTCGAGCCTGCCACGTAGGTCGGCGCCTGGTTCGGAGGCTCGAGAACGGCCAGCGCGACCCGACCTTCCGTTTCGCGAACGCCGTCACTGACCACGAATCGGACGTCGTAGTCGCCGACGTCCGCGGGCAGGGGTGCACCGAACAGCACGCCGTCCTCACCGAGCACCAACGACCCGCTTGGCGGCAGCGAGCTCTCGTCGCGCACGGCGAAGGTGAGCGCGCCGCCTTCGGGGTCGCCGAAACTGCCGGCGATGTTCACCTCGAGCGGTGCACCGACGAAGGCCTCGATGGGTTCGATCGGCAACGCCTGCGTCGGCGGCAGGTTGCTCGGCACGATGGTCAGCGTGACCCGCGCCTTCACCGGATCGAACACGCCGTCGGTGATCGTGTACTCGAAGGAATCGATGAAGCTGCCGCGGATGCCCGCGTCCTCGAACGTGTAGCTGAAACTGCCGTCGCTGCCGAGTTCGAACGCGTCGCTTGCCGACGGCGGACTGAGCGGCGTCGTGTCGACCACCAGCCCCTGGTTGCCCGCGTCGTCGTCGTCCGTGTCGTTCGCCAGCAGGTTGTTCGGATCTCCGGGTCCGCCGACCGTGAACGTCGTGCCCTCGATGACGGTGAAGGGCCCGTCGTCGACGGCGTCCGGTGCCTCGTTCACGGCGATCAGACAGAACTCCCGGATGCTCGCGCCGGTGTTGCCGTCCGCGGACTGCACCGAGAGCTCATGACGAATGCCCACCGACGAACGGAGCACCGGCGCCGTGACGAAGTAGGCAAGCTCCCCCGCCTCCGCATTCGCGTCGCGCTCGAACGAGAACTCGCAAGCGTCGCCGTCGGCACAGGCCTCGGCGAGCGTGGCGGCGGCCAGCTCCGGGCGGAACCCCTCGACGGTGGCGCACACGTCGAGCGCCCCTTCGTCCAGCGGCTCGTCGCTCCAGCGGTACACGTCGGTCTCGTCGAGCGCGCCGGTGACCCGAAGCCGAAGCACGTTCTTCTCGATCAGCGGCACCGGCTCGCCCGGTGCGAAATCGTCGAGCACGACCGGTATGGGCGGCGGCCGATCCCCGGACTGCACGCCCGTGGCATCGACCCAGCCGCAGCTGCCCAGCAGGAGCAGCGGAACGCAGAACGGCAGGTTGACGTGTCGCATGTCGCGGAGTGTAGGTCAGTCGCGCGGCGCGCGCCCTCAGCGGCGGTGGTGTCGGACGATCGTGTCGAGAAACAGCGTGCGCACCCGTTCGGCGTCGACCGTCATGCAGGCGGCGGTGCCCGGGCGCCCGGACCAATGCGGCTCCGGATAGTCGTGCCCGGTGCGATCGAGCGCGAATTGCCCGACGGCGATGCCGTCCGGCACGACGCGCGCACCCCCGCGAATCGAGTCGAAGGCGGCCGGGGCGATCACGTGAACCAGCGCCGCGGCGTCATGCATGGCGCATTCGCGCTTGCCGTTGTTCGCGCGCGAGGAGTAGAAATCGACATAGAAGCGACTGCTCTGCCAGATCAGCTCGCCGGTCTTCCCGGCACCGTCACGCAGGCGGGTGAGGTGCTCGTCGTCCAGCATGATCCGGTGCGTGACGTCGAGACCGACCACCGACGCCGGCCACTCGCTCGCGAAGACCGCATCGGCGGCATGCGGGTCGTTCCAGAAATTCGCCTCGGCGAGCGGGGAGACGTTGCCCGGCTCGTCCACCGTGCCGCCCATGATGACCAGCTCCCGCACCAGCGTCGGCAAGGCCGGCTCGCGCGCGAGCGCCTCGGCGATGTTGGTGAGCGGCCCGATCGCGACCAGCACCAGCTCGCCCGGCATCGATCGCGCCGTCTCGATGATGAAGTCGGCCGCGTCACGCGCCTCGATCCGGGCGTGGCGCGCCTCGGCGGTGAGCGTGACCTCCTCGCTCGGGTAGACGTTGCCGAGCCCGTCCGCGCCGTGCACGAAGTCGGGATACGAATGCGCATCCTGGACGAGCGGCCCGGTGGCGCCACGGGCGACGGCGACCTCCGTGGCACCGAAGACCTCCAGCAGGTACTGCGCATTGCGTGTGGTCGTCTCGACGCTCGAATTGCCGAAGACCGTGCTCAGGCCGAGCAGCTCGATGTCGGGGTGACAGAGCGCGAAGGCAATCGCCATGGCGTCGTCGACACCGGGGTCGGTGTCCAGGATCATGCGGTGCTTCACGAGGGACGACTCTCCGTGGCGAGGAACGCGTCGACCGCCGCCGCGTCGGGAATGGACGGTGTGGCGCCGGCCACGGTGACGGACAGGGCGGCCGCGGCACAGGCGCGCTCGAGCGCGGCGCGCTCGTCGATGCCGGCCTCGAGCGCCGCCAGCAGGTAGCCGACGAAGGTGTCGCCGGCGCCCGTCGTGTCGAGCGCCCGGACGTCGAAGGCCGGCACCCGTGCGCGCGCGTCGCCGTGCCGAAGCCGCGCGCCGCGCCCGCCGAGGGTCAGCACCAGCCGCACATCCGGATAGCGGGAGACGAGGCGCGCCTCGAGATCGTCGATGGCCTGCGGAGTGCCACCGCCGTGCTCGGGCCCGGTGCCATCCGCAGCGGCCAGCATCGTCGCCTCCGTCTCGTTGAGGATCAGCGTCTCGCAGCGCTCGAGCGGCAGGCGCGCGATCGCCTCGCTCATCGGCGCGGGATTGAAGGCGACGCGCAAGCCGCGCGACAGCGCGACAGCGAACGCGGCCTCGATGCCGCTGGTCTCGTTCTGCAGCAGCAGCGCCTCGCCGCGTCCGGCCGGTTCGAGCGCCGCCTTCACGGCGGCCTCGTCGAGCGTGTGATTGGCGCCGCCGTGCAGCACGATCGCGTTCTCGCCCGCCTCGTCGACCTGGATGATCGCGTGGCCGCTGGGCCCGTCGACCGACGCCACCGCCGAGACATCCACGCCAGCCCGGGCGAGCGCATCCCGTGCCCAGTCGTCGGCGTTGCCGACGCGACCGACGTGGCGCACGGTCGCCCCTGCTCTCGCGAGCGCGACCGACTGGTTGGCCCCCTTGCCGCCCAGCACGGTCTCCAGCGCCCGGCTGGAGAGTGTCTCGCCCGGGCGGACCAGATGCGGCACGCGATAGACGTGGTCGACGTTGATCGAACCGAGGTTGTGAACGGTCAAGACGGTGCAGGTGCAAGTGACGATTCGGCAGTGTAGCAGCGCGCTCCGACCGGCTACCATCGAGCGGCAAGCCTTTACGTCCGGTGTTGCGCCTCGCCCGTTTCGGGCCTTCACGGAGACGAGCGACCCGATGTCGGCTGACCCCGCGCCTGACGATCCCGACCGCCCTGACGCAGGCGGAAAGGCCTCCGCGATACCGCACGCCGAACGCGGCCCGGCCCCGTCGCCGTGTGTCGGGGTGTGTCGCATCGTCGAGCGCGAGGCCCGCTGTGCCGGCTGCCTTCGCACCCTCGACGAGATCACCGCCTGGAGCCGTCTGGACGACGAGGCCCGGTACGACCTGCTGACGGATCTGGAACGGCGTCGTCAGCGGGCCGAGGACGGCGGTATCGAGTAGGTCGAGGTGACGTGGGCGACAGGTTCGGCGATCGTGCCGCCGTCGCTCCAGAGAATGACTTCCCCGACCGCCAGCCGCTTGCCGAGCTTCAGCATCCGGGCCTCGGCGAGCACGTCCACCGGCCCTGGCCTCCTGAGGAAGTTGATCGACAGCGCCGTCGTCACGGCGAGCTCGACCGGACCGATGCGAGAGAGCACGAGCGCGTACATGGCCGCGTCGGCGAGCGCCATCATGACCGGCCCGGCCACCGTGCCGCCCGGCCGAAGGAAGCGCTGGTCGTAGACCGCGCGAAGCCGGACCGAACGGGGCTCGAACGCGTCGACGGCGAGCCCCATCATCGCGGCGAACGGCAGGCGCTCGTCCATGAGGCGACGGAACTCGTCCGCCGTGAGCAGCAGATCGAACGCCTCGGGGTCGTGGACGGGGCTCATGCCGCAAGCATAGCAAGGCGTCGTTCGGCCGCTGTGGCACCATCGCCGCCAGTCCCGACCGCTTCCGGTACGAGCCGATGACGTCACCCCCACGCTCCGCCACGCCGCCCGCCGCACAGGCCGCACCGCGCGTCTCGTCCGCCGCGCTGCCCGTGCCGCTCGAGCGTGGCGAGCCGATCCTGCTCGTGGACGTCGCGGACGGGGTGACCACGCTCACGCTGAATAGACCGACGCGGCTCAACGCCTTGTCGGGCGAGATGCTCGCGACCCTGCAGGCGGCGCTCGACGCCATCGACGCGGACACCCGGGTCGTGGTGCTCGCAGCGCGCGGGCGGGCGTTCTGTGCCGGTCACGACCTGGCGGAGATGCGCGAGCACGCGGACGAGAGTCGACACGCGGCGTTGTTCGCCCGGTGCAGCCGGGTCATGGAATCGTTCCTCGCTCTGCCGCAGCCGGTCATCGCGAAGGTGCAGGGACTGGCCACGGCGGCGGGCTGTCAGCTGGTGGCGAATGCCGACCTGGCCATCGCCGACGAGGAAGCGCGCTTCGCCGTCTCGGGCATCGATGTCGGTCTGTTCTGCAGCACGCCGTCCGTGCCGCTGTCGCGGAACATGGGCAGGAAGCGCGCCTTCGAGATGCTGATGACCGGAAATTTCGTGTCGGCCGCGACCGCCGTCGACTGGGGTCTGCTCAATCGGGCCGTGCCCGCAGCGGACCTCGACGCGACGGTCGATGCGCTCGCCGCGAGCATCGCCGCGAAGTCCGCCGTCGCCGTCGCGACCGGAAAGCGCCTGTTCTACGATCAGCTCGAGCAGCCGCTGACGGAGGCCTACCGGCAGGCCGGCGCCGCGATGGCGCGCAACATGATGTCCGCGGACGCCGCCGAGGGCATCGACGCGTTCCGCGAGAAACGCGAGCCACGCTGGCAGCATCGCTGATCGTCGGCCACGACGGGATCATCGACATCGACATCGACATCGCCGCGGGCCCGTCACGACCGGCTCGACGCTACAGGCCTGACACCTGGCTGATTTCGCCGGCTTCCTTGTCGTTGAACCAGGTCTCGAAGGCGGCGACCGGCAAGGGCCAGCTGATCAGGTAGCCCTGCGCCTCGTGGCAGCCGAAGCCGTCGAGGATCTCGTACTGCTCGGCCGTCTCCACCCCCTCGGCCACGACGGTGAGGCCCAGGTTTCGGCTGAGCGTGACGATCGCGGAGACGATCGCCGCGTCGCCCTTGTCCGTCGCGAGATCCTTGACGAAGGACTTGTCGACCTTGAGCTTGTCGACCGGCAGGCGCTTGAGGTAGCTCAGCGACGAGTACCCGGTGCCGAAATCGTCGATCGACACCTGGATGCCCAGTCGCTTCATGCTCTCCAGCGCCGCGATGCCGCTTTCCCGATCCTTGAGCAGCAGGCTCTCGGTCAGCTCGACCTCGAGCCATCGCGGGTCGAGGTCGCTCGAGGCGATCGCCTCGTCGATGTCGTCGATCAGGTTGCCGCGCGTGAACTGCACCGCCGAGCAGTTGACGGCGATCGGGAACTGGACCATGCCGGCTTCCGTCCAGCGCTGGCGCTGTGCGCAGGCTTCGCGCAGCACCCACTGTCCGATCGGCAGGATCAGGCCCGTCTCTTCGGCGAGAGGAATGAATTCGGCCGGGCAGATCTCGCCCTTCTCGGGATGGTTCCAGCGCACGAGCGCCTCCGCGCCGCACACCGAACCGTCCGCCAGCCGCACCTTGGGCTGGTAGAGCAGCGCGAGCTGGCCCGCGCCGATACCCTCGCGAAGTTCGCGCTCCATCGAGAAGCGAGCCAGCGCCTTCTCGTGAATGCCGCGCGAGTAGAACTGATAGCCGTTCCGACCTTGCTCCTTGGCGTGGTACATCGCCACGTCCGCGTGCTTGAGCAGTGCCTCGGCGTCTCGACCGTCGGCGGGATAGACCGCGATACCGATGGTCGTGGTCACCCGGACTTCGGTCTCGCCGATCGTGTACGCCTCGCCGATCGTGTCGGCGATGCGCCGGGCGACACGCGCCGCGTCCTCGGCACGGCCGATCCGCCCGAGCAGGACCACGAACTCGTCGCCACCCAGGCGCGCGACGGTGTGATCGGGACTGTCGTCGCCCAGGTGACCGATGGTGTCCGACTCGCGCACGATCGAGACCAGTCGCTGGGCGACCTGACTCAGCAACTCGTCGCCGGCGTCGTGACCGAGCGTGTCGTTGACCTGCTTGAAGTGGTCGAGATCGAGAAACAGCAGCGCGAACTCCTCTTCCATTCGGGCCGCGTTCTTGAGCACGACGCGCAGCTGCTCGTGAAGCTGGGCACGGTTCGGCAAGCCGGTGACCAGGTCGTAGTAGGCCAGCGTGTGAATCTGCGCTTGCGCGTCGGTTCGCTCGGTGATGTCCTGCAGCGTACCGAGCATGTGCGTGCACCGACCGTCCTCGCCGAACACGGGCTCCGCCTCGAGCCGCAGGGTGCGCACGGCGTCCTCGTCCTCGGTCAGCGGAAACTCGAGGCTGACCGCGCGACCTTCCGTCGCCGCGAGACGCATGGAGGCCGCGAGCTCTTCGCGCTCGCTGTTCGCGATGCGCAGGATCAGATGATTCCAATGGCCGGCGAGCATGTCCGTTCCCAGCCCGAGGATCCGCCCGAACTCCCGTGACCAGGTCATCTCGCCACTGCCCGGTCGCCATTCCCAGTGCCCGAGCCTGGCGATGCGCTGGGCGTTGTCGAGCTTCGCCTGACTGGCACGCAGGGCATCGGCCGTGAACTTCGCGCGGAGCATGTACTGCACGCGGTGGGGAAGGATGAAGAAGTTGATCGGCTTGGTCAGGAAGTCCGTCGCGCCGACATCGTAGGCCCGCGTGATCGAGTCCAGGTCGTCGAGGCCGGTGATCATCAGGATCGGCACGTGCGCGCCGTTGCCGAGCGCGCGCAGACGAGCGATGCTCTCGAAGCCGTCCATGACCGGCATCACCGCGTCCATGATTATCAGGTCGGGCTCGTGCTCGCGAAACCGATCGAGCGCCTCGCGGCCGTCGATCGCCTGGACGACATCGAAGCCTGCCTCCTCGAGCGCGCCCTCGGCCATCATCAGGCTCGACAAGTCGTCGTCCACGTGCAGGACGATCGGACGGCCACGCTCGGAGAGCGTCCCGAAGGGCGGTCCCACCCGAGGACCTGCCGATGGAACGACGGAGAGCACCATCAGGCGGCGCGAGCCATCACCGAGGACAGGGCGGCGAGCACGTCGTCGACATCGTCGTCGAGCCCCTCCGCCATCGCGACACATGCCGGCAGGTTGCCGTCGCGCGCGACCTGTTCCAGGTCCCGGCAGCGGCTGGACAGTGCGCTCGCGCCGACATACGCACTGCTCGACTTCAGCGAATGCGCAACGTCCCGCACGGTCGCCGTGTCGCCTTCCTCGAGTGCCTCGAACATCGAGGTGATGGCCCGCGGCGTCTCGGCCACGAACAGGTCGACGATGCGTGCGAGCAGGTCGGGTCTGCCCGGTCGCTGCAGCGCGCGGATCGATGCCAGCGCCTTCTCGTCGATCACGGCCTGACCGCTCGCACTCACGTCCACGACCGGCCCGCCGTATCAGAGCCGGCGTCCGGCAAGCCGTACGCCGTTCGTCCTCGGTCGTCGATCGCCTGCAATTCGGCCTCGAGCCCGCGCAGGGTCGCCCGCATGCCCTGCAGCTCGTCGGACTCGGCGGCGCTCCCGCTTCCGGGATCGGCCGGGACACGCGGCGCGTCGCGCCAGCGCGCGAGGTGCGTCGCACCGAGGGGCAGCCACCCCGCGCCGACGCCCGGCGCGAGCGAGGCGATGGCGAACCGCAGGGCGCCGGACGGCGCCAGTCGCGCCCAGAGGGCAAGCAGCCACGAACCGCCGAGGATCGCCGTCTGTTCTGTCTTCAACACGCCCGTCACCGCCTCCGCGTCCTCGCGTCCGCACCTTCGCGCCCCGTTGGCCAAAGGCACCCGTACGCCGGTATCGACGTGTTCGGCGTCAACTTGACGGAATCGGGGCGTGAAAGCCGAATCGGCTTCGGCGGTACGCGGGCGGGCGGGACAGAGGGTGAACGGCGGACGAAGCGGGGCCGGACCCCGTCGGGGCACCCGCTGAATCTGCCGCTAGAGGCAGCCGCTATCGCGCCAGGCGCGCCGTTGCTCGACGTCGGCCTCGAGCCATTCGGCGAGCACCGCGTCGGTGTCGGCACCGAGCGCCGGCCCGGGCCGCTCGGTCCGTGCCGGCGTCGACGACAGTCGCGGATGCACGCGCGGCATCCGGCGCGCCTCGCCACCGACCGTGACCTGTTCGACACTGCCCCGCGCGAGAAGGTGCGGATCGCGCATCAGGTCCGCGACCGAATTGATCGGTCCGGACGGCACCTCGGCCGCTTCGAGAGCGGCGAGCAGGGCCGACGCGTCGAGGGTCGCGCACCAGGCGGCCAGCGCCGCGTCGATCTCGGCTTCGCGCGCTACCCGGCCGGCGTTGTCGGCGAGCGAGGGATCGTCGGCGAGGTCGTCACGCCCGGCCGCCCGCATCAGCCGACGAAAGATCGAGTCGCCGTTGCCACCGATCACCACGAAGCGACCGTCGCGACTCCGATACGTGTTGGTCGGCACGATACCGGTGACGGTGGTACCCGAGGGCTCCCGCACCAGTCCCGCCCCGTCGTACTCCGGCACGACGCCTTCGAGCATCGCGAACACCGACTCGAGGATGGACACGTCGACGACCTGGCCGCGTCCGCCCGGCCCGGCGTTTCGCGCGATCAACGCGAGCAGGGTGCCGATCACCGCGTGCAGCCCCGCGAAGGTGTCGCCGAGGCTGAGGTTCGCCCGAACCGGCGCCTCACCGGGGTGGCCGTTGACGTAGCGCATGCCGCCCTCCGCCTCGCAGGCCGACGCGAACCCGGGACGCGTGGCGTACGGCCCGTCCTGCCCGTAGCCCGACACCCGGGTATAGACGAGTCCGGGGTTCGACTCGGCGAAGGTCTCCGGACCGAGCCCCCAGGCCTCCATGCGCCCGGGTCGGAAGTTCTCCAGCACGACGTCGCTGCGCTCGATCAGCCGCCGCGCGATCGTGCGACCCGGCTCCTGCCCGAGATCGAGCGTCAGGGATCGCTTGTTGCGCGCGATGCTCGCCCACCAGTAAGAGGTGCCGTGTTCGTCGAGCGCACGCCACCGTCGGAGCGGATCGCCGCGCCCGGGCGGCTCGATCTTGACCACGTCGGCCCCGAAGGCCGCGAGCAGCTGGCCCGCGAACGGACCGGCGATCAGCTGGCCCATCTCGAGCACACGGACGCCGTCGAGAGGGCGGGCGCCCGCGGTTCCCGAGTCGCTCACGGGAAGCGACTGCGCAGCAGCCGATCGAGCCAGCGCATCGCGAAGCGATCGATACTTTCCTCGACCGAGCCTGCAAGGCGCGCCAGCAGACCCTTCTTCTTCGCCTTGTAGCCGATCAGCAGCACCTCGCGCTCCTCCGCCGCCTCGACCAGGTAGTCGTCGCTGGTCACTATCCGGTCGCTGAGACCGAGATCCAGCGCGTCCTGTCCCGACCACACCTCGCCGGTGGACACCTGCTCGATGTCGAGTGCCGGGCGGTGCTCGCTCACGTACTCCTTGAACTGCGCGTGGATGCGCTCGATGTCCTTGAGCAACTTCGCCCGACCCTCGTCCGTGTTCTCGCCGAACAGGGTCAGGGTTCGCTTGTACTTGCCGGCGGTCAGGATCTCGACATCGATGTTGTTCTCCTTGAGCAGTCGGTGGAAATTGGGGATCTGCGCCACGACACCGATCGACCCGAGCACCGCGAACGGGGCGGCGAACAGCCGATCCGCCACGCAGGCCATCATGTAGCCGCCGCTCGCGGCGACCTTGTCGACACAAACCGTCAGTGGGATCCTGCGGCGACGGATACGATCGAGCTGCGAGGCGGCGAGCCCGTAGCCCGTGACCTCACCGCCGCCGCTGTCAAGCCGGATCACGACTTCGTCAGCCTTGGTAGCGCCGGTCAGCACGGCGGTGATCTCGCGCCGGAGCTTGCCGACCGCGCTCGCGCGGAGGTCGCCGTCGAAGTCGAGCACGAACACGCGACGTGGAACGTCCTCGGTCTCCTCTGCACCCTTGCCGGCGGCGACCCCGTCCTTGCCGAGTCGACGCCGGGCCAGCTTCGCCTCGGCCTTCGCGACCTTCGCCGATGCCTTGGCTTCCTTCTTCTCGCGCGCGCGCTTCTCCTTCGCGGCCACCCGCCGGGCAGCAGGATCGTCGAGCGCCTGCGACAGGGACTCGCCGAGCGCCTCGAGCCGCTTGTTGTAGCGGACGATCTCGATCCGCCCCTCCGCCTTGCCGCTGTCCGCGCCGCCACCCGAGCCCTTCCGCGCGCGCGACGCGATCGCCGCCACCGCGAGGGCGGCGAGGACCACCACGACGAGCACGGTCAGGGCCTGAAGCAGGAACAGTCCGTAGGCGCTCAGGAAATGATTCATGGGGAGTCGTGTCCGTCAGTCGATCGTGAAGGGTCGGCGGCACGCTCGATCAACCAGACGCGGTGAATGCGCGGACTTCGCCCGAAATCGCGTCCGATGGACCAGCGACTGCGCTCCTCCACGCGGACCCGCTCGCTGCCGAGCTGTCCGCGCTCGAGCGATTCGTCGAGGCGAAAGCGCCGGAAGTTGTTCGAGAAGACCAGCACGCCGCCCGGTGCGAGCCGCCCGAGGCAGGCCTCGAGCGCGGCGACGTGATCGCGCTGCACGTTCCAGTCTGCTTCGGTATCCGTCGAGTTCGAGAACGTGGGCGGGTCGAGCAGGATGACATCGAACGGCGCCTCCTCGCTCGGCCTGTCGAGCCAGGCGACGACGTCGGCTCGCTCCACCCGATGGGCGTCGCGGTCGGCGCCGTTGAGCGCGAGGTTTTCCTCCGCCCAGCGGCAGTAGCGGTTCGAGAGATCCACCGAGAAACTCTCGCGCGCGCCACCGACCACCGCAGCGACCGTCGCGGCGCCGGTGTACGCGAACAGGTTGAGAAACCGCCCGCCGCGCGCGCGCTCCGCGACGAGGCGCCGGACGTTCCTGTGGTCGAGAAAGATCCCGGTATCGAGGTAGTCGGAGAAATTGAGCGTCCAGCGGCAGCCGCGTTCCTCGAGCACGGCGCGAACGCCGCCGCCGTCGGTCCGCCGCTCGTACTGGCTCGTGCCGCTCTGGCGTTCGCGCACCTTGACGTGCACGCGAGCGGCGGGCGTCTCGAGCACCTCCGGCAAGACGGTGACGACCGCGTCCAGCCGCGCGGCGGCCAGGGCCGTGTTGACGGTGGCCGGCGCGCGGTACTCCTGCACGACGACGTGCCGGTCCCGCGACTCGGTGTCGTACACGTCGATCGCCACCGCGAACTCGGGCAGGTCGGCGTCATAGGCGCGCCAGGCACTGACGCCCTGCTGACGTCGCCATCCACGCAGCGCCTTCAGGTTCTTGCGGAGGCGATTGGCAAAGGGCTCGATGTCGATGGCTCGGTCCGGACGCCCCGCGCGGTCCGCCCGTCCCTCCGAACCGCTCGTGCCGCTCGTGCCGCCCGTGGCAGGTGTGGCCGAGCCTCGAAGCGCCAGTTCCCAGGAACTCGGCGCGGACTCCGGCTCAGTCGCCGGCACGGCCCGCGATGTCAACCGCGCCGACGCGCCCCTCGGCGGCCCCGACGACGCGCCAGGCGACGCGCCAGCTGACGTGCCCGTCGACCAGGTCGGAATTCGCCCCTCGGCGTAGACGCAGTCGATGCCGCCGTTGGCGATCTCGAGCCGGTCCAGCAGCTGGAGCCGGGTCGAGGCGAGCGGGGCGGCACGCGCGGTGAAGACGCCACAGCGCCAGCCGTCGTAGTGCGTCGAGAGCGCTTCACCGAACGCCTGGTAGAACCGCTCTCCGGCGGCAAGCCGCTCGCCGTAAGGCGGATTCGTCAGCACGAGTCCGGGCGGGACGTTCGCGAGCGCCGCGAGCGCGCCGTCGGCAAGCGCTCGCGTCTCGAGCGACACTGCCTGACCGACCGCGGCGTTGTCGAGATGGCGGCGGGCGCCGGCAACGGCCCCGGCGTCGCGATCCCCCCCCGCGATCGGTGCCGGCGACGCGCGTTCGGCCGCTCGCGCCTCGCCGATCAGCCGCTCCCAGAGCGGGCCGTCATGCCGCTTCCACCCCAGGAAGCCGAAGTAGCGCCGACCGAGTCCCGGCGCGCGTCGACAGGCGATCATCGCCGCCTCCGTCAGGAGCGTGCCGGAGCCGCAGAGCGGGTCCGCGAACGCCACGCCCTCGTCCGCGAGAGCGGGCCAGCCGGCAGCGAGCAACAGCGCGGCGGCCAGATTCTCCTTCAGCGGCGCCGGTCCGCCGTCCTCGCGATAGCCACGCCGATGCAGGGAACTCCCCGAAAAGTCCAGCGCTATGCGGGCCTTGTCGCGAAAGAGGTAGACATTGATGCGCACGTCCGGCGTGTCGCGGTCCACGTCGGGGCGCCGCCCGGTCGCGTCGCGAAACTGATCGACGACGGCGTCCTTGACCTTCAGCGCACCGTATCGCGAGTGCGTGATCGTCGACCTGGCCGTGAAAAGGTCCACGGCGAGCGAGCCGTCCACGTCCAGGTGCTCGCCCCAGTCGATCTCCTGCACCCGCTCGTACAGCGCCTCCGGCGAGCCGGCCGGTCCCGCGTGCAGCGGCCAGAGCACCCGGTTGGCGACCCGCGAATGCAGGCAGGCCCGATACGCCGCCTCGAGCCCCCCCGAAAAACTCGCACCGGCACCGGCACGCCGCACGCTCTCGAGGCCCAGGCTCTCGAGTTCGGCGGCGAGCAGGTGCTCGAGCCCGCTGGCGCAGGTGGCGTACGGGGGGTGGCTCGGAGCGGACGACGAATCGGAAAGGGGCATGCCTTCGAACGGCTTCGCTACAATCCCCCATTGTAGCGCCCGGGCGCGTCCCGCCTGCCCTCGAGCGGCGCGCGTCGGGTCGAACGGATGCACCGCCCGCCCCGTCACGGCAGGTCGACCTGTCCACCACCGATCGTCGATCGATCCCTCACGTCTCCCCGTCTTCCGGTCGATACCTTCCGAATCGACTGCGTGTCGGCACCGCCCGCTCGTCCGTACCGTCCGAATCGAACGACGTCAGCAGCGACTTCCCTTCCCGCGATCGCCCGTTCCGTCGGGGACCGCACGCACCGGTAGAACCGCATGAGCGAAGAACGTGAATCCATGGAGTTCGACGTCGTCGTCGTCGGCGCCGGTCCTGCCGGGCTCTCGACCGCCTGCCGCCTGATGCAGATCGCCGCCGAACGCGAGCAGGAGATCAGTGTCGTCGTGCTCGAGAAGGGTTCGGAGGTGGGGGCCCATATCCTCTCCGGCGCCGTGGTCGAACCGCGCGCGCTCGACGAGCTGTTCCCGGACTGGCGCGCGGGCGACGATGCGCCGATGAAGACACTGGTCACCCGCGACGACATCCTGTTCTTCACCGGGGCCGACAAGCGCGTGAAGGTGCCCAATGCCCTTTCCCCGAAGACCATGCACAACACGGGCAACTACGTCGCGAGCGTGGGCAACCTGACGCGCTGGTTGGGCGAGCGGGCAGAGGCGCTGGGCGTCGAGATCTTTCCGGGCTTCGCGGCCGCCGAAGTCCTCTTCCACGAGGACGGACGGATCAAGGGCGTGGCCACCGGTGATATGGGCCTCGACGTGAACGGCGAGCCGAAGGCCGGACACGAGCGCGGCATGGAGCTGCATGCGAAGGTCACGGTATTCGCCGAAGGCTGCCGCGGGCACCTCGGCAAGCGCCTCGTCGAGAAGTTCGGACTCGACGAGGGTCGCTCGCCGCAGCACTACGGCATCGGGCTCAAGGAACTGTGGGACGTGGCGCCGGAAAGGCACGAGCCCGGCGTGGTCGTGCACGGCGCCGGCTGGCCGCTGTCGGAGACGAAGACGACCGGCGGTGGCTTCCTCTACCACCTCGAGAACGATCAGGTGGTCGTCGGGCTCATCATCGACCTGAACTACTCCAACCCGCACCTCTCGACCTTCGAGGAGTTCCAGCGCTTCAAGACGCACCCGACCATCGCCTCGGTGCTCGAGGGGGGAAAGCGCATCTCCTACGGCGCGCGAGGCATCACCAAGGGCGGACTGAACAGCCTGCCGAAGATGACCATGCCCGGCGGACTCCTGATCGGCTGCGATGCCGGGACGCTCAACTTCGCGAAGATCAAGGGCACGCACACGGCAATGAAGTCGGGACTGGTGGCGGCCGAGACGATCGCCGCGGCACTGGCGAACGACGACACGTCGCGCGAACTCGTCGAGTACGAGACCGCGTTCATGGACAGCTGGGCGGGCGCCGAATTGAAGAGCTCACGCAACTGGGGGCCGGCCTTGCACAAGTTCGGCATGTACGTCGGTGGCGCCTACAACTACCTCGACCAGAATTTCCTCGGTGGACGGATGCCGTTCTCGCTGACCGACGACGTGCCCGATCACGAGTGCCTGAAGCGCGCCGACGCCACCGACGCCCCCGCCTACCCGAAGCCCGACGGCACGCTGACCTTCGACAAGCCCTCCTCGGTGTACTTGTCGAACACCAACCACGAGGACAACCAGCCGGTGCACCTCGTGCTGAAGAATCCCTCGATTCCGATCGAGGTGAACCTGCCGCGGTGGGCGGAACCCGCGACCCGCTACTGCCCGGTCGGCGTGTACGAGATCGTCGAGGAAGACGGCCAGCCAACCTTCAGGATCAACGCGCAGAACTGTATCCACTGCAAGACCTGCGACATCAAGGATCCCAGCCAGAACATCACCTGGGTCGTGCCCGAGGGCGGCGGCGGACCGAACTACCCGAACATGTGACGACCAGGCCGGCGGCGAGGCGTCGCGCGTCAGGTGTCGCCGAAGAAGACATCGCCGAAATTGATCGCGAAGTCGAAGCACCAGACGCTCAGGCTGTCGAAGGTGTCGAGCGACTGTCCTTCGGGGATCGTCAGTGTCAGGACATCGCCCTGCCAGACGGTGCCGTCGAGTCGCGGGCCGATGATGAAGGCGTCACTCGCCTCGTAGGCGCGGGCACGGCTCGCGTGGAAGAAGACGTCCGGCCCCTGCCCGTCGTAGTCGAAGTCGCGCACCTCGATCGTGCAATCGTCGATGACCTCCAGCGTGCCGGCAACGCCGTGAAAGAAGGTCTCGAAGGCGGCCGTGCGACCGACCAGCGGATGCGTGCTGCCACAGCCGCTCATCCCCAGGCCGTTGGCCTCGCGCGTGGCGTTCAGGTGGGCGACCGCCCGGTCGGCGGTCACGAGCGTGGCGGCACCCGAGCCGCCGTTGGCGACGAGGTTGCCCACCCGATCGTCGAAGTCGTCCGCCGCGAAGTCGATCACGAGTCCCGTGGCCGACAGCGACGCGTCGGCCGCGAGCTCGATGCCGTTGGTCGGCATGCCGTCCACGTCGAGCGTCTGCAGCAAGCGGGCGAGGTTCGCGACGGCCGTCGACCGGGCCGGATCGTCGAGCGAGGCGAACACCTCGACGGGCGTCAGCAGCGGTGCGGCCACGATCTCCGGCAGGCGGACATCGCCGATCGAGAAGACGATCGTCTCACCCGCCTGGTAGGCGAAGGCGCCGTCGACCCCGGTCTTGCCCTCCGTCGTCGGCGTCGAGTACGCGAGGCCCGATACCGCGGAATCGAGAAATCGACCCTCGCGTGCCGGTGACACCGGATCTTCCGATGCACCGCAGGCGACGAACGCCGTCACGGGCAGGGAGATCAGGCTCGCCCGCGCGAGACGGCGAGTGGCGGATGCAGGTCGCATGAGGAAGGGGTCCGTGTGAACGCGCCGGACCGAAGGTGAGCCGCCGCTGCAGGGTCGGACCGCTTCCCGGCGGATGGTTCAGCGGGGAACCCTCCGGCGGCACCGCTAGTCCGACCGTTCGTCCCCCTCGACGAACCCGCCATGTCTCTCGCCACGCCTCACACCGACAGACTCCCGAACCGTCGTGACCCGGGGCCCGGGCTCACCGCCGGCCTCTTGCTCGGTGCCGGGCTCGCGCTCGGCAGCGCCACCGCTCGAGCCGACGAACGTCCGCAGACCGAGGCGGCGAAACTCCAGAACGAAGATCGGACGACGACCGCGGCAAGCGCGGACGCGAACCTCGAGGCAGCGGTCGGGGAAGGCGTCGACGCCGGCCGCCTGTTCGTCGATCTCGTCCTGCCGGCGGACAGCATCGACGACAGCGCGAGCGAGCGCCTCGACGCGATCGATGCGTCCTGGCACCCGGGCTATGTGCCGATGGCGCTGGAAACGCTGGCATTCACGCGACGGCAGGATGTCCGCTACGCGCTGATCGCGTTGCTGGAGGACCGGACGGGCGAATCCTTCGGGCCCGACACCGACGCCTGGTACCGCTGGCTCTGGCGACAGCCGGAGGTGCGCCACCCGGACTACGCCGCGTTCAAGTCGCGCCTCTACGCGCCGATCGACCCGATCTTCGCGCACTACTTCGATGCCGGACGAACCACCCTCGTTCGTCTCGACGAAGTGCGCTGGGGCGGCGTGCGCCAGGACGGCATCCCGCCACTGCGCGAGCCGGCGATGATCGGTGCGGACGAGGCGGACTATCTCGACGACGGCGACATCGTCTTCGCGCTCGACGACGCAGGCGACGCGCGGGCCTACCCGAAGCGCATCCTGGCCTGGCACGAGATGTTCGTCGACGAGATCGCCGGGCGTGAGTACGCCGGGGTCTACTGCACGCTCTGCGGGGCGGTCATCCCCTACGACACCACGGATGCGTTCGGCACGCGCCACGCGCTCGGCACCAGCGGCTTCCTGTATCGATCGAACAAGCTGATGTACGACCGCGCGACGCAATCGCTGTGGAGCACCACGCTCGGTGAACCCGTGATCGGTCCGCTGGCCGACGAAGGCATCCGGCTGACGCGGCGCCCCGTCGTCACGACGACCTGGGGCGAGTGGCGACGGCGCCATCCGGAGACCCGCGTGCTGTCGCTGGATACCGGTCACCAACGCGACTACGGCGAAGGTGTCGCCTACCGCGACTACTTCGCGAGCGACGAGCCGATGTTCATCGTGCCCCGTCTCGACGGGCGACTGGCGAACAAGGCGGAGGTGCTCGCCCTGCAGTTTCCCGCGTCGAGCGCAGAGGTGCTGGCGATCGATACCGACTACCTGCTAGAGCACCGCGTTCATCAGGGGGCGCTCGGCAGCCGTGACTATGTCGTGTTCACCGACGACAGCGGCGCGAACCGGGTGTACGCCGGCGAGGGACGGCGCTTCGCGAGCTACGATGGTGATGTCGCGGTGACGGACGCGTCCGGCGCGGCGTGGACCTTGACCGAAGGGGCGCTCGTTGGTGCTGAGGGCGAGTTGCCCCGGCTGCCTGCCCACCGCGCCTTCTGGTTCGGTTGGCAGGCGGCACACCCGGACACGCGCCTGATTCACTAGAGGCCACCTCCGGCGGGGCCGTCCGCGTCATCGGCTTCAGCTACCGGCGTCCGGTGTCTTGCCACCGCCACTCTGCCGCCCGCGTCCGCGGCCTCTTCCCCGGCCGCCGCCGCTGCCCCGTCGGGCCTCGCCCGAGGCCGCCGCCTGCCCGTCGCGATCCTTGCCGTTCCGGGCGGCCGGGCCCTTGGCCGCGGCCTTCCCACCGCCCTTGCCGCCGCCCTTGCCGCCGCCCTTGCCGCCTCCCTGGCCACCGCCCTTCCCGGCGCCGCGCCCCTGGCCGCGGTTGCCTGCGCCACGGCCACCGCCCTGGCCGCGCGCGCCCTTGCCGCGTCCGCCCGGCGCCCCCTTGCCGTTCGCCTTGCGCCCGCCGCCGATGCCGTTGCCCGCGATGTAGCCGAAGTGGTTGCCGTTGGCCTCCACCTCCTCGCTGACGACGGCCGTCGGCGCGGCGACGTTGCCGTTCGACTCCTTGCCGCCGCGTGGCTTCAGCAGACCCGGCTCGAGGGTGCCGCCGATCCAGACGCCGACCTTCCCCTGAGCCCGCTCGTGGAGCGCCCGCACGTTCGGCCGCCCGCGCCCGTTGCGACCGCGACCACCGGCGACGGCGTACAACTCGGCCGCACCGAGCAGATTGCTGTCGGAGGGAAACGGGTTGGTGTAGTTGAGGTTGTCGCGGTTGCCGAAGCTCTCGTCCTTGACGTCGCCCTCGCGGACGATGACGGCCCGGTTGCCGATGCCGTCGTTCGCCTCGTCGTGATGCCCGGGACGCTTGGATCCACGCGGCGCGCGATTGCCGATGTCGTCCGGCAGGTTTCTCGGAATCATCGACTTCGGCAGGCGATTTCCGGGCTGCGGTCCGTCATCCCCGCCTCGCTTGTTGCCGCGCTTGGCAACGCGCTTGTTGCGTCCCTTCGCGGCTGCCGGCCTGGCGGCACGACCCCCTGACGCGTTCTCGTTTCGCGCCCCGTTGCCCCGGCCCCGGCCGCCGTTGCCGCCCTCGCCCGGGGTGTTGCGCTTGCGACCCTTCGCCGGTCGAGCCTCGCTGGTGACACGGGGGTCGCCGGCCGAGGCGGTCGATGCCTGCGCGCCGGACGTCGCGATGTCGTTGCCTGCCGCGTCATGACCGGCCGGGGCATCCGCCGCCACCGCCGGGTTCTTAGCGCCACGTCCCCGGCGGTTCTTGCCTCGGCCGCGTCCGCGGCCCCGCGCCCGGGCGCCGCGGCCCGTCTCACCGCTCGTCTCGCTGCCCGGCTCGGCGCCCCGACCCGTGCCGTCGCCCGCGCCGCCGGTCGTGCCGCCGGTCGTGTCGCCTCCATGGTCGCCATTTCGGCCGCCTCCCTCCCCGCCTCCTTGCCTGCCCTCCGACGGCTCGCCGCCAGTCGCCGTTCCGCCGGCGTCGCCGCGTCCGGTCGCCCCCTGCGCGTCCGGGTTCCTGCGTCGGCGAGATCGGCCGCGTCCACGTCCGCCCGGGCTTGCGCCCTCGGAAGGCGATGATCCGTCGCCGGCCGGCACGCCTCCCTCCCCGCTCACCGCCGCGTCCCCGCCAGATCCGCCGTCGGCGCCGTCCGGACGTTTCTCACGTCGACCGCGCCGCTTGCGTCGGGGACGATCGCCTCCGCCATCCCCGTCGCCGGCGGGCGGAGCCTTCGGTGCTCCGGGCGTCTTGTCGTTCGGCTGGTCCGTCACTGCGCTATCGCACCTCGACTCGTGTGATGTTCCGTACCACCGGCATCAGGGACGGCGCGCGCGCGCTCCGCCGCGGCGCGCGCGTCCCGGGGGAGCGCCGGATGTGCCGGGCCGACCGGCACTCGGCCCGCGGCCCTGACCACCCCCTGGCCGTCCACCGCGTCCGCCGGGTGCCGGTCCGCGGTTCTGACCACCGCCCCGTCCGTTGACGATCGGCTCGGCAGGGATGGAGGGGTCGACCTCGAAGCCCTGCACGACGAGCTTCGGCAGCTCGCGCTTGATCAGTCGCTCGATGTCCCTGAGCAACTTGAGCTCGTCCACGCAGACCAGCGACACCGCCTGACCGGACAGCCCGGCACGGGCGGTACGGCCGATGCGGTGAACATAGTCTTCCGGCACGTTCGGCAACTCGTAGTTGACGACGTAGGGCAACTGGTCGATGTCGAGCCCGCGCGCCGCGATGTCGGTCGCGACCAGCACCCGCACCTCGCCGTTCTTGAAGCCGGCCAGCGCGCGCGTGCGCGCACCCTGACTCTTGTTGCCGTGGATGGCAGCTGCCGTCAGCCCGTCCTTGCCGAGCTGCTCGGCCAGGCGGTTCGCGCCGTGCTTGGTCCGCGTGAAGACGAGCACCTGCCGCCAGTCGCCGACGGAGATCAGCCGGCTCAGAAGCTCGCGCTTCCTGATCTTGTCGACCGGGTGAACGACCTGCTCGATGCGGTCGGCCGTCGCGTTGGCCGGGGCGACCTCGACCAGTTCGGGGTCGTTGAGCAGCTTGCCGGCGAGGCGCTTGATGTCGTCGGAGAAGGTGGCCGAGAACAGGAGGTTCTGACGCTGATGGTTCGGCGGCAGCAGGGCGAGCACGCGCTTGATGTCGTGGATGAAGCCCATGTCGAGCATGCGATCGGCCTCGTCGAGCACGAGGATCTCGACGGTCGAGAGGTCGACGGTCTTCTGGCCTGCGTGATCGAGCAGCCGACCGGGGGTCGCGACGAGTACGTCCACGCCGCGCCGCAGCATGTCGATCTGCGGGTTGATCTTGACGCCGCCGAAGATCACGGCGGACTTCCGGTCCAGGTACTTGCCGTAGCCCCGGACGCTCTCGTCGATCTGCGCCGCGAGCTCGCGCGTGGGGGTCAGCACCAGTGCCCGTACCGGGCGGAAGCCCTTGGGCGCGGGTTTCTCCGCGAGGCGCTGCAGCAGCGGGAGGGTGAAGCCGGCAGTCTTGCCGGTGCCGGTCTGGGCCGCGGCCATGACGTCACGGCCGGCGAGCACCAGCGGGATCGCCTGGCGCTGGATCGGCGTGGGCTCGCCGTAGCCCTGCTCGGAAATCGCGCGCAGGAGTTCGGCCGACAGGCCGAGGTCTTCGAATGGCATTCGGTATGGGACTCGGGTTGGGTATGCCTCGCCGCGTTCCGTCCTCACGGTGGAGGTGCGGTGACGTCGGTGTCCGGGCAGTGGGATGAGGGGCCGCGAGGCACCCACGAAACCGCCGGCGTACGTGCGCGCCTCGGGAGGAGGTCGCGCCACGTGACCGCGGGGTGCATCGCTCGTGGCGAGAGGCGCCGGATTCGGGTGACTACCCGCCCGGGCCATGCCGCCGTGCGTCGTGTTTCCGGCGTACCGTGCCCGTCGGGACGGGTCGTGTTGCGGTGTTGCCGGGCGTGTCCGCCGAGCGGCGCCACGCGGTATGCGACGTGCATTATACGGCTTCGGAGCCGTTCGGTTCGCGAAACGCGTGAATAGTGTCCATCACGCGAGAATCATGCCGCTCCTCGTCACAGGGACGATGCCCCGACGCGCACCGGTGACGGGGACCGATCCGCGCTACCCTCGCCGGCTTCCCTGCCCCTTTTCCTTCCCTCCCTCCGGACTCCCCACCGCCTTGAACAGCGACCTGCTCGCCACTCTCCGGCACGAATGGTTCGGCAACGCGCGCGCCGACGTGCTCGCCGGCCTCGTCGTCGCCCTCGCCCTCATCCCGGAGGCGATCGCGTTCTCGATCATCGCGGGGGTCGACCCGAAGGTCGGGCTGTACGCGTCGTTCTCGATCGCCGTGATCACCGCGATCGCGGGAGGGCGCCCCGGCATGATCTCGGCGGCCACCGCCGCGACCGCGGTCCTCATGGTGACCCTGGTCAAGGACCACGGCCTGCAGTACCTGCTGGCGGCCACCGTGCTGGCGGGGCTGATCCAGATCGGCGCCGGCCTGCTCGGGCTCGGCTCGCTGATGCGCTTCGTGTCGCGATCGGTCATGACCGGCTTCGTCAATGCGCTCGCCATCTTGATCTTCATGGCGCAGCTGCCCGAGCTCGTCGGCGTTCCGAGCCTGACCTACGTCATGGTGGCCGCCGGCCTCGCGATCATCTACCTGTTCCCGCGCCTGACGCGCGCCGTGCCCTCGCCGCTCGTCTGCATCGTGGTGCTGACCACGATCTCGCTCGCGCTCGGGCTCGACATCCGCACCGTGTCCGACATGGGCGAGCTGCCGGATTCGCTGCCGGTGTTTCTCCTTCCCGACGTGCCGTTCACGATCGAGACGCTCATGATCATCCTGCCCTACTCGGCGGGCGTCGCGGCGGTCGGCCTGCTCGAATCCCTGATGACGGCCTCCATCGTCGACGAACTCACCGACACCTCGAGCGACCGGCGCCGGGAGTGCATCGGTCAGGGCCTCGCCAACACCGCCACGGGCTTCATCGGCGGCATGGCGGGCTGCGCGATGATCGGGCAATCGATCATCAACGTGAAGTCCGGCGGACGCGGGCGACTCTCCTGCTTCATCGCGGGCGTCTTCCTGCTGCTCATGATCGTGTTCCTGGGCGACTGGGTCGGACGCATCCCGATGGCCGCGCTCGTCGCGATCATGATCATGGTCTCGATCGGTACCTTCAGCTGGTCCTCGATCGCGAACCTCCGCGAGCACCCGCGAAGCTCCTCGATCGTGATGCTCGCGACCGTGGTGGTGGTCGTCGCCACTCACAACCTCGCGATCGGCGTGCTGGTGGGGGTGCTCTTCTCCGGCATCTTCTTCGCCTGGAAGATCGCGCAGATCTTCCGCGTGACCTCCGCGCTGGACGATCGCGGCAGCACGCGCACCTACACGGTGGAGGGGCAGTTGTTCTTCGCCTCCAGCGACGACTTCACCGCCGCCTTCGACTTTCGCGAAGCGCTCGAACGCGTCGTCATCGACGTCAGCAAGGCCCACATCTGGGACATTTCCAGCGTGCAGGCCCTCGACATGGTCGTGCTGAAGTTCCGCCGCGAGGGGGCCGAGGTCGAGCTCGTCGGTCTGAACGAGGCGAGCGAGACGATCGTCGACCAGCTCGCGGTGCACGATCGCCCCGGTGCGCTCGACGACCTGATGGAGCATTGAGATGAGCATGGACAGCGACGGCATCCTGCACGAGTCCGCGGACGCGAGCGCCGGCGAGCGCGCGACCTTCCCCGACGGCACGCGCCGCAACCGCCTGGTGGCCGTGGTGGACGGCTCCGTCTATTCGGAAAGCGTCTGCGATCACGCCGCCTGGTTCGCGAAGCGCGCCAACGCGACGATCGACGTGGTCCACGTGATCGGCCGCCGGCAAGGGCTGTCGGACGAGTCGAACCTCTCCGGCAACATCGGACTCGGCGCGCGCACCGCGCTGCTCGGCGAACTCGCCGAACTCGACGCTCGGCGAGCGAAGCTCGGACAGAAGCGCGGTCGGGCCATCCTTCTCGACGCCGAGGCGCGGTTGAAGGCCGACGGTGCCGACAGCGTCCGCACCCGACTGCGCAACGGCGAGATCGTCGAGTCCGTTCAAGTGCTCGAGAAGGACGCCGATCTGCTGGTGCTCGGCAAGCGCGGCGAGGGAGCGGACTTCGACACGATGCACCTCGGCTCCAATCTCGAACGCGTCGTGCGTTCGACCCACAAGCCGGTGCTCGTCGCGGCCCGTGCCTTTCGCGAGATCACGCGCTTTCTCGTCGCCTTCGACGGTGGCCGCAGCGCGATGCAGGCGATCGACTTCATCACCGCCCGTCCCCACTACGACGATCTGCCCTGCCACCTCGTCACGATCGGGTCGGATACGACCGCGACCCGCGGGCCGCTCGAGGAGGCAGCTGCCCGGCTTCGCGACGCGGGCTTTTCCGTCGAGACGGAGATTCGTGCCGGCCAGCCCGAGACCGGGATCGCCAGGGCGGTCGAGGAGCACGCGGCCGACCTCCTCGTGATCGGCGCCTATGGCCACTCGCGCATCCGCAACATGATCATCGGCTCGACCACCAGCGCCCTGCTCGCGAGCTGCAAGGTGCCGGTACTGCTGTTTCGCGGCTGACGGCCCGACACGGCGGTCAGCGGGCACCCAGACGACGGCCAGACGACGGCCAGACGGCGGCCAGACGCCGAGCAGGCCGCGGGATGCCGACGCAGGCGGGTGGTTCGCCGCCCGGCGTACGCTTGACGAGCGGTGTGTTCATCCCCATCGTTTCTCCAACGAGGCCTGAAGTGGAGACCGGCATGAACGACCTGCGAGCCCAATTGTCGCCCGGCTGGTCCGGCGTGAACATCGCCATCACCGTGGTGCTGTTCCTGATCGCCTGGCCACTGGCACTCCTGATGGTCGGCTACATCGTCTGGGGCCAACGGATCGGACTGGACTTCGCACGGCCCGAGACGATCTCGCACGTCGGCCGCCGACTGTCCGGCGCGTGGCGCGCGGGCACCGGGTCCTGGAGTCGCGACGCGACTCTCTCCACCGGAACGCCGACCGACGTCAGGATGAACGAGACGCGCGCCTCGGAGGCGGGATCCGACGCGAGCGACGCTACCCTGCGCGCGGAGCGCGACGCCCTCGCCCGCGAGCGTGTCGCCTTCGAGAAGGAAAGGCGCGAGTGGCGCGAGTCGCGCGAGCCGCTGGACTCCTGACGATGGCCCCGTCGACCGAGGCGGTCCTGCACCTTGCTCTGCCCGGCGATGTAGAAACCGCGAAGGTGACCGGTCGGTATCGCTGCGCGTCGCTCGACACCGAAGGATTCGTTCACTGCTGTGGCGAGGCGCAGCTCGCGGGCGTCGTCGAGCGCCACTACCGGGACGTCGATGCGTTGCTGCTCCTCGACGTCGACCCCGACGCGCTCGACGTCGAGTTGCGCCGTGAGAACACCGTGGGCGGCAGCGAGCTCTTTCCACACGTCTACGGGTCCATCCCGCTCGCCGCCATCGTCCGGACCCGAGCATTCGGCCACGGCGATCCCGTCAGGGTCGCGTTGCTCGCGGAGAGCGCATGACGGGCTCGCCCCGGTTCCGCTCGGCCGTCACGGGGAGCGCGGTCCCTTGAGCCACGTCCTCGTCGAGAAGGTCGGGCGTGTCGGCTACCTGACCCTGAACCGGCCGAAGGCGCTGAACGCGATCGATCGCGACATGACCGACCGGCTTGTCGACGGCCTGGCCGGGCACGTCGCGGACTCGGCGGTCGAGATCGTGGTCATCCGCTCGAGCGATCCCGGCGCCTTCTGCGCGGGCGGCGACATGAAGCGCGCCCGCGAACTCGTGCTGGCCGAACGTCATGACGAGGTGGACGCCCTGTTCGCCGCCGAGTACGCGCTCGATCTCGCGATCGCCGAGTGCCCCAAGCCCTACGTCGCGCTGATCGACGGCATCGCGATGGGCAGAGGCCTCGGTCTGTCAATTCACGGGAGCCATCGCGTGCTCACCGAACGGGCCACTCTCGCGATGCCGGAGGGGCGGATCGGTTTCTTTCCCGACGGCGGCGCCAGTCGTTTCCTGCCGGCGCTGCCGCACCGCGCCGGCTGGTGGATGGCACTGACCGCCGAGTCCATCGAGGCGCCGATTGCCTTCGCCGTCGGGCTCGCGACGCACCGGGTAGCCTCATCCCGGCTGGGCGAGGTGACCGAACGCCTCGAAAGCGAGTCGGGGTCGTCGGTCGACGAGGTGCTCGAGAGCGTCTGCGACGCCCTGCCGCCGGCCGCGGCCGTCATCGAGAAGCTCGAGCGTCGCGCGGCCTGGTTCGCCGCCGACCGGCGCGACGCGATCGAGGACGCACTCGACGACGCCGCCCTGCACTCCGAAGACGCCGAGCGGCTGCTGCGCAGGTTACGGTCGCTGTCGCCGTATTCGGTGGAGACCACGCTTGCACTGTTCCGCGATACGCAGGGCTTCAGCCTGGCCGAAGCGCTCGCGCACGAGCGAGCGCTGGCCCGGGAAGCCGTGCGGCACCCGGACTTCGTGGAGGGCATTCGCTCGGTCCTCGTGGACCGCGAGACGAACAAGCGGCCGAAGTGGGCGCGCGTGAAGCGCTGACGCTCGCCCGACTTGCCCTCAGAGCTGAGCGACGTCCAGCGCCACGGTGCTCTCCGCACCCTCGACCACGATCGTGCCGCTCGACTCGACCAGCGGCAGCATGCGCTCGGCGTAGTACCGGGCGAGCGTCACCTTCGCGTCCAGCCACGCCGCATCGCTGTCCGCCGCCTGCCTGAGCGCGCTCGCGGCCAGCGCCTGACGCGCCATCATCCAGCCGCCGGCCAGGCGGCCGGCCATCATCAGGTACTCGACCGAGGTGGCCGATGGCAGGGTCGCGTCGTTCTGCCCGAGCAACCAGTCGGTCGAGGCGTTCATCGCGTCGAGCGCGGGGGCCAGTCGTCGGGCGATGGCCCGGAGCTCGACGTGGTCGGCCTTCTCGAGCTCGGCGAGGGTCGCGCGCATGTCGTCGGTGAGCTCCTGCATGCCGCGCCCGCCGTCGCGGGCGGTCTTCCGACCGATCAGGTCGTTCGCCTGGATCGCGGTCGTGCCTTCGTAGATCGGCGCGATGCGCGCATCACGCAGGTACTGCGCGGCCCCGGTCTCCTCGATGTAGCCCATGCCGCCGTGCACCTGCACGCCGAGCGAACAGAGCTCCACGCCTAGCTCGGTCGACCAGCCCTTGACCAGCGGTGTCAGCAACTCGCCGCGACGCTGCATGCGCTCGCGGGTCTCGGGGTCGTCGTGCCGGCGCGCCGTGTCGAAGGCGGCCGCGCACTCGAGCCCCAGACCACGCATCGCCTCGACGGCGCTCTTCATCGTCATGAGTATGCGGCGGACATCCGGATGGTTGACGATGCCCTGGTCGTCCTCGCCCTTGCCGAGCAGCGTCCGCCCCTGCTTCCGGTCCCTGGCGTAGGCCAGCGCCTTCTGGTACGCCATCTCGGCGACGCCGTAGCCTTCCACGCCGACGGCGTGTCGTGCCTGGTTCATCATCGTGAACATGTAGACGAGGCCCTTGTTCTCCTCGCCGACGAGGTATCCGATCGCGCCACCGTCGTCGCCGTAGGACATCACGCAGGTCGGACTGGCGTTGATTCCGAGCTTGTGCTCGATCGATACGCACCTGACGTCGTTGCGCTCGCCGAGCGAGCCGTCCTCGTTCACGAGAATCTTCGGCACGATGAACAGGGAGATGCCCTTGACCCCTTCGGGCGCATCCGCAAGCCGCGCGAGAACGAGGTGGATGATGTTCTCGCCGAGATCGTGCTCGCCGTAGGTGATGTAGATCTTCTGTCCGCTGATGCGGTAGTGATCGCCCTCGGGCACGGCCTTCGTGCGAACGGCGGCCAGGTCCGACCCCGCCTGTGGCTCCGTCAGGTTCATCGTGCCCGACCACGCACCGCCGACCAGGTTCGGCAGGTAGCGCGCCTTCAGTGCGTCCGAGGCATGGTGCTCGATCGCGTCCACGGCGCCCTGCGTCAGCAAGGGACAGAGGCCGAACGACATGTTCGCGCTGTGCCACATCTCCTGGACCGCGGCCGCCACCGTCATCGGCAGGCCCTGCCCGCCGTACTCCGGATCGAAGGGCAGGCTGCCCCAGCCGTTCTCGACGAAGCGTGCGTAGGCCTCGGGCCAGCCGGTGGGTGTCTTGACGCCGTCCGGCGACCAGGTGCAACCCTCGCGATCGCCGACGACGTTCAGCGGGGCGAGCACCTCGGCCGTGAACCTTGCCGATTCCTCGAGGATGGCCTCGACCAGTTCCGGCGTGGCGTCCTCGAACCCTTCGAGCCGGGACAGCGCGTCGAGGCCGACGACGTGGTTCAGTACGAAGGCGATATCGCGGACGGGGGCGACGTAACTCATGGGCGAGGGTTCCGGCGATGGGTTGACGCCATTCTACGTTCCGACAAGCGTCTTCGATGTCCGCGTTCCGTCCCCCACCCGACTACGAGCGGGACATGCGTGCCAGAACGGCCTCGATGCGGGCACGCGTCTCGGGCTCCCCGAGGCAGCCCGAGAACGCCGTCAACTCCCGATCGATTCGCGCCGTCGGCGATTCGCTCGGGGCCGCGAGCAGCCGTCGGGTTTCCGTCACGGCGCGTGACGGCAGTGCCGCGAGGGCGTCGGCGTACTCGCGGGCGATCGCGTCCAGCGCGGCGGGTTCGACGATCCGGTTGATCAGTCCGTGCCCCAGCGCCTCGTCGCCCGTGAGCCTGCGCCCGAGCAGGAACATCTCCTGAGCGAGCACCCGCCCGATGCGGGCCGGCAGCAGCAGACTGGAGGCCGCTTCCGGGCAGAGTCCGAGTTGTCCGAAAGGTGCGCCGAACGAGGCGCGCGCCGTCGCCACCACGATGTCCGCATGCAGGAGCGCGGTGAAGCCGATGCCGATCGCCGCGCCGTCCACCGCCACCACCAGCGGCCGCTCGAGCACCGCGAAGGCGTGCAGCAGTCGACCCTGGGGCGAGCGGGCATCGATGCCGACATCGCCTTCGGTCCGCCGCCCGGCGCGCACCAGGAAGTCTCCGAGATCGTTGCCCGCGCAGAACGACTCACCGGTACCGCGCAGCAGCACGACACGCGGTCCGTCCGCCTCGCCCGCACTCTCGAGTGCGTCGGCGAGCGCCTCGTACATCGGCGCCGTCAGCGCGTTGCGGCGCGTCGGGCGGTCTATCGTCACGGTGCGGACGTGACCGTCGTCACGCACCTCGATGTGTCCCTGGTCCGCGTCGTTCATGCCGTTCCCTCTCGCGCTCGGTTCACCCGCATACCCACCGGTTCACGAAAATCGCGCATCACCGCGAAAAGCTGCGAACCCCTACCGCTGTGAGACGTGGTGTGACTCAAGGGTCCCAGCGGGCGGCCACTACGCTCGAACATGAGCCCAAACACCACGCAAGCAGCGCCCGCCGTCGACAGCGACCGGGGTGCGAACGTCGCGCGACTGCTGATCGTCGACGACGATCGCACGTATCTGGCCCTGTGCGAGCGCTTCCTCGGCAAGGACACGAACTATACCTACGACATCGTCACCGTGTCGGGCGCTGACGAGGCCCTGGCCGCCTGCTCGGAAGAGCCGTTCGACTGCCTGCTGGTCGACTACGGCCTGCCGGATCAGACCGGTACCGATCTGATCGGGACCCTGCGTCGCCGACTCGGCAAGGCGCTGCCACCCGTCGTCATGATCAGTGCCGACGGCGGCGCCAGCGCGGCGATCGAAGCGGTCCGGGTCGATGCGGCGGACTTCCTGACCAAGCGCGAAGTGTCCGCCCGGGCGCTGCGCCGCTCGATCGGCAACGCCGTCGAGAAGGGCCGACTCAGGCGCGTCGTCGATGCGCGTCGCCACGAGTTGCAGAAGGCGAACGGACAGCTCGAACGGCGCGCCATCGAGATCCAGCGGTTCTATCACACCGTCTCTCACGAGATGAAGACGCCGCTGACGGCCGCGCGCGAGTTCGTCGCGATCGTTCGAGACGGGCTCGCCGGGCCGGTACCGGAGGAGCAGCGCGAACTCCTCGACCACGCGCTCGAGTGCTGCGACCAGATCACCACCCAGTTCAACGACCTCATCGACCTGACCCGGCTCGAGACCGGAAAGATGCGGCTCGTGCGGGTACCCGTCGACGGCGACGAGGTGCTGACGCGTTCGCTCGCCATGTGCGCCAAGCAGGCAAAGGCGAAATCGATCGTGCTCGAGCGGGCGACCGCCCCGGACCTGCCAGCACTCGACATCGACGCCGGCCGCATCGTGCAGGTGCTCACGAACCTTCTGGGCAACGCGATCAAGTTCACGCCGTCCGGGGGGCGGGTGCGGCTCGAGGCGGGGCTTTCCGACGACGGCTCGGTCGTCGAGGTCCGTGTGATCGACAGCGGCTGCGGCATCAGCGAGAGCGATTGCCAGCACGTCTTCGAGCGGCTCTATCAGGTCAGCGTTGCCGCGGACGATCCGGGTGCGAGCGGACTGGGGCTCGGGCTGAGCATCGCTCGCGAGATCGTTTGCGGGCACGGCCAGGAGCTCGACGTGGACAGCCGCGTCGGCCAGGGCAGCACCTTCTCCTTCACCCTCCCGCTCGCGACCGACTCCGAGGACGACTCATGACCGACAAGACCCTGTTGCTGGTGGAGGACGACGCGAAGATCACGCTCGCGCTCGGCATCCGCCTGCGGGCGGCGGGTTACACCGTCGTCACGGCACCCGATGCCGTGCACGCGATGGCGCAGGCGATTCGCCACACGCCGGATGCCGTCGTGCTCGACATCAACCTTCCCGGCGGCGACGGCTTCCTCGTTGCCGAGCGGCTGAGGGCGACCCCCGCTACCGCCGAGACACCGATCCTGTTCGTCACGGCGAGCAAGAAGCCCGGACTGCACGAGCGTGCCCATGCGATCGGCGCGGCCGGACTGATCGAGAAGCCGTTTTCCGCCACGCAGCTGCTCGAAGCGCTCGCGAAGGCGCTCGGCAAGACCTCCGGTGATCCGTTCGAAGCCGCTGCTTGATCGGCAGACCGACCGCGACAGCCGAGCCCAGCCATGTCTGACGAACAGGAAGAGCAGACGACGCTCACCGAGCCGACGCCCGCCACGGCGTCGCCGGGTACACTCGCCCGCGCGAGCGTCTCGCTCGTGCACGATCTGCGCGGACCGCTGGTGACCATCGACGGCTTCGGCAGCGAGATGCGATACGCGCTCGAGGAACTCGAGGCGCTGCTCGCAGGGAACCCGTCCGATGCCGATGTCGTCGCGACGCTTCGCGGCGTGCTCAAGGACGATCTTCAGCCCTGCCTGAAATTCGTCCTCGAATCCTCGCAGATGCTGCACGCGCGCATCGACGCGCTCGCGCTGCCCCACGACGACCCGACCGATCTGCCCACCGCGCGCCGCCGGAAGCCCGCGCCACCCGTCGACGAGGCGGACGAGCAGTCCGGGCCGTGACGGTGCCGGGCAGTCCGTGGACACCCCGTGCCGTCGCCCCGAACGCTGGCGCGACGGCGGGCACCGGGCACGCCCTCGGTGCGCTCGCGGCGCTGCGCCCCCTGCACTGGATCGTCATCACCCTTTCCGTGATGCTGACCAGCGGCGTCTGGTGGATGTCCCACGGTCTGGTGGAGGATCGGGCGGCGATGCGCTTCGAGAACGAGACCGACGACCTCGTGCATCACGTCACCGAACGCATGAGTCGCTATGCCGACACGCTGCAGGCCGGTGTGGCGATGATCTCGTCCCGGGGCGGCGACATCGATCGGAACACCTGGCGCACCTTCGCCGAGTCCCTCGACATCGAGCACCGCTACCCGGGCATCAACGGAATCGGCGTGATCCGCTACGTCGAACCCGCCGCGCTGGCGGATCTGATCGCCCGCGAGCGCATCGACGAGCCGGACTTCGACGTTCACCCGCCTCTCGACGGTCCCGAGCACTTCCCGATCGTCTACATCGAGCCGCTGGCCGGCAACCGCCGGGCACTCGGGCTGGACATCGCGCACGAGCCCCGGCGGCTGATCGGCGCGCGCGCGGCCGTGGCGAGCGGCGAGCCCCGCATGACCGCACCCATCACGCTCGTGCAGGACGAGGCGCAGCAGTCCGGCTTCCTCTTCTACGCCCCGTTTCAGTCGAACGCGGCGGGCGGCGGCGGCACGCCCCGCGTCGACGGACTGGTGTACGCCCCCTTCATCGTGCGCTCGCTCGCCGCCGGCATGCTCGACCGGGAGAACCGGCGGCTGCAGGTGACGATCCGCGACGCGGGCGAAATCATCCATGACGAGCGCGACGCGGCGGATTCCTTCCACGACCCCGATCCGCTCTTCACCCGCACGGTCGACGTGCCGCTGTACGGGCGGGTCTGGCAGCTCGAGTTCCGCAGCAACCTCGTCTTTCGCCACGGCGTTGTCAGTCACCTGCCAGTGCTGATCCTGATCGCCGCCGTGATCATCGACCTGATGCTGATCGCGGTGTTCCTCGGCATGGCGCGCGCGCGGGAACGCGTCGCCGGCATGAATACCGAACTCGAGAGCCGAGCCGCCGCGCTGGCCGAGACCAACCTCGACCTGGAGCGATTCGCCTGCGTCGTCAGTCACGACCTGAAGACACCGCTGCGCGGCATCCGCGATCTCGCCTGTTACCTCGAGGAGGATCTCGAGCCCGTGCTCGCCCGGGACGACGCTCCGCCGGACGTGGCCCACAACATCGTCCGGCTCCACACGCAGGTCCGCCGCATGAACGGTCTGATCGAAGGCATCCTCGACTACTCGGCCGCCGGCACCGACTGCCTGAGTACCGAGACCATCGACTGTCGCGCGGTGTTCGAGGAAATTCGCGAGACGCTCGCGCTCGACCGGGAGCGTCTGTTGCTCGCGGGCACCATCCCGACGATCGAGAGCTGCCGCGTGCCGTTCGAACAGGTCATGAGCAACCTGATCGGCAATGCCATCAAGCACCATCCCGACCCGGCGAACGCCATCGTGCGCGTGAGTGCCGAGTCCGTCGGCGTTCATCACCGCTTCGCGATCGCCGACGACGGCGCGGGCATCGACCCGCGGTGCCGGGAACGCGTCTTCGAGATGTTCCAGACCCTCGAGCCGAAGGATCGGGTCGAGTCGACGGGTGTCGGCCTGTCCATCGTCAGGAAGTCGGTGGAGCGCGTCGGCGGCCGGGTCAGCGTCGTGGAGACGCCCGGCGGCGGCGCCACCTTCCTGGTCGACTGGCCACACGACGTCCAGGCAGGCCCGGTGCGTCGCCGCGCGACCTCATCCGCGCCGGATGGTGCCCACTACCAGCGAGCTGCCTGAACATGCGACAGTCGAAAGCGATCAGCCGCCCAGAAATCCTGCTGATCGAGGACAACGATCTCGACGCCTGGAAGGTCACCCGGGCCTTCGGCAAGCTCGGCGTCGATCGTCCGGTCACGCGTGCATACCACGGTGCGGAGGCACTGGAGATCCTGCTCGACGAGCGTGCCGACGGCAGCATGTCGCCGAGCCACGTCGTGCTGCTCGAGCTGAACATGCCTCGCATGGATGGCATCGAATGTCTCGAGGCGCTGCGCGTCGAAAGCCGGCTCGCCGGCACGCCGGGTTTCGTGTCGACCACGTCGGGGCGGGACGCCGACGTCGTCGCGGCCTGCCGACACGACGTCGCGGGCTACTTCGTGAAACCCCTCTCCATGACGGAAATGACAACCACCTTGCGGGTGGCCAGCGGCTTCCGGGGCCTGTGCGAGCTGCCGAGGATGACGGCATGAGTACACCGGGCGAAGGGGCGCCGACGGACGACATCGTGCTGATCGACGACGACCCGATGGTGGGCGAATTCATGCGCCGCGTGTTGCGCGGCAGCGGACGAACGCTGCTGGCGTTCGACGATCCGGAGGCGGGGCTCGACTACCTCGAGGGACGACTCGCCCGCGTGCTCCTGGTGGACATGCGAATGCCGACCATGGATGGGCCGGAGGTGCTGGCCCGACTCGCCGAGCGGGGCGAACAGGGCGGCCTCGAGGTGTTGCTGTGCTCGGCCTCCCGTGCCGTCCGGGCGGACCTGCCGACCGACGTCTCGCTCATCCTCAAGGACCAGCTACTCGATCGCGCCACCCTGCTCGACCGTCTCGGCGGCGCGCTCGACGTTCCGGCAGGGAAGGCTGCCTGACCGGGGGCCGGCCACGCGAAGGCCGCCCGCGGGGAGGCGACTTGCCCGCAGGCCGCCTGTCCGCCGGCCACCGATCGGCGGCCGCCAGGGCGCTAGCCGTCGAGTGCGGCGGACAGTTCCGGCAACACGTCGAACAGGTCCCCGACCAGCCCGTAGTCGGCCACCTGGAAGATCGGCGCCTCCTCGTCCTTGTTGATCGCGACGATGACCTTGCTGTCCTTCATGCCCGCCAGATGCTGGATGGCCCCCGAGATGCCGACCGCCAGGTAGAGGTTCGGAGCGACGACCTTGCCGGTCTGCCCGACCTGGTACTCGTTCGGCACGAACCCCGCGTCGACCGCGGCCCGCGAGGCGCCGACCGCCGCGTTGAGCTTGCCGGCGATCTCGTCGAGCATCGAGAAGTTCTCGCCGTTCTGCATGCCGCGCCCGCCGGAGACGACGATGTCGGCACTGGTGAGTTCGGGTCGGTCGGAGTCGGAGAGTTCCTGCCCGACGAAGGCGACGTCGGCATCGGCCTCCGCCGCCTCGACGCTCTCGACGCTCGCGCTGCCGCCGTCCATCGCCGCCCCGTCGAAGCCGGTGGCACGCACTCCGACGACCTTGACCGCGTCCGTGCTCTTGACCGTCGCCAGCGCGTTGCCGGCGTAGATGGGTCTGACGAAGGTGTCATCGCCCTTCACCTCGGTGATGTCGGAGATGCCGGACACATCGAGCAGGGCCGCCACGCGCGGCATGACGTTCTTGCCGGCGGCCGTCGCCGCGAACAGGATGTGCGAGTAGCCCTCGGCGTGCTTGACGACCAGGGCTGCGAGGTTCTCGGCCAGCTCATGTTCGTACGCCTCGGCATCGGCGAGCAGGACCTTGTCGACGCCCGCGACGGCCGCAGCCTTGTCGGCCACGCCGGCCGCGTCCTTGCCGGCGACCAGCAGATGGACGTCGCCGCCGATGGCCTTGGCCGCCGTGACGACGCTAGCCGTCGCCGCGCGGAGTTCGCCGCCTTCATGCTCGGCCAGGATCAGGATGCTCATGGGGGTGTTCCTTGTCTGTGGCGTCTTGCCGACGACGCCGGGAAGGCAGACGCGTCGCCGGCGGGGCCGCCGGGTTGTCGCTGGGGTGTCGCTGGGGTGTCGCTGGGGTGTCGCTGGGGTGTCGGTCAGATGACCTTCGCTTCGTTGCGGAGCTTGTCGACGAGCTCGGCCACGTTGCCGACGATGATGCCCGCCTCGCGCTTCGGCGGCTCGTTGACCTCGACGACGGCGAGTCCGCTGGCGACGCTCACGCCGGTGTCGGCCACAGGGGTCGTCTCCAGCGGCTTCTTCTTCGCCTTCATGATGTTCGGAAGCTTCGCGTAGCGCGGCTCGTTCAGACGCAGGTCGGTGGTGACGACGGCGGGCAGCTTGACGCGGATGGACTCGAGCCCGGCGTCGACCTCGCGAGTGACCTTGAGCGAACCGTCCTCCATCTCGACCTTCGAGGCGAAGGTCGCCTGGGTCATACCGGTGAGCGCGGACAGCATCTGCCCGGTCTGGTTGGCATCGTCGTCGATCGCCTGCTTGCCGAGCAGCACGATGCCGGGCGACTCCTGCTCGACCACGTGCTTCAACAGCTTCGCGATCGCGAGCGGCTCGAGGCGCTCGTCTGTCTCGAGGAGGATGCCCCGGTCGGCACCCATCGCGAGTGCGGTGCGGATCGTCTCCTGGCTCTGCGTGGGGCCGATCGAGACGACCACAACTTCCTCGGCGTGGCCGGCCTCCTTCAGCCGAAGCGCCTCCTCGACGGCGATCTCGTCGAAGGGGTTCATCGACATCTTGACGTTGGCCAGCTCGATGCCGGACTTGTCCGCCTTGACGCGCGCCTTGACGTTGTAGTCGAGCACCCGCTTGACGCCTACGAGGATCTTCATGTGAGCACGCTTCCGAGAGGTTGCCACGCGGGCTTGAGGTTGCCCGACCCGACCAGTCTACCGCGCCTCTTCCGGACGGGCACGTCACGCGCATATCCGTGCACGCCGCCTACTCTCCGATATCCTCGTGCCAGAGGGCGGGTTCCTCGGCGATGAAGGCATTCATCATGTCGACGCAGTCCGTGTCGTCGAGCACCACGACCTCGACACCTCGGCTCCGCACGTAGGTTTCCGGCCCCTGAAAGGTGCGGTTCTCACCGACCACCACGCGAGGGATGCCATAGAGCAGGGCCGCGCCGCTGCACATGTCGCAGGGCGAGAGGGTCGAGTACAGCGTGGCCCGTCGGTAGTCTGCGGCGGGCCGGCGGCCGGTCTCCTCGAGGCAGTCCATCTCGGCATGGCGGATCGTGCTGCCCTGCTGCACGCGCTGATTGTGTCCGCGGCCGACGATCTCGCCATCGATGACGAGCACCGAGCCGATCGGGATCCCGCCGGCCGCGCGACCCTTCCGCGCCTCGTCGATCGCCGCCTGCATGAATCGCGCGTCGTCCAGCCCCTGCTCGTCACTCACCGATCCTCTCCCGGTTCCCGCAAGACGGACGGAGGCGCCCGAACGCGGTCGACCCGAGCATACGGTAGCCGCTCGCACTCCGCGCTCGAACCGCGGGCACGGTGACGAGCAACCGCCCGGCGCACGGGAGGAGACCGCGGCGAGCGACCGGATGCTGCATGGCTAGCGCTCCAGCACCGCCGTCAGTCCCATGCCGCCCGCCGTGCAGACGGAGACCAGACCCTTGCCTCCGCCGTCGCGTTCCTCGAGCAACTTGGCGAGCGTGCCGAGCACGCGCGCGCCGGTCGCGGCGAACGGATGACCGACGGCGAGGCTGGACCCCGCGACGTTGATCCGCGCCCGATCGATCACGCCCATCGGAGCGTCGCGCCCGAGCGCCTCGCGGCAGTAGCGCTCGTCCTCCCAGGCGGCCAGCGTGCACAGTACCTGCGCGGCGAAGGCCTCGTGGATCTCGTAGAGATCGAAGTCCTGCAGCGCGAGGTTCGCACGCGTCAGCATGTCGCTCGCGGCCAGCGTCGGCGCCATCAAGAGCCCCGCTCCGCCCACGAAGTCCACGGCCGCCGTGGCCGAGTGCGTCAACCAGGCCTGCACGGTCAGGCCGCGTTCGCGCGCCCACGCCTCGCTGCAGAGCAGCACCCCTGCCGCGCCGTCGGTCAGCGGGGTGCTGTTGCCGGCGGTCAGCGTGCCGGTGTCGGACTTGTCATAGGCTGTCTTCAGTCCGGCCAGCGCCTCCACGCTGGTGTCGGGCCGCAGGTTGTTGTCACGGAGCACGCCTTCGCAGGGAAGGAGCAAGTCGTCGAAGAAGCCGCGCTCGTACGCCGCGGCCGCGTTGTGATGCGAGGCGGCCGCGAGCGTGTCCTGCGCTTCGCGCGAGATGCTCCAGCGCCTGGCCATCAGCTCGCAGTGCTGACCCATGCTCAGGAGCGTGCGGGGCTCGGCCACCGAGGGCGGCAGCGGCGCCAGCTCCTTCGGACCGAAGCCCTTGAATACCGACAGCTTCGCCGACGCGCTGCGGGCCTTGCCGAGCGAGACGAGGCGGCGGGCGAACTTCTTCGAGAACACGATCGGAACATCGCTGACCGTGTCGGTACCGGCGGCGATGGCGCTGTCGATCTGCCCGGTCGCGATCTTGGCTCCGGCAACCAGCGCCGCCTGCAGGGACGTGCCGCAGGCCTGTTGCAGGGTCAGCGCGGGCGTGCGCGCGTCGAGACCGGTGCCGAGCACCGCCTCGCGCGCGAGGTTCCAGTCGCGCGAATGCGTGATGACGGCGCCTGCGTTGACTTCGCCCAGTCGCGCGCCGTCGAGCCCCCATCGCTCCACCATGCCGGCGAGCACGGTCGTCAGCATCGAGAGGTTCGAGGCATCTGCATAGGCGGTATTCGAGCGGCAGAACGGCGTGCGCAGACCGCCGACGATGGCTACCGGTCGAAGGGTGCGACCGGACCCGGGCAGGGTCGTGCTCGGTGACGTCATGACGAATCTCCGGTCGGTCGAATGGCTTCGGGATCGTTCTCGAGGTAGTGCATCGGCCCACCCCGGAACGGCGCGAAGCCGGTGCCGAAGACGATGCCCGCGTCGAGCAGATCGTCGTCCGCGACGATGCCCTCGGCCGACGCCGCGCGGCACTCGGCCAGGAAGGGTGCGAGCAGGCGCGTGGCGAGTCGATCGCCGTAGGGGCTGTCGACATCGATCTCGCGACGCTCGGCCTGTCCGTCCTTCCAGACGTAGAAGCCCTCGCCGCTCTTGCGGCCGAGCTCGCCGCGCGCGATGCGTTCGTCCAGCAACCCGGCCTGCCCCTCGACATCGCCCTCGACCAGCGTCTCGGCGACGTGTCGGCAGACGTCCAGACCGACCACGTCGGCCAGCTCGATCGGACCCATCGGCATGCCGAAGCGGATCGCCGCCGCATCGACGGTCTCCTTCTCGATGCCCTCGAGGAGCAGCGTGAACGCCGTCATGAGGTACGGCGCGAGCACCCGGTTCACGAGAAAGCCCGGTGCGCTCTTCGTGGGCAGCGGAAAGCGATCGATCCGGGTGCAGAAGGCGCAGCCCCGATCGATCCACTCGGGCGCGGTCCCCTTCCCGTGCACGACCTCGACGAGCGGCATCCGGGCGACGGGGTTGAAGAAGTGCAGCCCGATCAGGCGGGACGGATCGTCGAGCTCGCGCGCGAGTTCCTCGAGCGGCAGCGCCGACGTGTTCGTGGCGAGCACCGCGTGCGCCCGAAGACGCGGCTCGAGCGTTGCGTACAGCTGCCGCTTGGCGTCACCGTCCTCGAAGATCGCCTCGATGACGACATCCGCGCGGGACACGCCGTCACCCGCGACGTCCGGAATCAGACGGGAGACGGCGGCAAGCACCGCGGACTTCTTCTTCAGGCGCTTGCGGAAGAGCTTCCGGGCCCGGTCCAGCGCGGGCTGCACGTGCTCGAGCGCGCGATCCTGCAGGGTCACCTCGAGTCCGCGCAGCACGCACCAGGCGGCGATGTCCCCGCCCATCACGCCGGCACCGATGACGTGCACGCGGCGCAGCGGCATATCGCCGGCCTGCTTGCCGAGCGCCTTCATGCGTTCGGTCAGAAAGAAGATGCGGCGCAGGTTACGCGCGGTGTCGCCGACCATCAGCCGGCCCACCCGTTCGGCCTCGCCCTCGAACATGCGCCGGCGGTTGTCACGGTGCTCGGCCCAGAGATCGATCATCTCGAACGGCGCCGGGTAGTGATCCGGATTCGCCTTCCGTGCGGTCTTGCGGCGCAGCACGCGAGCGAGCGCGGCGCGGGCGGGTTGACGGTTCGTCAACGCCGCGGTGCGGCCCGGCGTCTTCTTCGGACGCGAGCCGAGCACGGCGCGACGCGCGCTCCAGCGAAGCGACCCGGTGGCCGGGACGAGCTCGTCGACGATGCCCGCCTTGCGCGCCGCGCCCGCGCGCAGCAGCCGACCGGTGAGCATCAACTCCATGGCCGCCAGCCCGCCGAGGCGTTCGGTGAGACGCGTCGTGCCGCCGAGCCCGGGGAAGATGCCCAGCTTGACCTCGGGCAAGCCCAGACGGGTGTCATCGTCGTCGAGCGCGACGATATAGTCGCAGGCGAGCGCCAGTTCCAGGCCACCACCGAGGCAGAAGCCGTGTACCGCCGCGACGGTGCGGCAGCCGAGATTCTCCAGACGCGAGAAGACGGCGTGCCCGTCACGAATCTTCGCCGAGACCGCCTCGGCCGAACCGAACGCGTCGAACTCGCGAATGTCGGCCCCGAGAATGAAGCTCGCCGGCTTGGCCGAGGTGATCACGAGGCCGGCGGGCGGACGCTCGCCGGCCAGTGCGGTCTCGACACCGTCCAGCACGCGATCGAGCTCCGCGATGACCGCCTCGGACAAAGCATTCGTGGCCTCGCCCTCGCGGTCGCAGGCCGCCCAGACGATGCCCTCGGCATCCTGACTGACCTGCCAATGCGCGAGGCCCGTGACGCGGACAGCGCCAGGTCGATGATCCGGAGGGTTGCCCGCCATGCCGTGTTCCTGGGTCATAGATTGCCGTGCTCGCAAGTGTAGCGGTCAGAACGTCACGCTGGTGGCGACGTAGGTGACGACCTTGCCCCGGTCGGCGTCCCAGCCGAGATCGAGACGAAGATCGGTGCGGCTCAACGCGCGAAGCTTGTAGCGAAGGCCGACCCCGACTCTCGCGTTCTGCGCGAGCAGTCGGAAGCGACCCTTGGGATGGACGTTGCCGACGTCGCCGAACACCACCCAACGCCAGGCCGGCCGGGTGAAGAAGGCCTGCAGGTACTCGACGTTGACGAGGGCGAGAAGATCCCCGACGTCGCGACCGGGGGCTATGCCGCGCAGTTGCTCGCCACCACCGATCGAGTACGTGTCCTCCCCGAACGGCGCGCCGTCGCTGACGCCGAACTTCGCACGCACGTTCAGGTTGCGCAGCCCGCCGCGCAGCGGCACGTAGCGGGTGTAGCGCAGGTCGAAGCGGTGATACGCGAAGTCCGACCCCGACCACTTGCCGGCGGCGGTGATGCCGAGCTCGAGTTCCTGACCGCGACGCCGGTAGCTCTCCCGATGCACCTCGCGGTAGCCGAGCCCCACGCCGACGCTCGCATCGAAGCCGCCTTCGTAGGGTCCGCTGTCGCCCTCGTCGACGGTCAGCTCGCGGGCTTCGATCCCGAGGCCGACCTGCGCGCTCCACCCCTGCACCCCGTCCGAGCCGCCGAGCCAGCGCGCGACGCCGAGGCCCAGCCGATGGACCTCGCGACGACCTTCGCCGAACACGGCCGACTCGCGACCGAATCCGACCTGTCTCTCCTCGGCGGCGAGGCTCAGGCTCGCGCCCCAGTCGCTCCCGAGAAATCGCGGCACGAGGTAGTCGAGCCGGCGTACGAAGCCGCTGCGTCCCCGACCGTCATCCTCCTGACGTCGCTCGGCGGTGATCCGCACCTCGTGCAGCCTTCCCGTGAAGTTGTCCCAGCGCAGCTGCAGGCCGGTACGGAGCTCGCCGTCCGACGTCCGGCTCAGTCGCGGCAGCGCGAAGAAGAAGAACTTCTCGCGGACGATGTAGCGCAGCACCAGGGTGCCGTCGGTGGCGTCCCGCGTCCCGGCGCGCGAGCCGGCGCCTGGCCCCGGGCCCCGCCCGACCTTTCGCTCGACCTCTCGCCCGACCTCTCGCCCGACCGTTTGCTCGAGATCGAGCTCGACGCGGATCGAGCGGAACAGGTCGAGATTCATGAGCCTCTGGATGCCGTCGATGACGGCGTCCAGCGAGCAGCGTTCCCCGACCTGCTGCGGCACTTCCCGGAGCATGATCTCGGGTCGGGTGACGCGGTTGCCGGCGAACTCGATGCGGTCGACGGCACGAACGATTCCGTCGCCGTCCGGCACGCCACACCAGCGCTCGCCGGGCACGGCGTCCGCGGCGCGGAGGGGACCTCCGACGCTCGACAACGCGCCGATCAGCACGAGAAGAACGCTGACCGACCGCCTGCGCCGGCGGCGTGGTTCGCGCGTTCGTCCCGGGTCGCGCGGTGCGTGGTTCGCCGGTATGTGCACGTCTCCGCGTCCGTGTCCGAGGGGGCCCGGACGGCGTGGTTCCGAGGCCAGGGTGTACCAGCGCGACTCAAGGATCGTGCCGCCCCCGGGTCGCTACCCGGGCCGCTACCCGGGCCGCTACCCGCGTCGCTGCCACCGTCGCTGCCCTGGGCGCCGACCAGGGGCCCGTGGACTTGCCTGGCACTTTTCCGAATACTTCCGCTCCATGTCGATCAGGAACCCGTGCGCGCCGCGATGACGTCTCTGACCAACCGCCTGCGCGAGCGCGGGCTCGGACTGCTTGCCGGTGGCCCGCTGCCCGCGCGACGGCTGTACCCCGCGCCGCCGCCGCTCGAGTCACGCACGCCGGCCCGCGGCCGGCTGTCGATCGAGATCGTCTCGCACTGCTGGCGCTACTCGCGGCTGCTCGCCTACCAGCTCACCTCGCTGGTCGATCATGCGGTGTGGGAGGCCGACGTGACGGTGACGCTCTTCCATGCTACCGAGGACGTCGCGACGGTGCGCCTCCTCGCCTTCTTCGCCGAGTTCTCGCCGGCGAACGTCACGTGGCGCTGGCGCGTCCTGCCGCCGCCGATGCTGTTCCGACGCGCGATCGGCCGAAACCTCGCCGCGAAGGCGAGCACGGCGGACTGGCTCTGGTTCACCGACTGCGACCTGACCTTTCAGCCCGACTGTCTGGATTCGCTGAACACCGCGCTGCAGGGACGCCGGGACTCGCTCGTCTACCCGCGGGTCGAAAGCAAGACCGACGCCTATGCCGCGCCGGGCGACGCGCCCGGCAACGAGCTGGCGACGCCCCGTCTGCTGCGGCTGGACCCGAGCGACTTCGTCCCGCACGCCGTCTCGCGCGCGACCGGCCCCCTGCAGATCGTGCACGGAGACGTCGCCAGGGCCGTGGGCTACTGCGACTCGATCGCGCACTACCAGCGCCCGGTGCCCCGATTCGCCAAGTGCACCGAGGACCGGGTATTCCGCTGGCTGCTCGACACGTCCGGGACGCCTGTCGACGTGGACGGGGTGTGTCGGGTGCAGCATGTCGAGAAGGGGCGCTACGGCGAGAACGACGCTCTGCTGCGGCAGCGCGTGCGCACGCTTCAGGACCGCGGCCGGCGGCCCGGTACGCCATCCTCCCGCGAGCCGTCGCGTTGAGCGCCGCCCTTCGCTACCGCCCGACGCCGATCTCGCTCGACGCGAACGGTCCGCACTCGCGCACCTTTCACGACACCCGCCAGCACCTGCCCGGCCGCGCCCCGCTGGAGGCGTCCGACTACGCGGGCTTCGAGCGGCACGCCCTGTTCCACGATCTCTACCTGTCGGCCGACGGGCGAGCGATCGAGGCTGTCGGCCCGCCGCTCGTGAACCTCGCTGGGGAGATACTTCCCGTGACGCTGACGGTGCCTGCCGACGAGGGACGGGGGCTGCGTCACCGCATGCGGCACTACGATCGGCTCACTGTCCATCGCTTCGCCCTGCCACGGGCGCTGCACGGACACGACTCGCTCGACGTTCACGTGACGTTCGCGCACGGGCAGCGCGAGGAACGCGCGTTGCGACGCGTCGCGCTCGCGCCCGTCACCCTGCAGGTCACCACGCTGCAGAAGGACAACCCGCTCGAATGGATCGTCGACTGGCTGGACTGGCTCGGGCTCCTCGGCGTCGAGCGCGTCCTGCTCTACGACAACGGCAGCCGGAACGCGGATGCGCTGTTCGCCGCCCTGTCACGCAGTGCCGACGCGCGACCGTCCCTGGTCTTCATCGACTGGCCCTACGCCTACGGCCCGGTGCGCAGCTACTACAACCAGTTCGCGCAGGCGACGCAGAACAACCACGCGCATCGCTGTCTCGGCCGGGCGGAGTGGACCGGACACTTCGACGTCGACGAGTTCCCGTTGATCGCGTCGCGGCCACCGGTCGCGAACGCGCTGCGCCGTCGGGTCGATGCGGCCGGGGGGCGAACGGGGCTGCTGCGCCTCGACAGCTTCTGGGTCCCGGACGTGCGCGACGCGGCCTCGGACGTGCGGCCGACAGTGCGCGACTTCGACCACCGCGAACGAGAGGCGCGCGGACGCGCTCACAAGTACCTCGTGCGCGGTCGGGCGCTGCGCATGGCCAACACCCACAACGCCCGCCTGCGCCCGGGATGGACCTGGCGCACGCCGAGCGTGACCGACGCCTGCTTCCTGCACTACAAGCCGTTGACCACGCGCTGGCGCGACTACGCGGCGCGCGGCGAACGCGAACGCTTCGATCCTGCTCTGCACGTGACCGAACGCGCGGTGATCGACGCGCTGGCCGCCCGCTCGTCCACCACCTGCCCGTCCGGCGCCGATTCCGGCAGAGCGTGAGACCGACCCGCCCTGCGCGAGCCTCGGGCAGATGCGATACCGTGCCCCGACCCGACCACCGGACCGTCGCATGACCCCTCGCACCCGGCGCGCACGCGCGCTGCGCTGGACCTTCCGGCGGCTGATGAAGGACAAGCACTCGAAGGCGCTGGTCCGGCGCTTCTGGCCGGCGATGCGGACGACCGTGAACGACATCGTGTTCGACCTCCATCCGGCGGACAACACCACCGAGTTCCGCCTCTTCACGACCGGTGAGCCCGACGAGCCCGAGTCACTCGCCGCGCTGGTGTCCCGGGTGCGCGAGCGCAAGGTGCGCGTGTTCGACATCGGAGCGAATTGCGGGCTGTACGCGCTGACGCTCGCCCGCGCCGCCGCGGCAGGGAGTACGGTCCACGCCTTCGAACCGAGCCCCGTCATGGCGGCCAGACTCGAGCGCAACGTGTCCCTCAACGGCCTCGACGCCTGCGTGAAGGTCCACCGCGTGGCGCTCGGGGCGAGCACCGGGCACGCGACCCTGAACGTGCACGCGAAGAACCACGGTCAGTCTTCCCTGCTGACGCTCGAGGCCGGTGCGGGCACGGTGAGCGTCGCGCAGGACACTCTGCTGACCTTCGTCGGCGAAGGGACGTCGGAGTCGACATCGACGATCGTCAAGATCGACGTCGAGGGCCGTGAGGACGATGTGCTCCACCCCTTCCTCGAGCGTTGCCCGCCCGATCACCTGCCCGACGCCATCCTGGTGGAAGTGGTGCTGGAGTCCCGTTGGCAGCGCGATCTGCGCGGTGCGCTGGCGACGAGGGGCTATCGCTCGGCCTTCGAGGCCGAGGGGAATGTCCTCTTCGAACGAGGCACGACGGGCGCCGGTGTCCACTGACACGGCCGGTCGCGACGCCCCCGGGACGGCAACGGGATTGCTGTGCATCGTCGTGTCCCTCGCCCGCGAAGCCCGCCGTCGCGCGAGCATCTCGGCGGCGCTCGAGGGGGCCGGCGTCGACTTCGAGATGCTCGACGCCGTGGATGCCACGGACGGCTTCGATCCCGCGAGCGATCCGCGCATCTCCCCGGATCGTGCGCCGCACCTGAAGGCCGGCGAATGTGCCTGCGCCCTGTCCCATGCACTGGCCCTGCGCCGCTTCCTCGACTCGGACGCCAGCCACCTGCTCGTGCTGGAGGACGACGCGATCCCGACGACCGCCTTCGCGCGCTTCGTGCACGACGCGCACTACCGCGCCTTCCCGATGCTGCTGCTGTACCACTCGAGAGCGCGCGTGGATCGCGACGGTGGCATCGAACTCTTCGACCACATCCGGGCACGTCGTCTGGTGATGTCGTGCACCGCCGCGGTGGCCTACACGCTGGACCGAGCGTCCGCCGGCCAGCTGCTCGACGCCAACTGGCCGGTGCGTGCGCTCGCCGACTGGCCGATGGACCTCTCGCGACTCGGCGCCCGCGTGCTCGAGCCGATGGTGGTGGACCACCCGCCCCGCGTGCGCGGGCAGTCGTCGCTGCAGGCGGCCCGACAGGCCGGCGGAGGACGGCCGCGACGCCGGCCGTCGAGCTACTTCACGCCCGACTATCTTCGCCGCCGATGGCGCAAGGCGATGTCCGTCCGAATCAGCTGAGTGGCGGCGCCGCGATGCCGTGCTCGGTGCGGGTCGTCCCGTCGCGCGCGACGGCCAGCCGCAGGCGCTTGTTCTCCGCCACACGCCGGGGGTCCTTGTAGCCGCGCGCGTGATCGAGGTGCAGGCACACGGCGTCGTAGCGCACGTGGCGGGGCGACACTCCCGCGTTGCCGAGGCGAACGCCGAGTTCGCGGTCGAGCCCGCCCCACTGCATCCGCTCGTCGAACCCGCCGACGCGCAGCAGATCGTCTCGCCACGCCGACGCGTTCGCCCCCTTGAGGTTGCAGGCGGTCGGCGTGAGGCGATTGAGCGCCCGGGCCAGGCGGGCATCACGGGTGAGCTTGAGCCGGTTCGCGCGCGCCGGGAGACCGTGCTCGCACAACCACGACCGATCGAAGCAGCGCTGATCGATCACGTCGTCCCGCGATATCGCTCGGCTCGTCGACATCGGCAGCTTGTAGTAGCTGCCCGACAACCAGCGTCCACGCTCCGCGCGGGCGGCATGCACGGCGAGAAAGTCCGCGCGGAGGATGCAGTCGCCGTCCGTGAACACGACGTAGTCGTGTGTGGCGGCAAGGATCGCGCGGTTGAGGATCCGGCACTTGCGAAAGCCTTCGTCCGGCTGCCACTCGTGCCGAAGCGGCACCCCGCGGGCCTCGAACTCGCCGCGGTAGGCATCGATCACCGCCCGCGTCGACGCCGTCGAGCCGTCGTCCGCGACGATGATCTCGAACGGTTCGTGGGTCTGTTCGATCAGGCCCCACAGCGTCTTCTCGAGCCAGGCGGGCGACTCGTAGGTCGAGAACACGAGCGACACGGCCAGACGCGGATCGGGTTCGGCGCGTTTCATGGAATCAGTATGCGAGGACAGCCTGCCCCTGTCATCCGCGAGTGCCTTCATCGGCGCGTGCAACTGCCCTACAAGGTCGGCAAGCCTGTCGCGCCCTGACTCGCGCGCGCCGACGACCGTCCGGTTCGCGCGTCGACGGCACCGGCCCGCGCCGCGTCGAGGGCAGCTTCGAGCCGCGAGGGAAACGCCTCGTGGCCGGCGGACGAACCGGCGTCGAACCCGGCTGCCCGGGCGTCGCGACGACCGTAGAGCGTCGCGTCCAGCGAGCGCAGCCTACCGGCGACCGCCGCATCTCGCGTCAACCGGCGCGCGACGGTGCTCAGGTTGCGCGGCGGATCGTCGGGCCAGTGCGCGGCCGCTCGCTGCAGCACGGCACGGGCGAGCGCCTCGGCATTGCCGGCAGCGGCGGCGGCCTCGACTGCCCGTCTTGCGGCGCGCACGTCGGGTCGCGGCGGAACGGCCCGGTCGATGGCGAGCGCGGCGTTCGCGACCTCGGGGTGGCGGCGCGCCTGCCAGGCGTAGACGGCGCCGACCGCGGTCAGTATCCAGCCGACGATGGCCACGATCGCGAGCAGCCGCCAGCGACGCGCGATACCCGCCGCATCGACCCCGGTCATGCCGGCCGACGGGACCAGCGCCCGTTCCGGCGTCGCGCCGTCGGGGAGCGGTTCCCCGACGGGTCCATCGGGCAGCGACCGATCGCTGCCCGGCACGAGCGCCGATGTCGAGCCGGTGGCCGCGCTCGTGTCGGCGGGCGAAGACACGGCAACGTCGGACCGGCCCGCTCCCGGCAGCACGGTCAGTGTGCGGGCCGGCAGCGAGGCGGTGCGGGCCCGGCCGGCGTCGACATCGAACCAGTCCACCGTCACCGGCGGGAGCTCGAACGTGCCGGGCCGCTCGGGGATCAGCGCGAAGGAGACGGTCCGCGTCGCGACGATCCGATCCGCGCCACCCCGGTTCTCTCCAACCGGATCGTCGGCGTAGGCGGCGAGTCCGTCGATATCGGGCGCGGTGATTTCCGGGAGCTGGGTGTCGAGCACGCCGGTCGCGCGCAGGGTGACGGTGCGGGTGAGCGGTTCACCGACGCGAACCTCCCCGTCGGCGGGCGTCGGGACGGCGGCCTCACCGGCCCAGCTTTCCTCCAGCACGACCTCGCTCGCCGGCAGCCACCACCCGTCGCTGTCCGCCGGTCGCGCCTTGACCGAAAGCGACACCGGCGCGGTACGCAGCAGCAATTTCTTCGTCGGCGGCAGTCGCGCGAGCGTGCGGGCCGAGTCCACGGCTACCGTCGCGGTCAGGGTGATCGGTTCGATCTCGAGCGCGCCGCTCCGTTGCGGGATCAGCGCGAAACGCCGCTCATCGACACGGTAGCGCCGACCGTCGCGCAGTTCCTCGCGAGGCGGGCTCTCACCGAGAGCATAGACATCGACGCCTTCACCGGCCGGCTCGGTCGGCTTTCCGCTGATGAGCTGCACCGCGCTGAACGTCGTGAGCGTCAGCATGACCTGCGACTGCACCCAGGGCTCGGACGTGTCGACGCTCGCCTCGATGAAGACATCCCGCTCGGCACCGGTCGGCGGCTCGGTGACGGTCAGGGTGAGCAGCTCGCTCTCCACCTCGCCGACGGTGACCGCGGGCACCGTGAACACGCCGGTCGCACGCGGCAGGAGCTCGAACAGCCAGATCACGGTCCGGCTCCGCACACCGTTGATCACGCGCACGTCGACGCTGCTCGAACCGCCGATGACATCGAACTCGCGGTCGAGGGCGGAGACGTCCAGCTCGCCGTCGAGATCGGTGGCCACGACCACGAAGCGTACCGACTCCTCGAGCGTGATCGACGGGGATCCGAGCTGAACGCTCAGGCCGCTCTGTTGCGCCTGCACGGCCCCCCCGACGAATGCGAGGGCCAACAGCACCAGCCCGCGCACCCGTCGGGTCACGGCTCGCCCCGTCGCCTGCACCGCCTCACCAGGGTTGCACACCGTCTCTCACCTCCGGGTATTCGTTGCGGTGATTCCACTCGAGTCGCCGCCGCAGGAGACCCGACGGATCGTCGTCGATGCTGCGCAGTCGCTGCTCGATCGCCTGCTCGCGCTCGGTGAGCGTACGCGTCTCTTCGCCGACGGCTTCGTCATTCTCCTCGCCATCGATCACCTCGCCCGCCTCGGCGGCACCTTGCTGCTCGGTCAGCCGTTCGGCCTCCCGTTCGGCCTCGAGGGCCGCCTCGGCCTCCGCCTGCCGCTCGTCGCGGGCGTCGGTATCGTCTTCCGGCACGTCTGCCGAGTCGTCGGACTCACCGTCGGCGCGGTCGCCCTGCGCTTGCTCCCCGGCGGTCGGAGCCTCGGCGGCGTCTTCTCCGCGCTCGGTATCCTCGCCCTGCTGCCCGTCAGCCTGCTCACCCCCCTGCTCGCCCCCCTGCTCGCCTCCCTGCTCGCCCGCCTGCTCATCCCGCTGCTCGCCGGTCTCACCCTCGCCTTCGCGATCCCCGCCGGGCTCGCCCTCCTCGCCACCTTCCGCTTCGTCCAGCTCGGCCAGTCGAGCCGCGATCTCCCGGTTGTGGCGTGCGTCCGCGTTCGACGGATCCCGCTCGAGCAGCTCGTCGAACAGGGGCAACGCTTCCGCGGCACGCCCGGCGCGCGTCGTGGCGGTCGCGAGGTTGTACAGCAGCGCGTCGGCATCGGGCGCGTCCGACGGCACTCGATCCGGCGCCACGTCGCTGTCCTCACCGGCGCGCTCGCGCAGCGCGCGAGCGAAGGCCTCGGTCGCCCCCTCGGCATCGCCGGCGCCATACCGGCCGATCCCCTCCCAGTAGGCATCCGGGGCGTCGTCGATCAGGGTCTCGTACTTACCGGCCTCGAGCGCTCCGGCCGCGCGCTGCGCTGGCGTATCGAACCACCCGTCGGACGCAACCGCCACAGAAGGCAGCGACAGCAGCAGCGACAGTGCAAGGCCGGCGAAGACCTTCCCAGGGACCTTCGTGAAGTCCTTCGTGAAGGCTCTCGCGACGACCTTCCCTACGCCCAGGGTGTCAGCTACCGGCATCGCACGCGTCGCACGCCTTGCATCGATCGAACTCGCGAGCGGCCAGACCGTGAGACTCACGCGATCACCCCGCGACGGAACAGCAGCAAGGCGGCTAGAAGCAGCGGCGGCAACAGCCACGGTGCGCGCTCGATCCACAGCTCTGCACGCTCGGTCGACGCGGCGCCGTCCGCCGGTCGCGCACCCGTGCGAAGCCGCTCGATCGTGTCGAGATCCTGCGTGTCGCTGGTCAGCGCGACCGCCTCGCCGCCGGCGAGGCGGGCCAGCTCGTCCAGCGCCGGAAGATCGAGCTGCGGCACCGCGATCGCGCCATCCGCGCGCCGCAGGAAGGTCCCGTCCGGCTCCCGCAGCGGCACCCCGGCCGCGGTGCCGACGCCGAGCACCGACAGCACGTGACCCCGGGCCGCGACTTCACGCGCCATGGCGATGCCGCGCTCGTCGACTTCGGCATCGGTGATCAGGATCAGTTGTCCGGCCTCGCCCCCGCCTTGCTCCAGCACGGCGAGCGCCCGCGCCAGCGCCAGATCGAGGCGGCTGCCCTGCGCGGGCACGATGGACGGGTCGAGCGAGGGCAGGAAGGCCGCGAGCGTCGAGGCATCCTCGGTCAGTGGGCTCACGACGTAGGGGCGCTCGGCGAAGGCGATCAGGCCGGTGCGGGTGCCGTCGGCGCGACGTAGCAGATCGCCCAGCTTGTAGCGCGCACGCGTCACTCGATCCGGAGCGACATCGGTCGCGAGCATCGAGCGGGACAGATCGAACAGGATCACCTGCACGCGACGCGCCTCGAACACCGGCACCGGCCGCCGCTCGAATACCGGTCCGGCAAGGATCAGCAGCATCACCGCCCAGGCGACGAACAGGCCGGCCACACCGGATCCGGCCGTGCGGGCCTCCGACTCGATGACATAGGGCGCGAGCGCGGGATCGACGACGCGCGTCCAGCTGCCTCCGCTCGATCGGCGCCGACGCTGCCGGATCGCGAGCGCGAGAAGCGGTAGGAAGCCCCAGAGCCACTCGGCCCTCAGGAAGGTGAAGGCCGGTTCAGACACCACGGCGTTCCCCACTGCGAAGACCCGCCCACAGGAGCGACAGCAGGAGCGCCAGGCCGAGTGGCCACGGGTAGCGCTCGAGCAAGGGACGAAAGTCGTCGCCTTCCTCGGCGGTCGGTTCCAGCGTGTCGATCTCGCGATAGATCTGCTCGAGTTCGGCGGCATCGCGCGCGCGGAAGTAGGCCCCCCCCGTGCTCTCGGCGACCTCTCGCAGAGTGGCTTCGTCGAGTTGCCTGCCCGCCTGTCGCCCGACGCCGATGGTGTGGACGCGAATGTCGCTCTCGGCGGCCAGACGGGCAGCAGCGAGCGGATTGACCACGCCCGCGGAGTTGGCACCGTCCGTCAGCAGGATGAGCACTCGCGCCGTGCCCGGACGCTCGCGCAATCGCTTCACGGCCAGGCCGATCGCGTCGCCGATCGCGGTGTCACGCCCGGCCAGCCCGACCACGGCCTCGTCGAGGAAGTGGATGACGGTCTCGTGGTCTGTGGTCAACGGCGTCTGGACATAGGCCTGGCTGCCGAACATGATCAATCCGATGCGGTCCCCGACCCGTCGTGCGACGAAGTCACGGGCGACGAGTCGCACGACATCGAGGCGCGTCGCGCGTCGGTTGCCGGCGTACAGATCGCTGTCGTTCATGCTGCCGGATATGTCGATGCCGAGCATCAGATCACGTCCCGAGAGCGGTGACGGGATCGGCTCGCCCATGGTCTGAGGCCGGGCGCTCGCCGCGACCAGCGACACCCAGGCGAGCGCGAGCAGCAGGGCGAGGAGCCACCGCCGGCGCCCGCCGCCGGCGTGGCTATCGGCAGTCTCGAAGGCGTCGAGCGCGGGAACACGCAGCGCGTCGACGGCGCGCGCGCGTCGGGCGGGCGCGAAGCGGTGGACGAGGAACGGCAGTGGCAAGGCCAGCCACAGCAACGGCCAGGCCCAGACGAGATCGCCGATCCACCCCGGCGCGCTCACGCGCTCGCCTTCACGACAGTCGGGTCCGGGGACGCGCTCGCGGGCGCTCGCTCGCCGGGGCGGCGGGCCTCCGCGCGGTCGATCAGAGTGGCCACGGCATCGAGCAGCGCGCCGAGTTCGTCAGCCGTCGCGCTCGGTGCGCGTTCGTACGGTCCGTGCGCGAGCCGTTGGCCCTGCCCCTCGGTGAACGCCGAGCCGCCGCTGGCCGCATCCAGAGCCTGCAGCCAGCGTTCGCCGGTCAGCGAGGCGATCTCTTCACGCGGCCGGATGGCCAGCAGCGATCGCCGGGCGAGGACCGAGGCATCGGCGACGATGTCGCCCGCCGACGCGTCGCCGACGCGGGCGCGCAAGGCAAGGAGTTCGACACGCGCGGCACGCCGCCAGGCGTTGGCGGCGCGCGCGCGACGTCGATGGCGCCACGCGAGCGCGAGGCCGATCGCCGCAAGCGTCAGTGCGAGCGCCACGACCCACCAGCCGGGCGCGAGCGGCCACCAGCCCACGCTCGGCGGCACCGGCTCGAGAAGCTCGGCGAGCAACGCTTCGCGTTCGTCCATCAGCCGTCGCCGGGCGCGACCGGCTCCCGCGGACGGGTCGGTCCTTGCGTGAGTGCGCGCGCGGCCGCGTCCGCGAGCCCGTCGTCGGTGGATACGTCGACATGCCGGTGCCCGCCCCGCGCGAAGAAGCTGACCACGCGTTCGCGGTGGGCGGCGAAGCGCGCCGCATGGCGTTCACGCTGGCGTCGACCGCCGACGGCGAGCGTCAACCGGCGACCGCCCGAACCCGCGACGATGTCGTACGTGCCGTCGACCGGCAACGCGCGCTCGAGCGGATCGCTCACCTGGACCGCGATCAGCTCGAGGGTGTGCAGCAAGCCACCGAGCGTGGTGCGCGCGCCGTCGTCGAAGCGCGCGAAATCGCTCAGCAGGACGACCGTGCTGCCCGGCTGGGCGACATGGCGAAGCCGGGCGAGCGCGTCCCCGAGCGATGCGTCGAGCTCCATCGGAACCCGACGCTGCCCCTGATCGATGGCCCGGAACAGTCCCATCAGGCCGCGCCTTCCCGTCCCGGGTCGCACCTCTGCATGCCAGCCGTCGCTCACCACCATTCCCCCCACCCGATCGCGAGCGGCGACCGCGCTCCAGCCAAGCACGGCCGCGAGCCGGGCGGCCATCACGGACTTGTAGACGCCCCGCGTGGCGAAACGCATCGAGGCGCGCGCATCGACCACGAGCAGAACGGGCCGCTCCCGTTCCTCGACGAAGAGCTTGGTGTGGGCCTTGCCGGATCGCGCGGTCACGCGCCAGTCGATCATGCGCACGTCGTCGCCCGGTTGATAGACCCGCGTCTCGGCGAAGTCGAGACCGCGCCCCAGCCGTCGCGACACGGCCGCCCCGGCCAGCGGCGCACGGCTGCGTCGCGCCCGCCGACCGAGCGCACCGGCGACGGCGCGCAGCTGGACGAGCTCGTCGAGCGAGGTGCTCGCCGGCGAGCCGGAGCCGGCACGCGACGCGCCGGTCAGAGGGGTCGCGAGCGTCGCGCTCACGGCACGGCCACGAGCTCGAGCAGGCGATCCGTCACGTCGTCGGCCGTGACGCCGTCGGCTTCCGCCTCGAAGGACAGGAGCAGTCGATGCCGCAGCACATCGTGCACGACGCCCTGCACGTCATCCGGGGAGACGTAGTCGCGCCCGTCCAGCCAAGCATGACCCCGCGCCGCGGCATCGAGCGCGAGCGTACCGCGCGGGCTCGCCCCGTAGGACAGCCAACGCGCGAGATCGGCGTCGTGGCGAGCGGGTTCGCGGCTCGCGACGATCAAGCGAACGACGTAGTCCTCGAGCGCGTCCGCGAGATGCACGTCGAGCACTTCGCGCCGGGCGGCGAACAGTTCGTCGAGCGACAGCACGAACGGGGCATCGAGGGTCAGCGTGTCGTCGAGGTCCTCTGCCGGGGCGGGCACGGCAGCCGCGTCGTCGACGTCCGCAGCGGCCGCGTGGCGTCTGGCCTCGGCGCGTACCAGACGGAGAATCTCCGCCTCGCGATTCCCGTTCGGGTAGCCGACGACGACATGCATCAGGAAACGATCGAGCTGCGCCTCCGGCAAGGGGTAGGTGCCCTCTTGCTCGATCGGGTTCTGCGTGGCCATGACCATGAAAGGCGCGGGCAGCGGGTAGGTCTCGTGCCCCACCGAGATCTGTTGCTCCGCCATCGCCTCGAGCAACGCCGACTGCACCTTGGCCGGTGCGCGATTGATCTCGTCGGCCAGGATCAGGTTGTTGAACAGCGGCCCACGCTGGAAGGCGAAGCTGCCGTCGGCCGGGCGATAGATCTCGGTGCCGGTCAGGTCCGCCGGCAGGAGGTCGGGCGTGAACTGCACCCGTTGGTAGTCGGCCTCGATACCCTCGGCGAGCGCGCGCACGGCGCGGGTCTTGGCGAGTCCGGGCGCCCCCTCGACGAGCAGGTGCCCGTCGACGAGCAACGCGATCAGCAGTCGACTGACCAGCGACTCCTGCCCGATGACGGACGCCTCGAGCTGGCCGCGCAGACGCGCGACGGCGGGAAGGACGGTCATGCGGCGAGATTCAGGGGTTGACGATGACGTTCAGAATGGAAGAGCGCCCGTCGAGCGTGACGCGTACTTCGGCGCGCCCGGTCGTGACCGGGGTGAGGACGCCGGCATCCAGCCCGGTGGTCACGAGATCGACGACGCGCGGAGACGTGACGTTCACCGTGCCGGTCCCCGTGTTCGTCGTGCCCGCGTCGAGATCCACGAGCTCCCAGCGCACCTCCCGAGTGACGTTCTCCCCGTCCCGAGTGACGCGAAGCCGGACCACGCCCCCGTCGGCATTGTTGCGCGTCTCGACAAGGGAGAGCTCCAGCGTGCCACCGTCCCCTTCGGTCGTGCCGGCGGTGGCGTTGTCGAAACTGAGCGACTGCGAATCGCTCTCACTGTCACCGAACGCCGCGAATGACGCCAAGCCCTCGATGGCGTCGCAGCTCGCGCGGATGGTGGCGTTGCCCTCGCGCACCGAACTGACCACGCCACGCACCGTCGTGTCCACCGCGTTGCCGCCGGCGGTCGACCCGGTCGTGACGCTCGCGAACGCCGTTCCCTCCGACACGTTCCAGTCGACCGACTGCGTGATGTCCTCTTCACGCGTGACATCGTCGATCGGGCCGTAGCCACCGGTCGCGGTCAGCGCCAGCGTCCCGCCGACCCTGCGCCGCAGTGGCCCGTCCGCACCGATGGTGATCGTGCGCAGCGTGTCGTCGACGGTCACCGAGAGGTCTGCCGAGATCCCGGCAGACTCGGCCCGTACGGTCACCTCGCCCGGCTGCGTGCCGATCAGGAGCACGCTGCCGTCGTCGCGGCTCTCGCGCCGTGCACCGGCGCCACCGGTCACGCGCCAGTCCACGTCGGTCAGACGGCGCGGGGTCTGGTCGTTGAACAGGCCGACCGCGATGTACGGGGCCGCCAGGCAGGGATCGAGCCTGTCCGAGAGCACGTCGCGTTCGGCGCGCTCGATGCCGGTGATCGTATCCAGGGCGGCCTCCCGCACCTGGACCGCGAAGCCGGGGGCCACGACGTCGCCGAGGTTGACGTCGACCGTGAAACTGCCGTTCGCTAGACCCACGAGGACACCGTTTTCGTCGATGTCCGCGAACCGGCTATCGGACACGCGCCAGCGACGGTCCTCGCCGGGCACGGCAAAGCCGTTGGAGCCTGCACGCCCGCCACGCAGCGTGAACGGAATGCGCTCACCCGGATTGATGAACATCTCGTCCCTGAAGAACTGGGTGCCGAGCGGCGGCTCGATCTGCAGTGTCTCGATCTGCAGATCGCGGACCTCGATCGCCTCCTCCAGCGGGCCGATGTCGCCCGAGCACGCCGCGAGGGCCACGATCGCGGCCAGCGCCGTCATACGTGCCGAACCCTTCGGCGCGAACGTCGGGAACCAGCCACGGGCACGTGACGTCGATGGCCTTGCGCTCACGTTCGCCGTCATGTCCGGCGCCTTCCTCGCCACACGCCTCGCCGTCGCACGATTCTCCGTCCCGGGACTCACTGGTCCAGGCCTCGCTGTTCCAGGCCTCGCTGCTCCAGGCCTCGCTGCTCCGCGCCTCACTGTTCCGGGCCACAATAGTCCGAGCCTCTTTCGTCCGGGCCTCACTAGCCCGGACCTCACTGTTTCAGGTCTCACTGTTTCGGGTCTCACTGTTCCAGGCCTCACGGTTCCAGGCCTCCTCGGCAACGACGCTCTCATCGGACGTCGAGCCTCAGCCCGAACACCAGACCGTCCACCTGGACGGCCTCCTCGGTATGGAAGTTCCGGTACTCCGCACCGAAGAGCACGCTCGGGAATCGCTGCAGCCGCTGCTGCAGGCCGACACCGAAGCGCACACCGGAGAATCGCTCGTCGATCTCGCGCCCGATGCCGCGGGTCGGCTCCTGAGCGAGCGTGAAGTCGACGTAGCCGAGCACGACGTAGCCGCGCAGCCCGCCGCTCGGCGGCGAACTCAAGCGAAGTGCCGCACCGAAGGCGTTGCTCACGCCGGCCTCGAAGCCGCCGTCCGCGCCCCGCGCGAGCTCGGCATCGGCGAAGGCCTCGATGCCGATGCCCGTGTACACCCAGACGCCGCCGATCACGCTCGCGACCGGCGAGATGAAGTCACGCTCGGAATGGGTGACGGCGTTCGCCCCCACCTGCACCTCGGCATAGAGCCCCGGGTAGCCGTCGACGGCCGCGGCGGCGGCGGTCAGGACACTCGACACGAGCAGGCACGACAGAACGGCTAGGCGACGGATCAAGCGAGACTCCACGAACGGTAGGCACGGGCCGGCCAAGATACCACCGGGTGGCGGTGTCGTTCAGACCGGATCGGGACAGAGGCGGCCGGCCAGACGCGTGACCTCGTCGCCGTAGCGAACCAGGACCGCGCAACCCTCCGACGGATCGGCCGGCGCCTTGGCCCGCACGCTCAGCGCCCCGGTCTCGTCGACGGTGCCGAGCGACTGCACGAGCGTCACGACCCGATGGTTCACGAGCTCCAGTCCCTGGTTCTCCCCGCCCGTGATCGGCGTGCGCGTCTCGCGCAGGAAGTGCACGAGCGCGACCTCGCCGGCCGCCGGCACGGGTGCAGACAGGGGACCGCGCCCACGGCCGCCGCGCGTCAGGCCGCTGACCTCGACCATCACCGTGTTGCCGCTGCGCTCGACGCGCAGACCCGGCGCCCCGCCATCGGCGTCGGGCGCCGCGCCCAGGGCGCCTTCGATCCGGACGGCGTCCGACCCGACCGCGACGTGGCGACCGTCGACGATCGCCTGCGGGGTGTAGATATCCCGTCGCCCCAGGAGTGGCTGTTCGGCGTAGTCATGCTGGCGGCGGGTCCACGCGGGGTCCGAGAAGGGATCGACGAAGTTGCCGGCATTCCCGTGCACGAGCGAATTCCAGTAGTCGACGTGATACTCGAGACCGATCAGCGTCGCGTCGCGTTCCAGCAGATCGCCGAGCAGGCGGTCGGCGCTCGGGCAGGATGAGCAGCCGTGCGACGTGAACAGCTCGAGCACCCGATCCGGCGGCGCGAGCGGCGCCGACGTCTCGGGCGACGGTGCCGACTCCGCCCGGGCGACGGACAGCGTGCACGCGAGCAGCGCCACGCAGGGCAGTATCATCGAACGCGGCATCATCGGCGGCATCATCGGCGGCGCCTTCGGTTGCGGGCAACGGTGATGAGTCCCCACGGCGCCCCGTTCGGTTCCCCGGGAGAGGCGCGCCACGGAATTTTCCGAGTTCGCCCTCAGCGCTTGATCGTCGCGAACGCCTCCAGCGCCCGGGCTCGCGTCGCCTTCAGATCGACGAGCGGCTCGGGGTAGTCGAGCGCGTCACGGGCATCCGCATCGAGCGCCCAGGGCTGGTGCACGTGCTTGCGCCCGACGTCGCCGAGTTCCGGTACCCAGCGCCTCACGTAGTCCCCCGCCCGGTCGAACTTCTCCCCCTGCAGCACCGGATTGAACACCCGAAAGAACGGCGCCGCATCGGCGCCGCAGCCGGCGGTCCACTGCCAGCCCTGCGTATTGCTCGCGAGATCCGCATCGACGAGCGTGTCGCGGAACCACGCCTCCCCCGCCTGCCACGGCAGCAACAGATTCTTGACCAGGAAGGAGGCGACGATCATGCGCACCCGGTTGTGCATCCAGCCGGTCGCGTACAGTTCGCGCATGCCCGCGTCGACGATCGGGACGCCGGTGCGACCCCGCTGCCAGGCGGCCAGTGCCGTCTCGTCCTCCCGCCAGGGGAAGTCGCGGAAGCGCCGGTCCAGCGGCTCCTCGATCGTGTCGGGGAAGTGGTACAGCATCATGTAGGAGAATTCGCGCCAGAAGATCTCCTTGGCGAAGGTTGTCTCACCGTCACTCAGCTCGCCGAGCGAACGCCCCTCCATGCATCGCGCGAGTACCTGACGCGGCGATATCTCGCCGTGGTGCAGGTGCGGCGACAGGCGCGATGTTCCGCTCTCGCCGGGCAGGTTCCGCGCTTCGTCGTAGGCCTCCACATCGCGCTCGAGAAAGGCGTCGAGGCGCTCGCCGGCCGCCTGTTCGCCGACCGCCCAATGGGCGATCAGGGGCGCGTGCCAGTCGAGCGACGGCAAGAGGCCGAGATCGTCGATGTCACCGGCACCCTCGAGCGAGCGCGCGAGCTCGCCACCCGGAATCGTCGCGGGCGCGTCGAGCGGTCGGTGCCGCTCCGGCGCCTCGTCGTACATCGCGGCCGCGGCCCGCCAGTAGGGCGTGTAGACCTTGTAGGGTGTGCCGTCCTTCTTCAGTACCTCCCAGGGCTCGAACACCAGCAGCGCATTGGAGGTCGCCGGAGAGAACGCCTCGAGTGCCGACTTGATGGCCTTGTCGCGTCGGATGGCATCCGGGTCGTGGCAGCGGTTCCAGAAGAGACGGGTCGCGCCGGTCTCCTCGGCCAGCGACTCGAGCACCTCGAGGGCGGCACCCCGGCGACAGACGAGCGTCGTGCCGAGCGCGTCGAGGGAGGCATCGAGCGAGACCAGCGAGTGGTGCAGCCAGACCCGACTGGCCGCGCCGATACCGGCCGCCGTCCGCCCCGCCGCGCCCGCCTCGCCCGAGTCGTCGATGAACAGCGCGACGACGTGATCGCAGGCCGCGCAGGCCGCGACGAGCGCGGGGTTGTCGGCGAGTCTAAGATCCTGTCTGAACCAGACGATCGCCGTGCTCATGACGGCAAGGCCCCACCGATCGCGACCGGTCGCGACGGGGAGAGATCCGGCCGAAGGGAGGCGTGCGCCCCGTCGATCGAGACCAGCGCCGCAGAGCGCGACTCGTCCACGTCGTCACGAGACAGCGCACCGGTGGCAGCCGCGTCCAGCTCGGCGGCGTTGGCCTCGTCGGTGTCGATGTGCATCTCCAGCGCGTAGCGGTCGGAAACACGCACCAGCACGTCGCCGAACACCAGATCGCGTGCTCCGCCGACGATCGCTACCGCCACTTCGTCCTTGTCTTCGACACCGAACGCCAGCGCGTCGTCGGGGTGCATGTGGATGTGGCGCCGTGCGCATATCAGACCCTCGGCGAGTCGCACCGTCCCCTGCGGCCCTTCGAGCACGATCGGCGCGGAGCCCTGCACCTTGCCCGAATCGCGCACCGGCGCGTCGACCCCCAGCCGGAACTCGTCGGTGCGGGATATCTCGACCTGATCGACCGAGCGGAGCGGTCCGAGCAGGCGCACGTCCTCGAGCCGATCCCGCGGGCCGACCAGCGTCACGCGCTCGGCGCAGGCGAACTGCCCGGGCTGGGAAAGATCCTTCACGGGCGTGGGTGTGGCGTCCGCGCCGAACAGGGTCGCGAAGGTCTCCGCCGTCAGGTGGCAGTGACGCGCGCTCACCGCGATGGGAATGGGCCGGATGGCAGTCCGCGTCGACTCGGCGACGACCGCACGCACGTGCCTGGCGATCGCCAGCTCCTCGTCGGTCTTCACCACGATCGCCTCGACGCGCGATCGCGGCGTCGTGATCAGCGCGTGATCGGACTCGTTCCGCACGCTCGCGTCGCGGTTGCGGTCCTCGTCGAGAATCAGGCCGAGAAACTCCAGCCGCTGCAGGATGCGTCCGCGCATGCTCGCGCTGTTCTCGCCGATGCCGCCGGTGAACACGACCGCGTCGACCCCGCCCATGGCCGCCGCGTAGGCGCCGATGTACTTCCTGGCGCGGTGGGCGAACACGTTGATCGCGAGCCTCGCGCGCACGTGTCCGTCGGCCGCGGCACGCTCGATTTCCCGCAGATCGGGCCCGAGACCCGACAGCCCGGCGAGCCCGCTCTTCCGGTTCAGCAGCTCGTCGAGCGAGTCGGCGTCGTACCCCTCGCGGAGCAGCTGCAGCAGCACGCCGGCATCGACGTCACCGGAGCGCGTACCCATCACCAGGCCCTCGAGCGGGGTGTTCCCCATGCTGGTCTCCGCGCTCCTGCCGAACTCCACGGCGCAGGCACTAGCGCCGTTGCCGAGGTGCAGCGTGATCAGGCGCAACGCGTCCAGAGGACGCTCGAGGAAGTCGGCCGCGATGTTGGCCGCATACTCGTGGCTGATGCCGTGAAAGCCGTAGCGGCGGATGCCGTGACGCTCGGCCACGTCGGCATCGATGGCGTAGCTCGTCGAGCGCCGCGGCATGCGGTGATGGAAGGCGGTGTCGAATACCGCGACATGGGGCGCGTTCGGCAACGCCGCCCGGGCCGCCCGGATCGCGACCAGCGCGAACGGGTTGTGCATCGGGGCGTCGGGGATGTGACGCTCGATCGCGGCGAGCACGTCGTCGTCGACGAGCCGGGGCGAGTGATGATCCCCGCCGTGCACCACGCGGTGGCCGACCGCCGAGATCGGGATGCCGTCCAGCCTCTCGAAGATCGAATCGATCGCCCGCTCGTGACTGCCCTCGCCCTCGAGGCGTTCGTGCTTGCCGGTATCGAGGGCGGTTCCGGCTGCGTCGAACACCGCGTACTTGACGCTGGACGAGCCGCAGTTGATGACCAGTACATTCATGGCCGGAAGCCTAGCAGCCCGATCGGGACCGACGGCCATGCCGCGTCGCGCCGGTCATATCTGCTCCCGCCGGGGGCAGAAGACGGCGGAGGCCTCGCTGTCGCGCCGGAGGCCCCGGTCCGGCAATCCGGCGTACCGGTTCCGGAAAGTTCCCTGTCCCGGAAACGCGCAGGCCCCGCCGAAGCGGGGCCTGTTCGGTAAAAAGCTCGGTGCGGGCGAACCCGCTGCCGGCTACCTACATGGCGGAGACGTTGACCGCCGCCGGGCCCTTCTGGCCCTGCTCGATGTCGAAGGAGACCTTCTGGCCTTCGTCGAGCGTCTTGTAGCCATCGCCCGTGATGGCCGTGTGGTGGACGAACACGTCCTTGCCACCGTCTTCGGGAGCGATGAAGCCGAAACCTTTCGCCGCGTCAAACCACTTCACTGTACCAGTACTCAATGTAATACCCTGTATATCAATAACTTCAAATGGACCCTGCGTGCGACTCGGGCGTTGACCCGTCGATGCTGCAACGGTCGGATCCGGATAATCGGTCCGTGGGCCGGAGCCCGGCGAACCGGATAAAGCCTCCGGCGTCTTCACCGATGGCTGCTGCAATATAAGTAGTTCCCTGCCGGATGACAAGTGCCGGAAGTGAGAATCCATCGAAAAGTGTACCGGCAGGTGGCGGAAGGCGGGAACCGGCCGGATCAGGGGCTCATCCGCCGCGTCGCCGCCCGGAGAAGTCAAGGCGGGTACAATCTCGCGCCGCCCGCGTCCCTATCCGTTGCATGCCATCGATCGACCGTCCGCCGCTCCGCCCCGTGTTCGCCGACCTGCGCGAGTGCACCTCGTGAACACACCCTTCCGGGCCGGCCAGCGCTGGATCAGCGACACCGAGACCGATCTCGGACTCGGCACCGTGCTCGAGTCCGAACACCGCCGGGTCACGCTGCTCTTCCCCGCCACCGGCGACAGCCGGATCTACGCGACCGAGAGCGCACCGCTCACCCGCGTCCGGTTCGCGCCGGGCGACAAGGTGGCCGCGCGCGCAGGGTGGACGCTGGCCGTCACGCGCGTCGAGGAAGATCGCGGTCTGCTCTGCTACGTCGGCACGCGCGTCGACGACGGTGCCGCGGCTCGGCTGGTCGAGACCGAGATCGACGATCTGCTGCAGTTCACCACGCCGCGGGAGCGCCTTTTCGCGGGTCTCATCGACGGTGCGCGCTGGTACGGCCTTCGCCGTGCGGTGTTCGAGCACCGCCGCCGATTGGCCCATTCGAGTGTGCGCGGTCTCGCCGGCGCGCGCGTGTCCGTACTGCCCCACCAGATCCATGTCGCCGTCGCCGGCCTCGAGCGCGAGCACCCTCGCCTCCTGCTTGCCGACGAGGTCGGTCTCGGCAAGACGATCGAGGCGGGACTCATCCTCCATGCGCGCCTGGTACGGGGCCTCGACGCTCGCGTCCTGATCGTCGTGCCCTCCCCGCTCCTGCATCAGTGGCTCGTGGAGATGCTTCGGAAGTTCAATCTCGCGTTCAGCATCATGGACGCGGAGCGCTTTGCCGAACTCGCCGAAACCGCCCCCGACGGCAACCCCTTCCTCGCCGAGCAGCTCGTGCTCTGCCCGCTCGACGATCTGATCGAGGACGAGGAGATGGGCGACGCGGCGATCGCCGCAGGCTTCGACATGCTCGTCGCCGACGAGGCGCACCGTCTCGGCTGGACGCCGGACGCGGCGACGCCGGCCTACGCGCTGATCGAAGCGCTCGCGAGCGTCGCGCCGTCCGTGCTCCTGCTGACGGCGACCCCCGAGCAGCTCGGTCGCGACGGTCACTTCGCCCGCTTGCGACTGCTCGATCCGCAGCGCTTCGGCGATCTCGATCGCTACCGCGCGGAAGAAGCGGGCTACGCGCCCGTCGCGGCGATCGCGGACCGCCTGAGCCGGGACGTGGCGCTGGACGAGGCGGACATCGCCGCCGTCGAGACCCTGCTGGGCGAGTCGTTCGACGCGAGCGAAAGACGGACGCTCGCGTCCGACGCGGCGCTCGCGGTCAGCGAGCTCGGCGGGCGGCTCATCGAGCGTCTGGTCGATAGACACGGCACCGGCCGCGTCATGTTCAGGAACACCCGCGCCGCCGTCGGCGGCTTCCCCGGTCGCGTGCTGCACCGACATGCCCTCGAGGACGACTCGACGGACGCTCTGCTCGGCTGGCTCATCGAGTTTCTATCGGAGCGCTTTCCGGACAAGGTGCTGCTGATCTGCCGGGATGCCGAGACCGTTGCCTCGCTCGCCGAATCGCTGCGGGTGGCGGGCATCCAGAGCGCACGCTTTCACGAAGGCATGAGCATCGTCGAGCGCGACCGGGCGGCCGCCTTCTTCGCCGATCCGGACGAGAGCTGCCGCCTGCTGCTGTGCTCCGAGATCGGCAGCGAGGGTCGCAACTTCCAGTTCCTCCACCACCTCGTGACGATCGAGCTGCCGCGCTCACCGGATCTGCTCGAGCAGCGCATCGGCCGCCTCGACCGGATCGGTCAGAGCGAGGTCGTTCAGGTCCACGTGCCGCACGCACCGGGTACGGTCGACCACGCCCTGCTGCGCTGGTACGACGAAGGGCTCGGCGCGTTCGAACGCATCACCCGCACCGGCGCAGCGGTCGAGGCGGCACTCGGTCTCCGCATCGACGAACTCGTCGAGTCGGTCGCCGGCGGAAGGCCGTCCGAGGCCGAACTCGACGCGCTGATCGCCGATACCCGGACGCTCTCGGACCGCCTCGACGCGGAGTTCGACCAAGGCCGTGATCGCCTGCTGGAACTCAATTCCCACCGCCCCGAGCGCGTGCAGGTCGAACTCGACGAACTCGCGAGACTCGATCGCGACTACCGTCTGCAGGACTTCATGGAGGCCGTGTTCGACCGCTTCGGTATCGAGGTCGTCGAGCAACGCGATCACTGGATCATCCAGCCCGGCGATCACATGCAGGTGGCGACCTTCCCCTACCTGCCGGAGGACGGCACCAGCGTCACCTTCGATCGCGCCACGGCGCTCGAGCGCGAGGAACTCGGCTTCCTGACCTGGGACCACCCGATGGTTGCCGCCGCGATGGAACTGGTGCTCGACGAGGGCTACGGCCAGGCCGACTGCCAGGTGGTCTCGTTGAGCGAGCTGCCGGACGGACTCGCGCTGGTCGAGGCGAGCCATCTGCTCGACTGCACGGCACCGGCGTCGCTGGGCGTCGAGCGATATCTCACGAGCGACATGGACACGCGGCGTCTCGGTATCGACGCTCAGGACTGGACCGCCACGCTTGCCGACATCGATATCGACTCGACCCGCCAACGCCACGATCGCAGCAAGCTGAGGCAGGTCGTCATCACGAATCGCAAGCCGCTCGAGACGCTGCTGGCGCGATGCACGAAGCTCGCCGACGCGCGCGTGCCCGAGCTCGTCGCGCGAGCGCGAGCCGCGGTCACCGAGGAGCACGACGCCGCGCGCGAGCGCCTGGTCGCGCTCGCCCGTGTCAATCCCGCGGTGCGCGAGGAGGAGATCGCCGCCGTGGACGAACGACGCGACGCACTGCTCTCCACGCTCGAGGGCACGCGCGCGCGCCCCGTGCAGGTCCGGGTGCTCTTCAACACGCACGGGAGCGGACGCCGATGAAGATCGTCTCCTTCAACGTCAACAGCGTGCGACTTCGGCTGCACCAGCTGCAGGCACTCGCCGACGCCCACGATCCGGACGTCATCGGTCTTCAGGAGACCAAGGTCGTCGACGACGACTTTCCGGTCGAGGCCATTCGCGAGATCGGCTACGAGTCGGTCTTCACGGGGCAGAAGACCCACTACGGCGTCGCGATGCTGTCGAAGACGCCCCTTCGGGATGTGCGCTTCGGCTTCGCGAGCGACGGGCCCGACGCGCAGAAGCGCCTGGTCGGCGCGACCGTGGCGAGCGCGAAGGGGACCGACATCCGTGTGATCAACGGCTATTTCCCGCAGGGCGAGAACCGCAAGCACGACACCAAGTTCCCGGCCAAGGAGCGGTTCTACGCCGACCTGCTCGCGCAACTCGAGACCGACCACTCGCCCGACGAGCACATCGCGGTGATCGGCGACTTCAACGTCGCGCCGGTGGATGCGGACATCGGCCTGGAAGAGGCCGCGAAGAAGCGCTGGCTCCGGGCCGGCAGCACGAGCTTCCTGCCTGAGGAGCGCGAGTGGATCGGGCGGCTGACCTCATGGGGACTCGACGACAGCTACCGTGTGAAGTACCCCGAGCGCGAGGACCTGCACAGCTGGTTCGACTACCGGAGTCGCGGCTTCGAGCGCGAGCCGAAACGCGGCCTCCGCATCGACCATCTGTTCACGACGGCGCCGATGACGGCGGCTCTCGTCGATTCCGGCATCGACGAGAACATCCGCGCGATGGAGAAGCCGTCGGACCACTGCCCGGTCTGGAGCTCGTTCGCGGTCTGAGTTCGTTCGCGGTCTGATGAAGACCGGCCGTCTGACCGCGGCCCGATCTGGCGTTTCCCTTGCGCTCTGACCCGCCTCAGGCGCTGTCGCGCTGGCCGAGATCGAACTTGGCACCGGCGAACAGGAACTCCTCCTGGATGCGCATGCTCTCGCGGGCACGCTCGACGTCGGGCGCGGCCATGACACCGAGCGGCGGGTCGATCAATCGATAGTGACCGTGTCGATCCTCGCCGGCGACGAGCTTGGCGAACGGCTTCGGCTCGGTGCCCTGCCCCATGCTCGGCGCGATGTAGCGGAGCGCAAGCCCGATTCGGCGATCGGTCGTGGTATTCGGGCTCGAACCGTGGAACAGCTTGCCGTGGTGCAGAGACATCTCGCCGGGGCGCAGTTCGACGTGCACTGCCTCGGCCTCGTCCACGTCGACCGCGATCTCCTGGCCGCGCGACAACAGATTGTCCTCGGCGAAGGTGTCGACATGCTCGACCATGTCGAGGTGATGGCTGCCCGGCACGAACTTCATGCAGCCGGTGGCCGTCGTCACGTCGGACAGCGCGAGCCACGCGGTGACCTCGTGCCCTTCCTCGCCCATGCCCCAGTACTTCAGGTCCTGGTGCCAGCTGATGTAGGAGGTGGACATCGGCTCCTTGATGAAGAACGTCGCGTTCCAGAGCAGCACGTCCTCACCGAGAATCTCGGTGACCGGCTCGACGATGCTCGGCAGACGCGCGATCTCGTCGGCGAAGTCGAGCAAGGCCGCGGGCTGCATGTGCATGAGCTTGACGCTCGTCGGATCGTCCGCCAGGGCCGCTTCCGCCGCCTCGAGCCGCCTCCGGTACGCCACCGCCTGTTCGGCACTCACCGCCCGCACGGGAAATCGATAACCCTGCTCGTCGTACCCCGCCTTCCAGTCGCTCATCGGTCCGCTCCTCTCTCTCGCGATCGGCTATCTCGGGAACCGTACCCGTCCAAGGCGCCGCCGTGGGCGTGTTCGTGGGCGAGACGTGACCGTCGCCCACCCGGACAGACCGCCGTGAGCGCCGGCCGGCTGAAGCCGGCTTGCCGCTCTATTTCGGCAGTTCGCCCTGCACACCCTCGACGTAGTAGTTCATGCCGAGCAGGACCTTGTCGTCGAGCGTCTCGCCTTCGGCGACGATCTCCTTGCCGCTCTGGTCGGTGATCGGACCCTGGAAGGGGTGCAGCGATCCGTCCACGATACCTTCCTTGATGACTTCGGCCGCGGCCTGCACGTCATCGGGCACCGAGGCGTTGTATTCGGCAAAGGCGACCATGCCGCTGTCGATGCCCATCCAGACATCCTGCGATTCCCAGCTGCCGTCCATCGCCGCCCTGGTACGCTCGACGTAGAAGGCGTCCCAGTCATCGATGATCGAGGTGAGCTGCGCCGTCGGGGCGAACGCCGCCATGTCGGACGCCTGCCCGAAGCCGATGACGCCGCGCTCCTCCGCCACCTGCAACGGTGCCGGAGAATCGGTGTGCTGGGCGATGATGTCAGCGCCCTGGTCTATCAGCGCACGAGCCGCGTCGGCCTCCTTGCCCGGGTCGTACCAGCTGTTGACCCAGACCACCTTCACCTCGGCGTCCGGGTTGACCTTGCGCATCGCGATCGTGAACGCGTTGATGCCGCGCACGACCTCGGGAATCGGGAAGGAGCCGATGTAGCCGATGACGTTGCTCTCGGTCATCATGCCGGCCATCGTGCCGATCACCGCGCGACCTTCGTAGAAGCGCGCGGAGTAAGTCGAGAGGTTGTCGCCCTGCTTGTAGCCGGTGGCGTGCTCGAACTGCACCTCGGGGAACTCGCGGGCGACCTTCACCGTCGGGTTCATGTAGCCGAAGGAAGTAGTGAAGATCAGGTCGTGACCCTCGCTCGCGAGCTTGCGGATGACACGCTCGGCATCGGCGCCTTCGGGCACGCTCTCGACGAAGGTCGTCGCGACAGCGTCGCCGAGTTCCGCCTCGATGGCCAGACGGCCCACGTCGTGGCGGTAGGTCCAGCCGTGATCGCCGACCGGACCCACGTACACGAAACCGACCTTGAACGGATCGTCCCGGGCGGCGAGCGGCAATGCGATTACCGCAAGGGCGGCACCAGCGATCAGTGCCTTCTTCAACGAACGACAATGAGACATGGTCGTCTTTTTCCTCAGACGGTGGGATGAAACGGCTTGCCGATGCTCGCCGGTGCGTTGCGGCGGATGCGGCTTGCATCGCGCGAGATCAGCACCAGCACGAGGATCGTCGCCAGGTAGGGTAGCATCGACATCAGCTGCGACGGCACGGTCAGACCGAGTGCCTGACCGTGCAGCTGCAGCACGCCGATACCGCCGAAGAGATAGGCGCCGAGCAGCAGGCGACCCGGCTGCCAGACGGCGAACACGACCAGCGCGAGCGCGATCCAGCCGCGCCCGGCGCTCATGTTCTCGGCCCACATCGGCGTGTAGGCCATCGAGAGGTAGGCCCCGCCCAGGCCGGCGCAGCCACCGCCGAACAGGGTCGCCAGATAGCGCACGCCAAGCACCGGATAGCCGAGCGCGTGGGCCGCATCGTGCGAGTCGCCGCAGGCGCGGAGAACGAGGCCGGCCCGCGTGCGTTCGAGAAAGAAGGCAACGCCGACCACCAGCGCGAACGAGCCGTACACGAGCAGGTCGTGCTCGAACAGGAGCGGACCGAGAAACGGGATCGACGAGAATCCCGGTATCGCGACGTCGGGCAGACCGCCGAGCGACACCCCGACCAGCGATTGCCCGATCAGCGCGCTCAACCCGACGCCGAAGATCGTCAATGCGAGGCCGGTGGCCACCTGGGAGGACTGCAGCGTCAGGGTCAACACCGCGAACACCGAGGCCAGCGCGACACCCGCCGCCCACCCGGCGAACGCGCCGAGAATCGCGCTGCCGCTCGCGTGCGTGGTCGCGAAGCCCGCCACGGCACCGACGAGCATCATGCCCTCGACCCCGAGATTCAGCACGCCCGAGCGCTCGACCACGAGCTCGCCGATCGCGGCGTACACCAGCGGGGTCGCCGCCGTGATCACGGTCAACAGCGTCAGCAGCACCATGCCGTCGTTCACGGGCGACTCCTCTTCCGAACGAGACGGAAGCCGATCGTCACGTCGGCGGCGAGCAGAAAGAACAGCAGCATGCCCTGGAATACCCCGGTCACGGCGAGCGGCAGGTTCAGCGAGATCTGCGCCGACTCCCCGCCGAGGTAGGAGAGTGCCATGACGAGGCCCGCGAGCAACACGCCGACGGGGTGCAATCGGCCCAAGAAGGCGACGATGATGGCCGTGAAGCCGTAACCCGGCGAGATGTTCGGCGACAGCTGCCCGATCGGGCCGGCCACCTCGAAAAGTCCCGCGAGTCCCGCGACACCACCGCCGCACAGCAAGGCGAACCAGATCAGGCGGTTCTGGCTGAACCCGGCCTGCGCACCCGCTCGCGGTGCCGCGCCGTTCACTCGCAGCGCAAACCCCAGCAGGGTGCGCGAGAGCAGCACCCAACCCGCCACGACGATGCCGAGCGCGACCAGCGCACCGGCGTGAAGACGGGTGCCGTCCAGCACGCGCGGTAGCAGCGCCGCGTCGTGAAACAGTCGGGATTCGGGAAAGTTGAAGCCGTCCGGGTCGCGAAGCGGCCCCGACACCAGATAACCGAGCAGCAAGCCCGCGACATAGGTCAGCATCAGGCTCGTCAGGATCTCGTTGGCCCCGTAGCGCGTCCGGAGCAGCGCCGGCACCGCCGCCCAGGCCATGCCGGCGAGCACGCCGCCGACGGCCATCGCGGGCAGCACGAACCAGCCCTCGACCTCGTAGAGCGCGAGCGCGACGGCACCACCGCCGATCGCGCCGGCGATGAGCTGCCCCTCGGCACCGATGTTCCACACCTGTGCGCGGAAGCCGATCGACAGGGCGACGCCGATCATCACGAGCGGCGCGGCCTTCACGCCGAGTTCGGCGAGCCCGTAGCGGGTCGAGACCGGATCGATGAAGAAGGCGTGGAAGGCCTCGCCGACCGGCACCTCGAGCAGGGCGAACAGGAACACGCCCGCGACCAGCGTCGCGAGCAGCGCGAACACCGGCGCGAGCCAGCCCATCAGTCGGGACGGGTCCGCCCGCCGCTCGAGCCTGATCATGCGGCGAGCGTCTCGCCGCCCATCAGCAGGCCGACTTCGCGCACGCCGAGCGAGGCCGTCGGGTACAGCGCCGACAGGTGACCGGCGCACAACGCGCCCAGCCGATCGGTCAACGCCATGAGCTCGTCCAGATCCTGCGAAACGACCAGGACGGCCGAGCCCGAGGCGGCCAGCTCGCGTAGCGCGGCATGGATGACGGCCGCCGCGCCCGCATCCACTCCCCAGGTCGGCTGGGAGACGACGAGCACGGCAGGTTCCTGAAGGATCTCCCGACCGACCACGAACTTCTGCAGGTTGCCTCCGGACAGACTGCCGGCAAGACTCGACGCACCGTTGCAGCGCACGTCGAAGCGCGCGATGATCGCGTCGGCGAACGCGCGACTCGCCCGCCCGGAGCGCAGGCCGAAGCGGCGCAGCGGGCGACGATGATGCCCGGTCAGGAAGGCATTCTCGGCGAGCGTCATGGTCGGCACGGCCGCGTGACCGAGCCGTTCCTCGGGCACCGCGCAGAGGCCGAGGCGACGCCGCTCCCCCGCGTCTGCCCGGCCGATGTCCTGATCGTCGAGACGAATGCCACTCGCCGATTCGAGCCGCGTCTCGCCCCCGATCGCCGCCATGAGTTCGTCCTGCCCGTTGCCCGCCACCCCGGCGATGCCGACGATCTCGCCCTCGGCGACGGAGAGGTCGATGCCGTGAAGGGTGATGCCGTGCGCGCCCTTCGACGCGAGCGTCACGCCGTCGAGCACGAGGCGAGCGCTCGGCTCGGTGAGCGGCGAGCGAATCGCGTGCGCGGTCGGCGCGTCGGCCCGCGCCTCACCGTCGGTACCGACACCGAGCGTCGCGAGCGTCGCGGCGGGTGCCTCGCTCACCGCCCCCTCCCCCATCATCAGGGCCGCGAGGCTCGCGGCCGACTCCCGACCCGGATCGGCCGAGGCCACCCGACGCCCCTCGCGCAGGATCGTCGCTTCGTCGCAGAGTCGCCGGATCTCGTCGAGCTTGTGACTGATGTAGAGAATCGCCGTCCCCTCGCGCGCGAGCCGCCGCAGCGTCTCGAACAACTCGGCGACCTCCTGTGGGGTCAGCACCGACGTCGGCTCGTCCATGATCAGGAGTTCGGGCTCCTGCAACAGACAGCGGCAGATCTCGATGCGCTGACGAGCGCCTACCGAGAGGGTGTGGACGGACCGCCCGGGGTCCAGCGGCAGGCCGTAGCGGTTGGACACCTCGACGATGCGGGTAGCGAGCGCGGCATCCGCGTCCACCGCCATGCCGAGGGCGATGTTCTCGAGCACCGTCATCGACTCGAACAGCGAGAAATGCTGGAAAACCATGGCGATACCGAGTCGCCGTGCCTCCGCCGGCGAGCCGATACGGACCTCGCGCCCCTTCCACTCGATGCGGCCCGCGTCCGGCTGAAGCAGGCCGAACAGCGTCTTGACCAGCGTGCTCTTGCCCGCGCCGTTCTCGCCCAGCAGAGCATGCACGCGACCGGCGTTCAGCGTCAGGTCGATCGCGTCGTTGGCGAGGACGCCGGGATAGGCCTTGGTGACGCGACGCATCACGACCAGTGCCGAGGCGGCCTTCGCGGCGTCGGCGGAGCCCGCCGCAGACCCCGCTGTCGGCAGGTCGGACAGCGCGGTGGTCGAGACTTCCTTGTTCGACGGATCGGACATCGGGTCGAAGTGTACCGCGCCCGGCGGAGCCCGCCTGTGATGCGCGCATGTCCGCATCGAACCTCGCGCTCCGCGCCGATTTCCTGCACTGCCTCGACGATCCGCTGCACCACGACGGCGCGGTCGAGCACGTGCCGGACGGCCTGCTGATGATCGAGGACGGCCATGTCGCCTGGCTCCGACCGGCGAGCGAGGCGCGCGTCCCCGACGGCGGCCGGTGGTCGAACGCTCGGGCAAGCGGGTGGTACCGGGGTTTCGTGGACACGCACGTGCACTACCCGCAGGTGGACGTGATCGCCTCCCACGGCACCCAGCTGCTCGACTGGCTCGAGCGCTACACCTTTCCTGCGGAGATGCGTTTCGCCGACGTCGACCACGCGCGCGCCACCGCCGCCTTCTTCCTCGACACGCTGCTCGCCAACGGCACGACGACGGCGCTGGTGTTCGCCACCGTCCATCCGCAGTCGGTCGATGCCATTCGGCGAAGCGCTCGCGCGGAACCTCCGGATGATCTCCGGCAAGGTGCTGATGGACCGGCATGCGCCGCGCGCGCTGCTCGGCACGCCGGACTCGGCGCGCGACGAGAGCCGGCGTCTGAACCGCGACTGGCACGGCAAGGGGCGACTCGGCTACGCGGTCACTCCCCGGTTCGCGCCGACCAGCACCCCCGAGCAACTGGTCGTGGCCGGCGCCCTGCTCGACGAGTACCCGGACGTCCACCTGCACACCCCGCTGGCCGAGAACGCCGACGAGTGCGACTGGGTGGCCTCGCTAGTTTCCCGTCGCCATCGACTACCTCGGCGTCTACGAGCGGCATGGCCTGGTGCGGCGACGCTCGGTGTTCGCCCACGCCATCCATCTCCCCCACGACGCGTGGCGGCGGCTGGCCCGGGCCGAGGCGGCCGTCGCCCATTGCCCGACCTCGAACCTGTTCATCGGGAGCGGCCTGTACGACCTGCGCGCCGCCGATGCTGCACGCGTGCGAACGGGTCTCGGCACCGATGTGGGCGGCGGCGACAGCTTCTCGCTGCTACGGACGCTGAACGAGGCCTACAAGGTGCAGCAGCTGCAGCGCCACACGGTCAGCCCCGAACGCATGCTCTACCTCGCGACGCTCGGCGGCGCCCGCGCGCTCGATCTCGAGGCGAGCATCGGCAACTTCCGGCCCGGCAAGGAAGCGGACCTGGTGGTGCTGGACGATGCGGCGACGCCGCTGCTCGCCCGCCGCTCGGCGATGGCGAGAACGCGCAGCGCCGCCTCGACCGGCGACCGCGCGGGCGGCTGGCAGGAGCGGTTGTTCGCGCTGATGATGCTCGGCGACGAGCGGGCAGTCGCCGAGACGCGGATCATGGGCCGGGCGGTAGCCTCACCGGCCGACGGCTGACCCTGTCGCCCGACGGAGGGGAATATCGGCGACCTGACGGCCGCCGGCGCCGAACGACGAGAACGGGATCAACGGACGGGATCCAGCGCGGGATCCAGGGCGGGATCAACGACGACGAGCGGCTTCCGGTGCGCCGTAGTGATAGACGTACACGGCGCGGGCATTGAAGTCGAAGTCAGAGCCCTCGCCGCCCGGATCGATGCCGGACACTTCGGCATACACCTTCGACGTGCCGGCCAGCGGCAGCACGTACCCGGCCGTGATGCCGAACAGCGTGTCGGCCGAATCACCGATCGACACGAGGCCATACACGTTGTCGGTGTTCGCCGAGAGGCTGGCGAGGATCAGGTTCTCGCCGAAGTCCGGCGTGAAGATGTCCCGGCCGTCCGCCGTCGCGCCGAGGTCGACGTAGTCCTCGCTCGCGAACTGCAGGGAGACGCCCACGTTGAGGTCTTCGTTGAGCGAAGTCCGGGCCGAGGTGCCGACCGCGAAGCCGGTGTCGCCGGTCAGATCGATGCCGAGCACGGCGCCGATCTCGATGTTGCCGGCGTCGAGAATCGCACCGGCCTCGAGCTGATCGATGAACTCGTTCTTCGCGTCGCCGCCGCCGATCCGGATCGGAAGGCCGGTCGCCGGATTGATGACCGCGACGCCATCGTCCTCGGTGGCGAACACCCGATCGGTCAGGGTGGTGGAGGCGATGACACGGACCGTGGGTGTGAGCTCGGTCTCGTACTTCAGGACGCCGTCGGTACGGGCGCAGCCGATGCCGACGTAGCAGGTGTCCCACCAGCCGATGTCGGTGAAGGAGGTCGACAGGTCGTAGAACGCACGGAACTGGGTGCCGCCCTTGATGGTGCCGAAGTCGCCATCCAGACCGAGCCAGGCCTCTCGCGTGAGGACAGCCTGATCGAGTCCGTAGGCGAGGTCGATCGAGGCGAGCACGTCGGGACCGCTGCCGCTCGCGTAGCGGTCGTTCCAGGTCACGCGCGAGCCGAAGTCCTGCAGCGCGATCGCCGCGTCCGGCTCGGTCTCGAACTCCACGCCGAGACGCAGACTGATGCCGAACTTGTCCTCGATACCCCCGTCCTGGGCGGACGCGATGCCGGGGGCAGTCGTGGCGGCCGCGAGAAGAACGGTGGGCAGCGAGAGCGACAGCGCTCGCGACGGGAATCGGATCATGGTGGTTTCGTCGTTGCGATCGGGAAATGAGCGACCTGCAGTATAGGTCGCATCGTGATCGGAATCACCCGGCCGGGTAGAAACTGCCTGCGGTCAGCTCTCCGGCAGTTCCCGACCCTCGAACAGGCGCGCCACCCGCTCGGGCGTGTCGGCCGCCAGCGCCGCCTCGACCAGCGTCATGTCCAGATGCGGGGCGAAGCGCTCGATGAAGTCGCGGGCGTAGGGCCGGAGCTCCCGCCGTCGGCGCACGCCGATGTGGGTCACGCTCGGGGCGAACAGGTGCGAGGTGTCGAGCGCCACCAGATCGTCGTCGGTGCCCGCCTCGATCGCCATGCCGGCAACGATGCCCACGCCGAGCCCGGTGCGCACGTAGGTCTTGATGACATCGGCGTCGGTCGCCGTCAGGACCACGTTGGGCACCAGTCCGCGAGCGTGGAAGGCCCGGTCGAGCACCGAGCGGCCGGTGAAGCCGAACACGTAGGTGACGATCGGGTAGGCCGCGAGCGCCTCGAGAGTCAGGCTGCCGATCGCCGCGAGCTTGCAGAGCGCGTGACCGGGCGGCACGACGATCACCCGGTGCCAGCGCGAGCACGGCATCAGCACGAGCGCGTCGTAGTGGTGGAGACCCTCGGTCGCGATGACGAAGTCGACCTCGCCCGCATCGACCATGCGCGCCATCTGCTCCGGCGTGCCCTGATGCAGGTGGATGTTCACCCTCGGCCAGGATTCCCCGAAGGCCTCGATGATCCGGGGGAGCACGTAGCGCGCCTGCGTGTGCGTCGTCGCGAGCCGCAGATCCCCCGCATGCGGATCGCCGTGCTGCCGCGCGAGACTCCTGATGTTCTCGACGTCCGCGAGCACGCGCTCTGCCAGCCGGATGACATCCTCGCCCGCAGCCGTCACGGCGGTCACCTGCCGACCGTTCCGCTCGAACAGCGCGACGCCGAGTTCGTCCTCCAGCTGCCGGATGGCGCGGCTGACGCCGGGCTGCGAGGTGAACAGCGAGACCGCCGTCTCGGAGACGTTCAGGTCGTTGCGCACCATCGCGACGATGCAGCGCAGCTGCTGCAGCTTCATGTGGCCCTCGCCCGGCCTGTCATGACCCGGACCGCGGCACGCGCCGGCTCGACGCTCCGAACGCGCCGCTCATCCGTCGGCGACGCCGAGGCGCTCGTGCATCAGCGGGCTTGTGGTCGTGTATTGCAGGAACACCTTCTTGTCCGGCTCGAGGGCCTGCTTGATCCCGAAGGCGGCGAGCGCCGCCTCGTGGAAGCCCGACAGGATCAGCTTCTTCTTGCCGAGGTAGGTGTTGATGTCGCCGATGGCGTAGATGCCCGGCACCGAAGTCTCGAAGGTCGACTGGTCGATCGTGATCAGCTTCTTCTCGAGCGCGAGTTCCCAGTGCTCGATCGGACCGAGCTTCGGCGAAAGACCGAAGAAGACGAGCACGTCGTCCACCGGCAAGGCCAACGCGGTCTTCGCCTCGTCGCGTAGCGTGACCGACAGCGACGTCAGCCGCCCGTCCTTCTCGGTGAAGCCGGACGTCGTGCCCATGTGTACCGTCGCCCCACCCGCGTCGGCCAGCGCCATGAGCTTCGCGACCGACGCTTCGGCCGCACGAAATTTCTCCGTCCGGTTGACGAGCGTGAGGCTCTTCGCCGTGGAGGCGAGTTCGAGCGCCCAGTCGAGCGCGGAGTCCCCGCCGCCGAGCACGACGACATCCTTGCCGGCATGGCGCTTCGGATCGCGCACTCGGTAGAACACCTGCTCACCCTCGAAGCGGTCCATGCCCTCGACCCGGAGCTTGACCGGCGTGAAGCTGCCCGCACCCGCCGCGATGATCACCGCGCTGCACTCGAGCTGCGTGCCGAGCGAGGTCACGAGCCGGAAGTCGTTCGTGCCTCGCTTCTCGAGCGTCTCGACCGTCTGATCGAGATGGATCACCGGATCGAACGGCGCGATCTGCTTCATCAGGTTGTCGATCAGCTCCTGTCCGGTGCATTCGGGCACCGCCGGGATGTCGAAGATCGGCTTGTCCGGGTAAAGCTCGGTGCACTGGCCGCCGACCTGAGGCAGCGCGTCCACGACGTGAGCCTTCAACCCCTGCAGTCCGAGTTCGAACACTTGAAAGAGCCCGACGGGGCCTGCTCCGATGATGACGACGTCGGTCTTGATGGTCATGGCGCGAGTGGAATCCGTTGGACGAAAGCGTTGATCGAGGCTACGGGTAGCAGGACCGGCCGGTTCAGGCGCCCGTCGGAAGGGCTGCCCGCAGGCCGAAGAACGGAGCCGCCGGGGACGACCCGATCGGTGCCGGTGGCGTGAAGACTGCCGATCAGTTGAATACCTGTTCGCGGGTGGCGAGGAACTCGACGTCGGGCCAGCGTTCGATCGACATCTGCAGGTTCACGCGCGTCGGCGCGAGGTAGACGAGTTCGCCGGCGTGATCGATCGCGAGATTGCTCTCGAGCTTCCTGCGGAAATCCTCGAGCATCCGCTCGTCCCTGCAGCGGATCCAGCGCGCCTGACTGGTCGCGATCGCCTCGAAGATGCAATCGACCTTGTACTCGTCGGCCAGGCGTTGCGCCACCACCTCGAACTGCAGCACGCCCACCGCCCCGAGGATCAGGTCGTTGTTGATCAGCGGACGGAACAGCTGCGTCGCGCCTTCCTCGCAGAGCTGGTCGAGCCCCTTCGACAAGGCCTTCATCTTCAGCGGATCCTTCAGTACCGCCCGCCGAAACAGCTCCGGCGCGAAGTTCGGAATGCCGGTGAAGACGAGTTCCTCACCGGCGGTGAAGGTGTCACCGATGCGGATCGTGCCGTGGTTGTGCAAGCCGATGATGTCGCCGCTGAACGCCTCCTCGACGTGCCCGCGATCGGCCGCCATGAAGGTCAGCGCGTCCGAGAAGCGCACCTCCTTGCCGAGTCGCACGTGGCGTGCCTTCATGCCCTTGTCGTACTTGCCCGAGCAGATGCGCACGAAGGCGACGCGGTCACGATGTTGCGGGTCCATGTTCGCCTGGATCTTGAACGCGAAGCCCGTGAAGGCCGGCTCCGTCGGACCTACCTCGCGTGTCAGCGTGTCCCGCGCCTGCGGCGGCGGCGCGTACCTGACGAAGTCGTCGAGCAGTTCCGCGACGCCGAAGTTGTTCATCGCCGAGCCGAAGTAGACGGGCGTGAGCGCGCCGGCGAGGTAGGCCTCGCGATCGAACTCGTGGCAGGCGCCGAGCACCAGCTCGAGCTCCTCCCGCAGCTCGGCCGCCATGTCGCCGAGCAGTTCGTCCAGACGCGGATCGGCGATGTCGTCGATCGTCTCGCCCTCCTGCACCTTGCCGCCATGATTCGGGGAATACAGGTGCACGCGCCCGGTATGCAGGTGATAGACCCCCTTGAAGCGCTTGCCCATGCCTATCGGCCAGGTGATCGGTGCGCAACGGATTCCGAGCATGTTCTCGACCTCGTCCATCAGTTCGATCGGGTCTCGCCCTTCCCGGTCGAGCTTGTTGATGAAGGTCATGACCGGCGTGTCGCGCAGTCGGCAGACTTCCATCAGTTTCTCGGTGCGCGCCTCGACGCCTCGAGCGACGTCGATGACCATCAGCGCCGAATCGACCGCGGTCAGCGTCCGGTAGGTGTCCTCCGAGAAGTCCTCGTGACCGGGCGTGTCCAGCAGGTTGACGATGTGGTCCCTGTACGGGAACTGCATCACCGAGCTGGTCACCGAGATGCCCCGCTCCTTCTCCATCGCCATCCAGTCGGACGTGGCGTGGCGAGCCGCCTTGCGGCCCTTGACCGTGCCCGCGAGCTGGATCGCGCCGCCGAACAGCAGGAGCTTCTCGGTCAGCGTCGTCTTGCCGGCGTCGGGGTGCGAGATGATCGCGAAGGTGCGGCGTCTCGCGGTCTCGTCGGGGATGCTCATCGGAGGAGGAAGGACCAGAAGGGAGAGGGGGCGTATCGCCGGGCAACTTCCCAGTGTAACGCCGCCGGTGAGCGCGCCGCCAGCGGACCCGGTCGCGGGCCGGGGCGACCTGGCATCCCGATCAGTGCACCGGCGGCCAGTCGCCTCCGGCGCCGCCGACGATGCTGCGCGCCATGACCAGCGCGTCCTCGCGTCCGCCCCGCGCCTCGTAGTAGGCCTTGCGCAGCCCGATCTCGTTGAAGCCGGCACGCTCGTAAAGCTCCACGGCACGCGGGTTCGAGGGCCGAACCTCGAGAAAGACGACGCGAGCGTCTTCGGCCTCGGCCCGCGAGACGAGGTGCTCCAGCAACAGTCTCGCGAAACCGCGCCGCTGGAACGCCTCGTCGATGCAGAGGTTCAGGATGTGCCCTTCCTGCGCGGCGGTCTGCAGGATCCCGTAGCCGATCAGCTCGTCGTCGAGCCGAACCAGCTCGCAGGTGTACTCGGCCTTCAGGCAGTCGCGGAAGATGCCGTCGCTCCAGGGGAATGCGTAGTTGCGCCGCTCCATCGTGCCGACCAGCGCGACGTCGTCCGGCCGCATCGGCTTGAACCCGAGCCGGACCACGGCGCCCTCCGAGCGAACGCCTGATCGCGGGTTAGTGCTCATGAGTCGAGGCCGGCAACTGCGCACGCACCGACTTCAGCACATCCCAGGCGAGCCGCTTGCCGAGCGGATCGGACAGCAGTCGCGTCGGGTGCGGCAGACACCAGGCCGGACCGCCGAACGGATCCCCCGGCAGCCGGCACGCGGCCGCGTCGGATCCGGCGACCGGTTCCTGCAGCAGGATCAGCGTCGCGGCCCGATGTTCACCCGCGGCCCTCGCTACCGTATCCGCGTCCACCCGAGGTTCGCTCGCGAGCACGCACTGGCAGGTGTCCCGACGCGACAATCCGATCGACTCCAGCATGCGCTCGAACAGCTCGGCGGCCTCGCCCGCGAGCGGCAGGCCGCCCGCCGGCTCCGACGCCCGTTCCACCACGACGAAGAGCGGCGCGTCGTGGAGACCGACCCGGGTCAGTCGACGTTCCTTCCAGATGAACGGCGCGAGCGGCTGCTCGGGCAGCCAGGCGGCCAGGGCCGCCGAGTCGCGCGGCAGCGGCGTCGCGAGCGACGGCGCGACGAGTGGAGCGGGTGCCGATGCGGGAACCGGCGCTTGCAGCGACGACAGCGTCGATGCGCCGGTACCGGCAGGAAGCGTTCGAGTCGCGACACCGCACGCCCCGACGACGCACGCGCGCGCGCGCCACGCGACGAGACCCATCGCGGACAGGCAGTGGAGCTGGCGGTCGGTGTAGGGCACGGTCCGGGAAGGTCCGTCGCTCAGCGTGCGTCGCCCGAGGCGCCCGTCTCGCTCGCGCCCTGGCGGTTGCGCTTGCGGATCACGCGGAACAGCCAGTAGGCAGGTCCCGACAGGGCGTACAGGGTCGAGGCGATCAGGATCATCTTGCCGGGGTCCACGGCCGTCACGACGAACAGCACGAGCAGCCCGGTTGCCATCGCGAACGGTACCTTCCGACTGTCGCCGAAGTCCTTGAAGCTGTAGTAGGTGAAGGTGCTGACCATCAGCAGTCCCGTCACCAGCGTGATCAGCAGCATGAGCCAGACGAGTTCGTGGCCTGCAATGCCGAGATCGACCGCGACCCAGACGAAGCTCGCGTTTACCGCGGCCGCCGAAGGGCAGGCGAGTCCCTGAAAGAATCGCTTGTCGGCCGTGCCGACCGCGACGTTGAAGCGCGCGAGTCGCAGACCGCAGCCGGCGGTGTAGACGAAGGCCGCCACCCAGCCGAGCTGCCCGTAGTCCTCGACCGGCAGGCTGGACAGCGACCAGGCATAGGCGAGAAAGGCGGGCGCCATGCCGGAGGAGATCATGTCCGCCATCGAATCGTATTCGGCGCCGAACGCGGTCGACGTGCCGGTCATCCGCGCCACGCGCCCGTCGAAGCCGTCGAGCACCATCGCCGCGATGATCGCTATCGCCGCCGGCCGGTAGTCGCCTTCATGAGCCGCGACGATGCTGTAGAAGCCCGCGAACAACGCGCTCGTGGTGAACAGGTTCGGAAGCAGGTAGACGCCGCGGGAACGGCCGCGTCTGGGTAGTGTGGGCTCTGCCATGCTGGATGCCGGTCGGGTTGCCCGTCGAGTCTACCGCGCCGGAGCGGCCGGCATTTCACTGGCGACAGATGCGCTCCTGACCGGCGCGTTGTCGGATCTCCCGAGGAACACGTCGCGCCAGGCGGCGTAGAACGTCGACGAGACGATGGCGACCCAGGGCACGACGAGAAAGGGGGTCAGCCACCCCACGATCGCGGTCGTCGCGAGCGCCGCGACGAATACCACCGCGAAGACGTTGCGCCCGGAGGCGACGAGCGCGAGCGTCACCGCCTCCTTCAGCGGCACGCCACCGAGCGCGAGCAGCGGCACGAGAAAGGCGATCACGGCGCTCGTACCGAAGAGCACCGCCGCGACGGAGAGAAACCACGCGGCACAGAGCGCCTCGATCACTCCGCCGGTGGCGCCACCGCCGATCGCCACCGGTACCGATTGGGGGGCAAGTTCGACCGCACGTCCGGCCATCGTGACGGCCGTGCCGACGAGCCAGAAGCCGAGCATGGGCACGACGCCGGCGACGAGCAAGCGCACCCCCACCGGCCACCGGATCTCGCGAAGCCGCGCAACGACCGACCGTCCCGTATCGGCGCACTCGGCGAGCAGACAGCCGACACCGAGCACGATCGGCACCACCACCACGCCGACATCGAACGCGGCGGCCGCGCCGTGCAGCGCGACCGCCACGGCACCGAAGGCGACGAAGCTCCCCGTGCGCCGGGTCGACAGGGCAAGCCCTGCCAGCAGCCATTCGCGCCAGCTCGATGGCGGAACGGCACGTGGATCGAAGATCATGTCGGCACAGCCCGGGCGAACACCGGGCCCGATCGTGACACGAAGCGCGCGCCGGAGCGGGCTCGACATGGCCGGCGGCGCATCGGCCGCGTACGCTCGCTGCCGATGAACGTGTTCCTGATCCTGCTGCCCGACTTCGCCGTCATCGCGCTCGGCGCCCTGGCCGGTCCCCTGCTGCCGAAGGCGGGCTGGCAGGCGATCGATCGGTTGAGCTACCACGTCCTGTACCCGGCGCTGCTGTTCGGGGCCGCCGCAGCCAGACCGATCGTCCCACGCGAGCTCCTTGTGGTCGGCGGCCTCGCCTGCGTGGTCATCACGCTCGGCTTCCTGCTGTCGCTCGGCGTCTCGCGCTTCGGGCCGACCGCCCGGGTCGAGCGAGCCGGCGCGCTCCAGAACGGGTGGCGCTTCAACACCGCGCTCGGCTTCGTCGCGGTGGCCGCCCTGCCGCCCGAGGCCGTCGGCACGCTCGCGGTCATGGTCGGGCTCGGCATTCCGCTCGCCAACCTCTACGCGGTCATACTGCTCGCCCTCGGGCAGACCCTGTCGCCATGGCGCCTGTTTCGCGAGGTTACCTCGAACCCCTTCCTGCTCGCGAGCCTCGCCGGCGTGGCGGTCGGACTCGGCGGTCGGGCGCTTCCGGCGATCCCGGCTACCTTCGTCGACCGGCTGGCCGACGCCGCGCTGCCGATCGTGCTGCTCTCGCTCGGCGCCGCCCTGCGCGGCACGCGCGTCCGGCCGCCGACCCGCTTCGCGTTGGCGCTGCACGCGATCCGCCTGCTCGTGCTGCCCGGCGCCGTCTGGGGCATCGCCACGCTCACCGACACGAACGGTACGGTCGCGGCAACCTTGCTGATCTTCGCCGCCTTGCCGACGGCGACGGTCGCGCACGTGCTCGCCGCGCGCTACGGCGCCGATCGGGGCGCGGTGGCCTTGCTGGTCATGCAGTCGTCGCTGCTGGGGCTCGCGACCTTGCCGCTCTGGAGTCTCGTCGCCACCCGGCTGGCCGCGTCCTGAACGGTCACGTGCGGGCGGAGGGCGCCGCCTTCAGCCAGCCCTTGGCGACCGCGTCGGCGAACACCGCCTCGGCTGCTTTCCACAACACGGCGGAGCCCTCCTCGATTCGACCTGTCCGCTCTCGAACCATGCCCTCGTCGACGTCGTAGTCGGTCCAGGTGCCGCCACCCGCGGCGTGATTGATCAGCATCGGCAGCAGCCGATCGACCGCCCTGGCGAAGCGCGCATCCGCCGTGTTCGCCGCCTCGAACTCCTCCCACAGCGTGTGGAACGCCCGGCCCTGATCGTCGGGCAGGAGACCGAACAGGCGCGCCGCTGCGCGTCGCTCGTCGGCCACGTGACTCGCCGCGGCGTCCTGTTCGTAGAGCGGCGTGTCGCCGGCATCGATCTCGACGATGTCGTGCACGAGCAACATGCGCACGACCCGGTCGATCGACACGTCCCCGATCGCGTGCTCGGCCAGCACCGAGGCGCAGGCCGACACGTGCCACGAATGTTCGGCGGTGTTCTCGCGTCGCGCGCCGCCTTCGGCCGGGCTCGCGCGCAGCACGCCCTTCAATCGATCGATCTCGAGGATGAAGCGGAACTGGTCCGCCAGTCGCGCGTCGATGGCGGACAGCCAGTCGGTCGATTTCACGGGCGCGGTTCTCCGGATCCGGCAATGCAGTCGTCGATGCTCGTGACGAGCGATCTTCGCATCGTGACACTGGTCGGGCGCCGGTAACCCGCGTGTGCCGATTCCCCGCTCCGGACGAAGCCGAGCCCGGCGAACCAGGCACGGTTCTCGACGAGTTCGACGCGCACCTGCAGTTCGACGGCGGTCGCCCCCTCGTCAGCGGCCATCGCGAGTGCCCGGCGCACGAGCGCCGCGCCGATGCCCCGGCCGCGTGCATCTCGACGCACGGCCAGCTTGCCCAGGTACATGGTCGGCCTGTCCGGGCGCAGGAAGACGCAGCCGAGCAGCCGGCCGTCGTCGCGCGCGACGAGCAAGCGTTCGCCGAGCGCCTTCGCCTCGAGCCCCGCGGGCGTCAGCCGGTGCATCGAAGACGGCGGATCGATGCGGCCGTCCATGTCCGCGAAGGCGTCGCGCAGCAGGGCATGCAAGGCCCGCCACTCATCGAACGCCGACACGGCGAGCTCGATCTTCATGCCGCGAGACCGGCGACGGTGTCGCGCACGTCGCTCACGACACGCGAATCGACGTCACCGGGCACCGCCGAGCTCGAGTCGATGTTCGATGCCTGCGATGCGGTCCTCGGCGTGGTGGTTCACGTAGAGCACGGTGGTCGCACCGCTGGCGCAGATTCGTTCTATCAAGGCGAGTACCAGGCGGCGATTCATGTCGTCGAGTCCGAGACAGGGTTCGTCGAGAATCAGCAACGGCGGGTGCTTCACCATCGCACGCGCGATCAGCAGCAGGCGTCGATCGCCGTGCGAAAGACGGTTGAACGACTCGTCGGCACGCCCGCTCATGCCGAGCAGCGCGAGCCAGGCATCGGCGATGCGGCCCTGCTCGTCCGTGTACTTCGAGTACAGCCCGATGCTGTCGTGGAAGCCTGAAACGATCACGTGCCGCAGGCTCGTGCCGACGCGATACTCCCATTGCAGTGCGGTCGACACGTAGCCGATGTAGCGCTTGATCTCCCAGATGCTCTCACCAGACCCGCGCCGGTAGCCGAAGGCGACGATGTCGTTGACGTAGCACTGCGGATGATCGCCGGTGATGAGCGAAAGGAGCGCCGTCTTGCCACTGCCGTTGGGCCCGGCGAGTTGCCAGTGCTGGCCGCGCTCGATCGTCCAGTCGATGCCCTCGAAGATGACCGTGTCGTCGTAGCGAACGGTCGTGCCCGTCAGGCGCACGAGCGGGCCGGTCTCGTCGAGTGGCGGAAGCCGATCGACCGAATCGGCCGGCGGCAGCTCGATGTCCGCGGTCTTCAGGTGCAGCAGCCGGTCCAGTTCGTCGCGCGCCGTCGCGTCGTCCATGCGAAGCGTGGTCGCGAGTCGACCGTCCTCCACCCAGGCGACATGCGTCACGTGAACGGGCGTCTCGTCCAGGCGGTTCAACACGGTCACGGTACGCACGTCCGCGGCAAGGGTCTGCAGATGCGCCTGCAGCTGCGCCAGCGATGCTGCATCGAGACCGTCGAAGGGTTCGTCGAGCACGAGAAGGTCCGGGCGCGACGACAGGGCGCGCACGAGCATGAGCTTGCGGGTCTCGCCGGTGGAGAGCTTGCGGAAGGCGCGATCGAGCAGCGGCTCGAGCCCGAAGGCCTGCAAGAGCTCGGTCGCGACGGTCGTATCGCTACCGTCGACGAAGGCGAGCTCCCGGACCGGGGTGCCCTCCGAGATGACGTCGAGGATGTCGGCGTCGTCCTTCCGACGCTCCGCCGCGATCAGCTCGGCCTGCGCCTCGTAGGAGAGGATCGCGACGCGGGGCGGCACACCCTCGAGCGTGCCCGACAGGATCGTCCCCGCCCCCGCGAGCACCGCGACGAGCGCCGACTTCCCGGACCCGTTGGCCCCGACGACCAGCCAGTGATCCTCGGCGCCGACCGTCCAGTCGACTTCGTGCAGACGAAAGCGCTCGTCGAAGTCGACCGTGAGCGCGGCGAAGCGGATCGCCGAGTCGTCGTCCGACATCTTCATGGAGCAGACATCCCGGCAATCCCGGCAATCCCGGCAATCCCGGCAATCCCGGCAATCCCGGCAATCCCGGCAATCCCGGCAATCACGGCAATCCCGGCCACCCTGCCCACCCTGCCCACCCTGCCCACCCGTGCGATCAGATGATGCGCTTCATGTCCGACATGTAGCCGCGAAGCTCGGCGCCGATGCGCTCGACCGGGTGCTCGCGCAGCGCGGTGTTCACCTCGATCAGGCGGGCGTTGTCGACACCGGTGTCGTTCAGCTGCAGCCCGCGACCGATGACGTCGCTCGAGACCGTCTTCATGAAGTCGGCGAGCAGCGGCACGCAGGCGTGGTTGTAGAGATAACAGCCGTATTCCGCCGTGTCCGAAATCGTCGCGTTCATCTCGTGCAGCTTCTTCCGCGCGATGGTGTTGGCGATCAACGGCGTCTCGTGCAGCGACTCGTAGTACGCCGACTCGGCGACGATGCCGGCGTCGGTCATCGTCTCGAAGGCGAGTTCGACACCCGCCTTCACCATCGCGACCATCAGGATGCCGTGGTCGAAGAACTCCTGCTCGGCGATCTCGACGTCGCCCGCCGGGGTCTTCTCGAACGGCGTCTCCGCCGTGTCGGCACGCCAGCCGAGCAGTTCGGCGTCGTCGTTGGCCCAGTCGGCCATCATGGTGCTGGAGAACGTGCCGCTCATGATGTCGTCCTGATGCTTCCGGTAGAGCGGACGCATGATGTCCTTCATGGTCTCGGCAAGCTCGAAGGCACGGAGCTTCGCCGGGTTCGAGAGTCGATCCATCATGTGCGTGACGCCGCCGTACTTGAGCGCCTCGGTGACCGTCTCCCAGCCGTACTGGATCAGTCGCGAGGCGTAGCCCGCCTCGAGACCTTCCTCGATCATCTTGTCGAAGCACAGCAGCGAACCGGTCTGCAGCATGCCGCAGAGAATCGTCTGTTCGCCCATGAGGTCCGACTTCACCTCGGCGATGAAGGAGGACTGCAGCACGCCCGCCTTGTGCCCGCCGGTACCGACCGCATAGGCCTTCGCCAGCGCGAGTCCCTCGCCCTTCGGATCGTTGTCCTCGTGCACGGCGATCAGCGTCGGCACGCCGAAGCCGCGCACGTACTCGGCGCGTACCTCCGAACCCGGGCACTTGGGCGCGACCATGATGACCGTGAGGTCCTCGCGCACCTGCATGCCTTCCTCGACGATGTTGAAGCCGTGCGAGTAGGAGAGGCAGGCGCCCTGCTTCATCAGCGGCATGATCGCGGTCACGACGGCCGTGTGCTGCTTGTCCGGCGTGAGGTTCAGGACCACGTCGGCGGTGGGGATCAGCTCCTCGTAGGTGCCGACCGTGAAGCCGTTCTCGGTCGCGTTCCTCCACGACTGACGCTTCTCGGCGATCGCCGCCTCGCGCAGGGTGTAGGAGACGTCGAGCCCGCTGTCACGGAGGTTCAGCCCCTGGTTCAGCCCCTGCGCGCCGCAGCCGACGACGACCAGCTTCTTGCCACGAAGCGCCTCGACGCCGTCGGAAAATTCCTCGAGGTGCATGAAGCGACACTTGGCGAGCTCGGCGACCTGGAGGCGGAGGGGCAAGGAGTTGAAGTAGTTCTGGGCCATGTCGATCACGGGCGTCGGGACGGGAGGATCGCCATGGTAGGCCACGCCATGCGTTCGGTAAATTGATATAAACGAAACGCCACGTCCCGCCGCGCGCAACGTCACGGTGTTCCGTGACGGCACGCGCGACGCGCCGCCCTGCCCTCCACCGGAGCTCACGATGAACGTCCGCCCGCTCGAGCACTTCCTCGCCCTGGCCGCCGCGCTGCACTTCGGGCGCGCGGCGGACGAGGTCTCGATCAGCGTCTCGGCGCTGTCGCGGAACATCCGCCAGCTGGAGTCGACGCTCGGCACCGCGCTGTTCCTTCGGGACAACCGGAGCGTCGAGCTGACCTCCGCGGGCCGGCGCTTCCAGGACTACGCGCGGGAGGCGGTATCGGAATGGAGCGCGATCCGCCGGACGCTCGCCGACCCCGACGAACCGCTGCGCGGCCAGATCAGCCTCACCTGTTCGGTCACGGCCAGCTACGGTCTGCTCGCCGAACTGCTGAGCCGCTTCCGCGGCGCCTTTCCCGGCATCGACCTGCGACTGCACACCGGCGACCCGGAGGACGCGATCGATCGCGTGCTCGCCGGCAAGGAGGAACTCGCCATTGCCGCACGTCCGGATCGGCTGCCATCCGGCACGCTGTTCCGACGTCTCGTGCTGTCGCCGCTCGTGTTCGTCGCCCCGGTGGCCGCCGACTTCGACGTACCGCAGTCGCGCCGCGCCCGTCCGAAGCCGTGGTCGACCACCCCGATGATCGTGCCGCGACGGGGTGTCGCGCGCCGGCGGGTCGACCACTGGTTCCGAGCACTCGGCGCGTCACCTCGCATCCACGCAGAGGTGGCCGGCAACGAGGCAATCGTCGGCATGGTCGCGCTCGGCTTCGGCGTCGGCGTGGTGCCAGGGCTCGTGCTCGACACGAGTCCGCACGCCACGAACGTGCGAGTGCTGCCGGTGAGCCCGGCGCTGACCGACTACGAGGTCGGGCTGGTGACGCTCGCGAAGCACTTGGGCAATCCGCTCGTGGCGGCGTTCTGGGAGGCCTGAACGGCCACCGTTCGCGGCTGCCACTGGCCGGTCGGCCACTCTCCTTGCAACCGGACAGACTTCGACATCGCGATCGGACGACCCTCGACAATACGATCAGACGGGCCTGCATGTAACAATTGGACGCCCTGATCGCCGCCGAGCGCAACGTTCGTCGCATCTGGGCCCTGCACCGCCGAGCGCTGGAGCGCGGACTCGTGCCGACCGTCCCCGCAGGCGTCCTCGGGCAAGGATGGCGTGGCGGACCTCAGGCGCAGACGTCACGTCTGCTGAAGGGATGCCGGATCGAACCGCTCGACGAGACACGGGCCCGCGCCGCCGGCGTCGCGTTCGGCAAGGCGAAAAGCTCGGGCGACGGGGCCGACCCGTCAACCCTCGAAGCAGTCCGAGCGCCCGTCCGCCCGGATCGTCGCGGCCCCGTCGCGCACACGCGCGGCCGCTTGCCGCAGGCCGGACGACAACGCCGTCGGGTCGCGCCGCTTCGGGTTCGGCAGGACGACCGCGAGGCTCGCGGCCTGCACCGGCGACAGCTCCGCCGCCGTCGTCCCGAAATACCGCCGCGCTGCCGCGCCGACACCGAAGAGGCCCTCCCCCGTCTCGGCCACGTTGAGGTAGATCTCCAGTATGCGTCGTTTCGGCCAGAGCGTCTCGACCAGCGGAGTCAGCCCCGTCTCCAGCGCCTTCCGAACCCACGACCGCCCCTGCCAGAGGTAGACGTTCTTCACCACCTGCTGCGTGATCGTCGATGCGCCTCTCGCCTCGCCCCTTTCGATCACCGTCCGAATGGCCTGCACGTCGAACCCCGGGTGCAGGCAGAAGTTCGCGTCCTCCGACGCGACCAGCGCGCGGGGCAGGGCCGGTGCCACCTCCTCGATGTCGACCCACGACCGTTCGACCTGACCGAGACGCCGGCTCTCGGACAGGATGTAGGACGTGGTCGGTGGATCGATCCAGCGATACGGCAGGACCAGCAGCACGATCGCCGCCAGTGCGGCGAGCACCGAATACCCGAGCCGGCGGACCACCTCGGATCAGCCGTCCGGGCAGAATGCCGCCACGAAGGCGCTGACTCTCTCCTCCGGCATCTCGCAGGGGTTGACGATCGGAACACCGCTCGTCGGAGGGTACGGCTCGCAGCTGACGTGGCGGTCGCCATCGTCGGTACGGACGGAGAACCGCTCGACGACGGCCCGCTCCAGTTGCACTTCGGTGAACCTCACGGCGCGTTCAACCCTCCGCCAGCATGTTGGTGATCAGCCGGATCAGGATGTCCTTCTGTTTCGGGTCGGATTCGGCGACCAGCAGGGTGACGGCCGCGAGGCCCGTGTCGTTGACCACCGCCTCGCCCGAGGCGTCCAGCAGCCGCCCGTCCGGTGCAGGAAATCGACGAACAGGAACGCGCCGCTGCGCTTGTTGCCGTCCGTGAACGGATGGTTCTTGACGACGAAGTACAGCAGGTGCGCCGCCTTGCTCTCGACGGTCGGATAGGCCGGCTCGCCGAAGACGCTCTGATCGAGGTTACCGAAGATGCCGGACAGACCGTCCTCGCGGGGCGCGGCGAACAGCTCGGTCGCCTCGCCCCGCGCCATGAGCTGACGCTTGAGCTCGCCGAGCGCCTGCATGGCGTCGTCAGGGTTCGCCAACACGCCGCCCGGCTGCCCGTCCGGCTCCTCCAGCAAACCCTCGTCGTAGCGTTGCAGCCACAGGAAGGTCTGCGTGTAGCGGCCGATGATCTCGACGAGGCCGCGCCCCTCGGCGGCACCGAGCTCGGGGCTTCGCGCCGTCTTCCGGATCATCGCGAGCGCCTGTTCGAGCTCGGCCGCGTTCTGCTCGAAACGCTGTCGGTTGCCGGCGAAACCCTCCACCAGATAGTCGCGCAGACGCTCGGTGGCCCAGATACGGAACTGCGTGCCCTTCCTGGAGTTGACGCGGTAGCCGACGGAGATGGCGGCATCCAGATCGTAGTGCTCGATCTCGCGAGCGACCTGCCGCGCGCCCTCCTGGCGAACTATCCGGAATTTCCGGATAGTTGCCTTCCGGTCCAGCTCGCCCTCGGCGAAGACATTGCGGATGTGCTCGTTTATCGTGCGCACGTCCTTGTCGAACAGCTCCGCCATCTGTGCCTGCGAAAGCCACAGCGTGTCCTGCGAAAGCCGAATCTCGATCCGGTTCTGACCGTCCTCGGTCTGGAATATCTCGATGTGGCCGGAGTCGGTCACAGGGCGTCGGCGGCAAGCCTTTCGGCGGCGGGGACGGTGAGTTCGCCGGAGAGAAGCCTGGAGAGAGAATGATCTCTCGAGACGTTCTTCATGGCGTAGAACTCGACCCTGTCGACGTACTTCTCCCGACCCTCCTCGATGAGCTCGGCGCGGCGTCGCTCGAACTTGTCGCTCGCGAACTTCAGGAAGATCAGGCTCAGGACGACGTGCTTGTACTCGGAGGATTCGACCGAGCCGCGCAGCTTGTCGGCCGTGTCCCGGCGGGACGGCTCGATGCTCCTGGCGTCCTTCTTCGCGCTCGCCTTGCTGCTCGTCTTCTTCCTCGCGGCCATGTCCGCTCGGTGCTCCTCTGCTTCCGGGCCGGGCGGCTGCGTGCCGCGCCGCGCGCTTGAAGGAGATTAGCGTACGCGGCAGATCGGCACGAGCCGGGGCAGCGGGGATCGCTTGCCGCGTTCGACCTCGGAGGGAAAGCACACGCCGACGTCGGGCAGTCCCGACGACAGCGTGCGGCCTTCGGGAGTCCTCAGGCGCGCAGCGCCTTGTCGCCGCGGGCGACGCCGGTGGCACCGGAACGGACGACCTCGATGATGTTGTCGCGTCCGATCGCGTCGAGGAAGGCGCCGAGCTTGTGATCGTCGCCCGTCAGTTCGATGACGTAGCTCGACTCGGTGACGTCGAGGATGCGTCCGCGGAAGATGTCCGTCATGCGCTTGAGCTCCTCGCGGCCGGCCTCCACGGCCCGCACCTTGACAAGCATGATCTCGCGCTCGATGAAGGCCACCTCGGAGAGGTCCGTCAGGCGTACCACCTCGATGAGCTTGTTCAGCTGCTTGGTGATCTGCTCGACGACCCGCTCGGTGCCGACGGTGACGATCGTCATGCGCGACAGCGTCGCGTCGTGCGTCGGGGCGACGGTGAGCGATTCGATGTTGTAGCCGCGGGCACTGAACAGGCCCGCGACACGCGACAGCGCCCCGGACTCGTTCTCGAGCATGATCGAGATGACGTGACGACGGGGCGTCTCCTGGGGCGCGACGTCGACCATCAGGCGAGCTCTCGGGCGGGGTTGAGACGCATCTCGTGATGGCCCTTGCCGGCCTCGATCATCGGGTAGACGTTCTCCGCCCGATCGGTCTGGAAGTCCAGGAACACGAGCCGATCCTTCAGGGCGAGCGCCTCGGCGATCGCGCCGTCGACGTCGGCCGGGTCCTCGATCTTCATGCCGACATGCCCATAGCTCTCGGTGAGCTTGACGAAGTCCGGCAGCGCGTCCATGTACGAGTGCGAGTAGCGCTTTTCGTAGCTGAATTCCTGCCACTGACGAACCATGCCCATGTAGCGGTTGTTCAGGTTGATGATCTTGATCGGCAGGTCGTACTGCAGACAGGTCGAGAGCTCCTGGATGCACATCTGGATGCTGGCCTCGCCCGTGATGCAGGCGACGACGGAATCGGGGAAGGCGAGCTGCACGCCCATGGCCGACGGCAGGCCGAAGCCCATGGTGCCGAGCCCCCCCGAGTTGATCCAGCGGCGCGGCTTGTCGAAGCCGTAGAACTGCGCGGCCCACATCTGATGCTGGCCGACGTCGCTCGTCACATAGGCGTCGCCGTTGGTCGCGCGGTGCAAGGATCGAACGACCGCCTGCGGCTTGATCAGGTCGCTGTCCTGATCGAAGGCGAGGCAGTCCACGGCGCGCCACTCGCGAATCTGCTTCCACCAGACGTCGAGCGCCTCCTTCTCGATCGGACCGTTGCTGTCCTTGATCAGCGCGACCATGGCCTCGAGCACCCGACCGACATCGCCGACGATCGGCACGTCCACGGTGACGTTCTTGGAGATCGATGCGGGGTCCACGTCGACGTGCACGATCTTCGCGTCGGGGCAGAAGCTCTCGATCTCGCCGGTGACCCGATCGTCGAAGCGCGAACCGATCGCGATCAGCACGTCGCAGTCGTGCATTGCCATGTTCGCCTCGTAGGTCCCGTGCATGCCGAGCATGCCGAGATTCTTCTCTGCGGAGGCGGGATAGGCCCCGAGGCCCATCAGCGTCTGCGTGATCGGGTAGCCGAGCCGCTCGACGAACTCGATCAGGCGCTCGCTCGCGTCGCCGAGCACGACGCCGCCACCGGAGTAGATCATCGGACGCTTGGCCGAGAGAATGAGGTCGACCGCTTTCCGGACCTGGCCCGGGTGGCCCTGCTCGGCCGGTGCGTAGCTCCGCATGTCGACCGTCTTGGGGTACTCGAAGGCCGTCGTCACGCCTGGCGTGGTGAAGTCCTTGGGGATGTCCACGACGACCGGCCCGGGCCGGCCGGTGGTGGCGACGTGAAACGCCTTCTTCATCGTGCTCGCCAGGTTCTCGAGCGAATCGACGAGGAAGTTGTGCTTCACGCAGGGGCGCGAGATGCCCACGAAATCCACTTCCTGGAAGGCGTCCGAACCGATGAAGCGGCTCTGCACCTGACCGGACAGCACGACCATCGGGATCGAGTCCATGAAGGCGGTGGCGATCCCGGTGACCGCGTTCGTCGCACCCGGGCCCGAGGTCACCAGCACGACGCCGGGCCGCCCGGTGGCACGGGCGTAGCCGTCGGCCGCGTGGGTGGCGGCCTGCTCGTGGCGGACGAGGATGTGCTTGACCGCGTCCTGCGCGTAGATCGCGTCGTAGATGTGGAGCACGGCGCCGCCGGGGTAGCCGAAGATGAAGTCGACGCCTTCGGCGCGGAGCGACTCCATCAGGATCTCGCCGCCCGAGAGCTGCGGCGGTTCGCCGGCGACGACGGCCGGTGACACGACGCTCGGTGCTTCGCCGGGGATCGCGCCCGAGGCCTGGCTTTCGGTCCGGGGGTCTCGTTCTGACTTGTGGTCCACGCTGGGAGGATCCTCTCGGTGCAGGACACGTGACCGACCGACCCGGGTGGCGTCGGACGCGTCACGTGACGATGATTCGGGGTCGCGGCACACCGACGCCGACCACCGGAAGACGCTCCGAAAGGTCCGCGCGCCGGAACGATGCCGTCGCGATGTCGTCGTCGAGGTGGCCCGCGCTGGGAAACCGGAGGGGGCGTCGGGCGGGATGGCCACCGCGAGCCTCGCGAGCCGCGTCCGTGAGGGTGATCGGAAGCGGGGAGCCGGAACTTGCGCGGGGCCGGATCGTGTCGTGCCCCTGAACGGCGTCCAGTATAGCGAATCGTCCACCCGACGGGGCCGGATGACGACGCCGACAGGGCGGAACTTCACGCATCCGACGACGCCGAAGCTCTCGCCCGCAGCGCTCGGCAGCGACGGGCGCTGCGGGATGTGCGTGATAGATTGGCATGAACCGCGCACGCCGATCTTCCCGCCGACACGTTGCCCAAGCGAACGGATTCCGTCGAGTGCCTCGAGAGACCCCTGGATCCAAGCACGGACACCCGCGCGGCCGCACCCCGGTGCTCGCACGCTGGTGTCGTCGTGTCTCGGTACTCGCGGTGACGCTGTTCGCGACCCTCATCCTGCCGAGCGTCGTGCCGGCGCAGCAGAACCTGCCGCAGATGGGTGAACCGGCAGACACGACTCTCTCGCCGTTGCAGGAACAGCGGCTCGGCGCGGAATTCATGCGGCAGATCCGCACGGGTCTGCCGCTCGTGCGCGACGTGCAGCTCGAGGAGTACATCCAGGCGCTCGGCATGCGCCTCGCCCGCGCATCGGGCAAGACCGAAGGCCGCCCGTTCACCTTCTTCATCATCGACGACGCGTCGATCAACGCCTTCGCCATCCCCGGCGGGTACGTCGGCATCAATGCCGGGCTGATCGAAGTGATGCGGCGCGAGGAGCAGCTGGCGGGAGTCGTCGCCCATGAGGTCGCCCACGTCACCCAACGGCATCATGCACGCTCCTTCGCCACCGGAAACCGCGCCTCTCTCAGCGCCGCCGCAGCCGTGCTTGCCGCGATCCTGATCGGTCAAGCCTCCCCGGAAGCCGGTCAGGCCGCTCTCGCCGCGGGCCTTGCCGCGACGCAGCAGTCGGCGATCAACTTCACCCGCAGCAACGAGATCGAGGCCGACCGCATCGGCATCGAGATTCTCGGCAACGCGAGCTACGACGCGAGCGCGATGGCCGAGTCGTTCGCGATCCTGCGTCGCCAGAACAATCTCAACACCTCCGGATCGGGGCTGGAGTACCTGCGCACCCACCCGCTCGACAACAACCGCATCGCCGAGGCGGCCGACCGGGCGCAGGGGCAGCCCGATCGTCCCCGGGTTCCCCAGACCGATTTCGCGCTGTTCAAGGCGCGGCTCGCGGTGCTGACCACCGGCGACACCGCGCAGCTCGAACGTGCCTTCAAGGCGGGTCTGGCACGCGGCGACAACCTGAGTGCAGCGTATGGGCTCGCGCTGATCGCGCAGCGCGCCAACCGTCTCGACGAGGCGCTGGAACGCGTGAACGGGCTCGACGAACTCGCGCCCGCGCATCCGATGGTGGAGCTCCTGCGCGCAGAGGTGCTGCAGGGCATGGGCGAGGTACGCGACTCGCGCGAACGACTCGCGGCGCTGGAGGCACTCTACCCGGAGCGTTATTCGATCGTCGAGAAGCGTGTCGAGCAGCTGCTGCGCGCCCGGCGACCGGAAGATGCCCTCGAGGTCGCCCGACGCTATCTGCAGCGTACCGACGAACCGAATCCGCTCGCCTGGCGTCAGATCGCCGGTATCCGTCAGACCCTCGGCGACTCGGCGGGCAGCCACGAGTCGCTGGCGCGCTACTTCGAGAGCCTCGACGAACTGCAGCGGGCGGAAGGTCAGCTGGAACTCGCCCTGCGGCAGGTTCCGGCCGCCTCGCAGGATGAGCTGCGCCTGCAGGCCAGCCTCAAGGCGATCCGCGACGAGGCGGTTCGGCGGCGCTGACCGCGACGCGCCCCGACCTCGTGTCGCGCGGCCAGGTTGCGCCGAGCGGGAGGCGCCCTACCGGACGTCGACCGACGACTAGGCGGCGGTCGGCTGCGGCCCTGCCGAGACGAGCTCGCGACCGCTGTCGGTGTCGGTGTACTGGACGAAGTTGTCGACGAACAGATCGGCCAGTTCGCGCGCCTTCACCGCCCACTCGCCCACGTCGCCGTAAGTCGATCGCGGATCGAGCAGCGCGTCGTCGACGGACGGCAGGGAGCGCGGAACGGCCAGGCCGAACACCGGCACCGTCGTGCTCTCGGCGCCGTCGATCGAGCCGTCCAGAATCGCGTCTATGATCGCACGGGTCGCTTTCAGCGACATGCGCTCGCCGGTCCCGTTCCAACCGGTGTTCACCAGGTAGGCCCTGGCGCCGGACGCCATCATGCGCTGGTCGAGGATGTCGGCATATACCGTCGGGTGCAGCGACAGGAAGGCCTTGCCGAAGCAGGCGGAGAAGGTCGGCTGCGGTTCGGTCACGCCGAGCTCCGTGCCGGCGAGCTTGGCGGTGAAGCCCGACAGGAAATAGTAGCGGGTCTGCTCGGGCGTCAACATCGAGACGGCGGGCAAGACGCCGAAGGCATCGGCGGTCAGGAAGATCACCCGGGTGGCATGCCCCGCTCGCGACGGCGGTGCCACGATGTTCTCGATGTGGTGAATCGGGTAGGAAACGCGCGTGTTCTGCGTCTTCGAGCCGTCGGCGTAGTCGACGCTGCCGTCGGCCCGAACGATCACGTTCTCGAGCAGGGCATCGCGACGAATCGCCTTGTAGATGTCGGGCTCGCCCTCGGGCGAGAGATCGATCGTCTTCGCGTAGCAGCCACCCTCGAAATTGAACACGCCGCTGTCGTCCCAGCCGTGCTCGTCGTCGCCGATGAGCCGGCGCTTGGGATCGGTCGAGAGAGTCGTCTTGCCGGTGCCCGACAGGCCGAAGAAGACGGCCGTGTCGCCCGCCTCCCCGACGTTTGCCGAACAGTGCATCGAGGCGATCCCCTGCAAGGGCAGGACGTAGTTCATGTAGCCGAACAGCCCCTTCTTCATCTCGCCGCCGTACCAGGTCCCCCCGATCAGTTGCATCTTCTCGGTGAGGTTGAACGCGACGAAGTTCTCGGAGTTCATGCCGTGACGGACGAAGTCGGGATTGGACGCCCGCGCCCCGTTCATGACGACGAAGTCGGGCTCGAAGACCGCGAGTTCGGCGGCTGTCGGGCGAATGAACATGTTGGTCACGAAGTGCGCCTGCCAGGCGACTTCGGTCACGAAGCGCACCGCGAGGCGGGTTCCCTCGTTCGCGCCGCAGAAGGTATCGACGACGAACAGTCGCTTGCCGGAGAGCTGCGTGGTGACGAGCGCCTTCAGATCCGCCCAGGTGTCCTCGGAGATCGGCTTGTTGTCGTTCGAGCCTTGCGTCGACCACCACAGAGTGTCGCGCGTGGTCTCGTCGTCCACGATGTACTTGTCCTTGGGGCTTCGCCCGGTGAACGCACCGGTGTCGACCGCGACTGCGCCGCTGGCGGTCACCGTGCCGCGTTCGAGGCCCTCGAGATCGTCGCGCGTCTCCTCGACGAACAGCTGGTCAAAGCTCGGATTCCGAACGATGTCGGTACTGCCCGCAATACCGTAGACGGACAGATCGAGATCGTGCGAGACGACGAGGGCCGGCTGATTCATCGAGTGATCGCTCCTGATCGGGTAAGGGTCCGGAGCACGAAGTCGTGCGCCGCGGTCCGCCGTTAGCGGCTGGCGTACGACGGACTATACGGTAGCCTTGCCCCTCGATCGGCAGTCCATCGCTGCAATTTCCCTTCACAAACAGCAGCTTGGAAAACTACAGACGCTCGCGGGTAGTTTGACTACGTGATGCGGATGAGCCTGCGCCGGCGCAGCAGGTACGGCTCCGCCGGCACTCGGCGCCGACGGCGCGCCTACCGCGCGGCTCCTCGACCGTCCGCTCGGGAACGATCGAGGCGCCGCCCCGTAGTTTAGGTTCGCGCGACCGAACGACCGTTTCCGGTCTTCTGCAACGTCAACCGGCGGCGGCGCATGGCGAGAAGTGCCGTTGCCAGGGCCAGTCCGGGCAGGAGCGGATCACGCGAGCCACTCGCCAGGATCGAGCAGCCACCGTAGCCGGACAGGCCGGTCTCGATGCCACCGACAGCCGTCGACGCATCGTCGACCGGCTGATTCGGCGTCGGCGCGCCGTTATCGGTAGGGTTCTCGTCGACCACCGGCGCGGTGGGCACTTCGGGAGCCGGCCCGGTCGGATCGACGACGGGCTCGCCGGTACCGTCACCACCGATCGCGTCCGCATCGCGAAGGTCCGGGATCCCGTCATCGTCGGTATCGGCCAAGAGCCGACCTGCCGTCACGGCGTTGGTGGCCGCATCGACGAAACCGTCGCCGTCGACATCCAGGTCGGCGATGTCGGCGATGCCGTCGCCGTCCGCATCGTCGAGCTCGATCGAATCGGTATCGAAATCGTCGTCGATGCTGTCGCCGTCGGTATCCGTACCGCCGGTGAGATCGACATCGATCGTGTCGGGAATGCCGTCATTGTCCATGTCGCGCAGGGCATCGACGAGTCCGTTCGCATCGTCGTCACTGCCACCGGCCTCGACCACGTCATTGACTCCGTCGTCGTCCGAGTCCAGGTCAAGGTAGTTGCGGACGCCGTCACCGTCGCTGTCGACCACGACGAAGCGGGGAATGCCGGAATCCACGCCGGTCTCGGCTTCGTCGTCGAGGCCGTTGAGGCCGCCGGGGCGGTTGCTGTCGGCCCGACCGTCGCTGTCGAGGTCGAACTCGCTGACATCGAGCTCACCGCCGTTCGATTCGAGCAGATCGAACACACCGTCGTTGTCGCTGTCGACATCGAGGAAGTCCGGCACGCCGTCTCGATCGGTGTCGACCGGGGCCGCGAGATCGGCGCCGGCCTCGACCGCATCGGGAATCAGATCGTTGTCGCTGTCGAGATCGTCGGTGTTCGGGATGCCGTCCCCGTCGTCGTCCCCGAGACCTTCGAGCGAGCCGACGATCCCGTCGCCGTCAGCGTCGCCGGTGACCCGCTCGCTGTCCGGCGTGCCGTCGTCGTTCGAATCGAGGTCGCGATAGTCGGGTGTGCCGTCGCCGTCGGTGTCGACCGGGACCGTGGGGTTGGAGCCGGCCTCGACGAAGTCGGGCACGCCGTCCCCATCGGAATCCGTATCGAGCGCATCCTCGATGCCGTCGCCGTCCGTGTCCGTGCCGATGACCTCGATCTCGTCGGGAATGCCGTCGTTGTCGTTGTCGGGATCATCGACGTTCGGGATCTCGTCCCCGTCGGTGTCTTCCTGGATGTCGAAGCGATAGTCCTCGACCTCGCCATCGCTGGCTTCGCCGGCGGAGTCCGCGCCGCCGAGAGCATCGGTGCCGATGCGGAACCGCGCGTAGGTCGGGCCGAAGTACGGACCCGAGATGCCTCGCAGATCGTTCCACACCAGCTTGAACTTCTCGTCGTCGGTACCGGCGGGCACCGTCGCAGTCGCCTGCTCGTCGGCCTCGAAACGACCGTTGCCGTCGAAGTCGACCCAGCCGACGAGCGTCGCCGGCGAATCGCCCGGATTCGTGGCGAAGACGTTGGTCGTGTAGGCCTTGCCGTTCTGGACCAGGACGGGAAAGGCGAAGACGCCGTCCTCGTCATCCTCGCCATTGGCGTCGTCACCATCGGCGAACTCGCCGGCCAGCGAGCCCTCGTCGTCGTCCGGAGCCAGTCGCCCCAGGTAGGCGGCCCCTTCGACGACGACATGAGACGCCAGCCCGTAGCCTTCGGGCGCGTCTCCCGTATCTGCGGCCATGGCCGCGCCGGCGGACAAGGCCATCAAGGCGGGAACAAGCGTCGCGAGCGGAGTCAGTCTGGTCATGCGGTTTTCGTCCGGTGAAAGTTCGTCGCGGTGTCGCGACGTGATTGAACGCGTCAGGAACGCGTGTACTGCCCGCGATGTTAGCAAACGCCTTGGCGGGCTTCGGTGATGCACGTCAACGCTCGAGCACGCGGACGGTATCCTGATCCACGACATCGCCTGCGTCAGCGCCGAAAGCGTCCGCCGAGCGCACTTCGGGACGCAGTCGAGCGACATCGACGCCAGCCGCACCGAGCGCGCGCAGCACGGCGAGCGCGCGTCGTCGGGACAGGAATTCGGCGCGTTCGCCGCCCCCCGCTGTCGAGCGGGTGACGATGGCGAGGTCGACATCAGGGGACGCGCTCAGCGCCTCGGCCAGGGCCTCGATCACGCCCTGCGAGGCATCGGTCATGCGCTCGCTGTCGGGCGCGAAGCGGATGTCGTAGTCGGCCGCGCTGAATGCCGTGAGCGCCATCGGGTCGGTGGCAGCCGGATCCACGGCATCGGGCGCGAGGACGGCGTCCGCGACGACGTCCGGAGCGGGCACGGCGTCGGGCACCGACTCGATCGACGGCACGGCCGCGACCTCCGGACGCGGAGAGATATCGGGTCGCGGCGCGATGTCCGGGAGCGGCGTGCTCTCGGGCCGCGGCGTGATCTCGGGCCGCGACGTGATCTCTGGGCGCGGCGTGATCTCGGGCCGCGACGTGATCTCGGGGCGCGGCGTGATCTCGGGCTGCGACGCGATCTCGGGGAGCGGCGTGATGTCGGGCTGCGACGCGATCTCGGTGAGCGGCGTGATGTCGGGCTGCGGTTCGATCTCGGGCCGCAGAGCGATGTCCGGAAGCGGCACGCTGTCGGCCTGCGGCGCGATCTCGGGGAGCGGCGTGCTTTCGGGCCGGGTAGCGACGTCCGGCCGCGGCGTGATCTCGGGAAGCGACGTGACGGCAATACGCGGCGCGATGTCCGGACGCGCGGCGGTCTCCGGGGGAGACGTTGTTTCGGGAGGGAGATCGCTTCGAGGGCGTGCGGCGATGTCAGGACGACGTCCGCGATCGGGACGCGGCGGGTTCATCTGCGCCGAAGCCCCGGCGCTGTCGGCATCAGCACCGAGATCCGACTGTCCGGACGTCGCCGCTTCGATGACCGCCGGCTGACCGGAGGAAGCCGTTTCCGGGGATGCCGGCTCGATGGACGCGAATTCGGACGAGGGCGACTCGACCGCGGACAGCTCGCGCGACAAGGGCTCCGACGAGACCGACCCTGACGCGACCGACCCTGACGAGACCGACTCTGACGTGCCGGTCTCTGACGCCGCCGAGTCGTTCGCGGACAGCTCGCCGCGTGACGCGAGCGGCGGCAGGCCTCGCGTCAGTCGACCGAATCGGTAGACGAGGCCGACACCGGCCTGCACGGCGTCGACGTCGTGCCCGTTCGCCTCGAGTCGGAACTGCCAGCCCCGTGCGATATTCAGATCGACGCCTGCGCCGAGCAGAAGATGACTCGGGTTGCGGCGCTCGACGTCCACACCCCCTTCGTTGAACAAGGCCCCGCCGCCGACACGCGCGAAGAGCTCGGCCCGCCCGACACTCCGCCGGGCAACGGCCGCGACATCGATCGCCTGATAGCCGATCGAGTCGCCACCCACGAGCGCGAGATCGCCGAGATCGCTGGCCCGGACCTCGGCATCGAGCCATGGCGTGATCGATGTGCCAAGCATCAACTGAACGCTGGTCGACGCGCGCTCGTCGATCTCCAGGCCGGTACCGCCGGTATCCGGGTCGAGCCGCGTCGCGCCGACGCCGATGCCCGCGTGCAGCATGTCGAACAGACCACCGGTGTCGGACTGGCGCGTCGGCGCGCCGCCCTGCTCCGACCGCGGCAGCGCCGAGCAACCGGCGACGGCGACCGCTGCAAGTGCCGCTGTGGCCGTGCGGCCGCGCACCCAGGGCGCACGGCGCACGGCCACCACCAGCGCGATCAGCAGCAACAGGGACAGCGAGGGATCGCGCGGTCCGGAGACGACGCCGACGGAAGACGCGGACGAGCAACCGCCGACGGGATTGCCGGCACGCCCGGTCACCGGCCGTCCGAATGTGGGAACACCGGACGGCGCCTCGATCGAACCTTCGGCCCCCGCACCGGCAGGCAGCGGCAAGAAGCCTGTCGGTGTCGTGTCACGGTCGAGATGGTCCGGACGAGAATCACCACCGCTGTCCATCGGGGTGATGGGCATTGACGCGGCGCCGTCGTCGAGGCCGTCACCGTTCTCGTCGCGCAGACCGTCGACCACGCCGTCGCCGTCGGTGTCGATTCCGCTGCTCTCGAAGCGGTCGCTCGCCCCGTCGTTGTCGCTGTCCAGGTCGCGAAAGTCGTAGATCCCGTCGTCGTCGGTGTCACGCGGACTGATCGGAAATACGGCCAGCTGATCGTCGCGACCGTCGCCGTCGAGATCACGGAAGCGATCCACGCGACCGTCCCTGTCCAGATCGATACCACCCGCCTCGATGACATCGACGAGGCCGTCGTCGTCGCTGTCGATGTCCAGGTAGTCGGGAAGGCCATCCCCGTCCGTATCGACGCGCCCGGTGACGAGCTGACCCGATCCGGGAGCCGTCTCGGCGAGGACGGCCATGCCGTTCGCGCCGATGTCCACGCTTGCGTCGAGCTGGCCGTCCTCGTCCGCATCGAGCAGGGCGAGCAAGGCGCGATCGGTGATCGCCTCGAGAAGGTCGGCGATGCCATCGTTGTCCGCATCGACGTCGAAGGCGTTCAGCACTCCGTCGCCGTCGGCGTCACCGGGAAGCTCGTCCACATCGGCGATCAGGTCGTTGTCGTCATCGGCATCGAGTGCGTTACCGACACCGTCCCCGTCACGATCGGAGGGCGTTCCTGCACGATACTGCAAGTCTGCCGCCATGACTTCCCGAGGGCTGCCCGCGACCAGGACGATGCCGAGGAAGAGGGTCATCGTCAGCGCGGTCACGCCGTCTCGCGAGCGGTTGCGGATGGTTGCTTGCATGGGATCGAGTATGCCGTACCGATGCGCGTTCACCGCCAGTATCGGAGTGCAGATCGTCGTCGGCTCGGGGGATTCGGGATCCGGTAGACACTCCGTCCGGCCGAAGGCCGATGGCCGCCCTCGGGGGGTCGAGCGTCGACACGACGACCCGCCGCGCTATCGCGGCGAAGCGGCCTTCACTCCGGAATCGTGAGTTCCACGCGGCGGTTGCTGGCACGCCCTTCGGCGGTCGCGTTGCTGGAACTCGGACGAGATTCGCCGAAGGCCTTGGGCTTGAGTCGAGCGGGCTCCACGCCTTCGCTGGCCAGGAAGCGCGCGACGGCGAGTGCCCGGCGACGCGACAGCTCGAGGTTGCTTTCGGCCGAGCCCTGGTTGTCGGTGTGCGCCTCGATGGACAGGTCGATCACGGGGTACTCCCGCAGGGTCGCCGCGACGCCGGTGAGCACTTCTTCGGATCCTGCCGCGAGCGTGTCCGAACCCGATTCGAATTCGAGGTTCTCGATGACGCCGTCGAACACGTTGCAGCCCCGCTCGTCGACCGGTCGTCCCGCCGAGGTATCGGCGCAGGCATCGTTCCCGTCCGCCACGCCGTCGTCGTCTCCGTCCAGCGCGGAACCCGTGGACGCCGTCGGCGCGGGCGCCGGAGTGACGGCAGCCCGTGACCCGGAAGCGGCCGGCCTCTCGGGAGTCCGGGCCGTCGCGGGGACGGATCGTCGCTCACCCGAACGCGTCTCGCCGAAGCGATACACCGCGCCGAGCTGTCCGTACTTGGCGTCGGTCTCGTGCGCGACCACCTCACCGCGCAGCGCGAGGCCGTTCGTGAAGCCGTATTCGACGCCCGCACCGGCGAGCAAGTGGAAGTCGTTCACTCGCTCGAACTCGACCCCGTCCGCCTGGTTTCGCATCGTGCCGACCCCGAGTCGGCCGAACACCGAAAAGCCTTCGCGCACGAGGCGGTCGTCGGCATCCCCGAGGCCGTACACGAGCCCGCTGATGCCACCGACCTGATAGGCGATGTCGCCGTCGGGATCGAAGGTCGCCTCACCGAGCGACGCGACATGACCCTCTACCGAAAAGCGTTCGCTGATGTCGTAACCGATCGCCAGCGAACCGCCCACGCTCCGGTCCTCGTCCAGGGACACACCGGCACCTTCGTTGACGTCCGGCTCTACCTGGCTGCCGAGCACGCCACCACCGGCATACACGCGGCCGTCGAAGTCGCTGTCACGTCCGGCCGGCGAGTCCATGCCGAGCAGGCTGCACCCGCCGACGGCGAGCGCGCTGCCCGCGACGAAGACCGGCCGTACCAGACGGCGACGCCGACGGACCGCCACGAAGGCAAGTCCGGCACCGAGCAGCAGGCCGAACGACGGATCGAATGCGCCTCCCCGTGTGCCCGGAACACCGATGCTGCAACCGAGCGCCGAGCCACCGATACCGGTCTCGATGTCGCCACTGGCCTGCTGAAAGGCCGGCGCGCCGTCGTTCGTCCCGAACCCGTCATCGAATGCATCGGCCAGGCCGTTGCCGTCGGCGTCCGGATCCAGGTGATCCACGATGCCATCGCCATCCGTGTCGAGTCCGTCGACGAAGTCGATGTCGGCCACGTCGTCGATGCCGTCACCGTCGACATCCGCACCGCCGGTGAAGTCGACGTCCACCCCATCCGGGATGTGGTCGGCGTCCTCGTCCTTCAGCACGTCGATTCGACGATCGCCGTCGGCGTCTGTACCGCCGGCCTCCGCGAGATCGGACACGCCGTCGCCGTCCCTGTCGAGATCGGTCTGGTCCGGCAGGCCGTCGCCGTCGGTGTCCCGTACACCGGTGCCCTGGGCCGCGACGCCATCGTCGAAACCATCACCGTTCGCGTCCGTGAAGCCGTCGATGACACCGTTGCCATCCAGATCGCGATCGGATCCGTGCGTCTCGAGGATGTCCGACACGCTGTCCTGATCGCTGTCGAGATCGCGGAAGTCCGGGCTGCCGTCGCCGTCGGTATCGATCCAGGGCGTCGTCGTCCGTTGCAGCCCGTCGTCCGCACCATCGCCGTTGGCATCGCGCAGATTGTCCAGGCGACCGTCGCCGTTGCCGTCGACACCGCGCGCCTCGACCAGATCGACGATGCCGTCGTTGTCGCTGTCGAGATCGCGATAGTCCGGAACGCCGTCGCCATCGGTGTCGGCCGCCTCGTCGGCGGCCCCTTCGGCCAGGCCGCGAGCATCGACCATCGATGCCGACTGCAGGCGTCCGACGGCTGTCGTGTGAAGATCATCGGATTCGTACGCGTCGAAGATGCTGTCGTTGTCGCTGTCGAGATCCCGGAAGTCGGGTACGCCATCGCCATCGCTGTCGGCCAGCACGCCGCCTGAATCCGTTGCGCCGGCGAACCCTTCGACCGCGTCACCGATGCCGTCGTTGTCGCTGTCGCGATCGTGCGCATCGTCCACGCCGTCGCCGTCGGTGTCGACGCCGCCTTCGAGCGCGTTGGGGATCCCGTCGCCGTCGGCATCGTCGTCGGAGCTGTTCGGCAGGCCGTCACCGTCCAGGTCGCCGTTGCCGTCGGGCGTCGGCTGTGTCGTCGCGCCGTGTGCCACGTTCGGGTCGCGGAAGTCCGGCGTGCCGTCACCATCGCTGTCGACCGGGTTGCCCGGATCCTCGCCGACCTCCAGCCGATCGGGAGTGCCGTCGCCGTCGGCATCCTGCTCGCGGTAGTCGCCTGCACCGTCGCCGTCGCTGTCGGTCGGTACCGCGCCGTCACCACCCTCGAGCGCATCGCTCAGCGTGTCGCCGTCGCTGTCCGTGTCGCGGTAGTCGGGCGTACCGTCCCCGTCCGTGTCGAACACCGGCAGCCCGGCCGCCTGGATGCCGTCGTCCACACCCTTACCGTCGCGATCGGCGAAGCCGTCGATCCGTCCGTCACCATCGGTGTCGTCGCCGCCGGCCTCGACGAGATCGGCGATGCCATCGGCGTCGCTGTCGAGATCGCGGAAGTCGGGGGTACCGTCGCCATCCGTGTCGCGTACGGCGGAGGCCAACACGCCGGAGTCGTTGGCGGTCTCGATGACGTCGGCGACGCCGTTCGCACCGATCGCCACGCCGATGTCGATGGCCCCGTTCATGAGCTGGTCGAGGGAGGCGGCGATGCTTCGCTCGAGTCGGCCTTCGATCAGGTCGAGGATGCCGTCGTTGTCGCTGTCGAGGTCGTTGCCGTCGGGAGTGCCGTCACCGTCGGTATCGGTCGACGAGGCATCCGCGACGCCGTCGCCGTTCGCATCGATGATGCCTTCCTCGCTGTCGAGCAGGCCGTCGTTGTCGTCGTCGAGATCGTCCTGATTCGCGATGCCGTCGCCGTCCCGGTCCGGCCGCCCGTCGGTGCCACCGGTCGAACCGCCGTCGGTCGAGCCAGTGCCGTCCGGCGTGCCGTCACCATCGGAATCGAGCTCGCGGTAGTCCGCAGCACCGTCGTCGTCCGTGTCGCGCGGTCGAACCAGTCCGTTGGCCCCGACGGCACCGGCTTCGGTGCGATCGTCGATGCCGTCTCCATCCGAATCCGTGTCGCGGTAGTCCGGCACGCCGTCGCCGTCGGTGTCGAAGAGCGGCAAGGCGCTGGCCTGGACGCGGTCGTCGATGCCCTTGTCATCGGCGTCGTCGAAACCGTCGACGATACCGTCGTTGTCGGTGTCCGCACCGCCCGCCTCGACGAGGTCGGCGATGCCGTCGCCATCGCTGTCGCGGTCACGGAAATCGGGCGTGCCGTCACCGTCGGTATCGCGGAGAGGGCCGCGCGGTCGTCCCGAGTCGACGCTGGTCTCGATGGTGTCGGCGAGGCCGTTGGTGCCGACCGGGAACGCGATGGCGATCGCGGCCACACCGAGTCGATCGAGCTCGCGGGCAAGATCGACGTCGAACCGGCCTTCGATCAGATCGGGCAGCCCGTCGTTGTCGCTGTCGAGATCGAGCGCGTCGGGCACGCCGTCGCCGTCGTTGTCGGCCGAGCCGGCATCGGGCACGCCGTCGCCGTCCGCGTCGATCAGACCCTCCTCGGTGTCGAGCAGACCGTCGTTGTCGTCGTCGAGATCGTCCTGGTTCGCGATACCGTCGCCGTCGTTGTCGGGCCGCGGATCGTCGTCCTGCGGACCTTCGCCGTCGGTGCCGCCGCCCTGCCCGTCGGGCACGCCGTTGCCGTCGCTGTCGGTCTCGCGGTAGTCCGCGGCGCCGTCGCCGTCGGTGTCGAGGGGCGCACTGGGGTTGCCGCCGGCTTCGTCGCGATCGGAGAGTCCGTCGCCGTCGCTGTCGAGATCGCGGAAGTCGGGCGTGCCGTCACCGTCGGTATCGAAGATCGGGAGGGCACTCGACTGCACCCGATCGTCGACACCCTTGCCGTCGCCGTCCGAGAAGTTGTCCAGCCGGCCGTCGCCGTCGGTATCGGAGGCGCCCGCCTCGATGACGTCCCAGATCCGGTCGCCGTCGCTGTCGCGATCGCGGAAATCGGGAACGCCGTCGCCATCGACGTCCGGAAGGGCGGCGGCGGTCTGACCGGAATCGGGGGACGTCTCGATGACGTCAGCGACACCGTTCGCGCCGACCTCGACACCGATGTCGATGGCCCCGTTGACGACGACGTCGAGTGCCTCGACCGCCGCTCGGTCGAGGTTGCCCTCGAGATTGTCGAGGATGCCGTCGTTGTCGCTGTCGAGGTCGAGGACATCGGGGACGCCGTCGCCATCGGTATCGGTCGATGCGGCATCGGGGACGCCGTCGCCGTCGGCGTCGACGCTGCCTTCGATGCGATCCAGAAGACCGTCGTTGTCGTCGTCGAGGTCATCCTGGTTACGGATGCCGTCGCCGTCCGAATCCGGCCCGACCGGCGCGGCACGTAGCGCGAAGGGTGATACAGGTTCGGCGGCGAAGGCGCCACCGGTCGTGCCTGCCGCAAGCAGTCCCGCCAGGGCGGCGGCGACGGCAGTGGCACAAACGGATCGTTTATGGAGCATGATTGACATTGGCCGCAGGGCCCCGGTTCGTGGATGATGACGGACCGATCGCGCCTGCGCTCGCCAGAGACTTCGACGTCTCCGGGGCACCGCCTCGTATCGATCCGTGGCCACGATAACAGGTCATGCAGGGCCTAAGCGCGACCGGCGTCACCGCTTTGACTGGCGCGACCGTGCGCCTGCGCACGTCGAGCGTCGATGACTCCCCGAATTCAGCGAACGATGCGTAGCTCCACGCGTCGGTTTCGCGCACGGTCAACATCTGTCACGTTTTGCACGAGCGGCAATCTCGCGCCGTGTCCTTCGGACGTGAGCCGCGCCGAGTCTATGCCGAGTTCGACCAGATGTGACCGCACGCTCGCCGCCCGACCCTCGGACAAGGCGAGGTTGCTCGCGTCGCTGCCCCGATCATCCGTGTGCGCCATGATGGCGACTCGCGCGTCGGGAAAGCGACGAAGCTCGTCGGCCACGGCGGCGAGTTCGGCGTCGGCGTCCGGCAGCAGATCGGCGGTGCCCGCGGCGAAGCGAACCGTCTCCAGGGGCCCGCCGATGTCCAGACCGGCGACGAAGCCGGGGCGCGGCAACGGCATCGGCCGATCCGCCGGCTTTCTCGCGAGTTCCGTCAGTTGGCTCTTCACCCTCCCGTCCGCCTTCGCCGCGACTGGTGTGGCGGCGGCCAGCGACGGCGCGCCGTCCATGCGATTCGGGCCCGGCGCCGGTGTCGACGAGCGTGCTCCGCCGGCGAGCGCATCAACGGCCGGCTCACGTGCGGCGGCGACCGCGGCGCGGGCCTCGTCCGCCGAGGCAGGCGAAAGCGCCTCCGCGGTCGTGCGGACCGGCGCCGCGACGGGCTCGGGGGGCTTCCACCGGACCGGCTCTCGACGATCGTCGGTCGTGTTCGCGATCAGGAAGGCGTCCACGTTGGCGAGCGTCTCGATGTCGATGCGGCGGTTGCGGGCGCGGCCTTCGGGGTCGCGGTTGCTGGCGACGGGACGCGTCTCGCCCAGACCGCGCCCCTCGAGCTGCATCTCGGACACGCCCCGCTCCTCGAGGTACTGCACGACCGCCTCGGCCCGCCGGGCGGACAAGGCAAGATTCTCGTCCGCGGGTCCGGTCGAGTCGGTGTGAGCAAGGACTCTCACGCGCGCCTCCGGAAAGACGAGCAGACGATCGGCGAGGTCGTCGAGTTCGGCGCGCGCGCGCGCCGTCAGCCAGTTCGAACCGCTCTTGAAGACGACTTCGGACAGCACCGCATCGAACAATCCACAGCCGTCGCGATCGACGGTGACGTCGTCATTGGTATCGGGGCAGCGATCGGTGGCGTCGCGGACGCCGTCATGATCGCGATCATCGCGACGCACGGGAGGGCGCCACCGGCTGACGGAGCGAACCGGGTCTGGCTCCCGGAACCGGCCCTCTGTGCCTTCCTCCGACTCGTCGCGCCCGATGCGTCCCGGCCGGCCGAGCGTGCGCCCGCCGTCGGCCACGCGGGTCTTCTTCGAGGAGAGCGCGGGGTCGGCGACCTCGACGAGCAGACCGCCCACCTCGCGCGGAGTCAGCCCGAAGCGGTAGACCGCCCCGAGACCGAGGTGAATCGCGTCTTCGTCGAAGCGGGTGATCTCGCCCCGCAGGCCCAGACCGCTCGGTAGGCCGAATTCGGCACCCGCGCCGATGATCGGTACGGTGCCGCCTTCATCGAGCGCCAGCACCGCGGAGGACTTCTTGAGGATCCCCAGGCCCAGTCGTCCGTAGGCGCTCCAGCCTTCCCGACGAGAGCGCAACTGCACGCCATTGAGGCCGTAGATCAGCGCGCTGACGGACGCGGCCGAGTAGTTCACGTCGGTCCCGGCCTCGCGAAGCGTGGCAGTACCCAGCACGGACGTCTCCAGCTCGAGGGCGAGCGAGTTATGCATATCGACGCCCAGCTTGATCTGAGTGCCGAGATCGTCCGTGTCGTCGACGTTGAAGACGGTGCCACGGGTGTCCGGTGTGAGATGGGAATTGCCCATTCCCGCGCCAGCGTAGACGCGCGTGCGGAAGTCCTCGCTGTTGGCCGGGATCTCGAATCGCTCGGGCATCTTGAACGACGAACAGCCACCGAGCGCGAACGCGACGGCGATCACGCCGGCACGAAGCGGGACACGAAGATGTCTGATCGGACAAGCACTGCGAATCATGGCGTCTATCCCGCGAATGACAGGCGCGCGGACAGGAGATCGTGACCGTGGGCGGCCCGGCCCCGCCTGACGCGCGCGAACCCGAGGGAACGAGCAAGTTCCGCACCGCGACCCCCGTCTTGGGAGAGCGCTTGCGTGACCGAAACCACGGAACGGCATATCCGTCGACATGTCGCTCAGGGCGACTCGATGACACTCATCTCGATGCGACGGTCGCGCCCCTGCGCGCCCTCGCCCCCGCGGGTCGCGATCGGTCGGCTCGCGCCGTACGGGCGCGCCTCGATCCGCGCTTGCGCGACGCCGCGCGCGATGAGGTACCGCGCGACCCGCACCACCTGGCGTCGCGTCAGCAGCTGCGCCGCTGCCGCCTCGAGCGAATCGTCGGTGTGCGCCTCGATGCGCAGCCTGACGGCCGGCCAGGCCACGAGTGTCCGGGCGATGTCGTCGAGCGCCCGCTCGGCTTCCGCGGTCAATACCGCGCTCCCTGGCGCGAATCCCACGTCGTCCACGACGCCGTCGAACATCGGGCATCCACGCGCGTCGACGGGCCGATCGTCGCGTGAGCCGAGGCAGGCATCCAGCCCGTCCTCGACACCGTCCCGATCCATGTCGAGCTTGTCAGCGGCGGGCGCTGCGGCCGGGACAGCGGTCCGCTCGGTCGGCCCCACCACTCTCGTCGCCTCCCGACGCCCGAACCGCCAAAGAAGCGCCAGCTGAACGGCCCGCGCATCGCCGTCGTAGGCAAGCAGCTCGCCGCGGACGCCCATTCCCCGACGGAAACCGTACTCGACGCCGGCGCCGAACGCGACATGCATGGCGTTCAGCTGCTCGATGTCGACATCGCTCGAGCTGGTGTTCAACACGCCCAGGCCACCGCGGAAGTAGCCCATCAGACCGACACGCTGCGAGAGCGTCCTCCGATTGGACGCGCTGTAGAAGAGCGCGCTGACCCCGGCGACGCCGTAGCCGATCGTGCCGCTCGGTTCGAGCGTGGCATCGCCGAGCGTGCCCGCCGCGAACTCCACCGAGAAGCGCCGCCCGACGTCGTAGCCGAGATGCAGGTGCGCCGCCGTACTGCCGCCGTTGCCGAGTTCCAGATTCGTCTCGTCGGTGACCGGCGCGAGCATCGAGGCGCCGAACCCGATGCCCGCGTAGACGCGCCGGTCGAACTCGGCCGCCTGACCCGGCAGGCTCGTCGCCGCGACGAGCAGGGTTGCCCCGATGCGCGTGCAGGCCGTCGGCACTCGTCGACGTCGACCCGCACGTCGACGGCCACAGCCCAGCGCCATCACCGCGACCAATGCCGCGAGAGGCAACAGGGGATCGGGCGCCCCACGCTCACCACCCGGCGGGCCGGCGATCGAGCAGCCGAGGCCGTTTCCGAACACACCAGTCTGCACGCGTCCGCTCAATCGCGCCTGCTGGTAGTCGGGCACGCCGTCGCCGTTCTCGTCCGGTAGCGCGGAGGTGCGGGTCGGGCTTGCACCATCCTCCAGCCCGTTTCCGTCGGCGTCCGCGTCAAACGCGTCGTCGATGCCGTCGAAGTCCTGATCGACACCCCCGGTGAAGTCCACGTCGGCGGTGTCGTCGATGCCGTCCGCGTCGGCGTCCGCGCCGCCGGTCACGTCGACATCGACGCTATCCGGAATGCCGTCGGCATCCCCGTCGCGCAGCCTATCGCTACGGCCGTCGCCGTCCGCGTCGGGGCCGCCGCTCTCGACCAGGTCGCTGATGCCGTCATCGTCGCTGTCGACCTCGCGGAAGTCGGGCAATCCGTCCCCGTCGCTGTCGACGATGTCGGCGGGGACCACTCTGACGCCGTCGTCGAGACCGTCGCCGTCGGCGTCGAGGAAATCGTCGATGACGCCATCGCCGTCGACGTCGGCGACACGCACCTCGACGATGTCGGCCAGACCATCCTGATCGGAGTCGGCGTCACGGAAGTCGCGCAGTCCGTCGCCATCCGTGTCCGGTGCAGGCAGCGGAGCCCGAGCGGTGGCGTCGTCCCAGCCGTCGCCGTCCGCATCACGGAAGCCATCTACCCGACCGTCACCGTCGTCATCGGTCCCGTCCGCCTCGATCGTGTCGGTGATCGCGTCGTTGTCGCTGTCGAGATCGAGATGATCCGGCACACCGTCGCCGTCACGGTCGTTCGGCACGCGATTCGCCGCGCTTTCGTCGTCGAAGGTATCGGGCGGCGTTCGGGCCGACCGGCGCACGATGGGCAAGCGCGTGCCGTCGCTCTCCAGCACATCGAGCAGACCGTCGTTGTCACTGTCGATGTCGATGCGATTCGGTACGCCGTCACCATCGGAGTCCTCGCGCCCTTCGGCACGATCGCTCAATCCATCGCCGTCGCTGTCGAGGTCGCGGAAATCGGCGATGCCGTCGCCGTCGACATCGCCGACCCCCTCGAGCGCATCGGGTAGCCCGTCGTCGTCGCTGTCGAGATCGAAGGCGTCGGGGCGTCCGTCGGAATCGCTGTCTCCGTTCCCCTCGAGAGCATTCGGTATGCCGTCCCCGTCGATGTCCGGATCACTGGTATCGACGATGCCGTCACCATCGAGATCGCCCCCCTGAATCGGGCCCATGGGAGACTCGAACGGGTCGAGGCGATCGGTCACGCCATCACCGTCGGTGTCGCCACGCCCCTCCTCCGCGTCGTCGATCCCGTCCCCGTCACTGTCGCTGTCCCGCCAGTCCGGCACCCCGTCGCCATCCGTGTCTACCGGCGGCTCGCCATCGATCCCTTCCTCGAGGTCGGTGAATCCGTCCGCATCGGTATCGATGCTCTGGTCGACGAGCAGCTCGAACGATAGGGAGACCCGGTTCCCGGCCGCATCGACGGTCTCGGCGAACAGCGCGTGGACACCGTCCGGGAACGCCTCGGCGGTCTCGCAGGACCAGATACCGTCGGACACGACGGCTGCGCAGACCGGCAGGCCCGTCACGCGGCGAATCGTGACGACGGCACCGTCCGGCTGGTCCGTCGTCCCCGGAAAGCTCGGTCGGGTATTCCACGGCGGCGAAGTGGAGTCGACATCGAGCGTCGGCTCCGTGACATCGATCTCGAGCGTCACCCGCGCGAGTTCCGAGGCGTTGCCGACGCCGTCGACGACGGTCGCCGAGTAGGACAGGCTGCCATCCGTGAGGCCCGACAGATCGAGCGACGCGACGCTCCAGCGTCCCTGCGCGTCGACGGTCGCGTCGCGCGTGATCACCGTGCGGCCGTCCGTGATCTCCAGCCGCACCGGCGTCCCCGAGGCGACGCCGGTCGCGTCACCCGACACGACCACGTCGATGGATTCGGCCGCGTTCACCACGTCGTCATCACCGCCGCCCGTCGCGCCGAAGGCGACCGTGGGTGGCACGGTGTCCTTCAGGACACGGACGACCGGCGCGTCGCCCGGGTTGCCGGCAGCATCGAGCTGTCGAGCCTGGAGCACGAGCGTATCGTCGCCGTCGGCGATGCCCGACACGTCGAACTGCGCGCTGAACCGGTCGGCCACACAGCGGACGTCGCGCGTCGCCGGAGCCGCACCGGCCACCCCGACGGTGACCAGCGAGCCGTCGACTTCGCAGTTGCCGCCGATCGTCCACGCAGACGCGGCGGCGCGGTCGACCGGTGGCGTGTCGTCGAACGCCACGCGTGCCGGCACCAGGTCGACTGCCAACGCCCGGACGATCCGGACCGCGTCGTTTCCTGCGGGGTCAGCGACATCCACACGTACCGGCGTTCCATCCGTCAGCGTTGTCGCCACGGCCGCCGGCAGATCGATCTGCCAGCGGCCGCCCGCCAGCGCCCCCTCGTAGGACGCGCCGTCGACGAACACGGTCACAATACGTCCGTCGCCCGCGTCCGAGCTTCCCTCGAGGCGAGGTCCGGCGTTCGCCTCGGCGATGTTGACGGTCCCGTCGCCCGCGATGACATCGAGTGTCAGCAACGGCGGCACCGTATCGACGACGAGTTCATCGAGCGTGATGTCCACGCGTTCGCCGCCTTCGCCGTCACTCACGATCGCGAAGACGTCGTACGGGCCGTCGGCCAACGCGCCGCCGGCGTCGACCGACACCGTCCAGCGTCCGGCCTCGTCGATGGACAGCGAACCGTCGGTCGCCGCGTAGGTGACCTCCGCCAGCGTCACGGTCAGGGTCTCCCCTGTCGCCAGTACGGCGGTGCCGGTGACCGTCGGCGTGGCCGTTGCCGCGATCTGCGAGTCCACGACAGGAATGCCGATCACGTCGGTGTTCACCGTGAGTTCGCCCGACGTCGGGTCTGCCGAGTCGTTGCCGGCCGAATCGCTGACCTGGGCAAGTACGTCGTACACGCCGTTCGACAGCGCATCGTCGGTCGCGACCGTGAGCGTCCAGTCGCCCGAGTCGTCGAGTCTCAGCGTGTCGGATGCAAGCGAGTAGTCGATGCCGTCGATGCGCACGACGAGCTCGTCGCCGGCTTCGAGCGTGCTGGTGCCGGTCAGCGTCGGCGTCGTGTCGTTGGTCACCTTCGAGTCCACGCTCGGGGCCGGCGGCGGCGTCTTGTCCAGCCTCACCCGCGACACCAGGGAGGAACCCTCGTTCCCGGCGAGATCGGTGGCGGCGGCGACGATCGTCAAGGTCCCGTCCACGATCCCCGTCAAGTCGATCCCCGACACGCGCCATTCGCCGGCGTCATCAGCCGTCGCCTGCAGGCTCAGCGTGTCGGTGCCGTTCTCCACGGTGATCGTGACGGGCCGGTCGGGCTCCCCGGTACCCGACAGGGCCAGCGCGCCGGCTTCGGCCGCGTCTATCACGTCATCGTCGGCGATCGGGGCGCCGATGGTCGGCGTCGGCGCCACGATGTCCACGATGACCGCGAGTTCCGGCGACGGCGCGCTCTCGTTGCCGGCCGCATCCGTCAGCGTGTAGATCAGGGACTGCACACCCGCCGGCACGGTGACGCCGAAAAGCACCACGTCGCCCGAACCATCGACCGTGCCGGCGGTGGTCGCGATGTCGTTGGAGTACAGCGTGACCGTGGCGCCCGGAGGAGCGGACCCGTCCCGTCGCTCGAGGTCGAGCGTGACACGCCCGGTCACGTCGTCGGCGTCGCTGTCGCCAGTGTCGCTGTCGGCCAGCAGATCGAGCGCACCGAGCGGCTTGTCCGGTGCCACCGTGTCGATGGCCAGTTCGCCGAACGTTTCCTCGGCGCTGGTATTGCCTGCCGCATCGGTCACCGTGGCCGTCACGTCGTAGACGCCGTCCGGGAGAGCATCTTCGTCAGGTACGGTCAACGTCCAGCTGCCGTCGCCGTTCACGATCAGCGCACCATCGCCCGGGTCGTAGAGCTTGCCGTCGATGACTACCGACAGGATCTCGCCCGGCTCGAGCTCGGCCGTGCCTTCGATCACCGGTGTCGCGCTGTTGCCGAGCTGTGCGATGACGGTCGGCGGGGCGGGGTCGGTCGTGTCGACGGTCAGCTCCTGCGCGGTCGCGTCGATGCTCGTGTTTCCAGCGACGTCGGACATCGTCGCGTCGACGTCGTAGACGCCGTCCGCCAGCGCGTTTTCAGTCGGGACGACGAGCGTCCAGTCGCCCGTCACGTCGAGCGTCAACGCTTCCGAGTCGGTGGTGTAGGCGACCCCGGCCAGACTGATCGTCAGGATTTCGCCCGGCTCGACCGGCGCCGTTCCCGACACGGTCGGCACGCCACTCGCGACGATCTGCGCCGCGACCGTCGGAACGCCCGGTGCTTCGGTGTCCACCGTGAGTTCGGCATTGGTGACATCGCCCGCGACGTTGCCCGCGGCGTCCGTGACCGCGGCCTCGACCTCGACGATCCCGTCCGGCAGGGCGTCGGCGGCGGCCACGGTGAGTGTCCAGTTGCCGGCCCCGTCGATCACGAGCGTACCGAGCGCCACGGTGTACGGCACGCCGCCGATGCTCACGGACAACTCGTCGCCGGGCTCGAGTGCACTCGTGCCCGTGATCGTGGGCGTCGCGTCGTTGGTGACCAGCGACGCGACCGTCGGCACCGCCGGCGGCTCCGTGTCGATCGTGAGCTCGAAGCCGCTCTCGTCATCGACCGCATTGCCGGCTCGGTCGGTCAAGGTCGCGAGCACCTCGTACAGCCCGTCGTCGAGCGCGTCGCCAACGTCGACGGTGAGCGACCAGCCCCCGTCTTCCTCGAGTGCCACGCCGCCTTCGGCGCTGAGGTAGGCGATCCCGTTCACCCGCACCGAAAGCGTCGTACCGGCCGCGATGTCTGCCTGCCCGGTCAACGTCGGCGTCGTGTCGTTCGTGATCAGGGCGGTGATCGTCGGTGCATCGGGGGCGACGGTCTCGAGACTGGCGTTCACCGCCGTCGCCGTGCCGACGTTGCCGGCGACATCCCGAGCCGTCACGACGATGTCCAGCGTCCCGTCGCTCAGGCTCGAGACGTCGAGACCGCTCAGCACCCAGACCCCGAACGCATCGACGGGCGCCTCGGCGGTCACGCTGTCGTCGCCATCGCTCACCGTGACGGTAGCCAGGCCGTTCGGCTCCGCCGCGCCCGACAGTGCGAGCGCGACAGACTCGGCCGCATTGACGATGTCGTCACCTGCCACCGGTGCATCCAGTGCCGGCGTCGGGGGCTGGGTGTCGAGCGTCACGACGAGAATCGGCGACGGCTCGCTTTCGTTGCCGGCGGCATCGCTCAGGGTGTAGGTCAGCGACTGCAGGCCCTCGGTCAGCGTGACCCCGGCCACCTGGACGTTCCCGGCAGCATCCACCACGCCGTCGCCGATGACGGCACCATTCGCGTAGACCGTGACTTGCAGGCCTGGCGTCGCCGTGCCGTCGGCGTTCTCGGCGTCGACACCGATCACGTTCGTGATGTCGTCGGCATCGTCCCTGCCACTGTCGCTGCCGGCAAGCAGATCGAGAGGCCCGGCTGGCGTCGTCGGCGGGACGGTGTCCACTTCGAGCCCGCCCTCACTCGTTTCCGCGCCCACATTTCCTGCGCCGTCGGTAACCGTGGCGGTGATGTCGTAGATACCGTCGACGAGTTCGTCGTCGACGGGTACCGTCAGCGTCCAGCTGCCGTCGCCGTTCACGACGAGCGCACCATCACCTGGCAGGTACGTCACGCCGGCAATCTCGACAGCAAGCTGATCGCCCGGTTCGAGGATCGCGGTACCGGTGACGGTGGGCGTGCCACTGTCGGCGATCTGCGCCGCGACCGTCGGCGGCGGCGGAGCTTCGGAATCGATCGTCAGCTCGAACTCGCTGCCATCCTCACTGACGTTCCCGGCCGGGTCCGCGATCGACGCAAGCACCTCGTACATGCCGTCCGGCAACGCGTCACCCGTGGGCACGATCAGAGTCCAGCCATCGTCGACGTCGGTGCTCAGGGCGCCGTCTCCGGCCACGTACGTCGAGCCGGCCAACGTGACGGTGAGCGTCTCATCCGTCGCGAGCACCGCCGTGCCGCCCACGGTCGGCGTCGACTCGGCCGTCAACAGGAACTCGACCGTCGGGACGAGCGGCGCGACCGTGTCGATCGTCAGCTCGCCGCTCGTCACGTCCGGCGTCACGTTGCCGGCCGCATCCGTCACTTGCGCGAGGACCTCGTAGACCGCATCGGCCAGCGCGTCGTCATCGGACACGGTCGCGATCCAATTGCCGTCGGCATCGACCGTCAGCGTGCCGAGCGTCTCCGTGTACGTCACGCCGTTCGTCACCACGCTCAACCGATCGCCCGCCTCGAGCAGGCTCGCCCCACGGATCGTCGGGGCCGTGTCGTTGGTGACGCGTGCCGTCACCGTCGGTGCGACGGGTGGCTCCGTGTCGAGGATCACGTCGGCGTCGAGGCTCGCGCCGACGTTGCCGGCCACGTCCGTCGTGCTCGCGACGATGGTGATCGGTCCGTCCGCCAGCGTCTCCAGCTCGATATCTGTCACGCGCCAGTCACCCGCGCCGTCGGCCGTCGTCGTGAAGCTCAGAAGCGCGTCGCCATCGCTGATCCCGACCGTGACGGGTCGACCGGGCTCCGTCGTTCCAGACAGCGTGATACCCCCCGATTCCTCGGCGTTGACGATCCCGTCGCCTGCGATCGGCTCGTCGATCGCCGGAACGGGCGCCACGCTGTCGTAGATGACGACCAATGCCGGCGACGTCCCGGACTCGTTGCCTGCGTCGTCGGTCAGCGTGTAGACGAGCGCCTGGGCACCCTCGAACAGGGCGACCCCCATCAACACGACATGACCTCCGGAGTCGACGGACCCGGAACCCACGGCGGTGCCGTCGGCGTACACCGTCACTGTCGTTCCAGGCTCGAGTGCGTCACCGATGCGCGCCATGTCCACGGCGGCCAGGTTCGTCACGTCGTCCGAGTTGCTGTCGCCGCTATCGCTGCCCGCCAGAAGGTCCAGGGCGCCGGTGGGGGTGGCCGGCGCGGTCGTGTCGACGGTCAGCTCGCCAGTCGTGGTTTCCGCACTGACATTGCCGGCCGGGTCGGTGACCGTCGCCGCCACGTCGTACACGCCGTCCGGCAGCGCGTCGGCTTCCGGTATCTCGAGCGTCCAGGACCCGCCGCCCGGCAACGCGAGCGCCCCGTCTCCGGCCGTGTAGGTAATGCCGTTCACGGACACCGTCAACACATCACCCGGTTCGAGATTCGCCTTGCCTTCTATGCGTGGCGTACCGGTGTTGTCGACCACGACGCTGACAGCCGGCACACCCGGTGCCGTCGTGTCGACCTGCAGCTCGTTCGTCGTCGAGTCGGTACTCTCGTTCCCGGCGATGTCGGCGATGGTGGCCACGACATCGTAGACACCCTCGGCAAGCACGTCGTCCGCCGCAAGAGCCAGCGTCCAGCTACCGTCGCCCTCGAGCGAGAGCGACCCGTCGCCCGTGGTGTAGAGCCTGTCCGCCAGGGCGATCGTCAAGGTATCGCCGGGTTCGATGGCAGCGGTACCCGTCAGCGTCGGGGTCTTCGTCGCGGCGATCTGGCTGTTCACGGTCGGGACCACCGGCGCGACGGTGTCGATCGTCAGCTCCCCGATCGTCTCGTCAGCCGTGACGTTGCCGGCAGCGTCGGTCACCTCCGCGAGGACGTCGTAGACGGCGTCGGTCAGCTCGTCGGCGTCAGCGACTGTGACGGTCCAGATGCCGGCATCGTCCACGGTGAGTGTTCCGAGCGCGACGGAGTAGGTCACGCCGTCCAGCCGAACGATCAGCTCGTCGCCTGGTTCGAGCGTGCTCGTGCCCGTGACTGTCGGCGTGGAGTCATTGGTCGTCTGAGCCGCTACCGTCGGCACCACCGGCGCTTCGGTCGCGAGCGTCACGTCGGCGGTCTCCGATGCGCCGGTGTTGCCTGCCAGATCCGTCGCGCTGACATCGATCGTGACCGGGCCGTCGGCGAGTGCGCTCACGTCGATCGCGGCGATGCTCCAGAAGCCTCCCGCGTCCGTCGTGACCTGCGCGGTGACGGTGTCGGTGCCGTCGGCGATCACGACCGTGACGCCGCTGTCCGGCTCGGACGTGCCGCCGAGTGCCAGCGTGACGGACTCGGCCGCGTTGATAACGTCGTCGTCCGCAACCGGGGCATCCAGTGTCGGTGCCGGAACCTCGGTGTCCAGCGTCACGTCGAGCACCGGCGACGCCGCACTCTCGTTCCCGGCCTCGTCCGTCAGCGTGTAGGTCAGGGACTGCAGGCCCTCGGTCAACGAGACCCCTTGAAGCTCGATGTTGCCGTCGCCGTCCACGGTGCCGCTGTCGATCGGGAGCCCGTCCGCGTAGAGCGTGACGAGATGCCCGGCCGGCGCGATCCCGTCCAGGTTCTCCAGATCGACCGCGGCGAGGTTCGTCACGTCGTCCGCGTCACTCG